>CAADHY010000032.1_pt1 | contig 480700 bp, 428 predicted proteins | sample 2381271 | NCBI WGS metagenome assembly CAADHY01 (sample SAMEA5147513, study PRJEB30075) | plant metagenome | biome: Evergreen rainforest; feature: Forest; material: Leaf | place: Madagascar | collected 2016-11 | reverse complement strand
CCATTCGAGGCGGGCGGCGTAGGTCTTGGCGTTGAAGTCGCCGTTCTTGTCGAAGTCGGTGATCGGGAAGGAGAGCAGGCCTTCCGAAACGATTGCCTTGAGTTCCTGAGGAGTCGTCATGCCGGTTCCAATGGGGGGCTGAAGAGTCCGGCGCGCCGGGAGGCCGCCGGGGTGGTTGATGTATGTCATCGTACAACTTATGTTGATGCATCGCAATTCACCTGGGGAAAACACCAGGGCTTATCCGTTTATTGCGCTTGTTGTACGACAACATGGCTGGGCAAACCATGAGGCCGTGCGAGGGAAATCCCGTCTCTGCGGGTCTTTCCTGATAAGCGGAATCTTTCAATTGGCGGGCCATTTTTGATTACGTGAGCCGAAAGCCTGCGTGCTAATTTTTCCTTGCATTTCAAAGACCAATCGATAAATCAAGGGAATCCAGCCATGCATGCAGCACGCAGTCCGCGCCGGCCGGCGCACGTCGTCTCCTCGCGTTTTTCCACCTTGCGCCGCACGGTGGTCAAGGCTGTCCTGCCCGCGCTGTGCGCGGGCCTGCTGGCGGCGGGGCCTGCCGTTGCCGCCCCCGGGTATCCGGCAGGCAAGCCGATCAGCCTGGTGGTGCCGTTCCCTGCCGGTGGGGGCACGGACTTCATCGGCCGCATGCTGGCCGAGGAACTGGGCAAGATCCTGGAGACCACGGTCGTGGTCGAGAACAAAGGCGGGGCCAACAGCAATATCGGCACCGCCTATGTCACGAATGCGCGGCCCGACGGCTATACGCTGCTGGTCTCGGGCGTGGGTATCGCCACCAACCCGGCGCTCTACAGCAAGCTGCCCTATCGGCTGGAACAGTTGGAGCAGATCGCCATCCTGGCTTTCGGCTCGGATGTGCTGGTGACTTCGCCAACGTTCCCGGCCAAGGATTTCCAGGCGTTCCTGGATCTGGTGCGCAAGTCGCCGGGCAAGTATTCGCACGCGTCGTCGGGCAATGGCACGTCCGGCCACCTGGGCATGGAAATGCTGAAGATGCGCGCCAAGCTGGACCTGATGCACGTGCCCTATAACGGCGGCGCGGCCGCCATCAACGATGTGCTGGCCGGGCGGGTGGACACCCTGTTCCTGAACCAGGATACGGTGCTGCCGCACGTGCGCGCCGGCAAGCTCAAGGCCCTGGCCATCGGGAGCGCCGAGCGCAATCCCGCCTTCCCCGACACGCCCACCGTGGCGGAAAGCGGTTATCCCGGTTTCTCGTCCGAATACTGGTTCGGCCTGAGCGCGCCGGCGGGCTTGCCGGAGGACGTGGCACAGACACTCTTCGAGGCCACGCGCACGGCGATGCAGTCACCGCGTATCCAGGAGCGCCTGACCGCCGTGGGGCTGGTCATTCCCACGCTCACCGACAGGAAGCAATACGGCCAACTGGTGGAGAGCGAAGTGAAGAAATGGGGCGAGGTCGTGCGCGCCTCCGGCGCCCGGATCGATTGATCGCCTTGGCATGCGCAAGGAAAGGCCGCCGCTCGCGGCCTTTCCTTTTGCGGGGCGGCGCTCGTGCTCAGGGAGAGGCGTCGTCGACCGGCGTGAGGAAGTTCAGCCGTGTCAGGGTGTGGCGTGCGATATCCACGATGGCATCGATGTGCGCGCCGTGCGAGGCGGTCAGGTAGGAAATGTGGAAGCGCGCGGGGGCGATGGGCGGCTCGCAGGGCAGGGCCCGTAGCGCCCCCATGGACAGCATGTCCTGCAGCAGCGGCACCGGCAGCACGCCGATGGCGTGCCCTGATGCCACCAGGCGCGCAATGAGGGCCAGCGAGTTGGTGGTGCTGAGGCCCGTCATTTCCACGCCGCCCGAGGCCAGCCATTGCTCCACCACGGTGTGCAGCGTGGAGGGCGGGGAGTGCGTGGCGATGTGCTGCCCGCGTGCGTGCTCGGGCCGGAAGGGGTCGGCCGTGATGCGCAGCGACGGCGCGGCCACCCAGTGAAACGGCATCCAGCCGATGAAGATGTCGGTGACTTCGTCGCTGGTGGAAGGATTGGTGAACAGCGCCATGTCCAGCTCGCCCGCGTTGAGCTTCTGGTTCAGCACCGCGCCGACATCCACCGTGATTTCCAGCGCCAGCGTGGGGTAGTGTTCCTTGATCTGCGCGATGACGGCGCTCAGGCTGACATTGGCCGAGCACTCATCGGCGCCCAGGCGCAGCTTGCCGCCCAGCTTGCGGTCCTTGCCGTAGTGTTCCAGTTGCCGGCTGCTGTGCAGCGCCGCTTCGGCGTGGCGCAAGGCCGACTGGCCGGTGTCGGTCAGCGTGGCGCGTTGCCGCGAGCGATCGAACAGCTGCACGTCCAGCGTGCTTTCCAGTTCGCGGATGCGGGCCGAGACGGCGGGTTGGGTCACGTGCAGATGGCGTGCGGCGGCGTGGATGCTGCCCAGTTTGGCGGCCCAGTAGAAGGCCTCGAGCTGGCTTAGGGTGATCCGCATGATAAGTAGGATTTATCAAAACAGGCCTAAATTTTGATTATTTGGCCAAATTCCCCCCATGATACCTTTTTGATCATCGGGCCTTGCCCCTTTTTCACAGTGGTGTCACGCAGCGATGTATCAGATCCATTCCCTGCCCGACCAGTTGCCGCCGGAAGACCTGGCGCTGCTGGCGCGTGCCGAGCCGGCGACGATCGGCCACTTCCAGACTACCGGTTTCATGCGCGCCGATATCCGCGCCCACAGCCAGGACCTGCGCGTCGCGGGCACGGCGGTGACGGTGCGCATGCCGGGCACCGACGGCGGCATCCTGCATTACGCAATGGGCTGCGTGCGGCCGGGTGACGTGCTGGTGATCGACCGTTGCGGCGAGGCGGTGACGGCCGCGCTCGGTGGCGCCATGGCCTATGCGGCGCTGCAGGCGGGCGTGGCGGCGATCGTCGTGGACGGTCTGGTGACCGACCTGGGCGAGCTGCGTGCCTACGGCGTGCCGGTCTGGTCCCGAGGCCCGTCGGTCGTCACGACGCGCGTGCTGGGCCAGGAAGGCGAGTTCTGCGGCGCCATCGCCTGCGGCGGTATCGCGGTGCACCCGGGCGATGCGGTGCTGGCCGACGAGAACGGCGTGCTGGTGCTGCGGCCAGGCGCGGTGCGCGCGGCGGCGCAGGCCGCCATCGATTTCCAGCTGCGCGAGAAGGAGACGCTGGCGCGGCTGCGTGGCGGCGAGAAATTTCCCGACATCGTCGGCTCCCGCGCCGTCATCGATCGCGCCATCGACGCTGCCCGTGTGGCCAGCCAGGGAGGCCGGGCATGATCACCGAGCTGGGACTGGCCGAGCTGGCCGACCGCCTGCGCCGGCGGGAACTGCAGGCCGAGGAGGCCGTGCGCGCCTATCTGTCGCGCATCGACGCGCTGGACGGCTGGCTGCACGCCTATGTGGCGGTCTATGCGGAAGAGGCGCTCGACGCCGCGCGCGCCGTGGACCTGCAGCGCGCGGCGGGCGTGGACCTGGGCCCGCTGCACGGCGTGCCGATTGCCTTGAAGGACATCATCGATATCGCAGGCAAGCCGACTTCCATCGGTTCGCCCATCCACGCGAACACCGTGGCCCGCCGCACGGCTGACCTGGTGGTGCGCCTGCGCCGCGCCGGCGCCATCATCCTGGGCAAGACGCACATGGTGCAGTTCGCCATGGGCGCCTGGGGGCCGAACGAGCACATGGGCACGCCCCGCAATCCGTGGGACGACGCCGTGCACCGGATTCCGGGCGGCTCCAGCAGCGGCTCTGCCGTGGCGGTGGCCGGGCGGCTGGCGCCCGCCGCCATCGGCACCGACACCGGCGGCTCCGTGCGCGTGCCGGCCAGCTATTGCGGCATTACCGGGCTGAAGCCGACGGTGGGCCGTATCGATGCCACGGGCGTGGTCACGCTGAGCCAGACCCTGGACAGCGTGGGCATCTTCGCGCACAGCGCGGCGGATACGCGCATCGTGTTCGACGCCCTGGCGCCCGCGGCCGTGGGCGAGTGGGCCGAATCCATCGATGCGCCGCGCTTCGGCGCAAGCGGCCTGACGCTGGGGCGCCTGCCCGACGCTTACCTGGACAAGGTGCAGCCCGCGATGCTGGCGGCCTACGAAGACAGCCTGGCGCTGTTCCGGGAGATGGGCGCGCGCATCGTGACGGTGACGCCGCCGGTTTCCCTGGATGCGTTCAAGGCAGTGACCGGCGACATCATGATGACCGAAGGCGTGGCGTCGTTCGAGCGCGAGATGACGGACCTGAGCCTGCCGGTGGACGGTTCCGTGCGGCCCCGCCTGCTGGCGGCGCTGGATGTGCCGGCGCGGCGCTATCTTGCCGCCTTGCGCGAACGCGACCGCCTGCAGGCCGAGATGGAGACGCGCCTGCGCGGCATCGCGGGCCTTCTGACGCCCACCACGCTGACCACGGCCCTGCCGCTGACCGAGGTCGACCACGGCAATGCGCCGGTGCAATACACGCGCATCGGCAACCTGCTGCAGATGTGCGGGGTGTCGGTGCCGAATGGCCGCGACACCGCCGGCCTGCCCACCGGCCTGCAGATCCTTTGCCCGGGCGGCGATGACCGGTTGGCCCTGTTCCTGGCCGAACTCTTCCAGCGCCACAGCGACCATCACAAGGGGCGTGCCGACCCGCGCCCACGCTAGCGCGTCTGACTGCTTTCCGACATAGAACACACCCTCAAAGGGGGAGACATGAAAAGACTGATCCTGGCGGCCTGCCTGGCCGCCACGGCGACGCTCGCCTGGGCGCAACTGCCCGCCACGCACCTGCGCGTCGTGGGCGGCGGCAGCCACAACTACACCTTCTCGGCCGTGGAGCGGCCGTTCTGGCGCGACACGCTGCCCGAGGCCTCCGGCGGCCAGGTCACGGCTGAACTGGTGGGCTTGTCCGAGAGCGGGCTGAAAGGGCCGGAGGTGGTGCGCCTGCTGCGCGCCGAGGCGCTCGACGTTGCGATGGGTGTCTTCGCCTTCGTGAGCGGCGATGATGCCGGATTCGAGGGCGTGGACCTGCCCGGCATGGCGCCTGACATCGAGACCGCGCGCAAGATGGTGCGGGCCTACCGGCCGGTGCTGGCAGCGCGCATGCGCGAGCGGCACGGCGTGCGCCTGCTGGCGACGGTGCCCTACACCGCGCAGGTGTTCTTCTGCCGCGAACCCGTCACGCGGCTGGAGGACCTGAAGGGCCGCAAGGTTCGCACGCGTGGACGGAACATGTCCGACTTCGTGAGCGCGCTGGGGGCCTCGCCGGTGACCATCGCGTTCGCCGAAGTGATTCCCGCGCTGCAGACCGGCGTGGTGGATTGTGCGGTGTCGGGCATCGGCTCGGGCAACGCGGCCAAGTGGTACGACGTGGCCAAGCACCTCTACAACCTGCCCACCGATTGGTCCATCGGCTTCTACGCCATGAGCGAGGCGCGCTGGCGCAAGCTGGACCCCGCCGTACAGCAGTTCCTGCAGGCCCAGGCCGAGGTGCTGGAGGACCGGCTCTGGGACGATACCGCGCGCGAGAACAGCTATGCCCTGGCCTGCAACACCGGCCAGGGCGAATGCCGCATCCACAGTCCGGCGGACATGCAGGCGCGCACGCCCGAGGGCGCGGACCGCGAGTCAGTGCGCGCGGTGGCCGCCAAGGTCGCGGCCGCCTGGGGCGAGCGTTGCGGCCAGGATTGCAAGGCGGCCTGGAATGGCTCGGCGGGCAAGGCGCTTGGCGTCACGCTGCCCTGATCGCAAGGAGAACCCTCATGTCCACCTCTACACACCAGCCAGTACGGATGCTGGAGCGCGTCGCGCGCGGCGGCGCCTGGATCGGCGGGCTCGGCCTGCTGGCCGCTTCCTGGCTCATCGTCATCGACCTGCTGGCACGCAAGGTGCTGGGCCTGTCGCTGGGCGGCGCCGACGAGATCGCGGGCTATGTGCTGGCGGTCTCCAGCGCCTGGGCCTTCCCCATCACGCTGCTGCGGCGTTCGCACATCCGCGTGGACGTGGTCTATACCCACCTGGCGCCCAAGGCGCGCGTGGCGCTGGATTTCTTCGCCCTGATCTGCCTGGGCGTGTTCGTCGGCACCTTGACCTATCACGCCTGGCACGTGCTGGCGGAGTCGATTGCCTTCCGCTCGGTGTCCAACACGCCGCTGCAGATCCCGCAGTGGATTCCGCAGTCGCTGTGGTTCGCCGGCTATGCCTTTTTCCTGCTGACCGTGGTGGTGCTGGGCGCCTGCGCGCTGGCGCGTGTCACCGCGGGCCGCTGGCAGGCCGTGGGCGCGCTGATCGGCATCCATTCCGTCGAGGAGGAGATCGTGGCCGAGACGCAGTCCGCCGGCACGCCCATCGACACCTCCCCGGTTTCGCCGGGCGCGGCCGCGCGGCCGCAACGCTAGGAGCGCATGATGTTGACCTTGACCTTATCCATGCTGCTCGGCCTGCTGGCGCTGAGCGTGACCGCCGCCGCCACGGTCGGCCTGCTGGGCCTGACGCTGGCCGGGTTCCATTCGCCCTTGTCGCTCGCCAACGCCATGGGCGAGCTGGCCTGGGGCACCAGCGCGGAGTTCCTGCTGGTCGCCATTCCGCTGTATGTGCTGATGGGCGAACTGCTGGTCAGTTCGGGCGTGGCGGGCCGCATGTATGGGGCCGTTTCCAAATGGGTGTCGTGGCTGCCGGGCGGTCTGCTGAACGCGAACATCGGCGCATCCGCCTTGTTCTCGGCCACCAGCGGTTCCAGCGTGGCAACCGCCGCCACCATCTCGACGCTGGCGCTGCCCGAGCAGAAGAAGGGCGGCTACCATGCGCCGCTGTTCCTGGGGTCGATTGCCGCCGGCGGCACCTTGGGCATCCTGATCCCGCCGTCGATCAACATGATCGTCTATGCGCTGATCGCCAACGTGTCGGTGCCCAAGCTCTATCTGGCCGCCACCTTGCCGGGGCTGCTGCTCACGGGCCTCTTCATGGCGTTGATCGTGGGCATGTGCCTGCGCCGGCCCAGCCTGGCGGGCCAGAAGCCCAAGGTCAGCTGGCCCGAGCGCATTGCCGTCCTGCCGCACCTGGTGCCGCCGCTGGCCATCTTCGTGCTGGTCATCGGGGTGATCTATGGCGGCATCGCCACGGCCAGCGAGTCGGCCGCGTTGGGCGTGGTGGCGGCCATGCTGCTGTGCGTCTGGAATGGTGCACTCAGCTGGGAAATGCTGGGCCGTGCCTTCGAAGCCACCCTGCGCACCACCGGCATGATCATCCTGATCACCCTGGCGGCGTTCTTCCTGAATTTCGTGCTGTCCTCCATCGGCTTGACGACCAGGCTGGTGGCAACGGTCTCGGCCCTGGACCTGCCGCCCCTGGGCATGATGCTTGCCATCATCCTGTTCTACATCATCCTGGGGTGCTTCATGGATACGCTGGCGATGCTGGTGACCACGGCGCCCCTGACCGTGCCCATCGTGGTGTCGCTGGGCTATGACCCGGTGTGGTTCGGCGTCATGCTGATCGTGCTGTGCGAGATGGGGCAGCTGACGCCGCCTTTCGGCATGAACCTCTTCGTCGTGCACAGCGTGCGCGGCGAGGGCAGGTTCATGGACGTGGTGGTGGGCGTCTTGCCGTTCCTGGCGGTCCTGCTGCTGATGATCGTCCTGTTGCTGGCCGTGCCGCAACTGGCGTTGTGGCTGCCAGGCTGGATGAGCAAGTGAATGGCGCGCGCCGGCCGGCATGCCTTCCGGCCGGCGCGCCCAGCCTCACAGGGCAGCCCGGTGCCGCCTGGCGTTTTCCAGGTCGGCAATCGGCGACAGCAGGCCGCGGTCGAAGTCCTCGATGGGCCGGCCTGCGCGCACGCGCGCCGGCCAGTCAGGGTGCGTCAAGGCGCCGCGTCCCAGCGTGACGGCATCGGCTTCCTTGCGCGCCAGCATCCCGGCGGCTGCGGCGGGAACATGCAGCGAGCCATTGGCCAGCACAGGCAGCGCCCCCGCGTGTTGCCTGGCCAGGGCGGCCAGGCTGGCACCGTTGCCGAAAGCCGGTTGCCACGCCTCGAACTCTGTCGTGTGCAGGTAATCCAGCGGCAGCTTTCCCACCGCCTGGAACAGCAGTGCCGCGCCGGCCTCGCCTTCGGGCCACTTGTGGGTGAAGTCGTTGACCTTGCCCTGGGAGAGGCGCAGGCCCACCGGATAGGCCGTTCCCACCGCCGCGCGCACGGCGTGCACGACCTCGGTGACCAGGCGCAGGCGCGCAGGCAGTCTGCCGCCATAGGCATCGTCACGAAGGTTGGTGTGCGCGGTCAGGAACTGGTCCAGCAGGTAGCCATTCGCGCCGTGGATCTCCACGCCGTCGAAGCCGGCATCCCTGGCCAGCATCGCGGCATTGGCGAAACCCCGTACCGCCTCATCGATATCGGCCTGGCTCATGGCGCTCGGCAACGCATACGGGCCCCGTCCGCGATAGAAGCCCATCTGCTCACCGGCGGGTTGCACCGCGGAAGGCGCGAGGGTGCCGCGGCGCCACGGGTTGCCTTGCGACAGCGCACCGGCATGCATGAGCTGGGCGATGAGGCGCCCGCCTTGCGCATGCACGCCACGGATCACCTCGCGCCAGGATTCCCGTTGCCCGGCCGTGGCCATGCCCGGCTGGTGCAGATAGCCCTGGGCGTGCGCGGTATCGGTGTAGAGCCCTTCGGTGATGACCAGGCCGAAACCGCCTTGCGCGAAGGCCGCGTAATACGCGGCCATGGCGGGCGTGGCCAGTCCGTCGGCGGTGGCGCTCACGCGGGTCATGGGGGCCACCGCCAGCCTGTTGGGCAGGGTCAGGCCGCCCAGGGTCAGCGGCTCAAAGAGCGGCGCGATGCCGTCAGGCAGCGGAGCGGCGCTGTGCATCAGGCGTCTCCCAGCGCGGCAATGGCCTCGATCTCGATCTGGGCGGCCGGGTCGTACAGGGCCTTGATCTCGGCGATGGTGTCGGCGGGGTAGGGGGCCGAGAAGAACTGGCGGCGCAAGGCCACGACATCCTGGAAGTGGTTCATGTCGGTGACGAAGATCGTCACCTTGATGACCTTGTCCAGGCTGCTGCCGCCGGCTTCCAGCGCGCGGCGCAGGTTGGCGAATGCCTGTTCGCCCTGGGCGCGGAAGCCGCCGGCCACGATGCAGCCGTCTTCGCCGGCGCCGGCCTGGCCGGAGATGAACAACAGGTTCCCGAACTTGATGCCTTGCGACAGCAGATAGGGTTCGTAGGGATCGGGGTGGGTAATGACGCGTTCCAGCATGAGAGGCTCCGTTGAGTCGAGGTACCAGGAAAAGGGTGAAATGAAATCAGTCATTCGGTCCCGGTATGGCGTCATGATGTGCATCGATCAGCGCTGCGACAAATGGTGAATAATCAGCTATAAGATGATTTTTTCTCATCCGTCAGGGATTGCATGCGACGCCTGCCGCCGTTGTCCGCGCTGCGCGCCTTCGAGGCGGCTGCGCGCCTGGGCAGTTTCAAGCGGGCCGCTGACGAGCTGGCCGTGACACCCACTGCCATCAGTCACCAGATCCGCGCGCTGGAAGCCCATACCGGACTCGTGCTGTTCGTGCGCCAGGTGCGCAAGGTTGCGCTGACCGAGTCCGGGCTGGCGCTTTATCCGGTGCTGCGCGATGGCTTCGATGCCTTCGAGGCGGCATTCGACCGCTTGCTGCAGGCACACAGGCGCACCCGCGTGACGATCTCCGCCACCAACGCCTTCACCGCGAAATGGCTGGTGCCGCGCGTGGCGAGCTTCCATCAGCTGCATCCCGGGATCGACCTGCAACTGCATGCCTCGGATGCGCCGGTGGATATGGTCCACAGCGATGTCGACATCGCGATCCGCTATGGGCGCGGCCCCTATCCGGGCTTGCGGGCCGAGCCGATGTTTGCCGATCACTATGCGCCGGTGGTCAATCCCAGGTTGGGCATCACGTCGCCCGATGCGCTGGCGCATGCGCCGCTGATCCATTTCGCCTGGCAGGCCAGCCTGCCTTTCAATCCCACCTGGGAGAACTGGTTTGCGCAGACGGGCTTGCCGCCGCCCGCCGAGCGGGGCCATCTGCACCTGTCGGACGAAGGGCACGCCATCCAGGCCGCCGTGGCCGGGCAGGGCGTTGCCCTGCTGAGCCTGGCGCTGGTCGCGGGCGAACTGGCCGCGGGCCACCTCGTTCAACCTTTCGGTCCGACCATCGCCGGGCACACCTATCACCTGGTGCTGCGCGCCGGGCCGGATGCGTCCGTGCTGGCGGCGGCCGACTGGCTGCGCGCGCAGTTGCGGGCGGGCGGCGCACTGCCTTCCTGAGCCCAGCCTGGAAAAGACGGGCTGGTTTTCACGCGCGTCAAATACCCTTAATGCGGTACATCCCGCGCGTGAGGGCGCGGCTAGAATGACTCGCCGCAAGCCTGCCGCCGGCCCGGGTTTTCTTTCGGGCCTCACCCTTATGCATCGAGCGCAATGACTGATCCCATTTCCATCGTCGTCGTCGAGGATGACGCCGGCCTGCGCGAGGATTTCGAGCGCATGGCGCGCGCCCAGCCCAGCCTGCGCTGGCTGGGCGGCGCGGGTTCGCTGGCCGAGGCGCGCGCGCTGGTGGCCAGGGAGCGGCCGGCCGTGGCCGTGATCGACCTGGGCCTGCCCGATGGCGATGGCTCGGCACTGATCGCGGAATGGAGCCAATCCGATCCGCCCGTGGCTGCGCTGGTCGCCACCATGTTCGGCGACGAGGCGCACGTGATCCGGGCCATCGAGGCCGGCGCGCGCGGCTATCTGCTGAAGGACAGCGTGCCCGAAGAGTTCGTGCGCGCCATCGGCCTCGTGCATGAAGGCGGAGCGCCCCTGTCCCCGCAGATCGCCAAGCACCTGCTGGCGCGCTTCGTGCCGGCGGCGGCGCCGGCCGCCACGCCGCTGCGCGAGTCCGACACGCTGACCTCGCGCGAAACCCACATCCTCAGCCTGATCGCCCGCGGTTTCACCGTGTCGGAGACGGCCGAGCAGCTCTTCATTTCCTCGCACACGGCGGCCACGCACATCAAGAACATCTACGGCAAGCTGGCCGTGCGCAACCGCATGGAGGCGGTCAACCAGGCACGGCTGCGTGGCTTGATCCGCTGATGCGCACCTTGGCCATCGCGCTGGTCCTGCTGCTGGCGGAGATGGTTTTTCTCGTCTGGGATCCCGTGTTGCCGCCCGAGTCGGTGCCGGGGGTGCTGACGCTGACGCAAGGCGAGTTCGTGCGCAGCGACGCGGCCGAGCCGCCTCGTGAAGGCTGGGAGCCCGTGACCTTGCCGGACAACTGGCGCAAGCGCAGGCCCGATGCAAGCGGGTTGGCGTGGTATCGCGTTGAATTCATGCTGGCGGCCTTGCCGGCCGAGCCGCTGGCGCTGTATTTGCCGCGTCTGGCCGTGGCGGGCGAGATCAGGTTGAATGGGGCGCTGCTGAACGCGCGTTTGCGCGATGAACAGCCCGAGGGCAGGGAAGTGCAGTACGTGGATGCGCCCTTGTATTTCGTGCTGCCGTCCACGGCTTTCCAGCCTGGCCGCAATGAACTGCTGGTGCGGATGCTGGGCGACCAGGACATGCGCAGCGGCCTGTCGGCGCCCCGCCTGGGGCCCGTGCCGGTCATGGCGGCGATGCTGGCGCCCCAACGCCTGCTCGGCACGGCCATGCCCTATGCACTGGTCATCCTGATGCTGTCCGCCATGGCGCTGGCCTGCGCCTATGCCTATCGGCGCAAGCAGTACGCCGGCATCCAGATCACCTTGGCGCTGGGCGCGGTGTCGCTGGCGCTGGACCTGATTCCCGACCTGCCCTTGTCGCGGGGCGACCGCTATGCGGTGCGCGCCGTCGTCTTTGCCGCCATGGTGTGGCTGCTGTGCCTGGCCGCCTATCGGCTGTCGGCCGTGCGCAAGCGCCATCTGCCTCGGGTCATCCACCTGGTGTCGCTGGCTGTGATGCTTGCTTCGGCCGCGACGATCGTGCAGGGGACGGCAAGCGACAAGGTCTGGCTGTATGCCACGCCGTTCTACCCCTTGGTCGCGTATGTGCTGGCGCTGGTGCTGGAAACCGCCTGGTTGCAGCGATCGATGCGCCTGGGCCTGCTTGTGGGGGTGGCCGTCATCTGGATGGCGGCGGTCCTGCATTCCAATATGCTGCCTTTCGGCTGGCTGCCCTGGGACAGTTTCCGCTACAACACGGCGGCGGCCGTGCCGCTGTGCGCGATGCTGGTGCTCGTGCTGGCCGAGCGCTTCGTCCAGGACCGTGAAGAAGCCGTGCGCAATCATCGCGCGGCGGTGGGCACGGAGCGCGCCCGCATCCTGCAGGACATGCACGACGGCATGGGCGCGCAACTGATCACCGCCAAGCGCCTGGCCTTGCGAGAAGAGGTGGATCGCAAGGAGCTGGCGCTCGTCATCGACGAGTCCCTGCAGGACTTGCGGCTCATCATCGATTCGCTGGACGTGGCCGAGGGCGACGTGCTGCCCTTGCTGGGCAATCTGCGTTTCCGCCTGGCGCCGCGGCTTGCCGCGCTGGGCATCCACCTGAGCTGGCATGCCGAGGCCGTGCCGCCGCTGGCGGGCCTGAACGCCACGGGCGCACTGTCGATCCTGCGCATCGTGCAGGAGTCGATCAACAATGCGCTCAAGCATGCGCGGCCCACGCACCTGCATATCGAGATCGCCGCCGAAGGCAAGGGCCTGTGCATCCAGGTGAGGGACGACGGGCAGGGCTTCGAAGCCGGGCAGCCCGAGGCCAGCCAGCCGAATGCCGGGCGCGGGCTGGCCGGGATGCGCTTGCGCGCGCAACGCCTTGGCGCCTCGCTGTCCGTGGACAGCGAGGCGGGCAAGGGCACGAAGGTGACCTTGCGGGTGCCGCCCCAGCTTGACGGGGCCTAGACGATCCCGCCGTTGGCGAAGACGGTCTGGCCGCTGACCCACCAGCCATCCGTTGCGCACAGCGCCGAGATGGTGTTGGCGATGTCCTCTGGTTCGCCCAGGCGGCGATGCGGCGTGCGCTGCGCGAAGCCCGCGATCTGCCCGGGTGTCTTGCCATCGGTGAAAAGCGGCGTGTTCACCACACCCGGCGCAATCGCGTTGACCGACACCATGCGGCCCGCCAACTCCTTGGCCAGCACACTGGCGTACAGGTCCTGCGCGCCCTTGCTGGCGGCATACGGGCCATACGTGGGCGTGCGCATCCGCGTGATGCTGGACGACAGCGCGATGATGCGGCCGTGGTCGCGCACGCGGCGCGCCGCCTCGCGCAGCACGTTGAAGCTGCCTTTCACATTGACGGCCATCATCTCGTCGAAGTCCTCGTCGCTCATGTCGCCGAAAGGCGCCAGGCGCATGATCCCGGCATTGCTCACCACCACGTCCACGCCCCCGTGGGCCTTCTCCGTGGCGTCGAAGAGCCGGCGCACGGCGGCAGGGTCGCTCACGTCCGCCTGCACGGCGATGGCCTTGCCGCCCGCGGCGCGGATGTCGGCGGCGACGCGCTCGGCGAGATCGCGGCTGCGGAGGTAGTTGACGGTGACGGCATAGCCGTCCTGGGCCAGGCGGCGGACCGTGGCCGCGCCGATGCCGCGGGAAGAACCGGTGACGAGCGCGGCCTTGCCTGCGCCCGGCGCTTGCTTGCGCGCTTGCGCAGGGGCGGCCAGTGCCGGGGCGCCTGCGGCGACGGCGGCGGAGGTGAGGCTGGCGGCGGCCAGCAGTCGCCGGCGGGCCGGCGAGGTGGGGGTGGGGTGAGGCATGCGAGTTCCTTGTCTTGTGTGAGCTGGCAGGATAGAAATGACACTCTCTTTTGGGAAGTAGGCACCGAAAAGTGCTATACATACCTGAAAGTCAGTATGGAAAGACAAGGGGTAACGCATGTCCATCGATCTCGCCAGGCACCACGACATCCAGCGCAAGCTGTCCCAGGCCGATAAACCCGATCCGCGCGTGGAAGCCCTGGTCACGGGCGTGATCGCCCGCGTGGCCGACAAGTGGACCATGATCATCCTGGATGTACTGGCCACGCAGGGGGAACTGCGCTTCACGCAGCTTGCCCGCCAGGTGGACGGCATCAGCCAGAAGATGTTGACGCAGACCTTGCGGGAGATGGAGCGCGAAGGCCTGGTGCTGCGCACGGTGCATCCGGTCGTGCCGCCCCACGTGGAATACCGGCTGACGGACCTGGGCCTGAGCCTGGGCGCGGCGTTCTGCGGGGTGTGGGTGTGGGCCGGGAAGAACCTCGAGACCATCGAGGCCGCGCGCGCGCGCTTCGATGCGCGGCAGCCCGCCAAAGCCTGATCCGGCGGCACCCAAAAAAACCGCCCGGAAAACCGGGCGGCATCAAGGGGTGCTTCCTGTTGCCTGATCAAGGCGAGAACACCCGCGCTGGCAACCAGGTTGCCAGTTCCGGAATGACGACGACCAGGCCCAGGACGAAGAGCAGCGCGCCCACGAAGGGCCAGCTTGCCCGCACCGTGTCCATGAACGTGGTCTTGGCAATGCTTGTCGTGATGAAGAGCAGGATGGCCACCGGTGGCGTCAGGCCCGCGATCTGCGTGATCATGATCATCAGGATGCCCAGCTGCATCGGCTCGAGCGCGAAGGCCTCGCCGATGTAGACGATGGTGGGCACCAGCACCACGACCACCGCCAGGCCGTCGAGCAGCATGGTCAGCAGCAGCATCAAGGCCAGCAGGATCAGCAGCATCAGCATCGGGCTCGTGGTGAGGCCGCGCAGGTTGTCCAGCATCAGGTCGTTGAAGTTCAGGTAGCTCAGCATCCAGCCCAGTGCGCCAGCCATGCCGATGACGCCCGCCACCATGGCCGTGGTGACGGCGGCATCCACCAGGATCGCGAACATGTCCTTGATCGACAGGGCGCGGTACCAGAACACGCTGACGGCCAGGCTGTAGACGCAGGCCACCACGCCAGCCTCGGTCGCGGTGAACACGCCGCCCAGGATGCCCCCCAGGATCACGAAGGGCGCGAGCAGCGCGGGCCACACTTCCACCGTCGAGCGCAGCACCTGCTTCAGCGTGGCGCGCGGCAGCACGGCGCGCAGCTCGGGGTAGGCAGGCAGATAGGACATCGCATAGATCACCGCCATGAGGGTGATGGCGATCATGATGCCGGGGAAGACGCCCGCCAGGAACAACCCGCCGATCGACACGCCGGTCATCGAGCCGTAGATGATCATCGTCATGCTGGGCGGGATGATGGGGCCGATGGTGGCGGCCGAGGCCACGATGGAAGCCGCCATGCCGGGCCGGTAGCCCTGCTTCTTCATGGCCGGGATCATGATGGATCCCACGGCCGCCGCTTCCGCGGTGGACGAGCCCGAGACGTTGGCCATGGCCGTGCAGGACAGCACCGCCGTGTGGCCCAGGCTGCCGCGGATGTGGCCGACGATCTTCTGCGAGAAGCTGATCAGGCCTTCGCTGAGACCGCCGCGCGCCATGATGGCGCCCGCCAGGATGAAGTAGGGCAGGGCCAGCAGGCTGAAGGAGTCCAGCATCGAGAAGGTCTTCTGCGGCATCAGCGCCGGCACCAGGCCGTCCAGCAGGCTGACGCCGGCCAGGCTGACGCTGGCGATGGCCAGGATGATGGGCACGCCCAGCATGACGAGCACGAGCAGGCCGCCAAAGATGAGGATCAAGGTCATGGCTGTTGCTCCTCGATGTGCTGGGCAGGCGTGGTGGTGTCCGCCGGGCCGTCGCGCGACACCAGCTTGATGCAGGCGCACAGGACCAGGTAGGCCCCGCCCGCCAGCATGCCGCTGTACACCCAGGCCATGCTTAGCCCCAAGCCGGCGCTCTGCTGGTAGCGCGCCACGTTCATCAGCTTCCAGGTCAGGAAGACGAAGGCGAGGCCCAGCACCAGCCACATCACGTCCACCCCCTTGGCCAGCGCGGCGCGCGCGCGGGTCGGGAAGAGGTTGGTGATGGCGTCCACGCACAGGTGCGAGCCGCGCTGGTAGGCCACGGGGATGGCGAAGAAGACCAGCCAGATGAAGCTGAACTTCTGCAGCTCCTCGCTCCAGCTGAGCGAGTTGTTCAGCAGGAAGCGGTTGAACACCTGCATGGTGCCAACGACGACCATGACGGCGAAGAGCGCGGCCAGCAGCAGGTGCACCGCAAAATGTATATGTCGCATGACGGACTCCGGCTTGCAGTGACGCTTACTTGGCCTGGCCGTTGGCCTGGTTGCCGGCGTCGCGGATCAGCTTGAGCAGGTCCTCGGCCTTGCGGTCGGCGGCGAACGTGTCCTGGATCTTCACGGCGTTCTGCTGGAACGAGGTGGTGTCGATCTCGTGGACCTGCATGCCGCGGGCGCGCAGTTGATCCAGCGCCTGGGCCTCACGCACGGGCGCCAGCGAGCGGTTGATGTCGGAGGCGAGCTTCACGCCTTGCGCCAGCACGTCGCGTTCCTTGTCCGTGAGCTGCTTCCACTCGTTCAGCGAGCAGGCGAAGATGGCCGGTCCCAGGAAATGGCGGGTCAGCGCCACGTGCTTGGTGACCTCGTAGTACTTGCCGGTCAGCACCACGGCGGGGCCGTGTTCGAAGCCGTCCAGCACGCCGGTCTGCATGGCCGAATAGACCTCGCCGAAGGACATCGGCGTGGCGTTCGCACCCATGGCGTTCAGCGCTTCGATGTACACGGGGCTCTGGATGGTGCGGATCTTCAGGCCCTTCAGGTCTTCAGGCTTGGTGACCGGCTTGTTGGCGGTGATGACGTTGCGAAAGCCCCAGTTGGTGAGCCAGCCCACCGTCTTCAGGCCCGACTTCTCCAGCTCGGCCGACAGCTGCTTGCCCACTTCGCCGTCCAGCGAACGGTTCATGTGGTCGTAGTCCTTCCACAGGAAGGGCAGGTCGACCACGCCCAGCCGGCGCGAGAACGTGTTCAGGATGGCCGTGCCGCCCAGGGCGCAGGTGGCGCCGCCGCCCAGTTGCATGCCTTCGTAGACCGAGCGTTCGTCGCCCAGCGCATTGTTCGGGAAAATCCGCACGTTCAGCGTGTCGGAGTTCTCGTTGACGTAGTTGCGGAAGATCCAGGCCGCGATCTGCAGCTCGGAATCCAGCGTGGCCTGCTGGGCGTGCGAGACCTTGATCTCGCGCTTCTTCTGCTGCGCGTGCGCGGGCAGGGTGGACAGGGCCAGGGCCGACAGGGCGGCGCCCAGGGCGAGGCGTTTGAAGGTGGCGCTGCGGGGCATGGCAAGTCTCCTTATTGGCGGGCTGGGCCGGGAGATCCTTGCGGTCGTTGTCCCTGGCAACCCTGTTCTTGGATGAGTCTATTAAAACGTTTTAGTAAAACGTTGTAGTGACGAAATCTAGCACGCGCATAAACCGCGAAACAACCAATAATGACTAGGGGAAAACGCTAGAATTGTTCGGCTTCGAGGTGCGTGATACAGTCGCCAAGATATAACGATTTACTAGAACGATTCATATGATCCAGCTTCGCAGTGCCGGCCAGGTGCCGGCGGGGCCGCACAGGAGATCGGCATGGCCACGATCCAGGACGTAGCCAGGCTCGCCAAGGTATCGATCAGTTCCGTGTCCAACGTCTTGAATGGCCGGACGGAACGCCTGCGCCCCGATACCGCCGAGCGGATCCAGCAGGCCATCCAGTTGCTCGGCTACCGTCCCAACCAGGCCGCCCGCCAATTGAAGACCGGCAAGATGCCGGTCATCGGCCTGCTGGTCCCGTCCACGGCCAACCCTTTCTATGGACAGATCGCCGCGGCGCTCGAGTCCTATGCGCAGACCCGCCACGGCCACCGCGTCATGCTGTGCAACACGCACCGTGACCGCGCGCTGGAAGCCCGCATGCTGGAAGACCTGAGCGGCTTCGGCGTGGCGGCGGCCATCCTGCTGTCGTCCTTCGACGATGAGCGGCATGTCGAGGATGCCGTCGCGCGCGGGCTGGCCGTCATCAGCTATGACCGCGCGCCGGGCACCGCGGGCAACCGCGGCATCGACCACGTCTACGCCGACAACGTCGAGGCCGGCCGTTTGGCCGCGCAGCATCTCATCGACCACGGCCACCGCCGGCTGGCCTTCGTGATGCCGGCGGGCCGCACCAACAGCCGCGACCGCAAGATCCAGGGCTTCCTGCGCGCAGCGGGCCAGGCCGCCGAGCCGGTGTCCGCGCAGGTGTATGAAGGCCGCGCCATCACGGCCTATGGGGATTCCGAGCTGGCCGACATCGGCTATGAACTCGGCCAGCGGCTGGCCGCAGAAACCGCCGCGCCCACGGGCGTGGTCACGGTCAACGACACGCTTGCCATGGGCCTCATGGCCGGCCTGCGTGCCGCCGGCAAGCGCGTACCGGAAGACGTGTCGGTGGTGGGCATGGACAACATGGTGCTGGCGGCCTTCACGTCGCCGCCGCTCACGTCCATCGCCATGCCGGTCGAACCCATGGCGCAGGCCATGGTCGATCGCGCCGTGCTGCGCATCACCGAGCCGGACGCGCCGGCCGAGCAACTTCGTTTCGATCCCGCGCTGGTGGTGCGGGAGTCCGTCTGTCCGCCGCCCGCGGCGCAGCCTTCCGGGAGCAGGGCATGATCCGAGTATTCCTGAACCACAGCCCGCGCATGCGGGAGAACTATTACGGCGAGCAGGCCCTGTCCGGCCTGCGCGCGCTTGCCGACGTGCGGCTCAACGCGCGGGACGCGCCGCTCTCGCCGCGCGAGATGATCGACGCGGCGCAGGGCTGCCAGGTCATCATCGGCGCGCGCGTGCCGGCAGTGCCAGCCGAGGTCTTCGCCAGCCTGCCCGAGCTCGTGGCGTTCTGCCGCGTGGCCGTGGATGTCAGCAATATCGACCTGGCCGCCGCCAGCCAGCACGGCGTGCTGGTCACGCGTGCCTCGCCGGGTTTCGGCCCTTCCGTGGCCGAATGGATCGTGGGCGCCATGATCGACCTGGACCGCGGCATCTCGGATGGCGTGGGCGACTACCGCGCGGGCCGTGCGCCGCGGCCGCGCATGGGACGGCAACTGGCCGGCGCCACGCTGGGCATCGTGGGCTACGGCACCATCGGCCGCTATCTGGCGCGCCTGGGGCTGGCGCTGGGCATGGACGTGGTCGTGCACGATCCCTTCCAGGCCGATGCGGCGCCGTGCCGCCGCGCCGACACGCTGGCGGCCCTGCTGGCGCAATCGGACCACGTGGTCTGCCTGGCCGCATCGGTGCCGCAGACCGCGAACCTGTTCAATGACGCGGCCTTCGCGGCCATGAAGCCGGATGCCTGCTTCATCAATGCGTCGCGCGGTGAGCTGGTGGACGAGGCGGCGTTGTTGCGCGCGCTGGACGCCGGCCGCCTGGCGGGCTGCGCGCTGGACGTGGGCAGGGCGCCGGACCAGATGCCCAGCCCGACGCTGGCCGGGCACCCGAAGGTGATCGCCTCGCCCCATGTGGGCGGTCTCACGCCGCAAGCCGTGGCGCACCAGGCGCTGGACACGGTCGCGCAGGTGGGGGCGATGCTGAGGGGCGAAGCGCCGGCGGGTGCCCTGAACCTCGACCACGCCACGCGTTTCCGCGAGCGTTTCATGGTGGCGGGCGCGAACCATGCCTGAGGTCCTGACGCTTCCCTCCGGCGCCTGCGACACGCATCTGCATGTCTATGCCCCCGACCGCTACCCCATGCCCACGCCCGCCGTCGCGCCGGAGGGCGCGCGCTGGGTGGATTACCTGGCGCTGCGCGCCCGCCTCGGCCTGTCGCGCGCGGTCATCGTGCAGCCCGTGGGTTATGGCTTCGACAATCGCTGCACGCTGGATGCCTTGCGGCAGGGCGGCGACGCGGCGCGCGCCATCCTGGCCTTCGCCACCGATACCGCCGAGGAACAACTGGCGCAGTGGGATCGTGCCGGCGTACGCGGCGTGCGCTTCATGATGATCCCTGGCGCGCAATCCTTGCTGGGCTGGGACGACCTGCCGGTGATGGCCGCCCGCATCGCGCCGTGGCGCTGGACCATCAACCTGCAGCTCGATGGCCGTGAACTGCCGGCCTACGAGCCCCTGCTGTCCGCCTTGCCCACGCCGCTGGTCATCGATCACACGGGCAAGTTCCTGGAGCCCGTGGCGCTGGATCACCCGGCCTGGCACAGCCTGTGCCGCCTGCTGGACGCGGGCAATACCTGGGTGAAGCTGTCGGCGCCGTATGAAACCTCGCGCATCGGTGCGCCGGGCTATGACGACGTGGGCCGCCTGGCGGCGGAACTGGCGTGCCGCTATCCCGAGCGCTGCCTCTGGGCCAGCAACTGGCCGCATCCGGGGCAGGCGCAGCGTCCCGACGAGGCAAGCCTGCTGGCATTGCTCGGCGCGTGGGCGGGGAATGCCCAGGTCCTGCAGCGCATCCTGGTCGACAATCCGGCGGCCTTGTATCGCTACGCGTGACACCGCTCGCCAAATGTGACGCCCCGCAAAGCTGCGTAACTGACTTTTTCCTGTCATGAAAGGGCGCGCAGGCGCCCGATAAGGTTTCCGGCACCATCAACCGGCAAGCAGGGGAATCATGGCGCAGCGACCCAATTTCAACCTGGCCTGGGCGGCCTTCTCGCGAGTCAACGGCTCGGTCGCCCACGTGGGCCAGGTCATCGGCGGCAAGGTGAGGCTCAACATCGATGGGGGCATCTTCACCAATGCCTGCGCCATCCGCATGAGCTACGTGCTGAACCAGACGGGTTTCCCCATCACGGCCAACGCCGGAGCGGTGTCCTCGGGCGACGGCGGGGCCCGCTATCTGTACCGCGTCAAGGATCTGGTGCCTCACCTCGAAAAACTGTTCGGCAAGCCCGAGCACACCTACGAGAAACCGACGGCGGCGGCTTTCGCGGGAAAGCGGGGCATCCTGGTCTTCGACGTGCCCATCTGGAGCGATGCCTCTGGCCACGCCACGCTGTGGAACGGCACCATGTGCTCGGACTCGTGCTATTTTGCCGAGTCGACGCGAGCGAGCCTGTGGGAGTTGAAATGAATCGTCGATGGATCGTGGCCAGCCTGCTGGCCTGGCCGCTGGTGGCCTGCGCGGCGCCGGCCACGCAGGAAGCCTCCCAACAGTCCGAGGCGCAGCGCCTGGAAAAATTCGCGGTCAGCCAATGCCTGCAGCGCGCCTTCCCCGATACGCCCTTCGGCGCCGATGCGCGCCGTGCGTCCGGCGGCTATGTCGAACTGGGCTCGGCTGACGCCGACGTCTATGGCGAGATCGCCGCCCTGGTCGGCGCGCATCTTGCCAAGCCCTATCAAAGCAAGAGCGGCGAGCCGCTGCACGTCATGCAGTGCCTCGACCTGCTGCAGTCGCCGGCCCTGGCGAAGCTGGTCAAGCCCTACCGCTGAGGCGGGCGGGGCGCTTCCCGTTACGGTTTTGCCGGCGGATCCGCTTTATGCTGCCTGCATGAACACTCGCCCCGACACCGCCGCTCCCCTGACCTTGCGCTGGGAGGGGCTGGCCTCTCCCAGCCTGGAACACCTGCACGTGCAGACCCTGGCAGGCGGCACGATCTTCGATGCCGTTGTCGTGATGCAGGCCGACTCGGGCCAGCGCGGCGCCTTGCGGTATCGCCTGCATGTCGACGCGGCCTGGCGCACGCGCCGCCTGTCCATCCAGGAGGTAGGCAGCGCCTATTCCATCCAGCTGCAGTCCGATGGGCACGGGCGCTGGACCGCCGAAGGGGGCGCGCCCCTGCCCGAACTGGCGGGCGCCATCGATGTCGACCTGGGCGTGTCGCCCGCCACCAATACCTTGCCCATCCGCCGCCTGGACCTGGCAGAGGGCGCGTCGGCCGAGATCCATGTCGTCCACGTCGGCTGGCCCGGCCTGGCGCTGTCGAAGGCGCCGCAGCGTTATACACGGCTGTCCGGCGGACGGTATCGCTTCGAATCGCTGGACGCCGATTTCCGGCGCGACATCTCGGTGGATGCCGACGGCTTCGTGCTGGATTATCCCGATCTGTTCCGCCGCGCCTGACACGCGCGGCGCCGCCCCCTACCTGGAGATCCTGCCATGGCCACGCGCACGCCCCCGGCCCGACTGGCCCTGCAAACCGTCCTGGCCGAGCTGCCTGCCTGGCAGCAGGTGCCGGGCCGCGATGCCATCACGCGCCATTTCCGCTTCAAGGATTTCAACGCGGCCTTCGGCTTCATGACACGCGTGGCGATGCAGGCCGAGAAACTGGATCATCATCCGGAGTGGCGCAATGTCCATGCCCACGTGGAGGTGGTGCTGGCCACGCACGAGATCCAGGGCCTGAGCCAGCGCGACGTGAGCCTGGCCCGCTGGATGGACGCGGCTTTCGTGCAGATGGGCAGTCCTGGCTGAAATCGGACAGGCTCAATTCTTGGTGCGCCGCCAGGCCGGGATCGCGGGGCGTCAGTACACGTCTCGCAGATAGCGCTTGTTGCGCGCCAGTTCCATCACATACTCGCCGGCGGCTTCGTCGGACATCGCGCCTTGCCGGGCGACGATCTCGCGCAGCGCGGTGTCCACGTCCCTGGCCATGCGGGACGCATCGCCGCAGACATAGAAGTGCGCGCCATCCTGCAGCCATGCCCAGACCTGCGCGCCTTGCTCGCGCATGCGGTCCTGGACATAGGTCTTGCGTGCCTGGTCGCGCGAGAAGGCCAGGTCCAGGCGGCTGAGCAGCCCGTCCTCGCGCATGGCATCCAGTTCTTCCCGGTAATAGAAACCGCTGTCCGCGTGCTGTTCGCCGAAGAACAGCCAGTTGCGCCCGCGCGCGCCGGTGGCGCGGCGGTCATGCAGGAAGCCGCGGAAAGGCGCGATGCCGGTGCCCGGGCCGACCATGATGATGGGCACGTCGCCCTGTGCCGGCGGATGGAAGTGGGCCGACTTCTGCACGAAGACCGGCACGTGGCCGTCGCCGGCGCGATCGGCCAGGAAGGTCGAGGCCACGCCTTTCCGTGCGCGCCGGCCATTGTGATAACGCACGGCCGAGACGGTCAGGTGGATTTCGCCGGCATGCGCGCGGGGACTGGAAGCGATGGAGTACAGACGCGGCTGCATGCGCTTGAGCAGGCCGACAAGTTCCTGGGCGGTCAAGGTGATGGGGTATTCATGCAGCACGTCGGCCAGTTGCCGGCCCCACAGCCAGTGCTTCAGCTCGGCCTTGCGCGGCGCCTCCAGCAGCGCCGCCAACCCGGCGTTGCCGGTGCGCGCGGCGATGCTTGCCAGCGCCTCGGGCGTCGGGCGCGTGATGTCGAAATGGCGGGACAGCGCCTCGCCCAGCGCCAGTTCGCCCAGCCCGCCGACCGTGACGGGCGCATCCGCGGGCAAGTGCGCCAGATGCAGGAGCTCCTCGACCAGTTCGGGACAGTTGCGGGCCCAGACGCCCAGGGCGTCGCCCGCTTCGTAGTCCAGGCCGCCCGCCTCCTGCGAGAGCGCGACGCAGCGCGTGTCCTTCGCCGCTCCGGGCCCGTTCAGGCGCGTGTTGCCCAGCAGGCGTGCAGGCGCGGGGCTTGCCTTGGTGGCGGCGTTGCCAGGCATCGGCTCGCGCGGGGTGGTGGCATGACGCTCGGCATCGTCCGCCTTGATGCAGGCGATCTGCTGCGTGAGCCAGTTGTCGGCCTGGGGCTGGAAGTCGACGTCGCACTCCACGCGCGGCGCCAGGCGGATGGCGCCCAGCTCGACCAGGCGCGCATCCAGCCGTCGGCCGTGTCCGCAGAAGCTGTCGTAGTTGCGGTCGCCGAAGGCCAGCACGCCGACGCGCAGGCCGTCCAGGCGCGGCGCGTCTTCCGCCTGCAAGGCCTGCCACAGCGCCTGGCCGTTGTCGGGCGGATCACCGTCGCCGAAGGTGCTGGTCAGGCATAGCGCGTACTGGACCTTGGCGAAGTTGGCCACCGGGAAATCCGCCATGCAGGCGACACGGATCTCGAAGCCGGCCTCCATGAGCAGGGTGGCGTAGTGTTCGGTCAGCGATTCGATGTTGCCGGTCTGCGAGGCCCACAGCAGCGCCACTTTCGGGCGGCTGCGCACGATGCGCAAAGGTGCCGGGGCCGGGGCGGCGGTGTCGTTGGCCGGCGGGGCGACACGGCTGTAGAGGCCGGCCAGCATGCCATCCAGCCACAGTCGTGCCGCGGGGTTGAGCGGCGCCTGGGACGGCACCACGGGTACGCCTTGCGCGTTGCCGGGCAGGTTCTCCGCCGCACGCAGGCCGGCAAGCAGGCCGCTCACATACAGACGCTCCTGCTCGTCCAGTTGGGGCGGCGCGGCGGGGCCCAGGCCCAGGGACGCAGAAAGGGCATCCAGCGCAAGCACGGGCGTGCCTGCCGTCGCCGTGGGGTCCGGCAGGGTGGTGGCCTTGTCTGTGTCGTCGGACACGGCTTGCGGCGCGGCCACGGGGGCCAGCGCCACCGCGCAGAACTTCAATTCGGGTTGCAAGGAGACGGGGTCCACGGCCGTGCTGGTGACGGCGTTCACGGACAGCTCGTCGCCCTGGACATCGTTCCAGTGCATCGGCGCGAAACAATTGCCCGGCTGCACGCGGTCGCTGATGACGGCGGGCAGCACGGCGCGGCCACGCCGCGAACGTATCTCCACGGGGGTCTTCGGCGCGATGCCCAGCGCCGCGGCATCCTGCGGATGGATTTCCACGAAGGGCTTGGGATTCAGCTTGTTCAGCATGGCCACCTTGCCCGTCTTGGTCATGGTGTGCCATTGATGTTGCAGCCTGCCGGTGTTCAGCACCAGCGGGTAGTCGGCGTCGGGCAGCTCGGCGGGCGGTGCGTAGGGCCGCGCGTGGAAGCGCGCCCGTCCGTTGGCGGTGGGAAAGTGCAGCGTCGGTTGGCCATCGGCGTGGCTCACGTAGCGGATCGGATGGCGCAGCCCCGCCTCGCCCGGGGCGCAGGGCCACTGGATGGGCGATTCGCGCAGTGCCGCATGGCTGGCCCCGCGCAGGTCATAGCCGGTGCGCGGGTTGGCGCAGCGGGTGATCTCCGCGAAGACGTCGGCGGCGGTGTCGTAGCGGAACGCATCGCCATGGCCCAGCCCGGTGGCCACGGCGGCAATGATGCGCCAGTCGGGCCAGGCTTCCCCTGGCGGGTCGACGGCGCGCGGCGTCAGCGTCAGGTTCCGCTCGGAATTGATGAGAACGCCGTCGGCCTCGGCCCACAGCGCGCCGGGCAGCAGGATGTCGGCGTGCCGGTTGGTTTCCGTGTCCAGGAAGGCATCCTGCGTGATGACCAGCTCGGCCGCGCGCAGGCCGGCCGCCACGGTGTCGCGGTCGGGCACGCTGGCGGCCGGATTGGTGCAGATGACCCAGCAGGCCTTGATCTCGCCTTGCGCCATGCGTGCGAAGAGATCCACGGTGCCATTGCCTGCGTCCGTGCGCAGCGTGCCGGGCGCCAGCCCCCACAACGTTTCCACTTCCTCGCGGTCGCGCGGATCCAGCGCGCTGCGCTGGCCGGGCAGGCCGGGGCCCATGTAGCCCATCTCGCGCCCGCCCATGGCATTGGGTTGCCCGGTCAGCGAGAACGGGCCGCTGCCCGGCCGGCAGATCTTGCCGGTGGCCAGGTGCAGGTTGCACAGCGCATTGGTGTGCCAGGTGCCGTGCGTGCTCTGGTTCAGGCCCATGGTCCAGCAGCTCATCCACTCGCCGGCCTCGCCGATCCAGTCGGCGGCCTGGCGGATGTCCTGCTCGGGCAGGCCGGTGATGCCAGCGACATGCGCGGGCGTGTAGCCGGCCAGGAAGGCGGGCATGTCGTCCCAGCCGTCGGTGTGCGCGGCGATGAAGGCCGGGTCCACGCGGCCTTCGGCGTGCAGAAGGTGCAGCAGGCCGTTGAGTAGCGCCAGGTCCGTGCCCGGTCGCGGCGCCAGGTGCAGGCCGGCCTTCTCGGCCGTGGCGGTGCGGCGTGGGTCGACGACGATGAGACGCGCGCCGGCCTTCACCCTGTCCATCATGCGCAGGTACAGGATGGGATGGCAGTCGGCCATGTTCGCGCCGATCACGAAGAACAGGTCGCTGCGGTCGAAGTCCTCGTAGGAGCCAGGCGGCCCGTCGGCGCCCAGCGAGAGCTTGTAGCCGCTGGCCGCGCTGGCCATGCACAGCCGCGAATTCGACTCGATGTGCGCGGTGCGCAGGTATCCCTTGGCCAGCTTGTTGGCCAGGTATTGCGCCTCCAGCGACATCTGGCCCGACACATACAAGGCGATCGCATCCGGGCCGTGCGCATCGCGGATGTCCCGCAGCCTGCGCGCCGTCTCGGCGATGGCGTCTTGCATGGGCGTGGGCACGGGGTCCTGGCCGCGCGCGCGGCGCACATAGGCCTGGCGCAGCCGTCCGGCGTCACTGATCGGCACGTGCGCCGACAGGCCCTTGGTGCACAGCCGACCCATGTTGCTGGGGTGTTCCGGATCGCCGGACACCTTGGCGACCCGGCCGTCCTCGACGTGCAGGATCATGCCGCAGCCCACGCCGCAATACGGACAGGCAGTCTTGACTTGGCTGGCCGGCATCGTGCGCTCCTTATCGCGCGAGGCCGCCGGCGGCCAGCGCGCGGTCGCGCAGCGCGGCCTCATCGGCCTTGTGTTCGGCCGAGAAACGCACGGCCAGCGCGCACAGCGAAGACACCGCCACGAAGGCGCCGAGCCACAGCAGCGTGCGTTGCATGTCGCCCACTTCCTTCATCAGGAAACCCGCCGCCACCGCGCCGACGTTGCCGCCCGCGCCCACGATGCCGGCCACGCCGCCCAGCGCCTTGCGGTCCACGAAGGGCACCAGCGCATAGGTGGCGCCGCAGGCCATGTGTGTGAAGAGGCCGAAGACCAGCATGGCAAGGACTGCCATGACGGCGCCGGACGCCTGCGAGAACCACAGCAGCCCCAGGCCTTCGCCGATGATGAGCAGGCACAGGAGGCTGGCGCGGACATCCAGGCCCCAGCGCGCGGCGGCCTTGTCCGAGAGCCAGCCGCCCAGCGCGCGGGCGAAGAGGGCGAGCAGGCCGAAGGTGCCGGCGGCCAGGCCCGCGTCGCGCAGCGAGAAATCGAAATGCGTGACGTAGTAGATGGCGGCGATGTTGTGCATGAAGACTTCCACGCCGAAGCAGGCCGCGTAGGTCAGGAACAGCATCCACACGCGGTAGTTGCCACAGGCCTGGCGGAAGCTGGCCCAGCCTCCCTTGCGCGGCGGCAGCTTGGCGGCGTCGCGGCGCAGCGCCGCGTAGTCGCCCTGCGGGCAGTCCTGGGTGTAGCGCCAGTACAGCCAGGCCATGGCCAGCAGCGCGGCGCCGGGCACCAGCATGGCGCCGCGCCACGCCTGGGCCGTGTCCACGCCCAGGAAAAGGATGGCGGAGAAGAGCAGCGGCACCAGGGCTTGCGCGGCGCCCGCGCCCGCATTGCCCCAGCCGGCGGTCGTGGCGTTGGCCGTGCCCACCACGTTGGGCGCGAACATGACCGAGGTGTGGTACTGCGTGATGACGAAACTGGCGCCGATTGCGCCGATCCCCAGGCGGCAAAGCAGGAAGGTCAGGTAGTCGTCCGCGAAGGCCAGCGCGAAGACGGGCAGCGCCCCCAGCGTCATGAGTCCCGTGTAGACGCGGCGCGGGCCGTAGCGGTCGCACAGGGGGCCGACCAGCATGCGCACCAGGATGGTCACCGCCACCGCGGCGATGTTGATGTTGGCCACCTGTTCGGGCGTCAGCGAGAACTCCTGCACGATCACCGGCATCAGCGGCGCGCACGCGAACCAGGCGAAGAAGCAGACGAAGAAGGCCAGCCAGGTCAGGTGGAAGGCGCGCATCGGCGCGCCGCGCAGGCTGAACAGGGTGATACGGGTGGCTTTGTCTTCCAGCATGTTTGCTCGGCTCCAACGACAACGGCGTCCTGTCCCTGCCGCCAAAAGGACGGGAGGGAGAGGACGCCGTTGCCCAAGTCGACCCTTGCGGGCCTGTCTGATCGGTGCGCGTGGCCCATGAGGCAGGCCGCGCAGGATCAACCAAGCAAGAGGCGTGCCAGTCCTGCCATCTCCGCGCCCTGGCGAGGCGGAGACGGCCAGGTGGCGTTGGGGCTGGTGCGGTGCAGCACGAGGCTGGTGCGTGCTTGCACCGCGGCAGTGCGCGGTGTCAGGCGTGGGGATCGGAGGGTCGGTGATGCAGGCGCGACCGCTGGTAGAAAGCGAGGAACTCGTCGGGCGGCATGGCCTTGGCATAGTGCCAGCCCTGGGCCAGGGTCACGCCATGTTCGCGCAGGTAATCGGCCTGCGCCTGGGTTTCCACGCCTTCGGCCACGATCAGCAGGTCCAGGGTCCGGGCCATGTCGATGATGTGGGACACCACGGCCTTCGAGGCCGACTCCTTGCCGATGGTGTCCACGAAGGACTTGTCGATCTTCAGCGCGTCCAGTTGCAGTCCTTGCAGGAATTGCAGGCTGGAATAACCCGTGCCGAAGTCGTCCAGTGCCGCGCAGTGGCCCATGGCGCGCGCCTTGGCAACGGTGGCCCGCGCCGAGGCGATGTCCATGAAGCCGCGCTCGGTCGCTTCCAGCCAGACCTGCCGGTTCTGTATGCCCGAGTGCTCCAGCGCTTTCGACAGCACCGGCAGCACGCGGCCGGTGCGCACGTCCTCGGCGCTCAGGTTGATGGCGACGTGCATGGCGCGGTCTTGCGCAAGCATGCCGCCCAGGTCGCGCACCACCGTGTCGATGACCTGGTCCGTGATGGGCAGGATGAGGCCGTTTTCCTCGGCCAGGGGAATGAACATGTCCGGGCGGACCATCGTGCCATCGGGCCGGCGCCAGCGCACCAGCGCCTCGGCGCCCACGCAGGCGCCGTTGCGCAGGTCGACCATCGGCTGGTAGTGCACGACGAACTCGCGTTTCTTGATGGCGATCTGCAGTTCGGCCAGCGGTGACAGCCGCTCGCGCGACAGGCGGAAGACGAGTGCGACGATGAACAGGCTGATGAAGGCGCCGATCGGAATCAGCATGCTCTGTTCGCGGCGCAGGTTCTCCTGCATGGCGCTGCGAGGCTGGATCGCCAGCGCGGTCCAGCCATCATGGCTGGCCCAGGCGTAGAGATGCGTGGGCGTGATGCCGCTGGCGCGGCCGCGCAGCATGTCGCGCACCGTGTCCGGGGCAGGGCCGTTCAGGTCCGCGATGGGCGTGCCGTCGTTGCGGGTGATCGCGAGCTGGATGACATCGTCGATGATCAGGTCCGTGAACCGGCCCTTGTTCACCAAGGCGTTGTGGGCGCCTAACTGGATGGCCATCATGGGATCGCCACGGGTGACCGAGGGACGCAGGGAGATCGTGACCTCGATGCCGTCGGGCGTCATGTAATCGACCCGGGCGCGCGAGATGTCGGTTTCCGTCACACCCCAGGACGTGCAGCGCAGCAGGTTGTCGTTGAAATAGCCGATCTCCTCGATCGACCGGACGTTCATGGTCAGGCGGCGCATGGCATCGATGTGCGCGCGCGAGCAGGGCAGGAGTTCCAGGGCTTCCATCTGGCGCAGGGCGCTGACGGCCTGCTCAAAGGAGAGCTTGGCCCGCCGGATCGTCCGGTCGGCCAGTTCCGTCAGGTGCTTCTGCTCGGCGCCGACTGCCTGTGTCCACGAGAACTGGGTCATGAGCGCAATGGGAAGAATGGCGCCGATGATGGCCATCACGATCCCATAGGCTATGACTCGAGTGCGGTTCATCCATTTGTCCTGGCATGAGCGGGTATGTCGTCCCCCGTTGGGCATGCCGGCTCGCTAGCAGGCAAAGATAACTGATGGAATTGCGGTTCGTGGGGAAAAGAAAGGCCGCGTTTCCACCTTAAATAGGCGCTCGGGGCGGGAAAAATTGCGGTCCTTCGCGTTTCCGCACCGATACTTGCGGGCGGTGAAATCATGCTGCGCTGCGGAACTTTCCCTGTGCGGGAAGCTCTGTTCCTGGTTGGCCAGCTGGATATCCCCATGCGCATTTCCTGTTTCGACACCCCTGAACGTTATGGCCGCGTCAGCCGCGTGCTGCATGGCGCAATGGCGCTGTTGCTGACCGTCCAATTGCTGGGCGCGTTGCTGCACGTCTTCGCGCGCGGCGTTTCCCTGGAGCGACTGCTCTGGTCGAACCACGGCAGCCTGGGTTTCCTGCTGCTGCTCCTGGCCGTGTTGCGGGGCACGTGGGGCCTGGTCAATATCGGCCGCCGCCCGCTGCACACGGGTGTCCTGGGCCGTCTGGCAGGTGTCGGCCATCTGCTGATGCATGCGCTGATGATCCTCGTGCCGTTCCTGGCCGTGCTGCGGGCCTATGGCCGCGGCCGCGGTTTTTCCCCTTTCGGCATGCCGCTCTTCGAAGCGAGCGGGCAGGAGATTCCGGCGCTCATCACGCCGGCCAGCACGTTCCATGGCCTGCTGGCCTGGGTGCTGCTCGCGCTTATCGTGGGGCACGTCGGCGCGGCGGTCTATCACCGAGTGGTACTGAAGGACGGCGTCTTTTCCCGCATGTGGGGCAGGGCGTACTAGGAATGTAAGCAGCGTGGCAGGACCGTTGCGCCTGGTTGCGCAATTCATCCTGACTGCAAGCTGAATGAAGTTGACAGGCCGGGCCGGGATTGATTTAATCGCGGCTCGCTCTCTCGGGGAGTAGCCGGAGCCCGCAGTTTGGCTCCCGCAGTGTCGTCAGCACGGAAGCCGGGTGGTCACTATGCGCCGCCGCGGAATCCCGGCACTGTGGTCCGCGTCACAAGCGCGGCTGGCGAGACCGGCATGGGTTTTTTCATCCTCCCATCCCGTTACAAAGGGTCTCGCCATGGTATCTGTCGGTACGCCAATGTTGTGGACGCTGTTCACGGTTTTCGTGATCGTCGCGTTGCTTCTCGATTTCTTCGCCCTCAATCGTCAGGGCGCCCAAAAAGTTTCCATACGCGCTGCCGCCATCTGGTCGTTGATCTGGGTGGCTGCCAGCTTCGTGTTCGTCGGCCTCGTCTGGTGGGGTCTGGGCGGCATGGGGCCCGATGCGGCCGAACGCGCGATCGCCAATGACAAGGCGCTGGAGTTCATCACCGGCTACCTGGTTGAAAAGGCGCTGGCGGTCGACAACATCTTCGTCTTCCTGCTGCTGTTCACGTATTTCGCGGTGCCGCCCGAATTCCAGAAGCGCGTGCTCATGATCGGCATCCTTGCGGCGCTGGTGTTGCGCGGCGTGCTGATCCTGGTTGGCGCCTGGCTCATCAGCGAGTTCCATTGGATCCTGTACGTCTTCGGCGCCTTCCTGGTGTTCACTGGCATCAAGATGTGGTGGGCGGCGGGCCAGGAGCCCGACCTGGACAACAATCCTGCGCTGAAGTGGGTGCGCCGCAAGCTGACGATCGCTCCCGACTACGACGGCGAACGCTTCTTCACCAAGATCGACGGCAAGAAGGTCGCCACGCCCATGCTGGTCGTGGTGCTGCTGATCGGTATCGTGGACGTGGTCTTCGCGGTCGATTCGATCCCGGCGATCTTCGCCATCACGACCGACCCCTTCATCGTGCTGACGTCCAACGTCTTCGCGATCCTGGGCCTGCGTGCCATGTATTTCCTGCTGGCCGGCATGCACGAGCGTTTCCACCTGCTGCCTTACGGCCTGGCGCTGGTGCTGGTGCTGATCGGCACGAAGATGCTGCTCATCGACATCTACAAGATCCCGGTGATGTGGTCGCTGCTGGGCACGGCGACGATCCTTGCCGCGACGATGATCCTGTCGCTGCTCATCCCGCCCAAGGCAGGCGAGCCCACGGGCGGCGCCTATCCCTTCGGCGGCAAGGACAAGGACCGCGGAAAGCAAGCATCCTGATCAGGATTGCCTGAATGAAGAACGCGCCCCCCTCGGGGCGCGTTTTTTTTGCTCAGGGAATGAGGGCCGCACAGGCATCCGCCCGGGTCAGTGCGCCGGGGAGGTCTGCATCGAGCGTATTGACGATGTCCGCATCCGTCGCGAACGTCTGAATCGTGGTGGATGCCGCGGCGGCTTGCTCCAGCGCTTCGGTGCCCGTGCTGTTGGGGCCCAGCCGTGCGGCGCCCGGGGCAGGTGTCTTGGCGCCGGCAGCCGCCGCGATCGCCTGGGTGTTGAGTTGTCCAAGCAACTGGTTGAAATCGATGGTGCGTTGCTGGCGCAGGGTGCTGATCACCTTGTATTGGATGGCCAGCAGGTTGGCGCGCAGCCGTTGGGGGTGTGCCTTCCAGGCCGCGACGCTTTTCTCGAGATCCGTCGTGAGCTGCTTTCCCTGGTCCAGGTCCGCGCGCATCGATTTGGCCAGGGTCTCCTGCTCATCCAGGGTCAGGACGGCACGCCGCAAGGCGGCGATCCGAGGCGTCAGGCCGTCGACGCCCTGCGCGTGCGGATGCTGGATGAAGGGCGAGGCATTCTGGATGAAGCATTCCAGCGCCTGGTGGCCCTGGAGGTAGACGTTCTGGCTCGACGCGGAGCCAATGTGGTTCTGGACCGCCAGCGTGGTGCCGGCCGCCAGGCCGATGCCCGCGATCACGTCGGTGCTCGCGCCATAGATCAGGCTGCCCGCCGCGCCTGCGGCCAGTCCGATGAGGCCCAGGCCGATGTAGTCCCCGTTCACTGCCAGCGCATTGAACTTGTCGCTGTAGTCGTTCTGCGCCACCGCGGCCTTGGCGATCAACTGCTGTGCGTTCAGCGCCACATCCAGCTTGGGCAGGCTGGGGCCCTGCATCGACGTGCATCCGCCCAGCGCGGCGGCAAACAGAAGGGCTGCCTGACCCTGTTTCATCATCATTCTCTCCGATGGGTTTCGAAAAGTAATAAATGAAAATAAATGTGTTGTCTCTCCCGCATTTTTCTCCAGCCGCGGGAAAAAGAACACATCAAAGGGTCAGATAATCGGCAGCAAACCGAGATAATCGGCGGTCACCGAGCAGCCGCGTGGCCGCCTGCCGGGGCTACGCCGCGGCAGGCTCGGTCCCATGCAGCAGATGGTCGATCAGCTCCCGCACCGGCCGGATGGCCTTGCCGAAAGGCAGCTTGGTGGCACCGCGGAAGAACAGGCCCTTGTCGACCTCCCCACGCAGCGCCGCGGCCAGCTTCAGGTCGATGCAGAACTGCCCGAATTTCGCCAGGCCGTCGCGCAGGCCGCACTGGCTCAGGCAGTCCAGGCGCTGGCTGCAGCGGCGCGGATCGGCCTTGGTGCGTGACTGCAGCGTGGTTTCCTGGCGCAGGTAACGCACCAGCCACGGCGTGCCGACCGCGCGCGCGGGCAGGCCCGCCACGCTGACGAATTCCTTGAGCGCGTCGGTGTCCGCGTCGATCAGCACGCGCTTGAAATTCTCATGCGCGTCGCCTTCCTCGGTGACGGCAAATGCCGTGCCCACCTGGATGCCGTCGGCGCCGTTCGCCAGCCAATGACGCACGTCGGCATGCGAGCCCACGCCGCCCGCCAGCACCAGCTTGGGGGCGTCGCGCCCCAGGCCCAGTTCGTCGAACAGGGCGCGGCATTCCTCCAGCACGCGGGCGAAGCCGAAGCGTTCGTGGCGCACGTCATCCAGCTTGGAGGCGCCCAGATGGCCGCCTGCGTAGGCGGGGTGCTCGATTACCACGGCGCTGGCCATGCGGCCCTTCTTCATCCATTTCTTCAGCACCACGGCTACGCCGCGTGATTCGGACAGGATGGGGATGAGCGCCGTGCGGGGGTGGTCGGCCGTCATCTCGGGCAGGTCGACCGGCAGGCCGGCGCCCATCACGATGGCGTCGGCGCCGCTTTCGCAGGCCTGGCGCACGAGCGAGGCGTGATCACGCACGGCCTTCATGACGTTCACGGCGATCAGGCCGCGTCCTTCGGCGTGCGCGCGCGCGGCCTGGATCTCGCGGTCCAGCGCGGTGCGGTTGGCCTGGTCGAGCAGCTCACGGTCGTGGCAGTCCTCGGTCTGTTCGAGCAGGTCGGGGTGATGGTGGCGCAAGTCCACGCTGGCAATGGTGCCGACGGCGTTTTCGCGTGCGACGGCGCCCGCCAGGCGGTGAGCCGAGACGCCGACGCCCATACCGCCTTGCACGATGGGCAGAAGGCTGCGTCCGGCGATCTCGAGAGGGGAATACTGCATGGGTTAAATGGCCTAGTGGTAGCAGATACCGCACAGGCTAGGGCAGGGCGGCGTCAGGTGCCTTGCGCCAGATCAAGACGGGGCGGCCGGAGGGCTTTCATACTGCATCGCATGGATACCCTGGCCAGCCCCCCTCCTTCCCCGACTCCCGCGCCCCTGTTCTCGCCCGAGCTGCTGCGACGGCTGGACAAGAACGGCCCACGCTACACCTCCTATCCCACCGCGGACCGCTACGGCAAGGAGTTTGGCGACATGCAGTACCGCCAGGCCTTGTCCGCGCGCGCCGCCGAATCGGCTGCCGGGCTCGCCCGCCCGCTGTCGTTGTACGTGCACGTGCCGTTCTGCCAGTCCGTCTGCTACTACTGCGCCTGTAACAAGGTGGTGACGCGGCACCACGAGCGCGCCGAGCCTTACCTGGACGCGCTGGAGCGCGAGATCGCCATGCACGTGCGGCTGATGGGCGGCGGCGCCGCCTCGCAATTGCACTTCGGCGGCGGCACGCCCACCTTCCTCGACGACGACGAGCTTGCCCGGCTGATGCGCGCCCTGCGCACCGCGTTTCCCTTGACGGCCGATGCCGAGGTCTCGATCGAAGTGGATCCGCGCACGGCCACGCCGGCGCGGCTGGCGCGCCTGGCCGAAATGGGCTTCAACCGCCTGAGCCTGGGCGTGCAGGATTTCGACGCCGACGTGCAGCGCGCCGTGCACCGCATCCAGTCCTTCGAAAGCGTGCAGCGCCTGACGGAAAGCGCCCGCACGCTGGGCTTCCAGTCCGTCAACATGGATCTCATCTACGGCCTGCCCAAGCAGAGCCGGGAATCCTTCGCGCACACCATTGCACAGGTCGCCTCGCTGCGGCCGGACCGCATCGCGCTGTACGGCTATGCGCACCTGCCGCAACGTTTCAAGCCGCAACGCCGCATCCTGGAAGCCGACCTGCCCGATGGCGAAACCCGCATCGGCCTGCTGGGTTCCGCGATCGAAGGCTTCCTTGCCGCCGGCTACACCTATATCGGCATGGACCATTTCGCGCTGCCCGAGGATTCCCTGGCCATCGCCAAGCGCGAAGGCCGCATGCAGCGCAATTTCCAGGGCTACAGCACGCATCCGGACTGCGACATCATCGCGCTGGGCGTCTCGGCCATCGGCCGCGTGGGCGACACCTACAGCCAGAACGCCAAGACCCTCGAGGAGTACTACGCCAGGCTGGACCGCGGCCGTTTCCCGGTGGTGCAGGGCATGGTCCTGGGCGTGGACGACCTGCTGCGCCGCGAGGTCATCATGCAGATCATGTGCCAGGGCCGCATCGACATTCCCGCCTTCGAGCGCGAGCATGGCCTGCGTTTCTGGCAGTATTTCGCCACCGAACTCGAGGCCTTGCAGGACCTGTCCGAAATGGGACTGGTCAGTGCCAACGAGCAGGTCCTCCAGGTCAGTCCGCAAGGCTGGTTCTTCGTGCGTGCCGTGGCGATGGTGTTCGACCGCTACCTGCAGGCGGGCCGTGCGTCGGGCGCGACCTACTCACGCATCGTCTGATGCCTTGATCGTGGCGCGCGGGCGCGATGTCCGCGCCGCTCAAAGCGCCGAGTGCGCCAGCACCCGGTTGCGTCCGGCCCGCTTGGCGCCATACAGGGCTGCGTCAGCCGCGCTCAGCAGCCGTTGATAGTCGGGGTGGCCGTCGTGCGTGGCAACGCCGATGCTCAAGGTCACCGACAGCGTCTGGCCATCCCGCAACGCAATGCGTTCGTGCTCGGCGCGGCGGCGCAGCTTCTCGCCGATGGCCGTGGCCTGGGCTTCATTGGCGTCGACCAGCACGATCAGGAATTCCTCGCCCCCCAGGCGGAACAGATAGTCGCCGCTGCGCACGCTTTGCGTCAGGAAAAGCGCCAGGTGCTGCAGCACCGCGTCGCCCCCGTCGTGGCCGTGCTGGTCGTTGATGCCCTTGAAGTGGTCGATGTCGATGGACAGCACGGACAGGTGCGAGGCGGTCTGCCGCACATAGTTGATTTCGCGCGCCATCACCACCTGCAGGTACTTGCGGTTGAGCAGGCGCGTCAGCGTGTCCCGGCCTGACTCCAGGTGGGCCGCCTGCGCGAACAGGCCCTCCAGCAGGAAGCGGATGGTCGCGCACTGTTCGCGCACGGTCTTGAGGACGGGGATGGCAGCTTGAGCGGGCGTGTCGGCCAGGCCCGCCACGGCCTCGTCGACCTGCGTGATCTGCGCCAGGATGTTCTCGACGTCCTTGGAGCCTTCGAACGCGTGGGCGGCCTTGTGCAGGAACCACATGCCGAACTCGGACTTGCCCAGCCGCGGCAGCGACGGGCCGGCGCCGTTCACGGCGACCTCATAGACGAACGCGTTTTCCCAGTCCAGCAAGGCGGCGCGCTGCTTTTCCTTCTCGGACACGATGTCCTGCGACACCACGAACAGGCGGTACGACTCTTCCGCGCGGGTGTTCCGCTCGTGGAAGGTGTCGTAGGCATGGCACATGATCTCGGTGGCCTGGCCGATGGTGTCCACGGCACAGGCCAGGGCCTGCGCGCGCTCGGCGGCGGGCGCATCGGCCAGCAGCGCGTGCAGGTCCATCATCAGCGCGCGCGCGCCTTGCATGACCAGGTGGGAGGGAATGCCGATGCGCGCATGGACCTCGCCAATGTGCCGCTGGAAGGCCACGGCTTCGTCGTAGCGCGCATTGAGGGCGATGTCGAACACGGTGTCGAGCCAGCGCTGCAGCGCGGCGTGCAGACGTGTCTGGACGAGCTGGTGCGACAGGAAGCGCGAGGCCGATGGCGATTCCAGCATGGCTTCGTAGAAGCGCGTGGCAAGCGTGGTTCTGTGCTCGGCCACCAGATCACGCAGGCGCGCGTGGGTGCGGGGCTCATGGCGCGCTTGCGCGCGCCGCCAGGTGGTGGCGAGGAGTTCGGTGGACGCGCTCTGGTAAGGCATGGACGGCGGGTGTGTTCCAGTGGCCGCGATAGCCGCTGCGTGGGCGGGGGTCGCGAAAAAGCCGCTAGCTTACCGCCTTGCCGGGCGCCACGCGTCCACGCGGCACCGGGCCGTGTGCGATCTCAGTCGATGGCGGGCGGGGTCGCCGGCGCCGCCGCGGGTTGGCTGCCTTCGGGCGACGCGGGGGCACTGGGCGCTGCCTCGGCAGGCCGGTTGGGCGGGGTGATTTCCATCACCAGCTCCACGCGGCGATTGGCGGCGCGGCCGGCGGTGGTGTCGTTGGGCGACAACGGCCGCGTGTCGGCGAAGCCCACGGCGCGCAGGCGTGCGGGCGGCACGCCGTCACGGACCAGTTCACGCAGGACGCTGGTGGCGCGGCTGGACGACAGCTCCCAGTTGGACGGGAATTGGCGCGTCTGGATGGGCACGTTGTCGCTGTGTCCTTCCACCGACAGGGGATAGTTGTTGCGCTTCACGACCTCGGCCAGCTTGCGGATCAGTTCGGGGCCGGAGGCGCTGAGGGTGGCCTGGCCCGAGCCGAAGAGCAGCTCGTTGCTGATGCGGAAACTGACGGACTGTTCGTTGATGACGACGTCGATGGCGTTGCCCAGGTCGCCCAGGCCGAGCTCCTCGGCCGACGGCGCGCGCAGCGCCGGGACGCTGGCCATGACGGGGCCGGGCGGCTCGGTCGATGCCGTGCTGGCGTGGACGGCATCGGAAGTTTCCGGCACGGGCATGTCCGCGTGCGCCACGTCTTGCGGTGATTGCGGCGCCGTGGCGGTGTCTGCCAGGGCCGGCAGCACGGGCAGCAGGGCGGGATCCAGCGCGGCGGGTGTCCAGCCGGCTTGGGCGGCCAGGGCGCCGCGGATGCCGGTGGCGCCTTCCGTGCCGTCATCGCTGGACAGCGATCCCACCAGCGCCACGGCCGCGACGGTCGCCGGCGTGGACGTCGTCTTCAGCGCGTCGACACGCGACAGCGCGAAGAGGGCCAGGACCAACGCCAGCAACAACGTGATCAGGTCCTGGTAGATCAGTTGCCAACCTTCGGTATCGTTGTCCGGCGAGTCGGGAATGTGCCAGCGCGACTGGCGGTCGCGCACGAGGCGGCGCTTGCGCGTGTCGCGCTGCTGGGCCGCGTGGGCGGCCTTGTGCCGCTCGACGAGATCGGCCAGGGTCAGTGCGGGGGGGCTCATCGGCGGGTGAGGGCGGCGGCCAGCGCGTCATGCGCGGCTTGGGCCGCCTTGGCGGCGACGATGCTGTTGGGCTTGCCGTCCGGATTGGGGCGCGGCGTGAGCAGCGGGGCGCTGGCGCTGCGCGCGGGGGCTGGGGTGGCAGCAGCTGGCGCAGGGGCCTGTGCGGGCGCCGGCGCGCGCGCGGCGGCGGGCCGGGCCGGCGCCTTGGCGGCTGCCTGGCTGGCAGGCGCGCGGGAAGACGCACGCACGGCGGGGGCGGTCTTGGCAATCGGGCCGGCGTCGGGACCGGTGACGGTGTCGCCGCCGTCGTAGATCTCGTCCTCGACGTGCGCCATGAACGAATGCAGGGTCTCGCGGACCATGGCCGGACCGCGCTTCTCGCACATCATGGCGATGCCCTGCATGACCATGTTCATGACGACCAGGCGCTGCTCGGTGCGGCGCTCCAGCTTCACGGCGATGGGCTTGCAGATCAGGTTGGCCAGCAACAGGCCATAGAACGTCGCCATGAGGGCGATGGCCATCTGCTGGCCGATGGCGTCGACGCTGCCGGCGCCCAGCAGCGTCATGAGGTTGATCAGGCCGACCAGGGTGCCCAGCATCCCGAAGGCGGGCGCGAAGCCTGCCATCACGCGGAACATCTGGGCCTCGGCGTGCTCGCGGGCGCGCAGGCGGGCGATGCGCCATTGCATCAGCTCGATGATCTGGTCTTCGGGCGTGTTGTCGATGAGCAACTGCACGCCGGTGCGCAGGAAGGGGTTCGAGACCTTCTTCAGCTCGCGTTCGGCGGTGTGGATGTCTTCGTTCATCCACAGCTGCGACATGGCGACCAGCTCGTCGATGTCGCGCTGCGTGTCGGCGCGGTCGCCGCGCAGCACCGTGCGCAGCAGCACCGGCAGGCGGCGGACTTCACGCCAGGGATAGCCGATCAGCACGGCGGCGGCGGTGCCGCCCAGGACGATGGCCAGGCCGTGCAGGTTGAGGTAGGCCAGGGCGTTCAGCGACGACGTGGCGACCACGACCGCCAGCATGATGATGCCGACGGCCAGGCCGATAAGGGTGGAGGAGTTCATGGCAGGGACCCGCAGAAAGATCGCGAACAGGCGGCCATGCCGCGGCCGGAGCGATTCGATGCGAGGATTCTAGTGAGAGGATGCGCCGGGCAATTGGCCGGACAGCGGGGGGAAATCCGCGCTCACCCTCGGCTTTGCGCGGCGTTGTGTTGCAGATTTGCGACGTTTCTCAGATCAGGACGCGCCGGATCCGGTTCGACAGCCATTCGGCGAAGAACACCGTGAGCAGGATGGCGGCGAAGATCACCGTGACCTGGGGCCAGGCCAGCGTGTCCACCGAGGCGGCCAGCGGCAGCCCGATGCCGCCCGCGCCGACGATGCCCAGCACGGTCGATTCGCGGATGTTGATGTCCCAGCGATAGACGGTGGTGCCGACCAGGCTGGGCAGGATCTGCGGGACGATGGCGTAGCTGATCACCTGGGCGGTGGTGGCGCCCGTGGCGGTGACGGCCTCGACCTGGCGCGTGTCGATTTCCTCGATGGCTTCATATAGCAGCTTGCCGATGAAGCCGATGGAGCGCAGCGCAATGGCGATGATGCCGGCCAGCACGCCGGGGCCCACCACGGTGACCAGCAGCAGCGCCCAGATGAGCGAATTGATGGAGCGCGAGGCCACGATGATGCCGAGCGCCAGCGGACGCAGCAGCGAGGGGATGGGAGACGTGTTGCGTGCCGCCAGGAATGCCACCGGCACGGCGATGACGGTGCCCAGCGCCGTGCCCAGCGTGGCGATGTTCAGCGTGTCCCAGAGCGGCTGCAGGATGTCGGAGGCGTAGCGCCAGCGGGGCGGCCACATGCGGGAGATCATGTCCCAGCCCGCGGCGGGCGCGTCGGCGGCGAAGGCCCAGATGGTGTTGTCGCTGACGAGTTTCCAGGCGGCGGCGAAGAGCAGGGCGCCGACCAGCCAGCCCAGCCAGATGGTGCGTTCGGCGCTGGGCGTGCGGCGGCGCCAGGTTTGCGTGGCGTCGCTCACATGAACCTCCTGCGCACGAAGCCTGAGAGATATTCGCAGGCCATCACGATGGCGATGATGAGCAGCAGGATGGCCGCCGCGGTTTCGAATTCATAGCGGTCGAAGGATGTGTTCAGCGTGGCGCCGATGCCGCCCGCGCCCACGATGCCGATGATGGCCGATTCGCGGAAATTGATGTCCAGGCGGTACAGCGACAGGCCGATGAGCCGCGGCATGACCTGCGGCTGCACGGCGTAGACGATCCAGGCCGGCCAGGAGGCGCCCGTGGCGCGCACGGCCTCGAGCTGCGCCGGGTCGGTGGCCTCGATCTCCTCGGCCAGCAGCTTGCCCAGGAAGCCCATCGAGGCGATGACGAGCGTCACCATGCCGGCCAGCGGGCCGAAGCCGAACATCTTGACCAGCAGGATGGCGATGATGAGTTCGGGGAAGGCGCGCGAAATCGCGATGAAGCCACGGCACACCGCATAGACGACGGGCGTGCTGAGGTTGCGCGCGCCGCCCAGGCCGATGGGGATGCTGAGCACCACGCCCAGGGCGGTGGCGGTCAGGGTCATGGCCAGGCTTTCCAGCAGGCCTTCGCTGATTTCACGCCAGCGTGTCACCCAGTCGGGCGAGGCGAAGGCGGCGACGAAGCGCCAGCCGCGCACCAGCCCCTCGGCCACGCGCGACCAGTTGACGTCGATGGAGGAGAGCGCGGCTGCCAGGTAGGCGAGCGTGCCCAGCAGGATCAGCCAGCGCCAGCGCGGCGAGGCGATGAGGCTGGGGCGGCGCCAGGTGGTGGGCAGGTCGGCCGAGGCGATGGCGGCGGGCCGGGCAGCGCCGGCGCCCGAGGGGGCCGAAAGGCTCATGCGCGTGCGGTCGCCAGGGTCAGCGTGTCGGGCACGGCCGGCCCGTCGGACGCCACCTTGTCCGCCTGGTCGCTGTCGCCGTGGCCGGCGGCGCCCCAGTCTTCCTCGCCATAGATGGCGGTGAGCGCGGTGGTGTCCAGGCCCTGGGGGGCGCCGTCATAGACGATGGCGCCCTTGCGCAGGCCGACGATGCGATCGGCGAACTGGCTGGCCAACGCGACGTCGTGGATATTGACGATGGCCGACAGGCCGCGTTCGCGGCACAGTTCGCACAGCAGGCGCATGATCTGGCGTGCGGTTTTCGGGTCCAGGCTGGCGGTGGGTTCGTCCACCAGCAGCAGCACCGGGGCCTGCATCAGGGCGCGGGCAATGCCCACGCGCTGGCGCTGGCCGCCGGAAAGGGCGTCGGCGCGCTTGTTCTCGAAGCCGGCCAGTCCGACGCGGGCCAGGAAGCCGTAGGCCTGCTGGATGTCCTGCGCGGGATAGCGGCGTGTCCAGCTGCGCCAGAAGCTGGTGTAGCCCAGCCGGCCGGACAGCACGTTTTCCATGACCGTCAGGCGTTCGACCAGCGCGTATTCCTGGAAGATCATGCCCAACTGGCGGCGGGCCAGGCGCAGGCCGTGGCGCCCGAGGGCGCCAAGGTCCTGGCCGTTGAGCAGAATCTGTCCGCCCGAGGGCTGCACGAGCCGGTTCACGCAACGGATCAGCGTGCTCTTGCCCGCCCCCGAAGGACCGATCAGGGCCATCACCTGGCCCTGCGGCACTTCGAGGTCGACGTGATCCAGCGCCAGGTCGCCGGTCGGATAGCGCTTGACCAGCTGGCGCAGCGCCAGCAGCGGGCCGCTGGCGCCGTGCCCGTGACGGTTGCTTGCCTGCGTCGTCATTACTTGCAGGCGTAGGAAACGTTCATGGCCTTGTCGATGTCACGCACCACCGCCCAGTGCTGCTTGTAGGTGATGGGCATGAAGGCTTCCTGCGCGGGTTCGGCCTTGCCGAATTCCTTCAGCAGTTCCGAGCCTTCCCAGTTGAACGTGAAGAACGCTTCCTTGACCTTGGCGGCCAGCTCGGGCTTCAGGTTGTAGACGTAGCCATAGCCGGTGGTGGGGAAGGATTCCGACTTGTAGATGCTGCGGATCTTCTTGGCGTCGACCGCGTTGCGGGCGAACATGCGCTTCATGACCGAGTTGGCCACGGCGGCGCCGTCGTAGTCCTTGTTGGCCACGCCGATCACCGAGTTGTCATGCTTGCCCGAGAACGCAGGCTTGTAGTCCTTGTCGGCCTGCATGCCGTAGGCGCTGGCCAGCAGGGCCGAGGGCGCCTTGTAGCCGGAGTTCGAGGTCTGCGAGGTGAAGGCGATGGTCTTGCCCTTCAGCTCCTCGATCTTCTGGACGCTGCTGTCGGCCGGCACGATGATTTCCATCTCGTAGCCGTAGGCGCCCTGCTTGTCGGCCATCATGGTGAAAGGCACGAAACCCGCGCAGTTCACGGCCAGCGGGTTGCTGCCGGTGTTGAAGCCGGCGACGTGCAGGCGGCCGGCGCGCATGGCTTCCAGCTGGGCGGCGTTGGACTGCACGGGGAAGAACTGGACCTTCTTGCCGGTGACCTTTTCCATGTGCTTCAGGAAGCCGTCCCACACGCCACGGTAGACCTCCGGGTCTTCCACGGGGGTGTAGGCGAACACCAGGGTCGAGGGGTCGACGAACTGCTTGGGATCGGTCGGGGCGTCGGCGACCATGTCCCCGTCGGCGTCGCAATAGCGGGCATCCAGCTCGCCACGGGGGCATTCGGCGGATTTGGCGGGCGCGGCGCCGGCAAGTGCGCAGGACAGGCCCATCAGGGAAAGACCAAGCAGTTTTTTCATGTCGCGTACCGGAAACGAGGTGGGTGAAGCCCCTCATTTTGTGGTCGTGTCATGACAGTCACATGACGATCTCGTCACATGACAGGGGTGCGACCGTTACCTGTCCGCCTGCTGTTGGCCTGGTGTCCCTGGCTGTCTTCTTCCTGCGTCTGGCCAGGACCCAGGATGCCGCGCAGCCGCCGGGCCAGGTCATCCTGTCCGTACGGTTTTTCCAGCAGGGCGACCCCGGAGGCCAGGGCATTGCCGCCGGGCAGGGCGTTGGCCGTGAAGCCGGAGGTGAAGAGCACCTTCAGGTCGGGCAGCAGTGCCTGTGCCTGTTCGGCCAGTTCGGTGCTGGTCAGCCGTCCGGGCATGAGCACGTCCGAGAACAGCAGCTGGGGACGGGCGCCCTGTTGCAGCAGGGTCAGCGCCTCGTCGGGATTCTCCGCTTCCAGGGCTGCATACCCCAGGTAGCGGACCAGGGCCAGGACGGTCTCGCGCACGGAGGAGTCGTCCTCGACCACCAGGATGAGCGGGCGTTCGGTCGACGTGTCCTGCCTTGCCGGGTGATGGATGGCCAGGTCCATCGTGTGTTTGTTGACCGCGGGATTGCGCATCGGCGCCACCACGGCCTCTGGCGTGCAGGGCAGGTACAGGCGCACGCGCGTGCCTTGGCCGGGCACGCTGTCGAGCTCCACGGCGCCACCGCTCTGGCCGACGAAGCCGTGCACCATGCTCAGGCCCAGGCCTGTGCCGGGGCCGCCAGGACGCGTCGTGAAGAACGGGTCGAAGACTTGCCGCACGATCTCGGGCGCCATGCCGGCGCCGGTGTCCGACACTTCGATCACGGCATAGTGGCCGGATGGCAGTGTTGCGGGCCGTGGCGGGCTGTCGGCGCCGTCGGCGAGGGGCGTCGCGGTAACGCGGATGGCACCCGAGTCGCCCAGCGCCTGGCGGGCGTTGTCCAGCAGTTGCACCAGCATGCGCTCAAGCTGGACGCCATCGACCTGCACGGCGGACAACTGCGGGGAGACGGAGATGTCCAGGGTGGCATGTTCGCCAGCCGCGTGGCGCAGCGTTTGCTGGCTGGCCGAGAACAGGGCATTCAGGTCGGTGGCGGCGGGGCGCAGCGCCTGGCGCTGGCCGAAGGCAAGCAGCCTGGCGGCCAATTGCGCGCCGCGTTCGACGGCACTCAGCGCGGCGCTCACGCGCTTTTCCGTCTTCTCGTTGCCCTTGGCTTCGAGCCGCAACAGATGCAGATTGCCGCTGATGGTCTGCAGCACGTTGTTGAAATCGTGCGCGACGCCGCCCGTCAATTTGCCGATGGCTTCCAGCTTCTCGGCTTGCTGCCCAACATGGCGCGACGGCGCGTCTGCGCTGAGGTCCCCGGCCTGGCCTGACGGCGTGTCGGCATCGTTGCCGTGGTCGGGGAGGTCGGTCTCGGATACGAACTGGTATCTGGACATAGGAACCCCTGGTCTGGCTGGCGGCTGCCGGGCTGCCGCCAACCGCAATCTTTTGTTTGGCGGCAACGATGCCGCGTGAAGCAATTAACCCATGCCGCCCGGAAGGCGGCAAGGTGGCGGCAGGTAAAAGAAGGCAAGCACTGTGTCAGCTTGCTCCACACCCGGGTCAGGGCACCAGCGCCAGGCCGATCCGGAACTGCGAGTCGTTGCGCCGGTTGTAGCCGAGCAGCGTCTCGCCATAGCCATTGAAGTACTGGGCGTACAGGTAGCCGTTCATGCGCAGGAAGGTGCGCCGCAAGGGCCAGGCGGCGTCGAATTGCTTGGTGCTGTGGCCCGCGCTGCCCTGCCGGTAGAGTGCCGAGAGGACGAGGCCATTGTCCTGGGCCCAGCGGACCTTCCAGTCCACGATGCCGGCGTAGTCGCGGAAGTCCTTGTTGTCCTCGGAGACGCCGAAGTAGCCGATCTTGACCTTGGGGTGGAAGCTGAGCGTGCTGCCCGAGCCGTAGCGGTAGTTGAAGGAGGGTTCGACGAAGGCGTCGTTATAGGACCGCGAATCGTCACCATCCTTACCGTTTGATGCATGTTCCACACCGGCAGTCATGCCCAGCGACCAGCGCGCGCTGTCGCTTTCCCACACCTTGTCCGACCGCCAGAAGAGGCTGGGGTTGTAGGTCGTGTCGATGAAGGGCCGGGAATCGCCCTCCAGGTCCCACAGCGCGGTCTGCGTGTAGCCCAGATAGAGATTCTCGGCGAAGGTCGGATTGGCGGGCTCGTCGGGCGTGAACAGCCGGTATTTCAGGCTGATCTGGAAGCGGGCGTCGGTATTGTTGCGTCCGCCGACGATGAAGTAGGTGGGCTCGTGGGCCGAAATCGCGTTGCGGAAATTGTCGAAGGCGGCATTGCTCGACGTGCTAGCCGGCATGCTGTGGGTCACCTGCGTGGGAGCCGGTCCCACGGCTTGCACGGGCCTGCCGGTGTCCGCCAGCGCCGTCTCGGGCAGGGGTTGGCCGGTGCCGGCACGCCCGCCTGGCACCCCGGCATCGGTAATGGGGACATCTGCAGGACGGGCGGCGATGGAAGCGCCCGTGATCGTGCTGGTATCCAGCGCCATCATCACGGGTTCGCCTTCCACCGACACGGCCTGCAGGCCGCTTACGCCCGGCGGCACCACGGCCTTCCATTGCGCGCTGGCGAAGTTGTTGACCGGCACCGTGAACTGGGCCGTGCCGCCGTCCAGATACGCCAGCGTGCGCTGGATGTCGCCTTGCGGGCCACGCCATTGCAGCACCAGCCGCGACGCAGCCGTCCAATTCGCTTCGTTCGGCGTGTTGTTGACGTAGACGCCCTGCACGCTGATGGTTTCACCCGGGCCCGCCTGGGCGCGATCCAGCTTGTAGCTCACTTCGGCGTTCGCGGCGCCGCCAGCCAATGCGCCGGCAAGGAGCAGGGCCAGGGCGGTCAGGCGCGGACAAGCGCGGGTCGGGCAGGGGGCGGTCGCGGGCATCGTGTTGTTCTCGTTGGCAAAAATGGCGTGCCCGCGACTCTATCACCGCCGTTCCCGGGGTTGGCAACCGAGTGTAAACAGGCGGCCGCTTCCCATGCGCTGACGCAAGTCGCGCTAGAATTCGGCTTCCCCGCGCCGGCTGCGGGTTCCTGCCAACAGCCGGCGGCCCGGCACCCGACATGCCGCGGGTGTGTCCATCACGTCGGCGCCGCTTCCGCCCTTAGCTCAGTTGGATAGAGCACTCGCCTTCTAAGCGAGCGGCCACAGGTTCGAATCCTGTAGGGCGGGCCACCTTTCTTCCACCTACTTCGCCACGCCGCAGACGATGCGCGCGCCGCCGCCGCCCAGTTTTTCCGGATGGTCGCTGTGGTTGTCGCCCCCTGCGTGCACCATCAACGCGTGTCCCGAGATGTCCGAGGCTTTCAGCCTGGGCGCCAGCACGGGGTAATGCGCTTCGCCCTTGGCATCGACGTACAGCGCGGGCAGGTCGCCCTTGTGGCCGCTGGCATCGTAAGGGCCCTTGTGGGCGCCGGTCTTGTCCGGGTCCCAGTGGCCGCCCGCGGCCCCTGCGGGCGTGGGCTTGCCGTCGACATCGCCGACCGCGCATGACGGGTTCGCATGCACGTGGAAGCCGTGGATGCCGGGCGGCAGTCCTTTGAGCGACGGTGTGAGCAGTGCGCCGTATTCCGTCTGCTCGATCTTCACGGTGCCGGCGGCTTGCTCGAGGCCCTTGGGGCCGACAAACGACATGTCCACCGTGCTCTGCGCCATGGCCGTGCCCACGCTTGCGCTCAGCAACAGGCCGCCCAACAGGAATCGCTTCATGACCATCTCCAGGTTTCATGCCGGCGGAAAAGCCGCCGCGCGCGGGGGCGGCGTGCGCCCCCGTTTCCTGCTGTTGTACCGTGCCGGCGGCGCCGGGCGTTGTTTCCGATGCTGCCGTTTTGTATGCAATCCCACCCCGGCGGCCAGCCCAGGTTCAGCCGAGGCGCCGGCGCAGCGCCTCGAAGAAAAGCGTCGATTGCAGCCTTTCGGATTGCACCTGCGCCGCAACCGTGGCGGCCAGGTCCCTGGCCACCGGCCGCAGCGCCTGGCCCGTGCTGGCGGCCAGCACCTGGGCCTGGCAGGCACGCTCCAGGAAATACAGGTCGTCATAGGCATAGTCGACCCGTTCGCCGCAGACCACCACGCCGTGGTTGCCCAGGAAGGCCACATCGGCGCCGTCCATGGCGCGCGCGATGCGTTCGCCTTCACCGGTGTCCAGCGCCAGGCCGTTGTAGTGTTCATCCACGGCGACCCTGCCGTAGAAACGCATGGCGTTCTGCGACAGCGTGGTGTCCAGCGTGCGGTCCGTCACCAGCGTCAGGGCCGTGGCATAGGGCATGTGCGTGTGCAGCACACAGGTCTTTCCCGCAATGCGGTGAATGGCGGCATGGATGAACATGGCGGTGGGTTCGACCTCGTGGCGTCCCGCCAGCACCTGCCCTTCGGCATCGACGAGCACGATGTCCGCGGCATGGATTTCTTCCCACATCAGGCCGCGGGGGTTCAGCAGGAAGAGGCCGTCCTCATCCGGCAGCGCCACGCTGAAGTGATTGCACACGCCTTCACCCAGGCCGTGGTGCGCCGCCGCGCGCAAGGCCAGCGCCAGGTCTTCGCGCAGGGCGGCGACGCCGGCCGAGTCGTAAAGGGAGGCGCCGCGATGCGTCGCAATGCCTGCGTTCGTCTGGGGGCGGTCCGACAGTAGGGAATGCATGCAAGGCTCCTTGGTGGGTGAGGGCACTGCGTGTCAGGGATTGCGCGTGCCGAGCATCGCCGTTCACAGATAGGGCGAGGCCAGCCAGATGACCTTGTTGCGCAGCCGGCGCGCGAAGGACTGGGCGCGCAGCGTGGCCAGTGTTTCCCGGCTTGCGGTGGCAATCAGCGCATCGATGCGCTGCTCGATCCACGCGGCCGTCGCGGCGTCGTACAACTCCATGTCCAGCTCGAAATTCAGCCGCAGGCTGCGCGGATCCAGGTTCGAGGAGCCAATGTACGACCAGGTGCCGTCGACTGTCATGAGTTTCGAGTGATCGAAGGCGCCGGCCGCCACCCAGACCCGGCAGCCCGTGCGCACGACCTGGTCCAGCTGGGCATACATGGCGTAATTGACCAGCCGCAGGTTGTTCTTGCCTGGAATGACGATGTCCACCTGCACGCCGCGGCGCGCGGCCGTGGCCAGCGCGGCAATGAGCGGCAGGTCGGGCAGGAAGTAGGGCGACTGGATGCGGATGTTGCGTTGCGCCACCGCCAGCGCCCCCAGCAGCATGTCGTGCGTGCTGGCGATGGTGCGGTCGGGGCCGGACTGGACGCAGCGCGCCGGCACGGTGCCGGCGATGCGCGGCGTGGCGCGCCACAGCTCCCCCTCCAGGCGCTCGCGGGTCGTGAAAGCCCAGTCATGCGCGAAGCTGGCAAGCAATTGGGCCACCACGGGGCCTTCCACCTGGAAGTGGGTGTCGCGGGAGGTTTCGCGGCCCGGGCGGGTCGTGAAGCTGGCCCGGATGTTCATGCCGCCGGTGAACCCGACCTGGCCGTCCACCACCAGGATCTTCCGGTGGCTGCGCAGGTTCGTGTACGCCACGCGCAGGCCCAGGCCGCTGCTCAGGAACAGCGCCGTGCGCACCTTGCCGCGCGAGAGCATGCCGGTGATGGGAGGCTGGGAATACTTGGCGCCCACCGCGTCCACCAGCACCCGCACCTTGACGCCGCGCTCGCGCGCCGCGATCAAGGCCTGCGCCATGGCGCGCCCGGCATCGTCGCGGTCGAAGATGTAGGTCTGCAGCGCAATGCTCTCCTGCGCGGCCTCGATGGCCCGGATCATCGCCGGATAGGCCTCATCGCCGCCCGCCAGCGGCTGGACGCGGTTGCCGTCCACGAGCGGAAAGGCGCTGACCCGATCGCCCAGCACCTTCATCGACGCGAACTGCGGTCCGGCGGCAAGGGAAATGTCGAGGCGGTCGGGCTGGCGCGCGCCGTCGGGCTCGGGGGTCTCCCCGAGTTCGGGCGTGCCGCGGTGCTGGCGGATCCGATTGATGCCCGCCACGAAATACAGCAGGGCGCCCAGCAGGGGCGAAAACAGTACGACGCCGACCCAGCCGATGGCCGCCCGCACGTCATGCTTGGTCATGGCGGCATGGATGACGGCGGCTGTGCTGGCAGCCACGCTGATCAGGAACACGAGGTGCGGCCAGTATTCGGCCAGCAGGAGTTGCAGGCGAGCCATCCGTCTTGGAGCCTCCGGTGAGGGGGAAGCAAGGCGCTTTTGTAGGCATTGTCCCCGAATTCCACCTGGCTTGGCGCAAGCGGGCGCGTGGGGATGTGACGGGATGCTTGGGGGAGGGCGCTGGCAGGTGATGGCGCCCCAAAGCAAAACGGGCACTTGAATGAATTCAAGTGCCCGTTCGGGAATTCTTGGGGTGGCTGATGGGGCTCGAACCCACGACAACTGGAATCACAATCCAGGGCTCTACCAGCTGAGCTACAGCCACCACGGTACAGCGAAGAAGCGAGACTATAGCACGATTTTTCCCGTGTGGCGGGTTTCTCGTCATAAACCTGCCGTATCCATCAGCCAGAAGGCCCCAATCCAGCCGGCGGCGAAGGCCAGGCCACCCACCCAGCCCGAGAGCGGGATGCGGGAGGCGCTTGCGCGTGGAGGAGGGGGCGGATCAGGCAGCCGCCGGCGGCCCAGCCACAGGTCTGCCACGCCGACGAGGGCGACGCCGACCATCAGGATGCTGGCCACTGCCAGCCAGGACGCGGCCGGCGTCATGGGCGGCCGCCCTGGATGGGCTGCAGAGGGTGGCAGACGAGGATGCTGGAAGCCATGGGCATGCCGAGGGAAAATGAATGTATAGAAATAACTATACATTCATCCGCAAGAAAAGGCCATCCGGACGAGGCACCAGGATGGCCTTTGCCGCAACGTGCGCCAGGCGGTCAATCCGTCCCGGCGAAAGCCTCCAGCGTCGTGGCTGCGGCTTCGGGGGACGCCACCGGGATCACCCGGATCTGGTGGCGATCGCCTTCCTCGAACAGCTGGTTCAGCCAGCGATCCAGGTTCTGCATGGCCTTGGCACCCAGCGCTTCCTTTTCCGGATCGGGCTTGCGCACGATGAGCGCACCGCGGCGGCCGGACTGCTCCATGACGGTCATCAGCTCCCACATCCGCAGCCGCGAGGCAGCGGAGCCCTGCGAGATCTGGCCGCCGCGAAAGACCGAGGTCTGGATGGCGGCGTGTTCCGACAGGAACGTGAAGCGGATGGGATGGCCCCCCGTGACGGGAATGGCGGACTGCCAGAAATACCGCGTGAGTTCGATGCGCCGTTGCGCGACCAGGCGTTCGACTTCCTTGCCGAAGCGCGTGGAGGCGCCGTCGTTGGAGGCGGGTTCGTCGGTGTCACTGGCTTGTTCGACCTGGCCGGCCAGCGAAGAGTAAAGCGCCGCGGCTTGCCGCGCCGCGATCTTGCCGGACTCGGCGCGCGTGGTCTTGATCTCGTCCAGGAAGAAGCCTTCCAGGCCCGGGTCTGCCACCGCGAGGCCACTGGAGGTGGCCAGCGCAAGCGCGGTACGCGTGGCGGACTTGATGAGGGCGTGGGCGGCCTCGCCCTGGTCGCCATAGAGGTTCTGCAGCACGCCGGGGCGCAGCAGCGTGAAGGACTGGATGCCATCGACGGCATCGACGATCACGGCGACCGACAGGCGTTCGCCGCTGCCGAGCATGGGTTCCCAGCGCAGGACGCGCCAGGACGCGGAGGTCGTCGGCAGAGTAGGGACTTGGTTCATAAGGCTAGGTTGGACTGCCCGCCCGCGATCCGGCGTTCGACGCGCTGGACGGTGCTGGGATAGCGGGCTTCGGTCCAGTGGCGGATGATACCGACATTCTTCACGGCCTTGGCCGGAAGTGGTGACAGTATGTCATGTACCAGTCTTGCCCAGTCGGGCGAAAAGGTCATGGCGCCAGCGACGGCGCCGCTCTTCACGCGCATCTGGGCGATCGGATCCAGTGTGGCGTTGACCAGCTGGGCCATCTTGTTCACGTCGGCGCGTTCGTCGTCGTGGCAATCGAAGGCCTGTTCGTGATCGATCAGCGAGAAGTCGTCGCCTTCGACGAGCAGGTTCTGAAGGTTGCGATCCCGGTTGTTGATCCATTCGTCCCAGGCCACCATGGCGGGGAATTGCCGCCTCGATGTGATCCAGGCCGCCGCGGCCGCGAAGGCCTCGCGCTGCGCCGGTCCTGGCACCTGGCCGATGCTGAAGCGCCGGGACAGGTCGGGCGAGGCGCGCTGGCGGCTGGTGAACCACCACAGTCCGGTGGTCTCGTCGAACGCCAGGCCGGGGTGGGGCGCGCGAAAGCCGGCCGCCCGCGCAAGCAGGGCGCCGAAGAGTTCGGCTGCCAACCGTGCAGGTTCCATCTGCTTGGCATAGACACGCACATCGGCCTTGCCGAAACGCGCGAGCGCGATGCGCGGGGCTTTGCTGCCGTAGCCCGAATCGCCGAGAAAGAGCTGGATCGCTCCGATATCAACTGTCAGCTTTGTTGCCACGCCTGCCTTTGGGCTTCGTGCCGGGATGCTCGTCCTGGGGCGCGACGGTCGTCGCGCGCAGCCCCAGGGCGTCGTCCGTGCTGAGCAACGAGGCCATTTCGTCTTCACGCATGGTCAGGCTGCGACGAACGCCCGCGCGCGCCTGGCCATGCTCTTGGATCAATGAGGAAATGAACTTGCCGGCCCGTGCCTTGGCGGCGTCGGGCAGGGCCTCGAACGCATCGCGGGGGATTTCAGGGAACGGCCAGTTCTGTGTGAGGTTGTCGCAGCCATCCAGCCACAGGGGCGGAAGCTTCGCCTTGGTTTCCAGGGCGCGTGCCGCCTGTTCGCCGGGACTGCGGCCATTGTTGTAGGTCGCGGACAGGTACTGGCTGATCTGCGCGCGCGTGTAGCCCAGCCTTTCGGCGAAGGCGGCCTGGTTGCCCTGGGCCAGGGGATCGTTGGCGATCAGGAAGCGCAGGCGTTGGCGGCGGATGGCGTACATGTCCATCGGCGGATTAGAACAAGAAATTTCTAAACTCAGGTATAGAATATTCTTGACTTGATGTTTAGATATTTCTATTCTTCCGGTCATGAACGCAGAACAGATCATCACCGCCATGGGCGGACGCGCCAACGTCATGCGCATCACGGGCCTGACCAAGGGGCGCATCGCCCAGATGGCCAAGGACGACCACATTCCCCGCGCGTGGATGCTGGTCTTCCATCTGATGAAGCCGCGCGTGGTGCCGCATCCCGACCAGCGGGCGATCGCCTTTGCGCCGGGCGGGGAGGGCTGAGCGATGGGCGCCGCCTCCACCCAGCGCTCGCCCCAGCTCGAGCACGGCCATCTGCGGATCGCCAACGAGCTGTTCGACGCCATCACCGCCCATCCCTTCAAGCAGACCACCTTGCGGGTGTTGCTGGCCGTGCTGCGCAAAACCTACGGCTACGGCAAGAAGGAAGACGATCTATCGGCCTCGCAACTTGCCGCGCTGTGCGGGCGCATGAGCCGCCAGCACGTGACGACCGCCCTGAACGAACTGGCCGCCTTGCGCGTCATCCACAAGCGTCCCGGTCTCTATGGCTGCATCGTAGGGCTGAACAAGGACTACGCGCAGTGGCTGGAGCGTCCCGTATCCGGACAGGCCGGTGCCGGTGCCGAGTTGCCGGCCGCCACAGCGGCGATGGCCTGCGGCGGCGGAGTGTCCGACGTCCGGATATCCCTGTCCGTGCCCGGGACGGCAGGCCGTCCGGAATCCGGCCAGGCCGCTAGTCCGGCAGTCGGACCCACAACAGACAACCTTCCATCAAACAACCCGGACACCGATGCCGCTCGCGTGGCGTCGGCCATGCCGCCGGCTTGCCAGGCGGCGCTGCAGCACATCGACCCGCCTCCGCCTCCCGTCGCGACGCTACCGCTCGCAGACGGCTCCGAGTTCGGGATCACCCCCACACAGGCCGCGGAGTGGAGCGCTGCCTATCCAAGCCTGGACCTGCTTGCCGAGCTGCTGCGCATGCGCGCATGGCTGCGAGCCAGGCCCCAGAACCTGAAAACCCGCCGGGGCATCCGGACGTTCATCGTCGGCTGGCTCAACCGCTCGCTGACGCCGCGCGCCGCGGCCGCCCCACGACCTGCAAGGAAACCCGCACATGGAAGCTTCTCGGACCAGGACTATCGCGCCGGGGTGGCGGCGGATGGCTCCTTTTAGATACCCCACCGAAACCCGCGCCTGCGAGACGCATGGCGAGTACGAGTCCGTGCAGACCCCCGTGGGCTGGACGGGCTGCCCAGCCTGCGCGGAGAAGCGCTACGCCGAGGAGGATGCCGCGCGCCGCGCCGCGGAGGAACAGGCCCGGCTGCGCCGCAAGGCCGATTCCCTGCTGCAGCGCGCGGCCATCCCGCCGCGCTTCGAGGACCGCCGACTGGAGAACTTCGTGCCGCACAACGAGGGCGCACGCCGCGCGCTGGACATCGCGCAGGAATACGTCGACGACTTCGAGGAGGTGCTCAGCCGGGGGCGCAGCCTGATCTTCTCGGGCGGCGTGGGAGCCGGCAAGACGCACCTGGCCGTGGGCATTGCCCAGGCGCTGCTCGCGCGCAATCGGCTGGCGGTGTTCTCGTCGGTGCTGGCCGCGGTGCGTTCCATCAAGGACACGTACCGTCGCGGCAGCGACCTGAGCGAAAGCGACGCCATCGCGCGCCTGGTGGCGCCCGACCTGCTGATCCTGGACGAGGTCGGCGTGCAGTTCGGCAGCGAGACGGAAAAGATGCTGCTGTTTGAAATCATCAACGGCCGCTATGAGCACCGCCGTCCGACGCTGGTCATCAGCAACCTGGCGAAAGAGTCGCTGGCGCTTTATCTGGGCGAGCGCGTCGTGGACCGCTTGCGGGAAAGCGGAGGGCGCATGGTGATCTTCGATTGGCCCAGCTACAGGAGGGTGGCGACGTGATGGATGCCGCGTATCAGGCAAGAAGGGCAGGGGCCGTGGGCGGGGACGAGGGCCTTACCGCGGATGACCTGCTGTGGAACTGGGCGCGCTGGACGTGGTCCGGCGCGGCGGTGGGAAACATGGCGCACGTGATCCACGAAGGCGATGACGTGCGGCCCATCAATGAACGGCATGCGCAGGCGGTGGAGGCCTTGCACGCGACCTTGCCGTGGCATGAACGCATGGTGGTGATCGCGGAGTATCCGCAGAAACATGGCCGTTTCGCCATGCAGGCCGGGGCCGCGCGGCGCCAGGCGGCGCGCGCGTGGATTTTCGAGATGACGGGTGTCCATCTGAGCGACACCGACTACAAGCTCTACCTGGGCTTGTTCAAGGACGAGGTAGGGAGGAAGGTCCGATGAAATACGCCACTGAAGTGATCGATCTGCTGGCAGCCTATCCGGGGCGCCGCTTCCGCATGCGGCACATCCTGAATCATGTGGTGCCGCGCGCCTCGGCTGCGCAGGTCCGCGCGGCGCGCATGGGCGTCTGGCGCGTGCTGGGCGCGCTGGAACAGTCGGGGCAGGTCCGCATCGACCGGCCCGACGAACGCAACGGCAGCTACGCCGAGTATTCCTGGCAAACCATCACATCGGACGCTGGCAATCCGTGACGTGAACTTGCACAATACGTCCGGGCCATTGCGCCCAGACGAAATGAACGGCCTCGCCAACGCGGGGCCGTTTTTCTTTGTGCGGTCTGGTGAGACCTGCGGCGACCATTACACGGACTCCTGGCAGCGCGTCACCGAAACTTGCACAATACGTCCGGGCCATTGCGCCCACTCACAACGGCCCCGGCAACCCCGGGGCCGTTGTGTTTCCTGCTGCCTGGCCGTGCTGCCCGGCAGCGTCGACTCCAATTCCGACCAGGGCCCGCCCGGCATGCGCCGCGCGGGCCTTTTCGCATTCAGGCGGACTGACATGAACGACAGCGCAAGCGGCGGCTACCTGCTGCCGCAAGACCCCGTGCCCGACACCGACGCCGTGCTGGAGGCCTTCCTCCAGGCGATGGTGTCCGGCGTCACGGGCCTGCCGGCCGAGGCCCTGCGGCCGATGTGGCCCGAGCCCGACGCGCCCGAACCTGCCGCGGGCGATGCTTGCGAGCTGGCCATCACGGCCGTGCAGCCCGATGCCAACGCGGTGTTGCGGCACGACGGCGGCGGCGAGGGCAACGATGTGTACGCACGCCACCACGACATCACGCTGCTGTGCCGATTCCTCGGCCCGGCAGCGCGCGGCTACGCCGAACGCCTCATCGAGGGGCTGGCGGTGCCGCAGAACCGCGAGGCCCTGGCCCGCGCCGACATGGCCATCCTGGGCGCCGGCCCAGTCGCGGTCACTGCCGAGCGTGTCGCCGAGCAATGGCAGCGCCGCCATGACGTCACCGTCAGGCTGCGCCGCCGGATCCTGCGCAGCTATCCGGTGCGCAACCTTCTGTCGGCCGACGTGGCGACGGGCACCGATGCCCCATCGTCCGCCGCCAACTCTTTCAACGACCAGTAAAGGAAGACCATGTCCAACGGACTCCCCGTCACGCGCCTGATCAACGTCACGATCAACATGTCGCCCCTGGCGGCCCAAGGCGCCAACCTGAACACCGCGCTCATCCTGGGCGCGTCGCCCGTGATCGATACCGCCGAGCGCCTGCGCGCCTATGGCGACATCGAGGCCGTCGCGGCCGATTTCGGCCTGCAGGCGCCTGAATACCAGGCCGCCGCCCTGTATTTCCAGCAGGCTCCCCAGCCTTCGCAGCTGTATCTGGGCCGCTGGGCCAAGACCGCCAGCGCCGGCAGCCTGCGCGGCGCCGTGCTGTCCGCCGCGCAACAGGCCATCGGCGCCTGGGCCGAGGTGATCGACGGCGCCTTCACGATCAGCGTGGATGGCGACGCCCAGACCGTCAGCGGCCTGGATTTCTCGGCCCAGACCAACCTGAACGGCGTGGCCGGCGTGATCGATGCCGCCCTGGATGGCGCCTCGGTCACCTGGAACGGCGCGCAGTTCGTCGTCACCACCGAGAGCACCGGCGCCGGCGCCACCCTGGGCTATGCCGGCACGCCTGCCGGTGGCGTGGACCTGTCGGCCCGCCTGGGCCTGAGCGCCGGCCTGGCCTCGGCGCCCGTCGCCGGCATCGCGCCGGAAACGCCCGCCCAAGCCGTGGCCGCGCTGCTCGACAGCCACGCCAACCGTTTCCTGGGCCTGACCTTCGCCGACGCCGACCTGAGCGACGCGCAGCACCTGGCCGTGGCCGAGCTGATCGAAGCCGACCAGCGCCACCTGTACGGCATCACCACGCAGGCGCCGCAAGTGCTGGACCCGGTCAACGACAGCGACATCGCCAGCAGCCTGAAGGCGCGCAACCTGCGCTACACGCTGGCACACTATTCGAGCACCAGCCCCTACGCGGTGGCCTCCCTGCTGGGCCGCCTGTTGACGGTGAACTTCAACGCCAACAACACGACCATCACGCTGATGTACAAGCAGGCTCCCGGCATCGTCGCCGAGAACCTGAGCAGCAGCCAGGCCGACACGCTGCAGGCCAAGCGCTGCAACGTCTTCGTGAACTACGACAACGAGACGGCCATCATCCAGTACGGCGTGACGCCCAGCGGCATCTTCATCGACTCGGTCTACAACGCCATCTGGTTCCGCAACCGCATCCAGACCGACGTCTACAACCTGCTGTACCAGAGCCCCACCAAGATCCCCCAGACCGATGCCGGCAACGCGCTGATCGCCACCGCCATCGAATCCGCCTGCGCCGCTGCCGTGAACAACGGCTACCTGGCGCCGGGCGTCTGGAACTCGGCCGGCTTCGGTGCGCTGAAGCAGGGCGACACCCTGGCCAAGGGCTACTACGTCTACACCCCGCCGCTGGCCTCGCAGGCCCAATCCGACCGCGAGGCGCGCCGTGCCGTGCCTTTCCAGGTCGCCGCCAAGGAAGCCGGCGCCATCCACACGGCCGACATCCTGGTCAACGTCAACCGCTAATCCGCGTTCCACGCAAAGGAAACTGAAACCATGAGCACCTACAGCTTCGCTGATGTCAACGCATCGATCGTCGGCCCGGGCGGCGCCTTTTCGCTGGGCGCCGGCGCCGGTGTCGCGGAGGGCGGCATCACCATCACCGGCAACGCCGACCGGAGCACCATGACCATCGGCGCCGATGGCCAGGGCATGCATGTCCTGAGCCCCAACCGTTCGGGCACCGTCGTGCTGCGCTACCTGAAGACCGCGCCCATCAACGCGCTCCTGCAGGCCCTGTACAACGCCCAGACGCTGGACAGCCGCCTGCACGGCAAGAATGTCATCACCGTGACCAACAGCGCCAATGGCGACGTGACCACGGCGCTGTCGTGCGCCTTCAAGGGTGCGCCCGAGCTGACCTACGACAACGAAGGCGCCGCGCTCGAGTGGACCTTCGATTCGCTGCAGATCGAAACCGTCCTGGGTACCTACTGACCATGGGCGCCGAGATCGAACTGGGCGGCGCCCGCTATTCGCTGGGCCGCCTGAGCGCCAAGCAGCAGTTCCACATCTCGCGCCGCATCGCCCCGATCGTGCCTTCGCTCATCCCCCTGTACAGCGGCCTCCTGGCCAACAGGCAGGAAGGCGAAGGCCTGACGGCGGACAGCGCGGCGCTGCTGCAGCCCCTGGCTGACGGCATCGCGGGGCTGCGCGACGAGGATGCGGACTACATCATCGACACCTGCCTGTCGGCGGTGCAGCGCCAGCAGGACGGCCGCTGGGTCGCCGTCTGGAGCCCCACGCAGAAGGTCCTGATGTTCCAGGACATCGAGCTGGCGGTGATGCTGCCCTTGGTGGTGCGCGTGATCGTGGAGAACCTGGGCCCTTTTATTCGCGGTCTGCTTACCAGCCCAGCGAGCGGACCGGCGCCGGCGCAGGCGGCGGCCCAGGCTGGGTAAGCCTGCCTGGCGGCGAGGACTGGTTGCTGGCGCCAGTCCTCGAAGGGCTGTGCAAGTACGAGAGCCTGAAAGACGGCAGCCTCGACCTGGCGGATATCGCCCTCATGAACGATGCCTTGGCAGTCAGGGCGGATAACCAGGCCAAGGCGGAACGCCGTCAACGGGATGAACGATATGGCAGTTGATACTTACGCAACGTTCGACGCGAATGCCTTGCGGGCGTTCGAATCGGGATTGAACGCGGCAGCGGATGCGTTGCGCCGCCATGCCCGGCGGTTTGGTGACTCCCTCAACGATGTCGCCAGGAAACTGGATATCGGGATAGGCCAGTTCGAAAGTTCCGCCGGGAAACTCGAAGGGGCTGCGACGAGTCTCCAACGCGCGGCGGCAAGGCTCGAAGAGGCAGGCAGGAAGGCAGGGAAGGCCGAAAATACGGGTTTGCAGCGTGCGCGTTCGACGCTTGACGGCCTCGAGAGCGCGGTCGTCAAGCTCACCGGGCGGATGTCAGATGCGCATCAAGACGCCGCGCGTACAGGGGCATCTGCCTCGAATACCCGTGCTTTTGCATGGACGGCGGACGCCTTCGATATTCCTGCCGATCAGGCCGTGGACAACCTGGAGCGCTTCCGCGACAGCCTGGCCAACAGCCTGGATACGCGCAATCTTCTGCGAGACCTTGGCGTCGAGGCATTGGACGCCAGTGGCAACCTCCGCGAGACAGTCGATGTGCTGGGCGAATTGGTGCCCGTCCTGGCCCGTCTGCCGAAAGGCGAAACCTTGGGTTTCGACCCCGCGCTTCTGGCGGCCATGCAGAGCGCGGCGTTCGCGCCCGAACTGGCGGGAAACCGCCAGCGCGTGCATGCCAGTGGATTGGACGGCACCGGCGGGGCGCTGACGTCGTTCGCCAATATCGGGCACAGCGGCGAGAACATCCTCGTCGGCGCGGCATCCAGAGTGCTGACGGTGCTTGCGCCATCGCTCAAGATGTTCTCCGACTGGCTGCGCGCCAACGAAGCCATGTTGGCCGAGCGTTTGAGCGAGGTGTTCATCGGGATCGGCCACGCCCTGAAGATGATCGTGCCCTTGATGGTGTCGGCCTTCGATCTGTTCGTTGCCATGGATGGCGCCACGGATGGCTGGAGCACGCGCTTGATCGCCGTCCTGGCGTTGCTGCTGAAGCTCGGTGGCGGTGGGTTGTTGGGCAATCTGCTGCCAGGCCTGACTTCTGTGGTCAATGTCATCAAGCGCATCGGTCCCTTCATCAAGACTTTCATCGGACTGGTGAAGACCCTGGGTCGCTGGCTGGGCGGCGCGTTGCTCCGCTTGCTTCCTCTATTGGGCTTCCTGGTCAAGCCGCTGCTGATCCTGATGGCGGCGGTCGCGGGCTTCCTGGCCTTGTTCGGCGCCATCGTCGGCGTGGCCAAGCTCCTCAAGTGGGCCGCGGGCCTCTTCGATCGCTCGGACGAAGACGTGAAGATAGGCCGCCAGGCCGCCCAGGACGGCGACTGGTGGACCGCCGCGACCCACCTGCCCATCGGCGAGTTCATCACCACGGCCGCCTCGGCGCTGTGGGACACGGTCACGACGTGGCTCGAAGGCATCGTGGCGTCGGTCGTCCAGTTCGTCGTCGACTCGGCGACGAGCTTGTGGCACATGGCGGCAAAGGCCGTCGATGGCCTGGTGTCCCTGGTCGATACCGCCATTGCGTCCGTCAAGGCCACGGTGACCGACCTGTGGAATCTCGGCGTCGAGAACGTCAAGCGCCTGATGGCTTTCATCGAGCCTGTTTTCGAGGCGATCAAGGGTTTCCTTGGTGGTGCCTGGAAAAAGGCATCGGAAGGCGCAGGCAAGGCGGCGCAAGCGGTGTCGGACGGATGGGATCTCATGAGGGAAGGCGCCAGCGCAGCCAGGAACTGGGTGCAGGGCGGCATTTCCAGCTGGTGGGGCGGGGGCGATTCGCCGACCTTGCAAGGCGTCGGGGAAGTTCCGGGCGCCGGCTTCGCGCTGGGCGCGCCTTTCGGACATCCCAATGGCGCTGCGAAGGCCTGCGGTCCCTCGCAGGTGTCGTTGACCGCCAACACCAACATCTACGTGACCGGCATGTTCGATCCGATGGCGGCGGCCAGCGCTGTCCAGCAACGCCAGGAACAGACCAACCTGCTGGCGGTTCGCCAAATGCAAGGAGCGCTTCCATGAGCCAGACCGATACCCAAGGTCCCGACATGGTGCTGCTGTCCTCGCCCAGCCTGGGCGAGGTGGCGGTGTCGGTGACGATTTCCGAGTCGCATGCCGATGCGCTGCAGATCACCTCGCATCCGGTGGAGGAGGGCGCGGAGATCTCCGATCACGCCATTCGCCAACCTTGCGAGGTGACGCTGGAGTGCGGCTGGAGCAATGCCGACCAGGCCGCCGAAGAGGCCGCCGCCCACGAACAGGTGGAGAACGGCCAGCTGACGCGGCCAGGCTACGTGGATGCCGTGTATTCGCGGCTGCTTGCCTTGCAGGCGTCGCGCATGCCTTTCGAACTGGTCACCACGCGACGGCGTTACGCCAACATGATGATCACGAGCCTGCAGGTGTCGTCCGGCTCGCCGGGGGCCGTGCAGGTCAATGCCAGCCTGAAGGAAGTGATCATCGTGCCGACCCGTGCCACCACCTTGCCGCCGCGCAATGCCCAGGCATCTCCGTCCGTGACGGCCGAGACCGAGTCCATGGGAAGCAAATCCGTGCAGCCCGGCAATCCCTCGCCGGGCGGCGCATTTTCTTCACCGGTCCCGGAGGCGTGATGGCTGTCCACGAAATCCCGCTGTCGCCCACGCCACAGCGTTTCACCATCCTGCTGGGCGGCACGTCCTATCAGCTCACCTTGCGCTATCGCGAGGGCTGGTTCCTCGACGTGGCGAAGGCCACGGGCGAGCCACTGCTGTCCGGCGTGCCGCTGGTGACCGGCGTCGATCTGCTGGCGCAGCACCGGCACCTGGGCTTTGCCGGCGCGTTGCGCGTGCAGGGCGCCACGCATCCCGATGACCTGCCCACCTTCGATGAGTTGGGCGTGGGCGCCAAACTGTATTGGGTGACCGATGACGACTGACGGCACTGCGCAGTGGCTGCGCAAGGCCTCCCTGATCGTGGGGGGCGACGAGGCGCTGGACCTGTCCGGCCTGCGCTTCACCTTCGACGTGCAGCGCGGCGACCAGCAGACGCCCAATTCGGTGCGCATCAAGGTCTACAACCCCAGCGATGAAACCGTGTGGCGCGCCATGAACGAGTTCACGCGGCTGGTGCTGCAGGCGGGCTACGAGGGCAACTACGGCATCATCTTCGACGGCAGCATCGTCCAGGCACGCCGGGGCCGCGAGAACGGCACCGACAGTTACCTGGACCTGATCGCGGCCGACGGCGACAGCGCCTACAACTTCGCCTTCGTCAATACCACGCTGGCGGCGGGCGCGGGGATGAGCGAACAGGTGGACGCGGCACTCACGCAGATGGCGCCGCATGGCGTCACGCGCGGCTACCTGGCGCCGCTGCCCGGGGAGCGCCTGCCGCGCGGCAAGGTGATGTTCGGCCTGGCGCGCGACTTCCTGCGTGGCGTGGCCAAGAGCACGAACTGCGTCTGGAGCATCCAGGACGGCCAGGCCATCATGGTGCCCGAGACCTCGTATCTGCCGGGCGAGATCCCGGTGATCTCGTCGCGCTCGGGCATGATCGGTTCGCCCAGCCGGGACGAAAAAGGCATCAAGGTGACGATGCTGCTCAATCCCGGCATCCGCATCGCCTCGCTCATCCGCATCGACCATCGCTACCTGGCGCAGCAGCCCGAGGCCTCGTTGTCCACCAAGCAGGACGACGACGCGGCCAAGCGCCTGGCGCGGTCGAGGCTGCAGCACGACGGCTATTACTACGTCATGTCCGCCACCCATCGCGGTGATACGGGCGGCGGGGACTGGTACACGGAGGCGCTGTGCCTGGCCGCCGATTCCAGCGCCTTGCCCGAGGCGCTGGAGAACTTCCAGCGCTCGGCCACGCCGCCGGCGGTCATCCCCACCTGATTCTTCAAGGAGTTCCGCGTGCAACGCATCGAACGCGCCGCCGATACCGAGTCCGCGTGGCGGGCGGTGCTGGGCGGCTTCCAAGGCAATTTGTGGACGGCGCTGCCCGGCATCGTGCAGTCCTTCGACGCGCAGGCGCAGACCTGCGTGGTGCAGCCGGCGCTGCGCGAACCCGTGCGCGATGCGTCCGGCCGATCCGCGCCCGTGACGCTGCCGCTGCTGACGGACTGTCCCGTGGTGTTTCCCGGCGGCGGCGGCTGCACGCTGACCTTTCCGCTGCAACAGGGCGATGAGTGCCTGGTGGTCTTCGCCTCGCGCTGCATAGACGGCTGGTGGGAAGCGGGCGGGATGGCCACGCAGCGCGAGCGCCGCATGCACGACCTGTCCGACGGCTTCGTGCTGGCGGGCGTGCGCTCGCGGCCCCGTGCGCTGTCCGAGGTCAGCACCACGACCGCGCAGCTGCGCAGCGACGACGGCCAGACCGTGGTGGACATGGATCCTGCCGGCGGCCTGGTCAAGATCAAGGCGCCCACAGGCATCGTCCTGGACGCGCCGATGGTCACGCTGACCGGGGCCGTCCAGGTGCAGAACAACCAGGGCGCCGGCACGGCCTGCGCCATCCGCGGCACGACGCAGTTCGAAGGCACGGTGCTGGCCAATGGCCGCCGCATCGACGACACCCACGTCCACAGCGGCGTCAGCGCGGGCGGTTCGACTTCCGGGCCGGTGGCCTGAATCACTTTTCATTCAAAAGGAACACTGCCATGCGATACCGGCGACTCGACCCGGATGGCGACTACGTCTTCGGCGGCCAGCAGGCCGATTTCCATCGCGACACGCCCGAGGCCGTCGCCCAGGCCGTGGCCACGCGGCTGCGCCTGATGCGGGGGGAGTGGTTTCTGGACCAGCGCGAGGGTATGCCCTGGCAGACCGAGGTGCTGGGCAAGCTGCGCCGCGGCCTGCACGACAGCGCCATCCGCCAGCGCATCCTGGCCACGCCCGGCATCACGGGCCTGTCCGGCTACAGCAGCGTGCTCGATACCGACACGCGCGCGCTTTCCGTGAGCGTGCGCGTCACCACCGTCTACGGCAACACCACAGTACAGGCGACCCTCTGATGGCCATTACCACTCCCGCGCCCCGGCTCGACGAGACCGGCATGCACGCGCCGACCTACGGCGAAGTGCTGGGCTTCCTGCAAGAGAAATACCGCGGCATCTACGGCGACGACGTCTACCTGGCGCCCGACAGCCAGGACGGCCAGTTGCTGGCTGTCTTCGCATCCGCCATCCACGATGCCAACTCGGCCGCCCTGGCCACCTACAACGCTTTTTCTCCCGCCACGGCCGTGGGCGAAGCGCTGTCGCGCAACGTGCGCATCAATGGCATCCGCCGCGCCGCGCACAGCTACGCCACCGTCGATGTGCGCATCGTGGGGGTGGTGGGCACCACGCTGGCCAACGGCATCGTCATCGATGCCGACCAACGCCAGTGGCGCCTGCCGCCCCAGGTGGTCATTCCCGCTTCCGGCGACGTGACCGTCACCGCGACCTGCTCGGTGCCAGGGGCCATCACGGCGGCGCCTGGCACCCTGTCTCGGATCGGCACGCCGACGCTGGGCTGGCAAAGCGTCAGCAACCCGGCGCCGGCGACGCCTGGCGCAGCCGTTGAAACCGATGCCGCGTTGCGGGTGCGGCAAGCCACCTCGGTGGCCTTGCCTTCACGCACGGTGCTGGAAGGCATCGTGGGTGCTGTCGCGGCCATCGAAGGCGTTGCACGCTATGCGGCGTACGAGAACGACACGAACGCAACCGACGCCAACGGCATTCCCGCGCACAGCCTCGCGCTGGTCGTCGACGGCGGGGATGGCCAGCGCATCGCCGAGGCCATCGCCCGCAAGAAGACGCCCGGTGCCGGCACCTACGGCAGCAGCGCCGAGTCGGTGTCCGACATGTATGGCCGACCCATCACCATCCGCTACTTCCGTCCCACGCCGGTTCCCGTGACGGTTGCGGTGACGCTGAAGGCGTTGCCTGGCTACACGACCGCCATCGGCGACCAGATCCGCCAGACCGTGGCCGAGGCCGTCAACAGCGTGCCCATCGGCGGCGGCGCAGGCGGCGTGGTGGAGTGGGGCGATGTCCTTAGCGCCGCCAACGGCGTGGCCGCTTCGCGGCCGTTCAAGCTGGCCGCGCTGGCCTTGTCCGGTCCTGCGGGCGCCGGCACGCCTGACGTGCCGCTGGCCTTCAACGAGGCCGCGCGCTGCACGCCCGAGGACGTTTCCTTGACGGTGAACTGACATGGCAGACCTGGACGCATCCCTGCGCCGCATCACGTCGGCGCATCGCGACAAGCCGCGCTTCATGGCGACGGCGGCCGCCCTGGTGGAGGGTCTGGCCGAGCTCGGCGAACGCTATCGCGCCTTGCCCGCTGCCTTCGACCTGGAAGAGGCGGTGGGCGCCCAGCTGGACGCGGTGGGGCTGTGGGTGGGCATCACGCGTCACATCCGCACGCCCATCACCGGCGTGTATTTCACGCTGGACGCCGACGGCCTGGGCCTGGACCAGGGCATCTGGCAGGGGCCTTTCGACCCGAGCGAGGGCATCACCTCGCTGGACGATGACACTTTTCGGCTGCTGATCCGCGCCAAGATCGGCGCCAACCACTGGGACGGCACCCTGGAAGGCGCCGTGCCGGTCTTCAACCTGCTCTTCAACGGCGACACCCATGTGTTCATCCAGGACAACCAGGACATGTCCATGGATGTCGCCGTCTCGGGCCGTGTGCCATCGGCGCTGTTCCTGGCGCTGTTGACGGGCGGCTACCTGCCGATCAAGCCGGCGGGCGTGCGCGTGAACTACTACGTGCTGCCCAGCGGCGACGGTCCGCAATTCGGTTTCGATGTCGAAAACCAGTACATCTCAGGGTTCGACGACGGACTCTGGGGAACTTTGATCAGCGCTCAAGCGAGGTAAATCGTGGCTGAAAACCAGCTTCTTCCGTTCGGGGGCGCCGCCGGCGCCAATGTTCTCACTCCTTCCGAATACGCCGCCCTGGGCGCGCGTGCCGGTGGTTTCCAGGCCGGCGTGGCCAAATCCCGCGAGGTCAACACCGTCCTGCGCCAGGCTGCCTTCGCCGCGGCGATGATCGGGCAGTTCAGCGCGGATCGTTCCGATGAGGACGTGCTGGATGACGGCGATGTCGCCGGCTTCCAGGCCGCCTTCACGCGCGCGCTGCTGGCTGTCATCGATGGCCGGGCCGTGCCGTATGTGAATCGGGCTGATCTGCCGACTACCAACCAGGGCCCGATGTTCGTCCTCGAGGCCAACGAGATCTGGACCTGGTCGCAGAGCGAATTCTTCTCGGGCTACCGGTCGCCGCTGTGCGGCCGCCCGGTGGATGGGCACACCCAGTTACCGCTGCCTTCGGAGGTGGATGCCGTGGGCGGGCTGTTGAGCAAGGAGGCCTATGCGGGGTTGTGGGGCTATGCGAGGGAAAACAGCCTGGTGGTGACCCAGGCGGTGTGGACGGCGAACATCGGCGGGCATTACTTCGTGGACGTGAACGGCACGCAATTTCGCTGTCCTGATCTTCGGAATCAGTTCCGGAGGTTTACGGGAACTGACGCTGACACTGCAAATGCAAGGGTCTTGGGGAGTGTGCAGGGTCAGCAGTTCCTGGCTCACAACCACGGGTACGGGATCTCTCAGTCGGTCCAGTCTGGAACTGGCGGCGCGGCCATCACGGGAGGCGTTACGCCAGCCGCCAACACCGCCACTGCGGGCGGCGCCGAGACGCGACCTGTCAATGTGGCATACAGCCCCCGTCTGCATGCGTAGGTCAGGCGTGGAGGCGGGGGTGGTATGCGATGTTCCCGGGGCGGGTCTCCGAGCGGGTACGCGCCACGCGGCCCAGTCGGAAATCCATCGCCAGCTGACGATTGCCGGTGGCCTCGCCGTGGAATGGGATGCTCTGCCCTGGTCAACACTGCCAAACGGCCCCGACGGCGTGCCCGACACCATGTGAATGCCCAGGCCCCCACCGACTTCCTGCATGGCGTCGCGCTGGACGGTCGTCATCACCCTCGCATTTGCAGTGAAACCCCTTTTCTTTCTCCAACCAGGAGTTCTTCATGACTCAGCAAGTCACGGTCTACCAGACCGATGCCGACGGCCTGTTCCAGCATCCCTTCACCGCCAATGAACTGGCGCAACAGCCCGGTTCCTTCAATATTCCCTATGGCGCCCGCCTGTCCCTGCCGCCTGTCGCGGCTGCAGGCCAGGTGGCGCAAGCCACTGGCGATAGCTGGGCGCTGGTCGAGGATTGGCGTGCCAGTCAGTTCTATCGTATCGACGACGCGAGCGAGTATTCACTGGGCGCTGCCATTCTGCTGGGCGACCAGGTTGTGCGCTATCCGGGCTGGGGTCCTGTGCCTGCCTGGCTGACGCGCGTGGCGCCGCCCGCGCCGGGTGCGACGTGGACGGGCTCGGGTTGGGCGATGCCTGTGGCCGTCGAGGCCTGATCAGGCCGACAACGTGGCGGCGCGCAGCAGCACGCGCACATCCTGGTGGCCGGTGACCTTGGCGAGTTCATACAAGGCAAAGACGGGTGCCCGGGTAGCGCGTTTTCGTGACCCAGGTCATGAAAGCAGAACTTTAAACGGTCCCGTGGCCACAGCGCGTGTGGACAAGCATTACACGACAGGGCTGGCAGCCGTCACGCAAACTGAGACAATACGTCCGGGCAGTTGCGTCCACAGCAAACGCAAGGCCTGAACCCTGCAGTTCCTTTTTCCTGAAGCCCTGGCGCCTTGCGCCGGGGCTTTTCCGTTTTGGCCTTGCGCGGGCACTGTCCAGCCCCCGCAGGTCCTTGTCCGTCCTACCCCTCCGCCGGCCATGCGCCGGCTTTTTTTCATCCCGAAGGAGCTCTCGCATGAGCGCGATTTTCCCCAATGGCACCGTGTTCTCGGTGTCGACCGCCTTTGCCGCCGCGATTGACGTGACGGCCATTTCCAACGCGTCGCCGGCCGTGGCCAGCGCCGCCACCGCACCGGCCGAAGGCGCCATCGTTGCCGTGGCCTCGGGCTGGACCGAACTGAACGAGCGCATCGTGCGCGTTGTCGATGCCGACGCAGGCAGCTTCACGCTGGACGGCGTGGACACCAGCAGCGAAGCCCGCTATCCGGCAGGCCAGGGCGCCGGTTCCGTCAAGGCCGTATCGGCCTGGGTGGACCTGTCGCAAGTGACCGCCATCGAGAAGACCGGCGGCGAACAGCAGTTCTACCAGTGGCGCTACGTGGAGGACCGCAGCGGCCGCCAGCGGCAGCGTCCCACCTTCAAGAACGCCAAGACCATCACCATCACGCTGGACTACGACCCGGCCCTGGCCTGGTACGACGCGCTGCGCGATGCCGACGCCCTGAAGGAACCGGTGGTGCTGCGCGCCAAGCTGCCCAACGGCGACGAACTGTACTACCTGGTGTACCCGTCCTTCGACGCCGATCCGTCGATGACGCTGGACACCAACATGCAGAACACCGCGACGTTCTCGATGACGTCCGAGTTCACGCGCTACTCGGCGCAATAAGGCGGCAGGCATGGCAACGGTCGCATTCAGCATCAATCCCGCGCCCACCTTCGAGGCGGCGGTCTCCATTCCGCGTGCCGGCGGCGAGCCCGCCGTCATCACGCTGGTTTTCCAGCACAAGTCGCGGGCGGACCTGGAAGCCTATCTGCTGCGCGCCGGCAAGGCCGACGCGGACCAGGAGCTGGCGCTGCTGGCCGAAATTTTGGCGGGCTGGTCGGGCGTTGCAGAGCCGTATTCCGAGGCGCACCTCGGAATGCTGCTGGCCAACTACCCCGGCGCGGCCAAGGCGGTGATCACGGCCTACCTCGAAGAGCTGACGCAGGCTCGCAGAAAAAACTGATCGCCGCGGCCGAGGCCTTGTTCCGGTCGCCGCCCGAACGTTCGGCATTGGCCGAGTTCGGCTTGCGGCCGGAAGACTTTCCGCCGGAAGAGATCGCGCTCTGGCCGGACAACGTGCTGGTCAAGGACGTCTTCCAGGCCATGGGCACGCAATGGCGCACGGGGGCTGCCGGTCCGTCAGGGCTGGACTACGCCGTGCTGCCCATCGTGCTGCGACTCCTGGGCGCGCCGCGGTCGCGGCATTCAGAGGTGTTCGACGGACTGCGCGTCATGGAAATGACCGCGCTGGTATCGATGCACCGCAAACGTCCCGCCAGCGGCGGGAAAACTTCATGAGATGGATATGGCAGACGAGATATTGACTGTCAGGGTGGACAGCAGCTCGGTTGGTGTGGCGCGCCGGGACCTGGCTGGGTTGAATACCGTGCTGGGGCAGTCCGAGCGCTTGCTGCGCAACGTGACGTCGGTGAGCAGGCAGATGTCCAGGGAGGTCACCACGCTGCAGCGCAACACCAAGATCCTGCGTGGCGAGCTGGAGGACACCAGTGACGTCCTTGACGACCAGACTTCGGCGTTTTCGCGAAGCTTGGACAAGTACGCCGCGGATGCCAGGACGGGCATGGCGCAGTCGCTGGATGCGTATGCCAAGCTCGTCAAGGCAGATAAGGCCCCAGGGGCTTTTGTGCAAGGGGCCCTACAAGGGTTCGTCAATTCGGCCTACACCCGTCACGAGACGGGGCAGCCTATCGGAGCTGTACAGGTCGCGGATCTGGGCGAGGAGAACATCCGAGGGCTCTTGCGCTTCGTCATGGGCACCGCCGCCAAGGAACTGGCAGATTGGGCGTCTCCCCCCAAGAAGGGGGAGGGTGAGAAAGGCGAGCCAGAGCCTGACCGACCGGATTTCCTGCGCCGAACGGCCACGTCGGCCGGTGACGCGTTGATTGAATACTCCAAGTCGATGGGGGATACGGCCAAGGAAACTGAAGCAGCCTTTACGAAAGCCTTCCAAGGCGCGGAAGACGCGCTCTATTCGTTTGTCACGACGGGCAAGGCGAACTTTTCGGACTTGGCGAGCAGCCTGATCTCTGACCTGGCACGGATTGCCTTGCGTCAGGCTGTCGTGGCTCCTCTGCTTGGTGCATTGGGAGGCATGTTCCGTGGTCTTGGCGCTTCAGGAGGAATTGGTGCCGCGACCGCAACGGATGTTGCCGCTGCGGGAGGGGGACTGATGTTTCTGTCGCGGGGCGGGTACACAGGAGACGGTCCGCGCGATCGCATCGCGGGCGTTGTGCACGGTCAAGAGTTCGTTCTCAACGCGGAGGCAACCCGCCGCATGGGACGCGCACAGCTGGAATCGCTGAATGCAGGCGGCCCGCTCGCGATGTCGGGGGAGGCACGCACCGTTGGCGCATCTAGCTCCCCGGTCATGCAGATGCTCACCGGCACCGGCAGCAGCATCCAGGTCGCCGTACAGATCCACGGCGCCGGCCAGGTGCAATCCACCGCCCCGGAGGGCTACGAGCAATTCGCCCAGGACATCGGGCAATACATCGACCAGCGCTTCAACCAGCTCGAGGCTCGCTCGCAGCGGCAGGGCGGGATGGCCTGGCGTCAACGCAATGGATGGAATTGATGGCAACCGAGACTTTCACATGGAAGGCCGTCGACACGCCGCAGGGCACGATCACGTTCCGTCGCCTGGCTGCGCAGTTTGGCGACGGTTACCGCCAGGTGGCGGGTGATGGTTTGAATGGCCGCGTGCAATCGTGGCCGCTGCAGTTCGTGGGTGACGAAGCAGAGATGTCGTCCCTGACGGGCTTTCTCAACCGCCATGCGGGCCTGCGCAGCTTCTTCTGGACGCCGCCCCTGGGCGAGCAGGGCTACTACGAAGTGGCCGGCTACAGCGCCTCGCCGCTGGGCGGTTCCCTTTATTCGGTCAACGCGACCTTTCAACAGGTGTTCAAACCGTAATGGCTATTCAACCGATCAATATCGGGCAGGCGCCGAACGATGGGACGGGAGATCTGCTGCGTTCCGCCTTCGATAAGGCCAACGTCAACTTTACGGAATTGGATATACGGACCAGCGCCGCCTGGACGCGCGCTAATGAGGGGGTGACAGCCGCAACGGCAGCTCAGGCTACGGCGGACAGTGCTTCGATGAACGCCTCTTTGGCACAGTTGAGGGCAGAAGGCGCGCAGGCTACTGCAGACGAGGCACAGACGACTGCCGCCAGGGCTGGAACGGCGGCAGCAGTTGCACAAGTCACCGCCGACAATGTGGCGACTACCGCAGGCAATGCCCAAGCCGATGCTTCCGCCGCGCTCGCGCAGGTCATGACACGTGCGCCTATCGCCAATCCCGTGTTCACGGGTTTGGCTGTTGCGCCGGACATTGCGATATCCAAGGCGGCTGGCACAGATCGCCGCTTGATTTTCCAGACGGCGGGTGTAAGCAGATGGGGTCTCGAAGCTGACGGGGCAGTCGAGAGCGCAAGCAATGCTGGCAGCTCGCTAGTTATCCGTCGTTATTCGGACGAAGGGCTATCGGTTGATACGCCATTTTTGGTGGACCGAGCAACCGGGCGGGCAGTGCTCGGTCCCGGTGCGACCGGCGTCGATGCCGAAGCAGTCTTGTTCTTGACAGGTGGCCTGCGTGCAGCGGGATGGATGATTCCCGGAGCACGGACGCAAGTGACGTTGCCCACCGCCAACACAGCAATAGCCGGCGCAATGGCGTACTGCGCAGACGCGGCAGGCGGCCCGTCCCTGGTCTGGTGTGACGGAGTGGCTTGGTTCAAGTCGAGCGACGGGCTCCCTGTTTCTCTCGCGCCCTCGGGCTCATCCAGCACGGGCAGGTGGTCGCGCTTCTCGGACGGGACAATGATCCAACGAGGCTATGCAACCGCCACCGCTTCCAACTCTTCAACTTCCAGCAGCGTAGTCGTGTTTCCGCAGGTCTTCGTAGGAGCGGACTACAGCCTTCAAATCACAGTGAGCAACACCGCTGGTGGGAGGCCTATGTCGTGCTACAGCGCGGGAAGGACCAATGCTGCCCAGTTTGGCGCTTCGTTCTGGGATATGGCGAATCCCAACTCCATTCCGTTTACGGCATCCCACCAGTTTGAATGGCTCGCTGTCGGTCGCTGGAAGGCCTGAACAGGGAAGCTTCATGAGTTACCTATACGAAATGGCGTTTTTCAGTGCCTTCGCCATCCGCTGCCAGCCACAGCACTTGATGCTGCCCAGGCAGACCACCGCGTATTCGATCTGACATGTCCATCACCGCAGACATCCAGCGCCTCGAACCCGGCGCCCTTATCCGCCTCTACGAACTCGACCTCTCCACCCTGGGCGGCGACATCCTCCGTTTCCATGGCCACACCCAGGCCGGCCCCATTACCTGGCGTGGCCACGCCTATGACCCCTGGGCCATCGAAGCATCCGAGTTCCAGCGCACTGGCGAGGCCCAGCAACCCGCGCCCTCGCTGTCGGTCGGCAACATCGGCCAAGACGAAGAAGGCAACCCCGTCCCCGGCGTCATCTCCTCGCTGTGCCTGGCCTTGAACGACCTGGTGGGCGCCGTCCTGACGGTGCGAGAAACCTTCGCACACTACCTTGACGCCGAGAACTTCCCTGACGGCAACCCGACTGCGGATTCAGAGCAGGAACTGCCGCTGGAAGTCTGGATAGTCGAGCAGAAGGTCAGCGAGACGGCCGAGGTCGTGACCTTTGAGCTGTCGAACTCGCTGAGTTTCGACGGCACCCGGCTGCCGGCCCGCCAGATCACTGCCGGCGTGTGTTCCTGGTTGTGGATTGGTGGCTACCGCGGCCCGTATTGCGGCTACACCGGCAACCGCTATCTCGACGCCCAGGACAACGTCGTGACCGATCCCGCGCTGGATCGTTGCGGCGGACGGGTCTCGTCGTGCAAGGGGCGCTTTGGTGAGTATCAAGTCATCAACTTTGGGGGCTTCCCTGCCGCGGATCGCTTGCGATAGGGCAGCGTGCCGAGTCAGTGAATGACTCCGTCAAAGATGAAGGCTGAACGCAAGGGCAAGACAGTGCCCAGATTTGACAATCGTTAGCCGTGCTGACTCCTGCTGTCCTTTTTCGGGCAGCACGGCCCTCTTGCAGGTACTGAAACCCATGGCTATTCAACCTATAAATATCGGGCAGACAGCGAACGATGGCACCGGAGATCTGTTGCGTGCAGCGTTTGGCAAAACAAATTCGAACGTTGCCGAGCTGGATGTCCGGACTGCTGCAGCGTGGAAGCGTGCCGAGGAGGGAGTGGCGGCGGCGCATGCGGCGCAATTGACTGGCGAGGTTGCCAGGCAAGAGGCAATGCATGCGCAAGATACCGCCGATGGCGCCCAGGCAAAGGGGGAGGCGGCTCAACGAGCTGCAGAGCAAGCTCAAGGTACCGCTGACCTGGCTCAGGGCAACGTGGCGACCGCTTTGGTGCAGTTAGCAGACAAGCTCGACAGTCTCAATCCAACCTACGCTGGCGTGATGGTCGGTGGGGCTGTTGCATTGACGAGCGAAGCCGGTCAGCAGCCTTACATGTCTCTTGGTCACGGCGCTGCACCTCAATGGCGTCTTTACCGGTCAGAAATCTCGGGAGCAGAAGCAAGCTCAGGAGGTGACTTCGCGCTAGGGCGATACGATGACGATGGCACCAACTTAGGCGCAGTCTTCGTCGCCGAGCGCGCGACTGGTCGGCTTGCACTGGGGCCGAGCGCTTCGGCGGTTGATTCCTCTGCTGCCCTGTTGGTCACGGGTGGACTGCGCGCCAGGACTTGGTTGATTCCTGGTGAAATGACGCTTGCCAATCTGGATACGCCTACGGCCTCCTTGCGGGGCGCCATCGTTTTTTGCCCGGATGCTGCGGGAGGCGCTTCAAACGTCCAGTGTGACGGAGTTCAATGGCTTTCTTTGAAAACGGGGCTACCCGCGGAGCTGGAGCCTGAAGGCGGGGCTGACTCGCGCCGCCGGTGGCGTAGAAATCCCGACGGCACGCTTGATGCATGGGGGCGGCATAGTGTCGACATGAGCGGGGTAGTTTTCACCGCTGGCGCCAATGGCACCGGCTACTACATGATCACTGGCTCGCTGGATTTCGGCGGTGCACCTTTCGTGGGGGCTCCGGAGGGACTCGTTGATGGGATGGATGGTCAGCCGGCTGCGCGAGGCGCCTACCTGAATTACTACATTCTGAATCAAGCGGGCATCAGCGAAATGTGGTTGGTCACGCCAATGCGTACTTCAGTGGTGCTCGGTGGGTCATACGTGATCAGGTATAGCGTTAGCGGGCGCTGGAAGCCTTGATGCGGGTGGCGATGCGTAAGTCCACGCTGGCCGCAATGCGCATGCACGCGGAGCGGGACTATCCGCGCGAGTGCTGCGGCCTGGTCGTGTCCACCGTCGAAGGCGGCGAGACCTATGTGCCTTGCCGCAATGCCGCTACGGACGGTGACCAGTTCGTGCTGCCCGCCCAGGATTACGCCGCCGCCGAAGACCTGGGGCGCGTCGTGGCCGTGGTGCACTCGCATCCTGATGCGGCCGCCACGCCCAGCGAGGCGGATCGGGTGGCCTGCGAGTTCTCGGGCCTGCGCTGGCTGATCGTTTCGGTCAGGCCGAATGCGCAAGGTACGCCCAAGGCACAGGACATCCAGGCCTTCGCACCCGAGGGCTACCAGGCACCGCTGCTGGGGCGCGCCTTCCATCATGGCGTGCTGGATTGCTACACGCTGGTGCGGGACTGGTATGCCCGCGAACGCGGCATCGACCTTCCCGATTTCGTGCGCGAGGACGGCTGGTGGGAAGGCGAGCGTGAGCTCTACCTCGATAACTTCGCGCACGCGGGCTTCAGGCCCCTGTTCGATGACGAGGTCTTGCGTGCGGGTGATGTGATCTTGATGCAGGTGCACAGCCGGCGAACCAATCATGCCGGCATCTATCTGGGCGGCGAGCCCTTGCGCGAGCGACCCGACCTGCATCCCATGCCCGACGCCATGGTGCATCACCTGTATGGCCGCCTGGCTGAACGGGTGGTGTACGGCGGTTACTGGCGAGACGCGACGCGGCGGGTGCTGCGGCATCGCGATTGCGAATCCTCGATTTGATTTTTTCAGGAAGACTTATGTCGGAAGAACTGCAGACCGTCAGGCTGTACGGCAAGTTGGGTGCGGCCTTCGGGCGTGTGCACCGGTTGGTGGTGTCCAGCGCGCAGGAGGCCGTGGCGGCGCTGTCGGCCACCGTGCCCGGATTCGAACAGGCCTTGCTGGCCAGCGAAGGGCTAGGGGTGCGCTACGCGGTGTTTCATGGACGGCGGAATCTGGGCGCGGATGACCTGGGGGATGCCGTCGTTGGCGAGGACATCAGGATTGCGCCTGTGCTGATCGGCGCCAAGCGTGGCGGACTGTTCCAGGTGATGCTCGGGGCCGCGTTGGTGGTGGGCGCATCAATTGCCGTTCCGGGAGGTGGAGCAGGCTTGATGGCTGCCTTCAAGGCGGCACCGATCTATTACGGCATGGTCGCAGGCATGGGCGTCTCCATGGCCCTGAGCGGGGTCGCCCAGATGCTCACCCCCCAGATGCAAGGCCTCTCCTCCCTCGACAACCCCGAAAACGGCGCCAGCTACAACTTCAACGGCCCCGTCAACACCACCGCCCAGGGCAATTGCGTGCCCGTGCTCTACGGCGAAATGATCATCGGCAGCGCGGTCGTCTCCGCGGGCATCTATTCGGAAGACCAGGCATGAGCACGACCCGTATTCACGACGAGGCGCCCGAGGGCGCCTTTTTTCATGGCCATGCCGAACCGCGCCAGGGCGGCGTGCGCATCGTCGGGGCCAAGGGGGGCAAGGGCGGCGGCAGCGCACGCCAGCCGGTGGAGTCGCCCGACAGCCTGCACAGCACTGCATATGCGAAGGTGCTGGATCTGGTGTCGGAAGGTCCCATCGTGGGGCCGGTGCACGGCCTGACCGGCCTCTTGCGCGATATCTATCTGGAAGGCACGCCGATCCAGAATGCGGACGGCTCGCTGAATTTCCAGGGCGTGCAAGCGGACTTCCGTGCCGGTACGCAAGAACAGGACTACATTCCTGGTTTCCCCAGTGCCGAGAGCACGGCGGCGGTCGGCGTGGAGCTGCGCGCCAGCCAGCCCTGGGTTCGCCTGATCTCGAACACCGACCTGTCCGCCGTGCGCCTGACGCTGGAGGTGCGCGGCCTGCGCCAGCAGAGCACCAGCATCGGCGATGTCTCCGGTTACCGCGTCGACTACGTCATCGAGCTGCAGACTGATGGCGGCGCGTGGGCCAACGTTCTGACGGGGGCCTTCGACGGCAAGACCACAAGCGTCTATGCCCGTTCTCATCGCATCGACCTGCCGCCCGCGGCATCGGGCTGGAACGTGCGGGTGCGGCGTACCACGCCGAACTCGGACAGTTCGACCATCGTCGACGCGACCTTCGTGCAGTCGATCACCGAGATCATCGACGCCAAGTTGCGCTACCCCATGTCCTCGCTGGTGGGCCTGCAGGTCGACGCTGCGCAGTTCCAGAGCGTGCCGGCCCGTGGCTTCCATTTCCGCGGCCGAATCCTCTCGGTGCCCAGCAACTACGAGCCCGAGTCGCGCAGCTACAGCGGCGCCTGGGACGGCATCTTCAAGCAGGCCTACACGAACAACCCGGCCTGGGTGTTCTACGACATGGCGGCCAGCGATCGCTATGGCGTGCGGCAACGCATCGGCGCCGCGCGCCTGTCCATGTTGAAGTGGGCGCTGTATTCCATCGCGCAGTACTGCGACGAAGGTGTGCCGGACGGCTTCGGCGGGCAGGAGCCGCGCTTCACCTGCAACGCTTACCTGCAGCAGGAAGGCGATGCCTATCGCGTCATGAGCGACCTGGCCAGCGTCTTCCGCGGCATGGCCTACGAATCGTCCGGCAGCGTCATGGCTGCGGCCGACATGCCGGGGGATCCGACCTACACCTACTCATCGGCCAACGTCATCGATGGCCGCTTCTCGTATACCGGTTCGGCCCTGCGCACGCGCTACACGGTGGCGCAGGTCAGCTGGAACGATCTGAGCGACCAGGGCCGCGCCAAGGTCGAGGTGGTGGAAGATCGCGAGGCCCAGGCGCGTTATGGCCTGCGCATCGTGCAGGTCTCGGCATTCGGCTGCACCTCGCGCGGCCAGGCCGTGCGGGCGGCCAAGTGGCGCCTGCTGACGTCCCAGGTGGAAACGCAGGGCGTGGGCTTCCGTGTCGGCCTGGACCAGGCGCTGGTCATGCCGGGAAAGGTCATCCGGGTGGTGGATCCGCATCGTGCCGGGCGGCGCATCGGCGGGCGTATCCGGACGGCGTCTACCACGGTCATCGAGGTGGATGCCGAGGTGGGCGTGCGGCCAGGTGATCGCCTGGTCGTGAACCTGCCCAGCGGCATCTCCGAGTCGCGCGAGATCAGTTCCGCAGTGGGTGAATTCATCCATGTCGACCAGACCGTCTGGACGGTGGATAGCACCGAGATCACCGCCGACATGGTGGGCTTGCCTGGCGCCACCTTGACCATCACGGTCACGCGGCCGTTCTCGGAACTGCCCGAGCCCGAGGCCGTGTGGACGGTGGAGTCCGAAGCCCTGTCCAGCCAGCTTTATCGCGTCATGAGCGTGTCGCGGCAGGATGCGATGACAGCGCAGATCTCGGCCGTGCAGCATGAGCCGGGAAAGTTCACCTCGGTGGATTACGGCACCAAGCTGGACCCGGTGCCCATCACCGTCGTGCCGCCCGGCGTGCAGCCGCCGCCGCGTGACATCGTGCTGTCGTCCTATTCGGTGGTGGACCAAGGCATTGCCCGGCATGTGGCCCAGATCCGGTGGGCGCCGCCGGAATCGCAAGCCATCTCGTACCAGGTGCAGTGGCGAAGGGATCGCTCCGACTGGATCGAGGCTGGACGCACCGGGTCATCGTCAATGGAGTTGCAGGATATCCGGGCCGGCGCGTATGTGGTGCGGGTGCGGGCGATGAATGCGATGGGCGTGCCGTCGATCTGGGCGTATTCGGCCGAGACGCAACTACAGGGCGACCTTGCGCCGCCGCTCGCACTGGCCCACCTGAATCCGACTTCGCTGGTCTTCGGTGTCCGCCTGGATTGGGGCTTTCCGGCTGGCCCCTCGATTGTCGAACGGACGGAGCTTTGGTACGGCCAGGTCAATGACCTGCAGCAGGCCATCAAACTGGGCGATTTCGCCTATCCGCAGGCCACCCACACGCTGATGGGGCTGGCTGCCGGCGCACAGCTGTTCTTCTGGGGGCGGTTGGTCGACAAGAACGGCGAGATCGGCCCTTGGTACCCCGTCAGCGGCGGGGGCGTCATGGGGCAGGCCAGTTCGGACGCCGGCGAGATCCTGGAGTACCTGCAGGGGCAGATCACCGAGACGCAGCTGGCGCAGGCGCTGATCGAGAAAATCGACAGCGGCGGCGAGTCGGCTGTGGTGGTGGAGCAGTTGGTGAGCCAACTGGCCGCCATGTATGCGATCAAGACGCAGATCACGGATGGAGGGCGAACGTATCTGGCAGGGATCGGTGTTGGAGTCGAAAACAACGAGGGCATCATCGAGTCGCAGGTGCTGGTGGCGGCGGACAGGTTCGCCGTCATCCACCCCAACGGGACCACCACGACGTCGCCGTTCGTGATTCAGGGCGGCCAGGCCTTCATGAACCAGGCGTTCATCGCCGACGGCACGATCACCAACGCCAAGATCGGTCAGGTTATTCAATCCAACAACTACATTGCAGGCCAGCAGGGGTGGCGCATCGACAAGGCGGGTGGGTTTGAGTTGAATGGTTCAGTTTCCGGCCAAGGGCGAACCCACATAACGAATCAGGGCGTTCGTGTGTATGACGCAAACGGTTTTGAAGTGATTCGTTTGGGGATATGGTAATGACAGCAGGTTTGATGGTGTGGCGCCCCGGTGGCGGGGTGTTGGACGTGTCGACGGAATCTCGGTTGACGACGTTGCGGCAGTATGTAGATACGGGTATTCAGAACGGCTCATTTTCGGTTTACGTAGGGGCTGGGCAAACGGTGTTCTTCGCGGTGCTGCAACGTGCGCAGCCCGGTCCAGGGCGGTCAGTCCCATCGTTTTCTGTATCGGGCAACGCGATATCGTGGGTGTTCGGCGGCACTGGTGTCCGACAGTCAGCACAGTTCGTGATTGGGGTGGCGGCATGACGGCGGGATTTCAACTCACGAAGCCCGGCAGCGGTGCAGTTGTGATCGATCAGAACTATGCCAACCTCGCGCTGCGAGCGAAGGGCTCCGTTGCGACATGGGATGCCCGGTCCTATTTCGGATATACAGGTACCGTCACTGTGCCCGGCGCTCGCAGCATCATTGCGTTTCGTTGCCCGGTGCCCACTGTGCTGCAATGGTCCGAGCCATCGGGTGATTCAACTATTCACAGATTCTCCAGTGCGCAGCCAGCGACGGTGGACTACTGGGTGTTCGACGATGCGCAGTACGGGGTCGTCTACGACGGCACGCAGGCGCTGTTTCAGGTGTTCAAGGCGGGATCAACCGAATTGGCTTTCGACTCGCGCATGCGCTACATGAAGTTCATGGGCATGATCCTCGCTGGGAAGGATTTAGTTCCGGGGCCCTACACGTATGGCGGCGCCAAGCCAGCGCTGATCCAGGCGAGCCATGTGTTCGAGGAGGCGGCGGATATCGTCAGGCCCGGCCCCATCCCGGAATGGGCATTTTTCCTCAGCGGGATCTACCCGTCGACATCTGGTAGCTCGGTGTCGTTCAGCGCTGTGTCTGGCGCCAGCGGCCTGTCGCAGAGCGACCCTCCTTCCTACTACGCTTCTGCCGAACAGACTGCTTTTACCGTCATCGACGTGCTGAATATGTAGGCGAATCCCTTCAAACTGTACCCATCATCAGCAGTTTTTTCGTCCGGAGGAACCATGGCACGGCTGAAGGAGAGCGCGAAGTTGCCCCGCAACCTGCTGGCTTTCCTGGACATGATCGCGGTAGCGGAAGGCACTGACGACGGACGCCAACTCACACGCAACAAAGGCTACGACGTCATCGTTGGCGGCCAGCTCTTCGCCGACTACACCGACCACCCTCGCATCCTCGTCCGCCTTCCCCGCCTCAACATCTTCTCCACCGCCGCCGGCCGCTACCAGCTTCTGTCCCGCTACTGGGACGCCTACCGCAAGCAATTGAACCTCCCCGATTTCTCTCCCGAGAACCAGGACCGCGTCGCCATCCAGCAGATCCGCGAGCGCGGCGCGCTGCCGGACATCGCAGCGGGACGGTTCGACGAAGCCGTCCGCAAGGTGCGCAACATCTGGGCCAGCCTGCCGGGCGCGGGCTACGGCCAGCACGAGCAGCCGCTGGCCAGGCTGCGCGAGGTCTACGTCAAGGCCGGCGGCACCCTCCATTCCACGTGAGTCCCACACATCCATGAACCTGATTCCTGACGAGCTCGCCGGCACCGGCCTGAGTGGCTGGCTGGGCGCGGTCATCGCAAGCCTGATCGGCGGCGGCTTCGTGCTGCGGCGCTGGCTGTCGCGCGACGCCGTCGAGCGCGCGGGCGACCGTGCCGAGGTCAACATCATCGAGACGTTGACCGTGCAACTGGCCGCCGCCAATGCCCGCGCGGACCTGTTCGCCAGCGAACGCAACGGCGCCATCCGCGAGATCGGTGAGCTCAAGGCGCAGATCGAGCGCCTGAACGCCCGCGTCGAGATCATGCAGCAGCAGCTCGAGCGCATGCATGGCGAGCCGGCGCCGGCGCCGCCGGTGTCCTGAATTCACCTGAACCGGAGCGCACGATGCGCATGCCCTTGAACCTGTTGACGGGCTGGCGCGGCTACGCAGCGACAGCGCTCATCGCAAGTGCCTTGTCCGCCTCGGCGGCCTGGCAACTCCAAACCTGGCGCAACGAGAAAGCACTGGCCACGGTCCAACGCGACCATGCGCAACAAATGGCTCGGCACGCCCAGGCCGCCGAAGCCGCGCAAGCCGCGGCACGCCAGGAAGAACGGCGGCGCGTGGCCGCCATCGAGGAGATACGACATGATGCCGACCTGGCGCTGGCCGCTGCGGTGCAGCGCGAGCGCGATGCTGCTGCTGTGCGGCTGCGCGACGCCCTTGGCGACTATGCCCGTCGCCATCGACCCGCCGGCAGTGCCGGCGCTGCCCAGCCAGGCACGACAGCCGGCGATCCCATCGGCGTGCTCGCCGAACTGTTTGGAGAGCTTGATGCGCTGGCGGGCGTCTACGCAGCGCAGGCTGACCGGGCCCGGCTTGCAGGATTGACCTGCGAACGGACCTACGACATGGTGACAGTGCCGCCGGCGGGGCAGGCCGCCACGCGCTGAGTGGCGTGGCGGCCACGAGGTGACGGTAAACATTGCATCCAATTGCCACCCAGGACGCGGCGGAGCGCGCAGGCAGGAGGAACGACTACGCCTTGATACGTCCTGACAAGGCTTGGGCGGCCGGGTGGGCCACAGTGATGCCAGGTGCCGCGGGCGCCCCAAGATAACGATGCATCAAGGAGACCATCATGTTTTCACTGTTCCTGCCTACGCCTGTGATGGCCCCGGAAAACGAGGGCCGTGCCTTGCCCGGCTATGGTCCCAGCGACTCCACCGATTCCGCCAGCGACCTGCCGCGCGAGCAGGCGAACACCGATAGCGATGCGCAGGGCTCGGGCGAGCGCAAGTCCGTGAACCGCCGTGATCGCGACGGCGATGCCAGCGACATCGATGTCGATGCCGTGGTCGATGAAGAGCAGGCGGGCGTCTCGCACCGCCAGCCGTCCCCCACCCGTAACGGGACCGTGGACCGCTGAGCCAGGCAGCGCGCCATGCCGCAGCCCGCGCCCCTGGACCAGCTCGGCGACGACTGCGGCCTGCGCTATGTCGAGGACACGCAACCTGGCTATAGCCGGGTGCGCGTGAATGGCAAGACCTTCCATTACCTGGACACGCGCGGCAAGCGCATCCAGGATCCGCGCACCATCGCGCGCATCAATGCCCTGGCCATTCCGCCGGCCTATGAGGATGTGTGGATATGCCCGGCCGCGAGCGGCCACATCCAGGCCACGGGCCGCGATGCCCGGGGCCGCAAGCAGTACCGTTATCACCCCACCTGGACCGAGGTGCGGGGCGCCAACAAATACGACCAGTTGCTGGCCTTCGGCAACGCACTGCCGGCCTTGCGCCGACAGGTGTCGCGCGACCTGCGCGCGCCGGGCCTGACGCAGGACAAGGTCCTGGCGGCGGTGGTCAGCCTGCTGGAGCTCACCTTGATCCGCGTGGGATCGAAGCGCTATGCGGTCGACAACAAGTCCTATGGCCTGACCACGCTGACGCGCCGCCACACGGAGGTCCTGGGCAGCCAGATCCGCCTGCGCTTCCGTGGCAAGAGCGGCATCTCGCATGACGTGAAGGTGAAGGACGCGCGCATTGCGCGGCTGGTGAAGCGCTGCCTGGAGTTGCCGGGTCAGCAGCTCTTCCATTTCCTGGATGACGAAGGCGAGCCTCACGCGGTCGATTCCGGCATGGTCAATGCCTATCTGAAGCGGGTCATGGGTGAGGACTTCACCGCCAAGCATTGCCGCACCTGGGCGGGCTCGGTGATGGCGTGCGCGGCCCTGCAGCGCACGCCCTGGGAGGATGCCCGCCAGGCCGGCAAACGCATCGTCGAGGTCGTGAAGCAGGTATCCGCCCGCCTGGGCAACACGCCCACGGTCTGCCGTGCCTGCTACATTCATCCTGGCTTGCTCGATGCCTATGAGGCCGGGAACCTGCCGGCCTTCACGCCTGCGCCAGGCAGCCCCCGCGCGCTGTCGGCCGATGAGCGCCGTCTGCTGGCAGTCCTGGCGAAAATCTGACCCTATTTTTCTCGATTCATACCAAAACTGCATGAACGACATGCGGTTTTTCCGTTTTTTCCGTAGAGGCCAGGCCCCTAGAATTGCGTTTTACGCATGAAGCGTCAGCCCTGGGTGGTCTGGCAGGGCGTCCGGCAGGGGCGTGGCCATTCCATCCGAATTCTCGGAGACACGGATGGATTTCAAGATTCAGAACAAGACGGCACTGGTGCTGGGCGGCGGTGGCGGCCTGGGCGGCGCGATCGCGGCCTCGCTGGCCGGTGAAGGCGCCAAGGTTGCCGTGGCCGACATCAGCCTAGAAGCCGCGCAAGCCACGGTCGACACGCTGAAGAAGGCCGGCCACGACGCCATCGCCTTGCAGTGGGACCTGGCGCAGCTGGACGTGATCGACGCCCGCATCGCCGAGATCGAATCGAAGCTGGGCCCGGTCGACATCCTGGTCAACAACACCGGCGGTCCTCCCCCCACCACCGCCCACAGCCAGGACGCCGCGCTGTGGAGCAAGCATTTCGACAGCATGGTGCTGTCGGTCATCAAGATCACCGACCGCGTCCTGCCCGGCATGCGCGAGCGCAAGTGGGGCCGCGTCATCACCAGCACCTCGTCCGGCGTCGTGTCGCCCATCCCCAACCTGGGCATCTCGAACGCCCTGCGCCTGACGCTGGTGGGCTGGTCCAAGACCCTGTCGCGCGAAGTGGGCCGCGACGGCATCACGGTCAACATCGTGCTGCCCGGCCGCATCGCCACCGACCGCATCACCTTCCTGGACGAAGCCCGCGCCAAGCGCGAAGGCCGACCGGTGGCCGACGTCAGCGCCGAAAGCCAGGCGTCGATCGCCGTGGGCCGCTATGGCAAGCCCAGCGAATACGGCGACGTGGTGGCCTTCCTGGCCAGCGAGCAAGCCGCCTACCTGACCGGTTCGACGCTGCGCATCGACGGTGGCCTCATCACCAGCATCTGATCGACCTGATTCCCGAAGGATTACGGAAATGCCTCTTCTTACCGCTGACGCCAAGGGCGTCTTCCCCATCGCGCCCACGCCGTTCCTGGCCGATGGCTCGGTCGACAACGCCTCCATCGACAGCATGATGGACTTCTACGCCACGTGCTCCACCGGCCTGACGGTGCTGGGCCAGCTGGGCGAAGCCCCCAAGCTGGATCACGCCGAGTCGCTGTCGATTGCCGAACGCGTCATCAAGCGCGCGGGCAACCTGCCCGTCATCGTGGGCGTGTCGGCACCGGGCTTCGCCTCGATGCGCGCGCTGACCCGCGACGTCATGGACCTGGGCGCCGCCGGCGTCATGATCGCGCCGCCCAACACGCTGCGCACCGATGACCAGATCGTCAACTACTACCGTCAGGCGGTGGAGGCCATCGGCGCCGACGTGCCGTTCGTGCTGCAGGACTATCCGCTGACCTTCTCGGTGCAGATGACGCCGGGCGTCATCCGCCGCATCGTCAACGACCTGCCCAGCTGCGTCATGCTCAAGCACGAAGACTGGCCCGGCCTGGAGAAGATCTCCACGCTGCGCAAGTTCGAGCAGGAAGGCATGCGCCACATCTCCGTCCTGTGCGGCAACAACGGCCTGTTCCTGGACTACGAGATGCAGCGCGGCGCCGATGGCGCCAACACCGGCTACTGCTTCCCCGACATGCTGGCCGACGTGGTCAACCTGTCGCAGGCAGGCAAGTGGGACGAGGCGCATGACCTCTTCGACGCCCACCTGCCTCTGCTGCGCTACGAGCAGCAGCCGGGTGCCGGCCTGGCCGTGCGCAAGTACATCATGATGCGTCGCGGTATCATCGCGTGCGATGCGCAACGTCGTCCGGCAGCTCCGCTGAGCGAGAAGGCGCGCGCCGAAGTCGACAACCTGCTGCGGCGTCTGGCCAAGCGTGACCCGAGGGCCGCCGCCGCCATTCGCTGAAAAGGCACTGGCACGGCCCCATGAATCCCCGCACGCTGAATCCTTCCATGTCGTCGCTCGTGGCCTTCGAGGCCTCGGCGCGACATGGCAGCTTCACGCGCGCGGCGGAGGAACTCAGCCTGTCCCAAAGCGCGGTCAGCCGCCAGGTGCAGGCGCTGGAAGACCTGCTGGGCGTGGCGCTCTTCGAACGCGTGGGGCGCCACATCGAGCTCACCGAGGTGGGCCGGGTCTATGCCACCGAGCTGTCCGCATCACTGGCCCGCATCCGCGATGCCACCGTCAAGGCCATCGCGCATCGCAGCGGCGGCGGCTCCATCCACCTGGCGGTGTTGCCCGCCTTCGGCACCAAGTGGCTGCTGCCACGGCTGCCCGATTTCTATGCCAAGTATCCCGAGATCCTCATCCACCTGCATTCACGCGTGGGCACGGTCGACCTGTCCGGCAACAACCTGGATGCGGCCATCTGCGTGGGCGACGGGCGCTGGCACGGGCTGAATGCCGACAAGCTGTTGACCGAGGAGCTGGTGCCCGTGGTGGGCGCGCGCAACGTGGTCAAGCACTGCTTCCGCTCGGCCGATGACCTGCGTTCCGTGCAGTTGCTGCAGGTGGCGGCCCGTCCCAACCTCTGGCTGGACTGGTTCAAGGAGCAGGGCCTGTCGGTGGATCGGCTGCGTTTGGGTCCGCAATTCGAGCTGACCTCGCACCTGATCCAGGCCGTGTCGTCCGGCATCGGCGTCGGCTTGCTGCCGCGTTTCCTGGTCGAGGACGAGCTGGCCACCGGCACGCTGCGCATTCCCTTCGATGCGCCGTCGCCCCACGGCACCGGCTATTACCTGCTGATTCCCCCCCACAAGGCCAACAACCGGCCGATGAAGGTGTTTCGCGACTGGCTGCTGGCCCAGCTGGATAGCGGCACGCACGGCTGATCCCCGCGCGCCGCAATGCCCCAGCGGATACAAGGGGATTAGCCCAGCTAATGGCTGCCCCCGGTAAATCTGATTTGCGCGGGCTTGCTGCACCGCAGTAGGCTAACTGGCAGCCGAGGACGGAAATGGCCGCGCGGCGCCAGCACAGGCGCAGGCGGCGAAGGACTGCCCGGCGGATCACAACAGATCAAGGGGAATGACGATGCAAGACCATCACGACGTGCCTTCGCGGGCGCGCCGGCTGCGCGGCTGCGTGGCCGCCAGCCTGGCAGCCGCGGCCGCCTTCACCTTCGCCGGCGCCGCGCACGCGGCCTATCCCGAGCGGGCCATCACCGTCGTCGTGCCGTTCCCGGCCGGCGGCATCAACGACACCATCGCGCGTCCCGTGTTGCAGCGGCTGGCCGAAAGCCTGGGTCAGGCCGTTGTCATCGAGAACCGCCCCGGCGCCAGTGGCACCATCGGCAGCGGCCTGGTGGCACGCGCCAAGCCCGATGGCTATACGCTGTTGCTGGGCGCGGCCAGCACCCTGGCCGTGGTGCCGCAGTTGAACACCAATGCCGGCTACGACCCCCTGGGCGACTTCGTGCCCGTGGGCGGCCTCGCCTCGGTGGCCAGCGTACTGGTCACGGGCAAGCGCGATGCCTATGGCACCCTGCCCGCCGTGCACGAGGCCGCGCGCAAGCAGCCCGGCACGCTCACGTATGGTTCGGCGGGGGCGGGCACGTCGCAGCACATGCAGATGGCGCAATACAACCTGGCCCAGGGCCTGGAGATGCTGCACGTGCCGTATCGCGGCGGCGCGCCGGCCATGACCGATCTCATCGGCGGGCAGATCGACCTGATGATGGAGCCTGTGGCCACGGCGCTGCCGCACATTCGCGGCGGCAAGGTCGTGCCGCTGGCGATTTCGCTGCCCGAGCGCTCGCCGCTGCTGCCCGAGGTACCGACCTTCGCGCAGGCCGGCGTGCCGGATTACCAGGTCAGCACCTGGTTCTCGCTGATGGCGCCGGCAGGCACCGATGCCGCGCAGTTGAAGCTGCTGAGCGACAAGCTGGTGGAGGTGCTGCGCGACCCGGGCATCGAGAAGGCCCTGGCCGAACGCGGCGTGCAGACCATGCCGCTGCCCTCGGCCGAGATGAAGGCCTATCTGGTGCAGGAGCATGCGCTGTGGGGCAAGGTCATCAAGGATGCCGGCATTCCTCCGCAGTAGAATCCCTGCAGACTTTCATTGCCGGGAACACGATGCGCAGACGACTGCCGCCCCTGGCCACGTTGCGTCCCTTCGAGGCGACGGCGCGGCTGGGATCCTTCACGCTGGCCGCCCAGGAACTCTCGCTGACCCAGGGCGCGGTCAGCCAGCAGGTGCGCAACCTGGAAGACTTCCTGGGCCTGAAGCTGTTCGAGCGCCAGGCGCGCCGGCTGGACCTGACCGACGAAGGACGGCAGCTTTTCGCCTCGGTGCAGCGCGCGCTGGACGACCTGGAGCGCACCGTCGGCCGGCTCGTCGTGCGCGGCGAGCGGGTGGTGCTGAATGTCACCGCCATGCCGACGCTGGCGACCGTCTGGCTGATGCCGCGGCTGGCGGCGTTCGCGGCCCTGCATCCCGACATCGAATTGCGGCTGGCCACCTCCATCGAGCCCGCCGACCTGCATGGCGGCAATGTCGATGTGGCCATCCGCGTGGGCAAGCTGCCAGGCCGCGCCTATCCCCGCGAACACGCCAACATCGATCTCGTCATGACCGAGCGCTGGGACGGCGTGATTGCCGACAGCCTGTTTCCCGACGCCATCGTGCCGGTGGCCTCGCGCGCGCTGCTGGCGGAAGGCGCACGCATCGAAGGGCCGTTAGACCTGCAGGCCTATCCGCTCATCCACACCGTCAGCCGCCAGCGCGCCTGGCCGGACTGGTTCCGCGCGCAGGGCGTGCGCTTCCACCCGCGCCTGACGGACCCGGAGTGCGGGCATTTCTTCATTTCGCTGCAGGCGGCGCGCGAAGGGCGCGGCATCGCGATGGTGCCGGAACTGATCTTCCACCACGCGCGCGAACAGTCGGAAGACCTGGTGGCGGCCTGGCTGCCTGCCGCGCGCAGCGCAGGCGAGTATTACGTGCTGACCCACGAAACCCAGGAAACCTCGCGCGCGGTGCAGGCCTTCCGCCAGTGGCTGGTGGAAGAGGGCGCGCGTACGCGGGCAGCGCATGGCATGGCCGACGCACCCGTGGCCTGATGAAGGCAGGCGCTGCCATTACCGCAGCTAATGCCAGGGGCCAGAAAGAATTCTTTGTCAGTGGCGCATGCCTTCCGTAGGCTGTCGTCCTTCATTCCTGTCGCACTTTGTTCCTTACGCAGTCCGGAGTCCATCATGAGCCAGCAAGCATCTCCCATCCGTATCGGTATCGCCGGTTTCGGCGCCATCGGCAAGGCCATCGCCCGCCGCCTGGATGACGGCATTCCGGGCCTGGCGCTCACCGCCCTGGGCGTGCGCGACGCCGACAAGGCGCGCGCGGCCTATACGTTCAAGGAGCCCGTGGCCTACGTGCCGGCGGACACGCTGGTCGAGCACTGCGACGTGGTGGTCGAGTGCGCGCCTGCCGCATTGCTGCCCGAGATCGCCACGCCGGTGCTGAAGGCGGGCAAGCGCCTGCTGGTGCTGAGCTCGGGGGCGCTGCTGCAGCATGACGGACTGATCGACGTGGCGCGCGCCCACGGCGGACAGATCATCGTTGCCACGGGCGCGTTGCTGGGCCTGGATGCGGTGACCGCCGCGGCCGAAGGCACGATCAAGGAAATCCGCATGGTCAGCCGCAAGCCGCCCATCGGCTTCGCGGGCGCGCCCTATGTCGTGCGCAACAACATCGACCTGGACGCCATCAAGGAACCCACGCTGATCTACAGCGGCACCGCGCGCGAGGCGGCGACGGGTTTCCCGGCCAACCTCAACGTGGCCGTGTCGCTGTCGCTGGCCGGCATCGGTCCCGACAAGACCCGCCTGGAAATCTGGGCCGACCCCACCATCAGCCGCAATATCCATCGCATCGAGGTGGATGCCGAGGAGGCGCGCCTGTCGATGGAGATCCAGAACGTGCCCAGCGAGAATCCCAAGACCGGCCGCATCACCGCGCTGAGCGCCGTTGCTGCCTTGCGCAAGCTGGCCGCGCCGCTGCGCGTCGGCACCTGATCCCTGGTTGCCCGCCTGCCGCCCGCCACCCCTCGTGGGTGTCGGGCGCTTTTCCTTTTTCGGAGCCGTGCATGCCTCTCTGCCTGATTGCCCAACCCATCCATGACGCCGGCGTCACCGCGCTGCGCGATGCCGGACTGACCGTCAGGCTGGCCAGCGCGCCAGACCTGGACACGCTGGCCGCCGAGATTCCCGATGCCGATGCGGTGTTGATCCGTGATTCCCTGCCGGACTGGGTCATCGATCGCGCGCCCAGGCTCAAGGTCATCGCCAACCACGGCACCGGCACGGATGCGGTGGCGGTGGACCACGCCACGCAACGCGGCATTCCCGTCGTCTACACGCCGACCGCCAATGTGCAGGCGGTGGCCGAGCATGCCTTGATGCTGATGATGGGCGTGGCGCGCCAGGCGCAGGCCGCGGATGCCGCGGCGCGCAAGGGCGAGTGGGGGTTCAAGTACACGCGGCCCGTCTATGGCCTGGCCGGCAAGCGCCTGGCCGTGCTGGGCTTCGGCCACACGGGCCGCTGGCTGGCGCGCATGGCGCGCGGCGGTTTCGGCATGGATGTGCGGGTCTGGTCGCCCAGCGCGGATCCTGCCGAGATCTCGGCGGCGGGGGCGTCCGCCGCGCCGTCGCTGGAGGCTGCCCTGCGCGACGCCGACTTCGTGTCGCTGCACCGTCCCCTGCGGGCCGATACGCGCCACACGCTGGATGCGCGCGCGCTGGCCTGGTTGCCGGCGCATGCCATCGTGGTGAATACCTCGCGCGGCGGCCTGATCGACGAGGATGCGCTGGTCGACGCCCTGCGTGGCGGCCGGCTGGCAGGCGCGGGACTGGATGTGTTCGCGGCCGAGCCCTTGGCGCAGGGCCATCCGCTGGCCCAACTGGACAATGTGCTGCTGACGCCGCACATGGCAGGCTCGACCCAGGAGGCGCTGGAAGAGACCGCCAGGCAGTGCGCGCAGGGCATCGTGGACGTGCTGGCGGGCCGCCGGCCCCAGTATTTGAAGAACGAAGAGGTCAAGTCCGCACTTTTTTCTTCGTAGCGGGCTGGCTGTCCACGTTCCGTCTGTCGGCGCGGCGTACGGCTTCTGAATGGCTGCGTGTCAGTCCGTCTTGGCGGGGGCGGAGGCAGGCGCCATGCGACGCCGCGCGGTGGCTGCACAGCCGGCGGATGCGGCAACGATGGCGCCGATGGCCAGCCACTGCGGCACGGCCAGGTGTTCGCCCAGCACGATGACGCCCGCCACGGCGCCCATGGCGGGTTCCAGGCTGAGCAGCACGCCGAAGGTCTTCTTCGTCAGGCCCTTGAGCGCCACCATTTCCAGCGAATAGGGCAGGGCGCTCGACAGCACGCCCACCACCAGGCCGGCCAGGATCAGCGAGGGGTCGAAAAGCGCCGCGCCGGCATGGGCGACGCCGATGGGCAGCGTGATGAGTGCCGCCACCGTCATGCCCAGCGCCGTGGCCTGGCCGCCATGCAGGCTGCCCGCGCGCTGGCCGAAGATGATGTACAGCGCCCAGAAAACGCCCGCGGCAGCGGCATAGGCCAGGCCGGTCGGGTCCAGTTGATGGGTGGAGACGCCCGAGGGCATGAGCAGCAGCAGGCCTGCCGCGGCCAGCGCGATCCAGATGAAATCGAGCACGCGGCGCGACAGCACCAGCGCCAGCGTGAGGGGGCCGGTGAATTCGATGGCGATGGCCACGCCCAGCGGCAGCGTACGCAGCGCCATGTAGAAGCACAGGTTCAGGCAGGCCAGCGTGGTGCCGTACAGCACCACCGTGCGCGCCTGGCTGCGTGTCAGCGGAAAGCGCCACGGCCGCCAGATGGCCAGCAGGATGAGCGCGCCTACGGTGATGCGATACGCCGTCGTGCCCTGGGCGCCCACGGCGGGAAAGAGTGTTTTCGCGAACGAGGTCCCCAGGCAGAGCGACGCCATCGCGCCGATGAGCGCGAGCGTGGGCAGCGGCGAGGGAGAGGAGGACGGATGCATGAAGAGTAGTCTGCGTGGTGAGCCGTCCAGGCGGCGGGCAACGGCGAGGGACGGGGCGCCATCCTAACACCGCCGATTTTCTCCGCGTGTCCGCACTCCGCTAAACGCTTTTTTGCGGAGGTGGCGAAGAAGCCGGCTTGGCACGATGCCGTGGCTTCTATCATTCGGAACGGTTCTGCCCGCCCGGCCGGATCGGCAACCCGACTGACTTCCTCCGCGCCCGCCGGGGCGCGAGCTTACCTATGTCTTCCCTGATTTCTCCTGCGCGCGCCATGGGCGCGACACACCGGACCTTGTGCGTGTTGGGCGGCGGCGTCGTGCTTGCCCTGGTGTCGGCCTGCGTGGCCGGCCTAGGCATGTTGCTGCGCGCGGCGGAAGCGGCCGATGCCGTGCTGCGCGTGTATGCGTTGTGCCTGCTCGGCCTGGGCGTCTGCTGCGCGGCCAGCCTGGCCTGGGTGCGTCACCTGCTGCGCATGCGCATGCACGACGCCTTGGGCCTGGCGCGCGCCGCCCACGAGCTGCGCTCGCCGCTTGCGGCGCTGTCGGTGCAACTGCAGGCTGGCCTGCGCGGTGATGCCCCTGGCGAGCACGTGCTGCGCGACATGCAGCGCACGGTGGCAAGAACCTTGCACCTGGCGGACCAGTTGCTGATGCCGCCAGAGGCATTGCCCACCCCTTGCGGCGAGGCCCCATGCCGCCTGGATGAAAGCCTGCGTGAGCTGGCACTGGCATTGGCGCCCCTGGCGCTGGACAAGCATCTGCGCCTGCGGTGCAGGCTGGCGCCCGCCGGCCTGCGCACGCCGGCATGGCGCGCCTGGGAGGTGTTCGGCAACCTGCTCGCCAACGCCATCCGGCATGCCCGGCCGGGCACCGTGCTGGGCGTGGGCCTGCGGCAGCGGGCGGGATACGCCGAGGTGCTCATCTGGAACGCGGGGGAGGGTCTTGCGCCCCATGCGTTGCCGCGGCTATGGCTGCCGTTCCAGGCGGGACCGGGCGGCACGGGCACCGGCCTGGGCCTGGCCGTGTGCCGGGAGGGCGTGGCGGCCATGGGCGGGTCGCTGTCGCTGCGCAACCGCAAGCGCAATGGCCGCGTGCTGGGCGTGGTGGCCCATGTGCGCCTGCCGCTGGCCTGATGCGGCTTGCCTGGCCGCAGCCTTGATCTGTTGCAGGTGCAGCAGCATCAGCAGGCTCAGGGTGGTTTCGGCCCGCCGGTGCAGCAAGGCGGGCGTGAGGCCGCGCGCGAGCGTATTCGCCCGTTGCGGTGAACGGAGGGAGGGGGTGACGGGGGAGGGGAGCTGGGGCATGAGCAGGACGCGAAGCGTTGCATTGGCAGGGCGGCGGTTCACAAAGGTAGCCTTTCCCTGCCGGGCATCCCAGAGGCAGCTTTCACGGTCCTGACGTCTCCCTCGCATCACGCTGATGCGGGGGGGCAGGGCCAACCCCGGCGGCGGGCAGGGAAGGGCAGTGGTAGGATAGGCCGATGGCGCAATTTCTTTCCGTGCATCCGCAGAATCCTCAGATCCGTTTGCTCAAGCAGGCCGCGCAATGCCTGCAGTCAGGCGGCCTGGTCGCACTGCCCACCGATTCCAGCTATGCCGTCGCGGCACGCCTGGATGACAAACAGGCGGCAGACGCCTTGCGCCGCCTGCGCGGGCTGGACGAACGTCATCACCTGACCCTGCTGTGCCGGGACCTGGCCGAGATCGGCCATTTCGCCCGCGTCGACAATGCCCAGTACCGCTTGCTGAAGGCCGCGACGCCCGGGCCCTGGACTTTCATCCTGGAGGCCACGCGCGAAGTGCCGCGCCGCGTCTCCCATCCCTCGCGCAAGACCATCGGCATCCGCGTGCCGGATCATCCCGTCTGCCTGGGCCTGCTGGAGCAGGCTGGCGCGCCGCTCATCTCGACCACCTTGATTCCCGATGGCGAGACAGACCCTTTGAACGACGCCGAGCTCATCCGCGCCCGCTACGAACATCAACTGGGCGCCGTGATCGATGCCGGGCCTTGCCGCCTCTCGCCGACCACCGTCATCGACCTGACGGGCGATACCCCCGAAGTGCTGCGCGTCGGGGCGGGCGATCCGTCTGAACTGGGCCTGGTGACCTGAGCCGTCTTGCCAGCGCGCTCCCCATTGTCCGCAGGATGACGCTTTCTTGACAGCCGACCCCGTTACAATCGCGCGATGAACGATCTGATCCAGACTATCGCCCTCTACGCCTTGCCGGTGGTGTTCGCCATCACGCTGCACGAGGCGGCGCACGGCTATGTCGCGCGCGCCTTCGGCGATCCCACCGCCGCGCAGGCCGGACGCATCACGCTCAACCCCATCCGGCATATCGATCCGGTGGGCACGATCCTGGTGCCGCTGGGCATCCTGCTGATGTCCAAGCTTCTTGGCGGGCCCGCCATGCTGTTCGGCTGGGCCAAGCCGGTGCCGGTGGAATGGGGGCGCCTGCGCCGTCCCAAGCGCGACATGCTGTGGGTCGCCGCCGCCGGGCCTGCCGCCAACCTGTTCATGGCGATCCTGTGGGCGATCAGCCTGCGGCTCATCCATGAAGGAGGCGGGCAGGGCGGTTTCTGGTTCGACATGGCGCTGGTCGGCATACAGATCAACCTGGTGTTGATGGCGCTCAATCTCCTGCCCTTGCCGCCGCTGGATGGCGGGCGCATCGTGTTCAGCCTGCTGCCCAGCCGCCTGGCCTGGCAGTACCAGCGGATCGAGCCTTACGGCCTCATGATCGTGATCGTGCTGCTGGCCACCGGCGTGTTGTGGACATTGATGCAACCGGTCATGGCGCTGGGCCGGGCCGTGGTCAGCTGGTTTCTTTGAGCAACCGGGCCCGTATCCGCTAAAATTCCCGGTTTATTCAATTCATTATCCTGGGCGCGTTGCGCCCGGTTTCGCGGCTGACGCACACCTGCCCCGTGCGGCGGCCATTCTGGAGTCCTGTCATGGCAACATCCGACATTGCATCGCAATCTCCCGTCTTCAGTGGCAGCATGGTGGCGCTCGTCACCCCCATGCAGCCCGACGGCAGCCTTGACTACGAGACCTATCGGAAACTGATCGACTGGCACGTGGCCGAAGGCACCGATGCCCTGGTCGTGGTGGGCACCAGCGGCGAATCGCCGACGGTGGACATGGATGAACACGCCGAGCTCATCCGCGTGGCTGTCGAGCACGCGGCGGGCCGCGTGCCTGTCATCGCGGGCGTGGGCGCCAACTCGACGGCCGAGGCCATCGAGCTCTCGCGCTACGCGCAGCGCGTGGGCGCGCAAGCCGGCCTGTCCGTCGTGCCTTACTACAACCGTCCCAGCCAGGAAGGTATGTACCGCCACTTCAAGGCCGTGGCCGAAGCGGTGGATCTGCCCTCGCTGCTCTATAACGTGCCCGGCCGCACCGTGGCCGACATGTCCAACGAGACCGTCCTGCGCCTGGCGCAGGTGCCGAACATCATCGGCATCAAGGATGCGACGGGCGACATCGGCCGTGGCGCGCTGCTGCTGCGCGACGCGCCCGAGCACTTCCTGGTCGTGAGCGGCGATGACGCCACCGCCGCCGCCCTGATCCTGCTGGGCGCGCGCGGCAACATCTCGGTCACTGCCAACGTGGCGCCGCGCCTCATGCACGAACTGTGCGTCGCCGCGCTGGCGGCCGACGTTGCACGGGTGCGCGAACTTAATGGACGGCTTGCGCTCCTAAACAAGGTGCTCTTCGTCGAAGGAAACCCGGTGCCCGTGAAGTGGGCGCTGGCTCAAATGGGGCGCATCTCCCTCGGTTACCGGCTGCCGCTGGTCGAACTGGGTGAGTCGCACCATGCGCTGGTCCGCAATGCCTTGCAGGAAGCGGGCCTGCTCTGAAAAACATCATGAGGATGTGTATGAACAAACGTCATGCAGGCGCGGCCGCGCTGGTCGCCTTGCTGCTGTCTGGCTGCAGCAATGTCAATGAAATGCTGGGCCGTGAAGAGTCCGTCAACTACAAGGGCGCGGTGCGTGGCGAACGCCTCAGCATTCCGCCGGACCTGACCCAGGCCGCCAGCGATCCGCGCTACAGCGCGCCCGCTTCCGGCACGACGACCTTCACCGAGTACCAGCAGCAGGGCCAGCAGGCCAGCCAGCAGGCTGCCTCGGCCAACCGCCAGTCGACCGTGCTGCCCGAGCAGACCGGCATGCGCGTCGAGCGTGACGGCAATCTGCGCTGGCTGTCGGTCGATCGCACGCCCGAAGACATCTATCCCCGCATCGTCGAGTTCTGGGGCCAGCAGGGCTTTGTCGTCACCGTCAGCGATCCCAAGGCCGGCCTGATCCAGACCGAATGGACCGAGAACCGCGCCAAGGTGCCGGAAGGCTGGATCCGCAGCGCCCTGGGGTCCATCATCGACCAGGCTTGGGACAGCGGCGAGCGTGAGCGCTTCCGCACGCGCATCGAGCGCGTGGACGGCCGAACCGAGGTCTATGTCTCGCACGAGCAGATGCTGGAAAAGCGCATCGGCGGCTATGACAGCGCCCAGGTGGCCTGGGAGCACGGCAAGGAAGATCCGGGCCTGAACGCCGCCATGCTGGCGCGCATGCTCGTCTTCCTGGGCACCGACGTCGAGCGTGCCCGCACATTGGTCGCGCAGGCCGAGAGCCAGCCGCAGCGCCCGCAAGTCGAGCAGAGCGAAGCCACGGGCGACGCGACGCTGCGCGTGGCCGAGCCGTTCGATCGCGCCTGGCGGCGTGTCGGCATTGCGCTGGACTCGGCCGGCTTCACGGTGGATGACCGCAACCGCAGCACTGGCGAGTACTACGTGCGCTACCTGGATACGGACACCGGCCAGAAGCGGGAAGACCCGAACTTCTTCAGCCGCCTGTTCGGCACGGGCACGAGCGCCCAAGCCGCGCAATACCGCCTGCAGCTGCGCGAGCAGGGCGGCACGACGTTCGTGACGGTGCTCGACGCCAAGGGTGAACGCGATGCGTCGCCCACGGCACGCCGCCTGCTGGGCGTGCTGGCGGATCGCCTCTGATCCGCGCCAGTTGAAAAAGACGGCGACCTCGGTCGCCGTTTTTTTTCGCCCGGATCAGAAGCTTTCCCAGTCGTCGTTGGCCTGGGAGGGGGCGGGTGAGGCCGGGCGCGGAGTGGCCCGCGCAGGCTCGGCATCCTGGGCAGGGGCCCGTTTGCGCAAGGCGGCCGGGCGATGCGGCGTGGGGGTGATCACGGTCTTGTCCACCGGGCGGGCCACGACGGGGGCGGCCTTGATCGCTGCGGGTGTGGGAGCGGGCTTGGCGGGGACCGGCGCGGGCGCCGCGGCGGCGGCGGGCGGCGGTGCCGGGGGCGCCTGCGTGGAGGCAGCATTCGCCTTGTCGCCCTTGGCCGTTCCCTTGCCCAGCTGGAACACGCTGACGAGGGTCACCAGCTTGGCGGCCTGTTCGTCCAGGCTGCCCGCCGCCGCCGCGGCTTCCTCCACCAGCGCCGCGTTTTCCTGGGTCACACGATCCAGCTGGTTCACGGCATCGCTCACCTGCGAGATGCCCTGGCCCTGTTCCTGCGCGGCGGCCCCGATCTCGCTGATGAGGTCGGCCACGCGGCGCACCTCGGCCACGATGTCGTTCATGGCCGATCCGGCGTCGCTCACCAGGCGGCTGCCTGCCTCGACCTTGCCCGCGCTCTGGCTGATCAACTGCTTGATCTCCTTGGCGGCCTCGGCGCTGCGTTGCGCCAGCGAGCGGACTTCACCCGCCACCACGGCAAAGCCGCGGCCCTGCTCGCCGGCGCGGGCGGCTTCCACCGCCGCATTGAGCGCCAGGATATTGGTCTGGAAAGCGATCGAGTCGATGACACCGATGATGTCGCCAATGCGCTGCGAACTGGCATGGATGTCGTCCATGGTGCTGACGACATTGCCGACCACGTCCCCGCCGCGGGCGGCGGCGTTGCGCGCGGAGATGGCGAGCTCGGACGCGGTGCGCACGGCGTCCAGGTTCTGCTGCGTGGTGGCGTTCATCTCCTCCATCGACGCCGCGGTTTCCTCCAGGCTGGATGCCTGTTCCTCCGTGCGTTGGCTCAGGTCCGTATTGCCCGACGAAATCTGCCCCGCGCCCGTGGCGATCGCCTCACTGGCCTGGCGGACCTGCCTGACGATGTCGGCGAGGTTCGCCCGCATGCTGTCCATGTTGGCCAGCACGCTGGTCTGGTCTCCGTCTCGCAGCGTCACCTGCAGGCCCAGATTGCCCTTGGCGACCTCCTGGGCGACCTGGGCAGCATAGGCGGGCTCGCCGCCCAACTGGCGCATGACCGAGCGCACCAGGCCCAGCCCGAAGATGCTGCTGACCAGTGCGCCCAGCAGCATGAGACCCGTCAGCAGCCAGAAAGTGTGTTCGACGGAGGCAGCGGATGCGTCGGTGTCCAGGCGTGCCAGCTCTTCCTGGCGCTTGGCGGTGTCCAGCAGCACCGTGCGCACTGCAATATGCAGGCCGGCGGCGGTGTTGTGCATTTCATCCATGACTGCCGGGTCGCCGCGGTCCGCCATGGCCTGCACGGTGTCGACGGAAGCCTTGTAGCGGTTCCAGGCATCGGCGAGCTTGGTGCTGGCGTCGCGCAGGGCAGGATCGGATTCGCCCTGAAGCATGCGGGCGGTGTCCAGCACGGCCTGCTCGGACTGCGCGTTGAAGCGCAGTTCGGCGTCGCGTTCCTTGCGATCCGGCATCAGGATGTATTTGTACAGGCGGCGATAGTGCGTGGCGCCCTCGCGCGCGGCATCCACCACGACACGCAGCGGCTGGACCGTGTCGGTATACATGGCGCGCTGTTGCTGGCTGACGGACCACAGTTCCCGCATGGCGATGGCGCCAAGGGCAAGCAAGGTGGCGATGAAGAAGAGGACGAGCCCGGTGAGTTTCTTCTTGAGGGAAAGATTCTGGAGCGAAAGCATGGCGTGAGCCTGGACAAACCTGAACTGCGGCGGAAATGGTTTTCAGGTCTGCCTAATGGATCACGAAATGATGCGACGCAATATGTGAATCTCCGGGATAAAACTTGAATTTGTAGCTTTCTGGAAGCTGAATGGCGCCATCATGCCGCGGTAAGCCCGCCATGAAAAAAGCCTGGGCAGGCTTCCCATCAGAAGTCCTGCCCAGGCTTTTGGTTTCCATCGCCGGGCGGGGGTTCACCCAGCGGGAAGGTGCGTGAGACGCGATTACTGCGTCGTCGTGCCGGTGCCACCGGTGCCGCCGGGAGCGGGCGGGGTGGGTGCAGCGGGATCGGTCGGAGCCGGGGTGGCGGGGGCGGGCGTCGACGGGGTCGATTCCGGCGCCGGCGTCGGGGCGGGAGCCGTGGGGGCGGGGGCGCTGGGCGAAGCCGGGGCTGCCGGTTCGTTCTTGTCACCGCAACCAACCAGGGCAAGCGCCAGGGTCGAAGCTACGAGCACGCTCTTGATCATTGTGGACTCCATCATTGTGGTTAACGCTTACTTGTGGCCCCGCCTTGAAAGCGGGGGGACACGTTCAGGCTACCGGAGTCGCAACGTGACATGGGTGTGGAAATTAAAGCGTCGGTAGCCCAGGCGAAACATTGTTTGCGAAAGTGTGTCCGCAATGACGGGGTGTATCGGGGTTAACCCTGCATCGCCGAGTCCTGGGCAAGGTGTGCCCAGGGGGCGTGAGGACGGGAACACCCGACCGTTGCGTTTTACCTCTCGAAATGCAGCCAGCCTGCGTCCAGCCAGTCGTCCAGGCAATCGCGCGCCGCCGGGCTCAGGCGTTTGGCGGCGGCGGCCGAGACGTCGAGTTCGCGTGCATCGGCCAAGGCCCGTAGGCCGGCTTCCGCTGCGACCGGCGCGCATTCGCCGTTGATGAAGAGCTGCTTGTCCCGATACAGCATGCGCGAGCGGCGATCCAGGCGGAGCCGTCCGCCTGCCGGCCACTCTTGCGCCAGCATCGGCAGGTCGTCCGGCGCGTGGTCAAAGACGGCACGGGCATTGGGCTCGCTCAGCCAGCAGCCCAGGAAGCGCGTGGCCAGGTTGGCATCGAGTTTGACGGCGTTCGCGGCGCTGACGGCCGCCTCGACCAGGGCCTCGGGCAGGGCTGCCGGCTCCCCGGTCGCGGCCTGTCCCGGGTCACGGTAGCGCGCGGACAGGTCGGGGCCGGGCAGCGGCGGCTCGCCATAAGGGCCGGTGGGCATGCCGCTGCGCGCGGCCAACTGCTCGGCCGCGGCTTCCAGCATGCCGCGCGCAAGCGTTGCGCGATCCGCCGAACGGAAGCCGATGGAGAGCGTCATGCAATCGTCGCCCAGGGCGATGCCGTCGTGGGCGGCCTGCGGCGGCAGGTACAGCATGTCGCCGGCCTCCAGCACGAACTCTTCCTCGGGCTGGAAATTCTGCAGGATCTTCAGGGGCAGGTCGGGCACCAGCGTCAGGTCCTTCTGTTGGCTGATGCGCCAGCGCCGCTTGCCGCGTGCCTGCAGCAGGAAGACGTCATAGCTGTCGAAATGCGGGCCCACGCCGCCGCCATCGCTGGCCACGCTGACCATGATGTCGTCCAGGCGGGCATCCGGAATGAAGCGGAACTGCGCCATCAACGCCGCAGCCCAGTCCAGGTGCTGCTCCAGGCTCTGCACCAGCAGCGTCCAGCCAGGCTCGGCGGGTTTCGGCAGGCGGGCGAAGGGGCCGGGCTCCATCTGCCAGGCATCGCCCTCGCGCCAGATGAGGCGGGACTCGGCGTCGTCGCTGCGCGACAGCTTGCGCACGTCGTTGGTGCTCAGCGGGCAACGGAAGCCAGGAATGGCCTGGCGGATCAGCAGGGGCTTGCGCTGCCAGATCTTGCGCATGAACGCGTCGGGCGTCAGGCCGCCCAGCAGGGCGAGGGGGAGGGTCGGATTCATGGCAGGGCGTGCTTCAGGCGATAAAGGGCATCCAGCGCGTCGCGCGGGGTGAGGCTGTCGGGGTCGATCTGCTCGAGCGATTCGCGCAGGGCGCGCAGCGCGTCGAGTTCGGCGGGGTCCACGTCCGTCGCGGCAGAAGGGGCAGGCTCGCCGCCGAACAGGCCGAGCTGTGGCGAGGGCGCGCCCTGGGCTTCCAGGCGTTCCAGTTCGCGGCTGGCCTGGCGGATGACGGCGGCGGGCACGCCGGCCCGCTGCGCCACCTCGATGCCGTAGCTGCGGCTTGCGGGGCCTTCGCGGACCTCGTGCAGGAACACGATACCGGAGGGGGACTGCGCCGCGGCCAGGTGCACGTTGGCGGCTTGCGGCAGCTCAGACGGCAGGCGGGTCAATTCGAAATAATGCGTGGCGAAGAGCGTGAGCGCGCGGTTGTGCGTGAGCAGGCGGTGGGCGATCGCCCAGGCCAGCGACAGGCCGTCATAGGTCGACGTGCCGCGCCCGATCTCGTCCATCAGCACCAGGCTGTGCGCGGTGCTGGCCGACAGGATGGCGGCCGCCTCGGTCATCTCCATCATGAAGGTCGAACGCCCGCCCGCCAGGTCGTCCGCGGCGCCGATGCGCGTGAAGATGCGGTCGATGCGGCCGATGCGCGCGCGCGCGGCCGGCACGAAGCTGCCCGTGCGCGCCAGCAGCACGATGAGCGCGACCTGGCGCATGTAGGTCGACTTGCCGCCCATGTTGGGGCCGGTGATGAGCTGCATGGCGCGGGTGGCGTCCAGCCGGCAGCCGTTGGGCGTGAAGCGCTCGATACTGCGCTCCACCACGGGGTGGCGGCCCGCGTCGATGTCGATCTCGGCCTGTTCGCCGAGGTCCGGCGCCACCCAGTCGTGGCGGCGCGCGTGGTCGGCCAGGGCGCCCAGCGTATCCAGCTCGGCCAGCGCCTGCGCGCAGGCGGTCAGCGCGGGCACGTGGGGCGCCAACCGGTCCAGCACCTGCTCATACAGCCATTTCTCGCGCGCCAGCGAACGGTCCTGCGCGGACAGCACCTTGTCTTCCCAGGACTTCAGTTCCGGGGTGATGTAGCGCTCGACGTTCTTCAGGGTCTGGCGGCGGCGGTAATCGTCGGGCACCTTGTCGGTCTGGCCGCGCGACACCTCGATGTAGAAGCCATGCACGCGATTGAACTCCACGCGCAGGTTGGCGATGCCGGTGCGCTCGCGCTCACGGGTCTCCAGTTGCAGCAGGAAATCGCCGCCCTCGGTGGACAGCATGCGCAGTTCGTCGAGATCGGCGTCGAAGCCCGTCGCGATGACGCCGCCGTCGCGCACGGCGACCGCGGGCTCCTCGGCAATGGCGCGCGCCAACAGCTCACCCAGTGCGGCGTCGCAGTCCAGCGACTGCGCCAGCTCGGCCAGGCGCGGCGCGGGCGCCTCGCCATCGAGCAGCGCGCGCACGCCGGGCAGGGCGCCCAGCGCGTCGCGCAAGGCGGCCAGTTCGCGCGGACGGACCGAGCGCAATGCCACGCGGGCCGCGATGCGCTCGATGTCCGGCAGCTTGTGCAGCGCGGCCCGCAAAGACTCCAGCAAGGGCGCGGGCGCATACGGGTTGCCGGCCAGGTGTTCGGGCGTGCGCGCCGACAGCAGGGCGGTGATGGCGTGCTGGCGTGCCAGCACCGGCGCGTTGTCGCGCAGCGGATGGTGCAGCCAGCGGCGCAGCAGGCGGCTGCCCATGGGCGTGCGGCAGTTGTCCAGGATGGAGAAGAGCGTGGGGGATTCCTCGCCGGACAGCGTGCGCGTCAGCTCCAGGTTGCGCCGTGTGAAGGGGTCCAGCAGCACATACTGGCTGGCGCGGTCGGCCTGCAGCGACTGGACGTGCGCCAGCGCCTGCGACTGCGTGCGCGAGGCGTAGCGCAGCAGGGCGCCCGCGGCGCAGATGGCGGCGGGCATGTCCTCGACGTCGAAGCCCGCCAGCGTATCGGTGCGGAAATGGGCCAGCAGCTGTTCGCGGGCGCTGTCGGTGGTGTAGTGCCAGTCGGGCACGCGCGCCGTGGCGCCATCGAAAGCGGAAAGCGCCGGCGCATGCTCGGGCAACACCACCTCGGCGGGCGCGACACGCGCCAGTTCGGACTCCAACTGGTCCGCGCTGCACTCGGTCAGGCGGAAGTCGCCGCTGGCCAGGTTCAGCCAGGCAATGCCCAGCAAGCCGTGGCGGGTGGCCTTGATGGGCACGTGCACGGCGGCCAGCGCGCGGTCGGCCTTGGCGGGCAGCAGTGCTTCGTCGGTCAGGGTGCCTGGCGTGACGATGCGCACGATGCGCCGCTCCACCGGTCCCTTGCTGGTGGCGGGGTCGCCGATCTGTTCGCAGATGGCGACGGATTCGCCCAGCGCCACCAGGCGCGCCAGGTATTGTTCGATGGCATGGACCGGCACGCCGGCCATGGGGATGGGCACGCCATTGCTGGTGCCGCGCTTGGTCAGCGTGACGTTCAACAGACGCGCGGCGCGTTCGGCGTCTTCATAGAACATCTCGTAGAAATCGCCCATGCGATAAAGCAGCAGCAGCGAGCCGGCTTCGGCTTTCAGCTTCTGGTATTGCTGCATCATGGGCGTGAGGCCGGAGGTGTCGGTGGTTTTGCTCATCGAATCCAATGGGTTGCCATGCTTGCGGGGGGCGGACTCACCCGCGATCAAGGCGTCATTCTAAACAGCGGGCTCCGGTTGCGCTCAGGGGTGTCACCCCTTGCTCCCAGGGGGCTTCATGCGTACGCGGCACCCCGTTTCGACATCGCGGCTGGACATCGCTTATCTGGCGTGGAACCCGGGCGCTGCACACACCGCGGTGCGCATGCATGGCTGGCCGGACGGCGTGCAGACGCTGGTGCTGCACGGCGCCGCCGACACCTGCAACCATCCCGACAGTTCACGCGGGAAGGAAAGCAGCTTCATCGGTCTTTATCAAAGGCAGGAACTGGAGGGCGTGGGCAACTTCCCGCAGCGGGAGGCGCCGGCGGCGGGGGCCGAGGCGATCCTGGCATTTCGCCGCAAGGACTGGCGGGGCCGTTGCGGGCAGCCTGGCGTTATTCGCGCGGCCCGCGCTTGGTCACCGAAAGCAGCAAGGCGAGGATGATGCCCGCCACGATGCCGACGACGATGTTGTTCAGGATGACGCCCAGGGCAGCCCCCAGGGCGGTGCCGATGACGAGATGCATGGTGTTCATGGCGGCAAGCATACTGCGAGCGGTTTGACCTCCTTCTTGGCAGGCGGGTGCAAGCGCGGCCCATCCCAAATTGGTCTGTCCAATAAGCCTGGTTAGACCACTTAGACTAATTTCTTAAGGACAAACCCTAGCTGCTCTGCGGATTTTGCGCTCCCTATAATCACCCCTTCTTCGAAAAAAGGTCGAATTGGACAGACCAATTTGGAGAGAGACACCCACCGCGTTCTTTCGGACATGGCGCACAGAGGGCGGTTTTCGCACGGGGAGCGAGACCGCCCAGTCAGGATCCGGGACAGGCCGCGGCGGCATTCCAATCCGCAGGAGACATAGGCCCATGCAAGCCTGGCAACAACTCTACGACCCCGCTGGCAACATCTGGCTATCCAGCCTCATCGCTTCGCTTCCCATCCTGTTCTTCTTCCTGGCGCTGACCACGCTGCGCATGAAGGGCTACGTGGCTGGCACCATCACCGTGCTGATCGCACTGGCTGTCGCGCTGTTCTTCTACGGCATGCCCGCCGACCGCGCACTGGCTTCCGCCGTATACGGTTTCTTCTATGGCCTGTGGCCGATCGCCTGGATCATCATCGGCGCGGTCTTCCTCTACAAGGTGTCGGTCCGCACCGGACAGTTCGATGTGATCCGCTCCTCGATCCTGTCGGTCACCGAAGACCAGCGGCTGCAGATGCTGATGGTCGGCTTCTCCTTTGGCGCGTTCCTGGAAGGCGCGGCGGGCTTCGGCGCGCCGGTGGCCATCACGGCCGCGCTGCTGGTCGGCCTGGGTTTCCGCCCGCTCTACGCCGCCGGCCTGTGCCTGATCGTGAACACCGCGCCCGTGGCCTTCGGCGCCATGGGCATTCCCATCATCGTGGCCGGCCAGGTCACGGGCCTGGATCCCTTCGCCATCGGCCAGATGGCGGGGCGCCAGCTGCCTTTCCTCACCCTCATCGTGCTGTTCTGGATCATGGCCATCATGGACGGGTGGCGTGGCGTGAAGGAAACCTGGCCCGCCGTGCTGGTGGCCGGTGGCTCGTTCGCCATCGTCCAGTACCTGACCTCCAACTTCCTCGGCCCGGAACTGCCGGACATCACGTCCTCGCTGGCTTCGCTGCTCAGCCTGACGCTGTTCCTGCGCGTCTGGAAGCCCGTGCGCATCTTCCGCTTCGAGAACGAGGACGGCGGTGGCGAGCGGGGTGCCGCGGCGGCACCCAGCAACCCGGCGTCCGCGGAGGCCGCCGCTGCCGCCGCCGCACCGCGCAAGCATTACTCCGCCGGCCAGATCACGCGCGCCTGGATGCCCTTCCTCTTCCTGACCGCCATGGTCACGGTCTGGAGCATTCCGCCGTTCAAGGCGCTGTTCGCCAAGGGCGGCGCGCTGGCCAACTGGGTGCTGAGCCTGCCCGTGCCCGGCCTGCATCACCTGGTGGACAAGATGCCGCCCATCGTGGCCAAGGCCACGCCCTACGACGCCATCTACAAGTTCGACTGGCTGTCGGCCACCGGCACGGCCATTCTCTTCGCGGCGATCATCTCCATCGCCTTCCTGAAGATGAAGCCGCGTGCCGCGGTCGAGACCTTCGGCGCCACGCTGAAGGAACTGGCCCTGCCGATCTACTCCATCGGCATGGTGCTGGCCTTCGCCTTCATCGCCAACTACTCGGGCCTGTCGGCCACGCTGGCGCTGGCCCTGTCGCACACGGGCCATGCCTTCACGTTCTTCTCGCCCTTCCTGGGGTGGCTGGGCGTGTTCCTGACTGGCTCGGACACCTCGTCCAACGCGCTGTTCGCGGCGCTGCAGGCGACCACCGCGCAACAGATCGGCGTGCCCGAGGTGTTGCTGGTGGCGGCCAACACCACAGGCGGCGTGACCGGCAAGATGATCTCGCCGCAATCGATCGCCATTGCGTGCGCGGCCGTCGGCCTGGTGGGCCGCGAGTCGGATCTCTTCCGCTTCACGGTCAAGCACAGCCTCATCTTCACGGTTATCGTCGGCATCATCACCACCTTGCAGGCTTACGTCCTGCCGTGGATGATTCCGTGATCGCAGTCCCTGCCTGAACCCTGCTGACGTCATTGCCGCCACTCCCCATGCGCCTCGTAGACCAGATCGCCGACCAGCTCCAGACCCTGATTCGTGAACAGGGCCTGAAGCCTGGCGAGCGCCTGACGGCCGAGCGCAAGCTGGCCGAGGAGCTGGGGGTGTCGCGGCCTTCCCTGCGGGAGGCGATCCAGAAGCTCGCCAGCAAGGGCCTGCTGGTCAGCCGGCGCGGGGGCGGCACCTATCTGCAGGCGCCACCGGCGGCGCCGGCGGCCGCCTGGTCCGAGAACAGCCTGGTGACTCCCCTGGCCACGCTGTTCGTCGACGATCCCGAATACCGTTATGACGTCCTCGAGGCGCGCCATGCCATCGAAGGCGCCTGTGCGTGGCATGCTGCCCTGCGAGCCACGGACGAAGACAAGGTGCGCGTGCGCGATGCCTTCGAGGCCACGCTGCAGTTCAACGAAAGCGAGAACCCGGACCTGGCCGCCCAGGCTGACGCCCGTTTCCACCTGGCCGTGGCCGAAGCCTCGCACAACCTGGTGCTCATGCAGACCATGCGCGGGCTCTTCGACCTGCTGCAGTCCACCGTGACGCGCAACCGCAAGGAGATCTACACGGTGCCGCACAACTTCGCCCTGTTGACGGGGCAGCATCGCGCGCTGATGCAGGCGGTGCTGGACGGCGACGCCAATGGCGCGCGCGATGCCGTGACCTCGCACCTGGACTTCGTGCGCACCACCGTCCGCACGCTGGACGAGGACGATGCCCGGCGCGCGCGCGCCATGCGTCTGTTCACGCCTTCCTGATTCCGACAGTCTTGTTTTTTCCGCCCGTACAACAACGAGAAGAGACGCCATGATCATTTCCGCCTCCACCGACTACCGGGCTGCCGCCCAGCGCAAGATCCCGCCTTTCCTGTTCCACTACGCCGATGGCGGCGCCTATGCCGAGCGCACCTTGCGGCGCAACGTCGAGGACCTGGCCGACGTGGCGCTGCGCCAGCGCGTGCTGAAGAACGTGTCGGCGCTCAGCCTGGAAACCCAGCTGTTCGGCGAGACCCTGTCCATGCCGGTGGCGCTGGCGCCCGTGGGCCTGTGCGGCATGTATGCGCGCCGCGGCGAGGTGCAGGCCGCACGCGCGGCCGACCGCAAGGGGATCCCCTTCACGCTGTCGACCGTGTCGTTGTGCCCCATCGAGGAGGTGGCGCCCGTCATGCAGCGGCCCATGTGGTTCCAGCTTTATGTGCTGAAGGATCGCGGCTTCATGAAGAACGCGCTGGAGCGCGCGCAGGCGGCGGGCTGCAAGACGCTGGTGTTCACGGTGGACATGCCCACCCCGGGTGCGCGCTACCGCGACCTGCATTCGGGCATGAGCGGCCCCAACGGCCCGATGCGCCGCTACCTGCAGGCCATGGTGCATCCGCGCTGGGCCTGGGACGTGGGCGTGAACGGCCGCCCGCATGACCTCGGCAACGTCTCGGCCTACCTGGGCAAGCCCACCGGCCTGGCCGACTACATCGCGTGGCTGGCCAACAATTTCGACCCCTCCATTTCCTGGAAGGACCTGGAGTGGATCCGCGATTTCTGGAAGGGCCCGATGATCATCAAGGGCATCCTCGATCCCGAGGACGCGCGCGACGCCGTGCGTTTCGGCGCGGACGGCATCGTCGTGTCCAACCACGGCGGACGCCAGCTGGACGGCGTGCTGTCGTCGGCGCGCGCCTTGCCGGCCATCGCCGATGCGGTCAAGGGCGACCTCACCATCCTGGCGGATGGCGGCGTGCGCAGCGGCCTGGACGTCGTGCGCATGATCGCGCTGGGCGCGGACACCGTGCTGCTGGGCCGCGCCTTCATCTATGCGCTGGCGGTGGCGGGCGAGGCCGGCGTCACGCACCTGCTCGACCTGATCGAGAAGGAAATCCGCGTGGCCATGACGCTGACGGGCGTGAAGTCCATCTCCGAGATCACGCGCGACTCGCTGGTGCAGGCATGACCGCCGGCGCAGGGACGCAGGCGCAAGCACCAGGCCGGACAGACAGCGCGGCCTTGCTGGCGCGGCTGCGCGAGGTGGTCGGCGCCCCCCATGTGCTGACCCAGGACGCCGACACACGCCGCTTCCGCAAGGGGCATCGCACCGGCGAAGGCGGCGTGCTCGCCGTGGTGCGGCCCGGTACGCTGCTGGAGCAGTGGCGGGCCATGCAGGCAGCGGTCGAGGCCGGCTGCATCGTCATCATGCAGGCGGCCAACACGGGGCTGACCGGCGGTTCCACGCCCGATGGCAACGACTACGACCGCGGCATCGTGCTGATCAGCACGCTGCGCCTGCAGGGCGTGCAGGTCATCAACGACGGCGCGCAGGTGGTCTGCCTGCCGGGCGCCACGCTCGACCGGCTCGAGCAGACGCTGGCGCCCCTGGGCCGCGAGCCGCATTCCGTCATCGGATCCTCGTGCATCGGCGCCTCGGTGCTGGGCGGCATCTGCAACAACTCGGGCGGGGCGCTGGTGCGCCGCGGCCCGGCCTATACCGAGATGGCGCTGTACGCCGCGGTCGATGACAGCGGCACGCTGCGCCTGGTGAACCACCTGGGCATCGCGCTGGGCGACTCTCCCGAGGAGATCCTGACGCGGCTGCAGGCGGGCCAGTATGGCCCGGCCGACGTGGACAACAGCGGCGAGCGCGCGGCATCCGATCCCCGCTACGGCGAGCACGTGCGCGACGTGGACGCCGCGACCCCCGCGCGTTTCAACGCGGATCCGTCACGGCTCTTCGAGGCGTCGGGATCGGCGGGCAAGGTGGGCGTGTTCGCGGTGCGGCTGGACACCTTCCCGCGCGAAGCCAGCGACGTCTTCTACATCGGCAGCAACGACCCGGACGACCTGACGGCGGTGCGCCGCCACCTGCTCACGTCCCTGCCCAGCCTGCCCATCGCGGGCGAGTATATCCATCGCGTGGCCTTCGACATCGGCGCACGCTATGGCAAGGACACCTTCCTGCTCATCGACAAGCTGGGCACGGCCAGGGTGCCGGCTGCCTTCGCGCTGAAGAGCCGCATCGACGGGTTCTTCGAAAAGCTGGGCCTGCGCAACGTCACGGATCACGTCATCCAGGCGGTCATGGCGCTGTTGCCCAGCCACCTGCCGCCGCGCATGCGCGATTACCGCAACCGTTATGCGCATCACCTGCTGTTGCGGGTGGCGAAAGACGCCACCGACGCCACGCGGGCCTTTCTGGACGCGCACTTCCAGGGCAGGGAGGGGGGCTATTTCCATTGCGAGCCGGACGAGGGCCGCAAGGCCTTCCTGCACCGGTTCGCCGTGGCGGGGGCGGCCATCCGCTACCGCGACACGCACCGCGGTTCGGTCGAGGATATCGTCGCGCTGGATATCGCCTTGCGGCGCAATGACCGCGATTGGGTCGAAACCCTGCCGCGCGACATGGACGATGTGATGGTCCACAAGCTGTACTACGGCCACTTCTTCTGCCACGTGTTCCACCAGGACTACATCGTGAAGAAGGGCGTGGATCCGCTGGCGATGGAGCATCGCATGTGGACGCTGCTGGATGCGCGCCAGGCCGAGTATCCGGCCGAGCACAATGTCGGGCACCTGTACGAGGCCAAGCCCGCGCTGTCCTCGCACTATCGCAAGCTGGATCCCTGCAATGTGTTCAATCCCGGCATTGGCCACACTTCCAAGCTGTTCGGCTGGGGCGCCTGCTGCGACCAGGGCAAGCCGGGCTTCCCGGCGGCCTACGGCTACGACGCCAGCCAGGACGGCGACTGAGGCACGCGGCGGACCGTGGTCCGCCATGCAGGGACTTGCTCAATAGCCGACGGTAAAGCGCTTGCGCGAGTGCGCGGGCGCTTCCAGTTCGTTGATCAACGCGATCGCGAAATCGGCGAAGCTGATCCAGCTGCGGCCGGCGGCATCGCTCAGCAGCGTATCCTGGCCCAGGCGGAAGGCGCCGGTGCGTTCGCCTTCCACGAATTCCGCCGACGGCGACAGGAAGCTCCAGTCCAGGCCGGCCTCCTCGCGCAGGGCGTCCAGGAACGCCGCGCCAGCCGTGGCTTCGGCCTTGTACTCGGCGGGAAAGTCGGGCAGGTCCAGCACGCGCTTGCCGGGCGCAACCTCCAGGCTGCCCGCGCCGCCCACCACCAACAGACGCGGAACGCCCGCTTCCTTTACCGGTCCGATGACGGCTTGCGGCGGCACCGTCGAGAAGTGCGTCGCACTCAGGACGGCATCATGGCCTGCCAGCGCGCGGGCCAGGGCCGGCGTATCCAGCACGTCCAGCGACACCGCCTTCACGCCGGCGCGGCCTTGCAGCGCGGAGGCGTTGCGGGCAATGGCGGTGACGGTGTGGCCGCGGCGCAGGGCCTCTTCCAGCAGTTGGCTGCCGGCACGGCCGGTGGCGCCCAGGATTGCGATATTGCTCATGGCATTCTCCGTATTCGGTTCAGGACTGGCATCGCCAGCAGTGAAACAAGCTTAGTTCCGGAAAACCGCGCAAAATAGCCGGTAATTGACATTTATTTGTTCCGATATCAAAAACAATAAGGCGTCATATGGATCGTCTCACCGCCATGCAAGTCTTTGTCGCCGTGGTCGATGGCGGCAGCCAATCTGCCGCCGCCGACAGGCTGGGACTGTCCCGTCCGGTGGTGTCGCGCCACTTGGCCGACCTGGAAGGCTGGGTGGGCGCCAGGCTGCTGCACCGCACGACCCGCAAGCTGAGCCTGACTGCCGCGGGCGCCGAGGCCTTGCCGCGCTGCCGCCAGGTGCTGGCCCTGGGGGGAGAGATCCGTGCGGCTGGCGCCAGCCGGGAGGACGCGCCGCGCGGGCTGTTGCGCATCACCGCCAGCAATTCCCTGGGCTACGCCCGCCTGTCCCGGGCGGTCGCCCTGTATCAGCGCCGGCATCCGGCGGTCTCGGTCGAATTGCTGCTGGTGGACCGCAAGGTCGACCTGGTGCAGGAGCGCATCGACCTGGCATTGCGCATCAGCCGCGAGATCGATCCGAACCTGATCGCGCGCAAGCTGGCGGTCTGCGAGTCCGTGGTGTGCGCGGCGCCGGCCTACCTGCGGCAGCATGGCACGCCCATCCAGCCGCAGGACCTGGCTGCGCACAACTGCCTGACCCACGCGTATTACGGCAGCAGCGTCTGGGAGTTCCTGCGCGAGGGTGAGGCCTTGCAGGTGGCGGTGAGTGGCAATTTCAGCGCCAACGACGCACTGTCCGTGTGCGCCTCGGCGGTGGCGGGGGCAGGCGTGGCGATGTTGCCCGCCTATCTGGCCCAGGCGCGGCTGGACGATGGCGCGCTGGTGGCGCTGCTGCCGGCGCACCGGCCAGTGGACACCTATTTCCATGCGGTCTACGCATCGCGCCGGCACATGCCCGCCACCCTGCGTTCCATGCTGGATTTCCTGGCGATACATTTCGCCCAGGGCATGGTGGCCACGCCCGACGCATGACGTATCGTGGCAAAGGGGCGGTCACCGACCCGTGCCTATAATGATCCAGCCCCTAAGCAACCCCAGGCGGACACATTGGATATGCATGCGTTTACGAGACGTGCCGAGGTCATACTGAGCCCGGAGCCCGTGCCCTTCCAACCCTATCGGGATCCTCGGCAGGCGGTGGAAAGGCTGGTCGAGTTGTATGGCCGCAGCGCCGCTTTCCTGCGGCAGGCCTTCCAGGATTACGTGCAGGGCAAGGCGCCGGCCGAAGGGCGCGTCAGGGCCTGCTATCCGGCCATCCGGTTCGAAGTCCAGACCTACGACCCCATCGACAGCCGCCTGTCCTACGGCCATGTGGACGATCCCGGACGGTTCGAAACCACCGTCACGCAGCCCACACTGTTCTTCGAATACCTGAAGGAACAGATCGGCCAGCTCATCCACCATCATGGCGTGCCGGTAGAGATCGGCGAATCCGATACGCCGATGCCGCTGCACTTCGCCTTCTCCGAAGGGACGTTCGTGGAGGGGGTACGCATCGAGACGCTGGCGCGGCCCTTGCGCGACGTGTTCGACGTGCCGGACCTGACCGTGACGGACGATGCCATCGTCAACGGGACCTGGCGCGGGCGTGAAGACGAGCCCCGGCCGCTGGCGCCCTTTACCGCGCCGCGCGTGGATTATTCGCTGCACCGCCTGCAGCACTACACCGCCACGGCGCCGGCGCATTTCCAGAACTTCGTTCTCTTCACCAATTACCAGTTCTATGTCGATGAGTTCTGCGCCCGTGCCCGCGCCCAGATGGCGGCGGGCGAGGGCCCGTATGAGGCGCTGATCGAGCCCGGCAATCTCGTCACGCGCCGCGGCGACAGCCAGCCCTCGCAAGGCCAGCCGCTGGCGCGCCTGCCGCAGATGCCGGCCTACCACCTGGTGCGTCCCGGCCATTCGGGCATCACCGTCATCAACATCGGCGTGGGGCCCTCCAACGCCAAGACCATCACCGATCACGTGGCCGTGCTGCGCCCGCACGCCTGGCTGATGCTGGGACATTGCGCAGGGCTGCGCACCTCCCAGCGCCTGGGCGACTACGTGCTGGCACATGGCTATGTGCGGGAGGACCACGTGCTGGACGCCGACCTTCCCACCTGGGTGCCGCTGCCGCCGCTGGCGGAAGTGCAGGTCGCGCTGGAGCAGGCGGTGGAAGAGGTGGCGGGGCTATCGGGCTGGGACCTGAAGCGCATCATGCGCACCGGCACGGTGGCCACCATCGACAACCGCAACTGGGAGCTGCGCGATCATCTCGAGCCCGTGCAGCGTTTCTCGCAGTCACGCGCCATTGCCCTGGACATGGAGTCGGCCACCATCGCGGCTAACGGTTTCCGTTTCCGGGTGCCTTACGGTACCTTGCTGTGCGTGTCCGACAAGCCTTTGCATGGAGAGCTGAAGCTGCCCGGCATGGCGACGGCGTTCTACCAGCGCCAGGTGTCGCAGCATCTGGAAATCGGCATGCGGGCCCTGGAGCTGCTGCGCGAGATGCCGCCCGAGCGCCTGCACTCGCGCAAGCTGCGCAGCTTCATGGAGACCGCCTTCCAATAGGAACGGGTCTTGACTGCGCAAGAATTGGGCACACTGTCACACGTGTGCCCTTTTTTTGCGCTGTCTAAGCAAGGCATTGAAACTTAACGAAAAATGACAACTGCTCTGAACATGTCCAAAGGGTTGTCCACATTTTTCAGGGATAACCCTAGCCTTTCCCACAAGGAGGAATGTCAGCCGCGGATAATCCCGTCCATTGGGACGAAGACTGGGGGAAAGTCCCGGAATCAGGGGGAAAGGCGGCCAGAAAGCGATGATGAGCCGTTTTTGACCGCAGGTTTCAAATACTTGTCGCATAAGGACATTTCCGGACTGCCCCAAGGCTGTCCATAGGCTTTTCCACAGTCGCTGTGGAAAAGCCCGTCGGCGACGAAGTGAACATCAAGCGGACAACTTTCGCACCCATTCCAGGTAGCGGTTCAGCCAGCCTTGCACGAACTCGCTCGTCTTGGCATTGGTGAAGGCATGCTGGTCATCGATGAGGTCTTCCTTGAATTGCAGGAAGGCCTCCGGCGTGGTCAGCGTGGGCGACCCCTGTCCGGCCAGGATGTTGCGCAGGTGCTGCTGCGCCATGGCCGTGCCGGTGGCGCCGGGCGAGGTGCCGATGACCGCCGAGGGGCGGCCTGCCCAGGAACTCTTGCCGTAAGGGCGCGAGCCCCAGTCGATGGCGTTCTTCAGCACGCCGGGAATGGAACGGTTGTATTCCGGCGTGACGAACAGCACGCCATGGGCGCCATCGACCAGTGCCTTGAAGTCGGCCACCGGGGCGGGCAGGGGCTGCTCGTTGTCCTGGTTATAGAGGGGAAGGGCGCCGATGTCCGCGTATTGGAAGGAGACGTCCTTGGGCGCGAGTCGTTCGATCGCGCGGGCGAGCTTCTTGTTGGACGAGTCGGCGCGCAGGCTGCCGACCAGGACGGCGATGCTGTGGTTGCTCATGCGTTTCTTCCTCTTGCTGGGTGAAGGGGGAGCGTGCCACCACGCCAGGCACGCGGCGGCGGTCAACCGAGTGTAGAGCGTGAGGCGGCCTTCAGGGATGACAAAACCATTCATGCCTGGCCGCGTGACCGCGGCCGCCTGTTTGCGCTCGCGCAAAGACGGCAACTGACTTGCAGCTGAAAAAGAAAACGAAAACTGTTTACAATTACGCCCGATCAAGACGCCCCGGTTTCGATGCCGCGCGGCGCGACCATCTGGCTGCGGGGAGGGGAGCGTGCACTGCGTGGACGCCGGGCGTGATGCCTATCTCCGACAGCCGCCACGGCCATTCCGTCACGACAGGAGAAAGTCCCATGCGCAATACCGTCCTCGCCGCCGCCCTGGCTGCCATGCTGGCCGCGACGCCAGCCATGTCGGCCCCCGCACCCAAAGCGGTCGTCACCACCTATGCGGACATTGCGCTGGCCACCTATGAAGACGCCTTGTCCACCGCGCAGACGCTGGACAAGGCCATCGACGCCCTGATCGCCAAGCCCAGCGAGACCACGCTGACCGAGGCGCGCCGCGCCTGGCTGGCCGCACGCGTGCCCTACCAGCAAAGCGAAGCGTTCCGTTTCGGCAACCCGGTGGTGGATGACTGGGAAGGCAAGGTCAATGCCTGGCCGCTGGACGAAGGCATGATCGACTACGTCGACGCCTCGTATGGCAAGGAGTCCGACGCCAACGCCTATTACGTCGTGAACGTCATCGCGAACCCGAAGATCTCGGTGGGCGGCAAGCAGATCGACGCCAGCCGTATCACCCCTGAACTGCTGCGCAAGACCCTGCACGAAGCCGACGGCAACGAGGCCAACGTGGCCACGGGCTACCACGCCATCGAATTCCTGCTGTGGGGCCAGGACCTGAACGGCACGGGGCCGGCGCCCAAGGACCGCAAGGGCACGCCGCAGGAGCGTCACGCGGGCAATCGTCCCTACACCGATTTCGATGCCAAGCAATGCACCGGCGGCAACTGCGAGCGTCGCGCCGAGTTCCTGAAGGCCGTGAGTTCGCTGCTGCTGTCCGACCTGAAGGACATCGTGGCCGCATGGCAGAAGAACGGCGAGGCCCGCAAGGGCGTCGAGCCGGATCCCAAGGCGGGCCTGGTGGCCATGCTGACCGGCCTGGGCAGCCTGTCCTATGGCGAGCTGGCCGGCGAGCGCATGAAGCTCGGCCTGATGCTGAACGACCCCGAGGAAGAGCACGACTGCTTCTCGGACAACACGCACAACTCGCACTTCTACAACCAGATCGGCATGATCAACGTGTACGAAGGCCGCTACAAGCGTGTCGATGGCAAGGAAGTGAAGGGCGCCAGCCTGTCCGAACTGGTGAAGGCCGCCGATCCGGCGCTGGACAAGGAAATGCGCGGCAAGCTGGAAACCACGCGCCGCGCCATGCAGGCCATGAAAACCCGCGCCGAGACGGTCGAGACCTACGACCAGATGATTGCCCAGGGCAATGCCGAGGGCAACGCCACGGTGCAGGCCGCCATCGACGCGCTGGTCGAGCAGACCCGCAGCATCGAGCGCGTCATCGCCAAGCTGGACCTGGGCGACATCGAGCTGGAAGGCTCCGACAGCCTGGACAACCCGTCTGCCGTGTTCGAGTAAATGCCGCAATCCAGCCGTTTTCGCTCGCCCGCGTTCGCGCGGGTGGCAGGCCTGCTGCTTGCAGGCCTGCTGTGGACCGGGACGAGCGCCGGCGCCGAGCGCGCCGATCTCAGCAAGGCGGACCGTGCGCGCGTGCGCACGGTCACCGCACCCGCCAGGGACTTCTCGGCGCCCGAGCGCTTCGAGGTCATGCAGGCGGGGGCGGGCACCATCAACAACAAGCTGCTCAATCCGGACATCTTTTCCCATCCGGCGGGCAACCTGGATTTCGAAGGACGCCAGGCCTTCCTGATCGGCAATGGCCTGTTCCGCAAGGACTGGGTGTCCTCGCCGTCGTCGACGCAGGCGTCCGATGGCCTGGGGCCGCTGTTCAATGCGCGCTCCTGTCAGGCCTGTCATGTGAAGGACGGACGCGGCACCGCGCCGGCCTTCTCCACGCCCGAACGCAGCGACACCGTCGGGTTGCTGCTGCGCCTGTCCATCCCCAGCACCACGGCCGCGCGCACCGGTCCCGGCGCCGATGAGCTGGCCTCGCTGCCCGACCCGGTCTATGGCCATCAGTTGCAGACCCTGGCCGTGCCCGGCCTGCCGGCCGAGGGCAGCATCGATATCCGCTACACCCCCATCGAGGTGGCGCTGAACGGCGGCGAAAGCGTAACGCTGATGCGCCCTGAATACAGCGTGACCGATCTGGCCTATGGGCCGCTGCATCCCCAGACGGGGCTGTCGCCGCGCATGGCGCCGCCCATGATCGGGCTGGGCCTGCTGGGCGCCATCCACGAGGACGACATCCTGGCCAACGTGGCCGCGGACCGCGGCGACGGCGTGTCGGGACGGGCCAACTGGGTGAAGGACCTGAAGACGGGCAAGCAGGTGCTGGGCCGCTTCAACTGGAAGGCTGGCCAGCCCACCGTCATGCAGCAGAGCGCGGTGGCGTTCTCCCACGACATGGGGCTGTCCACGCCGCTGGTGCCTGATCATTATGGCGATTGCACCGAGGCCCAGGCCGATTGCCGCGCCATGCCGCACGGCGCCCAGGCCCACCTGGGCGAGCACGAGGTGCCGGGCGACCTGCTGGATTTCGTCGATATCTATTCCAGCAACCTGGGCGTGCCCCAGCGCCGCGATGCCGATGATGCGCGCGTGCTGGCGGGCAAGAAGCTGTTCTATGAAAGCAATTGCGTGGCCTGCCACGTGCCCAAATACGTCACGCGCCGCGACGCGGCGCGTCCGGAGCACCGTTTCCAGCTCATCTGGCCCTATACCGACCTGCTGTTGCATGACATGGGCGAAGGGCTGGCGGATCACCGCGGGGAAGGCGCGGCGGATGGCCGCGAGTGGCGCACGCCGCCGCTCTGGGGCATAGGCTTGACGCGCATGGTGAACCCGGCGGCAGGCTGGCTGCACGATGGCCGCGCCCGCACGCTGCTGGAGGCTGTGCTGTGGCACGGCGGCGAAGCGCAGGCGGCGCGTGATCGGGTGGTGGAGATGACGCCGGACGAACGCGCGGACCTGATCCGGTTCCTGGAGTCGCTGTAGGGTGCAATGGGTGTGGTTGGAGTCGTGAAAGAAGGAGTGAGCATGCGGCGTAGTCTTTCCCTGGCCGTGCTGGTGGCGGGCCTGCTGACTGTTGGCGCGGTGTCGGCGGCCCAGCCGGCCGCGGTGCCCGACGACCTGGGCCAGCGGCTCGTCACGACCTACGCCGCGCCCGCCACGCAGCGCCTGGACGCAGACGCCCGCGCGCTGGCGCAGGCCTTGGCATCCCTGTGCAAGCAGCCGGCGGCGAAGGAGGCGGAGGCGGTGGAGTCGCGCTTCCGGTCCGTCGTGCTGGCCTGGTCGGGTGTCGAGTTCCTGCGCTTCGGCCCCCTGGTCGAAGGCAATCGCTACGAGCGCATCGCGTTCTGGCCGGACCCGCGCGGCGTCATGTCACGCCAGGTGCAGGGCTTGCTGGCGGACCCGGCCGTGACGGCGCTGGATGCGCAGGCGCTGTCCGCGCGCAGCGTGGCGCAGCAGGGCCTGCCCGCGCTGGAGTTCGTGCTGTATCGCGATGGCGGCGTGCTGGACGCCGCCAGGCAGGGCAGGGCCGAAGCGCCTGACTGCGCCTATGCGCAGGCCGCCGCGGGCGCGCTGGCGCTGCAGACCGGCGCCCTGGCGCAGGCCTGGTCGGCGCAGGGCGAGTACGCCAGGCGGTTTTCCCGGCCGGCGGCCGACAATCCGCTGTATCGCACGCCGAGGGAAGTGGCGGCCGAGGCCATCAAGGCCTTGTCCACGGGCCTGCAGTTCGCGCGCGACGTGAAGCTGGTGCCGGCGCTGGCAGAGCCTTACCAGGACAGCCGTGCGCGGCGCGCGCCCTATTGGCGCAGCGGCCTGACGGCGCCCGCCCTGGCGGCATCGGTGGAGAGCATGCTGCGCTTCCACGACGCCGCGGGCTGGGCGTTGCCTGCCGATGAGGCATGGCGGGTGGAGGGTCTGAGGCGTGAGCTGGTTCAACTGCGGGATGTCCTGAGCAGCCTGGAGGCGCCGGTGGGCGATCTCCTGCAGGACCCGGAAGGACGCCGGCAACTGACCCTGGCCACGCTGCTGCTGAAGAACGCCAAGGATCTGCTGGACCAGGACCTCGCGCCGCAACTGGGCGTGACCATCGGCTTCAACGCGCTCGATGGCGATTGATCGCAGACGGTTCCTGAAGGCTGGCGGGGCACTGCTGGGCCTGCCGGGCATCGCCTGGGCGCGCCCCGCAGGCGCCATGGCCCACCATTACGTGACCTCGCGCCGGCGCGACGGCCAATACGAGGCCGTGCTGCTGGATGCAATGGGCCGCGACACGCACGCCGTGGCGTTGCCCGAGCGCGGCCACAGTTTCGCCATCGACGCGGCGCGTGGGCGCGCCGTGATCTTCGGGCGGCAGCCGGGTTTCTATGCGCTGGCCTTCGACCTGCGCGGGCGCCAGGCGCCCCGGTCCTTGCCCTTGCCCGACGGGCGGCACTTCTTTGGCCACGGCGTGTTCTCGCCCGACGGCAGCCGCCTGTTTTCCACCGAGAACGACTACGAGGCCGGGCGCAGCGTCGTGGGCGTCTATGACGCGAGTCCTGGCGGGCAATGGCGGCGCCTGGGCGAGTTCGATGGCGGCGGCATCGGCGCCCACGAGGTCATCCTGATGCCCGATGGCCGCACGCTGTGCCTGGCCAATGGCGGCATCCTGACGCATCCCGACTACGGCAAGCTCGAACTCAACCTGGCCGACATGCGGCCCTCGCTGGCCTATCTGGACACGGCCCATGGGGAGATCGTCGAGAAGGTCGAGCTTGAGCCGGCCTTGCACCAGCTCTCTTTGCGGCACCTGGCGCTGGCGGGCGATGGCGCGGTGTGGTTCGGCTGCCAATACGTCGGCCCCGCGGCCGAGCGGCCGGCGCTGGTCGGGCGTCACCGGCGCGGCAGGGCGCCCGAACTGTTCGAGGGGGATCCGCAAGGCCTTCGCGGCATGGAGAACTATGTGGGCACCGTGGCCGCGGATGCCAGCGGGACGATCATGGCCACGTCCAGCCCTGTTGGCGGCCGGGTCCTGTATTGGGATGCCGCCACCGGGCGGCAACTGGGCGAGACGCTGCTGCCTGACGGCTGCGGCGCGGCCCAGGACGGCATCGGCGGTTTCCTGCTCAGCAGCGGCCACGGCGATCTGCTGCGCACGGGGCCGGGCCGCGACCGCAAGCCGGTGCTGGCGCCCTCCCGCGACCTGGCCTGGGACAACCATCTGCGGCACCTGAGCCTGGACAAGGCCTGAGCGGCGTTCGGCCATGGATACGCTTGGACAAGGGTTTTGCGCCCGGCTTCTGATACATTCGGCCGGTCATCCGCCGGGCCGCCGCCCGGTGCATCGTATTCGTAGCAAGGAGTGGACTCGTGGATGAGTTGCTGAAAGACGTGAATGCCTGGACCCCGCTGGCGCTGGCGTGGGGATCGAACCTGCTGGCCGCGATCATCATTCTCATCGTCGGCTGGTGGATGTCCGCCGCCGTCGGACGCGCGGTGGGCAAGGCGGCATCGCGGTCGCCCCGCATCGACCCCACCATCGTGCCGATGGTCCGTTCGGTGGCTGTCTGGGCCATCCGCATCTTCACCCTGATCGCCGTGCTGGCGCGCTTCGGCGTGCAGACGGCCAGCCTGATCGCGGTGCTGGGCGCCGCCGGCCTGGCCATCGGCCTGGCCTTGCAGGGCACGCTGCAGAACATCTCGGCGGGCATCATGCTGCTGGCGCTGCGCCCCTTGCGCGCGGGCGAAACCATTTCGGTCGGCGGCAACTATGAGGGCACGGTCCAGGAAGTGGGGCTGTTCCTGACGCGCCTGACCCTGGCCGACGGCATCAATGTCACCTTGCCCAACAGCACGGTCTGGAATGCCACCCTCATCAACTACAGCCGCCATACGCGGCGTCGCCTGGACGTGGCGGCGGTGGTGCGATATGGCGACGACATCGACCAGGCCATGCGCATCCTGAAAGACCTGCTGGACAAGCATCCGCTCGTGCTGAAGGACCCGGCGCCCACCGTGCTGGTCACCGAGTACCGCGACAACGGCGTGGTGCTGGTCTCGCGTGCCTGGGCCGAGGCCGCGCAGCACTGGGCGCTGACCTGCTCGCTGCGCTACGAAGTGCGCAAGGCCCTGGACGCGGCAGGCATGCGCGCGCCGGTGCCGGTGCAGGAGTCGTGGGCGGGGTCGAGCAAGCCGCCGGCAGCGCCGGGTGACGCTGCCCACTGAGGGCGGGCGGGACTCGACGCTCCGCCCAGGCGTTCACTTCCTGCGAGCGGCGTCGATCATCGCGGTGCAGACGCCGCGCAGCATGTCGACTTCGTCCTGCGTCAGCGCGCTGCGGCCCAGCAGGTGGCGCATGCGCGGCATGAGTTTCTTCGGGTGTTGCGGATCCAGGAAGCGCACGGCCACCAGGGCCTCTTCCCAATGCGTCAGCAGGGCCTGCACCTTGTCGCCGGCCGCGGGACGGCTGCCCGAGGGCAGGGCGTCGGCCTCGGCGGGGCGCCAGGTGGCGTCCTCGGGCGAGAGCAGGGCATAGCGCATTTCCCACACGGCCAACTGCAAGGCCTGCGCCACGTTCAGCGAGCTGTACGCCGGATTGGCCGGAATGTGGCAGATGCGATGGCACAGCGCGATATGGGCGTTGGTGAGGCCGCTTTTCTCGGTGCCCATCACCACGGCGACACGGCCATGGGGCGTGTCGGCCAGGTGCTGGCGCGCCTGGCCGGCCGCCTGGCGGATGTCGCAGACGGGGGGGCCGAGTTCCCGCGGGCGGGCCGTCATGGCGAAGGCCAGCGTTACCGGCGCCAGCGCCTCTTCCAGCGTCTCGACCACCTGTGCGCGTTCGAGGACGTCGGCCGCGCCGCTGGAAAGCGCGATGGCTTCCGGATGGGTGGTAATGTCGGGCAGGCGGGGGGCCACCAGCACCAGGTCTCCGAAGCCCATCGTCTTGATCGCCCGTGCCGCCGACCCGACATTTCCGGGGTGGCTGGGGTGGGTCATGATGGTCCGAAGACGAGAAAATTCTGCAGTCATTTAAAATAGTGGGTTGAGGCGCTTTTCGCCTATCCGGTCCAAGGTGGTTTTCCCAGGGAAAACCGGGCCTGGAACAGAACTGCATCCATACGGAATTCTATGCATCCCATGCTCAATACCGCCATCAAGGCGGCCCGTCGCGCCGGCGCGATCATCAATCGCGCCAGCCTTGACATCGATCGTATCCAGGTCTCCCGCAAGGGACCGCGGGATTATGTCACGGATGCCGATCGCGCCGCCGAAGAGGCGATCGTCGAGATATTGAGCACCGCCTATCCTTCGCACGCTTTCCTGTGCGAGGAATCGGGCCTGCGCGCAGCCGGCGACGGCAGCCAGGTCGACGACCAGTGGATCATCGATCCGCTGGACGGCACGACCAACTTCATCCACGGCTTTCCCACCTACGCGGTGTCCATCGCGCTGGTGCAGCGTGGCCAGGTGACCCAGGCGGTCATCTACGATCCGGCCCGCAATGAAATGTTCACCGCCAGCCGTGGCGGCGGCGCTTTCCTGAATGACCGCCGCGTGCGCGTCTCGGGCCGTATCCGCTATCACGACGCGCTGCTGGCCGCCCGCTGGCCGGGCGCCGTGCCCGACGCGGCCGCCGTGCCCCGTTATCCGGACCTGGCCGAAACCTGCGCCGGGATGCGCCGCACGGGTTCCACCGTGCTGGACATGGCCTACGTGGCCGCCGGCCGCCTGGACGGCTTCGTCGGCATCGGCCTGAAGCCCTGGGACATGGCCGCGGCCAGCCTGCTGGTGCTCGAGGCCGGCGGCCTGATCGGCGACTTCCAGGGCGAACAGACCTGGTTCGACAGCGGCAGCGTGGTCGCGGGCACGCCCAAGGTCTTCACGCAGATCCTGGGATTCCTGCAGCCGCCGGCAGCCTGATCCTGTCTGGATCTCCGGGGCAAATGCGCCGGAAAGCTTTGCAACGCCTCGTCCGGGCCGGATGGGGCGTTTGTTTTTCAGGTTTTTTAAAGCTTGTTGGCCTGAAAGGGCAGAGGTTGCGAGCCCGCTAACGCGCCGTCACCGCTTTGTCGCAGAGGGCCGCCGCGAATCGGGTACCATGTCCGATCGCAAATTCTTGGAGCTCCTGATGGAGTTGCTGCTGGACCCCGCTGTGTGGGTCGGCCTGCTTACCCTGGTCGTTCTTGAAATCGTACTGGGGATCGACAACCTCATCTTCATCGCCATCCTGGCGGACAAGCTGCCACCCGCGCAGCGCGACAAGGCACGCATCATCGGCCTGTCGCTGGCGCTCTTCATGCGCCTGGGCCTGCTGTCGGTCATGTCCTGGCTGGTCACACTGACCGCGCCGCTCTTCTCCGTCGGGCCCCTCACGTTCTCCGGGCGAGACCTGATCCTCATGATCGGGGGCTTCTTCCTGCTGTTCAAGGGCACCATGGAGCTGCATGAACGCGTCGAGGGCAAGGGCCACGACGCAGGCGGCGGCCCGCGCGTCTATGCCAGTTTCTGGGTCATCGTCACCCAGATCGTGGTGCTGGATGCCGTGTTCTCGCTGGACGCCGTCATCACGGCGGTGGGCATGGTGGACCACCTGCCAGTCATGATGGCGGCCGTCGTCATCGCCATGGCGGTGATGCTGCTGGCCTCCAAGCCGCTCACCCGCTTCGTCAACGCGCATCCCACCGTGGTGGTGCTGTGCCTGGGCTTCCTGCTGATGATCGGCTTCTCGCTGGTGGCGGAAGGCTTTGGCTTCAAGGTGCCCAAGGGTTACCTGTATGCCGCCATCGGCTTCTCGGTGATCATCGAGGCGCTCAACCAGGTGGCGCGCCGCAACCTCATCAAGATGGAAGCGCGCCCCATGCGTGAACGCACCGCCGAGGCGGTGCTGCGCATGCTGGGCAAGCGCCCGCCCGAGGATCTCGCCACGCCCCAGGCCGAACCGGCCACGCCCGAAACCCCGGCCCTGCCGACTTTCGGCATCGAGGAGCGCAACATGGTCAGCGGCGTGCTGACCCTGGCCGAGCGCACCATCCACTCCATCATGACGCCGCGCATCGACGTCACCTGGATCAACCTGGACGACGAGCCTGCCGAAATCCGCCGCATCCTGGCCGAGTCGCCGCACACCTTCTTCCCGGTGTGCCGCGGCTCGCTGGACGAGGTGGTGGGCGTGGGCCGCGCCAAGGACCTGGTGGCCGACCTCATCACCGATGGCCGCATCAGCCGCGCCAAGCTGCGCGAGCCCATCATCGTCCATGACTCCACCAACATCATCCGCCTGATGGACACGCTCAAGCGCTCGCGCGGCCAGCTGGTCCTGGTGGCCGACGAGTTCGGCGCCATCGAAGGCCTGGTGACGCCCATCGACGTCTTCGAGGCCATTGCCGGTGAGTTCCCGGACGAGGACGAGACGCCCGACATCGTGCCGGACGGGGCCAACCGCTGGAAGGTGGACGGCGCAGCCGACCTGCACCATGTCGAGCAGGTGCTGGAAACCGAAGGGCTGGTGGACGAGGACCAGGAGTACACGACCCTGGCGGGTTACCTGCTCGAGCGTTTCGGCCAGTTGCCCCAACCCGGCGATGCTTGCGAGTACGATGCGCATCACCACCGTTACCGCTTCGAGGTGCTGAAGCTGGAAGGCCGCCGCATCGCGTCGGTGCTGGTCGATCGCCTGCCGCCGCTCGACGAGGATGCCGAGGCGCAAGCCCAGCAGTCCGACTGAGCCTGTGCGGGCTGATGCGCGGGGCGCCGGCAGGCGCCCCTGCGGACGCCGCTGCCGGTTCCCTCGACAACCCCGAATTTCTTGACTCAAGCCGGACTGATGACCGACAACACCCTCTATCTCCTGAAAGCCTTTTTCCTCGGCATCATCGAGGGGCTGACCGAATTCCTGCCGATCTCCAGCACGGGCCACCTGATCCTGGTCGGCGACCTGATCAACTTCCAGTCCAGCCAGGGCAAGGTGTTCGAAGTGGTCATCCAGTTCGGTGCCATCCTGGCCGTCATGTGGATCTTCCGCCAGCGCCTGGGCCAGCTGATCTACGGCACGCTCACGGGCGATCGCCAGGAAATGCTGTTCACCCGCAACCTGCTGATCGCCTTCTTCCCGGCGGCCATCATCGGCGCGGTGTTCATCTCCTTCATCAAGTCGGTGTTCTATCACCCGTCCGTGGTGGCGATCACCCTGGTGCTGGGCGGCCTCATCATGCTGTGGGTCGAGCGCCGTCCGCGCGAAGGCGGCGAGACCTGGGCGGGCAACCGTGCCACCGCCCACACGCTGGAAGAGATCACCTGGAAGCAATCGCTGGCCGTGGGCTGCGCGCAGTGCCTGGCCATGATCCCGGGCACTTCGCGGTCCGGCGCCACCATCATCGGCGGCATGGTTGCCGGCATCCAGCGCAAGACCGCGACCGAGTTCTCGTTCTTCCTGGCCATGCCCACCATGCTGGGCGCCGCGGTCTATGACACCTATCGGAACTATGGCCTGCTGACCAGCCAGGAAGGCTGGGCCATCGTGGCGGGCTTCATCGGCGCGTTCCTGAGCGCCTTGCTCATCGTCCGTGCCGTGCTGGCGTTCGTGGCGCGCCACACCTATCGCGTGTTCGCCTGGTATCGCATCGCCCTGGGCTTCGTGGTGGCCCTGTGGCTGTGGTTGCGATGAGTTGAGCCCGGCGGGCCGTCAGGCCAGGGGCTTTTCCACTTTCCAGGGCAGGTTTTTCAGCCTGCTTCCGGCGAGATGTCGTACATGGCCGGACCGTCCTGGTCCAGCACCATCCAGCCGCCGCGTGGCGGTTGCGCATGATCCAGGTCCCAGTCGGGCAGCACCCAGCGCTCGGCGCGCTTGCCGTCGACCGCCAGCACGTGGCGTGCCGGGCGATGCGTGTGGCCGTGCACCATCAGGGGCGCACCGCTGTCGCGCAGGGCGGTCAGCACGGCCTGGGGATTCACGTCCATGATCTCGGCCGACTTGGCCTGATTGGCCGACATGCTTTCGCCGCGGGCCTGGGCGGCCATGGCAAGGCGTTGCGGGATGGGCTGCGACAGGAATTGCGCCTGCCATTGCGGGTTCCGGACCATGGTCCGGAACTGCTGGTAGGCCGCGTCGTCCGTACAGTATTCGTCCCCGTGCGAGAGCAGGACCAGACCGTAATCGGTCTCCAGAAGCACCTGGTCGGGCAGCAACTGCGCGCCCACCGCCGTGGCAAGCTCGGCGCCCATCAGGAAGTCGCGGTTGCCGCGGCCCAGCCAGAGGGGAATGCTGGCGCCGGCCTTGGCGAGGCCGGCAACGACCGATGCCAGCCAGGGCGGCGCCGCCCGGATGACGTCGTCGCCGATCCAGGCGTCGAAGATGTCGCCCGGCAGCAGCAGGGCATCTGCCTCTTGAACCGCCGCATCCAGGAACGCCAGGAAGGCTTCGGTCGTGGCCGGCGTCTGCGGACTGAGGTGCAGGTCCGACGCCAGCCACAAGCGGCCGGGCAGGGCCAGTTTATTCAAGGACTTCCGCCTTCTCGATGACCACGTCCTCGGCCGGGACGTTCTGGTGGAAGCCGCGGTTGCCGGTCTTCACGCCCTTGATCTTGTCGACGACCTCGGTGCCTTCCACGACCTTGGCGAACACCGCGTAGCCCCAGCCGTTGGCCGTGGGGGCGGAGAAGTTCAGGAAGTCGTTGTCCGAGACGTTGATGAAGAACTGGGCGGTGGCCGAGTGGGGATCGCTGGTGCGGGCCATGGCCAGCGTGTAGCGGTCGTTCTTCAGGCCGTTGTTGGCCTCGTTCTCGATGGGGGCGTGGGTCTGCTTCTGCTTCAGGCCGGGTTCGAAGCCGCCGCCCTGGATCATGAAGCCGTCGATGACGCGATGGAACACCGTGCCGTTGTAGAAGCCTTCCTTGGCGTAGGTCAGGAAGTTCTCGACCGACTTGGGGGCCTTTTCGGCATTCAGTTCGATGACGATGTCGCCGGCGCTGGTTTGCAGTTTGACGCGGGGGGAGGTGCTCATGGATGCGGTACCTTGGGTGGAGGAGGAAGAGGGAGTGGACTGCGCGCCGGCGCTCAGGGGCGCGGCGAGGCAGGCCATGGCGATTCCGCAGGCGCTCAGGCGCAGCAGTCGGTTCTGAATGGAGGAGATCATTTCTGGTCGGGGCCTTGTATCACGGGCTGGAGGGCTTTCGCCTTGGCGGCGGCGCCGGGTACTCCCTGGCTGGCCGCGGTCTGGAAGGCGCGCTGCGCGAGCAGCAACTGGATCTCGCCCAGGTTGGCGCGGGCCGTGGCATAGCCCGGATTGGCGAGCAGTGCCATTTCCAGCGCCTTCTGGGCCTGGTCGAGATCGCCGCTTTGGACGTGGAGCGCCGCCAGATTGTTCCACGGCTCGGGAAGCTCAGGATAGCGCGTGGTCATTTCAAGATAGATGGCGCGGGCCTCGTCGGCGCGGCCCACTGCCGCCAGCGCGCGCGCATGCTGGAACTGCAGCTGCACGTCGGTGCCCGGCACGTGGCGGTTCTGTTCTTCGGCCTGGCGCTCGGCAATGGCGCGCAACGCTTCCTCGTTGCGGCCTTCGTTCAGGAGGCGCTCGATCCTGTCGGTGATTTCCGACGGGGTGGGCGGAATCTCGGTGTTGACGCCGGGTTTCAGGGCCTCGAGCAGCCGGGCGACCGTTTCGGAGCCGCCTTCGGGTTGTTTCTCGTCGCCGCGCGAGCCTGCGGCGGGCGGGGGGGCATCGGGGTTGACCGGCTGCGCCAGGGCGGCGCCCGTGCCCAGGCTGGCCAGCAGCGCGAGCATCAGGGGAAAGCGTGAACGCGGCATGGGGCGTCTCGGTTGCAGTAGGTGGAACTGTGGACAGCGGGCCACGCGCGATTGGGTCGCAAAGTGGCCTGCTTGCTATACTTGCCGATCGCCATTTTAGCCCCGGTTCAGGTTCGCGGCCCAGACGCGTGTCCGCGACAGGCCGTCAGCAAGCGCTGACGCAGCCACCAGCGGCGTGCTTGCCGCCTGGCTCGGCCCCGGCCGCAGGCCCTGATCCCCGACCTTTCCACGTCAGCCCACACGACGCCCCGACTCGCCATGCTGCACATCCACAATACGCTGTCGCGCACCAAGGAACCGTTGAAGACGGCCGAACCGGGCCGGGTGCGCATGTATGTCTGCGGCATGACTGTCTATGACTACTGTCATCTTGGACATGCACGCATGCTGGTGGGCTTCGACGTGGTGCAGCGCTGGTTGCGTGCCAGCGGCTACGACGTCGACTATGTGCGCAACATCACCGACATCGACGACAAGATCATTCGCCGCGCGGTCGAAACCGGCAAGCGCATGGGCGAGGTCACGTCCTTCTTCATCGACGCCATGCATGCCGACGAGCGCGCGCTGCGCGTGCAGACGCCCACGGCCGAGCCGCGCGCGACCGAGCACGTGGGCGACATGCTGGACCTGATCGGCCAGCTCGAGCGCAAGGGCCTGGCGTACCAGGCGGACGACGGCGATGTGAACTACGCCGTTCGCGCCTTCCCCGGCTACGGCAAGCTGTCCGGCAAGAGCCTGGACGACCTGCGCGCCGGCGAGCGCGTGGCGGTGGGCTCCAGCAAGCGCGACCCGCTCGACTTCGTGCTGTGGAAATCGGCCAAGGCCGAGGAGCCCGAGGAGTCCAAGTGGAAGTCGCCCTATGGCATGGGCCGGCCGGGCTGGCACATCGAGTGCTCGGCCATGAGCAAGGCCCTGCTGGGTCTGCCCCTGGACATCCACGGCGGCGGTCCCGACCTGAAATTCCCGCACCATGAAAACGAGATCGCGCAGACCGAAGGCGCCTATGGCGGCCAGCTGGCGTCCATCTGGATGCATTGCGGCCCGCTGATGGTGGATGCCGACAAGATGTCCAAGTCGCTGGGCAACTTCCGCACCATCCGCCAGACCATCGGCCGTGGTACCGCGGTCGAGGGCTACGACCCTGCCCAGGGCGATGACTGGTTCAATCCGCGCGAAGCCGAGATGCTGCGATTCTTCATCGTGCGCAATCATTACCGCAGCAGCCTGAACTACGCGCCCGACAATCTCTTCGATGCGCAGAACGCGCTCGACCGCCTGTACCAGACGCTCAGCAACGTCCCCCCCGCCAGCGTCACGCTCGACTGGAACAGCCCCGCCGCCCAGGCCTTCAAGGCTGCCATGGACGACGACTTCAACACGTCCGGCGCCGTGGCCGCGCTGTTCGAGCTGGCGGGCGAGGTCAATCGCACCCGCAATGCCGAGACTGCCGGGCAACTGCGCGCGCTGGCCGGCGTGCTGGGCCTGCTGGAGCAGGAGCCCGCTGTTTACCTGCAGTCCGACACGCGTTATCGCCGCCGCGAGGAGGGCGAATCCGAGGGCAGTACGCTGGATGCGGACGCCATCGGCGTCCAGATCGCCGCCCGCGCCGCGGCCAAGCAGGCCCGCGATTTCGCCGAAGCCGACCGTATCCGCGAGGCGCTGCGCGCGGCCGGCGTCGAGCTCGAAGACAAGCCGGGCGGCGCGACCCAATGGCGCCGCGCCTGAGCGGCCCGGCCTTCCTTTTCTGAAGAACAAGAACATGCCCAGCGTTGATACGCCCGCCGCCAAGCCCGAGTATTGGGATGCGGCCGTCGCCCACCTCATGAAGCGCGATCGCATCCTGAAGAAGCTGATCCCGCAGCATGCCGAGGTCTGGCTGACGGTGGCCGACACGCCCTTCGTCACGCTGGCGCGCGCCATCGTCGGCAAGCAGCTGTCGGTGCCCGCCGCCGAAGCCCTGTGGGATCGCTTCACGCAGGCTTGCGGCAAGCGTCCCACGCCTGCCTCCATCGACAAGGCCGGCCTGCAGGGCCTGCGCGACGCGGGCCTGCCGCAGCGCAAGGCCGATTACATCCTCGACCTCGCCGCCCATTTCGGCGACAAGCGCGTGCGCCCGGAAAGCTGGGCCGACATGGAAGACGAGGCCGTGATCACGGAATTGACGGCCATCCGCGGCATCGGCCGCTGGACCGCCGAGCTCTTCCTGATTTTCAACATGCAGCGGCCGGACATCCTGCCGCTGGACGATCCGGGCTTGCTCAAGGCAATCTCGCTACACTATTTCAGCGGCGAGCCTGTGTCGCGCTTCGAGGCGCGCGAGGTATCGCAGGCCTGGCAGCCCTGGCGCACCGTCGCGACCTGGTACCTCTGGCGCAGCCTGGATCCGGCGCCCGCCCAAGACTGACCGCGGCGTGCCCGCCCCTACGATTGCTACCCCGACAACGGAAACCGACACGAGATGCGCAATACCTTTCTCGAATTTGAACAGCCCATGGCCGAGCTCGAAAACAAGATCGAGCAACTCCGGTTCGTGCAGGCGGATTCCGCCGTGGACATCTCGGAGGAAATCAGCCGGCTGCAGCAAAAGAGCCAGACGCTGGCCAAGGATATCTACGCCAAGCTGACGCCCTGGCAGACCGCCCTGGTTGCCCGCCACCCCCAGCGCCCCTACACGCTGGACTACGTGCGCGAGATCTTCACCGACTTCCACGAGCTGCACGGCGACCGCATGTACGCCGACGACCAGTCCATCGTGGGCGGCCTGGCTCGCTTCAACGGCAAGCCCTGCATGGTCATCGGCCACCAGAAGGGCCGCGACACGAAGGAGCGTGCCATGCGCAACTTCGGCATGCCGCGTCCCGAGGGCTATCGCAAGGCCCTGCGCCTGATGCGCCTGGCGGAAAAATTCAACATCCCGGTCTTCACCTTCGTCGACACGCCGGGCGCCTATCCCGGCGTGGGCGCGGAAGAGCGCGGGCAGTCCGAGGCCATCGGCCACAATCTGTACGCCATGGCGGAACTGAAGGTGCCGCTCATCGCCACCATCATCGGCGAAGGCGGTTCGGGCGGCGCGCTGGCCATCGCGGTGGGCAACGCCGTGCTGATGCTGCAGTACTCCACCTATTCGGTGATCTCTCCCGAGGGCTGCGCGTCCATCCTGTGGCGCAGCGCCGACAAGGCGCCGGACGCCGCCGCCGCGCTGGGCATCACCGCGCCGCGCCTGAAGGAACTGGGCCTCATCGATCGCATCGTGAACGAGCCCGTGGGCGGCGCGCATCGCGACCCCCGCGTCATGGCCCGCCTGCTGCGCCGTTCGCTGACCGACGCCCTGCGCCAGCTCAGCGACATGAGCGCCGACGAATTGATCGCGCATCGCCTCGCGCGCGTTCGCGCCTACGGCAAGGTGCAGGAAGTCCGGGCCTGAGCGCCCAGTGAATCCGCCGCTGCGCGCGCCGGGCCGCGTGTGTGCCAAGCACACCGGCCAGGCCGCCAGCGGCAACAGAGTGACCGTGAACGATATCGATCCGACGCTTCAACTGCGCACCGCGCTGGAAGCCGCCTTCGCCCGCGACAGTGGCGACGCTCCCTGGGCCGTCGCCGTCAGTGGCGGCGTGGACTCCGCGATGCTGGCGGTGCTTGCCTCGCAGGCCGCGGGCAAGCGCCCTCTCTACCTTTTCCACGTGCACCACGGCCTCTTCGGCCAGGCCGATCTCTGGGCCGAGCAGGTCGAGCAGCTCGGTCAGGCGCTGAAGCTGCCGGTGCGCGTGGCGCACACCGTCGTGGATACCGCGGCCGGGCAAGGCACCGAGGCCGCCGCACGGCAGGCGCGCTATGCCGCGCTGGAAAAGCTAGCGGGCGAGCTGGGCGTCACCACCATCCTGCTGGCACACCACCTGGGCGACCAGGCGGAAACCGTGCTGCTGCGCCTCTTGCGCGGCACCGGCCCCACGGGCCTGGCGGCCATGGCGGCGGAAACCCGCCGCAACGGCATCTGCTACGTCCGTCCCTGGCTGGAGGCCGACCGTGCGCTCATCATCGACGCCGCGCGCCGCTACGGCGATGCCACCGGCTGGCGCGCCGCGACCGACCCCAGCAATGCCGACCCGCGCTACACCCGCGCGGCCGTGCGCACCTTGCTGGCGCCTTCGCTGGACGCCCGCTGGCCGGGCTGGCGCGCCATCCTGGCCCGCCATGCGCGCCTGACGGCGCAGGCGTCGGTGCTGCTCGACGAGGTGGCCCGCGCCGACTTCGCCAAGCTGGATCCCTCGGAAGACGCCAGCAGCTTCTCGCTGGCCGCCTGGCGTGAGCTGGATGCGGTGCACCAGGCGCATGTGTTGCGCCACTGGTTCGACCGCAACGGCCTGCGCATGCCCACCGAAGCGCGCCTGGGCGCGCTGGTGCGCCAGCTGCGCCAACTGCACCAGCTGGGCCATGACCGCCAGATGCTGTTCGATCATGCCCAGGCGCGCGTGCGTTGCGTGCAGGGCAGGGTGCTGCTGGAACCCCGTCCTGCGGGCCGGTCTGGCGGGGCTGGACGGCGTTCGCCCGCAACACGTTAAACTACCCGACTTTGCCTGCCGCTTGCCGCGGGGGGCGCAACCCGAGTCCAAGATGTCTTTGATCGTTCACAAGTACGGCGGTACCTCGATGGGTTCCATCGAGCGAATCAGGAATGTGGCGCGCCGCGTCGCCAAATGGCACGCCGCCGGCCACCAGGTCGTGGTGGTGCCCTCTGCCATGTCCGGCGAAACGAACCGGCTGCTGGGCCTGGCCCGCGAAATCGCGGCCGACCCGGATGGCCGCGAGCTCGACATGCTGGCCGCGACCGGCGAGCAGGCCAGCAGCGCGCTGCTGGCCATGGCCCTGCAAGCGGAAGGCGTGAAGGCCCGCAGCTACACGGGATGGCAGGTGCCGGTGCGCACCGACTCGTCCTACACCAAGGCCCGCATCTCTTCCATCGACGACGCGCGCATCCGCGGCGACCTGGACGCCGGCCGCGTGGTCGTGGTCACGGGCTTCCAGGGCATCGATGAAGAAGGCCACATCACCACGCTGGGCCGTGGCGGCTCCGACACCTCGGCCGTGGCCGTGGCGGCGGCGCTGAAGGCCGACGAATGCCTGATCTACACCGACGTGGACGGCGTCTACACCACCGACCCGCGCGTCGTGCCGGAAGCCCGCCGCCTGTCCGTCATTTCCTTCGAGGAAATGCTGGAGATGGCCTCGCTGGGCTCGAAGGTGCTGCAGATCCGCTCGGTCGAGTTCGCCGGCAAGTACCGTGTTCCCGTGCACGTGCTGTCCTCGCTCACCGACCCCCTTATGTCGCTCGACGAAGAAATGCGCTCGGGCACGCTGATCACTTTTGAGGAAGACGAAAAAATGGAAGCCGCCGTTGTCTCGGGCATCGCGTTCAGCCGCGACGAAGCCAAGATCACCCTGCTGGGCGTGCCTGACAAGCCCGGCATCGCCTTTTCCATCCTGGGCCCCATCGCCGAGCGCAATATCGACGTGGACATGATCGTGCAGAACCAGTCCGTGGCCGGCACCACCGACTTCTCGTTCACGGTCAACCGCAACGAGTTCAGCCGCGCCGTCGACGTGCTGCAGAATGTCGTGGCCCCCGCCGTGGGCGCCAGCGAGATCGCCAAGGACGACAAGGTCGCCAAGGTCTCCATCGTCGGCATCGGCATGCGCTCGCACGTGGGCGTGGCCAGCCTGATGTTCCGCACGCTGTCGGAAGAGGGCATCAACATCCGCATGATCAGCACCAGCGAGATCAAGACCTCGGTGCTCATCGACGACAAGTACATGGAACTGGCCGTCCGCGCGCTGCACAAGGCCTTCGGCCTGGACCAGGCGCCTGTCGCCGCGGCCTGAGCGCCAAAGGGGCGCGTATTCCTTAACGATGCGGGTTGAAATGCCTGCGTGGGCCGCCCCAGGGCGGCTCATCTCGTGCTAGAATCCCGCTTCTTTCCCGGAGACGTGGCCGAGTGGTTGAAGGTACTCCCCTGCTAAGGGAGCATGTGGCTAAAAACTGCATCGAGGGTTCGAATCCCTCCGTCTCCGCCAGAATGCAAGCTGCCTGCTTGCCAGGCAGCCCTGAAAACCCATGATCGCGCAAGCGTCATGGGTTTTCTTTTTGCGCGGCCGCCCATGCCGGGTCTGCTATGGCGTTGGGAAATGCCGGTTTCCCGGCCTCGGCAAACCCAGGTGTTCACGCAGCGTCGTGCCTTCGTATTCCTTGCGGAAGATGCCGCGCCGCTGCAGCTCCGGCACCACCTTGTGGACGAAATCCTCCAGTCCGCCCGGCAGCCACGGAAACATCACATTGAAGCCGTCCGAGCCCTCGGTTTCCAGCCAGGCCTGCATCTGGTCCGCGATGGTCCGGACCGATCCCACGAACGCCAGGCCGGAATACCCGCCCAGGCGCTGAGCCAGCTGCCGCACCGTCAGGCCTTCGCGCCGGGCCAACTGGATCGCGCGCTCCCGCCCGCTCTTGCTGCCGTTGGTCTCCGGGACGTCGGGCAAGGGCTGGTCCAGGTCGAACGCGGAGGCGTCGGTGCCCAAGGCGATCGACAGCGAGGCGATCGCGCTGTCGAGGTGCACGAGGCTGTCCAGGTGCGCGCGGATGGCGTGCGCTTCGGCGTCCGTTTCGCCCACCACGACGAAGGCGCCGGGCAGGATTTTGAGGTGATCGCGTGCGCGCCCCAGACGGTCCATGCGGCCTTTCAGGTCCGAATAGAAGGCTTGGCCGTCGGCTAGCGAGGACTGTGCCGTGAATACCACTTCGGCGGTTTCGGCGGCCAGTTGCCGGCCGGCTTCCGAGGCGCCTGCCTGCACGATGACAGGCCAGCCCTGCACGGGGCGGGCAATGTGCAGCGGCCCGCGCACGGTCAGGTATTTGCCGCGATGATCCAGGGTATGCAGGCGTGCGGGATCGAAGTAGATGCCGGATGACGCATCACGCACGAAAGCGTCGTCGGCCCAACTGTCCCACAACCCCGTTACTACGTCGTAGCACTCGCGGGCACGGGCGTAGCGCTCGGCATGGTCCAGGTGTTCCTCAAGGCCGAAGTTCAGCGCCGCATCCGGGTTGGATGTCGTGACGATGTTCCAGCCTGCGCGCCCATTGCTCAGGTGGTCCAGCGATGCGAAGCGGCGGGCGATGTGGAAAGGCTCGTCGAAGGTCGTCGAGGCTGTGGCGACCAGACCGAGGCGTTCCGTGGCTTGACTGAGTGCCGACAGCAGGGTGAACGGTTCGAACGAGGTTGCGGTGTGGCTGCGCTTGAGCGCTTCGCGCGGCATGTTCAGAAGCGCCAGATGGTCAGCCATGAAGAAGGCATCGAACTTGGCGTGTTCCAGCAATTGGGCGAAGCGTTTCAGGTGCGCGAAGTTGAAGTTGGCGTCACGATAGGCGCCAGGATAGCGCCAGGCGCCGGTGTGGATGCTGACGGGGCGCATGAAGGCGCCCAGCTTGAGTTGGCGTGGGGAGGTCATGAGGCGAGGCGGGCTGTGGCTGAACACTTCACCGTATCCCATCGGGCAGGCGGCAGGGAACGACAGGACGGCTATAAGGCTATAACACCGCGCGCCTCGCCGCCGGCGCCGTCAGCAGGCTAGCGCTGCTGCGACTTCCCGTACGCATGCATCGCCGTCATCAACTGTTCGCGCACGAAATGCTCATGCATGCGCGCGCCCATGCCGCGCATGCCGGCCTGCTGCACGCTGGTGGTGGACAAGCCCAGGATGCTGCCGGGCAACGCGGCGAAGAAACCCAGGGCATCCCGCTCGGGACCTTCACCGTCAGGCATCAGGCGCTCTTCGAAGAAGGCATTCAGTTCGGCCACGTCCTGGAAACCCGGCGCGGTGTAAGGGTCTTCCACTCTCACGCGCTGGTAGCGCAGGCCGGGCTTGAAGCTGCGCAGCAGCAGATCGGACGTATCGGCCACCGCCTGGTCGACGGCTTCGGGTGGGGTTTCCTGCATCACGCTGGTCGGCACCGCGAACAGGCCCACGGCGCGCTCGCCCTCGGGATATGTGCTGTCCTGGAACATGACGGCGGGAAAGCCGGCCTTGACCGGTTTGACGGGCTTCCACCCTGGCGGCATCAGGAAGGGCATGACCTTGCCTGACGGCAGCTTCATCTCGTGCCGTTCCATCGACGCTTCCAGGGCGTCGCCCAGCGTCTCGTTCACGAAGACCATGGATTTCTGGAGCATCTCCTCCAGCCTTGGGATCCAGACGGCGGCGTGCGCGTCGTCGATTTCGGCGCGCACGACGACGATCGCCAGCCCGCGCCGCCACACGTTGATCATCATGCGCTTGGTCTGGCCGTTGACCTCGCGGCTGGCCATGATGCCTGCCCCGCCTTCGTCGAACAGCCGATCGACGCTGTCGACCCGATTGGCCCACACCGAGGCGAACAGCATGCCGTAGCCGATCTCCAGCGCGGCCCGTTCGGGCGGGATCTCGGCGGCATAGACGGCCAGCGTGGGCAGGCCGGGCTTGTCGCTCTCTGCCACGAAGAGCTGGCGCATGTCGCGGACGGTGCCCGATTCGTCGAAGCGGTTTTCCTCGGCTTGCGTGCGCACCCACTTCAATTCGCTGGGAACCAGGATGCGGAAGTCCAGCGAGCGCTCATCCTGGACTTCGATGGTGAGTTCGGTGGCATCCACCACGTCCTTGCCAGCGGCGGCCGTGCCGGAAGCCGCCTGCGCCAGGGCAGGGGCGCCAGGGGCCGCGGCCAGCAGCAGTCCCGTCAGCATGGCTGCCAGCGCCAGGCGCCGCGTGTCGTATCGCTGTCTTGTTCGTGTCGTCATGAGTGCGTGCATCTTGTTCCGGCCCCTTTATCGCGTGCAAACGTAGCACGGCCGCGCGCGCCGGGGATGGGATCGACACCAATGGATACGCCTTCATTGCCGGTGCTTGCTGCCTCAGTCCATCCTGGCCTGCCGCAGTACCGAGCAAGGCACCCAGCCACTGCGCTCGTCGGCGGCACGCAGACACCAGACCCAGCCGTTGAGCTTGCGGTTGCCTTGCAGGATGTCGCCCGGCACCACATCCAGTTCCCGGGCCGTGTAGTCTTCCAGCGCCGTCCCGCGGCCGTCGCCGTTGTGGACGATGATCTGTCCCGGTACCCAGCCGCCAGCGTGGGTGTCGGTCTGGCAGAAATGCCAGTTGTCCCATCCTTCGGGGCCCTCATGGGTTTCACCCACGCGCAGTTGCGTGCCCGCCGTGAACGCGATGGGATCGGGATATTCACTGCGGTGGGGGCGGAGCACGAGAAAAAGCACGGGGGCGAAGCCTGGCGAATTGGGAAAAGTACGGGAGGAAGGGAGGGTCGGGGAGGTTGGGTAACGGCTTTTGACTGTATAAATATACAGTTATCGGGGTCGGATTTGCCATCTTGTGGTAGCTTTGAAACAAAAAGTAAATCCGTGGATTAAGTCCGCGCTTCGTGCGTTCCTATCATCATGGACGACCCTCCTCCTCGACACATCAAGGATCACCTTCCCCTCCTGCGCCGCTACGCCTTGACCCTGGCGCGCAACCCCCACGACGCCGAAGACCTGGTCCAGGAAGGGCTGGCGCGCGCCTATGCGCAGCGCGGCAAGATCGGAAAGGTGGAAAACGTACGAGGGTGGCTCATGGCGATCCTGCATCACACTTTCATCAGCGATTGGCGCCGGCGCCAGCATCCTGCGCGCCAGGCCGTGAGCCTGGACGAGGTGGCCGATATCGCAACCCCGCCCGCGCAAGAGCACGCGGTGCGCCTGCGGCAACTGCAGCAGGCGTTCCTGCGCCTGTCGGCGGACCAGCGCGAGGCGCTGCACCTGGTGGCCATCGAAGGCCTTTCCTACCAGGCGGCCGCTGACGTCCTCGATATTCCCATTGGCACGCTCATGTCCCGGCTGGGCCGCGCACGCGCGGCCTTGCGGGCCATGGAGGCACCCGTGCGTCCGCGCGGGCAGGCAGCCGAGTCCAAGCATCTCAAACTAGTTGGAGGCGATGATGGCTGAATCCGACCACGACACCGACGCGATCACCGAGTTCGATATCGACGCGTACCTGGACGAACAACTCGACCTGGAGCGCCGCATCGTGGTGCAGGGGTATCTGGCGCGCACGCCCGAGGCAGCCACGCGTGTCATGGCCGACCTGGAGATCCGCGATGCCTTGCGCCTGGCCGCCAGCCGGGAAGCGGCCTGCGCCGGCCCGGGCGCGGCGCGCCATGGCGGCGCGTCGGCCGATGTGCTGGCCGGGCGGCTGCAGCGGGCCCACACGCGGGCGCGCTGGTCGCGCCGCCTGCGGCCCGCGGCCGTGGCCATGGCCATGCTGACCGCGGGCTGGACTGGCCACGCGGGTTACGCGGCGTGGCAGGGGCAGGGCGCCACGCCCGCCCTGCATGCGCATCCCAGCGTGGTGGACGATGCGGTGCGCGCCCATCGCACGGCGGTGGCCCGTGCCGCCATGGTCTCGCAACCTGACGTGCCCGTGCTGGACACCGACGAGATCCTGCGCAGCCTGGGCATCCAGATGCCCGCGCTGCCCGCCGACTGGCTTATCCGCGACGTGCAGGTCTTCCCGGCCAGCAACGGCCCCGGCGTCGAGGTGACGCTCGACGTGGTTCCCGACGCGGGTCCGGACTGGGCGCTCGAGGCCGCGCCCGCGCGCATGGTGTCGGTCTTCGCCGCGCGCGCACCGCAGCCCGGCGCGACGGCTGCCCTGGAGCAGGGACGCTCCCGCGCCGAGGACACCAGCGTCGTGTATTGGCGCAAGGGCCAATGGGTCTATGCACTGGCAGGCAACCTGCCCGAGCCCGAATTGAGCGTGATGGCGCAGCGGCTGGCGCCTGCCGTCCCCGCCGTGCATTGATGACCACAATAGCAACGCAAGGAAAACCGCAACATGCTGTTTGACTGGATGTCCGACCCCACTGCGTGGCTCGGCCTGGCAACCCTGATCGTCCTGGAAATCGTCCTGGGGATCGACAACCTCGTCTTCATCGCCATCCTGGCGGAGAAACTTCCCGAACACCAACGCGACCGCGCGCGCCTGATCGGCCTGTCGCTGGCGCTGATCATGCGCCTGGGCCTGCTGGCCAGCATCGCCTGGATCGTTACGCTGACCGCGCCGCTCTTCTCGGTGTTCGGCCACTCCTTCTCCGGGCGGGATCTCATCCTGTTCTTTGGCGGCGCCTTCCTGCTCTACAAGGCCACGACGGAACTGCACGAGCGGGTCGAGGGCGCGGCGCATGGCAAGAGCGGCTCGGCGCAATACGCCTCCTTCTTCCAGGTGATCGCCCAGATCGTCGTGCTGGACGCAGTGTTTTCGCTGGACTCGGTGATTACCGCGGTGGGCATGGTCGACGAGCTCAGCATCATGATGACCGCCGTCGTCGTGGCCATGATCGTCATGGTGGCCGCCAGCAAGCCGCTGGTGCGCTTCGTGGGCCGCCATCCCACCGTGATCGTGCTGTGCCTGGGCCTGCTGCTGATGATCGGCTTCAGCCTCGTGGCCGAAGGCCTGGGCTTCCATGTGCCCAAGGGCTATCTGTATGCCGCCATCGGCTTCGCGATCCTGATCGAGTGCTTCAACCAGCTGGCGCAGCGCAATCGCCTGCGCCGCGTCAGCGCCATGGGCCGGCGCGAGCGCACGGCCCATGCCGTGCTGGCGCTGCTGGGCGGACGCCGCTCGCGCCGCGCCAAGCAGGATGAGCTGGACGACAGCGTCGTGACGCTGCCCGAGGACGATCTGCCGGTCTTCGCGCCCGAGGAAAGCACCATGGTCGAACGCGTGCTGGAGATGGGCGCGCGCAGCGTCGACGCCATCATGGTGCCGCGCCGCGACATGGTCTGGCTGGGCGTGCGCGATACGGCCGAGGACGTGTTGCGCAAGTTCGCCTCAGGCCATTCGCGGCTGCCGCTGTGCGATGGCGATGCCTCGAACGTGATCGGCGTGCTGCACTTCAAGGACGCGATGCAGGCCATCACGCAGCCCGGCGCGCTCGACCTGGTGGCACTGGCGCGTCCGCCACGCTTCGTGACGGATGCGATGCCGGTGATCAGGCTGGTGGAGGAAGTGCGCCAGAGCCGCGAGCACATGCTGATCGTGGTGGACGAGCACGGCGGCTGCGCGGGCCTGGTCACGCCCATGGACATCCTGGAGGCCGTGGCCGGAGACCTGCCCGAGCACGATGCCGACGGCCCTGACAGCGCGGCGCAGCCCGATGGGTCGTGGCTGCTGTCAGGCAGGTTGTCGGTGGATGAAGCCGCGCGCCTGCTGGATGCGCCCGAGCTGCGTGACGACTTCCCGGACGACACGACGCTGGCGGGATGCCTGCTGCGCCTGGGCGGCCGCATTCCCGAGGAAGGGGAAGTGCTGGCCTGGCGTGAATGGGAGTTCCAGGTCAGCCGCCGCAGCCACCTGCGCATCGAGCAGGTGGCCGCCAGGCAGGCGTCGCAGCCTCAACACTGATCGGGCGGCGGGCAAAAAAAGGGCGGCAACCTGTCGGTGCCGCCCTTTTCATTGCCGATCAGCCCTGCTTGAGACCCGGTGCCCAGGCCAGCCGCAAGGCAAGCGCACTACAGCACGCTCAATACTCCGCCTCCCGTTCCCAGCGCCGCGGCGGTGCCGGCCAGCAGCCAGGCATCGCGCCTTTCGGCGCCGACCCGCGGGGCGGCCCAGGCGGCATAGGCGCAACTCAGCGCGATCAGCAGCATCCCCATTGCGTAGACATCCATGACTTCCTCATGCAGACATGGCCGTCCGAGGGGACGGCCTGTCTACATGACGCTTGGCAGCGCGTTTTCATCCCGCCACCCCGCCCGCGCGCGCTTATTTTCCACGCAGCGCCACCGCCATGCCGATAGTGACCACCGCAACGCCCGCCCAGGCGGTGGCCGTTGGCATTTCCCCGAGCAAGGCCACCGCCAGCATCGTGGTCAGGCAAGGCACTGCGGCGGTGAAGAGGGCCGTCTCCTGGGCGCCCAGCGATGCCACGGCCTGGGTATAGACGAAGATCGATACGACACCCAGCAGGATGCCCTGGAAACCGGCCTGCATCAGGATGTCCTGCCAGCCCGCCGCCCATAGCGCCTTGTCGGGCAGCACGGCATAGACAGGCAGGTACGCCAGGCAGGACAGCACCGCGACGATGGCGGCGGCATGCGCGGGCGCCAGTCCCAGGCGGCGAGCGGTGACGGCATAGAAAGACCAGCACAGTGATGCGCAGACGAGCGCCGCGTCGCCCAGCAATTGCCGGGAAGACGCGCCGAGCAGGCTGTCCCAGGCCATGGCCGCGACGCCGATGCCGATCAGCGCAAGCCCCGTGCGCTTGGCCACGCCCGCCTTGGCGCCGGTGAGCAGCATGGCCGCCAGGAAGGTGGTGAGAGGCAATGTGCCGTGCAGGAGCGCCGCACCGTGGCTGGCGGGCGCCATCAGGAAGCCGGCATACGCGAAGAGGGCGAATCCCAGGCCGCCGAGGAAGGCGAGCAGCACTGCTCGGCGCGGCGCGAGACCGCGCAGCCCGTAATGCCACAGCACGGGCAGCATCAGGAGGCCGGCCACGCCGAAGCGCAGCGCGACGATGTCGGGCAGGGTGAGCGGCGAACGCGTGAAGCCCAGGCGGGAGACCAGGGTGAAGCCGGAGAAGAGCGCCACGACCAGCAAGGCGCAGGCGATGCCCACGCCCTTGCCGGGCTGGACCGCGGCGCGTGGCTGCTGGGGGGGCATGGAGCAGGAGGGCATGATGGGCATCGCGGCAAGGAGCCGGCAGGCTGGCGGGCGCCCAGCATGCCCAGGATCACGTCCAGACTCAATTGAGTTTTTCGCAGGATTGGGATGTGTGGGGCACATGCAAGCCCTGCGCATCGGGTATTGCCTGCCGGACCCAGGCCGCTTCCCGGACGGCGACGATCATGGCCTGGGCCAGCGCGGGCAAATCCGCCTCCCGGCGCGTGGCGATGCCCAGCGTGCGTTCGGGCGCGCCGCGCAAGGGCGTGATGGCCAGCGTTTCATCCAGGACCAGCTCGGCCCCCGACAGGGGCAGCAGCGAATGGCCGCAGCCTGCCTTGACGAACTTCCCGATGGCGTTGAGGTTGCGCAGCTCCATCACGGGACGGAAGGTCACGCCTTTCTTCAGGAAGGCGGTTTCCACCACGCGCCGCGTGCCCGTTCCTTGCGGCATGGCGATGAGCGGCAGGGCGTCCAGCGCGGGCACCGACCACTCGTCCAGGCCGCCGGGCCGGGCGTCTTCCCGGCGCGAGAGCAGCACGAAACGCTCCTGCAGGATTTCCTCGTAGGCCAGGTCCTTGTGGATGATGTCCAGGCCGGTCAGCGCCAGATCGGCGTGCCGTGCGCGCAGCAGGTCCAGCGCCGTATCGGTGAAGACGTCGTGCACGCGGATGAAGGCGTTGGGTGTCTGCTCGCGCAGCTTGCGCACCAGGGGCGGCAGCAGCATGGCTGCCAAGGTCGGCAGGGCGGCCACCGACAGGCGCTGCGCATGATGGCGCGCCACCGCTTCCAGCTCCGTGATGCCTTGCTCGAAGGCATTGCTCACGCGCGTGGCCACCTCCAGCAAGGCGTCGCCTTCGGGCGTGAGCTGCACGCTGCGCGTCGTCCGCTCGAAGAGCCGCGCGCCGACTTCCTCCTCGATCTCACGGATCAGCTTGCTCATGGTGGGTTGCGTCACGCAGAAGGCGTCAGCCGTCAGGCTGAAGTTCAGCGAGTGCGCGAGCGAGACGAAGATCTTCAACTGGCGCGGAGAAAGATTCATGCCTATCCCCCATCAATGCGGTCGCAAAATGAATTTCTGCCTGCGCGGACCGCCTCCTACTATAGGTGCACAAATTCGATAGCGATGAGGGCGCCCATGCTGCGCCGCAAAATCAACAGGCTGAAGAGGCAGGAGACAGGATGCTGAGGCTGGATGGGAAAGTGGCGCTGGTGACCGGTTGCGGCACGCGCGGGGAAGGGTGGGGCAATGGCCGCGCGATCGCGGTGCTGCTGGCGCGCCAGGGGGCGACGGTGTTCGGCAGCGACATGGACCTGGCTGCGGCCGAGGCGACACGGGATCTCATCCTGCAGGAGGGCGGCAAGGCAGACGTCGTACAGGCGGACGCCACGCGCCACGAGGACGTGGCGCGCATGGTGTCGGCGTGCGTGGACGCGCATGGCCGCATCGACATCCTTGTGAACAACGTGGGGCGCTCGGAGCCTGGCGGGCCGGTGGAGATGGACGAGGCCACCTGGGACGAGCAGTTCGACGTCAACGTGAAGTCCGCCTACCTGGCATGCAGGGCCGTGCTGCCCATCATGGAAAAGCAGGCGCAGGGTTCCGTCGTCAACATCTCGTCGGTGGCTGGCCTGCGGTATGTCGGCAAGCCACAGGTGGCCTATGCGGCGGGCAAGGCGGCGTTGATGCAGATGACCCGGACCACCGCGGTCATGTATGCCCCGCGCGGCGTGCGCCTGAACAGCGTGGTGCCGGGCCTGGTGTTCACGCCGCTGGTGCAGCGCCTGGCCGACAAATACGCGGGCGGCGATTTCGAAGGCTTCGTCGCCCACCGCCACAACCAGGTGCCGATGGGGCGCATGGGGGATGCCTGGGACGTCGCGCACGCCGTGCTGTTCCTGGCCGCGGACGAAAGCCGCTACATCACCGGGCAGGAGATCGTGGTGGATGGCGGGCTGGTGCAGGCCACCCGTTGACGCAGGTCAGGACCAGGGAGACAGCCATGGCGCAGGCAGGCCGTTTGCAGGGCAAGGTGGCGATCGTGACGGGCGCGGGTTGCGTGGGGCCGGGGTGGGGCAACGGCCGCGCGATTGCGCACCGCTTCGCGCAGGAAGGCGCGCGCGTCTTCGCGGTGGATCGCGACCTGGCCGCCATGGAGGAAACGCTGGCGCGCATCCGCGAGGCGGGCGGCGACGCACGGCCCTATCGGTGCGACGTGACCGACAGCGAGGCGCTGGCCGGCATGGTGCGGGATTGCCTGGCGGCTTTCGGGGCCATCGACATCCTGGTGAACAACGTGGGTGCGCCCATTCCCGGCGGCCCCGTCCAGCTGTCCGAGGCGGACTGGGACCGCCAGATCGACCTGAATCTCAAGACCGTGTTCATGAGCTGCAAGCACGTGATGCCGGTCATGGAGGCGAGGGGCGGCGGCGCCATCGTCAACATCGCGTCCACCTCGGGCATCCGCTGGACCGGCGCGGCGCAGGTCGGCTATGCGGCGGCCAAGGCGGGCGTCATCCAGTTCGCCCGTGTCGTGGCCGTGGAGTATGCGGCCAAGCGCATCCGCATCAATGCCGTGGTGCCGGGCCAGATGCACACGCCGCTGGTCGAGGCCAATCTTGCCCGCATGCAAAGCGGCGGCGACGTCGAGGCCTTGCTGGCCCGCCGCCAGAAGCGCATTCCGCTGCCTTTCATGGGAGATGGGCGCGACACCGCCAACGCGGCGCTGTTCCTGGCGTCGGACGAAGCGCGTTTCATCACCGGCACGGCGCTGGTGGTGGACGGCGGCATGAGCGCGCGCTGCGACTGAGGACGCACGCGGGCATCGTTGTTTCGGGCCTTGGGGCCAGCCCGGCAGTCGGTACCACAGAGCCCCGCCGTGCGGCGCGCCGGATGGCTTGCGCTTGCGGCAACCCATTAGGAGACAAGCGATGAAGTGGAGCAGACAGGCCCGGGCGGCGTGCGCCGCAGTGATCCTGGGCGCGGCAGTGCCCGCGGCAAGCGTGGCGGCGCAGGCCTTCCCGGCCAAGCCCATCCAGTTGGTGATTCCCTTCCAGCCCGGCGATACCGACAACATGCTGCGCCCCTTCGTGGACCGCATGCAGGAGTTCCTGGGACAGCCCGTGGTGCTGAACTACAAGCCGGGCGCGGGCGGCGGCATCGGTGCGGGGGCGGTGGCGGCCAGCCCGCCCGATGGCTACACGCTGGTGGGCAGTTCGCCGGGGTCGCTGGTGGTCGTGCCGCTGGCCAACAAGGAGGTGAAGTACCGCTTCGACGACTTCGCGCCCGTGGCCGCGCTGGCCGAGGGTGGCCTGATGCTGGTGGTGCCCGCCTCCTCGCCGTGGAAGACCGCCAAGGACCTGGTGGAGGCGTCGCGCAGGAAGCCGGGTGATGTCACCTTCACCAGCTCAGGCGCATTGGGCATCACGCACCTGCTGGCCGAGGCCTTCGCCAGGGAGGCGGGCGTGAAGTGGACACACATTCCCTTCCAGGGCAGCGGGCCCGCCATCACGGCCCTGTTGGGCGGACACGTGCAGATGGCGTCGACCGCGATTGCGCCGGCGCAGGCGCATCTGCAGGCGGGTACGCTGCGCGCGCTGGCCGTCTTCGGCGACCAGCGGCTCAAGGCCTATCCCGACGTGCCCACCTTGCGCGAGCTGGGCTACGAGATCGGCAGCCCCACCTTGTATGGCATTGCCGCGCCGAAGGGCACGCCGCCCGAGGTCGTGGACAGGCTCCATCAGGCGGCCCGTCAAGCCAGCGAGAAATATGCAGGCAAGATCGGCGAGACGCTGGCGACTTTCGGCGCGCAGGCGCATGTGCTCGGGCCAAGGGAGTACGCCGAGTACCTGAAAGGGCAGAATGCGCTCTTCGCGGAGGCGGTGAAGGGCCTGGAGTGAGACGGACGCCGCGCGGCCGCTACGATACAGGGTCGGATTCGCCGACGTAGCGGCCGCCGTCCACGATGAACTCCACGCCAGTACTGAAGCGGGATTCCTCGCTGGCCAGGAAGGCAACCAGATTGCTGATGTCGGCGGGGCGACCGGGTTCCTTGATGAGCTGATTGGGCCGGATGGGGCTGTTCAGCCCGGCAGTCAGCTCCGTGACGATTCGTCCAGGGTGGATGGAGTTGACCCGGATGCCGTGCGGGGCGAGCTCCAGGGCGGAAGCCTTGGTGAAGCCCCGCACGGCCCATTTTGCCGCGACGTAGCCGGCTGTGTTGGGCAGGCCGATGAGTCCGGCGATGGACGATACGTTGATGATGCTGCCGCCGCCTGCCTGGATCAGCGAGGGGCCGATCACTTTGGTGCCCAGGAAGGTGCCATGCACGTTCACCTGGATGACGGCATCGAAATCCTCCAGGGACGTGTCGGTGATCGGCCCCAGTTTCTGGATACCTGCGTTGTTGACGAGGATGGAGACGGGGCCGAACGCGGCTTCGGCCGCCGCCCGGGCGGCGACCCAGGACGACTCTTCGGTCACGTCCAGGTGCACATAGCGCGCGTTTTCCGCGCCGAGTTCGGCCGCCAGGGCCTCGCCTTCGCTATCCAGCAGGTCGCCGATCACCACGCGAGCCCCTTCCTGGACGAAGCGGCGTGCGTGCGAGGCGCCGAGTCCGCGCGCGCCTCCCGAGATGAAGGCTGTCTTGCCGAGCAGGCGTTGGGTCATGTCGTTTCCTTTGTGTGAAAGTGGGAAGGGAGCGCGGAGACAGGCAGGCCGAGGCGTTCGCGCAAGGTGCCTGGTTGCGATTGCCGTGCCGGGACCAGGCCCGCGCGCCGCAGCAGCGGTGAAACCTCCTCCACGAAGAACGCGAGGTCATCGGGGAAGGCGTGGGGCATCAGCATGAAACCGTCGGCGGCGCCGGCGTCGAACCATTGCGTCATGTGCGCAGCCAGGGCCCGGGGCGTGCCAGTGAACGAGGCGTGGCCCCGGCTGCCTGCCAGAAGGTGGAGCAGGGCACGGATGCTGGCTGGGCGGTGCTGCTTGATGAGTTCGGTAATGACGCCGTAGCGGCTCTTGATGCCTTCGAAGGCAGACAGGTCGCCGAGGAACGCGGGCAGGGGCCCATCCAGGGCATGGCCGGACAGGTCGATGCCGAAGCCCGCCAGCCACCCCAGGGACGCCTCCGGGGATATCAAGGCGTCCAGTCGTTGCTTGCGTGCCGCGGCCGCGCCGTCGGTGTGGGCGAGGGAGGGGCTGATGCCGGGAATGACCTTGATGCTGTCGGGAGACCTGCCATGCGCCTGGGCGCGCTGCCGCAGGTCCGCGCGAAAGGCTTGGCCGGCTGCCAGCGTGGGCTGCGCGGTGAAGACGACGTCGGCATGGCGAGCAGCAAAGTCGCGCCCTTGTTCGGAAGAGCCCGCCTGCACCAGCACGGGACGAGGCTGGACAGGAGGGGGCATGCCGTTGCCGGCGTGGGCATTCCGCCAATGCGCAAGCACGCTCCGCACCACCGCATCGCCCCGGGCATAGCGTTCCCCGTGAGGAATGGGTGTGTCCTGTCCGTAATTGGCCGCGGCTTGCGGCTCGCCGTTGGTCACGATGTTCCAGGCGGCACGGCCATGGCTCAACTGGTCCAGGGTGGCGAAGCTGCGCGCCAGTTCGCCGGCCTCGCCGAAGGTTGCCGATGCCGTCGCGATAAGGCCGAGATGCCGGGTGGCCTGCGCCACGCCGGCCAGCAGGGTCAAGGGGTCCAGTTCCCAGCGCGGGCTGTGCGCCACGCCTGGGTAAAAGACGAAGAAATCCGCCACGAACATGGCATCGAAGCCACCGTCTTCGGCGGTACGCGCCAGGGATTGGTAGTAGCGCAGATCACGCAGGCGTTCGGGCTCGGCGGAGGGCAGGCGCCACGCCGCCTCATGATGGCCGGTCACGAGTGCATTGACGAAGAGGATCAGTTTGCGTGGATGTGCCGCGGTCATGGCGTGGCCTGCTGGAGAGACGTGCCGGTTGGCATGGCGGGGAGCCGGCGCGGCAAGCCCAGGCCGTCACGCAGGCTGGTGGTGGAATGACGCGGCAAGGTGTGGGCCGCCAGGATTTCCGGCCAATGCGGCGAGCCGATGGGCAGGCTGAAGACGTTCCCCCTCCACTGCCTGGCCTGCGCATTGCCGGGCGTGTCCTGGCGCAGCAGCACCGCGCCTTGCGGAGCTTGCGCGAAGCTGGGCGAATCCAGCAGCGTGACCTCCGCGTTCTCGTGCGGGCCGCCGTAGCGCACGGGGTGGCCCTGCGGCGGGCGCGGGATGTCGAGCGGGCCGGCGGATCGCCAATGCAGGCTGCTTGCGTGAGCAGGGCGCACGCGCGCCAGGTCCACGTAGCGGCCGCTTGCCTTGTCGCACACCCGGGCATCGTCGTCCCAGGTGTCCCACAGCGCGGCCAGCATGTGGGCGTAGCCCGCGGCGAGCGGCGGGTCGACGCCGGCAGGCAACTGCCAGCCTGCGCGGCCGCCACTGACGTGGTCGAGCGCAGCCAGCCGGCGGGCGGCGTCATAGGGATGTGTCCTGGCAGGATCGATGCCTGCGACGAGTCCGATGTGACGGGTCTGCGCGGCAAGGGCCGCGAGCAGGGTCAGTGTGTCGAAGCTTGCATCGCCCGGCATCAAGGCCAGCGATGTCCACCCCGCCGCATCGGCTTGCAGGGCCAGGGCGAGCACGTCGTCGAAGCGTGCGCCCGGGGAGGGAAGAAGTTCGGCGTGAAGCCAGTCGCGTGGCCCGGTTTGCTGGCTGTCAGCAGGCAAGGAAACCTCCGTCGCAGGGAATGAGCGCGCCCGTCACGTAGTCCGAGGCCGCGGAGGAGAGAAAGACCGCCAGGCCTTGCAAGTCGTCCGGCACGCCCCAGCGACCTGCGGGGATGCGCGACAAGGCGGCGGCGCTGTCGGTGGCGTTGCCGGACAGCGCCGCCGTCAAGGCCGTGCGCATGTAGCCGGGGGCGATGGCATTGACCTGCACGCCTGCCGGGGCCAGGGCCACCGCGAGGGAGCGGGTCAACTGGGCCAGGCCGGCCTTGCTGACGCCGTAGCCCAGCGCTGCCGGCGACGCGGCGATACTGCGTATGGATGCGATGTTGATGATCTTGCCTGCGCCTCGTCGGGACATCGCGGCGCCCAGCTGCTGCGACAGCACGAAGGCGGCGCGCAGGTTCACGTCCAGCTGGATGTCCCAGTCGGCCTGCGTGTGCTGGTCCCAGTTCGCGCGCCGTTGCAGCCCCGCGTTGTTGACGAGGATGTCGGCATGGCCCTCGCTGGCCTCCAGGACTCGCCGTGCCGTCTCCGCCAGGCCGGCGGCGTCGGCGAGGTCCGCCTGTATGCTGCGCACGCGCACGCCCAACGAGGACAGTTCGTTTTCGGCCTCCTTGGCGGCTGTCCGGTCGAGCAGCACGAGGTCCGCGCCGGCCCGGGCCAGCCCACGCGCGATGCCCAGCCCCAGGCCGCGTCCCCCGCCCGTCACGACGGCACGTTTGCCTTGCAGGCTGAACAGGGTGTCCAGGCTCATTGCTTCGGCGCGGCCGACAGATCGATGAAGGCATCGACATCGAACGTGTTGCGCACGAGGCGGTTTTCCAGCAGGAAGCCCACTGAACGCTTCAGCTCGGCGCGCACATCGTCGTTGACGGGCGGCAGCCATTGCGAACGGCTGAATGCGATGAGCGTTTGCTCGGGAGTGAGGCCGAACGTGGGCGCCAGGGCCTTGGCGGAGCCGTTGGGATCGTCCTTCAAGGCCTGTGCGCCGCGTGCAATGGCGCGCAGGTACGCCTGCAGATAGGCGGGGTGCTTTTCCACGAGCGTCTGGCTGGCCACGATGGGGTTGAGGTTGTTCTTCAAGCCCTTGCCATCGCGCAGTATCCGCGCCTGCCCCTCGCTTTCCAGGCGCGTGAACACCGGATCCCAGGCGAGGGCCGCCTCGATGTCTCCTTTGAGCAGCGCAGTGCCCATGTCCTGCAGCGACAGGTTGATGAACGCCACGTCAGAAAGCTTCAAGCCGGCCTCCTGGAGGATGAGCACCAGCAGCTCGTGCACGTTTCCGCCGCGCAGCGTGGCGACTTTCTTGCCCTTGAGTTCCGCGACATTCTTGTACGGGGCATCCTTGCGCACGAGCAGCGCCTGTGCTTGCCCGCCTTGGTAGGCCAGGCCCACCAGACGGGTGGGAATGCCCGAGGCATGACCGACCAGCGCAGGCGTGTCGCCCAGCGCCGCGACGTCAAGATTGCCGGAGGCGAAAGCCTCGTTCACGGGCGGGCCACCCGCGAACTGCGTCCAGGTGACCTTGACGTCGCCGTGGCCGGCCTTCTTGAGTTCTTCCTCGACCCAGCCGTTCTGCCTGGCCAGCAAGCTGGCCGAGTAGGGGACGAATGTCATGAAACCGATACGCAACGTGTCTGCCGCGCGTGCGGGCGTGGTGGCGGCCAGTGCCAGGGTGGCGGCGGCCAGCAGGGTGGAGATGCGGGCAAGCATGGGATCCTCGATCAGGAAAAGGCGACGCACGGGGCGTCAGGAGTGGAAGTAGTTGTCGTAGAGGGCGAGCCGCAACGCCGCAAGCTGCAGGTCGTTGCGGGCCCTGGGGTGAGGCAGGTCCACGTCGATCGTCTCGGCGACGCGCCCGGGACGGCTCGACAGCACGACGACGCGGTCGCCCAGGTACAGCGCCTCTTCGATGTCATGTGTCACCAGGACCGTGGTGATGCGCTCGCGGGCGCGGATGGCAAGCAGCTCGTCCTGCAGTTGCATGCGCGTCAGCGCGTCCAGCGCGCCGAAGGGTTCATCCAGCAGCAGCATGCGTGGCCGATGGGCCAATGCGCGGGCAATCGCCACGCGTTGCGCCATGCCGCCGGACAATTGGGCCGGATAGGCGCTGGAAAAGGCGGAAAGCCCCACCAGAGAAAGCGTGGCGGCCACCCTTGCCTGGCGCTCGTCGGCAGTTAGCTGATGCAGGGCCAGGCCGATGTTCTCGTCGACCGACATCCACGGAATGAGACGGTGGTCCTGGAAGACGATGCCGCGGGCCAGGCCAGGGCCCTGCACGGGGGCGCCGGCCACCTCCACATCGCCCTGGTAGGCGGTCTCCAGGCCGGCCAGGATGCGCAGCAGGGTGCTTTTGCCGCAGCCGCTGGCGCCGATGATGGCTGTCACGCCCCCTTCGGGGAAGCGGAGGTCGATGCCGTCCAGCGCGTGGACGGCGCGGCCGTCCCTGTCCGTATAGGTCATCGACAGCGAGCGCAGTTGCGCGCCTGGGGAGGTCGGGGGTGTCGTCATGGTCACAGCCCCGCGAAACGGGTACGCCAGCGGATCAGCCGCTGTTCGGTCAGGCGGAGCAGGTCGTCGCTGAACTTTCCCAGCACACCCATGCAGAGCATGCCTGCCAGCACGAGGTCCGCCTGCGACATGGCGCGTCCGTCCATGATGAGGAAGCCCACGCCGCTCGAGGCCGCGATGAGTTCGGCCGCGACCACGCACATCCACGCCATCGCCAGGCCCAGCCTCAGGCCGCTCATGATCTGGGGCAACGAGCCGGGCAACATGATCCGCCTGATGAACAGGCCGCGCGGCAGTTCCAGTACCTTCGCCAACTCCACGTAACGGCCATCGGTCTGCCGGACTGCGTCCACCGTGCTGGTCAGGATGGGAAAGAATGCACCCAGCACGATGATGAATATCTTGGCGCCTTCGTCGATGCCGAACCACAGGATGGAGAGGGGAATCCAGGCGATGGGCGGGACCGGCTTGAGTACCTGCAGCAGCAGGTCGACGAGGTGATCCAGTTGCCGGAAGACCCCCATGCCGATGCCGAGCGCCAGCGCGAGCACCGCGGCGATGCCGAAGCCTTGCAGGACGCGCAGGCTGCTGGCGCTCACATGTCGCCACAGGTCCCCGCTGGTGGCCAGCCACCACACGGTGTCCGCCACGTCGCTGGGAGCAGGCAGCAAGGTGCGCGACACCAGTCCGGCGTTGCTGGCGAGTTGCCACAGCAGGATCAGTGCGATCGGCAACCCGAGCCTGGAGGCTCGATGGGCCAGGGCGGCAGGCCACGGCGCGGACAAGCGCCGCATCAAGGTTGCACGCCGCTGCGCAGGCGGGGCCCCAGTTCCGTCTTCAGGCGGGACTGCATGGCGTTCAGAAATCGGCATAGATATCGGCGCGTATCGCGCGGGTCAATGATGTCCTCGACACCGAAAGCCTGCGCCGTCGCCCATGGCGAGGCGAGCGAGCGCAGTTCGTCCTCGATCTCGGCGCGGCGCCCGGCAGGGTCCGGCGCAGCTTCGATCTCGCGTTTGAAGGCGACCTCCACGCCGCCTTCGATGGGCATGGAGCCCCACTCGGCCGAGGGCCAGGCCAGCTTCAGGCCAAGGCCGTTCTTTTCCGTGGTGGCCATGCCTCCCATGCCGTAGCACTTGCGGATGACTACGGTGATCTTCGGCACGCGAGCCTGCACGCCGGCATACACCGCGCGCATGCCTTCCCTGAGCGTGCCTTCGCGCTCTGCCTGCACGCCCACCATGAAACCCGGCATGTCCACCAGGAAGATCAAGGGGATATGGAAGGTGTCGCACAGCTCGATGAAGCGAACCTGCTTGCGTGCGGCACGGACATCCATGGCGCCGCCGTTGCGTTGCGGGTTGTTGGCCACCAGTCCCACGGTGTAGCCGTCCATCCTCGCCAGGGCGCAGATGAGGGAGGGCGCATGGGTGGGCTGGATCTCGAACACGGAATCCTGGTCGGCCAGCATGCCGATCAGGGCGCGCATGTCGTAGCCGCGGCGGCGGTCGCGTGGCACGATGCGCAGCAGGCCTTCCTCGCGGCGACCGGCAGGGTCGCCAGTCGGGCGTCGGGGCGGCAGCTCCCAGACATTGGCGGGGAGGTAGCCCAGGAAGCGCCGCACGAGCGCCAGGGCTTCGGCCTCGGTGTCCACGACGTTGTCGATGTTCCCGGAGTCTTCCACCGCCACGCGGCTTCCGCCCAAGGCCTCCTTGTCGACTGCCTGGCCCAGCGCTCGGCGCACCACTGCCGGTCCGGTGCAGAACACCTGGCTTTGGCCGCGCACCATCACGGACCAATGCGAGAGCACGGCGCGCCCTGCCGGTCCGCCCGCCGCGGCGCCGAGGACGGCGCTGACCACCGGGACCTGGCCCAGCAAGGCCACGGATGTCTCGAAGCCGTGCACCCCGGGGAAGACGCTGTGGCCACGCTTGCGCGTGCCGGCGACGGAGCCGCCGGCGCCGTCGATGAGATTGACGAGGGGAATGCGGTAGCTGAGCGCCAGGTCTTCCACGAAACCGCCCTGGCCGCCCTTCTTGCGGTCGCCAGACCAGCTCATGCCGCCGCGCACGGTGAAGTCTTCTCCGCCGACCGCGACCTCCTGTCCATCGATGCGCGCCAATCCCATGACGTAAGGTGCGGGCGTCACGCCGCGACCATCGGGACCCCTCTGGTCGGGAGGCACGGAGTGCCCCGTCAGCTTGCCCACCTCATGAAAACTGCCTGCGTCAACCAGGGTGTCGATGCGTTCGCGGATGGTCAGCCGCGCAGCGGCATGGTGGCGTGCCACGTTGGCATCGCCACCCAGCGACTCGGCCCAGCGGTGCCGGCGCTGGAGCTCCTCGACTTCGGGGTACCAGTCCGTGGCTTGCGGGTTCATGCGCCTGCCTCCGCATGTCCCAGCACGCCCCGTTGCGCCAGGGCATCGAGACGCGCGGCGTCGAGGTCCAGCCAGCGCGAGAGCACGTCGCGCGTGTCCCTGCCGGCGGCGCCGCCGGCCTGCTTGATGCAGCCGGGCGTGCCGCTCAGTTGGGGCACCACGCCGGCCACGGTCACGTCTCCGAGCTCGTCGTGTGGGACGCGCTGCAACATGCGGCGGGCACGGTAGTGCGGGTCGTCGAAAATGTCGGCAAGCGTATAGGCACGCGCGGCCGGGACGCCGGCCGCGGCCAATGCCTGCTCGATGGCGGCCTGGTCACGGCCTGAGGTCCACGCCGTGATCCGCGCGTCCAGCGTCTCCTCGTTGGCACGCCGCCGGGCGGCGGTGGCATAACGTCCATCCTCACCCAGTCCGGCATCCTCCATGGCGGCGGCCAGGCGGCGGAAGACGGCATCCGACATCGCGGCGATGTGCACGTGCCCACCGTCCCGGCTTGGATAGAGGTTGTTGGGCGTGCTGCCAGGCAGCCGCGATCCGGTGCGAGCGGGCACCGTGCCCAGCTTGTCGTAGGCGGGAACGAAAGGTTCCATCATGCTGAAGGCGCCTTCGTAAAGCGCAGCATCGACGACCTGGCCTTTCCCCGTGGCCTGGCGGGCATGCACGGCCATCATGGCGCCGAAGGCGCCATACAGACCGGTCAGGTAGTCCGTCATGGATACCGCCACCCGCGCGGGCGGACGGTCTGGATCGCCGGTCATGTGGCGCACGCCGCTGACCGCCTCGCCGATCACGCCATAGCCAGGCCGGTCGCGATACGGACCGTCCTGCCCATAGCCGCTGATGCGCACCAGGATCACGCCGGGGTTGCCTGAAGACAGCACGTCATAGCCCATGTTCCATTTCTCGAGCGTGCCGGGGCGGAAGTTCTCGATGACGATGTCGCTTCGCAACGCCAGTTCGCGTGCGAGCGCCTGGCCCTCTGCCTGGCGCAGGTCCAGCGTGACCAGTGATTTGTTGCGCAGCAGGCTGGCTGCGTAAAGCGAGACGCCATCCTGGTGTTCCCCCATGGTGCGCAAGGGGTCGCCCTCGGGGGCCTCGATCTTGATGACCTCGGCGCCGAAATCGGCCAGCAGGCGTCCACAGAAGGGGCCCGCGACGGTGGAGCCCATTTCCAGTACGCGCAGCCCTGCCAGCGCGCCGGAAGGCGGAAGTGTCTTCATGCCATGTCCTACAGAATGAAATTGCGATAGCGGGCGAACCATTCCCACCCGCTGCGCATGTTGGCTTTGCGCAGCGCCTCGGCGGCATCCGCATCGCCGCGGTGCAGCGCCTGCAGCACGGCCTTGTGCTCCTTCAGCGCCTGCTCGCCACGGCCGGGCAGGATGATGATCCGGCGCGACAACGCCATGATCTTTTCGCTGATGCTGTCCAGCATTGCGCTGAGCGTGCGGTGATCGGCCGCGACGATGATGCTGCGGCGGAACGATTCGTAGCCTGACAGGAAGGCTTCGAAGTCCTCGTCCTTCAGATAGCGCACCATCGGCCCATTGAAGAGTTCCAGGAATGGCTCCCAGTCCTGCGGACGTGAGCGCTCCGCGGCCAGGCGCGCGCTCATTCCTTCCAGGACTTCGCGCACGGAGAAGATCTCCGCCACCTGTTCATAGTCGAGCCGGAAGACGACCGCGCCGCGATTCGGGACGCGTTCGATGAGGCCCCTCAGGGCCAGCCCGGCGAACGCCTCCCGCACTTGTGCGCGCGATACCTTGTATTCCTGCGCCAGGTCGGTCTCGCGCAGCTTGCTGCCGGGCGCGATGCTCTGGCGGGCGATGCGGTCGCGCAGCGTCAACTCGAGTGTCTGCGCGCTGGGGGCCGTGCCGGACGGGGAGCGCCGCCTGCGCGGGGTGGTCTCAGGCATAACGCTGCACCACCGTCTTGGCGAGACTCATTTCCTCGAGCGCAAGCAAGCCCTTTTCACGCCCGTGGCCGCTGCGGCCCACCCCGCCGAACGGCAGTTCCACGCCGCCGCCAGCGCCATAGCAGTTCAGGAAGACCTGACCGCAGCGCAATGCCCGGGACAGCCGGGCCTGGCGCGATGCATCCTGCGTCCATACGCCAGCCACCAGCCCGTAGTCCGTGCCGTTGGCCAGGGCGAGCGCATCGGCCTCGTCCTCGAAAGGCAGTACCGACAGGACGGGCCCGAACACTTCCTCTCGTGCCAGGGCGTGATCGCGAGGCACTGGGCCGAACAGGGCTGGCCTGACGAAATACCCTTGTGCCGCCAGTGACGCATCGAGCTGGCCCTCGGCCAGCAGGGGGATGCCATCATCGACGGCGCGTTGCAGGAAGCTGCGCACACGGGCGTGCTGCGTGGCATTGATGAGCGGCCCGCAGTCCGCGTTCTCCGAAGGCAGACCGGCGCGAGTGGCACGGAACGCGTCGGCCAGCCTGGGCGCCCAGTCGTCATAGCGGCTGCGGGCGATCAATACGCGGCTGCCTGCCGAGCACGTCTGGCCGGCATTCTGCAGGATCGCTCGGACGATCACGGGCAGGGCCTGCTCGATGTCGGCGTCCTCGAAGAGGATCTGGGGTGACTTGCCACCCAGCTCGAGCACGCAGCGCACAGGTGTCGCGGCCGCGGCCTGCTGCACGAGGGTGCCGACGCGTGGCGAACCGGTGAATGTAATGAAGTCGATCCCGGGGTGTGCGCTCAGCGCGGCGCCGGCCTCTTCGCCGAGGCCGGTGACGATGTTCAGCGCGCCATCCGGCAGGCCCGCGTCGGCAAGGATATCGGCCAGGCGCAGGATGCTGAGACAGGCGTCTTCAGAGGGTTTGAGCACCGCGGCGTTGCCGACTGCCAGCGCGGGCGCGATCGTGCGCCCGAACATCACGGCGGGGTAGTTCCAGGGAATGATGTGCGCAGTGACGCCCAAGGGCTCCCGGGTGACGATGGCCTGATGCCCGGACAGGAAGGGAATGACCTGGCCCGCATGCTTGTCGGCCGCGCCGCCATAGAACTCGAAGTAACGTGCGGCGACGTCGATTTCGGCGCGCGCCTGCGCGCGGGGCTTGCCCGTATCGCGAGACTCGATGTCCGCAAGCTCCTCCGCATGGGCAAGGATGCCCACGGCTGCGCGCGTCAGGATGCGGCCGCGGTCCGTCGCGCTGAGGGCGGCCCAGGGACCTTGCAATGCCCGGCGCGCCGCGGAGACAGCGAGGTCCACGTCGCCAGCGCTGCCGCGGGCGATAGTGGCGTAGGTCTTTCCCGTGCAAGGGTCGATGACGGGCAGGCATTCGCCTGCGAGCGGGGCTACCCAGCGGCCGGCGATGAAAAGCGAAGACATGTGGATTCCAAGTGTTCTGCGCGTCATGCGAGACGCGGCAAGTCCTGAACACTTTATCGATGGCCGCCCGCTTTGTGAAAAACCGATGCGCTATATCCAAAGCCGCAATTCGAGGGGTGTGTCGACGAGTCTGTCTTGCAGGATGCAGACAATAATGTCGACAGAAAAAAGCCGTGCGGACCTGCTTGGAAGGAATATGTTCATTCCTTGGAAACGACGGTTTGGCGCGGCTTGGCGGTTATAGGGTTATGGCAATTGCGTCGTTCCATAGGCGTGGGTATCCGGCCTATGCTGACAGCCATCGAATCATTTGCATGCCCGTTTGCACCCGGGCCGGAACACCGCCATGCCTCTCTCTCTTTCCCTGCCTTCGCTGTCCTTGCCGCAACCCTTTGCATCCGCCTGGCTGCGACGCCGGACGGTTCCCCGTCATGGCATTGCCCGTGCCAGCATGACGGCGTCGGCCGAGCGGATGCTGGACGTCTCGGCCCGCTATTTTGCCGAGCCGGCTGAGTCCTTGGTGCAGGGCGGCGCCTTCGCCCGCCAGCGGGCCCGGGCGGGCAAGACTGACTGAGGGGCGGCACGACTGCCTTCGTGCGCTTACTGTGGCGGCGCCTCGCCCAGCGACAAGGCCAGTTCCTCCAGCATCCACCGCTTGAACACCTCGATGGCATGACGCCGCCGCGTGGCGGTGGCATAGGTCAGGAAGTGGCCCACATAGCGAATCTCCTTTTCCTTGCCTGCCAGCGGCCGCAACAGCCGCCCGCTGCGGATTTCCCGCTCGGCCAGTAGCGTCGACTCCAGCGCGACGCCCAGTCCATCGGCTGCCGCGGCAATCACCATGAAGCTTCGATCCAGCCGCGCGCCGTGCAAGGGCGGCGTCGGCAGGCCGTTCAGGTCGAACCAGGCCGGCCAGCGGATCTTCTTCACGTCGCTCTGGATGAGCGGCATGTGCAGCAGGTCGGCAGGCGTGCGGATGCGTGCGGCCATGGCCGGCGAACACAGCGGCGTCAGCAGCTCCTGCCCCAGCGGCACCACCACCTGGCCTTCGCTGCGCGGCTGGCCGTAGATCACGTCCAGGTCGAACTCGTTGTATTCGAAACGCGCGTAATCGGTGTTGGCAGCCAGCCGCAGGTCGATCTGCGGGTGCGCGGACAGGAAGCTGGAGAGGCGCGGCAGCAGCCATTGCGCGGCGAAGCTGGGCGCCGAATGCAGGCGCAGCATGGCGGGACCGTGGCTGCTGACCAGTTCCATGCCGATGCGCAGTTCATCCATGCCGCGCGCCACGTGGCCGAAGAGCGTTTCCCCATTGGGCGTGAGCGCGATGGCGCGGCCGGTGCGCAGAAACAGCTGGGTGCCAAGCGCCTCCTCCAGGCCGCGGATGGCGTGGCTGATGGCGCTGGGCGACAGGCAGAGCTCGTTGGCCGCTGCGCGAAAGGAGCCGGTGCGCGCCGCGGCCTCGAAGGTGCGCAGCATGGCCAGCGGCAGTGTCCGCAAGGCGTCGGGCGCCTTGTCCTTCGAGGCTGTCATGCGGGTAATCCCCTTGTTTTTCGGTGAGCTGAATTCACCTGAAGGTGCAATATTACCGTTTGTTTGCCCGTTTTCACGTGGTTAGGATTCACCTTCATGCCCACGATGCATGAAGCATTTCCCCAAACACGAGAGGACAGGAGACAGCATGCTGTTGGACAGCAAAGTTGCCGTGATTTCCGGCGCCGCCGGTGTGCGCGGTATCGGTTACGCCACCGCCAAACTATTCGCCGAGCAAGGCGCCAAGGTCGTCATTCTTGACCTGGACGAGGCCGCCAGCCAGGCTGCCGCCGCCACCTTGCCGGGCGCCGGCCATCTGGGCCTGGCCTGCGACGTGACCGACGCCGCCGCCTGCCGGCGCGCCGCCGATGCCGTGCTGGCCCGGCACGGCCGCATCGATGTCCTGGTCAACAACGCGGGCATCACCCAGCCGGTCAAGACCATGGAGATCGACGCGGCCAGCTGGGACCGCATCCTGGACGTGAACCTGCGCGGCGTGCTCCAGCTCAGCCAGGCCTTCATTCCCCAGTTCCGCAAGCAGCGTGCCGGCTCCATCGCCTGCATGTCCTCGGTGTCCGCACAACGTGGGGGCGGCATCTTCGGCGGCCCGCACTACTCGGCCGCGAAGGCCGGCGTGCTGGGCCTGGCCAAGGCCATGGCACGCGAGCTGGGGCCGGACAACGTGCGCGTGAACTGCGTCACGCCCGGCCTCATCGAGACCGACATCACCGGCGGCAAGCTCACCGACGCCATGCGCGCCGACATCCTGAAGGGCATTCCGCTGAACCGCCTGGGCCAGGCCCGCGACGTGGCCAGCGCCTATCTCTTCCTTGCGTCCGAGCTGTCGTCCTACATCACGGGCGGCGTCATCGACGTCAATGGCGGCATGCTGATCCACGGCTGAGGAACGACGATGACCGACACGCTTGCATCCCCCGCGCCGGTGCGCACGCTGCCTGCCGATGCACCGCGCGCTGAAAGACTGGCCCATCTGCGCGACGTGGCCTACCGCATCCGCCGCTATGCCTTGCGCATGGGCGAGGTCCAGGGCCAGGGCTACATCGGCCAGGCGCTGGGCATGGCCGAAATCCTTGCGGTGGCCTATGGCCACGCGCTGACGCTGCGTCCTGAAGCTCCCGAATGGGAAGGCCGCGACCGCTTCCTGCTGTCTCACGGCCACTACGCCATTGCCCTGTATGCCGCCCTGATCGAAGCCGGTGTCATCCCCGAGGGCGAGCTGGAAAGCTATGGCAGCGACGACAGCCGCCTGCCGATGTCCGGTATGGCCGCCTATACGCCCGGCATGGAAATCTCCGGCGGCTCGCTGGGCCAGGGCCTGACGATCGCCGTCGGCATGGCGCTGGGCCTGCGGCTCAAGCGCAGCGATGCCTTCGTCTACAACTCGATGTCCGATGGCGAGCTGGATGAAGGCGCCGTCTGGGAGGCGGTGCTGTCGGCAGCCCACTACAAGCTGGACAAGCTGATCTGCCTGGTCGACATCAACAACCAGCAGGCCGATGGCCGCTCCAGCGACGTGCTGGGCTTCGAACCGCTGGCCGACAAATGGGCCGCCTTCGGCTGGCACGTCCAGCGCGTGAAGGGCAATGACCTGGAAGCCGTGCTGGATGCCTTCGACCGCGCCCGCGCGCACGAGGGCGCCCATCCTCGCGTGATCCTGTTCGACACCCTGATGGGACGCGGCGTGCCTTTCCTGGAAGCACGCGAGAAGAACCATTTCATCCGCGTCGAGGAAGCGGAGTGGCGACAGGCCATCGACATCCTGGACCGCCAGCACGCAGGAGAACGCGCATGAGCCAGCCCGCCCCCAACAAGCCCAAGCTCACCACCTCGGCCATGATCGCCTCGATCGCGGCCGAAGGACAGCCCACCCGCAGTGCGCCTTTCGGCGAGGCGCTGGTGAAAGTGGCGGCCGAGCGGCCCGACATCATCGGCATGACGGCCGACCTGGCCAAGTACACCGACCTGCACATCTTCGCGCGCGAATACCCCGAGCGCTTCTTCCAGATGGGCATGGCCGAGCAGCTCCTGATGGGGGCGGCCGGCGGCCTGGCCAAGGAAGGCTACGTGCCTTTCGTCACGACCTATGCAGTGTTCGCCGCGCGCCGGGCCTATGACTTCATCCACCAGATCATCGCCGAGGAGGATCTGAACGTGAAGATCGCCTGCGCGCTGCCCGGGCTGACCACGGGGTATGGCCCCAGCCACCAGGCCACCGAGGACATCTCGATCCTGCGCGGCATTCCGGGACTGACCATCGTCGATCCTTGCGATGCGCTGGACATCGAGCAGGCCGTGCCCGCCATCGCGGCGCATCGCGGTCCGGTCTACATGCGTCTGCTGCGCGGCAAGGTGCCGCTGGTGCTGGACGAATACGACTACCAGTTCGAGCTGGGCCGCGCCAAGCTGCTGCGCGACGGCAAGGACGCGCTCATCATCTCCAGCGGCCTGCTGACGATGCGCGCGCTGGAAGCCGCGCAGGAACTGGCCGGCGGCGCGGCGGACGTGGCGGTGCTGCATTCGCCGACCATCAAGCCGCTGGACGAAGAGGCCATCCTGCGCGAAGTGCGGCGCGGCGACCGTCTGGTCATCGTGGCCGAGAACCACTCCGTGGTGGGCGGCCTGGGCGAAGCCATCGCGGGTCTGTTGCTGCGCAAGGGTGTCGCGCCCACGCGCTTCAAGCAGATCGCCTTGCCCGATGCCTTCCTGGATGCGGGGGCCTTGCCCACGCTGCATGACCGCTACGGCATCTCGACCTCGGCCATCGCGTCCTCGATCAAGTCGTGGCTGTAAGACGGAGCGTTTTCAAGACTGAATAGTCAAGACTGAATCGTCCACATGACCGCCCGCGTGCAGGGCACGCGGGTACATTCCCATAACTGAAACAAGAGACAGGAGACAACATGTCCAGGATTAGCAGAAGAACCTTCGTGGCCAGCGCAGGCGTCCTTGCCACCGCGCCATTCTTTCCGGCCATCATCCGGCCCGCCCATGCGGCCGTCACCCTGACGCTGGGCCACGGCGCCGCGCCGGGCAATCCGCGCGCGGTCGCCGCGGAGAAGTTCGCCGAACTCGTCGCGGCCAAGAGCCAGGGCAAGGTGCGCGTGAACATCGCAGGCGCCGAGCAGCTCGGCAGCGATGCCGCCATGCTGACCAGCCTGCGCACCGGCGCGCTGGATTTCTCGATCAACAGCCAGGGCCCCGTGGGCAACGTCGTGCCCGAGATCAACGTGCTGGGCCTGCCCTTCCTCTTCCAGTCCGCCGACCAGGCCGTGAAGGTGCTGTCGGGTGACGTGGGCAAGGACCTGGCCCAGCGCCTGGAACCTGCCGGCCTGTCCCTGCTCAGCTGGTGGGACAACGGCATCCGCCACGTCACCAACAGCAAGCGCGCGGTGCAGACGCCGGCCGACCTGAAAGGCCTGAAGCTGCGCGTGCCGTCCGACGTGATGCTGATGGATGTCTTCAAGTCGCTGGGCGCCAGCACCGAGCAGATCGCCTTCGGCGAGCTGTACATCGCCCTGCAGCAGGGCGTGGTCGATGGCCAGGAGAACCCGCTGGCCAACATCGAAAGCTCCAAGCTCTACGAGGTGAACCGCTACATCAGCCTGACCGGCCACGTGTGGCAGAGCAATCCCTTCCTGATGTCGCGCATCGCGCGCGCCAAGGTGGGCGAGCCCGAGCTCAAGGCCATCCAGGAAGCGGCCGAAGAGGCCGGCGCGTTGCAGCGCCAGCTGATGCGCGACGCCGACACCCAGCTGCTGGCGAAGTACCGTGCCGACGGCAAGCTGCAGGTCAATGAAGTGGACCCGGCGCCGTTCCGAGAGGCAACGGCGCCGGTCATCGAAGCCTGGCGCAAGAAAAGCAAGGTCGGCCCTTTCGTCGAGCGTCTGGTGGACGCGGCGAAGTCCTGATTTTCCGAACAGGTTCCCATGATGACAACACCCTTCAAGCAATCGCTTGTGGGGGCCACGCAGCGGATAGACCGGCTCATTGCCGGTTTTTCCGCATTCGTGGTCCTTGCCGCCACCCTGGTGCTGCTGGTCTGCCTGGCCATCAACGTGTTCGTCCGCTATTTCAATGACGCGGGCGGCCTGTCGTGGGTGGGCGAACTCTCCGCCTTCCTGTTTCCCTGGATGATCGCCGGCGGCATCGTGCTGGGCGTGCAGCGCGGCGCGCACATCGCGGTCGACGTGCTGACCACGCTGTTGCCCGAGCGCTTGCGGCTGGTCTGGGCCATCGCGATCAACCTGCTGGTCGTGGCCACCTATGCCTGGCTCTTCCATGCCGTGGTGGGCATGATGGACATCGTGGCCATCGAGATCAGCCCCATGCTGAACCTGTCGGTCAGCTGGGCCTATGCCGCGTTGGCGTATGCGGCCCTGGGCACGGCGGCGTGCAGCCTCTTCATCGCCTTGCGCGTCATGGTGCAGGGCGCGGCCGCCTTGCCGCAACCGGAGCCCGAGGAGAGCGGACTATGATGCCCGTCCTGATCGTCACCTTCCTCGTGCTGCTCCTGCTGGCCGTGCCGGTCGGGCACGTGCTGGTCATCGCCTCGGGCGCGGCCATCAGCACCAGCGAGTTCCTGCCCTACAACATCATCATCCAGCAGCTCTTCGGGCCGTCGCAGTCCTTCCCGATGCTGGCCCTGCCGTTCTTCATCCTGGCTGGCGGCCTGATGATGAGCGGCACGCTGGGCCAGCACCTGGTGGATTTCGCCACCGTGCTGGTGCAGCGCTATCGCGGCGGCCTGGCCTCGGTGTCGGTGCTGGGCTCCGCCACCATCGGCGGTGTCTCGGGCTCGGCCGTGGCGGACGCAACGTCCATGGGGTCCATCCTGATCCCCTGGCAGAAGCGCGAGGGCTATCCGGCGGGCTTCGTGGCGGCCAACAACGCGGCCACCTCGATGATCGCGGTGCTGATTCCGCCTTCCATCCCGATGATCCTCTATTCGCTGGTCTCGGGCGTGTCCATTGGCGGCCTGTTCCTGGCGGGCGTGCTGCCCGGGCTCATGATCACCGCCGTCTTCATCCTGGTCTGCAACCTGTCGGCGCGTTTCCGCAACTTCCCCTATAACCGGGTGCCCTTCGACTGGGCGCGGTTCTGGCCGCTGCTGGCCAAGGCCTCGCCGGCCTTGCTGCTGCCGGTGCTGATCCTGGTGCTGTTGCGCTTCGGCATTGCCACGCCCACCGAAGTCTCGGTCCTGGCCACGCTCTACGCGCTGCTCATGGGCGTGCTGGTGTACCGCGACCTGACCTTGTCCGCCTTCGTGAAGGCCGTGCTGGCGGCAGGCGTCTCCACCGGCGTGGTCATGCTGGTCATCATGGGGTCCACCGTGGTGGCCTGGCTGGTCACCTTCGCCCAGGTGCCGCAGGCCTTCGCGGCCTGGTGCCTGGAAACGCTGCAGGACCCGTGGGCCATCATCCTGGTGCTGAACCTCATCATGCTGCTGGTGGGCATGTTCATCGACCTGCCTGCCGCCATCCTGCTGCTGGGTCCCATCTTCGTGCCGCTCGCCAAGGAGATCGGCCTGGACCCCATGCAGCTGGGCATCATGATGGTGCTGAACCTCAGCATCGGCCTCTTCACGCCACCTGTCGGGACGACGCTGTTCATCTCGAGCACCATCGCCAAGGTGCCCGTGCTGAAGGTGGTGAAGGAGTTGTGGCCGTATTACCTGGGCGCGCTGATCGTGCTGGCGCTGTTCAGTTATGTGCCGGTGTTGACCTTGAAGTTCTAGTCCGGTGCCCTTCCATTCGCCACGCCGGCGGATGGAGGGGCACTGCAGGTCACATCAATCCCCGCCCAGCGCATCGAAGCGCCGCGCCAGGTCGTCCAGCAGCGCGCGCACCGCCGGCAACAGCCCGCGGCGCGAGGCGAAGACCGCGTGCACGATTTCGCGCCGCGGCGCCCAGCCCGGTATCACCTGCACCAGCTCGCCGCGCGCGAGCTGTTCGCGCACCAGCATCGAGGGCAACTGCACCACGCCCACGCCGGCGATTGCCGCCGCACGCAAGGCCAGCATGCCGCGCGTGACGAAACGCGGCCGGTGATGGAGGGAAGCGCGTGCGCCATCCGGCCCGATCAGTTCCCACAGGTGCTCGTGTTGCGGCAGACCCACGGCCATGCTGGGCAACCCAGCCAGGTCTGCCGGCACGGTCGGCACGCCGCCCGCCAGCAAGCCGGGGCTGGCCACCAGGCATTGCCCGCGTTCGACCAGCACGCGCAGCACCAGGTCGCTGTCTTCCAGCGGAGGCGGCCGTACGCGGATGGCGATGTCGATGCCTTCGCCCACCACGTCCACCACGCGGTTGGTCTCTTCCAGGTGAATCGTGACCAGCGGGTGTTCGACCATGAAGGCGCCCAGCATGTCGGCCACCTGTGCATCCAGCAGCGCGATGGGGCAGGTCATGCGGATGATGCCGCGCGGCTCGGCATGCGTCATGGCGATGGCGTCGTCGGCGGCATCGGCTTCCACCAGCATGGCCTTGCAGTGGGTGTAGTACGACTGCCCGATTTCCGTGACGGCGAAACGCCGCGTGGAGCGCTGGATCAGCCTTGTGCCCAGGCGGTCTTCCAGCAAGGCGATGCGGCGGCTCAGCTTGGATTTCGGAATGCCCAGCGCGCGTCCGGCGGGAGCGAAGCCGGCGTGGTCCACCACCTGCACGTAGTAATAGAGATCGTTGAGGTCGCGCATCGCATCGAGAGGAAAAGTCCGTTTATCGTTCCTATTTTAGGACGCTGAAGGCGGAATTTCCCATCTACCGGGGAATTCGTTCTCTTTCTATAGTGATCCTCTATCCACGCAGCCAGTGGCTGCACAGAACGGAGAACGCATCATGAAGAAGATCCTCGGCGTCTACAGCGCACCCCGTCCCCACTGGGTCGGTGACGGCTTTCCCGTGCGCTCGCTCTTCGGCTATGACGGCCTGGGCAAGCACCTGAGCCCCTTCCTGCTGCTGGACCATGCCGCGCCCACGCATTTCGAGCCTGCCGCGCAACCCCGTGGCGTGGGCCAGCATCCGCACCGCGGCTTCGAGACCGTGACCATCGTCTACCAGGGCGAACTGGCGCATCGCGACTCGACCGGCGCGGGCGGCCTGATCGGCCCGGGCGACGTGCAATGGATGACGGCTGCCGGTGGCATCCTGCATGAGGAATTCCATTCGGAGGCCTTCACGCAGCGGGGCGGCACCATCGAAATGGTCCAGCTGTGGGTGAACCTGCCCGCGAAGGACAAGATGGCTGCGGCGGGTTACCAGACCCTGCTGGCCGGTGACATTCCGACGGTGGCCTTGCCCGATGGCGCGGGCAGCGTGCGCGTCATTGCCGGCGAGTACGCGGGCAGCCAGGGGCCGGCACGCACGTTCACGGCCATGGATGTCCGCGACATCAAGCTGGGGCAGGGCGGTGCGGCGCGTTTCGAGACCCGCGACGGACACACGCTGGCGTTGGTGGTGCTGCATGGCACGGTGCTGGTCAACGGCAATGCGGTGGCTCGCGAAGGCCAGCTGGTGCATCTGGATCGCGACGGCAGCGGCGTGGAGATCGAGGCCAACAACGATGCCGTGGTGTTGTGGTTGTCGGGCGAACCCATCGACGAGCCCGTGGTGGGCTACGGCCCGTTCGTGATGAACAGCGAGGCCGACATCCGCCAGGCTGTCGATGACTTCAACCGCGGCCGCTTTGGCGCCATGGTTGCCTGAGCGCAGCGCGGGGCGGTCTCCCCCAAGGAGGCCGCCCCGCGTTCAGCGGGCCACCAGCCGCTGGCTGCCGTCGGGCAGCACCTGCGCCGTGATGGGGGCCAGCGCAGCCAGTGCCGCAGGCAGGCCGCGCGGATCGTTGAGGTCCACGGCGCCGCTGACGGGGAATTGCCGCAGGCGCGGCGCATCCAGGCGCGTGGGCTCGGACAGATAGCGGTTGATTTCATCGACTGCCAGCCACAAGGGCGTGGCGCGGAAATCCAGCCGTCCCCGTTGCCAGGCAACGAAGGGGCCGACGTCCACCCGATCCAGGTGGCCCAGGCCCGAGGCCGACACGGCGATCATGTCGCCGGTTTCCATCGGCGTGGTCTTGCGCTGCCACCACGCGCCGCTGCGCAGGCTGACGGGGCCGGTCTCGACGCTGATCAGTGTTTCTTCAGGCAGTTGCCGCACATTCACCCGGCCCCTCGTCATGAGGACCTGCGCGGGGCCGGCCGCTACGGTCCACGCGGGCGTATTGTCGGCGCGCAGTCCCAGATACAGCTCGCCGGCGTGCAGCGTGATGCGCCGCGCATCGGCGTGGATTTCCACGCTGGCGCGGCTGTCGGTGTTCAGGAACAGTTCTGCGCCATCGGGCAGCGATTCGCGATGCCGTTCTCCGCGTGCCGTGGCCAGTTGCGCGGCATGCAGGGGCTGCTGCCAGAGATGGGGCCGGGCGGCGAGGCCGGCGCCCAGCACGGCGAGAGACAGGCCGGCACCGCCCAACAGCACGCGGCGCCGGTTCAGGCGAAGTGGGCTGGCGCCTGTTGCCGCGATCCGGGCGGCACCTGGCCGGGCAGCGGCGCCTGAGTGTTCCGAGCCGTCCCACAGGTGGTCCAGGCGTCCGTATTGCAAGGCGTGGCGGGGGTCCGCCATGCGCCAGAGTTCGAACGCGCGGATCTCCATCGGCGACGCATCGCCCGAACGCATGCGCGCATACCAGTACGCGGCCTGGTCGTGGGGATCGTCGGGAATGGCGGTGTCGCTGGGACGCATGGAAGAGGGCGGCGAAGAACCGGGAATGAGCCAGATTATTGCAAATGGTTATCGTTACTGCAATTGCGTCCGGGCATGAATGTGGCGTCACGTGTACGCTGGCAAACTTCCGTCCTTCCAGATTGCCGTCCATGACCCAGCCGCTACCCGACGACGCCATCCTGTGCCGCCCCATCGGCATCATCCGCAGCCCTTACGCACGGCCTGAAGGCACGCCGATCCAGAGCGCGGGGGCGCCTGCCGAAGCGGCCACGCTGGAAGTGCATGAGGCGTACGCCGCGGGCTTGAAGGACATCGAAGGCTTCGACTATCTCATCCTGCTTACGCACCTGCATCTGTGCCAGCAGGAGAAGCTCGAGGTCGTGCCTTTCCTGGACACGGTGCCGCATGGCGTCTTCGCCACCCGCGCGCCGGCGCGTCCGAATCGCATCGGCCTGAGCATCGTGAAACTCGCCAGGGTGGAGGGAAGCGTGCTGCATTTCCTGGGCAACGACATGGTCGACGGCACGCCCGTGCTGGACATCAAGCCCTATGTGCCGCGTTTCGACGCGCGCGAAACCGAGCGCGTGGGCTGGTTCGGGCCGCAGCTCTCGCGCCTTGCGCAGACGCGCGCCGATGGCCGCATGCGATAACCTTCGCTGGCGGAAGATCCGCCAGACAGTTTTCTTGTTCCTCCAAGGAGTCCATCCATGAAGATCAGCGCCCGTAATGTCCTGCCCGGCAAGGTCGTCGCCATCGTGCGCGGCCCCGTCACCACCGAAGTCACGCTGGAGATCGCGCCTGGCGTGCAGATCGTCTCGACGATCACCAGCACCTCGGCCGAGTCCCTGAAGCTGGGCGAGGGCGCCAAGGTTTATGGCGTCATCAAGGCATCCAGCGTGATGATCGCGACGGATTGATTGCGCGACTGCGTCACCCGCGCACAACATCTTTTTTTGCGCGGCCATGACAAGAGTCGCGGAGTCATGCTATAGTCGCGGACTTGGCACTACGAGGTGTGGAGCCGGAGTTTTTGAGGTGCGTGGGCCAGAAGTTCGGGCCCGTGAGAGACGCACCCCCGGAGAAGCACTTCCGGCTGCTTGATGGATTGCCCGAAGAAATTCAGCGCCAGCAAGACAGTGAAAAAAATTCCTGATATACTCTCGCCTCTTTGCGAAACATCGATGGTTCGCAAATAAGTTGAAGCAGTACCGAGTTGAAGCAGTACCAAGCGCCCGTAGCTCAGTTGGATAGAGTACCTGGCTACGAACCAGGGGGTCGTAGGTTCGAATCCTGCCGGGCGCGCCAATTCTGAAGGGCCTCCACGAAAGTGGAGGCCCTTTTCTTTTGCGCCATTCAAGCCGCATCGCGCTGGCGCGTGTTGCGGCAATCCGTTCAAGGCAGGCTACGGTTGCGCCTGGCCCTGGCCCGGCACCGCTCAGGCCGCCACGCCAGAGAGATACCCAAACCGGGATGACAAAGGTGCCGAGATATTGCACACGATTCCCGCAGGGAGGTACTGGACCTCGGCGGATCCATCGAAGGCGCTGCGAACGCTGCTGCTGACAGTGCGGCTGCCGAACCCTCTCCTGGAGGGCGGGCTCACGGCAGGTCCGCCCGATTCGCTCCAGCTCAGATTGAACACTTCGCCACCCCCATCGTCCGGGCTGAGGGCGATGGACCATAGCACCTCGATGTTCCCGCCCGTGGTGGAAAGGGCGCCATATTTTCGGGCGTTGGTGGCCAACTCGTGAATCGTCAAGGCCAGCGCGGCGGCTGCTTCCTTGGCCAGGGTGATATCCGGGCCGACACAGCGAATCTGGAAGTCCGAGGAGTACGGCGCCAGGGCCTCGGAAAGCAGCACGTCGAGGCTGGTTTCGACGGGAGAGACGGCCAGGGCATGGGCGCGTGCCATGATCACGAGGCGGCTGCCCAGCACGCGCTGGAAGTCGAGAGGGTCCGGGTGGCCGCGCAATGTCAGGTTGGCGACGGCACCCACCGAGGAAAACAGATTCCGGATGCGATGATCAAGCTCGCCCAGGAGCAGCTCGCGTGCCTCGCGGGAGCGGCTGTATCTTGCAAGCTGCGCGCAGAGGATGGCTGCTTCGGCGATGGCGGATCTTTGCGCTTCGGTAAGATCGATGGCGCCACGGAAGCTGGTGGAGATGGCGCCGTGCGGCAAACCGTCGGATCCGATGGCGGGCGTGGACAGCACGGACTGGAGCCCGTGCGCCAGCATCAACATCCGCCACTCCGGCTTCATGCGCGGGTCGGTGGCGATGTCGGTGACCTCGTAGGCTTTCCCGTGAAGAACAGCGAGGCCGCAAGAGCCACGTCTCGCACCTTCAAACGGTTTGTTTGCAATGAGCCCAGAGAAAGATGCAGGCAGGCTGGGAAAGATGGCGTGCCGGAAGCTGAGGCCAGGCTTGTCCAGCACCGTGATTCCGACCACCGCATGCGGAAGGGCAGCCTGCAGCCGGTCTGCGAACTCGTGCAGCAGTCCGGCGACAGGCTCGTCAGCACAAATCACGTCGAGTGCCTTGCGCCGAAAATATTCAATCAAATCGCGCATTTGCACCGCCGACTGTAGGACTGAGGATTGGCTCCCACGGTACCATATGTGCGATATCATCGCGCCCAGCCCCTTTAAACATCAAAGGCTTACAATGGCCGCCAGGAATCACGAATGGCGCGCCCGGGCAGCAGGATTGCCTTTTGGATCAGTGCGTCAGGCATCAAACGTTTCACTGGCGACGGCCCTGGCTACATTTCGCGCGAGTTTTGTGCGTCTGGAAGCCTGTTGCAGATGTCGCTCGTGGTTCAATTCTTCAGTTAGTCAACGCAGTCCCTCCGACGATTTGGGCATGAAGTCCGTCTCAGCGAGCGATGCAGTGATGGAGTCGCCGTCAGGGGCATGTAGCCCTGGCGGTTGAAATTTGGCCTGGGCGGATCATGGAAGAACAAACACAACAACATCGCCAGGGAGCTCGCATAGTGAGCGGCGCGCCCCTGCCCGCCGAGGAAAGCCTCTTTTTTGCCGCGGTGAAGTCGGCACCCATGCCGATGCTGATTACGGATCCACGGCTGCCTGACCATCCCATCATTGCTGCGAACAACGCGTTCTGCGAATTGACCGGCTATGCGATGGAAGACATCGTGGGCAGGAACTGCCGCTTCCTGCAAGGTCCGGACACGGATGCCAATGCGATCGCCCAGGTGCGCGACGCGATTGCCGAGCAGCGGGAAATATCGATCGAGCTGATCAATTACCGCAAGGACGGTTCCCCGTTCTGGAATGCCTTGTACATTTCCCCGGTATCCAACGACGCGGGCGAGGTGATCTATTTCTTTGCCTCCCAGTTGGATGTCAGCCGTCGTCGCACTGCGGAAGACGGCTTGCGCCAGGCACAGAAAATGGAGGCGCTGGGTCAATTGACGGGCGGCATCGCCCATGACTTCAACAACCTGCTGCAGGTCATGACGGGCTACCTGGACCTGATCCGCATGAGCGCGTCCAAGGGCGAGCTGGATCCTGAGCAGATACTCAGCTATACCTCCCGGGCGCGTTCGGCGACCGAGCGCGCTTCGACCCTGACCCAGCAACTGCTGGCCTTTTCACGCAAGCAAAAGCTTGAGGGACGGGTACTCAATCTCAACAGCCTGATTGCGTCCAGCAATGCGGTGTCGCAACGTACCTTGCCGGATGTGGCGTTGATCGTGCGCCAGGACGAGACTCTGTGGAATTGCCGCGTCGATGCGACCCAGGTTGAAGTGGCGCTGCTCAATGTCCTGCTGAACGCTCGCGACGCCTTGGCCGGGCGTGACCAGCCCGCCGTCACCGTGGAGACCAAGAATATCTCGGTCTCCGCGTTGCAGGGTGTCTCGTTCGACGGCCTGGCGCCGGGGCGCTACGTCAGCGTCGCCATATCGGACAACGGCGCTGGAATTCCCAGCGCGATCCGCGATCGCGTCATGGACCCCTTTTTCACGACCAAGGAAGAGGGGCGCGGCACCGGTCTTGGCCTGTCCATGGTGTATGGCTTCGTCAAGCAATCCGGCGGCGCGCTGCGGGTCTATTCGGAGGAAGGCATCGGCACGACCATCCGCATGTACTTCCCTGCCATCGACGCGCCAGCCGAGCAAAGCGAAGCCGCTCCTGTCGATCCGGCTCAGCGGGGCTGTGAGGCGGTTCTCATCGTGGAAGACAGGCCGGAAGTCGCGGACCTCGCGCGCGTGGTGCTGGAAGGATACGGCTACCGTTGCGCGGTGAGCCACAACGCGGCGGACGCGCTGGATGCGTTGTCCTCGGCCTCCTACGACCTGCTCTTCACCGATCTCATCATGCCTGGCGGCATGAACGGCGTGATGCTTGCCCGCGAGGCGAAGCAGCGGCATCCGGGCATCCGGGTGTTGTTGACCACGGGTTATGCAGAAAGCGCCATCGAGCGGACCGACGCGGGCGGGTCGGCGCTGGATGTGATCTCCAAGCCTTACCTTCCCGCTGAGTTGGCGAGAAAAGTGCGTGGCGTGCTCGGGAGCGCGCCACGCGCGTCGAGCAGTCCGTGATCCGCAACTGGCCAGACGGTACGCTGGCGGTCAATGCAGGCGGACCGGAGAACTGATCCAGCATGGCGCCTTGGTGGGGGGGGCGGGTCAGCGTGCAGAAGGGTGTCGCGCCCACGCAGATCATGTCGGACCAGGCGGGTACGGCGGTCTGGCAGCTTCTACCAGATCGCCTCCACGACCGCCCACGCCGCGAACAGGCTCAGGCCCAGCGACAGCGTGGCCACCAGGCCATCCCGTGTCGTCAAGGACAGGCCGAACAAGGCCAGCGCGGCGCCGCACGCCGAGTTGGCAAAGGGGATGACCTCCAGCGGCGGCATGGCGATGCAGATGGTGAGGCACAAGGCGGCGATGAGCCGCGTCCCGACGTCGCCGGTCATCCATCGCAGCCGCGACCGGCAGAAGGCATCGCTCAGGCGCCCGAGCGGGCGCAGGAAGCGCACCGAATGATGCAGCCAGCGGGGCTGCACGCAACGCCGCAGGATCAGTTGCGGCAGCCAGATGGCGCAACGGCCGCCGATGATCTGCAGCGCCGCCAGCCCCACCAGGAGGGCGACGGTCGTGGGAATACCCGGCATGCCGCCCACCGGCGACAGCACGATCAATCCGGGAATGAGCAGCAGGGGGCCGAAGCTGCTGCGGCCTACCGCGTCCAGCATGCGTCCCACCGAAACCGGATCCTGGCGGCGTGACAGCTTCTCCAGCCTGTCCAGCATGGTGGTCAGCGTGGGGGCGGCCCGCCAGGCCCTGCCTCTGAAGCGCGCGCCGCGCCGTTCACCGGCGTCGGCGTGGGCGGTGACGACGCGGGCGCGGGCGGGCCGGCGGGCGGCCGGACGGCCCCCGTTCAACGAGGTCCTGCTGGCGTGGCGCCGGCGACGGGGGCCGGATCAGGGTGAGCGTCGACGGCTCGATGCGTATCGGGTGGCATGGGTGCTCCTCCTTTTTTGTGGATGCACCCAGACTAGGGCCAGTCGCAGCCCTGAGAGGATTCAAAAGTTTGTCAGTTGCAAGCGGTAGGCTTGTCCCGCGGGCGGCGGACGGGGGCGCTGCAAAGATCGGAGACGAAGTCGTCCCGCACGCGCCAGGTCCGGCCTCCTGCGATCAGCGCTTGCGCTCGCCCACCAGCAGCCGTATTCCCATTCCTATTGCCATGGGAAGGATGAAGTAGACGCTGATCGGCCGATCGCGCAACTGGGTCAGCATGAGGATGATGAACCCCACGCCCGCCAGGATGGCGATGCCCAGCAGGCGCGCGACGGGCGAACCATAGAAATACGCGCGCTCGGGAACGGCCTGGCCCGGTGGCTGGCGCTGTTTCCACGCTCCGATCGCCGCCAGCAGGGCGTCGCGGAACTTGGGATATTCCGCTTGCAGCTTGCCCTGGCCCATGATGAGCAGGGTGGGGCCGCTGCTGCGGCGCAGCTTCAGGTAGTCGTCGGTGTTGTACGACACCAGCGAGGCATAGGGCACCTCGCCCAGGCCCGAGAAATGCACGCCGTCGGCGTGTACCGTAGCCGTTCGCTTGCTGGGATAGCGGCGGTAGGTCAGCAGGCCCGGCAGCGCGCCCAGCGCGGCGGCCGCCAGGGCGCAGGGGATGGCGAGCACCAGGTCGACCTCGGCGATCATCAGGCCGATCAAGCTGCCGGCGAAGAGCGTGCAGACCAGCAGCAGCGAGGTGATGGCGGCCGCCTGGTGCCAGCGCGTGATCAGCATCACGGGATACGTGGCGGGCGGGGCGGGGAAAGCGAGGGGGTCGGGCACCGTGGTCATGGGCGCTGCCTATTTCAGTTCCATCTTCGCCGCCACGTCGCGGCTCATCAAGCCTCGGATGTGGCGCGAGATCTGTTCCGCGTGGCCGATGGCCAGGCGGTCGGCGCGGTCGGTGTCGCGCGCCGCGATGGCCAGGATCATTTCCTCGTGCTCGCGCACGTATTCGTCCGGCAGGCGGTCGTCGAAAGAGGAGTAGTACATGCGCAGGATGCGCTGGCCTTCGTCGAGCAGCTTGCTGAACAGGCCGACGTAATAGGGGTTGTCGGCGGCTTCGGCGATGGCGATGTGGAAGTCGCGGTTGGTGACGATCATCGCCAGCGCGTCCTGGTTGCGCACGGCCACCGCGAATTCGTCCTGGCGGGCCCGGATTTGTTCGAGTTGATGGGGGCGGTGATGCACGGCCGCCCCGCGGGTCGTCACGCGGTACATCAGCGTCAGGGCGTCCAGGTAGCCGCCGATCTGGCGGAAGTCGATGACGGAAACGATGGTGTTGCGATTGGGCAGGCTGGTCACCAGGCCCTCGGCAGCCAGGCGCACGAGGGCTTCGCGTACCGGCGTGCGCGACATCTGGAACTGGTTCGAGAGATTGATCTCGTCGAGCGGCACGCCGGGCGGCAGGACCAGTTCGATGATGTCCCGGCGCAAGCGGTCGTAGATGCTTTGCGCGCCCAAACCGCGCTTTTTCTTTTCAGTGGTATCGGTCTTCTTCATGGTCCCGATGTTATCCAGGCCCCGGCCTGATCCGGATGGCGGCGGCGCACCGTGCCCGAGGCCCCGGATTGGGGACGGATCGGCACCGTCACCGACTATAACGCAGGAATGTCCGGACAGGCGCATGACGCATGGCTGTCGCAGCAGGGGCCTAGAATCGGCGTTTCGCCGTCATGCCGGCGGCGCGTTCCTCCTCTCCTTGTTCATGAAGACGTTCCTCCTTTTCCTGCTGTGGCTGGTCAGCGCGACGCTGGTCTACGCCCTGGCATGGTCCTTGAGCGGCGAAGGCCCGCCTGCCGTGCCCGACTGGTTCCGTGCCCGTGCCGGCGGCGCATCCGTCGATGCCCAGGCCTTGGCGCTGCGTTATCTGCTGTGCGTCTCTGTCGGCCGTGCGCTGCTGCTGACGGTGGCGGCCTTCCTGGCCTGGCGCTTCCTGCGCAAGCGCCAGGCGCAGGAACGCAAGCGCCATCCCGATCACAGCCTGTAACGCCTGGCCGACGCCCCGGCCGCGTTGCGTAACGGGCCCTCCCCGTGGTTTCCCCTAGTCCCCTGGCGTCTCTCGGGGGCGTGCTTGTTGGACTACGACGAAGGTCGTGTATGACGCGCAGATCGTGCGTCCTATAGTGAATCGACCAGGCCAGAGACCCGCGCAAAGCGAGGCTCCAGGCCACGTTCGCGGGCCTCCCCGGCCTTCGGATGCCACTATTCCAACATGGGGAGACAACCCGTCATGACGACGCCCGACACCGTGGAGGCCGTCCTCCGCAATCCGAAATACCACGAACTGGTACGCCGCCGCACGCGCACGAGCCTTGGGTTCTTCGCCGTCACGCTGGTGGTCTATGCCGGTTTCCTGCTGACACTGGCTTTTGACCCGACGCTGTTCGCCCGGCCCATCGCCGAGGGCTACACCATCAGCGTGGGTGTGCTGAGCGCCTTCCTGGTGGCGGTCAGCGCCGTGGTGCTGATCGCGCTCTACGTCTACATCTCCAACAAGGTCTTCGACCCCCTGGTCGCGGCCGTCCGGGGAGAGCGTGAATGACGCAGCGCCTTCCTCGCATCGCCGCCTTGCTGGCGGCCTTATGTGCCAGCCCCGCCTTCGCCGCGGCGCCCGGCCAGGCCAACACCTCGGCCATCGTGATGTTCCTCGTGTTCATCGCGGGCACCATGGGCATCACCTGGTGGGCGGCGCGCCGCACGCGCACCACGGCCGATTTCTATACCGCCGGCGGCGGCATCTCCGGTTTCCAGAACGGCCTGGCCATCGCGGGTGACTACCTGTCGGCCGCTTCCTTCCTGGGCATCGCCGGCATGGTCTACGTGAGCGGATTCGACGGCATGATCTATGCCATCGGCTTCATGTTCGGCTGGCCCGTGGTGATGTTCCTGGTGGCCGAGCGCCTGCGCAACCTGGGCCGCTACAACTTCGCGGACGTGACGTCCTTCCGCCTGGCCCAGACGCCCATGCGCGTGCTGGCAGCCAGCGCCTCGCTCTTCATCATCGCGCTGTACCTGATCGCGCAGATGGTGGGAGCGGGCAAGCTCATCGAGCTGCTCTTCGGCCTGAACTACCGCACGGCCGTGGTCATCGTGGGCGCGCTCATGATGATCTACGTGGCCTTCGGCGGCATGACGGCAACGACCTGGGTGCAGATCATCAAGGCCGTGTTGATGCTGTTCGGCGCAACGCTGCTGGCGGTGCTGGTGCTGGCGCTCTTCAACTACAACCCCGACACCCTGCTGGCCGAATCGGTGCGCGTGCACCCCAGCGGGCTGGAGATCGTGGCGCCGGGAGCGCAGGTCAGCAGCAACCCGCTGAACGCCTTGTCATTGGGCCTGGCGCTGGCTTTCGGCACGGCTGGCCTGCCCCACATCCTCATGCGCTTCTTCACCGTGGCCAATGCCCGCGAGGCGCGCAAGTCGGTGATCTACGCCAGCACCTTCATCGGCTACTTCTACCTGCTCACCTTCATCATCGGCTTCGGCGCCATCGCGCTGCTGGTGCGTCATCCCGAGCTCTTCCGCACGGGCGCCAATGGCGAGATCGACGTCATCAACGGCCTCATCGGCGGCACCAACATGGTGGCGGTGCACCTGTCGAACGCGGTCGGCGGCAGCCTGCTGCTGGGCTTCCTGGCGGCGGTGACCTTCGCGACGATCGTGGCGGTGGTGGCGGGCCTGGCCCTGGCTGGCGCGGCAGCCATCGCGCATGACCTGTACGCCAATGTGCTGGCCCGTGGCCGCGCCACGGAGCGAACCGAAATGCGCATCTCGCGGATTTCCACCATCGTGCTGGGCGTGCTGGCGATCCTGCTGGGCATCGTGTTCGAGAACCAGAACGTCGCGTTCATGGTGGGCCTGGCCTTCGCGGTGGCCGCCAGCTCCAACTTCCCGGTGCTGGTGCTGTCGATCTCGTGGCGTGGCTGCACGACGCGCGGCGCCACGATCGGCGGCTTCATCGGCCTGGTGTCGGCCACGCTGTGGGTCGTGTTCAGCAAGACGGTGTGGGTGGATGTCTTCGGTTTCGCCACGCCCATCTCGCCGTTCCCGAACCCAGGCATCGTGACGATCCCGCTGGCCTTCGCCTCGATCTGGCTCTTCTCCGTGCTGGACCGCAGCAAGCGCGCAGCCACTGAGCGCGACGCGTTCACCGCGCTGACGGTGCGCAGTCAGACCGGCCTGGGGGCCGCGGCGGCCAGCCAGCACTGATCGCAGCAAGCCGCCGGCGGATTGCCGGTGGCGCATGGCAGACCAGGGCGCTATGCTCGTGGCGGTGTCTCGGCAACGAGGCGCCGCCATTCTCTTTTCGCAGATGTTGACGCCCACGATGACCGAATTGCTGATTGCCGACGACCATCCCCTGTTTCGCGAAGCCCTGCGCGGTGTCGTGGCGCGTGCCTTTCCCGAAGCTGCGATCCACGAGGCGGACAGCGCGGAGCACCTTTATCCGCTGGTCGATGCGCATCCCGATGCGGACCTGCTGCTGCTGGACCTCAACATGCCCGGCGTCGAAGGTTTCAGCGCATTGGTGCACCTGCGCGCGCAGCATCCGCAATTGCCGGTGGTGATCGTGTCGGCGCGTGAGGAACCCACGGTGATGCGGCGCGCGCTGGATCATGGGGCGATGGGCTTCATCCCGAAGTCGGCCCAGGCCGAAGAGCTGGGCTCGGCGCTGCGCCAGATCCTGGACGGCGGGCGCTGGGCGCCGCGCGCGGCCCTGGATGCGCCTGCGGTCGATCCGGACGAGCAGCGCGCCGCCGCTGGCGTGCGCGAACTCACGCCCCAGCAGTTCAAGGTGCTGCAGATGCTGGGCGCGGGCCACCTGAACAAGCAGATCGCCTATGACCTCGGGGTGTCCGAGGCCACCATCAAGGCACACATGACTGCCATCCTGCGCAAGCTGGGCGCCACGAACCGCACGCAGGCCGTGCTGATCGCAGGCAGGCTGGGGCTGGGAGCAGCCTGAGCACTGCCTTTAAGCGGCCCCAGCCTCGGGGGCGGACAGCGCCAGGCCGAGGTGGCTGCGCAGCGTCGTGCCGGTGTAATGGCTGCGTGCGCGCTGCCGTTCCTGCAGGCGCGGTACGACTTCCTCCACGAAATCGTCCAGTCCGCCCGGGAATGAGGCTGGCATGATGTTGAATCCGTCGGCGGCGCCCGCGTCCACCCAGTCGATCATGTGCTGGACCACTTGCTCCGGCGTTCCCACCACGACCTGATGGCCACGCGCGGCCGCGACGAGCTGCGCCAGTTCCCGGACACTCAAGCCGCGCTTGCGCGCCGTATCGAGCAGTACGTCGCGCCGGCTCATCACCTGATGCTCCTTCGGGATGTCGGGCAAGGGACCATCAGGCGCCAAGGCGCTGACATCGAACGCCAGTTGTTCCGACAGGACCGCGATCGCGTGCGCCGGGTCGGTGTGGGCCTCCAGTGCCGCCAGCTTGTCGCGAGCCTCCCGTTCCGTCCTGCCGATGATGGGCATCAGGCCCGGCATGACCCGGCATGCATCGATGGGCCGGCCCGCCATGCGCAGCGCGCCGCGCAGGCTGTCATAGAAAGCCAGGCCGTCAGCCAGGGTCTGCTGCGCGGTGAAGACGACCTCGGCATATTTGGCTGCCAGCGCCTGGCCGGCGCCGGACGAGCCTGCCTGGATGAGTACGGGGTGGCCTTGTTCGCTGGGGGTGACATTCAACGGACCCTGTACCTGAAAATGCGCGCCGCGGTGATCGATACGATGCATCCTGGCCGTGTCCACATAGATGCCGTTCGTCTTGTCCAGCACGTAGGCATCGGGCTCCCAGGAGTGCCACAGTGCCTTGACCACGTGAACGAATTCGTCGGCGATGGCATAGCGTTCGGCGTGGTCGGGGTGGCGGTCGCGGCTGAAGTTCACCGAGCCGTCGGCGAAGGTGGTGACGATATTCCAGGCGGCGCGTCCGCGCGAAAGCTTGTCCACGGTGGCGAACATGCGCGCCAGGTTGTACGGCTCGTGATACGTGGTGGAGGCCGTGGCCGCCAATCCGATATGCCGCGTGACCAATGAAAGGGCGGCGATCACGTTCACCGGGTCGGGGCGGGTGATCATCGAGGGCGAGGCGTCCGGCGTGGTGAGCAGGCGATCGCCGAAAAACACGAGGTCGAAGCAGGCGGCCTCGGCACGCTGCGCCATGCGCACGATGAGGTCGATGTTCTCGGTGCCGGACTCGGCACCCGGCAGCCGCCAGCCAGCGGTGTGGTGGCCAGCGGCCAACAGGAAGAGCCCCAGATGGATGGGGCGGGTGGGTTGTGTCATGCGCGCGTCAGTCCTTCGTCTTGCCGTCCAGGATCTGGGCGGCAAGGTCATGCACGGTGCGGATGATGTGACGGGTGTCGTCGGCTGGCAGGGGCCGGGCCGACACCTGCACGCTTTCCAGCGCGGCGATGGTCTCGGGCTCGCGCAGGATATCGGCCAGCAGCGCCGAGAGCTGCGCCTGCACGCCGGCCGGCGCCTTGCTGGAGACGGACACGAAGAACGAGCCGCCCAGCGCATCCTCCCAATTGGGCAGGCCTGCCTGCCGGATGTGCGGAACGCCGGGCAGGTTGGGGGCTCGGTCCCCGCCGAAAAAGGCGAGGGCTCGCAGCTTGCCGCTTTGTACCTGTGGCGTGCTGAGCGGGTCGAAGGCCATGTCGACGTGTCCGGCCACCGCGTCAGCCACGGCGGGCGCGCTGCCCTTGTAGGGAATATGGCGGATGTCGATGCCCGTTTCCCGCTTGAGGAATTCTCCCGCCAAGTGGCCCGGCGTGCCGGTGCCCGAGCTGCCATAGGTGAGCTTGCCCGGGTTGGCGCGAGCGTAGGCGATGAGTTCGGGCAAGGTTCTGAAAGGCAATGCGGGGTTGACGGCGACCGTCGCCAGCGCGTTGCCGACGTAGTGCACGGGGGCGATGTCCTCGAAGGGGTCGAAGGAGGCCTTGAGCAGTTGCGGCGCGATGGCGAGATTGCCGATGGAAGTATTCAACAGGGTATAGCCGTCGGGCTTGGCGTGCGCCACATGGGCTGCGCCGATGGTGCCCCCAGCGCCGGCCTTGTATTCGATGATGAAGGGCTGCCCTGTCTTTTCTGCCAGGCGTTTGCCCAGGATACGCGCGACATTGTCATTGGTGCCGCCGGGCGGGTAGGGCACGACGTAGGACACGGGCGCGTCGGGATAGGCTGCCTGGGCGGGCGCCGCACCCATCCCCAAGGTGGTCAGGGCGGCGAGCAGCAGGGCGGAGAGTCGGTTGTGCATGGTGGCTTCGACAAGGCGCGGCAGGCGCGCCCGCTTGATGTTTCAAGGAAGCCGAAGCGTATTTCTTATTTATTATTTTAAGAAGAAATAATTAATAATTTGCATATTTTTGGGCGCGCGGCATCCCCTTGGCACAAAGGCTGGGCAGCAGTCTTGCGGCCTCGCCGGTCCTTACCGGGCGGTGGGAATCCCCCCGGCATCCTCGTCCGGCCAGCCCTCGCGGGATTGCGCGGCCAGGAAGGCGCGCAACGACGCCGGTTTCACCGGCTTGGTCAGCACGCGATACCCCCGTGCACGGGCGCCTTGCTTCAGGGCGTCGCTGCCGTCGGCGGTGAGCAACGCGCCCGCCACCCAGGGCGCGCGCGTGCGCAGCGCATCCAGCGTGCCCAGGCCATCCAGCCGGTCGTGCAGGTGGTAGTCCACCAGCAGCACGTGCGGGCGCGTGCCCAGGCTGGCCAGGGCATCGTCCACCGTGGCCGCGCAATGCACCTGCACCTGCCAGCGGCTCAGCAGCGCGCGCATGCCCGCCAGGATGTCGGGGTCGTTGTCCACGCACAGCACCCGCAGGCCGGCCAGGGTGCTGTCCAGGTCGATGATGGGAGCGTGCACCGGCTCGGGTACGGCGGCATCCGCTTGCGCGCGCGGCACGGACACCGAGAACATGCTGCCTCGCCCGACCCGCGAGCGTGCATCCAGGTTCAGTTCCAGCAGCCGCGAAATGCGCTGGCAGATCGACAGGCCCAGCCCGAGGCCACGGCCATCCCAATCGAAGGGCTGCTCGTAGCGGTGGAACTCGTCATAGATCTGGCGCAGGTGATGCGAGGGAATGCCGGGGCCGGTGTCCCACACCTGCAGGTGCAGGTCTGCGCCGCGCGCGCGCAAGGCCAGCACGATGCGGCCCGAGCGGGTGTAGCGCAGCGCATTGGCCAGGAAATTCTGCACGACGCGGCGCAGCAGGCGCCTGTCGGTGCGCACCAGGGCCGGGCGCACATGCACGCGCAGGTCCAGCCCGCGCGCGGCCGCCATCGGGCCATATTGCTCGGCCAGCTGGCGCAGCAGCTCCGCGGCATCGAAGACCTCGGGCTCGGGGCGCAGCACGCCGGCATCCAGCCGCGAGACATCGAGCAGGCCGTCCAGCAGTTCCTCGGCCGCGCGCAAGGAGGTGTCGACGCGTTCGGCCAGGCGGGTCTGTTCGGCGGACGAGTCGCTGACCCGCAGCGCCGAGGCGAAGAGGCGGGCGGCGTTGATGGGCTGCAGCACGTCGTGGCTGACTGCTGTCAGGAAGCGCGTGCGGGACTCCTGTGCCTGTTCGGCCTCGTGCGTGCGCTCGGTGACCCGTTGTTCCAGCGTCTCGTTCATGTCGCGCAGTTCGCGCTCGGCGCGCTTGTGCGCGGTCACGTCGGTGTAGCTGGTGACGTAGCCGCCGCCGGGCAAGGGACGCCCGCGCAGCTCGATGACCTGGCCGCTGCGCAATCGCCGCTCCGAGATGTGCGGCGTGCCGGCCCGCATGTGGCCGATGCGCTTGCCGATCTCGTGTTCGATGTCCAGGCGCCGGCCTTCGCCCAGCTCGCCGCGCTCGGCGTTGTAGCGGATGAGGTCGGCGACGGGACGGCCCACATAGAGCATGTCGTCGGGATAGCGGAAGATCTGCTGGTAGCGATGGTTCCACGCCACCAGCCGCATGCCGCCATCGACCACGGCCACGCCCTGGTCGATGTTGTCCAGGGTGGTCAGCAGCACGTCGCGGTTGAAGCGCAGCTCCTGCCCGGCCTCGTCCAGCACGGCCACGACGGCGGCCAGCTCCATGCCCGAGCCGCGCAGCGCGTGGGTGATGACCAGGCGCGCGGATGCCGCGCCCACCGCCGCGGCCAGCACGCGTTCGGTGAACTGCACCCACAGGCGGTCGGCGCGCTCTTGCGGGTCCAGGGGCTGCTGGAGTTCTGCGGCGTGCTCCTCGAAGGCGCGGCGGGCGGTGCGTTCGCCCACGATGCGTGCAGCCAGCGTCAGGAGGTCCCGCAATTGCAGCTTGCCATGCCAGGGCCCCGGCACCGGGTTGGCCGGACGGGCATAGGGATTCAGGAAAGGCTCGGCGCGCAGGCGTTCATCCAGGCCCGGCCGCCAGCGCGCCGACACGATGAGCAGGGTGCCCACGTTCAGCAGCAAGGACCAGAACGTGCCATGCGTGAGCGGGTCCCAGCCATCCAGGCCGAAGAGCGCTTGCGGGCGCAGCCAGTCCACGCCCAGCGGCCCCCCGGGCGAGCCAGCCGCCGTCCAGCCAGCCGGCGTTGGTGAAGCTGGGCAGCAGCAGCGTGTAGCACCAGGTGGCGAAGCCGGCCAGCAGGCCTGCCTCGACGCCGCGCCGGCTGGCGCCGCGCCAATACAGGCCGCCGATGAGCGCCGGCGCGAATTGCGCCACCGCCGCGAAGGACATGAGGCCGAACGAAGCCAGCGCGGTCTCGCTGCCGCTGACGCGGTAGTAGCCATACGCGAGCGCGGCCAGGACCACGATGGCCGCGCGGCGGATCCACAGCACCAGCCAGGCCACGCTGCCGTCGCGCTTGACGGCCCAGCCGCGCCGCAGCAGCAAGGGCATGACGAGATCGTTGCTGACCATGGTGGCCAGCGCCACGCTGGACACCACGACCATGCCGGTGGCGGCCGAGAAGCCGCCCAGGTAGGCGATGAGGGCGATCGTTTCGTTGTTCAGCGACAGCGGCAGCGCCAGCACGAAGCTGTCGGGGGCGATGGGGCCATTGCTGCCGAAGAGGGCGACGCCCGCGCTGGCGATGGGCAGCACCATGACGCTGATGATGACGAGATAGCCGCCGAACAGCCAGCGCGCGCGGCGGATGTCGGCCACGTTCACGCACTCCACCACCGCGACGTGGAACTGGCGCGGCAGGCAGAGCAGGGCGGTGAAGGCCAGCAGCGTCTGGGCCACCATGCCCACGGGAGGGGTGCTGTCGAGCAGCGCGTGGGTGGCGGCGACGACATTCAGTTCGCTGCCGCTGAACCAGTCGATGGCGAAGATGCCGACCACGACGAGCGCCACCAGCTTGACCAGGGACTCCAGTGCCACGGCCAGCATGAGGCCGGGCCGGTGTTCGGTGGCGTCGATCTGGCGCGTGCCGAAGAGGACCGCGAAGAGCGCCATGAGCGCGGCCACGTAGAACGCCGGGTCGCCGTAGCGCTGCGCGTCGATGTCGGGGCCGCCCAGGACGGCCACGCTGATGGCCACGGCCTTGTATTGCAGGGCCAGGTAGGGAATGACGGCGAGCAGCGCGATGACGGCCACCAGTGCGGCCAGGTACTGCGAGCGGCCGTAGCGCGAGGCGATGAAGTCCGAGATGGAGACCGTGCTCTGCGATTGCGAGATGAGGGCCAGGCGTTCCAGGATGCGCCAGCCGAAGAGCAGCAGCAGGAAGGGGCCGAGATAGATGGGGAGGTAGCCGATGCCGTGCCGCACGGCGGAGCCGACCGCGCCGTAGAAGGTCCACGAGGAGCAATAGACGGCCAGCGCGAGGCTGTAGATGGCGGGGCGCAGCCAGGGGCGCTGCGCATAGAGACGATGCCGGTCGCCCAGCCAGGCGACCGCGAAGAGGCACGCCGCGTAGCTCAGCGAGACCAGCAGAACCCAGCCTGGCGACATCCGTCCTCCTCCTGCAAGTCTCGTCCGCGGTGCGAAGGCGGGCGGGCAAGCTTCACGGCTCGATGGGCCGCCGTCTCGTGCGTTCGTGTGATCAGGGAGGCCCGGCAGGCGCGCAAGCCGCGCCACGACTGGGCCGCAGGCACTATACCTCAAAGCCTGCAAGGGTCTGCGCGATGACATCGCGTGGTAAGACCACCCGTGGCGCGTGGGTGCCGCAGGTGCGAAAAAAATCCCGCCGAAGCGGGATTCTCTTCTTGATGCACGGGCTGGTCAGCGCGTCATCACACGCCGTACTTCGACAGGTCGGGACGGTTCTTCAGGCCGGTCTCGACGATGGCGCGCACGGCCTTCTCTTCCTCGCCGGCCAGGGCCAGGCGCGGGGCGCGGACCACGGGCGAGGTGCCGCGCACGATGTGTTCGGCCAGCTTGATCTTCTGGACGAACTTGGCGCCGATGTCCAGCGACAGCAGGGGCAGGAACCAGCGGTAGATTTCCAGGGCCTCGTTGATGCGGCCGGCGCGCACCAGCTTGTAGATGGCGATGGTTTCCTTGGGGAAGGCCACGACCAGGCCGGCGATCCAGCCTTCGCAGCCCAGCACCAGGCTTTCCAGCGCCAGGTCGTCCACGCCGGTCAGGATCTGGTAGCGCTCGCCCACGGTGCGCAGGATGTCGTTGATGCGGCGCGTGTTGGCCGAGGATTCCTTGATGGCGACGAACTTGGGCTCGTCGGCCAGCGCGGCGAAGTCGGCCGACTGCAGGTCGATCGTGTAGGCGACGGGGTTGTTGTAGACGATGATCGGCAGGTCCGAGGCGGCGGCCACGGCGCGGAAGTGCGCGTGCGTTTCGCGGGTGTCGGACAGGTAGCGCATGGCCGGCAGGACCATCAGGCCGCCGATGCCGTCTTCCTGCGAGGCGGCGGCCAGCTGGGCGCCCACGCGGGTGGAGTCTTCGGCGATGGTGGCGATTATGGGCTTGCGGCCGGCGGCGGCCTCGATGGCGGCGCGGCCAATGGCGCGCTTCTCGTCGAAGGTGAGGCTGCTGGCTTCACCCAGCGAACCGCAGACGATGATGCCGTCGGCGCCCGCGTCGATCTGGAAATTGACGTCGTCCCTCACGCCCTGCAGGTCGACTTCCTGGTTGGCGGTCATCTTGGTGGTGATGGCGGGGAAGACGCCCTGGAAATCGGCTTTCTTCATCATGATTCGAGGCTCCTGGTGGCGCGCGGGCGCGCCGGCTTGGGTGGGGTGACTGAAAGGGAATGACAGGGGTTGGAACTATCTTACTGCTTTGTATTCATTGTGTCGACAATTGATGCAAGGCCAAATGAACCGGCGTGGCGAGAAGGTCGCGACGCCGGTTCGGGGCCTGGGCGGCACGGGCTTAGAGCGTTGCGCCGACCTTGCGCAACTCGGCCAGCGACGGAGCCTTGGGCGACCAGATCTTGTCGTAGTCGGCGATCAGCTTCTGGATTTCGTTGCCGCCCACGTCATGGAAGGGACGTTCCGCGCGGAACTTCTCGATCAGGCCCGGCTCGGTGCTGGCCAGGCTGTTGATCTGCTGGTCCAGCGCTTCCTTGACCAGGCCGCTGATGAGTTCGCGGTCTTCCTTGGACACGGTCTGCCAATAGCGGCCGGACACCAGCGCGCCGAAGGGCATGAACACGGCGTTCATGGCCAGGATGACCTTCGAAACGCGGTCGAACCGCTGGTTCCACGAGAACTCGATGTCCGCTTCCAGGCCGTCGACCTGGCCGTTGGACATGGCGTCGAACACCTGCGGGGTGGGGATCGGCGTGGGCGAGACGCCCAGCAGCTGGTAGAAGTCGCGGAAGGCAGGGGTGGGGTTGATGCGCAGCTTCAGGCCCTTCAGGCCGTCCAGGCTGTTGATGTCGCGGTTGCAGAACACGGCGCGCATGCCGGTGATGCCCCAGCCCAGGCCGATGGTGCCGGTTTCACGCGGCAGCGCGTCGAAGAGCTTCAGCGCTTCCGGGGTGCGGACCAGCTTGGCGACCTTCTCCGTGGAGCGCACCAGGTAAGGCGCGTTGATGGCGGCGATGTTCGAGACGCGCGAGCCCAGCTCGGCGGCCTGGATCCACCCCATGTCCAGCGCGCCGGACTGCATCTGCTGCATCATCACCGATTCGTTGCCCAACTGGCCCGAGTGGAAGACGGTCAGCTTCAGGCGGCCGTCGGTGGCCTTCTCCAGGCGCTCGCCGAACAGCACGGCGTGGTTGTTCCAGGAGTGGCCGGGCGGGGTGATGATCCCCAGGCGCAGTTCGCGCGTCTTGGCCTGCGCGAACACGGGCGCGCTGATCGGCAGGGAGGCGACGCCGGCTCCGGCAGCCGCGGTGGCGAGGAACTTCCGGCGGGTAATCGTGGACATGGAAACGCTCCAGGAAGAAAGACTCAGAACAAGCCGAGGGAAAGGAAGGGGAAGATGGAAAGCAGGACCAGCAGGATGCAGGTGACGAAGAAATAGGGCAGCGTGCGCATGAATATCTTGCCCACGTTGGCCCCCGTGACCGCCGAGGCGATGAACAGGCACAGGCCGACGGGCGGCGAGAGCAGCCCCAGCACCAGGTTGACGGTGACCACCACGCCGAAGTGGCGGGGATCGATGCCGTAGATGTCGGTGGCGATGGGCAGCAGGATGGGCACGGTCATGATCAGGCCGGGAATGCCGTCGATCACGGTGCCGATGAGCAGCAGCAACAGGTTGGTCAGCAGCATGAAGCTGATGGGGCCCGTGGCGACTTGCTGCAGCCAGGTGGCCACCAGGTGAGGCACCTTGCCGAAGATGAGCACCCACGAGAACACGCCGGCCGCGGCCACCAGGAACAGGATGATCCCGGAGAAGATGCCGGCGCGCGTCAACATTTGCGGCAGCATCGAGAACTTGAGCTCGCGGGTCCAGAAGCGTCCGATCAGGATGGCGATGACGGCGCCCACGGCCGCGGCCTCGGTGGGGTTGGCCACGCCGGTGATGATGGAGCCGACGATGACGACGGGGATGATGAGCGTGGGGATGCTGCCCAGGATGATGCGCACGCGTTCACGCCAGGGCAGCTTGTCGCCCATGGGGTACTGGTGCACGAAGCCCAGCAGCGCGGTCAGGATGCAGAACAGCGCCACCAGCGCGAGGCCGGGCAGCAGGCCGGCCAGCATCATGTCGCTGACGGCGACCTGGGCCAGCACGCTGTAGACGATCAGCATGATGGAAGGCGGCGTGATGGAGCCCAGCATGCCCGCATAGGCCGTGAGGCCGGCCGCGAAGGGCAGGTCGTAGCCCTTGCGGTGCATCTGCGGCGTCATGATCTGCGACATCACCGCGACCTGCGCGGTGGCCGAGCCGAGGATCGAGGCCACGAACATGTTGGCGAGGATGTTCACATAGGCCAGGCCGCCGCGCATGGCGCCCACGAAGGCCATGGCCATGGCCACGATACGGTGCGTGATGCCGCCGCCGTTCATGACTTCGCCGATCAGGATGAAGAGCGGAATGGCGATCAGGCCGTAGCTGTCGACCGCGGTGAACATCTGCACCGGGAAGGTCTGGAACAGGACGGGGCTGTCGATGGCGAGGATGTAGATGACGCCGGCCAGGCACAGGCACAGGCCGATGGGCACGCCCACGAACATCAGGAGGAGGAAACCTGCTGCGGTAATCATGATCAGGCGATTCCTTCTGCCGAGTCGCTGCTGCTGAAGTCCTTGCGCGTGACGGGGGCGATGAGGCCGGCGTTCTCGAACAGGTTGGCGATGCCGTGGATGGTGAGGAACACGGAGAAGATCGGCAGGATCAGGTAGAAGATCCAGGTCGGCCAGTTGAGCGTCTGCGTGCGCTCGGTATAGAGGAAGTTGAAGGTGGTGGCGCCGAGTTCGGCGGCGTCGAAGCCGACGCGGGCCAGGCCGATGGGATCCATCCACGAGAAGCACATGGCCGCCAGCGCCACGCCGAAGCCGACCACGATGGCGGCCGACAGGGTCTTCATGCGCTGGGCCCAGGCTGCCGACAGCTTGTCGGTCAGCAGGGTCACCGCGAAATCCAGGCGCAGGCGGGTCATGGCCGATGCGCCGATGAAGGTCAGCCACACGATGCTGTAGACCGACGCTTCGTCCACCCAGTAGATGGGCGTGCCGGCGTAGCGGGTGGTGATGTTCAGGAGGATGAGCGCCAGCAGCAGCGTCATCAGCGCCAGGATCAGCCGGCGCTCGAGCACCAGCAGTTTTTCCGACAGCGCCACGAGGCCACGCACCAGCGGATTCGCTGAAGTGGGGGAGGAGGGAGCATGCATCGTGAGATAAGCCCTTGATTGATTGTTTCGCCCAGTCTTCTTTGCCGGGTTTGCATGACGTCGAGCGCAGTTTGATCCCCTGGTTTTGAAAAATCAATACTGTCGACACAGTGCATTCACCGAGATCCATATTGGTGCAAACCCTTGTGCATGCTGAAAAAATGCCGTCGTATCAAAGCATTACAGGGTGCTCGCGGAGCGGGGTCTGCTTGCGCGCCGCAGGCGTGATCCAGATAAACCCTGAGGAAAAAAATGTCGCGGTTGCACTGATTTGGCGCCTGCCCGGGGGGCGTGGGAATCGGGCGCGTCACGCGCGTGTGACGGGAAGTAGGGATTGGCAAACGCCGTGGGCGTGGCGGCGTCTCGCTGATAGAGTGAAACGTCACCCTAGACAGGAGACCGCCATGAGCAAACAGGACGAGCAGGTCAGGCCCGCGCCGGGCAAGTCGACGAATGCAGAAGGCGTACCGCAGGACGAGGCAGACACGCAGGACGGCGTGGCCGTGCCGCTGAGCGAACGTCGCGCGGTGGACGCAGCCGGCCGCGGCGCGAAGGTGCCCGCCGCCACGCCGCGCGCACGTTCCCTGAACGAGCGTCCCGAGGACCCGAATGCGGCACCCGCGAAGATCAAACTGCCGCCAGGCGTCGAACCCGAGGAAGTGCGGGACCCGGGCCGGCAGACGCCGGAAGCGCCGCCCGTGGACAATCGCACGGGCGGGCGCGACAGGAAGCAATGAGGGAAGGTACAAGGGCGCCTGCTTCAGACGCCCTTGTCCTCCTTGCCATGGCGGCGAGGGGCCTCGTGTCCGGGGGATCGGATAATGCTGATCTTGCCGTCCGACTCGACGTAGGCCTCCTTGACCTGCTCCACACGCTCCAGGCCGGCCAGGCGCAACTCTGCCATCAGTTCCGCTTCGGTGATGAACTCCCGGCGCATGCCGCGGCGCTGCAGCACGCCCCGATGGATCAGCCGGACCCGGCCGGGTTCAAGATAACGACGGGTGGCGGGGAAAAAGAATCCGATGCGATCGATGGCGACGCTCCAGAAGATGAGTGCCGCCACGACGAACATGCCGTCCGTGATGGACGTGGATTGGCCGGCCATGGCGCTGCCGGCGGCATCCGCCACCAGCAGCAGGACAAGCAGGTCGGCCACGCCCAGCGAGCCGATGTCTCGTCGGCCCGCCAGGCGCAGCAGCACGAAGATGAACCAGTAGATCGCCGTGCCCCGGATGAACATCTCGGCGGGGCCGGCCTGCAGTCCGAACAACGCACTCCAGTCGATATTCATGGTTCAACCCACCGTCATGCCACCTTGCGCGCCTGCGCGTTGAGGTCCTGTTCCGCGAAGCCGGTGAGCTTTTCATCTGTGGCCTTTTCCTCGCCCAGGGTCTCCTTCAGCAGTTTCAAGGCGGTCTGGTTGCCCAGTTGCTTGGCCAGCGCGCACAGCGTCCCATAGCTGGCGATCTCGTAGTGCTCGACCTTCTGGGCGGCGGCGATCAGCGCGGCGTCGCGCACCGGGCCCTTGTCGAACTCGTCGATCACTTCCTTGCCTTCCTCCACGAGGCCTTCCATGGCGGCGCATTTGATGCGGCGCAGGCGCAGGTTGGACTGCTCGACCAACTGCTCAATACGCTCGATCTGGCCTTCGGTTTCCTCCTTGTGAGCTTCGAAGGCGGCGGCCAGCTTGGGGTCGTTGGCGGCGCGCGCCATTTTGGGCAGCGCCTTGGTCAGCTGGCGCTCCGCGTTCGCGATATCCGATAGCGCATGGATGAACAGGTCTTCCAAAGTCTTTCGTTGCATCGTCGATCTCCTTGGGGACACGGTGGCGCGCTGCATCGGGACCATCCCGGCGCTGCTCGCCACCATGAACCCCAGCATGACAGGGCGTAGGTGGGCCTGCCTGCCGCAGGTGTGTCGAATTCTTCTGGGGACGGTGCAGCAAGGTCCCGGGACGAGCCCGGGCGCAAACCGTGCGTGAGTGGAAACGCCTCGTTGCCGTATCGAGTAATTCCTTGCGGGGCAGGGCTGCCTGCTGCGTTACCTTGGATTGGCGCAGTCGGCGTCCGCGCGTGCCGACTGATTCTTCCGTTCAAGCGCGTGATGATGGGAGACCACCATGCCAGCAAAATCCAAGGCACAGCAGATGGCCGCCGGCGCCGCTTTGTCGGCCAAACGCGGCGAGAAGAAGGTATCTTCGTTGCAAGGCGCATCGAAGAGCATGTACGAGTCGATGAGCGAACGCGAACTCGAGGACTTCGCGGGGACCTCCCGCAAGGGCAAGCCCGAGCACAAGTCCTAGGGCCGGGCAGGGCGCGCGTGTTGCGCGCGCCCCAGGCTTCAAGGCTGCGTTGCCGGTGCCAGGTAGAGTTCGACGCTGTTGCCGTCTGGCGGAATCCGCAGGCCCTCCACAGGAAACTCGCGCGTCTCCAGATAGCCGCGTGCGTCGAAACGCACCAGGGCGGGAGGCGTGGTCAGTGCGCGCACGGCACCGACATCCGCCCCAAGCAATATCAATAGTGGCAGGGCTTCCTCTTGGGTGCGCTCGCCGCTCACGTCGCTGGCTGGGCGCCATTGCACCTGCGCGCAGCGGATGGGGACGGCTGCGTCGGGGCGGTCCAGATCGGCTTCGGCCAGGAAGTCCACGTGCGTCACATCCCAGGTTTCCATCATCGGCCTCCCTGTTCCCGCTGAGGGAGCCTGTCGGGATTGGATTCTCCCAGTAGAAGGCTCAGCAGGTCGTCTTCGCGGCGGGGCTCGTCGTCCGCACGCGCAAAGGCGGGGCCTTGCGAGGACGGCGCGTGCGCGGTGCCGGGTCCTTGCCGTTCCCTGGATTGGGTCTTGCGTTGGGTCTGTGCCATGGGTCCTCCTCGGCAAGGGATGCGCCTGATGGCGCACCCTTGTCAACAGGCTATCGCAAGGTCGCGCAGCAAGCCGTTGGCGCACGCTCCCAAACGTTACGAGCGGTTGCGGGTGAGGCGTGCGCCGGCGCGACCCCAGGCCTACATCGTGTAGTTGCCGCTGGCCTCGGGCTGGAAGCGCAGCGAACGGATGCGCAGGCTGGCCTGCGTGCCATCCGGATTGGTCCAGGCCGCGGTCTCGCCCACGCGGCGGCCGAGCAGGCCTGCGCCGATGGGGGACATGACCGAATAGCGGCCTTGAGCGGGATCCGCGTCGGGCGGATAGCACAGGGCCACTTCCACCTTGTTGCCCTGGGCGTCGTCGGCCACGACCTGCGCATACATGGTCACGACGTCTGCCGGCATGTCGCGCGGCGCGAGCAGTTCGCCTTCGTCGAAGATGTCGAGGATGACGGGCGGGGTGCCATCGGGCGCCATGTGCTGGCGCGCCAGGCGCGAAATGCGGGCGTGGTCGAGTTCGGAAAAGATGCGGTCTTGCGAGGGGGCGGGGGCGTTCATGATCGGCTCCTTGATAGGCCTGCGGCGATATGCCGGGGTGGGGCGGCGCGTGAGGGAGGCCCGACGGCGTGGTGGCGCCAAGGGTGACGGATAGGGACCGTCGGGCTCAGGACTCTGCGTCTCGGTCAGGCCTGAGCACGTAGTGCTCGCGCACGCGCGGCCCCGCCGCCTGGTCAGGGGCGGCGCGCAGGCTGGAGCAGGCGAACGGCGCGGTCACGATCATGATGGGGTGATCGTATCACCGCCAGGCCCGCATGCCATAATCGGCGGGACCGGCAATGCGGCGTCAGACCAAAGGACCGGCCCACCCACAAGGAGACAGGCAGGCACGTCCGTGCGGCGCGTCGGCCGCCATTGCCCGATGCGAGCAGCACTGTTGACCGTCCTGGTCGCGCCGCCCCTGTTCTGGGGCGGCAATGCCATCGTGGGCCGCATGGCCGTCGGCGTCGTTCCTCCGCTCACCCTGAACCTGCTGCGCTGGATCGTGGCGCTGCTGATCCTGCTGCCCTTCGCCTGGCGGGCATGCCTCGCGCACAAGGCGCTGCTGCGCCAGCACCTGGGCTTTCTCTGTCTGACCGCGCTGCTGAGCGTCGCGTCCTACAACGCCTTGCAGTACCTGGCCCTGACCACGTCCAGTCCGCTCAACACCTCGCTGATCGGCGCCTCCACGCCGGTGTGGATCCTGTTGACCGGGTTCGTGCTGTTCCGCGTGCCGGTGGGCGGCCTGTCCATGCTGGGGGCGGCCTTGTCGCTGCTGGGGGTGGGAACGATCCTGGTCCGCGGCGACCCTGGCAATCTCGCCTCGCTGCAGTTCGTGCCGGGAGATCTCTACATGCTGGCCGGCACCTTCATGTGGAGCCTGTACACCTGGCTGCTGCTACGCCGCCAGACCGGCCTGCCCGGCCACGTCGCGCTGGCCGCGCAGATGTTCCTGGGCATCCTCTTCGCGCTGCCCATGGCCGCGCTGGAGTTGCGCTACGGCGGCTATGCGCCAGTGGCCTGGGAATGGCGCACGGTGGGCATCATCGCCTATGTCGGGCTCTTTCCTTCGCTGCTGGCCTATGTGTGCTGGCAGCGCGCCGTGGCGCAGGCGGGGGCGCAGTTGCCCGTGTTCTTCATGAATCTCGCGCCCATCTTCACGCTGCTGCTGTCCATGCTGCTGCTGGGCGAGTCGCCGCAGGGGTATCACGTCGTGGCGCTGGCACTCATCCTGCTGGGGATCTGGCTGGCGCAGCGCCAGTCCGCGCAAGGCGCGGCGCACGCCGTCAGTGCAAGGGACTCTGGATGATCAGGTCCATCAACGCACGGCCTGGCTGCGAGAGCCCGGGGGCGCTCAAGGCGATGAACTCCACGGCGGGCAAACCCGGTAGCCCGCCTTGCGTGAGCGGGGCGAGGCCTGCGCCGGCAATGGCGCCTGGCTGCACCGTGATGCCCAGTCCCGCGCGCGCCGCGGCATAGCAACCGGCATAGCTGCTGCTGGTGCAGACGATCTGCCAACTGCGTCCGGCGCGGGCCAGCGTGGTCAGCACCATGTCCCGCGTGACACTGGGCGCGCGCAGCAGGATGAGCGGCAGCGGGGCGTCTGCCGCTACCGTCATGCCCTCCCGCGCGCACCAGACCAGCGGTTCCCTGTAAAGGCGCTGGCCGCGCCGGTCGCCGCGCCGGCGCTTGCCGATCATCAAGTCCAGTTCCCCGTTGTCCATGAAGCGATACAGCTCCGCGGTGGGGCCGATGGCGAGATCCAGTTCCACTTCGGGATGCAGGCGGCGAAACGAGGCCAGCACGTCGGGCAGGCGTCCCAGCGCGAGATCGTCGGCCGTGCCCAGGCGCACGCGCCCGCGCAGGCGCGGCGCGGTGAAGAGCGTCTCGGCGTTGGCGTGGGCGTCCAGGATGATCTGCGCGTGCACCAGCAGGCTGCGGCCATCGGTGGTCAGGGCCAGGCTGTGCGTGTCGCGCACGAAGAGACGCCGGTTGACGGCCTTTTCCAGCTGGCGGATGTGTTCGCTGACGGTGGGTTGGGCAAGTTCCAGCCGGCGCGCCGCCTCGGTGAAGCTGGGGGCGGCCGCGGCGGTGGCGAAGGTGCGCAGCCAGAGCGGATTGAGCATGGCGTTGTCATTGGGATTCGTGATGACAGTCACAGTAACAAGCGCTCTTCCCGATGACAAGGCGCGGGCCTATAGTTCCTCCGTGCGCCGGCCTGTCCGGCAGCCCCGATGCCCAGGCGATCACCCCTGTCTGCGCCTGTCCGGGACACCCCGCCCGTGTTGCTGCCACGGGCGGGGGTTTTTTTATCGCATTCCCATTCCTTTCCCTGTCGTTGATTCCCCCCATGTCCCGCTTCCTTCCCGACCGCTACACCCTGCTGCTGATCGCCGTGGTCGCCGCGTCCAGTCTCTTCCCCGCCACCGGCCAGGCCGGCGACGTGCTGAAGAGCGCCACCATCGTCGCCATTTCCCTGCTGTTCTTCCTGCACGGCGCACGGCTGTCCACCGCCGCCATCGTGGCAGGCGCCAAGCACGTGAAGCTGCATGCGGCCATCCTGGCCTGCACCTTCCTGCTCTTTCCCCTGCTGGGGCTGGGCATGCAGGCAGCCTTTCCTGGGCTGTTGTCGCCCGCGTTGTGGATGGGCGTGATCTTCCTGTGCCTGCTGCCTTCCACGGTGCAGTCGTCCATTGCCTTCACGTCCATGGCGCGGGGCAACGTGCCGGGCGCGATCTGCGCGGCCACCGCGTCGAACCTGCTGGGCACGCTGGTGACGCCCGTGCTGGTGGCCTTCGTGCTGCACAAGCAGGGCGGGGGCAGTGGCCTGGCCGACGCGGGCCGCGTCATGTTGCAGCTGCTGCTGCCCTTCGCGCTGGGCAGCCTGATGCGTCCGTGGATCGGCGACTGGGCGCGGCGCAACAACAAGCTGCTGGGCAAGGTCGACCGCGGATCCATCCTGCTGGCGGTCTATGCCGCTTTCAGTGCCGCGGCCGCGCAAGGCGTCTGGCACTCCTTCCCGCCGCGGGACATGGCGGTGCTGGTGGGCCTCAATGCCGTGCTGCTGGGCGGGGTGCTGTTCGTCACCGCAAGGGGCGCGCGCCTGCTGGGATTCTCGAAGGAAGACGAGATCACCCTGGTGTTCTGCGGGTCCAAGAAATCACTGATGTCGGGCATTCCGCTGGCCACGGTGCTGTTCGGCCCGGCCGACATGGGCGTGATCGTGCTGCCGGTGATGCTCTTCCACCAGATGCAGCTGATGGTCTGCGCGGTGATGGCGCGCCGCTATGCCCAGCGCGAGGATGCCGCAGGCGATGCGCCGGCGGCGGCGAGTCCGCGCGGCGCGTGAGGGCTGCCGTTGCGCGGGCTGGCCGCCCGCGCAATATCATGGGTGACTCGCGACGTCTATAATTCACCATATGGTTAATAATATCCCGCCTGACAGCCGTTCCCGTGACGCCGACCGCTCCCAGCAGGTCATCCTGGCCGCCGCGCTCCAGGAGTTCTCCGAGCATGGCCTCGGCGGCGCCCGCATGGAACGCATCGCCCAGCGGGCGGAGCTGAACAAACGCCTGATCTACTACTACTTCCAGAGCAAGGACGACCTGTTCCTGGCCGTGCTGGAAGAGGCGTATCGCAACATCCGCCAGGCCGAACAGGCGCTGCGCCTGGGGGATATGCCTGCGGCCTCCGCCATCCGGCGCCTGACGGAATTCACGTGGGAGTACTACATTGCCCACCCGGAGTTCCTGACGCTGCTCAACAGCGAGAACCTGCATCAGGGCAAGCACTTGGCCCGTTCCGTGCATATCCGGAAGATGAACTCCCCGCTGATCGAGTCGCTGGGGGAAATCCTCGAGCGCGGCCGCCGGGAAGGCGTGTTCCGGGGCGGCGTCGACCCCTTGCAGCTCTATGTCTCCATTGCCGGCATGGCCTACTTCTACCTGTCCAACCACTACACGCTGTCGTCCGTGTTCGGGCTGGACCTCATGACCCCCAAGGCGCACCAGGAGCGCCTGTCGCACATCTGCGACGTGGTCCTCGGGTATGTCCTGAAGAACTGAACGCGCGCGGGCATTGACAAGCCTGTGCCTGGGTCCCTACCATTGTCCTTAATTCACCAATTGGTGAATTAAAAAAGGAGGCGGCGGCACACTCGACCGCTGCCCCGGATAAAAATGGCAGGAGACTTCTCATGTTTTTGCGACATCTCGCTGTTGCAGGTCCCGCAATGCTGGCCGCGGCCATCGCCGTGCCTGCGTCGGCCGCGGACGACAAGGGCTATCCGAACCGTCCCATCCGTGTCGTCGTGCCCTTCGCGGCAGGCAGCACCGCCGACATCATTGCCCGCTCGGTGGGCGACAAGGTGGGCGAGCAACTGGGCCAGCCCCTGGTCATCGAGAACCGGGGGGGCGCCAGTGGCACCATCGGCCAGCAGGCCGTGGCCACGGCGGCGCCGGACGGCTACACGATCATGATCCATTCGTCGTCCCACACCGTCAGCCCCTCGACCTTCAGGAAGTTGCCCTTCGACACGCTCGCGGATTTCGCCGGCGTCTCGCCGATCGCCTCGCTGCCCAATGTGCTCGTGGTCTCGCCGCAGAAGAACTGGCGCTCGGTGCAAGACCTGCTGGCGGCCGCGCGAGCGAATCCCGACGGCCTGAATTTCGCCTCGGCGGGGCAGGGCAGCGCCACGCACCTGAATGCCGAGAAGTTCAAGCAGGCCGCGGGCATCACGGCGACGAACATTCCGTTCAAGGGATCGGGCGAGGCGGTCACCGAGATCATGGCGGGGCGCGTGGATTACTACTTTTCGCCTATCGCGCCCGTGATCGGCCAGATCAAGGATGGCCGCCTGCTGCCGCTGGCCGTCGGGTCGGCCCAGCGTGCGCCGGCGCTTCCCCAGGTGCCGACCGTGGCGCAGGCCGGGGTGCCGGGCGCGGAGTTCAACTTCTGGATCGGCATGATGGCGCCCGCCAAGACGCCGCGCCCCGTGGTGCAAAAGCTGCACGACGCGCTGGCCAAGGCGCTCGAGACCCCGCAGGTCAAGGCCAGGCTGCTGGAGCTGGGCGCCCAGCCCTGGACCCTGCAGCCCGAGGCATTCGACGCGCACATCAAGGAAGAGATCAGCAGCAACGCCGAGCTCGTGAAGGCGGCGGGCATTTCCTCGCAGTGACGGCGGCCGCAGGCCCCGGGACCAGGCGTCAACGGCCGGGGCTGCCAGCGCCGTTTTTTCCCCAGCATCTTCCAGGAAGCACACACGACATGGCAACACATCGACTTGGCATCATCATGCACGGCGTGACGGGCCGCATGGGCAAGAACCAGCACCTCATCCGCTCCATCGTGGCGATCCGCGCGCAAGGCGGCGTCATGCTCTCCAACGGCGACCGGGTCATGCCCGACCCTATCCTCATCGGCCGCAACGCCGAGAAGATCGAGGCGCTGGCGCGTGAGCACGGCATTGCACGCTGGGGCACGGACCTGACGCAGGCGCTGGCCAATCCCGACGATACGGTGTTCTTCGACGCGGGCACGACGCAGATGCGTCCAGTACTGCTCGCGCAGGCGATCCAGGCCGGCAAGCACGTCTATTGCGAGAAGCCCATCGCCACCAACCTGAACCAGGCGGTGGAGATCGCCCGCCTGGCGGAGCAGGCCGGCCGCGAGCGGGGCATCAAGCACGGCGCGGTGCAGGACAAGCTGTTCCTGCCGGGCCTGCGCAAGCTGGACATGCTGCGGCGCGCGGGCTTCTTCGGCCGCATGCTGTCGGTGCGGCTGGAGTTCGGCTACTGGGTGTTCGAAGGCGATCTGCAGCCCATCCAGCGTCCCAGCTGGAACTACCGCGCGGAAGATGGCGGCGGCATGATCCTGGACATGATGTGCCACTGGCGCTATGTGCTGGACAACCTCTTTGGCGAAGTGCAGTCCATCTCGTGCCTGGGCGCCACGCACATTCCCACGCGCTGGGACGAGGCGGGCAAGCCTTACGCCTGCACGGCCGACGATTCGGCCTATGCCACGGCGGAGCTCAAGGGCCATGGGGGCGAGCGCGTGATTGCGCAACTGAACATGAGCTGGGTCACGCGCGTGCGGCGCGACGACCTGGTGACGTTCCACGTGGACGGCACGCACGGCTCCGCCGTGGCTGGCCTGTCGGAATGCCGCGCGCAATCGCGCGTCGCCACGCCGCGTCCGGTGTGGAATCCCGACCAGAAACAGACGATGAATTTCTTCGACCAATGGCAGGAAGTGCCTGATTCGGAGACTTTCGACAACGGCTTCAAGATCCAGTGGGAGCACTTCATCCGCCACGTGGCCGAGGACGCGCCGTACCGCTGGACGCTGCCGGAGGGCGCGAAGGGCGTGCAGCTTGTCGAGGCGGCCCTGCAAAGCTGGCAGGAGCGCCGCTGGATCGATGTGCCCGCGCTTTCGCTCCAGGCCTAGCGCGCCGGGCCGCCTTGCGCGGCCTGGGCCCGTTGCCTGATTCCTTTCCGACGCTCATCCAGGAGCCACCATGTCGCTTTCCTTGAGCCTGCCCGCAAGGGACGGCAGGACGCTTGCGTCCTACACATTGACCGGCACGTCGCCGCCAGACCCCGCGCCCGCGGCCTTCACGCGCATTGCCTATTCGGCGGCCCACGTGGTGGCCGACCCGCTTGCCCCTGTGGATCCGTGGCAGACCGCCGCCGTGGACTGGGACGCCACGCTCGCGTACCGCCGTTACCTGTGGTCATTGGGCCTGGGGGTGGCCGAGGCCATGGACACGGCCCAGCGTGGCATGGGCCTCGATTGGCCGACCTCGCTGGCGCTGATCACCCGAACCCTGGAGATGGCGCGCGACGTGCCGGGGGCGCAGGTGGCCAGCGGCTGCGGCACGGACCACCTGGACCCCGCCGATGCGCGCAGCGTGGACGATGTGATCCGCGCCTATGAAACGCAGATGGAGGCCATCGAGCGCCTGGGCGGCAAGCTGATCCTGATGGCGAGCCGCGCGCTGGCCCGTGTCGCGAAGGGGCCCGAGGACTACGTGCGGGTATACACGCGGCTGCTGCGGCAGGCGCGCCAGCCCGTCATCCTGCATTGGCTGGGCGACATGTTCGATCCGGCCCTGGCCGGTTACTGGGGCACCGCCGACCTGGATCGCGCCACGGCGACAGCACTGGAGATCATCGCGGCCGAGGCCGGCAAGGTGGACGGCATCAAGATATCTTTGCTGGACAAGGACCGCGAGATCGCGATGCGCCGCCAACTGCCCGTCACGGGCGGCAACGACGGCCAGGGCGTGCGGATGTACACGGGTGATGATTTCAACTACGCCGAACTGATCGCGGGCGACGGGCAGGGGGCACAGGCGCGCCATGGCCAGAGCGATGCGCTGCTGGGCATCTTCGACGCCATCGCGCCCGTGGCGAGCGCGGCGCTGGGCGAGCTGGCGCAAGGCCGCATCGACCGGTTCCATGCCTTGCTGGGGCCGACCGTGCCCCTGTCGCGCCACATCTTCCAGGCGCCCACGCGCTATTACAAGACCGGCGTGGTGTTCATGGCCTGGCTCAATGGCCATCAGAAGCACTTCTCGATGGTGGGCGGCCAGCAAAGCAGCCGTTCGCTGGTCCACCTGGCCGAGCTGTTCCGGCTGGCCGACCAGGCCAACCTGCTGGCCTGGCCCGACCTTGCCACGCATCGCATGCGCACGCTGCTGGCGTTGCACGGCGTGGAGTAGGCCATGCGCGATTTTTCGAACGATCACGACTGGCTGTCCATCAACACCGCCACCGTGCGCCGGCAGGGCGGCGCCGAGGTGCCGCTTGCCCGGATCATCGACCAGTGCGCGCGACATGGCATCCAGGCCATCAGCCCGTGGCGAGACCAGGTTGCCGCGGCGGGCCTGGCGCAGGTGCGCAGCCAACTGCACGCACATGGCATCGGCCTGTCCGGCTATTGCCGCGGCGGCTTCTTCACGGCGGCCGACGAGACGGGGCGTCGTGCCGCGCTGGATGACAATCGTCGCGCCATCGACGAGGCCCTCGCGCTGGATGCGCCTTGCGTGGTGCTGGTGGTGGGGTCGCTGCCGGGCGCACTGGAAGGCAAGGCGTTGCACAAGGACATCGGCGGCGCGCGCGCGCAGGTGCGCGACGGCATCGCGGAAACGCTGGCCTATGCCCGCGAGGCGGGGATGCCGCTCGCCATCGAACCCTTGCATCCGATGCAGGCCGCCGAGCGCGCCTGCATCAATACGCTGGCCCAGGCGCTGGACCTGTGCGAGGCGCTCGACCCGCTGGCGCAGGGCGGGCGCGCCCTGCTGGGCGTGGCGCTGGACGTCTATCACGTCTGGTGGGACCCCGAGCTGGAGCGGCAGATCGCCCGTGCCGGCCGGGATCGCCTGTTCGCCTATCACGTGTGCGATTGGCGCCTGCCCACCCGTGACCTGCTGTCGGACCGCGCCATGATGGGCGACGGCGTCATCGACCTGCCCAGGATCCGGGGCTGGGTGGAGGCCGCGGGTTACGCGGGCCACAGCGAAGTCGAGATCTTCTCGGAAGCCGACTGGTGGCAGCGCAGCGGCGAAGACATTCTGCAGACCTGCATCACGCGGCACCGGACAGTGGTGTAGCCGTGCCTCTCCCGCCGCTGGCCGGTCCGGCGGACACGCGGCGGAAAAACACAAAACACAACAACGCCCAATCACGGGGTGGGAGACAACTCATGCAAAAACTTTGCGTATCCATGGCGCTGTGCACGGCGTCCGGCCTGGCGTTTGCGCAAGCGGGCACGTCGGTGACGCTGTACGGCACGGTCGACGGCGGCGTGCAATACCAGTCGATCAAGATCCCGAACATCGGCAGCCAATCGCGCACGGGCGCGCACTCCGGCGGGCAGACGGGAGACCGCTGGGGCCTGCGCGGTTCGGAAGACCTGGGCGGCGGCTGGCGTGCGCTCTTCACGCTGGAGGCGGGCTACACGCTGCAGACCGGCCAGCATGCGGATACGCAGCGCACGGCCTTCAACCGGCAGGCCTTCCTGGGCCTGGGCAGCAAGGACTGGGGCACCTTGACGCTGGGGCGCCAGTACGGCCAGGGCTTCCTGTACTTCAGCGGCATCGGCCCGTTCGGCAACGGCTTCGGCCTGGGCTCGCAATCGGTGGCTTTCGGTTCATCGCTGGTGCGCTACGACGGCATGGCCAAGTACGAGACACCGAACGTCGGCGGCTTCACCGGCGCGATCGGCTACTCGAACGAAGCCGGCTTCGGCGCGGGCACCGCGTGGGACGACACGTCGGCGACCGCGCTGGCCATCGGCTTGCGCTATGCCGGCGGCCCCCTGAGCGCCATCGCCACGTTTGACCGCCTGGCCCGCGTGCAGACCCCGGCCAACGATGGAACGGGCACCCTGAAGGCCTGGATCGTGGGCGCGGCCTATGACTTCGAGATCCTCAAGCTGTCGCTGGCCTATGGCCAGGACATCGATGGGCGGATCGCGGCGGGCAACACCCTGCTGGGCAGCCTGGGTGCCGCCTTGCCGGCGCCCAACGGCCGCTACCTGGAAGGCTTCAAGGCGCACAACTATCTGGTGGGCGCGACGGTGCCGGTGGGCAGGGCGGGCAAGCTGCTGGGCGCGTGGTCGGCATCGGACTCGAACCTGGACGTGCCGGCGCCGGGCGGCAACGGCATTGCCACGCAGCATGGCTTCAGCCTGGGCTATACCTACGAGCTGTCCAAGCGCACCAACCTGTATGCCATCGGCACGTATCTGCGCAATGCCGCCTACATCGACGATGCGCGCAGCCAGGAATACCGCGTCGGCATCCTCCATCGGTTCTAGGCGGCAGCCGCGGCGCGGCGTCTGCACGCCGCGCCGCGCGGGCGAGACAGGTCAACCCTGGCGGTTGTCCGTGGCGATGCGCAAGGCCAGCAGCGCCAGGACGCCGCCCATCAGGTAACGCTGCGCGCGCTGCCAGCCTTCGTGGCGCGACAGCAGCCGGGCAATGCTTGCGGCGCCCAGCACCAGCAGCAGGTTGACCACGCCGCTGACCGTGATCTGCACGGCGCCCAGGCTGACGCTTTGCCACAGGATCGAGCCGCGTTCGGGATGCAGGAACTGCGGGAAGAAGGACAGGTAGAACAACGCGACCTTGGGATTCAGCACGTTGGTCAGGAAGCCCATGTGGAACAGCTTCGCGGGCGGGTCCAGGGGCAGGGCGCGCGCGGCGAAGAGCGGCTGGCCGCCGGGCTTGACCGACTGCCAGGCGAGCCACAGCAGATAGGCCGCGCCCAGCAGCCGGATGGCCTCGAAGGCATAGGGGACGGCCGCCAGCAGCGCCGTGAGGCCGACCGAGGCCGCCACCAGATGCACCAGGAAACCCAGCAATACGCCGGCCAGCGAAATCACGCCCGCCTGCCGGCCCTGGCACAAGGCGCGCGAAACGCAATAGATCATGTTGGGGCCGGGCGTCAGCACCAGGACCAGGGCGGCCAGGGCGAACCAGGCCAATTCGGTGAGGGTCAGCATGCGGGACTCGCGAAGAAGGGGGGACTGCCTGCGGCTGATTCTATGCCCGGCGCCATGGCCAGGCGAGGAATAGACGACAAGAAGAAAAAAATCGCTTGCGGTTAAATAGCGCACTATATAAACTGCGAGGCATGGACACCCGCCAACCCGCCGACTCCCTGCTTCAGCTCGATGGCCAGCTCTGCTTTGCGCTCTATTCCGCAACGCTGGCCATGAACAAGGTATATCGCAAGCTGTTGCGCGAGCTGGAGCTGACCTATCCGCAATACCTGGTGATGCTGGTGCTGTGGGAGGGCGACGCCCTGACCGTGACGGATATCGGCGAACGCCTGTACCTGGACTCGGCCACGCTGACACCCTTGCTCAAGCGCCTGGAAGCGGCAGGACTGGTCAGCCGGGCGCGCAGCGCCAGCGATGAGCGCCAGGTGATCATCAGCCTGACCAGCCAGGGCAAGGCCTTGCGCCGCAAGGCGCAGGCCGTGCCCGAGCAGGTGGGATGCGCGGTGCAGTGTTCGCCCGAGCAGCTGCAGGCCTTGCACCGGGAGCTCAGCACCTTGCGTGAGCGGCTGGCGGCCTACGCGGACTGACGAAGCGGGTGTGGTGTCATCGGTTTGTGATGTGCAGTTTTTATAGTGTGCGATTTAATAGTGCATTAATTTGGTGCCAGTCCGGCATCGTTTTTCTCACAGGAGTCTTGCCATGTCGATCGAAAAAGTTCTCTACCGCGCCGAAGCCACCGCCACCGGCGGCCGTGAAGGCCGCGCCGTCTCCTCGGACGGCGCCCTGGACGCCACCCTGAGCACCCCGCGCGAACTGGGCGGCGCAGGCGGCGCCGGCACCAATCCGGAACAGCTCTTCGCCGCCGGCTATTCGGCCTGCTTCCTGGGCGCGCTGAAATTCGTCGCCGGCCGCGAAAAGGTGGCGCTGCGGGCCGACGTCAGCATCACGGGCAAGGTCGGCATCGGCCAGATCCCGACGGGTTTCGGCATCGAGGCCGAGCTGATCATCTCGCTGCCCGGCCTGGATCGTGACCAGGCCCAGGCGCTGATCGAGAAGGCGCACGTGGTCTGCCCGTACTCGAACGCCACGCGCGGCAACATCGACGTCACGTTGACGCTGGCCTGAGGCGGGTGCGCGGCAAGGGAAACATCCCGGCGCCGCGCACTGCGCATAGCATCCGGCTCGCCAGGCATAGGAAAGCGGGCTGTGTTGCTATAAAGTAGCGAGGATTAGGCTGGCCCGTCCCGGGTCGGCCGCTTGGCGCTGCGCAAGGCGGCGCCCGGCGCCACTCCCCGGAGCCAAGCATGAACACCGAAACCCTGGAGCTACGCAGCAGCGGCCTGAAGGTGACGTTCCCGCGCATGAAGATCCTGGACGTGTTTCGCAACAGCGACCAGCGCCATCTGAGTGCCGAAGACGTCTATCGCCTGCTGGTCACCGACGGCATCGAAATGGGCCTGGCCACCGTATACCGCGTGCTGACGCAGTTCGAGCAGGCCGGCCTGCTGCAGCGCAGCCAACTGGGCGGCAACAAGGCGGTCTATGAACTGAACGACGGCGAGCGCCATCACGGCCACCTGGTGTGCGCCCAGACGGGTGAAGTGAAGGAGTTCTTCGATCCGCAGATCGAGAAGCGCCTGAACAAGATCGCCGACGAAATGGGCTACACCCTGTCCGAATACACCATCACGATCTTCGCCGCCCCGAAGTAAAAAAGCCGCCCCGTGGGGCGGCTTTTTGCTTGGTCCGTGCATGCTCAGAATCGCGACGAGACCTGCACGCCGAAGATGTTGCCGTTGCTGGTGTATTCGCCCGAGACACGGCCTTTCTGGGCAAGGCTTTCACCCGTGTTGTTGATGCGGGTCTTGTCCAGGTACAGATAGGTGTAGCCCAGGTCCACGGTGGTGTTCTTGCCGGCCTGGAACTGCACGCCGGTCGAGAACCACCAGCGGTCGTTGTCGGGCAGCGAGGTGGGACGGTCGGCCGCCTCGTGCACCGGCGACTGGTCCCAGGCCACGCCGAACTTCAGCTTCCAGGACTCGTTCACCTTGTAATTCGCGCCCAGCGCCACACGCCACGTGTCCCGGAAATCCAGGTGCAGCGTGTCGCCGGGGATGCCGGTGTTGTTGATCTTCAGTTCCGGAATGCTGCTCCAGCCGGTCCAGGAGACGTCGCCCAGCAGTTCCCAGCGGCTGTTCAGCTGGTGATAGGCGCTCAGGATCGCCGAATCGGGCAGGTCCACGTTGGCCTGGGCATCGAAGCTGCCGATGCCCGCCAGGTCCGTGTGGCCGTCGACGTCGTGCTTGACCTTGGAACGATAGGACAGGCCGATGCGGGTGGCAGGTGTCGGTTGGAACATGACGCCGGCATTCCAGCCCCAGGCATCTCCATCCATCTTGACCGTCGCATCGCGCGACAGGCCGGGCGCCACGACCGCGGTGCGCGTGTACTCGGCGTCGATGCGCTGGTAGTTCACGCCCACGCCCAGCGCCCACTGTTCGTTGACCTTGTACGAGACGGAGGGGTTGACGTTGATGGTCTGGATCTCGAACTTGCGGGAGTGGTATTGGCCCACCCAGTCGCCTTGATAGTGCGTCATCAGGCCGAAGGGGGCGCCCAGGCCCACGCCGATGTTCCAGCGGTTGTCGATCTGCCAGGCCAGGTAGGCATTGGGCACCACGCCCCATTTGCCGGCGTCGCCGCCGTTGCCGCCCAATGCGCCGGGCGCCGCCAGCGGGCGCGTGCTGTTGCCGTCATCCTTGAACTTGAAGCTCGGCTTGATGGCATTGACGCCGCCCGAGACCGAGAGCCCCGGCAGGTAGGCCATGCCGGCGGGGTTGAAGTAGATCGTGCTGGCGTTCTCGGCGACGGCCGCGGAGCCGGCATAGGCGTTGCCCAGGCCGCTGGCATTCTGCTCCAGCAACTGGAAGCCCGCGCCATGCGCGGCCCCCGTGGCCAGACCCAGCGTTGCGGCCGACAACGCGACCACAATGGGGGAGTGCTTCATCATGTTTTTGTCTCCTTGGTGGAAGGGTCGTGCATTGTGCCGGGTTCGGCCGGCTTGTGGGTATGGTCGGTGCGGGGGGGCGCGGGAGCCGTTGTCCCGGTGCTTGCAGGCGCGGCAGCCGGTGCCGCGGCGCCGGCCTGCCCCGCGTGCTGCTCCCAATACAGCGGTCCGCCCGTGAAGGGCGCGAAGCCGGTGCCGAAGATGATGCCGGCGTCGGCCAGTTCCGCGCTGGCCACCACGCCGTCGTCGACCTGTTTGCGCGCGCGTGCCAGCAGGGGCGCCAGCAGACGCGAGGCCAGGCCCGGGGGCGCGCCGGGCGCGGTGTCTTTCTGCGGCTTGCCGTCTTCCCAGATGTAGAAGCCCTTGCCGCTCTTGCGGCCGAGCTTGCCGCCGTCGACCAGGCGCACGAGGCAGGCGGGCGGCTGCTCGCCTTCGGACAATTGCTTGCCGGCCGCCATCGCGATGTCGAGCCCCACCGTGTCGGCAAGCTCCAGCGGCCCCATCGGCATGCCGAAGGCTTCCATCGCGGCATCCACACTGGACGGCGCCAGGCCTTCGTCCACGCAGCGCATGGCTTCCAGCATGTAGGGCGCGAGCACCGCGTTCACGAGAAAGCCCGGCGCGCTGCGCACCGGCAGGGCCAGCTTGTCGAGCTGTCCGACGAATGCCGCTGCACGCGCGCGCAGCGCCGGCGGGGTCGCGTCGGTGTGCACCACTTCCACCAGCGGCATGCTGGCAACGGGGTTGAAGAAGTGGATGCCCACCAGCTGCCTGCCGCCGGGCAGGCCCTGGGACAGGTCTTCCAGCCGCAGGCTGGAGGTGTTGGTGGCAAGGATCGCGTTCGCCTTCATGCGGGGGGCGATCTCGCGGTACAGGCCCAGCTTGGCCTCCAGGTTCTCGCTGATGGCCTCGATGACGATGTCCGCGTGCGCGACGCCCGCGCCTTGCGGGTCGGGAATGAGGCGGTCTGCCGCGGCGCGTGCGTCGCGCAGGTCGCGGCGGAACTTGCGCGCATAGAGCTGCTGAGCCCGGCCGATGGCGGTGGCGAGGCGCCCGCCGTCCTGGTCCTGCAGGCTGACGGTGAGGCCCTTGTAGGCGCACCAGGCCGCGATGTCGCCGCCCATGACGCCCGCGCCGATGACATGCACGCGCTTGGCCGGCGTGCCGGTCTGCTTGCCTTGCGCCTTCAACTGCTCGCGCAGGCGGAAGACGCGCAGCAGGTTGCGCGCGGTGGGTGAGCCGATGACCGAGGCCAGTTGGCCGGGCGCATTCAGTGCATTGCCGCCGTGGTTGGCCCAGATGTCGATGATGGCGCGCGGCGCGGGATAGTGGCCGCGCGGGTCCCGGGCCTCGACGGTCTTCAGCGCGCGCCGGGCCACCAGGCGCTTCACGGGCCAGAGGTCCAGCAGGCGTTGCATGCGGCGGGCCAGCGGCGTGCGGCGCTTGGGGCCGCCTTGCAGCACGACGAGGCGGGCGGTGGCATCCATGACGCGCGGCGGCACGGCGAGATCGGCCAGGCCCAGCGACAGCGCGCGGCGGGCATCGACGGTCTTGCCGGTCAGCATGAGATCGAGCGCGGCAGGCGGGCCGATGAGTGCGGGCAGGCGGCGCATGCCGCCCCAGCCGGGGAAGATGCCGAGCATGACCTCGGGCAGGCCGAGGGAGGTGGCGGGCTCGTCCACCACGATGCGCCAGCGGCAGGCCAGCGCCAGTTCGGTGCCGCCGCCCAGGCAGTGGCCGCGCACCAGCGCCAGCGTCGGATAGCGCACGGCGGCAAGCGTGTTGAAGAGATGCCAGCCGCGCGCGACCAGTTCGCGCGCTTTCTCGGGCGTGTCCAGGCCGCCGAATTCGTTGATGTCGGCGCCGACGATGAAGTTGCCCGGCTTGCCCGAGCGGATGACCAGGGCGCGCGGCGGCATGGTTTCGAAACGGGCCAGCACGGCGCCCAGTTCGGCCATGACCTCGCGGGTCAGCACGTTGACGGCGGTGCCGGGGCTGTCCAGCGTCAGCCAGGCGATATCGTGTTCGTCCTGCGCAATGTGCCAGTGCGACGCGGGCAGGGTGTTGTCGGCTTGCGGGGCGTGAGTGGCCGGGTTCATCGCGTGCCCTCCGTGGCCAGGGTTTCAACGAGCATGGCGCCGCCTTGGCCGCCGCCGATGCAGATGGCCGCCATGCCGCGCTTCAAGCCGCGCGCCTGCAGGGCCTTGAGCAGGTGCAGCACGATGCGCGCACCGGAGGCGCCCACCGGATGTCCCAGCGCGATGGCGCCGCCGTCGACGTTCAGGCGCGCCTGGTCCAGCGTGCCCCAGGCCGGCGTGCCCAGCTGCTCGCGGCAGTAGTCTTCATCTTCCCAGGCGGCGAGGCAACCCAGCACCTGCGCGGCGAAGGCCTCGTTGATCTCCCACAGGTCCAGGTCGTTCAGCCCGAGCCCATGGCGTTGCAGGATGGGCGTGGCGGCGTGCACCGGGCCCAGGCCCATCTGGGCCGGATCCAGGCCTGCCCATTGCGCATCGAGGATGCGGCCGATGGGCGTGAGTCCCCAGCGGCGCACGGCCTCTTCGGATGCCAGCAGCAACATGGCCGCGCCGTCGGTGACCTGGGAACTGTTGCCCGCGGTGATGTTGCCGGCAGGCTTGTCGAAGACAGGCTTCAAGGTGGCGAGCTTGGCAGGATCGGAGTCGTCGCGGATGCCGTCGTCCTGCGGCTGGCGCGTGCCCTGCGCATCGACCAGCGGCACGATCTCGGCGTCGTACCGGCCGGCATCGCGCGCATCACGGGCGCGCAGGTGGCTGCGGCTGGCATAGAAGTCCATCGCCTGGCGGCTGATGCCGAAGCGCCATGCGAGATTCTCGGCGGTCTGTCCCATCGAGAGGCCCACGACCGGGTCGGTGAGTCCCTTCAACAGCCCGATGACCGGCGCCAGCATGCCTGGGCGCAGGCGCTTGAGCGCATCGAATTTCTGGCCCGCGCCGCGCGCCTTGCTCCAGCGCGCCAGCCACTTGACCATGCTGTCGGAGAACAGCACCGGCGCGCGCGTCAGGGCATCGGTGCCGCCCGCAAGCGCCAGCTGGGTTTGCCCGCGCTGGATGTTGCCCAGCGCGCTGTCCAGCGCCTGCATGCCGGAGGCGCAGTTGCGCATGACGGTCCATCCCGGCACCCGATGCCCGCAGCCGGCGCGCAAGGCAAGCACGCGGCCGATATTGGTTTCATCAGGGGAGGGCGCGGCGCAACCGAGCACGACCTCGTCGAGATCGGAAGGCAGGAAGGGCTGGCGCAGCAGCAGGTCGCGGCTGGCCTGCAAGGCAAGATCGGCGGCCGAATACCGGCCGGGTTCACCGCGCGCCTTCAGAAAGGGAGTGCGGGTGCCGTCGATCACATAGACGGGTTGGAATGCCATGACGTCTGACCTCATGCTGCACGGCTTGTGGCCGTCGGGTTGGGGCGGGAGTCGGGCAGGCAGCCGGATTCCGTCCGATTCTAGGCACGGCGCGGGGATACACAGAAGTGGTGTTGTCCCTAGTGGTGGGGCAGCCTGCGTTGGGGATTGTAGTGGCGGGAGGTGGGCTGTATTGAGAAAGAACCGGGGGTTCTTGATGCGTGTCTTGTGAGGCTGCTGGAGTGATATGTGATGAGTCTTTTGGGGGGGCTGCTGAGTTGGTTGGTTGTTTGGTTGGTTGGGAGATGCACCGCTGGGTTGACGGCCGTCGAGTGTGGTCGTGCCGTCGGCCGCCTGCCGCGTGGTGGGGCGCCCACAGCGCCCCGCCCCCCGCAGAAGGCGCCCGCCGTCCCGCCCACCCTCGACGTCCTGCAATTGGGTGGTTTGCACCGGAGTCGGCCACCTTGGTCCTGCTCGCATTCTCCTCCCCGCTCGCTGCCTGCCCGAAGATCTCGGCTTGCCGCTGACCAATGGGCGCCCACAGCGCCCATTGGTCAGCATTCGGAAAAGCAATAGGGCAGCTTTTGGGAGAGGGGGGAAGGGGAGTGGAGGTGGGTGGCATCGCGCTTCGGGCGGGGGCCCCCGTCAGGCTGCGTTGTCTGCTTGGAGGCGTTGCTCCGTCATCGTGACTGAATGACGGCTGTCTTGGGCGTGCAGAGGCACCGAGAAATTGACGAGCCTGGCGACTTCGGTCGCTCCGTGTCGGTGGTGGAGCAGCCGACCCAAGCAGATAATGCCGCCAAGCGGCGCCCGTAGCTCGAAGCGCGCGGCCTCCCCCCTCCAACCCCCGCCCCCACTCTCTCAAAAGCTGCCCTATTGCTTTTCCGAATGCTGCCCGGTGGGCGCTGTGGGCGCCCTCCGGTCAGCGGCAAGCCGAGATATTCGGGCGGGCAGCGAGCGGCAGGCAAGAATGCGAGCAGGACTCCGGTGGCTACCCAAGGTCCAGAACACAACATTGCAGGACGTCGAGGGTGGGCGGGACGGCGGGCGCCTTCTGCGGGGGGCGGGGCGCTGTGGGCGCCCCACCACGCGGCAGGCGGCCGACGGCACGACCACACTCGGCGGCCGTCAACCCAGCGGCCGTCAACCCAGCGGCCGTCAACCCAGCGGCCGTCAACCCAGCGGCCGTCAACCCAGCGGCCGTCAACCCAGCGGCCGTCAACCCACAACACACAAACCACCGCACTGCACCAAACCTCGCAGCCCCCCTAACTCCCCCGCTCCCGCCGCAGCAAATACCCCAACCCCCGCAACGTCAAGATCTCCACCCCGCAGCCACTCACCTTGCGGCGCAACCGATGCACCAACACCTCGACGAAGTCCTGCCGCTCCGGCACCTGCTCCGGATACGCCAGCCGATACAGCGCCTCTTTCGCCACCGCATGACCCGGCTGCGCCAGCAATGCCCGCAGCACGCAGGCCTCGCGCGGTCCCAGCGCCATCGGCATGTCGGCCGCGAAGATCGCGCCGCTGTCCAGGTCCAGCCGCAGCGCGCCGCATTCGATGCGGCGTACCGGCGCCGCCTGGCGGCGGCCCAGCGCGCGCAGGCGGGCTTCCAGCTCGCCCAGGTCGAAGGGCTTGCTCAGGTAGTCGTCCGCGCCGGCGTTCAGGCCTGCGATGCGGTCGCCCACGCTGTTGCGGGCCGTCAGGATCAGCACGGGCGTCAGGATGCCTTGGGAACGGGTGCGGTGCAGCAGGTGCAGGCCGTCCAGGCCGGGGATGCCGAGGTCCAGCACGACGGCGTCGTTGCTGCGCTCGCGCATCTGCCGCAAGGCGGTGTTGCCATCCAGGCACAAGGTGACATGAAAGCCGCGGCGGCTCAGTGCCCGGGACAGGGCGGTCGACATGTCGAGATCGTCCTCGACCAGCAGAATGCGCATGGGACTCCCGCGAATGGGCGCGGGCGAGCAGACGATGCCTGACCCGCCGGGGTGGGCCGCTGAGTGTAGGAAATGGCGATAGGGTTCGCCAGGCCGCGGCATCCGTGCCAGGCGAGGCAAGGAAAGCCCCTTGTATCAATGGCTTGATGAGGTTCGCCCGTCGCGCTTGGCAACGCGGATCGGGCAAGTTGTCCTTGGTATTGTGCGGACAGTGTTTTGGCCTGGTCACCGCACGCATACCTAAATAGAAGAAGTGTCGTTGGAATTCGAGAACCAGACCCATAGGATGTAAGGCCTGCGGGTGTTGATGCCCCTGCCGTGCCGCTAGCGGCACGGGTCACTTTTCTTGCAGCCCTCATGACCATCCTGACGATTGCCGGCAGTCCCTCGCTGTCCTCGCGCTCCTCCATCCTGCTGCGTCACGCGGCCGACCGCCTGCTGCAGCGCGGCTATGCCAGCCACGAACTCGGCTTGCGCGACCTGCCCGCCGAAGATTTGATCGAAGGGGTCTATACCGGCTCCGCCGCCACGGCCCTGCGCACCCGGGTGGCCAAGGCACGCGCGGTGCTCATCGCCACGCCTGTCTACAAGGCGTCTTTTTCCGGCGGTTTGAAGGCCTTGCTGGACCTGCTGGACGAGCGGGCGCTGGCGGACAAGCTGGTGTTGCCCATTGCCACGGGCGGCAGCACGGCGCACCTGCTGGCGCTGGAATACAGCCTGAAGCCCGTGCTGTCCGCGCTGGGCGCACGTCACATCCTGGCCGGCGTCTATGCCACCGAGACGCAAGTCGCGCGCAATGCCCAAGGCGTGGTCGAGATCGACCACGGCGTGGTGGCGAGGCTGGAGGATTCCGTGGATCGCGTCGCGCGCCACCTGGATACGGCCAGGCCCGCGCATACCGAGGCCTATGACCTGGGCAAGCTGGCCGCGCGTGCGCGCCTGAGCGTGTGAGGCGCGTCATGCTGACCAGCCACGACCGTCCGTCCGCTTCGGCATGGCGTGCTCGCGCCGCGCGAACCTGGCGGCGCGCAAGGCGCCTGGCGGCAGTCCTGGGTTGGCGTGCCTGGGGTCCGCCTTTGCGTGCCGATTCGCCGCGCGCCTAGCGGTGGCGCCGGGTGATGCTGCCTGGCAGGGTGCCTGATGCCAGGCACCTGGTCGCGCGGCGCTTTCCTGTCGCCGCGCACTGTGTTTTCCGTGGACGCATCCCGCACCGTGCCGGGATGGTCATCTTTCCCCGTGCTTTTCCCTTACCCGCAGGAGTTTTCCCATGAGCATCCAGTCCATCAATGCCCGCAACCAGTTCCGCGGCAAGATCAAGGAAATCGTTACCGGACCGGTGGTGTCCGAGGTCGATATCGAAACCCCCGCCGGCATCGTGACGTCCGTCATCACGACGCGTTCGGTGCAGGAGCTGGACTTGCAGGTCGGCACCAGCGTGCTGGCCTTCGTGAAGGCGACTGAGGTGTCGGTGGCGAAGCTCTGATCCGCCCCCCCCCCCCCGAGGCGCTACGCGCCTCCCCCCCAGGGGAGCGGCACCTGCGGACCGGCGGAGCCGGCTCCGCGATGCCCCTGTTTGCTGAGCTTCTTTTGTGACTAGGTCCTGGCTTGCCTTGCGCCCAGCTTGCGCAGTGCCAAGCCGGCCAGGATGCCCAGGACGCAGAAGAGGGCGAAGATCCAGCCGGAGACGGCGCCGGCCATGATGCCGGAGAGCAGGGTGCCGACGGTGCAGCCCAGGGCGATCATGCCGCCCCAGCCCATCAGGATGCCGCCGGCCAGGTTGCGGCCGACCTCGGAGAGCGTGGGACGTCGCGGCCGGAAGTCACCGGCGAGCAGGGCCGACGCCCACGCGCCCGCGACGAGCGCCAGCACGAAGACGCCGTTGCGCGACCAGAGCGTTTCCTTGATGACGGTGGCGCAGCCCGCGAAGGCGTCCAGGCCTTGCAGGCGGCTGGGAAGCCAGCCTTGCGAGGCGGCGGCCGTGCGGGCCAGGCTGCCGAGTTCGGCGGTCACGCCCAGCGGCGCGGCGCGAAGATAGGCGATGACACCAATGAAACCCACCAGGATGCCACCCACATAGGTGGGCCACCGCGCCCGCAGGACGGCGTGCCAGATGTCGCCTCGTGCCGCCGGAGACGGTGCCTGCGCGGGCAGCGCAGCGCCATGCCGCTTGCGCTGCGCGCGTATCAGCCAGATGGCAATGGCCGCCAGCAAGCCCAGTTGCAGCAGCAGCGAACCGCCATACCCCAGGTGGTGCGGCAGCCACAGCACGGGCGCCTGCTGCACCGCGGCGAGGTACAACGTGTTCCACGACGCGAAGCCCAGCACGAAGCCGATGGCCGCGCCCAGCAGCGCGAAGGGGGAGGCCAGCGCGCCTTCGCTCAGGCGGTACAGGTGCGCGCTGATGCACGACCCCGAGATGCCCATGCCGACGCCGAAGACCAGCGCGCCCAGCGCCAGCACCCAGCTGACCGGGCCGATGTGCGCGCCAGGCGGCAGCCGCGGTTCGGCGGGCACGGGCAGGAAGGCGCCGAAGAGCGCGTGATAGCCCGCGGTGCCCACCGCCAGTGCAACCACCAGTCCCAGCAGGCCACGCGCGTCGCGCTGGTCGATGAAGTCCCGCGTGATGCACAGGAAGCAGAAACGCGAGCGTTGCAACACGATGCCGAAGGCGGCGCCTGCGAGCAGGGAAAAGGCCAGCACGCGGCCGTCGCCGGGTAGGCCGGAGAGATGGGCACCAAACGCAAAAACGGCCGCCACGATCAGGGCGGCCGCCAGTTGCGGCGCAAGAGTGCTTGCGCCTGCCACTTAGGTCTTGCCCCACACGGTGCCGGCCGGATTGCTGATGGGCGCGCCCACGCTGTTGCCGTATTCGGTCCAGGAGCCGTCGTAGTTGCGCACGTCGTAGCCCAGCAGCTTCTTCAGCGCGAACCACGAATGGCTGGAGCGCTCGCCGATGCGGCAGTAGGTGATGACCGGCTTGCTGCCGTCCACGCCCACGGCCTGGTAGATGGCCTTGAGTTCGTCGACCGACTTGAAGGTGCCGTCTTCGGCGACCAGCTTGCTCCAGGTCACGTTGACCGCGCCCGGGACGTGGCCGGCGCGCACCGCCAGTTCCGGCACGCCGTTGGGCGCGAACACCTTGCCGTTGTATTCATCGGCCGAGCGGATGTCCACCAGCACGGCGTCCTTTTCCTTGCGGGCCACGGCCAGCACGTCGGGCAGCTTGGCGCGCAGCGCGGCGTTGGCGGTCTTGACCTGCGCGTTGCCGGCGGCATGGATCTTGGCGACGGGCGAGAGCGGGCGGTTCTCGGCTTCCCACTTCTTGCGGCCGCCGTCCAGCAGCTTCACGTTCTCGATGCCGTAGATGTCGAAGATCCACGCGCCCCAGGCGGCGAACCAGTTGTTGTTGTCACCGTACAGGACGGTGGTGGTGTCCTGGTCGATGCCGGCGTTCTTCAGCAGCGCCTGGAATTGCGGGGGCGGGGCGATGTCGCGGCTGACGACGTCGACCAGGTCGGTGTGCCAGTTCACGTTGACGGCGCCCGGGATGTGGCCGCGCTCGAAGAGGCCCGGATTGACGCTGACTTCGACGACGCGGACCTTGGCGTTGTCGAGGTTTTTCTCGAGCCAGTCGGTCGAGACCAGGAACGCGCTCGATTGCGCGGATGCGGCGCCGGCCGACAGGGTGACGGCGGCGGTGGCCAGCGCGGCAAGCAGTCTGCGTAGGGACATGGACTTCTCCGGTGAAAGTAAACCGGCGGCAGGCTGCCACGCGGCGGTAGTGTCAAGATAGCGACAGGCCGGCCCGCGGCGAACGATTTTGTAAGCTTATGCAAATTACCCATTCAGCTTTTGGTCAGCTTTTGCGCAGGCCGCGCCAGCAGGGGATTTGCGCGGATAGCGGGTGCTATCATCCCCGGCAGGCCGCGAGCTGCCGAGATTGGCGCGGCAGGAGACACGCATGGCTGCGAAGCCCCGAACAGAATCCCTGCGCGACGCCGCTGCGAACGCGCTGTCCGAGCCCGACGCCGACACGATGGCGCCTCCGGTGCCCGCCCCGGGACCTGAAGTCATCGCCTCGGCCGCCTATACCAAGGGCCGCGACAAGGTCGAGGTGCCGCTCGCCGAACTCGGCGCCCACCTGGGCAGGCGCGATGGTCTGCTGTGGGTCGGCCTGAAGGATCCCACTGCCGAGACCCTGGCGCTGGCCGCTGACCAGCTTGGCCTGGAACCCCAGGTCATCGAAGAGCTGCAGGCGCCGCACCGCCGTCCCAAGATCCTGGATTTCGGTTCCGAGGTGCTGGTCGTCGCCATCACTGTCGAAGTGGCGGGGGACCGCCCGGCTTTCGGCGAGACACAGCTCCTCATTGGCAATGATTTCCTCCTGACCGTGCGCCGGGGGGCCACGGCCAACCACCACGAAGTGCGCAGCCGGCTGGAGAAGCTGCCGGCCCAGCTGGCGCGCGGCGCCGATTTCGTGGCGTCCGAGTTGCTGGACCTGCTGATCGACCGCTATGTGGCGGCGGCGCGCCAGTTCGAGGCGGGCGTCGAAGCCGTCGAGCAGAAGCTGATGCTGCGCGGCCTGAACAACGCGGAAATCCGCAAGCTCTATCGCCTGCGCCGTGACCTGCTGCGCACGCACACCCTGGTCGCGCCGCTGGCCGAGATCAGCCGCCGCCTGTCGCGCGTCGAGATGCATCCCATCGACGCGCAGTCGCGGCCCTATTACGGTGAAGTGGCCGATCGCGTGCTGCGCGTGGACGAACTCTTCAACTCGCTGCGCGAGGCGCTGGCTTTCGCCTTCGAAGCCGGGCTGATGATCGGCCAGGCGCAGCAGACCGACACCACCCGCCGCCTGGCGGCCTGGGCCGCCATCCTGGCCGTGCCCACGGCCATCGCCGGCGTCTATGGCATGAACTTCAAGGTCATGCCGGAGCTGGAGTGGACCTTCGGCTATCCGGTGGTCATGGCGGTGATGTTCGGCATCTGCGGTGCGCTCTACCGCGGCTTTCGCAAGGCGGGCTGGCTGTGATGCAGCGGCGTCCTCGCGGCGCTCGCGGTCCGCGGCCTTTCGACCTGTCCCGCATCCTGCGCGCGCCGCGCCGCTCGCTGGTCGGCCTGTTGAGCGCGCTGGCCCTGGCGGGGCTGGCCTGGCTGCTGCCGCCGGGCTGGTTGCCCGAATCGGGCGGACGCGCGCCGGCCGGGCAGGACCGCCCGACCACCACGACGCCCGCAGGCGAGTATGTCCTGCAGGGCAAAGTCAGCAGTGTCGCGGACGGCGATACCGTCACGCTGCAGGTGGGCGGGTCACGGCATCGCGTTCGCCTGGCCAGCATCGACGCGCCCGAGACGGGCAAGGACGGCAAGGCTGGCCAGCCTTATGGCCAGGCGTCCCGACGTGCCTTGTCGGACATGGTGGCAGGCCGCGACGTGCGCGCCCGCTGCTTCGAGAAAGACCAATACGACCGCGACATCTGCGACCTGGAACTGCCGGAGGGCCCGACGGTCAATCGGCGCATGGTGGAAAGCGGCATGGCCTGGGCCAACCGGCAGGGCCGTGACCAGCACCTGCGCGATCGCGCGCTGATCGGCCTGGAGCAGTCGGCGCGCGACGCGCGGCTGGGACTGTGGGCCGATGCCAAGCCCGAGCAGCCCTGGGCATGGCGTTACGCCTGCCGGCAACGGGGCGATTGCTGAGCCTGCGGGGCAGGACAGCGTGTTACGGTTCGATATGCTTGCCCCGCCGGGGCGATTGACGGGACGAGGAATCTGGATGCGGCGGTGGACGCAAGCAATGTGTGCGGGGCTTGGGGCGGCAGTGCTGGCATTGGCCGGCTGCTCGCCGGATACCCCCATCAACAGCCCTTATCCGAGCGGCGCCGAAAGCGAAAACACGCTCTATTCGGCCTTCACGCAGCGCTCGCCCAAGTATCTCGATCCGGCCAGCTCCTATTCCTCCGACGAGACGCCCTATACCTACAGCATCTATGAGCCGCTGTACGGATACCACTACCTGAAGCGGCCCTATGAGCTGGTGCCGCGCGCGGCGGCTGCCCTGGCCACGCCGCGCTACTTCGATGCGCAAGGCAATCCCTTGCCCGACGATGCGCCGGGCGAGCAGATCGCCGAAAGCGTCTACGACATTCCCATCCGGCCCGGCATCCAGTTCCAGCCGCATCCCGTGTTCGCGCGCGACGAGCAGGGCGGCTATGCCTATTACCCCTTGCCGCCCGATGGCCTGGAAGGCCGCTACGACATTCCCGATTTCGAGCGCACCGGCACGCGCGAACTGACCGCCCACGACTATGTCTATGCGATCCGCCGCCTGGCCAGTCCGCGCGTGGTGTCGCCCATCTATGGCGTCATGGCCGAGCACATCGTGGGCATGGGCGATTACGGCAAGGCGCTGCGCACCCGCGATGCGGCCCTGCGCAAGGGCGTGCCGGCGGGCCAGCGCGACCTGCCGTGGCTGGACCTGCGCGAAGGCGAGTTCGATGGCGTCAGCGCCCTGGACGACCACACCTTGCGCATCCGAGTGATCGGGAAGTATCCGCAGTTCAAGTATTGGCTGGCCATGACCTTCATGGCGCCCATCCCCTGGGAGGCCGACCGCTTCTACAGCCAGCCTGGCATGGCCGAACGCAATCTGTCGCTGAACACCTGGCCCGTGGGCACGGGGCCGTTCATGCTGGCCGAGTCGCGCCAGAACGAAAGGCACGTGCTGGCGCGCAACCCCAATTTCCGCGGCGAACCGTATCCCTGCGAAGGTGAACCGGGCGACCGCGAGGCGGGGCTGCTGGACGATTGCGGCAAGCCCATGCCCTTCCTGGACCGGGTGGTCTTCAGCATCGAAAAGGAAGCCATTCCCTTGCAGGGCAAGTTCCTGCAAGGCTATTACGACATTCCCCAGGTCGAGCGTGGCGAGTACGGCGTGGCTTTCCTGGTGGCGTCGGGCGACTCGGCTGAAAAGGCCGAGCTCTATGCCCGGCGCGGCCTGCAACTGCCGACCACGGTGGCGACGGCAAGCTGGTACATGGGCTTCAACTGGAAGGACCCGGTGGTGGGGCAGGGCGACACGCCCGAGCAGCAGGAACGCAACCGCAAGCTGCGCCAGGCCATCAGCATCGCCTTCGACTGGGAAGAATACGTCGCCATCTTCGAGAACAGCCAGGGCCAGGTGGCCCAGGGGCCGGTGCCGCCTGGCGTGCTGGGCTACCAGAGCGGCCCGGAGGGCGTGAACCGCCAGGTCTACGACCTGAAGGACGGCCAGCCGGTGCGCAAGTCCATCGATGAAGCCAGGCGCCTGCTGGCCGAGGCGGGCTATCCGGGCGGGCGCGACGAGAAGACCGGCGCGCCGCTGGTGCTGTACTACGACGCGATGGGCGGCATGGGGGCCAGCCCGCAGTTCGACTGGATGCGGCGCAAGCTGGCGCAGATGGGCGTGCAGCTGGACGTGCGCTCCACCGACTACAACCGTTTCCAGGACAAGATGCGCCGCGGCGTGGCGCAGATATTCCTGTGGGGCTGGGGCGCCGACTATCCCGATGCGGAGAACTTCCTGTTCCTGCTCTACGGCCCCAATGCCAAGGCCGACGGCGGCGGCGAGAACGCCGCCAACTATCGCAGCCCCGAGTTCGATGCGCTGTTCGAGCAGATGCGCTTCCTGGACGATGGCCCCGAGAAGGAGGCCGTGATCCACAGGATGGTCGCCATCACCCAGCGCGATGCGCCGTGGATGTTCGGCTACTTCCCGAAGTCCGGCGGGGCGTATCACCAGTGGGTGGGCAACGCCAAGCCGACGCAGATGGTGCGCAATACCTTGCAGTTCATGAAGGTGGACCCGGCCCTGAGGGCCCAGCGCACGGCCGAATGGAATTCCCCCGTGTGGTGGCCCCTGCCGCTGCTGGCGCTGTTGCTGGCGCTGGTCATCTGGCCGGCCTGGCGCACCCTGAAACGCCGTGAGCGCCAGACCGCGTTCGGCGATGCCGCCGGGCGGCAACAATCCGGAGCCGACAAAGCATGAGCGCCTACATCATTCGCCGTCTGTTGTACGGCGTGCTGATCCTCATCGGCGTGAACCTCTTCACGTTCCTGCTGTTCTTCGCCGTCAACACGCCGGACGACATGGCTCGCCTGTCCATCGGCGGCCAGCGCATCAGCCAGGATGCCATCGACAAGTGGAAGGTCGAGCGCGGCTACGACAAGCCGCTCTTCTTCAATAACCAGGCCGAGGGCAGCGCGCGCCTGACCGACACCATCTTCGTCACGCGCTCGCTGCCGCTCCTGCGCGGCGACTTCGGCGCCTCGGATGGCGGGCGCGACATCGGCCGCGAGATCCGCTCGCGCATCGGTCCCAGCCTGGCGCTGGCCTTGCCCAGCTTCGCATTGGGCCTCTTCGCCAGCGTGGTATTCGCATTGACGCTGGTGTTCTTCCGCGCCACGCGCCTGGATTTCTGGGGCGTGGTGCTGTGCGTGATCCTGCTGTCCATTTCCGGGCTGTTCTACATCATCGCGGGCCAGTGGATGTTCGCCAAGCTGTTGCGGCTGGTGCCGTATTCGGGCTTCGCGGGCGGGCTGGACATGGTGAAGTTCCTGGCCCTGCCTGTGCTCATCGCCATCATTTCCCGGCTGGGGCCCGAGGCGCGCTTCTATCGCGCGCTGTTCCTGGAGGAGAGCGGCAAGGACTACGTGCGCACGGCGCGCGCCAAGGGCCTGGCCGAGCGCGTGGTGCTGTTCCGGCACGTCATGCGCAATGCCATGCTGCCCATCCTGACCGGCACGGTGTCGGCCATTCCGCTGCTCTTCATGGGCAGCCTCATCGCCGAGTCCTTCTTCGGCATTCCGGGCTTGGGCAGCTACACCATCGACGCCATCAACGCGCAGGACTTCTCGATCGTGCGCGCCATGGTGTTCCTGGGCTCCGGCCTGTACATCGTGGGGCTGATCCTGGCCGACATTTCCTACACGCTCGCGGATCCTCGCGTGCGCTTCGAGTAACGCGCCATGCCCATGTTCATTCTGCTCTGGACCGATGCCGCGCTGTTCCTGCTGTTGGCGGGGGTGCTGGTCTACGCCTGGCGCGTGCGCCGCTCGCCCAACCTGCGCGCCAGCTGGTCGCGTGTCGCGCGCGACGTGCCGGCCATGTGCGCCGCCGTCGTGCTGGCGGCCTTCGCCAGCGTGGCGTTGCTGGACTCCATCCATTACCGGCCCGTGCTGCCGCCGGCCGCCGATGCGCCGGCCGACGCGCCGCGCGCCTATGCGCCCATCGTGAAGTCGGCGCTGGATGCCGTCCTGGAATACACCACCTTGCAGCGCGCGGAGAAAACCTATTCCGCCCCGCTGGCCACGCGCCAGTTCACCAAGGAAACCCTGCAGGGCGACGGTCCGCCCGTGCGGGACTTCCCGCGCCTGCGTTTCGGCGGCGCGCATCTGGGCGAGGACGAGGGGGCTTGGGCGCGTGACGTGTCCTTGCGGCTGGCCTGCGGGCTGGCGGGCGGCGCGGCGCTGGCGCTGGCCGGTGGCCTGTTGCTGCTGGCCGGGCTGTCGCGCCGCGATGGCTGGCGCGGCGCCTGGACCCGGCTGCGCACGGGCGATACGGCGATGCCCTGGCGGGCCATGTGGCTGACCTTCGCCATCCTCTGCCTGCTGGCGGGGGCGGTGGCGGGACTGTCCTCGGGCTATCACGTGCTGGGCACCGACCGCACCGGCAACGACGTGCTGTGGCAGGCCTTGAAGAGCATCCGCACGGCGCTGATCATCGGCAGCCTCACGACGCTGGCCATGCTGCCGCCCGCGTTGCTCTTCGGCATCGCGGCGGGCTATTTCAAGGGCCGTGTCGACGACGTCATCCAGTACCTGTACACGACGCTGACCTCCATCCCCGGCGTGCTGCTGGTGGCGGCCTGCGTGCTGATGATGCAGGTCTACATCGACAACAACCCGGGCCAGTTCCCGACGTCGGCCGAGCGGGCGGACCTGCGGCTCTTCCTGCTGTGCGCCATCCTGGGCCTGACGGGCTGGGCGGGGCTTTGCCGGCTGCTGCGCGCCGAGGCGCTGAAGCTGCGCGAACTGGAATACGTCCAGGCCGCGCGCGCCTTCGGCGTGTCGCACACCCGCATCATGCTGCGTCACCTGCTGCCCAACGTCATGCACATCGTGCTCATCACCGCCGTGCTCGAATTCTCGGGCCTGGTGCTGTACGAGGCCGTGCTGTCCTACCTGGGGATCGGGGTGGATCCGACGATGAATTCCTTTGGCTCGATGATCGACATGGCCCGCCTGGAAATGTCGCGCGACCCGATGATCTGGTGGAACCTGCTGACCGCTTTCGTCTTCATGGTGACGCTGGTGCTGTCGGCCAACCTGTTCGCCGATGCCGTGCGTGATGCCTTCGATCCGCGCAGCCGGCGCTTCCGTGCCAGCCGTCCGGGCCGGGGCCTGCCGGGCGCGCCGGTGGTCGCCCTGCCGGCGCAAGGCGTGACCGCGCCGGCCTCCGCCGCCACGGGAGCGCCGCGATGAGTGCCGTGAAGACAGCCGCAGTGGGCACAGAACACGCAAGCCTCGACACGCTGCTTCGCGTCGACGACCTGGGCGTGGAGATCGCCGGCGAGCAGGGCATCACCCGTGCGGTGAAGTCCTTGGCGCTGGCCATTGCGCACGGCCGCACCTTTGCCCTGGTGGGCGAATCGGGTTGCGGCAAGAGCATCACCGCGCTGGCGCTGCTGCGCCTGCTGCCGGACGCCGGGCGCATCGCACAGGGCCGCATCGCGCTGGAAGGCGAAGACCTGAACGGCCTGTCCGAGCGGGCCATGCGGCGGGTGCGTGGCGGGCGCATCGGCATCATCTTCCAGGAGCCGTCCACCAGCCTGAATCCCGTCCTGCGCGTGGGCGACCAGATCATCGAAACCATCATCACGCACACTCCGCTGCGTGGCGCGGCAGCCCGGGAAAAGGCCATCGGCTGGCTGCGGCGCGTGGGCATTCCCGAGCCCGCGCGCCGCATCGACGACTATCCCTTCCAGTTCTCCGGTGGCCAGAAGCAACGCGTCATGATCGCCATCGCCCTGGCCGCCGAGCCCGCGCTGCTGATCGCGGACGAGCCGACCACTGCGCTGGACGTGACGGTGCAGGCGCAGGTGCTCGATCTGCTGGCGGACATCCAGCGTGAGTTGGGCATGGGCATCCTGTTGATCACCCATGACCTGGCGGTCGTGCGCAACGTGGCGCACGACGTGGCCCTGATGCGCGCCGGTGAAATCGTCGAAACCGGGCCCGCCGGACAGTTCTTCGCCGCGCCGCGCCACGCCTACGCCCGCGAGCTGTTCGACGCCATTCCCACCTATGCCAAGCGGGGGCAGCCTTTGTCCGCCCAGGGCAAGGCGCGGGGCAGCGCCACGCCGCCGGCGGTGCCGGCCGAGGCGGCGCCGGTGCTGTCGGTGCGTGGCCTGAAAGTGCACTACCCCATCCGCAAGGGGCTGCTGCGCCGCACGGTCGATCACGTGCGTGCCGTGGACGGCGTGGACTTCGACCTGCGCGCCGGCGAGACGCTTGCCTTGCTGGGCGAATCGGGTTGCGGCAAGACCACCACCGGCCGCGCCTTGCTGCGCCTGCTGGACGGCGCGGCCCGCATCGAAGGCCGCGCCGAGCTGGACGGACGCGACCTGCTCGGCGCCAGCGGCCATGCCTTGCGTGAGATGCGCCGCGCGGTGCAGATCGTGTTCCAGGATCCCTACGCATCGCTCGATCCGCGCATGCGTGTGGGGGACATCCTGGAAGAGGGCATGGCGGCGCTGCGTCCCGAATGGAAGGCTGCCGACCGGGCCGCGCGTGCGGCCAGGCTGCTGGACCGCGTCGGGCTGCCCGCCGATGCGGCCACGCGCTGGCCCCACGAGTTCTCGGGCGGCCAGCGCCAGCGCATCGCCATCGCGCGCGCGCTGGCCGTCGAGCCGCGCGTGCTGGTGCTGGATGAGCCCACTTCCGCGTTGGACGTGTCGGTCCAGGCGCAGATCCTGGACCTGCTGCGCGACCTGCAGGCCGACACGGGCATCGCCTATCTTTTCATCACGCACAACTTCGGCGTGGTGGAATACCTGGCCGACCGCATTGCGGTCATGGATGGCGGGCGCATCGTCGAGACGGGCAGCGCCGATGCGGTACTGCATGCGCCGCAGTCCGACATTGCGCGGCGATTGCTGGCGGCGGTTCCTCGGCTGGTGTTCGGCTGATGCACCCCCCGCGCCGGATGCGTGCATCCGGCGCGGGGGCCTCGGCCCCCGACCTGCGCGTCAGCGCAACGCCGCCTCCTGGCGGTGCCCCACATGGACGAAGGCCGCGGGAAACTCCCGGGCCGCCAATCCCATTTCCGTTCGCAAGGTGGTGTCCATGCACCAGGGGCCCGCCTGCACGGCCGTGTCATATCCCAATCGATGTGACGCGATGAGCAGATCCGTCAGCGCGGCACCCGCCTGCTTGGCCTGTTCTTTCGGTGAGACGTCGCTCAGGTAGTCGATGGTGGCCATCAGGGCGAGCAACATCGGCGCATGCCTCCCGGACGTCGAGGGGTGGCCGTGCGCTGGCGAATGGTGGCCGCGCAAGGCGTGCCGAGCCAGCACGATGTCCAGGACGGCGCGCAGATGCGCGTCGCATTCCACCAGCCGCAGCGTGGTGGCGGCGGCGCGTTGCGCCACGCTCGCCTGGAGCTGGGCGAACTGTAGCGGTGAGGGTGCAGGGCCGCTCAGGTAGCTGAGCGGCGCGGGACGGCGTTCCAGCAGGCTGTTGAGGGAGGCTTCCGCGGCGCAGTCGCGGGGCATGGCGTGAATGGCGCGCGGGGTTGCCTTGCGGGCACCGGCGCCACGCGGTTTGGCGCGCGGCGGGGCTGGGTGCGAGGGAGCCTGGGTCGTGGTGTCCACGTCGACAGAAGGCCTCCCATTTGTCAAAGTCCTTGCAGCCCGGACCAGGGGGACGGGCGTCAGAGAGCAGGGGGAGGAAGCGGGAAATGTTTCATTTATTGACAAAATGGAGGCATTTTGTCAACATTCGTCACTTGGTTGGCTTCATCTGCAAGGCGCATGCCATCATTCGGTAAAAATAGCGCCGCCCGCCTGTAACGCCCATGATGTGCGCCTTACGGCAACCTCCGTGTCGCGCCAGTGATGGGCATGTCTCGTTTGGTTTCCTCTCCATCTGCGTACCGGATCCCTTTTCAAGGAAGATCGCTTCCTGCCCGCGCCGGCCATGCGCGGCAGGCAATCCGCAGAGGACACCATGGCACGCAAGTACGGTTACGCGCGCGTTTCCACCGACGATCAAAACCTGGATCTGCAGACCGCCGCGCTGCGTCGGGCCTGCTGCAAGCCCATCTACACCGACAAGGGAATTTCGGGCGCCACGCGTAGCCGCCCGGGCCTGGATGCCGTCATGGATGCGCTCAAGCCAGGCGACACGTTGGTCGTGTGGCGGCTGGACCGCCTGGGCCGGTCCTTGCGCTACCTGGTCGACATCATCGACACGCTCGGGCAGAAAGGCGTGCACTTCGTGTCGCTGCAGGAGAACATCGACACGACGACGTCGGGCGGCATGCTGCTTTTCCATATGATGGCCGCACTGGCGCAGTTCGAGCGCTCGCTGATCAGCGAGCGCACCAAGGCAGGCATGGCGGTGGCGCGTGCCAACGGCAAGCACCTTGGCCGCCGCCGGAGCCTGACGCGCGACCAGTGCCGCAAGGCCTGGGAGGCCATGCGCGATGGCAAGCATGGGCTTTCCGAGTTGGCGGAGTCCTATGCCGTCCATCCGCGCACGCTGCGCCGTGCGCTCGATGACTATGCGCGCAATGGCGCAAGGGCCTGAGAAAAAAAGGCCCCGGATCTCTCCGGGGCCGATGCCGCGGGCCGGCAACGTGCCGGCCCTGGTCTCACGCCATCAATTACCGTGGCGTTCAGGCCGCCCCTCCAGCCAGCGCTGCGTGTCCTGCTTGAACATGCGCACGCAATCGGCCATGAAGCGGCGGGCGGTTTCCAGTTCCGGCGTGTCGTAGCGCACCGACATGATCGCCAGCTCATCCGACACCGACTGAACCACTTCCAGCACCGCCTCGCGTGCTTCCGTTTCGGGCCGGATCACGATGATGCGGCGGTCCAGGGGATGGCGGTCACGTACCACCAGGCCTCGTTGCTCCAGCCGGTTGATGAGTGCCGTGGCGCCGCCGGAACTGATGCCAAGCATGTGGGCCAGTTGTCCCGTTGCCAGCGTCTCGCATTCGATCACCAGCTTCAGGGCACGGAAATCGTCCATTGGCAGGTCCAGGCGCTCTGCCATCGCCGCGTGCTTCACGGCGGTGTAGACGGCGACCTGGCGCGTCAGCATCTGCGCCAGGTCGTCGAACAGGTCGGCGCGGGAGGGTTCCTGCACCGACCTGCCCACCTGGGACGGGCCGGACGAGTATTCGGTTTTATCCAGTCCGAGCATGATTTTCTCCGTCCTTTTCCTGTCGTTCACCGGGCTTGCGCGCCACCCAGGCCGCCCAGCAATCCGCCGAGCAGGCCGGTCACGGGAGCCAGCAGGCCGCCCGAGGCGCCGCCGCCCACCGCGCCGCCGGTGCTCGCGCCGCCTGCGCTGACGCCTGCCGACACGCTGCCTGCCGGCGAGGAACCGGCCACCGAGACGCCGCCCACGGCGCCGGTGACGCCACCCAGCAGGCCCGTGACCGGGGCCAGCAGGCCGCCGTTGGCGCCGCCCGCCACGCCACCGGTCACGCCGCCGAGCAGGCCGGTCACCGGCGCAAGCAGGCCGCCGTTCGCACCGCCCGCGGCACCGCCAACGCTGCCCGTCACCCCTGCCAGCACGCCGGTGATGGGGGAAAGCAGGCCGCCGTTGGCCGCGCCTGCGCCGCCCAGGCCGCCAGTGAGGCCACCCACCAGTCCCGTGACGGGCGAGAGCAGTCCTCCCGAGGCGTTGCCACCGCCCAAGCCGCCCAGCAGCCCGGTGACGGGGGCGAGCAGGCCGCCCTGTTGCCCGGCCCCAGGCAGCACGCCGGTTCCCAGGCCTGCCGTCAGCGAGGCGACGCCGCCCGTCGCATGGCCCAGTGCCGTGCCCAGCGGATTGGGGTTGGCGGGATTGGGGTTGACCAGGCCTCCCGTGCTGGTCAGCGCATTGCCCAGGCCGGCCACCAGTCCGCCCACGCCCAGCGGGAGACCGGTGCCGTCCAGGGTGCCGCCCGCATTGGCGAGTGTGCCGCCCACCGAGCTGAGCAGGTTGTCCACGGGCACGCCCAGGCCGGTGTTGGTTCCCAACGCTTGCGTGACGTTGGTGACCGTGCCGACCACGGGGCTCGCGATCGGGTCGACGGCCGCGCCCACGCCGCCCAGCGTGGCGTTCAGGCCCAAGGGCGCAAGGTTGTCGACCGCCTGTCCGGTGTTGGAAAGCGCAGGTTGCAGGATGGGTTGGCTCTCGCCCGCCAGCAGGCCGCCAGTCACGCCGCTGAGTACCGACGTCACCGGATGCAGCAGGCCTCCTTCGCTGCCCAGCGCGTCCGTCAATGCACCGACGCCATTGGTGGCATGGCCCAGGATCGTGGTCAACGGCGTGAGGTCGTTCGCGCCCACGTGGAGGACACCGCCCGCGCTGCCCACGGCATTGCCCAGGCCGCTCACCAGCCCGCCCACCCCCGAAGCCAGTGTGCCCGGCAGGCCTGCCTGCCCCAGGGTGTCGCCCGCGTCCGCCACGGCGCCGCCGACCTGGGCCAGCAGGCCGTGGACAGGCGCGCCCAGGCCCGTGGCGCCGCCCAGTGTCTGGGTCGTGTCGACCAGGGTCGAAACGAGGGGCTCGACGGTGGTGTCGAGCGCCGCGCCCACCGTGCCCAAGGCGTCGCCCGCGCCGGTGTTGATCAGGTTGTCCACCGCGCTGCCCGTATTGCCGAGCGTGGTTTCGAGCATGCCCAGCACTTGGGCAGGCGGAGGCGTGATGCCCCCCCCACCGTTGTCTCCACCGCCGCCGCCCCCACCACCACCGCCGCCGCCGCCGTTATCGCCGCCGCCGGGGCCACCGGCGAAAGCGTCGCGGCCGCCGGAACTGCTGCCGCAGGCCGAAAGACTCAGCATGGCGGCCAGGATGAGGCTGGTGATCAGTGTGCGATGCAGCGTCGAACTTTGGATCGTTTTCATGATGTGCTCCAGATCTGTTTGGGTCGGTAGGCCAGGCGATGCGCGCCTGATGACCTTCCCTACGCATAAAGCGTGCCAACGCAAAAATGCGGATCATCGTGAACACGAAACGAAGCACCTGGGCGACCGGAGAGCCTTGTTTCACAAGGGTTTCAAGGAATCTTGCGGACTGCGATGGCCCCCGATCTGCGACCATGCGAAGACTGCGAAAGTTACATATGGGCGGGTGATTCCGGTCGACGTTACGGGGGGGCGTTACGTAACGTGGGGGTCCGGGATTCGCGTTTTCCCTGATCCGGAGGGCGGCGCGGGACATCGTTGGGAGGGCGCGCAGCGCCATGAAAAACGCGGCCCATGGGGGCCGCGCGATGGCGTCGTGCAGGAGGGCTGACGCTCAGAACGCGTCGTAGAAAACCGAATAGTTGGCGTTGAAACGCCAGTCGCGATCATTGCCGTTGACCGTGCGCTCCCCCATGGGCTTGGCCGCGTTGAAGTCGAACAGGTAGTAGCGGTCGTCCGTCACGCGAAACCCCAGGCCGGCCGAGACGAGTTGCCTGTCGTTGAAGACGCGCAGCGACTGCGCGTTGTACCAGGTGCGTGCATAGTCGGCCATGACGTAGGGCTGCACGACGCTCAGATACGTGGCGCCGATGGCGAAGCGCCGGTTCAGCTCCAGCGACACGCCAAACCCCTTGTCGCCGCTTTGTTCGCCTTGCGGATAGCCCATGGCGTAGCGCCAGCTGCCGAAGGAGATCTGTTCCGTGTTGGGCAGCACGTCGCTGCTGTACTGCGCGGCGCCCGACAGCGTGACGCCGAACTGGGCGGGCAGCATGACGGATTGCTTGGCCTCCAGGTTCCAGCGGGTGAAGTCCAGGTCGATGTTGGGCGAGCCCGTGAAGCCGAAGTTCGAGGAGATGCCCTGGCGCGCGCCCGCGGCGTCGAAGCCGCGTGACACCGATAGCGAGATGTCGCGCGACTGCCGTTGCCCGGTTTCCACGTAGTGCAGTTGCGTGGTGGCGGCGCGCACGCGCACGTCCTGCTCGAACTGCGCCCCGTCGATGTCGCGGTTGTATATGTCGCGCGACTGCGTGGCGTAGACCCCGCCGCTCACGGTCAGGGAACGTGTGTTGTTGAGCAGCAGCGGATAGCTCAGGCCCACGCCGATCCGCTGGTTGCGTACCTTGCGGTCGAAGCCCAGGTATTCCAGCGCCTGGTCATCGGGCCGCGCGCGATAGGTGTAGCCGTCCACCTTGACCGCCAGTCCATCGCTGCCCACCGGCACCCGGATGTCGCCCGCGAAATAGCGCACGTCGTCCTGGTTCACGGGAACCGCCGCGGTCAGGCGAACCTGCTCTCCGAGTGGCGTGAGGCTGTTGGCGCTCATGTTCACCAAGCCTTGCACGCCCGTGCCCAGGTCGGACACGCCGCCATTGACGCCAAAGGGCTTGTGCGTGCCCGTCAGGACGAGTTCGCTGGCCCCATCTGCCCGGCGGGGCAGGTCGAGCGCGGGCGTGAACGTGACACCTGGCACGCCGCGCATCAGATTCAACTGGCGCTCCAGCAGTTCGCGTGTCAGCGGCTTCTGGTCGACCAGGGGTTGCGCCAACGTGCGCAACCGGTCCTCGGCGCTGCCCAGGTCGCCCTCGATGCGCACCGCGCCGACGTGGCCTTCCACCACCGTCACCACGACCAGGCCATTGGCGAATGTCTGGTCCTGCAACAGGGCGAAGGACAGGGGGTACCCGGCTTCCTGGTACAGCGCGGTGATCTTGTTCACCTCCTGCGCCAGTTGGCCGATGGTAGTTTCCTTGCCCGCCAGCGGCTGCAGGACGGCCTGCACCTGGTCGAAGGGAAGGGTGCGCACACCCGTCACGTCGAAGTGCCGCGGAACCAGCCGTTGCGCCAGACGCTGGCGGATGGCCTCTTCCTCGGGGCTGGGCACCGCGATGACGGGACTGGTCGCGGGTTGTGTCGGGGCGGGTCTTTCGAGGGGAGGCAATGCGTCGACCGGATTGCCGCGCAGGGCGCCTTGTCCCCAGGCCGGCAACGCGCTTGCCAGCCAGGCCGCACCGGCCAGGGATGTTGCGAGGGCAGGGCGGGTGATGCGAAAAAACATCATGGGCGGCAACTCGTTCAGGAAGGCGCGCAAGAGAAAAAGGGGCGGATTCGCCCGAGGTCTAGATAATAAAATCCTGCTGAAAGTTATGTATCAATATATTTCTCTCCCTGTTTCATCAGTAAGTATCCTGGGCTGCCCCTGAAACTGTCAACCGGACTATCCCCAAGTCTGCCAATTTTTTATAAGACTATGAAACGCATAGAGAAATTTTAGGTTCAATATTCTTTGTGGAGTTAATTTGACAAAAATGGGGATAATCGATTTATCTCTTGTCGCTGTAAGTAGTTGATACTAGTATTGGAGACATTCAATGCAATGAAGCCTTAAAAGTAACAAATGTATCTTCGCCGCAATCAAGAGTCCTGCTGGCCTGAACTAGGGGCTGCATCACAGAGGAGAAGATATGAGCCCTGGTGACATCGTGCCGCTGGCCTTCAACGCCGGCTTGGTGGGGTTGTCATTCGTGATCGCCGCACTGGGCTCCTACGTCGCCCTGCTGGCGGCGGCGCGCATCCGTCGTCCGGGCGTTGGGGGCGCCGCCGGCACCGTCAGCATGGGCTATGTCCTGGTCGCCGCGCTGGCCTTGGGCGGCATCGGGATCTGGGGCATGCATTTCATCGGCATGCTGGCCCAACGCTTCCCGTTCTCGGTGGGCTACGACATCAGCCTCACCATTCTCAGTTTCCTGGTCGCGGTGTTCTTCGCGGGCGCTGCGCTCTGGTATGTCGGCCATGGCCGCTATGGCACGCAACGGTGCCTGGCGGGGGGCGTGCTGGCGGGTGTCGGCGTGGCCGGCATGCACTACATCGGCATGTCCGCCATGCGCATGCCCGCGGTCTTTGCCTGGAGCGAACCGCTGGTGATTGCCTCGGTCGTGATCGCGGTGGCTGCTGCCAGCGCTGCCTTGTGGCTGGCCTTCAGCGTGCAGCGGGAATGGCATCGCGTGGTCGCCGCGCTGGTGATGGCGGGTGCGGTGTGTGGCATGCACTACACCGGCGCCGCTGCCGGCTCGATCATCTGCACGACGCCCACCACCACGCAGGCTTCCTGGCTGCTGGGGGGCACGTCGCTTCCTTATGTCGTGTTCGTCCTGTCCGCGCTCACGCTTGTCGTGATGCGCTGGCTGCTTCACCGCACCTCCACCGAATATCGCGAGCAGGTTGCGGCTCGCATGGATGCCCTGCTTGACATGAAATCAGGCAAGCAGGGGTCCTGAGTGCGCCTGCCGGCGCTTGCCGGCAGGTGTTTTGTGTCCGCAGTACCGGCCCGACGCGCATGCAGACGGCCACACACAATCCTTCGGGAGGTAATCATGAAAGCGCAATTGCTGCAATTCTGGCGCGACGAGGAAGGCGCCACCGCCATCGAATATGGCCTCATCGCGGGGCTGGTCGCCGTGGCCATCATCGCGGCCCTGGGCGTGCTGTCGGGCGGCCTGAACGACATCTTCTCCGGCATCGGCGAGAAGCTTTCCGACGTGGGCGACAAGGTCAAGACCGAGACCCCGGTCACGCCGCCTGTAGGCGGTGGCGGCGGTGGCTGATCGCTGTCGCCGGATGTGAGCGCGGTCGCCGCGGTGCCGGACGGCGCCGCCGGTGGCGGCGTGCGTCCTTTCCCGAGTCCCCGACGTGAACGGAGCAAGCCTGTGGTACCTGCTGTTCCTCTGCCTGGGCCTGGCGCTTGGCTGGCGCGACTGGCGCGAAAGAAAGGTCTCCAACAAGGTGTTGTTGGCGGCCCTGCTCGCGCAGTCGGGGTGGCTGGCGACCTGGGCCGTGCGCCAGGCTGCCGCGCCCACGGGGGCGGCGGACTTCGCGCAGGCGGGATTGGGTTTCGCCTTGGGCATGCTGGCCTATCCGCTCTGGCGCATGGGAAAGATGGGCGCGGGCGACGTGAAGGCGCTGGCGGTGCTGGGCTTCCTGTTGGGACCCTTGGGGCTGGCGGCCACCTGGCTGCTGGGCACGTTGCTGGCACTGGCGCATGCCTTGTCGGCCGTGTTGAGGGGGGCGCACCGCGCACCGGGCCGCCGCGTCCATCCCTATGTGGCGCACCTCGTATGCGGCGCACTGCTCTGGCTATGGTTCTCGGCAACGGGACGGGCGTGAAGGTAGGGCAGCGCGGCGCATATGCGGTGGAGTTCGGGCTGGTTTTCCTGGCCTTCTTCTTCGTGTTGTACGCCGTGCTGACCTACGGCCTGATCTTCACCGCGCAGCAGGCGCTGAACATCGCCGCGCAGGATGGCGCGCGCGGCGCGCTGCGCTGGCAGCAGGGCGAAGCCGCCATGGCGCAGCGCGCCCGGCTCGCGCATGCCGTGGCGCTGGATCACGCGCAGTGGATCCGGGACATGGCCGGCCAGGAGGGCGTGCGGATCGCCGTCTGCGGCAATGCCGGCCTCCTGGCGGGCGAGGGTGCTTGCGGTGCGGACTTGCCCGCCCGCGACGAGATCGAGGTCAGGGTCTCCTATGCCTACCGGCAGGCGCCGCTCGTGCCGGACATCAGCCTGGGTCTGATGGGCGCGCTGTTCCTGCCGGAGCAGCTTGCCGCTCAGGCCAGGGTGCGGCTGGGGGCCGATGTCGTGCCCGTGGAGGGCGCGACATGAGCGCGAATGCCTCGTCTCCTTTCCACCAGCGTGGCGTTGCCGCCCTCGAGTTCGGCTTGACGATGATGGTGCTCTTCATCGTTTTCTTCGCCGTGGTCAGCTACGGCGCCTTGTTCTGGGCCAAGCAGCGCGTGTCCTTTGCCGCGGGCGAGGGCGCGCGCGCCGTGCTCGAAGGCAGCCTGGCCGGACCGGTCAGCCCGTTGGTGGGCTGCGTGCGGGCCACGCAGGCCGCGGGCTTCCTGGCGGTGTCCTGTGAGCCGCGGCGCCAGGCTTGCGGCTGGTCCGGGGCATCGCTGGACTGCGTGGCGATCGTGGTCAGTTTTGATGTTGCGCGCTGGCCGATGGTCGGCGCCTTGCAGCAGGTTGGCGCCCTGGTGGGCGGTGATGAGTCGCGATGGATGCCTGATGCCGTCTGGGGCAGGGCCGTCGTGCAGGTGAAACCGGAAGCCCTTCTATGAGCAGCATGACACGCATCCTTGCCATTCTCCTCGTCGTCTTCGCGGTGTTGCTGGGCGGCTTCGCCTGGTTCCTGGCCAGCCGGCCGGTGACCCAGCCCCAGCCAGTGGCGCCGCCGCCGGTTGCGCAGGCGCAACCCGACACCGCGCGCGTGCCGGTGGTCGTGGCGAAGAAGGCCTTGGAGGCCGGCGCGCCGATCCCCGCCGATGCCATCGAGGTCGTGCAGTGGCCCGTCGCGCCCGCCACGGGTTTCACGGATCCCGGGCAGGTAAGGGGCCAGTTCTTGCGGCTGGACGTGGCGCCGGGCGAGCCTGTCCTGGCCAGCTCGTTGTTGCGCGGCCTGCAGGAGCAATTGCATGAAGGCGAGCGCGCGGTGACGGTGCCGATCGATGAGGTGACGGGCGCTGCCGGGCGTGTGCGGCCGGGAGATTGGGTGGATGTCTTCATGACTTTCAACCAGGGCGGCGAAGTCGGGCAGACCCAGTCGCGCCTGCTGCAGCCGCGCGTGCGCGTGCTGGCCTATGGCGAGCGCGTGCTGGGCGGCGCCGAGCCGCAGGCTGCCGGCCGCCAGGCGGCGCAACAGGCGAATGCCGCGCCGCGCACGGCCTTGCTGGCCGTGCCGCTGGTCGACGTGAATGATCTGATCCTGGCAAGCCGCAATGGCCGGTTGCAGCTGGTGCTGCGGCCAACGGGCGATGCCGATGGCACGGACCCCGCCTTGTTCGTGGAACCGGCCGCGGTGTTGTCGGCTCGCACCGGCTTGGACGCGAGCGCAAGGGAGCGCCTGCGCGAACCTGCCAACCGCGCCTATGCCGGCACGGGCCTGGGCGGGATTGCCGGTGCCGCGCCCGTGGCGGCGAGGCCGGCCGGCGCGCCCCGGCCGGCTGGCCGCTCCGTCGAGGTGTTGCGCGGCAATCGTTCCGAGAACGTGCCGTACTGATGCCCTTGCGCCACCCGTGATGTCCTGCCGCTCCGGATTCCTCAACATGCTGAACCGATACGCCGCGATGAAGAAAACAACCGCCACCCTGATCGCCAGTTCGGCCGTTCTGATCCTGCTGAGTACCGTCCCCGCGGCCGCGCTGGCGCAGGCGGGCGCCCCAGCGGTGTCCTCCGAACAGGAAATCGTGTTGCCCGTGCGTGGCCAGCAGGCCCTGCCGGTGCAAGGCGTGCCGCAGCGCGTCGCAGTGGGCGACGAAACCGTGGCCGATGTCCGGGTGCTGCCGGCACGCGGCGCGGCGCCCGCCCAAGTTCTCATCATCGGCAACAAGCCTGGCGCCACGCGCGTCCAGGTTTGGGCTCAAGGCAGCGCCCGGCCCACGGTCTGGCGGGTGAGGGTGGCTGGCCGTGTCCACGACGCCCTGCGCGAGCGCGGGGCGGTGGGCGCCATCGACGTGGACCACGCCGCGGACCACGCGATCATCAGCGGGAGCGCGGGGTCGATGGTCGAGCATCGCGCGGCAGTGGGCGCGGCACGGGCCGCCGCGGGCGAGGAGAAAATCGTCGACACCTCCACGGTGAGCCCTGGCGGCGTGGTGCAGGTCGACGTGCGCGTGGTGGAAGTGTCGCAAAGCGTGGCCAAGGATGTGGGCCTGAGCTTTCTTGCCGGGCGCGCGTCGGACGGCACGGGCAGTTGGGGGGCGGCCTCGCCCACGCTGAGCGGCGCCATCGCCGACGGCTTCCGCGCCACCTTCGACAGCAGCAATTTCTCGGCCCGCCTGGGACTGCTGCAAAGCAACGGCCTTGCGCGCATTCTTGCCGAGCCGACGCTGGTGGCGCTTTCGGGGCAGAGCGCAAGCTTCCTGGCAGGCGGCGAGATACCCATTCCGCAAGCGGGCGGGCTGGGCACGCAGAACGTGACCTACAAGCCTTTCGGCATCGGACTCACGGTGACGCCCACGGTGCTGTCGCGTGAACGCATTGCGCTGAAGGTGGCGCCCGAGGCGAGCGAGCTCGATCCGACCAACGGCATCCAGATATTCAACGGCGACAACAACGTCACGCTGATTCCCGCGATCCGGACGCGCCGCGCGGACACCACGGTGGAGCTGGGCGACGGCGAGAGCTTCATCATCAGCGGCCTGGTGTCGCGCCAGACCATCGCCAACGTCAACAAGCTGCCGTTCCTGGGCGACCTGCCCATCATCGGCGCGTTCTTTCGCAGCATGCGCTACTCGCAAGAGGAGCGCGAGCTCGTGATCGTCGTCACGCCTCGTCTCATCAGGCCCATCGCGCGCGGCGTGAACCTGCCGATGCCCGGGGCGAGACAAGAGGTGGCAGACACGCCGACCAATGCCTGGGGTAGCTATCTGCTCGGTCCGCTGAGCGGCCAGCAGATGCCTGGATTTTCACGGTGATGGAATGATCATGAAACCCCATTTGAAAGAGGGCGTGGCCCTCCAGAAATCGACGATGTTTCTCTTTTGCTCCAAGGACAGCCGCGTGGCCGCTCAACTGGGCGAGGCCGTGGGCGAACTGGGCCTGCTGACACAGGAGCTGCCTGCCATCGACCGTCTCGCGCCCCGGTTGGTGGAGTTGTCGCCACGGCTGGTCTTCCTGGACTTCACGCCGGATGAGGGCGAGCCCGGCAAGCTGCTGCGTTCCGCCGACCTGGCGCGCATGCTTGCGCGCATCGCGCCGCAACTGCCCTGCATTGCCGTGGGCAGCCTGGCCCAGGCCGAAGGGCCGGTGGCGGCCCTGCGCGCGGGCGTGACGGATTTCATCGATCCTGGCTCGGCGCCGTACGAGATCCGCGATGTGGTGCAGCGCGTGCTGGGCGCGGGCAGCCGCGAGTCCAGCCGCCAGGGCGGTCATCGGGGCATCGTGCTGCTGGGCGCGCGTCCTGGCGTGGGCACCAGCACGCTGGCCGTGCATCTGGCGGGCCTGGTGCAGGAGCGCCTGACGCTGGCCGCGAACGTCGCACGCGGCGGCCGCATGCCGCGCACGCCGGCCGAGACCCGCCTGTCCGACCGCGTGGCGATGCTGGACCTGGGCTGGCCGGCGGGTGATTGCCTGCTGTACCTGAACGTCGATAGCGAGTTCGATTTCGCCGAGGCCGTGCGCAACCTGCGCCGCCTGGATCCCACGCTGCTGGGGACCGCGCTGGCGCACACGACCGGCGGCATCAGCGTCCTGGGCCTGCCGCGCGACATGGACGCCATGCGGTCCATCAGCCTGTCCGATTCCCTGTTGCTGTTCGAGCGTCTGCGGCAGCATTTCGGCGCGCTCATCACCGACGCGGGAGGCTTGTCCAACCCCGAGTTCGTGGCCGGCCTGGCGCGTACCGCGCAGGAGGTCTGGGTGGTGACCGACCAGAGCGTGGGCGCGTTGGTGTCGCTGGCCAGCCTGTTGCGCGAACTCGAGTCACAGCATGTCGACCCGGGCTGTCTGCAACTGGTGGTGAACCGCTACGACGAGCGTTACGGCATGACCGCGACGCAGATCGCCGAACGCTTCAACCTGCCGCTGGCGGGGACCTTGCCCGACCGCACGCTGCAACTCATGGTGTGCACCAACCAGGGCCGCCTGCTGCACGAGGACGCCGAGCGCGATGCCTATGTGCGCGCGGTCCAGGCTCTGGGCAATCGGGTGCTGGCAGAGGAAACGGCGGGCAGCAGCGGGCGCGGCAGCTGGATGGCGACGTGGCTGCCCGGCGTGCACAAGCGCATGAACCTCATCTGAGCGGCGCGCCAAGCGCCGGACGACCATGACTCCTCCCGCAACCTTGCAGTTCGGCGATTCACGCGAAGACGATGCCTTCGTCCACTCCGATCGCTTCCAGTCGGTCAAGACCGCCGCCTATGAGCACCTGCTGTCGCGCATCGAGGAACTGGGGGCGGAATTCGGCCGCTGGACGCGCGCGGCCATCCAGGAGTTCGTCGACATCGAGGTGGCGGGTTTCGTGCGCTTGCGCCGCGTGGCCATCAACGAGGCCGAGATGCGTCTCGTGTCGGAGTCGCTCACCAAGGAGCTGGCGGGCCTGGGACCGTTGGAAGACCTGCTGTCGGATCCCGCGGTGGAAGACGTGCTGATCAACGGCTACGACAATGTCTTCGTGTCGCGCGCGGGCGTGCTGGCGCGCGAGCAGTTGCGCTTCAGCGACAACCAGCATGTGCTGCGCATCGTGCGCCGCATCCTGGCGCCGCTGGGGCGCCGGCTGGACGAGTCCTGCCCGATGGTGGATGCGCGCCTGCCCGATGGCGGCCGCCTGAATGTCGTGATCGAACCGCTGGCGGTGGACGGGCCGATGGTGTCCATCCGCAAGTTCCGCCAGGATCCGCTCAAGCCCGCCGACCTGCTGACCCTGGGCACCTTCGACGAGAGCATCTATGCGCTGCTGGGGGCGGCCGTGCGTGCGCGCTGCAACATCCTGGTGTCGGGCGGCACCAGCTCGGGCAAGACCTCGCTGCTGAATGCACTGGCTTTCTTCGTGCCCGAGCGCGAACGCGTCGTCACCATCGAGGATACCGCCGAGCTGTCGCTGAACCATCCGCACGTGGTGCGGCTGGAGTCGCGCCAGGGCGGTTTCGATGGCGGCGGCGCGGTCACGATCCGCGAGCTCATCCGCAACAGCCTGCGCATGCGCCCCGACCGGGTGGTGGTGGGCGAGGTGCGGGGCGCCGAAGTCATGGACATGATGCAGGCGATGAACACGGGCCATGAGGGCTCGATGGCCACCATCCATGCCAATTCGGCGCGCGAATGCCTGTATCGCATCGAGATGCTTGCGGGCTTCGCGGGCTACCAGGGCAGCGAGGACAGCCTGCGCCGGCAGATCGCCAGCGCGCTGGATTTCATCGTGCAGGTGGGGCGCCTCTCCAATGGCAAGCGGCGCGTGCTGTCTATCACGGAGGTCACCGGCATGGGCGACAACGTGATTGCCACGCAGGAGCTGTACCGCCACGAGACGGTGAGCACGCCCGAGGGCGAGGAGCGGGATCGCTGGGTCAGCCTGGGCATTCATCCGCATACCCCGAAGCTGGCGAAATTCCGTGACGAGATGCGGGCGAACAATGCCGGGGCGCCGTCCGATGACGGCGGCGGCAGCGGATTCTGGGGGAGGAGGCGCTGATGGTCCTGCCGCTGCTGCTTGCCAGCGCCGCGCTGCTTCTGCTGGCGGGCGCGTTGCTGCTCTGGCGCCACGCGCGCCGGCGTTCGCGCATGGCGGCAACGGAGAGGTTCATCAGCTCTCGCCTGGTCGATCCCGCGGCACGCGATGCCTCGGGCGTGCCGCGCATTCCTGCCTTCCACAATCGCCGGGCGCGTGGCGGCTATTGGTCCAGCCTGTTCCTGCGCGCAGGCGTGAGCCCATCGGCGGCCTACTTCATTGCGTGGTTCCTGTGGGGATTCCTGCCCGCGGCGTTCGCGTGGCTGCTGGCGGGGCCCGTGGCCGCGGTCGCACTGGCGTTCTTTGCCTGGGCCTTCCGGTTCTTCCTGCTGTGGCTGAAGGCCGAGCGCAGGCATCGGCGCATGGTCATGCAGATGCCGGGCTTCCTGGATGCGATGGTGCGCATGATCACCATCGGCAACAGCCTGGGCGCGGCGTTCCAGTCCGCTACCGGCCACACCGACATGCCCTTGCGCGAAGTGCTGGAACGCGCCGACGGCATGACGCGCTCGGGCAAGGACCTGGATGCGTCGTTACGCCAGGTGTCGCAGCAGTACGGCCTGCACGAGCTCTACCTGGTGGCGGCGGTGGTCAGCGTGGCGATGCGTTTCGGCGGGCGCAGCGATCAGGTGCTGGAGCGCATGGCGGGATTCATGCGCGACCTGGAGCAGGCGCGCCAGGAGCTGGTGGCCCTGTCGGCGGAGGTGCGCCTGTCCGCGTGGATCCTGGCGCTGTTGCCGGCGGGTATCGCGGTGTTCATCGTGCTGTTCCATGAGTCCTTGTTGGTCAACATGTGGCGGGATCCTGTCGGCGCCTACATGCTGATGGCGGCGGCGGTGTTGCAGGCGGGCGGCTCGTACTGGCTGTACCGCATGGCCAGGTCGATATAGGACGGGGGCACATGGATCACGTTGCCAACCTGGGCCTGTGGGCCGACCTAGATCCTCGCAATGTCGCGGCGGTGGCGCTGGCGGCGCTGGCCCTGGCGGTGCTGGCCGCGGGCGCGTCGTTGTGGCTGAAGGTCTCGCGGCAGGATCGCAACCGCCAGGTCATCGACCGCCTGCTGGCGGGGCGCAGCGGCCAATCGGAGCAGACGCAGGCCGAGCCGCAAGGCGCCTTGGGCAGTGCCGTGCACCGGGCGGAGCAATTGGGCCGGCATTGGGGCGAGGGCAAGTCGGGCAACGTGCTGCTGCCGCCCGAGGACAGGCAGGTCGTCGACCTGTGCGGTTTCGAGGACGTTGGCCGGGCGCGTTCGCTGTTCATGTTCGCGCGCGTGTTGTTGACGGCCGGCCTGCCGTTCCTCGCGGGTTTCCTGCTGCAAGGCCGCCTGCTGCCCGCCAATCCGATGATCGAGTGGACGGCCGCTGCCTTCGTGGGCCTTGCGCTGGGGTGGATGCTGCCCAAGTGGACGTTGTTGCGCCGCGCCGCGCGCAGGCGCCGGGCGGCCTACCAGGAGTTGCCTTTGCTGATCGACCTGCTGCGACTGCTGCAAGGCGTGGGCCTGTCGATCGATCAGAGCCTGCACGTGGTGGTCACGGAGTTCCGCCAGGTCATGCCGGTGCTGGCGCGCGAGTTGCAATATGCCGTGGATCTCTATGCGCGGGGCCGCACGCGCGAGCAGTCGCTGATGCGGCTGGCCACGGGTTTCGACAATGACGACCTGTCGGCGATCTGCCGCCTGATCTCGCAGGTGGACCGGCACGGCGGCGCCGTGCAGGATCCCTTGAACCGGTTTGGCGAGCGGGTGCGCGAGCGCCGCCGCATGGAGTTGAAGGAGCGGGTCGGCAAGCTCACCGTCAAGATGACGGGCGTCATGGTGCTGACTCTCTTGCCCGCCTTGCTCATCGTCACGGGTGGCGCGGGTTTCTTGGCAGTCATCCGCGGCTTGTCGCGGGTAGCGGGGGGATCATGAGGAACGATCAGCGTGCCGGACTGCGTGTCCTGGCGCTCGGCGCAGTGGTGCTGGTGTCGGGATGCGCGGCGACCAGCCAGGAGTCGGCCTGGAAGGTGGTCCAGCAACAGCAGGAGGCGCAGATGGCCATGCGGCAGCAAGAGGCCGACGAGGCACGGCGCCAGGCGCCCACGCAGCCGCAATTGCTGATGTCGCTGGTGCGCGAGGCGCAGTCGCAAGGCCGCTATTTCGCTTCGCTGGCCTATATCGATGCCTATGTGCAGGCCGCGGGCAGCAACCCCGAGATCGAGGCCTTGCGCGCGGAAGCGCTGCGCCTGACCGGGCAGCCCACGCAAAGCGAGGCCGCCTATCGGGCGCTGCTGGGCACGCCGCAGGCCGCTCGCGCCTGGCATGGACTGGGCTTGCTGGCTGGCGCACGCGGCGATCTCGATCGCGCGGCCGCCGACCTGGGCCGCGCAGCCGCGCTTGCGCCCACCGATGCGCAGGTGCTGAACGACCTGGGGTATGCGCACCTGCTTGCCGGCCGTCCTGGCGAGGCGCGCCTGCCTTTGGGCAAGGCGGCGGAGCTCGCGCCTGGCAACGCGAAAGTGCTCAGCAACCTGGCCTTGCTGTTGCTGGTGCAGGGAGATGAAGGGGGGGCGGTACGCGTCATGAACGATGCGGGACTGCCGGATCCCGTGCGGGACGAAGTGCGCCGCCTGGCCGCCGAACTGAGGCCCCTGGCGAGCAAGGTTCCCGAGCCGTCTCATTCTGCCGCGCACATTGCGCGCGATGACCCGGCGGCAATGGACGCGCGTCCGATCGTGCGGGACGTGAGCGGCGCGCCGGCGACGGCGCCCGTGCCATCGGCGCCAGTGCAGCGCGAATCCACCGCCGCCTTGCGCGCCTCGGCCGCGCAACCCTACGACCATCGTCCCGTGGTGCGGCAATGACACGCGCCGCCCTTGTCTGCAACGTGGAGTCCGCCATGCGTCCTTGCCGCCATGTCTTTGTCGCCACCCTCCTGGCCTTGTCCTGCACGGGCGCCTGGTCTCAAGGCAATGCGCCGCTGACGCAGCCACCGGCCGCGGCGCCCTTGCCGGCACCTGCACCTGCACCGGCAGCGGTGGCGCCAACCCCAGCCTCCGCACCCGCCGCCGCAGCGCGCCCCGTGGTGCAGGCCGTCGCCGCGCCGGCGCCTGCGCCTGCGCCTGCGCAATCTCCCGCGGCCGAGCCTGCCTTCGGCGACACCACGCGCCTGTTGATTGCCGCGCAAGGCGACGGGCGCCGCGCGGGCACGGACCTGCCGATGCTGGGCGAGGCTGCCACGCGGGCCTGGGAGCGCTACATGGACAGTTTCTCGCAGCCCATCCCGGAGTGGTTCAATGACCAGCGCGGCGTCACCGAGCAGTAGGCGCCGGCATGGCTGGCGCTCGCGCCATGAGCCGCCTGCCTGCCGGCAACGCGGCTCGATCGTCGTGCCCATGGTCGCGGCGCTGCTGGTGGGCCTGTCGCTGCTGGGCGCTTCGCAGATCGGCTACCTGTTTTACATGAAGCGCGAGCTGCAGAACATGGCCGATTTCGCAGCCCTGGCGGGCGCGCAGGTGCTTGCCGACGGGGGCGGCTGCCCCGCCGCGCAGACGGCTGCCTGGGCCAGCGCCCGCATGAATTTCCAGCAGCATGGGGCGTTGGCCGATGAGGAAATGACGGTGGTGTGCGGCGAGTGGTCGCCTGACGACATGCCGGGCGATGGGCGCCACTTCGCGGTCTCGCTGGATCCTGCGCGGATGAATGCAGTGTGGGTCACGGTGGAAAAGAACGTGACCAGCATCGCGCCTTTCGTGCCGGGCCAGATCGTGGTCAGTGAAGCGGGAGCCGCCACGTCGCAGCCCGCGGCGGCCTTCTCCGTGGGCTCGCGCCTGCTGCGCGTGGGCGGGCAGGGCCTGGTCGGGCAACTGCTCGCGGCCATCGGGCTGACTCCCAGCCAGCTGGATGTCCTGAGTGCGTCGGGTCTGGTCAATACCCGGCTGACGCCGTCGGGCCTGTTGCAGGCCCTGGGCCTGCCCGCCAGCGTGGCGGCCGGGGTGGGAACGCCCCAGGAACTGTTGGCCTTGCAGCAACTCACGCTGGGGCAGGTGCTGGATGCTTCCGCGCAGGTGCTGTCCAAGACAGATGGCGTGACGCAGGCCTCGTTGTCGGCGCTCAATGGCCTGATCTCCCAGCTGAACCTCACGGTCATCGACGGCCGCAGCCCGCTGACCCTGCCGGTGCGCCTGTTCGGCGAGGGGGGCGTCTTCGCGCTGGTGGCTACCGGCGACCCCGCCTCGGCGCTGCGTGCCGAGGTGAATGTCCTGGACCTCATCAGCACGTCGCTGCTGGCTGCCAACGGCAGCCGCCTGTTGTCCATTCCCTCGCTCGATGTGGCCGGCCTGGTGCAGGCTCGGGTGCGCGTCATCGATCCGCCGCAGATCGCGATCGGCGGTCCGGGCGTGTCCGCCGTGACGCCGCAGATCCGCGTCTATGCGCGCGTGGGCACCACGGGCGTGCCGCTGTTGGGCGGCCTGCTCGACACGTTGGGCACGCGCATCGATCTCCCGGTGATCATCGAAGTGGGGCGTTCCGAGGCCACGCTGGCGCGCGTGTGCGAGGCACCGCTGGCGCGCGACCAAGCCGAGATCCGCGTGCAGTCCAGCGCTGCCAGCATCTGCCTGGGCGGTTTCCCGCGCATGGCGGCGGGCTTCGGGCCGGACAGTTTCTTTTCAGACCAGAACACCTGCGATGGCACGGTGGCGCGCCATCCGGTCGCCAGCGTGCTGGGCTTGCTGACCGTGCGCAGCCATCTGAACCTGCCGGTCCTGCAGTCGGGCGAGGACACCGTGACGCTGACCGCGCCCGCCCCGGGCCAGCCGCCGACGGTGGTGACCGTGACGCCCAACGACAACCTGGACCTGAACCGCCTGGGGCAGACCCTGGCGGAACAGGTGGGCGGCGGATTGCTGGGGGACCTGCTGGGCGACCCCGCCGACACCGGGCTGCAGGGCGGCACGCTGGAAGAACGGGTGAATCGCCTGCTGGGCCCAACGCCAGCGGGCCGCAGCCTGACCGAGATCGCCGCCGAGATGCGCTATTCCAACGAGGCGCTGGCGGCCCGGGCGAAACAATGGGCAAGCGGCAATGTGCTCAATGGCCTGCTGGGTGATGTCAGCGCCTTGCTGGAGGTGTTGCTCGTTGCGCCGCTCGGCGATGTCACTTGCGGCCTGCTCGGCGGGCTGGGCGGCGCCAAGGGCGTGCGCAATTGCAAGACACCCTATGTGCAGAACATGGTCCAGGGCAACAACGGCGTGACGGCCGTGCTGGGCCTGGTGGTGAAGGTGCTCGAGCCCGTGCTGGGCGCGCTGGGCGGCCTTCTGCAGAAACTGGTCAACGACACCCTGGGCATCGGCCTGGGCCAGAGCGACGTGTCGCTGTTGTCCGTGCGTTGCGGCGACGTCCGGCTGGTGTATTGATGCAAGAAGACGATGATGGAAGCTGACAACGACAGGGGATGGGCCGCGAGCCTAGGGAGCGCGGCATGACGGGGGGCATCAGCGAAGAGATCGACCTCTACGTGTGGGAGGGCGCCTCCGACATCGCCGTACGCGCCGAGCGCAGCCTGGCGGGCTATGACGTCAACGTCATGCGCGCCGAGCTGGGCATGGCGCCGCCTGGTGGGCGCGACCCCAACCGGCCGATGGTGGCGATGGTGTCGGTCACGGTGATGAGCGATGCGCGCTTTGGCGGCGGCGAATGGCTGGCCGCGCAAGGCGCGCCGGTCATCTGGGTGGCAGCGGAAGAGCGGGGACGCGATCCGCGTTTCTATCCGCCTGCGTATTCGCACACCTTGCCGCTGAGCTTCACCGGCGCGGAGCTGCGGGCCCTGCTGTTCCGGCTGGCCGGCGCGGCCCAGCGGGCCGCGCATACGTCCGCCCATGCGCCCAAGCCCCTGGTGGCCGTGTCCGCGCCCATGCGTGAACTGTTGTCCGAGGCCGAGATGTTCGCGGACTGCCGCACCAGCGTGCTCATCCACGGCGAAACCGGCGTGGGCAAGGAGCGGATCGCGCGCCTCCTGCACGACCGTGCGGCCTGGTCCGCCGGGCCGTTCGTCGCGGTGAACTGTGGCGCTGTCCCGGAGGGCCTGTTCGAGGCGCATTTCTTCGGACACGCGAAGGGTGCCTTTACCGGCGCCGTTGGCGCGCACAAGGGATACTTCGAGCAAGCCAGCGGCGGCACCCTGTTCCTCGACGAAATCGGCGATCTTCCGCTTTATCAGCAGGTCAAGCTCCTGCGCGTGCTGGAGCAGAACGTCATCACCCGGCTGGGCGCCACCACCGAGGTGGCGGTGGACTTCCGCCTGGTGGCGGCCACCAACCGCGATCTGCGCAAGCGCGTCGCCAGCGGTGATTTCCGGGCCGACCTTTACTACCGGCTGGCCGTGATCGAGCTGTACGTGCCGACGCTGGAAGAGCGTGGTCCGGAAGACAAGGCGGCAATCTTCAAGGCCTTGCTGGAACGCGAGCTGCCGGACGTGTCCGACCTGCCGCAGTGGCTGGTCGAGCGCGTCGCCGCGACGCGCTTTGACGGCAATGTGCGGGAGCTTTCCAACGTGGTGGAGCGGGTCGCCATCGTGCGCCGCCAATGCGGCAACTGGAATCGCGAGCGTATCGAGCGGGTGTTCGAGCGGCTTGCGGACTGCTCGCGCATCCTGGGTGTCCCCGCCGCCGGTGCGCCCGCGCCAGCCGTGATCCCGCCTCCCGCGCTGAGCGAAGCCGAGCAGGCCGAGCGTGTCCGTGTGGTGGCCGCGCTGGAGGCCAACGGCTGGCGGCGCCAGGATACGGCGGCTTACCTGGGCATCAGCCGCAAGGTGCTGTGGGAGAAGATGCGCAAGCTGCAGATTGCCGGCGGGCAGGGCGAGTCGGCCGATGTGCTGGGCCCCGGGGAAGGGGGGGCCTATTCCTGAACAGATGGGTCTCGTGGACCCGTCTGCATGGCGCAAGCCGCGAAGACCGCAAGACTGCGAAGGACGCGGGTTTGCCTGTGCGTCATTTCTCTACTGAAAGTTGCTATAGTTTGTTCAAAATCTCATCCTTGGGGAAGGCATGGAACTCCGCTCTCTGCACCTGGCCGTGCGCACCGCATTGGCCGGCCTGACGCTGGTTGGCCTGACGGCATGCGCCGCCACGCAACCCAGCGCGCCCGAATCGGCCGTCACGCAATCCGACGCGCCGAAAACCGCCGAGGCCGGCGCGCAGCCGGTCACGCCGCCGCCGGCACCGGCTGTCATCCAGCCCGAACCCAAGCCCGCTGCAAGCGGCCCGGTCGCGGAAGTGCAGCAGCTGATCCAGTCGCGCCAGGTCAATGAACTGCGCACGACCTACAACGGCAGCTATGGCGCCAGCATGCTGTTCAAGCCCGACGAGCTGGTCTACTACGTGGCGTTGTTCCGCCAGAAGGAGTTCCTGCGCGTCAGCAAGACCCGCGTGGCTGCCGAGGCCGAGCAGACCTATCGCCGCTATGCCGCGCAGACCAACGAATTGGCCGAGGTCGATATCCGCCGCATCACGCTGCAGGCCGAGCAGGCCCGCACCGACAGGCTGCTGAGCGAGCGCACGAGCCAGCTCGAAGGCTTGCAGGCGGATGTGGATCGCCAGCGCCAGCAGGCAGCCCAGATTGCCGCCAACCAGAAGCAGGCGCGTGAAGAGGCGGCCCAACTGTCGGCCCAGCAGAAGGATGCCGCTGCCGAGTTGCGCCGCCTGCAGGCACGCATCCGCGAACTGGAGCGCCAGCAGGCCAACGTGGGCGCCCAGGCCGAGCCGCGCGCCAAGAGCGGCGCGAAGAAGCTGCCGGCCAAGTAAGCGGCGCCAGCCAGCCCGCCCGCGCGGCCTTGCCCGGCCAGCGCATCCCGAGACCCGCCCGTATGCCATACTGGCGGGTCTTGTTTTTCCGGCCTCGGGCCGCCATCTGCCAGTCATGGCTATCAAGGTTTTCGATCTCGAGTGCGATCAGGGCCACCTTTTCGAAGGCTGGTTTTCCTCGCACGATGACTACGCCCACCAGCAGGCGAGCGGCTTGCTCACCTGTCCGGTTTGCGCCAGCGCAACGGTTGCCAAGCGGCTGTCGGCGCCGCGCCTGAATGTCGGCCATGCGGAGGCGCCCGCCGCGCAGCCGCCCGCCACGCCGGAAAACATCCAGGCCGCTTTCCTGCGTCATCTGCGCGCCATCGTGCGCGGCACCGAGAACGTGGGTGATCGTTTCGCCACCGAGGCGCGCCGCATCCATGAAGGCGAGGCCGACGAGCGGCCCATCCGCGGCGTCGCCACGCCGGCCGAGCGCGAAGCGCTGGCGGCGGACGGCATCGCCGTCATGGCCTTGCCCGATATCCTCGACGACGAACGCATGCAGTAAGCGCGCGCCCCCTGGGGGGCGGCAAGCCGAAGGCGCGGCGTGGGGGCCTTTGTTTCATTGCCGCGCGCGTTCGCGGATGCCGGCGTGCAGCATGCCCAGCGCCACCTCGAAGACAGCCCCGCTGTCCAGGCTGGCGAAGCGCGGCATGAAGCGCTTGAGCAGCGGATAGTCCGCGTCGGGCAGCGCCGCCACTTCGTCCTGTTCGGCCTGCGTGGCCGGGCGGATCATGCCGCCCGTTTCGCCGGCAGCCAGGCCGTAGACGGTGGCGTACCAGCTCAGCACGACAGCGGGCACCTCGGCCTGCGGCACGCCGGCATCGCAGATGGCGCCATACACCGTCTCGATGTGCGCGAAATCGGAGACGCCGGTATTCACGAAGCGCAGCATCAGCCCGAAGGTGCCACGGTATTGCAGCGCCAGTTGGCGATACTGCATGGCCAGGGCGCGCAGTCGCGCGTCCCAGGGCAGGGCGGCGGGCACGGGCTGCAACTGCGCCGTGAGCCAGTCCGCCATGGCGCGGTGCAGGCCTTCCTTCGATTTGAAGTGATACAGGATGGCCATCGGATCGCAGCCCATCTCGGCGCCGACCTTGCGCACGCTGAAGCCTGTTTCGCCCGTGGCTTCCATGACCCTGACGGCGGTGGCGACCATCACTTCCCTGGACAGGCCGCGTGGCCCTGGCTGTATCTTTTCGCTGCGTGGTGGCATGCATTCCCCTTGCCGTCTCCGGACGGTGCCGAAGGCGACGTCGCTCCTGGTTTGACGAATCAAATTCTACACCATAGAATTTATATTTCTACAATGAAGAAATGAAGCGCGAGCAGTGGCCTGGACCGGGCCGCCACGCAGCGCCTTGTCCAAAAAGGTATCCACCATGGCATCCGACACTCCGATCAAGCTGCGCCCGCTCGAGCGCGAAGACCTGCGCTATGTCCATGCGCTCGACAACAATGCCAGCGTCATGCGCTACTGGTTCGAGGAGCCCTACGAAACCTTCGCCGAGTTGTCGGCCCTGTATGACGAGCACATCCATGACCAGCGCGAACGCCGCTTCGTCATGGAGGCGGGCGCCGACCGCGTGGGACTGGTCGAACTGGTGGAGATCGATCACGTCCACCGCCGCGCCGAGTTCCAGATCATCGTGGCGCCGGAACACCAGGGCAAGGGCTATGCCTCACGCGCCACGCGGCTGGCGATGGAGTATGGCTTCAGCGTGCTGAATCTCTACAAGATCTACCTGCACGTCGACCGCGAGAACCACAAGGCCGCGCACATCTACAAGCAACAGGGTTTCCAGGAAGAGGGCGTGCTCAAGCACGAGTTCTTCGTGCAGGGCCAGTATCGCGACGTGATCCGCATGTGCCTGTTCCAGCACGAGTTCCTGGCCATGCATCCGCCCGCGCCCGCCATGGTGACGCCCACCGCGCAGTAGCCTTCGCGGCGCGGTGCGCGCTGGCGCAAGCGTGTCCTGCCCGGATCAGGCAAAAAAACGAAGCAACAGGGGGGAGGAAGACTTCCCCGCGCCCCGCGAGCGGCCAGGCGCTCGCGCAGGGCGGGAAAGGGCGCCGCGCAACCCGAAGGCTCGCGGCGTGGGGCTTACATCACGCGGCTGCGGTATTCGCCGGTGCGGGTGTCGATCTCGATCTTGTCGCCGATGGCGCAGAACAACGGCACGGGCAGTTCCCAGCCGGTGTTGATCTTGGCGGGCTTCATGACCTTGCCCGAGGTGTCGCCACGCACGGCGGGTTCCGTGTAGATGATCTCGCGCACGATCATCGTGGGCAGTTCGATCGAGATGGCGCGGCCGTCATAGAAGACGACTTCGACGGCCATGTTCTCTTCGAGGTAGTGCAGGGCGTCGCCCATGCTGTCGGCCTCGACTTCGTACTGGTTGTATTCCTGGTCCATGAAGACGTACATGGGGTCGGCGAAGTAGGAGTAGGTGCACTCCTTGCGATCCAGCACGACGACTTCGAACTTTTCGTCAGCCTTGTAGACCGATTCGCTGCCCGAGCCGGTCAGCAGGTTCTTGAACTTCAGCTTGACGACGGCGGCGTTGCGGCCCGACTTGTTGTATTCGGCCTTCTGGACCACGAGGGGCTCGCTGCCCACCATGACCACGTTGCCCACGCGCAGTTCCTGTGCGGTTTTCATGAATCAAAACTCCGGTATTTCAAGATCGCGTCTGGTGAGCGATGAAGGTAAGAAAGAGGTGTGAACCAAGCGGTGAACCGATAGGCAAGGCCATCGGTGATGCCATCCGTCGCGCGAAACCCCCTGGCGGCAGCGGATTGCAAAGCCTCTTATTCTAGCCTGTTTGGGCTGGACGCAAGCAAAAGCGGACCAGGGCGTCCGCCAGGTCTTCCTGGCGGGCCAGGGCCTGGCAGGCCTGCCAGGCGTGCGTCTGCCAGGATTGCCAGGCGGGGGGTGACAGCGCGGCGTGTAGCGCCTCTGCCACAGCCCGCGCCCCCGCGGCAATTCCCGCCGTGGTCTGGCCAGGCAGCGTCGTGTTCCAGGCCTCGTTCAGGCGGCGGACCTCGGCCGGACCGCCATGGCGATCCTGCCAGGCGGCCAGCTTGTCCAGGTGCGCGTTTTCATCCTGGGGGTAGATCTGCCAGACCAGCGGCCGGCCGGCCCATAGCGCCCGCACGAAGGAGTCCTCCCCCCGGATGACGTTGAGGTCGGCGCTCCACAGCAGGCGGTCGAAATCGGGTTGCCGCACGAAGGGGATGCGCGCCACGTTCAGCGGCGTGCCTTGCGCGGCGTCATCCAGTCCCGGCGCGACGCCTTGCGGGACCAGCAGCACCGTCCGGCCGGCCTGCGCCAAGCCCTGCAGCAGGCCGGCCCAGGGGGCGTGTGGGTAACAGAAGAGCGTTGCCAGCCGTGCGCCCTCTTGCCAGGCGCCCAGGGCTGCTTCGGTGACGCCCAGGGTGCGCAGCATTGCGGTGGCCGGCTCGCGGCTGGCCTGCCAGGCGTCGCGCTGGGCCAGCAGATCGGGTTCGCGCAGCAAGCCGCCGGTTTCGGGGGTGAAGCCGGGGAAGAAGAAGGCTTTCTTCAGGCCGTTGGGCTGTGGAGAGGGCAGGCCGTGGCAAGCGCCGACCCAGTCCTCGGCGCTGAGATACTCGAGGTTGATCCAGGTCGTCCGTTGCGTCGGCTCGGCGGCCATGCGGGCGACATAGGCCGCGGGCGGATCACAGGCGAAGGCCTCGATGGCGACCTCGCCCGGTTCCAGGTCGGGAGCGGGCTGCGACCAATGGATGACCTCCACGCCCTGCACGACCTGGCGCGCGGCGTGGAGGTCGACAGCGGGTTCCAGGCGGGCGAACGAGACGAGGTCGTCGACCCACAAGCGCAAGGGCCAGCCGTGGCCTTGCGCCAGGCGGCGGGCCAGGCGCCAGCACACGCCGATGTCGCCGTAGTTGTCGACGACCCGGCAGAACAGATCGGTGCGCATGCGGAAGTGGCGTCAGTGGAAATGCGCGGGCGCCGTGTTCGCGTCCTCGGGCAGCTCGGGGTGCGTCATTTCGCCCAGGGGATTGGGGAAGTAGGGCGTGCCGCAATCCTCGCAGTAGTCGGGCGGCAGGATGCCGGGCAGTCGGCGGATGTCGGCCACGCCTTGCTCCTTCAGCAGCGCGGCGATTTCCTCGATCGCATCGGGGCCGGTGGGTTCGGCATCCTCGGGCAAGGGCTCTTCCTCGCGGCCATAGACGGGCCAGACGCAACCGTAGATCACATCGTTGCGGTTGCGCGGGGTGAAGCTGATGCGGTATTCGTCCACGCGGGTTTCGCCGCAGCCGCCGATGACGGCGCGCAGCTGGTCGGGCGCGAGTCCGGCGGCGCCCTCCAGCCAGGCCACGGCGGCCTTCAGCGCCAGCGGGCGCACGCGCCGGTCGGCGTCGCGATTGCTGACGTAATAGGCATCGGGCAGCAGGCATTCCACGCCGCAGCCGGGCAGGAGGCCCGCCAGCGTGGGCTGGGCCTGGGCAATCCATTGCACCAGCGCATCGGCGCGGCTGCCGCCGTTGGCTTCCTGCCAACGGAAGAGGGGGGCGCCCTCGGGCACCACGACGCCCGCGACCACGTAACGCGTGTCGGCCAGCATGGGCGGCACATCCTCGCCGGGGCCGGGTTGCAGCGCGGGGCGGGGGGCTTCCAGGCCAAGCGCCTGGCTGCCCAGGCGATGCAGCCATTGCCAGGTGTCGGAGAAGGTGCGAGGCATCTGGTCCAGGCTGACCAGGGTGGGCAGCAGCGCCAGTTGCGCGCCTTCGGCCAGCACGTGTCCATGCAACTGCGCGCGCAGGGTGTCCTGCGCCGCTTGCGGGATGGGGCCGTTGGCAATGCTGTAGCGGGTCCAGGCCACCACGGGTGCCACCAGCAGCAGGACGTCATGGCGCTGGCCGTCTTTCTCGAGCACCAGCGATTCCGAAGCGGTCTCGGCCTGTTCGATCAGGACTTCGTAGCCGCCGGCATGATGGTGCGACAGGTGATCCAGCGCGGCTTCCAGCGTGGCGTCGTTGCTGGCGCGCAGCAGCTTGGCCAGCAGGCGGCCGAGCTCTGCTTCCCAATAGCGGTCCTCGACCCGGCTGCCCGACTCGTCCAGCGCCGTCGCGAGCGCGACCAGGCGGCTGGCGTCGCGATTCAAGCGGGAGGGGGAAGATCTGCGGATGCGGGCCATTGTCGGTAAACCAGGAAAAGGAAGCTGAACGCGGTAGTTTACCGCTCCGACCCGGGGGATGACGCCAAACACAGTCCGGCACAGCGCAGCAAAGGTGCGCCGCCACTGTCGGTGCATTGTGCTGGAAAGTGAAATAGACAAAACAAAGATGCCAGGTTTATTGCGATAAGGAAAACTCGGACAATCTCTTCATCAGGGCGAGTCCGGCGATAGGCGCCAAGCCCGCTGCTATCCGATATGGAGTCCGCCATGCGTTTCCCCGTTCTCTTCGTTTCCCACGGTTCGCCCATGCTGGCCGTCGAGCCGGGCTGTACCGGCGCGGCCCTGGAGGCCTGGGTGCAGACCCTGCCCGAGAGGCCGAGCGCCATTCTCGTCGTGTCGCCGCATTGGCGCGGCGCGGGCCTGGCCGTGTCCACCCGGGGCCAGCAGGAAGCCTGGCATGATTTCGGCGGTTTTCCCCCCGAGCTCTATACCCTGGCGTATGGCGCGCCCGGCTCGCCCGAGCTGGCGGCACGGATCCGCCACTTGCTGGCCGAATCGGACCTGCCCGTGCAGGACGATCCGGCCCGTCCGCTGGATCACGGCGCATGGGTGCCCCTGCGCTACCTGTATCCGCAGGCGGACATCCCCGTCGTGCAACTGGCGCTGGACGCCCGGCTGGATGCCCGTGGCCAGTACGCGCTGGGCCGGCTGCTGGCGCCCTTGCGCGACGAGGGCGTGCTGATCATCGGCTCGGGCTCGCTGACGCACAACCTGCGGCACGTCCAGCCGCCGGGCTCGGCCCCCTTGCCCTATGTGGGCCCCTTCCAGGACTGGTACGCCCGTCATCTGGCCCAGGGCAACCTCGAGACGTTGATGGACTGGCAGCGCGAGGCGCCTGGCGCGACGCAGGCACATCCGCACGACGATCACCTCATGCCTTTGTATGTGGCGCTGGGCGCCGGCGGCCTGCCCGCGTTGCGGCTCAATGACGAGGTGAGTTACGGCGCCCTCGCGATGGACGCCTATCAGTTCGGGTGAGTCGGGCGGCGCGGCGCGCCCTGGGACGCGATGCGCCGGGGCGTGCTTGCCGTCCGCTCAGCGCGGACCGTTGATCTGCGCCTGGAGCGCTTCCACGCGTTCGGGCGTGGGCGGATGCGTGGATAGCCAGCCGGGCGTGTCGCCGCGATCGCGGCCGTCTTCCAGTTTGCGCAGCATCCTGGCCAGGGAGTGGGGATCGCGACCGGCAGACTGCAGCAAGGCGACGGCGCGCGCATCGGCATCTCGTTCGAAATCCCGCGAATACGACATGTCGAGCAGGCTGGTGCCGGTGACGATGGCCTGGTTCAGGAACTCGCTGGCGTCTCCGCTGATCAGCATGACGGCCGCCGCCAGGCCCAGTGCGCGCGACAGCCGGCGCATGCCGTGACGGGCGTCGATGTGCCCGATTTCATGGGCGATGACGCCGTCCAGCGCCTGCGGCGAGCCGGCCAGCTTCAGCAACTGGTCCGTCACGACGATGGTGCCGCCGGGCAGGGCCAGCGCATTGGCGCCCAGCCGGCCGCCGTGCCGCAATTCCAGTTTGAGGGAGATGGCGTCGGGGTCGCCTCGGCTGCGGCCCAACTCGTCGACGATCGCCTGCAAGGTCTCTTTTTGCTCGGGCGTGGCTTTGCTCGGCGACATGAAGGTGTCCAGCGAGTGCATCACGCCCTGGCCGATGAAGGCTTCCACCGAGTGCGGGATCAGCAGCGCGACGCGGTCGGCCGCGAAAGGCACGCCCCAGCGGATCATCCCGAAACACAGCAGCAGCGCCACGACGACAAAGCCGATGAGGCGCGGCCGCATGCGCTCCCAGCCATGGACGTAGGCGCCGCGCGAGCCTTGCAGCCGGCGGCGCAGCGTGTCTGCCTGCGACTGTTCCCGGGTCTCGAAGATGCTGCCGTCTTCCAGCGTGATGCGCTGCGAAGGACCGTCGAGCCGCGCGGGCCAGGCCAGGGTGCCGGGCGCCACGAGGCGGGATTCGTCGCCATGCTGCAGCCACAGCCGGCCATCGGGATGCAGCGTCAGCCTTGCCGGCTGGTGCGCCGCGGCGCGCGGGGCGAAGAGCCGCCCCGCGACCGTCAGCACGCTGTGCGTGCCTTCCAGCGTGTCAGTGCTCATGTCGACGGCAGCACGTCCTGATTTACAGCGGCGCCAGGCCGCTGAGGCCTTCCATCTCGCCGTATTCGCTGGCGAAGCTGCCCGGACGATCCTGGTGCGAGGAAACGAAGGCATCCAGGCCAGGCGCGGCATGCAGCGTGATGCTTTGCGTCACGTAGCGGTGGCGGCGCACCAGTGCCCACGGATACAACAGGCCCAGCGAGAACGCCGTGGCCAAGAGGCCCGACACGACGATCCACAGGTGGCGCCACGGCGAGAGATCGGTGCGCAGCGTGTGGCCGCCCTCGATGCTCAGGTCGTTGACGCACAGCTTCAGGACGTGGCCGGCGTAATAGGCCGTGCCCACCAGGAAGCCCAGGTAGACGCCCATGATGAGGAAGTGCCAGATGGACATCTGGACCACCGTGCCCAACAGCAGCAGGACGGCGCCGATGGCCAGCGCGGGCAGCAGCGCGATGCCTGCCGCGCGGTAGAACTGGCCCAGCGAGGGGTTGACGTTGAAGCGAGCGCCGCCCCACGAGTGGCCGTTGACGGTGTAGCGGACTGCCATGCGCGTGGCCATCGGCATCAGCAGGCCCAGCGTCAGCATGCCGACGAAGGGCATCACCAGGAAGACCACCGCGGCCTTGCCGTAGCTGCCCTGGAAGTCGAAGCGCACGTTGCGCCAGCTGGTGACGCGGGCGCGGAAGCGCATGGCCGAGTTCATCAGCCAGGGCACTGCCACCAGGAGGCCCAGCAGCAAGACCAGCTGGATGAGGGGGTGGATGACGCCGGCGACTGCCGTCGCGATGATGACGCCCAGCGCCATCAGGCGGCCCTTGAAGATCTGCATGCCGGTGGCGTGGTATTCGAAGACATGGCCATCGACTTCCGTGTTGCCGTAGAACCAGCGGTGCTTGCGGACCTTGGCCCAGGCGGAATAGATGCCCAGGGTGACGATGGTGAGCAGCAGGTTCACGATCCAGATGCCGAAGTACGTGCCGGCGTCGCCATGGAAGCGCATGGGCGCGGAGCGCGGCGCATCGGGCTGGGCGGCAGGGACTGGGGTGCTGAAGGCATTGCCGGCCGGGAAGGACGAGGCCTCCGGCTGCTGGCTGGGGTCAGGAAAGTTCACGATGGTTCTCGCTGAGAGTTTTGCGTTGTTCGATGAGCGATGTTGCGGCCGCGGGCTTCAATCGCGGCACGCGGAGAAAGTTAGCAGCATTCGGTTTCAGGAGGACGAAAGGAAGCCGTTCAAACTCGAAATAAATTGTGTAAGAGCTTAAGAAAACATGGCGGCCAGGCAAGAAAAAACCGGGCACGAGGCCCGGTTTTTCAGCCGCGGATCCTGCCGGATCCGCGGGGTTGCCTGTCGGGAGTGCCTGTCTTTACGCCGCTTCCAGCAACTGGCGCAGCACGAAGGGCAGGATGCCGCCGTGCTTGTAGTAGTCCACCTCGATCGGCGTGTCGATGCGCAGCAGCACGGTCACCTGCTGCGTGCTGCCATCCTTGCGGTGGATGGTCAGCGTGACGTCCTGCATGGGCTTGATGCCGTTTTCCAGCCCCGAGATGTCGTAGGTTTCCTCGCCGGTGATGCCCAGCGATTGCACGCTGTCGTCGCCCTTGAACTGCAGCGGCAGCACGCCCATGCCCACCAGGTTGCTGCGGTGGATGCGCTCGAAGCTGCGCGTGACGACGGCCTTCACGCCCAAGAGCTGCGTGCCCTTGGCCGCCCAGTCGCGCGACGAACCGGTGCCGTATTCCTCGCCGCCGAAGACGATGGTGGGCGTGTCCTGCGCCACGTACTTCATGGCGGCATCGTAGATCGACATCTGTTCACCGGTAGGCTGGAACAGCGTGTCGCCGCCTTCGTAGCGGCTGCCGTCCGCCAGCGGCGGGATCATCAGGTTCTTGATGCGCACGTTGGCGAAGGTGCCGCGCATCATGATCTCGTGGTTGCCCCGGCGCGAGCCGTAGCTGTTGAAGTCGGCCTTCATGACGCCGTTTTCCTTCAGCCAGCGGCCAGCGGGCGAGCTTTCCTTGATCGAGCCGGCGGGCGAGATGTGGTCGGTGGTGACCGAGTCGCCGAACACGCCCAGCGCGCGCGCGCCCTTGATGACCGGCATTGCGCCCGGGGTCATGCCGAAGTCGCCGAAGAAGGGCGGCTCGGCGATATAGGTCGACTCAGGCCAGTTGTAGACGTCGCCCGTCACGCCCTGGATCTTCTCCCACAGTTCGCCCGGCTTGCTCTTGACCTGGCCGTAGTTGGCGCGGAAGGCCGCGGGATTCAGCGCGAACTTCACGAGCGCGTTCACTTCCTCGGTGCTCGGCCAGATGTCGCCCAGCCACACGTCGCCGTTCTTGCCGCGGCCCACCGGCTCGGTCATCAGGTCGCGCGTGATGGTGCCGGCCAGCGCATAGGCCACGACCAGCGGGGGCGAGGCCAGGAAGTTGGCCTTGATGTTCGGATGGATGCGGGCTTCGAAGTTGCGGTTGCCCGAAAGCACGGCCGAGCAGATCAGGTCGTTGCCGGTGATGGCTTCGTTCAGGTCCGGCGTCAGGTCGCCCGCGTTGCCGATGCAGGTGGTGCAGCCATAGGCGGCCACGTCGAAGCCCAGCTTTTCCAGGTAGGGCAGCAGGCCCGTCTTGGTGAGGTATTCGGTCACCACGCGCGACCCCGGGGCCAGCGAGGTCTTGATGTGCTTGGGCACGGTCAGGCCGGCTTCCACGGCCTTCTTGGCCAGCAGGCCGGCGGCCAGCAGCACGCTGGGGTTGGACGTGTTGGTGCAGGAGGTGATGGCGGCGATCAGGATGTCGCCGTTCTTCACCTGCGTGCCCGCGCTGGTGGTGTAGGTCCTGGCCAGCTTGTCGGCGGGCTGGTTGAAGCCGTTTTCCGAGACCGGCTTGGAGAACAGATCGATGAAGGTGTTCTTCACGTTGCCGATCTCGATGCGGTCCTGCGGGCGCTTGGGGCCGGCCAGCGAGGGCGCGACCGTGGACAGGTCCAGCGTCAGCAGCTTGGTGTAGTCGATGTCGCGCGCGGCCGGCACGCCGAACATCTTCTGCGCCTTGAAATAGGCTTCGAACGCGGCGATTTCCTCGGCGCTGCGGCCCGTGCCCTCGAAGTAGTCGATGGTGCGGGAATCGACGGGGAAGAAGCCCATGGTCGCGCCGTACTCGGGCGCCATGTTGCCGATGGTGGCACGGTCGGTCACCGACAGGCTGGCCGTGCCTTCGCCACAGAATTCCACGAACTTGCCGACGACCTTTTCGCGGCGCAGCAGTTCGGTCAGCGTCAGCACCAGGTCGGTGGCGGTCACGCCGCCGCGCAGCTTGCCCTTCAGTTCCACGCCCACCACGTCGGGGGTCAGGAAATAGACCGGCTGGCCCAGCATGCCGGCCTCCGCCTCGATGCCGCCCACGCCCCAGCCCACCACGCCGATGCCGTTGATCATGGTGGTGTGGCTGTCGGTGCCGACCAGCGAGTCGGGGTAATAGACGCCCGTCTGCTTGTCCTTGTGCACGCCGCGCGCCAGGTATTCCAGGTTCACCTGGTGGACGATGCCGAAGCCCGGGGGCACCACGCCGAAGGTGTCGAAGGCCTGCATGCCCCACTTCATGAACTGGTAGCGCTCCTTGTTGCGCTGGAATTCCAGTTTCATGTTCAGGTCCAGCGCGTCCTTGGTGCCGAAGTAGTCGATCATGACCGAGTGGTCCACCACCAGGTCCACCGGCACCAGCGGTTCGATCAGCTTGGGCGTCTTGCCCATCTTGTCGGCCACCGCGCGCATGGCGGCGATGTCGGCGAGCAGCGGCACGCCCGTGAAGTCCTGCAGCACCACGCGGGCCACGACGAAGGGGATTTCATCTTCGCGCTTGGTGTTGGGCAGCCAATTGGCCAGCTGGCGCACGTGCTCTTCGGTGACCTTCTTGCCGTCGCAATTGCGCAGCACCGACTCGAGCACGACGCGGATCGAGATGGGCAGCCGCTGCACGTCGATCCCCAGGGCCTTGCCCAGCGCCGGCAAGGAATAGTACTGACAGGACTGCTTGCCGATCTTGAAATTCTTGAGGGTGTCGAACGTGTTGTGCGGCATGATGGACTCCGTGAGGTTGACCTTCGGTTCCGCCGCGAGGCGCGGCGTGTTCGTCGCCTTTGATTGTAAGTGAGGGACAGGCTGATTTGAACTCTTATGTCTTATATAAGAGTTACCAAATTTACCCACCCGCCCCGCTGCCGCAGCGGGTGGTTCTCAGGGTCGGGGCAGGGGGGCGCGCAGCCGGCTGGCGTAGATGTTCAGCGCCAGCCCGCCGATGACCAGGCCTGCGGCAGACAGCTTCCAGGCGGGCAAGGATTCATCCAGCAACAAGGCCGAGGACAGCATGCCGAACACCGGCACCAGCAGGGCCATGGGCGTGACCGTGGCGGCGGGGTGGCGAGACAGCAGCCAGTTCCAGGCGCCGAAGCCATAGATCGTGTTGCCGACGGCCTGCCACAGCACGGAGGCCCAGCCGCCCAGGCTGGCGTGGCTCAGCGCCGCGCCGATGGCCGCGGGGCCTTCCGCGACGAAGGTGATGAGGCTGAGCGGCGCCACCGCATAAAGGCTGCTCCAGACCGTGAAGGACACCATGTTCACGCGTCCGGCGCGGCGGACGACGGTGTTGGCGCAGGCCCAGCAGAAGGCCGCGGACAGCACCAGGCCCAGGCCGGCCAGCGTGACCGCCGCGCCCGCGTCCGTCACGCTGCGCCAGCCCACCAGGGCGAGGCCTGCCACGGCCAGTCCCAGCGCCACGATCTGAGGACGCGCGGGACGTTCGCCTGCCAGCGCCATGGCCATCAGGATGGTGAAGAACACCTGCGACTGCACCACCAGCGAGGCCAGCCCGGGCGTGATGTCGCTTTGCATGGCCCAGTAGAGCAGGCCGAACTGCCCGGCGCCCAGCAGCGTGCCGAAGCCCGCCATCGTCGTCCACGGCACGGCCGGCCGCCGGATGAAGAACACCCAGGGCAGGGCCGACAGCAGGAAACGCAGCGTGGAAAGCAGGAAAGGCGGGAAGTCGACCAGGCCCCACTTGATCACCACGAAGTTGGTGCCCCAGATGAGCACCACGGACAGGGCGAGCAGCAGATGAAGTGGGGGCATGATGACGGGGGCGGGCAGGGCAAGCCGCCAGTGTAGCGAGCGCGGGCTGACAGGCGGCTGGCTGGCGCAAGGCACACAGGCCGATTCGATGATGACGTTACTATGACAGGCAGCCGTAAGCGGATTGCATCCGGCCTCTCCTGACTTCTCCTCCTCATGTCGTTGTCCGCCTTGTTGTTGGTCGTGCTGGCCGCCTGCATCCATGCGACCTGGAACCTGCTTGCCAAGCGGGCGGCGTCGGTCGGGCCGTCCTTCGTGTTCGCCTATGCGCTGTGCGCGACGGTGATCTACCTGCCGCTGGTGCTCTGGGATGTCTGGCGCGGCGGCATGGCCTGGAGCCTGCCCGTCGTGATCGTGCTGGTGGCCAGCGCGGCCATCCACCTGGCGTACAGCCTGTGCCTGCAGCGCGGTTATCAGGTGGCGGACCTTTCCGTCGTCTATCCCGTGGCGCGCGGCACCGGCCCGCTGCTGTCCTCGGTCGGGGCGTTCGTGCTGCTGGCCGAGCCGCCGCACGCAAGCGCCATCGCGGGCATGCTCTGCGTGGTGATAGGCATCTTCTGCATCGCCACCCAGGGCCGCTGGGCGCGGTTCCGCCAGCCTGATGCCTGGGTGGGCGTGCGCTGGGGCGCCTATACGGGGGCGCTCATTGCCTGCTACACGGTGGTGGATGCCTATGGCGTGAAGGTGCTGCTGGTGTCGCCGATCGTGCTGGACTGGTTCTCCAATTCATTGCGCACCTGCATGCTGACGCCCTACGTGCTGCGCCGCCGACAGGCTGTCTGGACCGCCATGCGCGGGCACTGGGGCCTGGCGCTTGCCGTGGGCGCGCTCTCGCCGCTGTCCTACATCCTGATCCTGCATGCCTTGAGCGGCGGCGCGCCGCTCAGCCTCGTGGCGCCCGCGCGCGAGATGTCCATGATGGTGGGCGCGGTGCTGGGCATGGTGCTGCTGAAGGAAGCGGCCGGCGTCTGGCGGATCGCGGGGTGCGCGGTGCTGGTGGTGGGGGTGGTGTTGCTGGGGATGAGCTAGACAGCGTCGCGCCTTGCCTGCCATAAAAAACGCCCCGGGCCGAAACCCGGGGCGTTCTTCCTGAAACGGAGCCGCGCGGCGGGACAGTCCCGCCGCGCAACGCTTCATCAGACCTCGATCACGTCGGCCACGTCCTTGTAGTCGGGGATCTTGTCGAAGTTCAGGTACTGGTAGATCTGGTCGCCGCTCTTGTTGATGACGCCCATGTCGACCATGTACTCGTCCTTGGTCGGGATGCGGCCCAGCTTCGAGCAGATGGCGGCCAGTTCGGCCGAGCCCAGGTAGACGTTGGTGTTCTTGCCCAGGCGGTTCGGGAAGTTGCGGGTGCTGGTCGACATGACCGTGGCGCCTTCGCGGACCTGGGCCTGGTTGCCCATGCACAGCGAGCAGCCCGGCATTTCGGTGCGCGCGCCGGCCGTGCCGAAGACGCCGTAGTGGCCTTCCTCGGTGAGCTGCGTGGCGTCCATCTTGGTGGGCGGGGCCACCCAGAGCTTGACCGGGATGTCGCGCTTGCCTTCCAGCAGCTTGGAGGCCGCGCGGAAGTGACCGATGTTGGTCATGCAGCTGCCGATGAACACTTCGTCGATCTTGGCGCCGGCCACGTCCGACAGCGTCTTCACGTCGTCGGGGTCGTTCGGGCAGGCCACGATGGGCTCGTGCACGTCGGCCAGGTCGATCTCGATGATGGCGGCGTATTCGGCGTCGGCATCGGGTTCCAGCAGCTGCGGGTTGGCCAGCCAGGCTTCCATGGCCTTGATGCGGCGGCCCAGCGTGCGCTCGTCTTCGTAGCCGTTGGCGATCATCCACTTCAACATCACGATGTTGCTGTTGATGTACTCGATGATCGGTTCCTTGTTCAGGCGCACCGAGCAGCCGGCGGCCGAACGCTCAGCCGAGGCGTCCGACAGCTCGAAGGCTTGTTCCACCTTCAGGTCCGGCAGGCCTTCGATTTCCAGGATGCGGCCGGAGAAGATGTTCTTCTTGCCTTGCTTGGCCACGGTCAGCAGGCCTTGCTTGATGGCGTACAGCGGAATGGCGTTGACCAGGTCGCGCAGCGTGACGCCGGGCTGCAGCTTGCCCTTGAAGCGCACCAGCACCGATTCCGGCATGTCCAGCGGCATGACGCCCGTGGCGGCGGCGAAGGCCACCAGGCCCGAGCCGGCGGGGAAGGAGATGCCGATGGGGAAACGCGTGTGCGAATCGCCGCCGGTGCCGACGGTGTCGGGCAGCAGCATGCGGTTCAGCCACGAGTGGATGACGCCGTCGCCCGGACGCAGCGAGACGCCGCCGCGGGTGCTGATGAACTCCGGCAGCGTGTGGTGCGTCTTGACGTCCACGGGCTTGGGATAGGCGGCGGTGTGGCAGAACGACTGCATCACCAGGTCGGCCGAGAAGCCCAGGCAGGCCAGGTCCTTCAGCTCGTCGCGGGTCATGGGGCCGGTGGTGTCCTGGCTGCCCACCGAGGTCATGCGCGGTTCGCAATAGGTGTCGGGGCGGATGCCCTGGCCTTCCGGCAGGCCGCAGGCGCGGCCGACCATCTTCTGGGCCAGGGTGTAGCCGCGGCCGGTGTCGACCGGGTTCTTGGGCAGGCGGAACAGCGTCGAGGGCGCGAGGCCCAGGGCTTCGCGGGCCTTGGCGGTCAGGCCGCGGCCGATGATCAGTGGAATGCGGCCGCCGGCGCGCACTTCGTCGAACAGCACGTCCGACTTCACTTCGAATTCGGCGATGACCTGACCGTCCTTGAGGGCCTTGCCGTCATAAGGGCGCAGCTCGACCACGTCGCCCATCTCCATGTTGGAGACGTCCAGCTCGATCGGCAGGGCGCCCGCGTCTTCCATGGTGTTGTAGAAGATCGGGGCGATCTTGCTGCCCAGGCACACGCCGCCGAAACGCTTGTTCGGCACGAAGGGGATGTCTTCGCCGGTGAACCACAGCACCGAGTTGGTGGCCGACTTGCGCGAGGAGCCGGTGCCGACCACGTCGCCGACGTAGGCGACCAGGTGGCCCTTTTCCTTCAGGCTGGTGATGAACTCGACCGGACCGCGCTTGCCGTCTTCCTCGGGCTGGAACGCGGCGCCGTCGCGCTTGTTCTTCAACATCGCCAGGGCGTGCATGGGGATGTCGGGACGCGTGGTGGCGTCGGGGGCGGGCGACAGGTCGTCGGTGTTGGTTTCGCCGGGCACCTTGAAGACGGTGATCGTCAGGCTTTCAGGCACTTCGGGACGGCTGGTGAACCACTCGGCATCGGCCCAGCTTTGCAGCACGGCCTTGGCATTGGCGTTGCCGGCGTCTGCCTTTTCCTTCACGTCGTGGAAGGCGTCGAACATCAGCAGCGTCTTCTTCAGCGCGTCGGCGGCGATGGCGCCGACCTCGGCGTCGTCCAGCAGTTGGACCAGGGGTCCGATGTTGTAGCCGCCCAGCATCGTGCCCAGCAGTTCAGTTGCCTTGGCACGGCTGAGCAGCGCACACGATTCGCTGCCCAGGGCCACGGCGGCCAGGTAGGAGGCCTTGACCTTGGCGGCATCGTCCACGCCGGCCGGCACGCGATGGGTCAGCAGGTCCACCAGATTCTGCGCCTCGCCTTCGGGCGGGTTCTTGATCAGTTCGATCAGTTCGGCGGTCTGCTTGGCGGACAGCGGCAGCGGCGGGATGCCCAGGGCGGCGCGCTCGGCGACGTGTTGACGGTAGGTTTCCAGCATGGGTGACAGGCCTGCTTAGTCGGGTTGGAAAAGGGGTATGGGACGGAATTGTAGAACCATCCCAAAGGGTGGGCAATGGTCTTGTATCTTATATAAGACATACCGGGGCAAGCCAGGTTCCCGTCCCCCCGCCCGCAGCGTCAGGCGATGTCGCCATCCACATAGAACCAGCGGCCGTCCTGGCGCACGAAGCGGCTGGTCTCGTGCAGGCGCGAGGCGCGGCCTTGCAGGCGGCTGCGGGCGACGAACTCCACCGTGGCGTGGTCCGCGTCCTGTCGCGCATGGCCGCGCACGTCCAGGCCCAGCCATTTCAGGCCGGGCGGGTTCGGTTCGAGCCCACTGGGCCGGGTGTCGGGATGCCAGGTCTCCAGCAGGTAATCCAGGCGGTCCAGCACGAAGGCGCTGTAGCGGGAGCGCATGAGGCTGGCGGCATCGGGCGCCAGCAGGCGCCGCGGGCCTTCGTGCCAGCGTTGGCAGCAGGCGGCATAGGAGTGTCCGGAGGCGCAGGGACAGGCAAGGGAGGCGGGCATGGCAGATGTCGAAGAAAAAACGCTCAGGGTAAGTCCGGAGCCGCTGCCGGTCTGGCCTGGATCGTTATGATTTAAAATAATTTGCTTATATCAATGTGGAATATATACGCCGTGCCCGCTGCCGTGCCCGCTGCCGTGCCCCGTTCAGTGCCCCCTTCGTTGCGCCGCGCATGACCCTGCTGGAACACGTCTTCTTCCTGCTCTGCGTGGCATTGGCGGCCGGCGCCCAGACCCTTTCCGGATTCGCCTTCGGCCTGTTGCTGCTGAGCCTGACCAGCCTCCTGGACATCGCGCCCATGCAGGATGTCGCCATCGTCATCAGCATGATGACCCTGGCCAATTTCCTGACCGTCTTCGGCTGGCGCTGGCCCGCGCTGGACTGGAAACGGCTGATGCCTGTGCTGGGCAGCAGCCTGGTGGGCGTGACTGCCGGCCTGTGGCTGCTGCACACCCTGAGCGGCAGCATGAACGTGCTGCTGCGCATCCTGCTTGGCCTTACCATCGTCGTCTGCGCCTTCATCCTCGTGCATGGCGGCGCCATGCGCAAGACGGTGTCCGGCCCGGGCGCCTTCGCGTCGGCCGGGCTGGTCTCGGGGGTGTTGAGCGGGCTGTTCTCGGCGTCGGGGCCGCCGCTGGTCTACCTGCTGTACCGGCAGCCCTTGCCGCTGCCCACCGTGCGCAATTTCCTGGTGATCGCGCTGGCCAGCAATGCCTTCTTCCGCCTGGTGATGGTGGCGGGCACGGGCGATCTCACCTGGGGCATCATGGCGCTCAGCCTGGAGGCGCTGCCGGTGGTGGTGGGGGTGACGTGGCTGGTGCGCCGCTACGGCATGGGCCGTTCGGTCGAGGCCATCCGCAGGCTGGTCTGCGTGCTGCTGGTGCTGTCTGGCCTGAGCCTGCTGGTGCCCGGCCTGGCGGCGCTGGTGCGCTGACCTGTCCGGCGGGCCGTCGGCCCGCCTGTCCTCAAATCGCCAGCAGGTCCTTGTCTTCGCCATGGCGCTGGAAATACGCCGCGGCGTAGCTGCACGCCGGGCGCACCTTCCAGCCTTGCGCGCGCGCCGTGTCCAGCGCCTTGCGCGTGAGGGCGCCGGCAATGCCGCGTCCGCCCACGGCGCCAGGCACGCCCGTATGGGTGATGGTCATGACCGTGTCCTGCAGCAGGTATTCCAGCACGCACAACTGGCCGTCGACAGTCACGTCGAAGCGCGATTGCGCGGGGTTGTGCTGGACGTCTTGCGCGGTGATGCCACTCATGGAAAACCTCTGGATTCGTCGTCGGAGGCTTTCAACTTAGCGCACCCGGCGCCCGGCTAGCAAGCCGACGCGGGCCAGGGACGGCGCTCAGCGCACGCCTGCTCCCAGGAACAACAGCACCCAGACGCAGATCATGGCAACCAGTCCGACCCAGCAGCCGCCCCACATGCCGATCAGGGGCCATTTCACATCGGTGGGCACGGTCTTGGGGTCGACGTGCGCCAGTTGCCGGTTGGCATGGCCGATCAGCGAGAACTGCGTGCGCGGGAAGGACAGGCGGAAGAAGTAGTCCAGCAGCATGCCGAATTGCAGCGCCTTGGGATAACGCCGGAAGGGCTGGTGCGCCAGGTAGGGGTGCTTCATCACCGCGTTGACGCGGTCGATCTTGAAGAACAGCAGATAGGCGCCCGAGATCAGGAAGACGCTGGCGCAGGCCACGAACAGGCTGAACGCGAAGGAAAGAAGGGGAAACAGGTAAGCCGACATGATGCGAGGAAAGTAGGCGCGCGGGACGGGCGCCGCAGCAAAACCGCCATGCTACAAAACTCCCGCCCCGGGCGCGACCCGAAAGTCCCAGGGTTTCCACGGGGGCAGCGCAGGATGGAACCGCCTCAGATCACGTACAGATCCACGTATTCATGCACCGGCATGGCTTCCAGCCCCGCCTGTTCCTGCGATGCCGCCAGGATGCGTTGCTGCTGCCGCGGCGGGAAGCGCCGCGCCAGGTTGCGGCGGAATTTCTCTTCCAGCAGCGGAATGCCTTCCTCGCGCCGGCGCTTGTGGCCGATGGGATAGTCGCAGGCCACTTCCTCCAGCACCGTCCCGTCCTGGAGCGTGACGGTCAGCGCGTTGGCGATGGAACGCTTGTCCGGGTCGTGATAATCCCGCGTATAGGCCGGGTCTTCCACGCAGGTGATCTTCTCGCGCAGGGCGTCGATGCGCGGGTCTGCGGCCACGTCGTCCTCGTAGTCCGCAGCCGTGAGCCGGCCGAACAGCAGCGGCACGGCCACCATGTACTGCACGCAGTGATCGCGGTCGGCGGGGTTGGCCAGCGGGCCGGTCTTGTCGATGATGCGCAGGCACGCGGCATGGGTGCGCAGCGTGATGCCGGCAATGTCCTCGGCGCGCCGGCCCGCTGCGTGCAGTTGGGCATGCAGCGCCATCGCGCATTCCACGGCGGTCTGGGCGTGGAATTCGGCGGGATAGGAAATCTTGAACAGCACGTTCTCCATCACGTAGCTGCCGTAAGGCCGCTGGAAGGTGAACGGCTTGCCCTTGAACGACACGTCGTAGAAGCCCCAGGTGGGGGCGGAGAGCGCCGAGGGGTAGCCCATTTCGCCCGTGCGCGCCATCAGCGCCAGACGCACGGCCCGGCTGGTCGCGTCGCCCGCCGCCCAGCTCTTGCGGCTGCCGGCGTTGGGGGCGTGGCGATAGGTGCGCAGGCTCTGGCCGTCGACCCAGGCCAGGGACACCGCCGCGATGATTTCCTCGCGGGACAGCCCCAGCAGGCGCGCCACGACCGCGGTGGATGCCACCTTCACCAGCACCACGTGATCGAGGCCGACCTGGTTGAAGGAATTCTCCAGCGCCAGGCAGCCCTGGATCTCGTGTGCCTGGATCATGGCGGTCAGCACGTCGCGCATCGTCAGCGGGGGCTTGCCCGCGGCAACGGCCTGGCGCGAGAGCCAGTCGGCGGTGGCCAGGATGCCGCCCAGGTTGTCCGAGGGATGGCCCCATTCGGCGGCCAGCCAGGTGTCGTTGAAGTCCAGCCAGCGGATCATCGCGCCGATGTTGAAGGCGGCCTGCACCGGATCGAGCTGGAACGAGGTGCCGGGCACCCGTGCGCCGTGAGGCACGATCGTGCCGGGCACGACAGGGCCCAGCAGCTTGGTGCAGGCGGGGTATTCCAGGGCCTCCAGGCCGCAACCCAGGGTGTCGATCAGGCAATGGCGCGCCGTGGCATAGGCCAGCGGGCCGCGGAGGAGGGCGGTGTCGAGGACATAGTCGGCAATGTCGACCATGACGGCATCGGGGGCGGGGCGGGCGGCGGAGACGGCGTGAGACATGGAGGGCTCCTGCGGTCTGGCGGGCGTTCCGGCACGCCCGGCGCCGTCCCTGCCGCGGGGCGCGGCAAGGCGGCTTGCGGCCGGCAGGATGCCGGCCGCGGGTGGGGCGTCACTTGCGCTTGTCGATGGGCACGAACTTCAGGTTTTCCGGCCCGGTGTAGTTGGCGGTGGGGCGGATGATCTTGTTGTCGACGCGCTGCTCGATGATGTGGGCGGACCAGCCGGCGGTGCGCGCGATCACGAAGAGCGGCGTGAACATCGCGGTGGGGACGCCCATCATGTGGTACGACACGGCCGAGAACCAGTCCAGGTTGGGGAACATCTTCTTGGCGTCCCACATGACCGTTTCCAGGCGCTCGGCAATGTTGAACATCTTGGTGTTGCCCGCCGTCTTCGACAGCTTGCGGGCGACTTCCTTGATGACCTTGTTGCGGGGGTCCGAGACCGTGTAGACCGGATGGCCGAAGCCGATCACGACCTCCTTGTTCTCGACGCGGCGGCGGATGTCGGCCTCGGCTTCGTCGGCGGTCTCGTAGCGTTTCTGCACTTCGAAGGCGACCTCGTTGGCGCCGCCATGCTTGGGGCCGCGCAGCGCGCCGATGCCGCCGGCGATGGCCGAGTACATGTCCGAGCCCGTGCCCGCGACCACGCGGCAGGTGAAGGTGGAGGCGTTGAATTCGTGCTCGGCGTACAGCACCAGCGAGGTGTGCATGGCCTTGACCCATTCGTCGCTGGGCTTCCTGCCGTGCAGCAGGTGCAGGAAGTGGCCGCCGATGCTGTCGTCGTCGGTCTGCACGTCGATGACGTGGCCGTTGTGGCTGTAGTGGTACCAGTACAGCAGCGCCGAGCCCAGGTTCGCCATCAGGCGGTCGGCGATGTCGCGCGCGCCCGGCGTGTTGTGGTCGTCCTTCTCGGGCAGCACGCAGCCCAGCACCGACACGGCGGTGCGCATCACGTCCATCGGGTGCGACGAGGCGGGCAGGGCTTCCAGCGCGGTCTGCAGGGCGGCGGGCAGGCCGCGCAGCGCGCGCAGCTTTTCCTTGTAGGCCTTCAGTTCGGCGCGGGTGGGCAGCTTGCCGTGCACCAGCAGGTGGGCGATTTCCTCGAACTCCGAGGTCTCGGCCACGTCCAGGATGTCATAGCCGCGGTAGTGCAGGTCGTTGCCGCTGCGGCCGACCGTGCAGAGCGCGGTGTTGCCGGCGACCACGCCCGACAGGGCGACGGATTTCTTGGGCTTGAAGCCCGGCTTGTCTTCGGCGGGTGCGGCGGCGGGTGCCGGGGCAGCGGCGTCGGGGGTTTTCTTGGCGCGGGGGGTGCTCATTGTCTCAGTGCTCCTGTTTTCCTTCTGGGGGTATCCGGGAAATCCGCGGGCCTGCGCGTCAATGGCTGACGTCAGGCCTTGCTCTGCGCGAACAGCGCGTCGAGCTTGCTTTCGAAGTCGTGATAGCCGATACGGTCGTACAGCTCGTCGCGCGTCTGCATGAGGTCGACGACGTTCTTCTGGTGGCCGTCGCGGCGCACGCTTTGGTAGACCATTTCCGCGGCCTTGTTCATGGCGCGGAAGGCCGACAGGGGATACAGCACCATGCCCACGCCCACGCCGCGCAGTTCGTCCACCGTGAAGAGCGGTGTCTTGCCGAACTCGGTGATGTTGGCCAGCACCGGCACGTTCACGGCGCTGGTGAAGCGCTGATAGGTGGGCAGGTCATAGGCGGCTTCGGCGAAGATCGCGTCGGCGCCTGCTTCCACACACGCCTGAGCGCGTTCGATGGCGGCGTCCACGCCTTGCACGGCGATCGCGTCGGTGCGCGCGATCACGAAGAAGTCCGAGTCGGTGCGGGCATCCACGGCGGCGCGCACGCGGTCGGCCATTTCCTGCGTGGTGACGATTTCCTTGCCCGGGCGATGGCCGCAGCGCTTGGCGCCGACCTGGTCCTCGATGTGGCAGGCCGCCGCGCCGAACTTGATCAGGCTTTTCACGGTGCGGCCGATGTTGAAGGCCGAGGGGCCGAAGCCGGTGTCGATGTCCACCAGCAGCGGCAGGTCGCACACGTCGGTGATGCGGCGCACGTCGGTCAGGACGTCATCGAGGGTGTTGATGCCGAGGTCGGGCAGGCCCAGCGACCCGGCGGCCACGCCGCCACCCGACAGGTAGATGGCCCGGAAGCCCGCGCGTTTCGCCAGCAGGGCATGGTTGGCATTGATGGCGCCGATGATCTGCAGCGGCTGCTCGGCGGCCAGGGCGGCGCGGAACAGGGCGCCGGGGGAGTCGGGTCGTGACATGGCGGGTCTCCAGGTGTTGGTGTTCTTTATCGACTGCCTACCCTGTGCTGCACCTTTCACGAGGGCAGTGACCAAATCTTTCCCCAATCGCCACGCCCGCGACAGCAGGCTCAGCTAGCAGGGGTGCAGTGGAGCCGGCTTTGCCGGTCCACCAGCACCGCCCCCTGGGGGAGGCGCGTGAGCGCCTCGGGGGGAACTATTACTTCAGCAGGTCCTTCACGCCGTCGCGCTCTTCGAGGAGCTCCTTCAGCGTGAAGTCCAGGCGCTCGCGCGAGAAGGCGTCGATTTCCAGGCCTTCGACGCGCTTGTACTCGCCGTTCTCGGTCGTGACGGGCACGCCGTAGATGATGCCTTCGGGGATGCCGTAGGAACCGTCCGAGGGAACACCCATGGTGACCCACTTGCCGTTGCTGCCCAGCACCCAGTCACGCACGTGGTCGATGGCGGCGTTGGCGGCCGAGGCGGCCGACGACAGGCCACGGGCCTCGATGATGGCGGCGCCGCGCTTGCCGACGGTGGGGATGAAGGTGTCGCGGTTCCACTGGTCGTCGTTGACCAGGTCCTTCAGGCTCTTGCCCTTGACGGTCGCGAAGCGGAAGTCGGGGTACATCGTGGGCGAGTGGTTGCCCCACACGACCAGCTTTTCGATGTCGGCCACGGCGATGTTGGCCTTGGCGGCCAGTTGCGACAGGGCACGGTTGTGGTCCAGGCGCAGCATGGCGGTGAAGTTCTTGGCGGGCAGGTCGGGGGCCGACTGCTGGGCGATGTAGGCGTTGGTGTTGGCGGGGTTGCCGACGACCAGGACCTTGACGTCGCGGCTGGCGACTTCATTCAGCGCCTTGCCTTGGGCCGTGAAGATCTGGGCGTTGACGCTCAGCAGATCCTTGCGCTCCATGCCGGGGCCGCGGGGGCGGGCGCCGACCAGCAGGGCCACGTCGGCATCCTTGAAGGCGGTGCGGGGGTCGCTGTGGGCGGTCACTTCCTGCAGCAGCGGGAAGGCGCAGTCGTCCAGCTCCATGATCACGCCCTTGAGCGCCTTCTGGGCCTTCTCGTCGGGGATTTCGAGCAGTTGCAGGATGACGGGCTGGTCCTTGCCCAGCATTTCGCCCGAGGCGATGCGGAACAAGAGGGCGTAACCGATTTGGCCGGCGGCGCCGGTGACGGCAACGCGCATGGCAGGCTTGGACATGAAACGATCTCCGTGATGAAAATGGCAGTGAGGTCAGTGATCCCACCCGCCAGTGTACCGATTTAGCCGGGCTCGCAAACCCGTGTTCTGGCTGGCGCCGTCGCGCCGGTCTTCCCTGACGCCGGCGTGCTCTCCGCCTCTGCGGGGCCCTCTCCAACGGTGCTGCGATGGTAGTGCGGAGAGGGCATGCAGTCAAATGTCTTATGTCTTATATAAGACAAAAGAGCGTCTGCCAAGGATGCCGTGATGTGCGACAATGGCGGGATATCAATAATCCGCAGTTCCCGTCGCCGCGGTCCATCCCGCGACCATCCTTCCCATGAGCGAAACCCGGCCCGAGCAGGAAATTCCCGCGCGCAGCCCCGGCAGGCCGCCGGCTGCGGCCGCGGCGTTCAGCCCGCTCTATCGGCAGATCAAGTCGCTGATCGTCGAAAGCCTGGAGCGCGGCGAATGGAAGGCCGGCGAGTCGATCCCCAGCGAGTTCGATCTGGCTGCCCGTTTCCAGGTCAGCCAGGGCACGGTGCGCAAGGCCATCGACGAGCTGGCGGCCGAGCACCTGCTGCTGCGCCGCCAGGGCAAGGGCACCTTCGTCGCCACCCACCACGAACCGCGCACCCGTTACCGCTTCCTGCGCCTGGCGCCCGATGACGACGGCGAGGGCGAACGCGCCGAAAGCCGCATCGTCGACTGCCGTCGCCTGCGCGCGCCGGCCGATGTGTCGCGGGCGCTGGAGTTGCGTTCGGGCGATGCGGTCGTCTGTATCCGGCGGGTGCTGTCCTTCGGGGGCGTGCCCACCGTCATCGACGACATCTGGCTGCCGGGCAACCTGTTCAAGGGCCTGACGGCGGAGTCGCTGGCGGGCTACCGGGGGCCGCTATACGGCTTCTTCGAAAGCGAATTCGGCATCAACATGGTCCGCGCGGACGAGAAGTTGCGCGCCGTCGCGGCCAGTCCCGAGGCGGCCGAGCTGCTGGGCGCCGCGCCAGGCGCGCCCCTGCTGCAGGTCGAGCGGGTGTCCTACACCTACGGCGACCGGCCGGTGGAGTGGCGCCGGGGTCAGTACCTGACCGAGCGGTACCACTACCGTAATCGGCTCACGTGATAGTAGAGGTTTGAATCGACAGGTTTTTTTGTGACGATTTGAACCTGTTTGCCACATCGGTGAAAATAGAGTGTTTGCCCGTTTGAATTTTTTAGTTCCTTGAATCGAGGCCGTTCCATGTCAGACTCAGCCGCCAAGCCGCGTCCGCAGTTTCGCAACATCAGCGTTCTGCAGCTTATGAATTACCGCCTGCCGCTTGCCGGCAAGGTGTCGATCCTGCACCGCGTCAGCGGCGCGCTCCTGTTCCTCTGTCTGCCGCTGGTGATCCTGCCTCTGTTCGCCATGAGCGTTTCTTCCGAGGCCGGCTTCGCCGCATTGTCCAACGTTTTCGGCAATCCGATCGTCAAGCTGATCGCACTGGCCTTGATCTGGGGCTACCTCCATCACTTCTGTGCCGGCATCCGCTACCTGGTTCTCGACCTGCACATCGGCGTGAACAAGGAATCGGCCCGGAAAAGCGCCGGTATCGTGCTGGGCTGCAGCCTGGCCCTGACTTTCGTCTTCGCCCTCAAACTGTTCGGAGCCTGGTAAATGTCCACGACCAAGAACTACGGCCCGACCCGACTGGTCGTCGGCGCGCGCTACGGCCTGAAGGACTTCATCGTCCAACGCATCACGGCGGTCATCCTGGCCGTCTACACCCTGGTCCTGCTGGTCGGCGTGCTGGCCATGCCCGGCTTCACCTACGAAAGCTGGAAGGGCCTCTTCTCGTTCACGGTTTTCATGCTGCCCGTCGGCCAGATCCTGGCCACGCTGGCATTCATCTCGCTGGCCTGGCATGCCTGGATCGGCGTGCGCGACATCTGGATGGACTACGTCAGGAACGTCGGCGTGCGCCTGCTGCTGCAGGTGCTGACGATTCTGTGGCTGGTCGGTTCGACCGTGTATTTCGCGCAAATCATCTGGAGGCTCTAAGCCGTGGTCGCTGTCAAGAAATCTTTGCCGCGTCGCCAATTCGACGTGGTCGTGGTCGGTGCCGGTGGCGCCGGCATGCGCTGTTCCCTGCAACTGGCCCAGGCCGGTCTGTCCGTGGCGGTGCTCTCCAAGGTCTTCCCCACCCGTTCGCACACCGTGGCTGCGCAGGGCGGCATCGGCGCCTCGCTCGGCAACATGAGCGAAGACAGCTGGTACTGGCACATGTACGACACCGTCAAGGGCTCGGACTGGCTGGGTGACCAGGACGCCATCGAGTTCATGTGCCGCGAAGCCCCCAACGCGGTCTACGAGCTCGAGCACTTCGGCATGCCGTTCGACCGCAATGCCAACGGCACCATCTATCAGCGCCCGTTCGGCGGCCACACCGCCAACTTCGGCGAGAAGCCCGTGCAGCGCGCCTGTGCCGCGGCCGACCGTACCGGCCACGCACTGCTGCACACGCTGTACCAGCGCAACGTTGCCGCCCGCACCCAGTTCTTCGTCGAATGGATGGCGCTGGACCTGCTGCGCAACGAAGCAGGTGACGTCCTGGGCGTGACCGCCCTGGAAATGGAAACCGGCGAAATCTACGTCCTCGAAGCCAAGACCACGGTGCTGGCCACCGGCGGCGCCGGCCGTATCTGGGCCGCGTCCACCAACGCCTTCATCAACACCGGCGATGGCCTGGGCATGGCCGCGCGTGCCGGCCTGGCGCTGCAGGACATGGAGTTCTGGCAGTTCCACCCCACCGGCGTGGCCGGCGCGGGCGTGCTGATCACCGAAGGCGTGCGTGGCGAAGGCGGCATCCTGCTGAACAAGGATGGCGAACGCTTCATGGAGCGCTATGCGCCCACGCTGAAGGACCTGGCCCCGCGTGACTTCGTGTCGCGCTCGATGGACCAGGAAATCAAGGAAGGCCGCGGCTGCGGTCCGGACGGCAGCTACGTGGTCCTGAAGCTCGACCACCTGGGCGCCGAAACGATCCAGAAGCGCCTGCCCTCGATCCGCGAAATCGCGATCAAGTTCGGCAACGTCGACCCGATCAAGGAGCCGATCCCGGTCGTGCCCACCATCCACTACCAGATGGGCGGCATCCCGGCGAATTACCACGGCCAGGTCGTGGACTGGAAGAACGGCCAGAACAACGTCGTCAAGGGCCTGTACGCCATCGGCGAATGCGCCGCGGTCTCGGTGCACGGCGCCAACCGCCTGGGCACGAACTCGCTGCTCGACCTGGTGGTGTTCGGCCGCGCTGCCGGCAACCACATCGTCAACCTGCACCTGGAAAACCAGCGTGCGCACGAACCCGTTCCCGCCGAGTCGCTCGACTTCTCCATCGGCCGCGTCGCCAAGCTGGAAGACAGCAAGGGCACCGAGAAAGTGCAGGATGTCGGCAATGCCATCCGCACCTCCATGCAGCGTCACTGCGGCGTGTTCCGCACGATCAACCTGCTGGAAGAGGGCGTGGGCCAGATCGAGGAACTCGCCAAGCAGGCCGAGCACGTGGCCTTCAAGGACAAGTCCAAGGTCTTCAACACCGCCCGCATCGAGGCGCTGGAACTGGCCAACATGACCGAAGTGGCCCGCGCCACGATCCTGTCGGCCTCCAAGCGCACCGAAAGCCGTGGCGCCCACGCGCTGGACGATCATCCCACCCGCGACGACGAGAACTGGCTCAAGCACACCCTCTGGTACTCCGAGGGCAGCCGCCTGGATTACAAGCCGGTCCAGCTGAAGCCGCTTACCGTCGATACCTTCCCGCCCAAGGCGCGGACTTTCTGAGCAGGATGCTGCAATGAGCACCAAACGAATCGTGAAGTTCGAGATCTACCGCTACGACCCGGACAAGGACGAGCGTCCCTACATGCAGAAACTGGACGTGGAGCTTCAGCCCACCGACAAGATGCTGCTGGACGCGCTGGTCCGCATCAAGAACGACGTGGACGACAGCCTGGCCATCCGCCGTTCCTGCCGCGAAGGCGTGTGCGGGTCGGACGCCATGAACATCAACGGGAAGAACGGGCTTGCCTGTACCACTAACCTGCGCGAGCTGAAGGAACCCATCGTCCTGCGTCCGCTGCCCGGCCTGCCGGTCATCCGCGACCTGATCGTGGACATGACGCACTTCTTCAACCAGTACCACTCGATCAAGCCGTACCTGATCAACGATACGCCGCCGCCCGAGAAGGAACGCCTGCAGACGCCCGAGGCTCGCGAAGAGCTCGACGGCCTCTACGAGTGCATCCTGTGCGCCTGCTGCTCCACATCCTGCCCGTCGTTCTGGTGGAATCCGGACAAGTTCGTCGGCCCGGCGGGCCTGCTGCAAGCCTACCGCTTCATCGCTGACAGCCGCGACCAGGCCACCGGCGACCGCCTCGACAACCTCGAGGACCCGTACCGCCTGTTCCGCTGCCACACCATCATGAATTGCGTCGATGTCTGTCCCAAGGGCCTGAACCCCACGAAGGCAATCGGCAAGATCAAAGAGCTGATGGTGCGGCGTGCTGTCTAAAAGCCCCACCCCCGAGGCGCTTTGCGCCTCCCCCTCAAGGGGGCGGCACTGGCGGACCGGCAAAGCCGGCTCCGCTGCGCCCCGGGTGGTGCTAGTACCCTGTACTTTTGGGCTGGGCTTGAACAAGGATCTGCCATGACGCAACTCTCGGAACTGGATCGCACGCGCTTGCGCTGGCGCGCCCGCCGGGGGCTGCTCGAGAATGACCTGATCATCACGCGCTTCCTGGACGCGCACGAAACGACGCTGTCCAGCGACGACGTGGCCGCGCTCACGCAGCTGTTCGAAGAGGGCGACAACGACCTCCTCGACCTGCTGCTGGGCCGGACCGAGCCTGAAGGCGCCTTGGACACGCCTGCCGTGCGCGACATTCTTCGTCGCTTGCGCGAGATCTGATTTTTTCTAGAAGGAATTTCCATGAAATTGTCCGACAAGAAAGCAACCCTGAGCTTTTCAGACAACTCTGCCTCGATCGAATTTCCGGTCTACCAGGGCACCGTGGGCCCGGATGTTATCGACATCCGCAAGCTGTACGGCCAGACCGGCATGTTCACCTTCGATCCGGGTTTCATGTCGACCGCTGCTTGCGAGTCGGGCATCACGTACATCGACGGCGACAAGGGCGAGCTGCTGTATCGCGGCTATCCCATCGAGCAACTGGCCGTCAATTGCGACTTCCTGGATATCTGCTATCTCATCCTGAACGGCGAACTGCCCAACGGCGAAGAGAAGAAGGACTTCGACGATCAGGTCACGCACCACACGATGGTGAACGAGCAGCTGCACTTCTTCCTGCGCGGCTTCCGTCGCGACGCCCACCCCATGGCTGTGCTGACCGGCCTGGTGGGCGCGCTGTCGGCCTTCTATCACGACTCGACCGACATCACGAACCCGCACCATCGTCACGTCTCGGCCATCCGCCTGATCGCCAAGATGCCGACGCTGGTCGCCATGGCGTACAAGTATTCGCAAGGCCAGCCCTTCATCTACCCGCAGAACAACCTGTCCTACACGGGCAACTTCCTGCGCATGATGTTCGCCACGCCGTGCGAAGACTACAAGGTCAACGAAGTGGTCGAGCGCGCGCTGGACCGCATCTTCATCCTGCACGCCGACCACGAGCAGAACGCCTCGACCTCGACCGTGCGCCTGTGCGGCTCGTCGGGCACCAACCCCTTCGCCGCCATCGCCGCTGGCGTGGGCTGCCTGTGGGGCCCGGCACACGGCGGCGCCAACGAGGCGTGCCTGCAGATGCTGGAAGAGCTGCAAGCCAACGGCGGCGTGGCCAAGGTCGGCGAGTTCATGGAGAAGGTCAAGGACAAGAATTCGGGCGTGCGCCTGATGGGCTTTGGCCACCGCGTCTACAAGAACTACGATCCCCGCGCCAAGCTGATGCAGCAGACCTGCAAGGAAGTGCTGCATTCGCTGGGCCTGGAAAACGACCCGCTGTTCAAGCTGGCCATGGAGCTCGAACGCATCGCGCTGGAAGATCCGTATTTCGTGGAGCGCAAGCTGTACCCGAACGTCGACTTCTATTCGGGCATCGTGCAGCGCGCCATCGGCATTCCCACCTCGCTGTTCACGGCCATCTTCGCGCTGGCCCGCACGGTGGGCTGGATTGCACAGTGGAACGAAATGCTGTCGGATCCCGACTACAAGATCGGCCGTCCGCGCCAGCTGTTCTCGGGCCACACGACCCGCGACGTGCCCAAGCGCTGAGCCTGGCTGCCGCGTGGCGCGCCCTGGCGGCGCGCCAGCAAGAAGCCCCGCCGCGGCGGGGCTTCTTCATGGGCGGCGTATGTGCCTACATGCCCACGCCGCGCGCCATCAGCACGGCGCACAGCGGCAGCAGCACCAGCATGTGCACTTCGATCATCACCCAGCGGCGGGCGCGTGCGATCTCCTCGTTGGGCGGCATGTAGGCGGGCACGGTGCGCGACTGCTTGCGCCAGCGCAGGAAGGCCAGCGTGGGGATGATCGAACAGAGGCCCGTGATGACGAAGAGCGTCATCTTGGCGTGGAACCAGGGGTTCGAGGCATAGAAGGCCATGCCCTTGGCGCCCAGCGACAGGCGCAGCATGCCGGTGGCCAGCACCATCACGGCGCTCAGCAGGTAGAGCCGGTCGTAGATCGCCAGCCGGCGCACGATCTCTTCGCCCAGGCCCGGGCGCAGCAACACCGCCTGCGCGGTCAGGATGACGATGAGAAAGAAGATGGCCAGGTAGTGCAGCCAGGCATAGAGGGCGTCTTGCAGCATGGCGGGGCTCCGACGAAGGTGGGGCAGGGCGGGCTTGCGGTAATGCAGTCTTTGTACCAAAGCCTGGCGGCATCTGTCCTTGCGGCCTCGCAATGAAAAACGGCTCTCCGAAGAGAGCCGCCGTCATGCCTGCGGCGGACGCGGTGTGTCCACCGTGCCCGCGGGCCGTCCGGGTCAGGCGGGCGCCTGTCCGGATTCCTGCTGCGCGTCGACCACCGCCAGCGCGGTCATGTTGACGATGCGGCGCACGGTGGCCGAGGTCGTCAGGATGTGCACCGGCCGGGCTGCGCCCAGCAGGATCGGGCCCATCGCGATGCCGTTGCTGCCGGTCATCTTCAACATGTTGTACGTGATGTTGCCGGTGTCGAGGTTGGGCGTGATCAGCAGGTTGGCGCGGCCGGTCAGCGTGCTGTCCGGATAGGCCGCCAGGCGGATCTTTTCCGACAGGGCCGAGTCGGCGTGCATTTCGCCGTCCACTTCCAGGTCGGGGGCGCGTTCGACGATGAGCTTGCGGGCCTGCGCCATCTTGCGCGACGAGGCCGTCGAGCGGCTGCCGAAGTTCGAGTGCGACAGCAGCGCGATCTTGGGCGCGACGCCGAAACGGCGGACCTCCTCGGCGGCCTGGATGGTCAGGTCGGCGATTTGTTCCGCGCTCGGGTCTTCGTTGACGTGCGTGTCGCAGACGAACAGGGTCTGGTCGGGCAGCATCAGCACGTTCATGGCGGCATAGGTCTGGGCGCCCGCCTTGCGGCCGATGACTTCGTCCACGTACTTCAGCTGGTTGTCATAGCCGCTGCTCACGCCGCAGATCAGCGCGTCGCCGTCGCCGCGCTGCAGCAGCAGGGCGCCGATCAGGGTGTTGTGCTTGCGCACCATGGCCTTGGCGATGGTGGGCGTGACGCCCTCACGGCCGCGCAGCTGGTAATACGCGTTCCACGCCTCGTTGTAGCGGGTGTCGTCCTCGGGATCGACGATCTCGATGTTCTTGCCGGCGGCCAGGCGCAGGCCCGCCTTCTTCACGCGCATCTCGATCACGCCGGGACGGCCGATCAGGATGGGCTGGGCCAGCTTCTCGTCGACGATGGTCTGCACGGCACGCAGCACGCGCTCGTCTTCGCCGTCGGCGTAGATGACGCGCTTGGGCGCCTGGCGGGCCTGCTGGAACAGCGGGCGCATCGTCTGGCCGGAGTGGTAGACGAAGGCGGTCAACTGGTGGCGGTAGGCGTCGATGTCCTCGATCGGGCGGGTGGCCACGCCCGAGTCCGCGGCGGCCTGCGCCACGGCAGGCGCAATCTGCACGATGAGGCGCGGATCGAAGGGCTTGGGGATGATGTAGTCGGGGCCGAAGCTCAGCTCCTGGCCGGCGTAGGCGCGGGCCACTTCATCGTTCTGCTCGGCTTCCGCCAGCTCGGCGATGGCCTTCACGCAGGCCAGCTTCATCTCTTCGGTGATGCGGGTGGCGCCGGCATCCATGGCGCCACGGAAGATGAAGGGGAAGCACAGCACGTTGTTCACCTGGTTCGGATAGTCCGAACGGCCGGTGGCGATGATGCAGTCGGGGCGCGCGGCCTTGGCGACTTCGGGGCGGATTTCGGGCTCGGGGTTGGCCAGGGCCAGGATCAGCGGCTGGCGGGCCATGGTCTTGACCATGTCGCCGGTCAGCACGCCCGCGGTCGAGCAGCCCAGGAAGACGTCCGCGCCGTCGACGATGTCGGCCAGCGTGCGGGCTTCCGTACGCTGCGCGTAGCGCTTTTTGTTGGACTCCATGTTCTCTTCACGGCCTTCCCAGATCACGCCGCGCGAGTCGGTCACGAAGATGTTCTCGCGGCGCACGCCCAGGTGCACCAGCAGGTCCAGGCAGGCGATGGCCGCCGCGCCGGCGCCCGAGCACACCAGCTTCACGTCGCCGATGGCCTTGTTCACGACCTTCAGGCCGTTCAGGATGGCGGCAGAGGAGATGATGGCGGTGCCGTGCTGGTCGTCGTGGAAGACCGGGATCTTCATGCGCTCGCGCAGCTTCTTCTCGATGTAGAAGCACTCGGGCGCCTTGATGTCTTCCAGGTTGACGCCGCCCAGCGTGGGCTCCAGCGCCGCGATGATCTCGACCAGCTTGTCGGGGTCGTTCTCGGCCAGCTCGATGTCGAACACGTCGATGCCGGCGAATTTCTTGAAGAGGCAGCCCTTGCCCTCCATGACGGGCTTGGCGGCCAGCGGGCCGATGTTGCCCAGGCCCAGCACGGCGGTGCCGTTGGTGATCACGCCCACCAGGTTCGAGCGCGAGGTGTACTTGGCGGCGGCGGGGTCGCCTTCGGCATGGATGGCCATGCAGGCCACCGCCACGCCGGGGGAGTAGGCCAGCGACAGGTCGTCCTGGTTGGCCAGCGGCTTGGTGGGGGTGACGGAAATCTTTCCGGGGGTGGGATAGGCGTGGTAGTCCAGTGCCAGCTTCGAGAAGTTTTGGTCCATGAGGCTTGTCAGGCTCGTGTCGTTGCGAAAATCGGTGCCTCGCGCCAAGGCAGGATTGCCCGCGCGCAGCGAAGCCGCTTATTTGAACAGAAAAGAATTTGAAGTTCGTGCTTGTTTGTGCTGCAGGGCAGCAATATCAGCTGCCCTTGTTAATGTGCGTCATGCCAGGCTTGCCTGAGCCGCGATGCGGCGGTACAACGAAAATAACGTGGGAAAAGTGGGCCATTGCCCGGAAAGGCCCGGAATTGCTTGCGCCAGCGCAAGGAAGCAGGGCAAGCCCCCAAGGTTGGGGGTATACTGCGAGGATAGGCTTTCAAGGCTTGTAAACCGCCTTCTGCCCCGCTATCCGCTTAACGGTTGGACCGTGTCGCGGAAGGTTTTCCTGCACTGCATCGGGTGAAGCACCCGGATAGGTGAAGCGTCTCATGTCATCGGAAAAAGAAAGTTCGTCCACATCGTATTTGTTCGGCGGTAATGCTCCCTACGTAGAAGAGCTCTACGAGGCATACCTCGACAATCCAGGGTCCGTTCCGGACAACTGGCGCGATTATTTCGACCAGCTCCAGCATCAGCCTGCCGTCGACGGCCAGGAATCCACCCGCGACCAAGCGCACGCGCCGATCGTCGAATCGTTTGCGCAGCGCGCCCGCGCCAATGCCTTCGTGCAGCGCGTCGCCGAGCCCGACCTGACGGTCGCCAGCAAGCAGATCGTCGTCCAGTCCCTCATCGCCGCCTACCGTTCGCTGGGTTCGCGCTGGGCCGACCTCGACCCGCTCAAGCGCCAGGACCGTCCGCCGATCCCTGAACTCGACCCCGCCTTCTACGGCCTGACGGAAGCCGACCTGGACCAGGTCTACGCCGCCACCAACACGTATTTCACGACGGCAACGTCGATGACGCTGCGCGACATCCTGAAGTCGCTGCGCGATACGTACTGCCGTTCGATCGGCGCCGAATTCATGCACGTCTCCGACCCGGCCGTGAAACGCTGGCTCCAGGAGCGCCTGGAAACGACGCTGTCGGCCCCGCCCGTCACGCCCGAGCAGAAGCGCCACATCCTGCAGCAGCTGACCGAGTCCGAAGGCCTGGAGCGCTTCCTGCACACCAAGTACGTCGGCCAGAAGCGTTTCTCGCTCGAGGGCGGTGAAAGCTTCATCGCCGCGATGGACGAGCTGATCAACCACGCCAGCGAAAACGGCGTGCAGGAAATCGTGGTCGGCATGGCCCACCGCGGCCGCCTGAACATGCTCGTGAACATCATGGGCAAGATGCCCGGCGACCTGTTCGCCGAGTTCGAGGGCAAGCACACGCAAGGCCTGTCCGACGGCGACGTGAAGTACCACAACGGTTTCTCGAGCGACCTGTCGGCGCGCGGCGGCCCCGTGCACCTGTCGCTGGCCTTCAACCCGTCCCACCTGGAAATCGTCAATCCCGTGGTCGAGGGCAGCGTTCGCGCCCGCCAGGAACGCCGCGCCGACGCCCAGGGCAGCCAGGTGCTGCCGGTGCTGGTGCACGGTGACGCGGCCTTCGCCGGCCAGGGCGTGGTCATGGAAACGCTGAACCTCGCCCAGACGCGCGGTTACGGCACGGGCGGCACGATCCACCTGGTCATCAACAACCAGATCGGTTTCACCACGTCCGACCCCCGCGACTCGCGTTCGACGCTGTATTGCACCGACGTCGTGAAGATGATCGAGGCGCCGGTCCTGCACGTGAACGGCGACGATCCCGAAGCGGTCGTGTTCGCCATCCGCCTGGCCCTGGACTACCGCCAGCAGTTCCATCATGACGTGGTCGTGGACATCGTCTGCTTCCGCAAGCTGGGCCACAACGAGCAGGACACCCCCTCGCTGACCCAGCCGCTGATGTACAAGCGCATCGGCCACCACCCCGGCACCCGCAAGGTCTATGCCGACCGCCTGCTCGCCCAGGGCGTGCTGGCCGAAGGCGATGCTGAGCAGCTGGTGAAGGACTACCGCCAGCTGATGGAAGACGGCCAGCGCACCATCGAACCGGTGCTGACCGACTACAAGAGCAAGTACGCCATCGACTGGTCGCCCTTCCTGGGCGCCAAGTGGACCGACCAGGCCGACACCGCCGTGCCGCTGGCCGAGCTCAAGCGCATCGGCGAGCGCATCACCACGGTGCCGGAAGGCTTCACGGTGCACCCGCTGGTCGCCAAGCTGCTGAACGACCGCCGCGCCATGGCGCGCGGCGACGTGAACCTGGACTGGGGCATGGGTGAACACCTGGCCTTCGCCACGCTGGTTGCGTCGGGCTACCCGATCCGCATCACCGGCCAGGATTCGGGCCGCGGCACGTTCACGCACCGCCACGCCGTGCTGCACGACCAGAACCGCGAGCGCTGGAACGACGGCACCTACATCCCGCTGCAGAACGTCTCCGACGCGCAGGCGCCTTTCGTCGTCATCGACTCGGTGCTGTCGGAAGAGGCCGTGCTGGGCTTCGAATACGGGTACTCCTCGGCCGAACCCAACACGCTGACCATCTGGGAAGCGCAGTTCGGTGACTTCGTGAACGGTGCGCAGGTCGTGATCGACCAGTTCATCGTGTCGGGCGAAGCCAAGTGGGGCCGCCAGTCGGGCCTGACCATGATGCTGCCGCACGGCTACGAGGGCCAGGGCCCCGAGCACTCGTCGGCCCGCATGGAGCGCTTCCTGCAACTGGGCGCCGACAACAACATCCAGGTGGTGCAGCCGACCTCGGCCTCGCAGATCTTCCACCTGCTGCGCCGCCAGATGATCCGCCCGCTGCGCAAGCCGCTGATCATCATGACGCCGAAGTCGCTGCTGCGTAACAAGGATGCGGGTTCGCCCCTGTCCGATCTGGCTGGCGGCAGCTTCCGTCCGGTCATCGGCGAGGTGGATGACGCCATCAAGGCGGAAGCCGTCAAGCGCGTGCTGGTGTGCTCGGGCAAGGTCTACTACGACCTGGTCAACGCCCGCCGCGAACGTGAAGCCAACGACGTGGCCATCATCCGTGTCGAGCAGCTGTATCCCTTCGCGCACAAGACCTTCGAAGCCGAACTCGCCAAGTACCCGAAGGCCACCGACGTGGTCTGGGTGCAGGACGAGCCGCAGAACCAGGGCCCGTGGTACTACGTCCAGCATCACCTGGTCGAGTACGTGAACAACGGCCAGAAGCTCGGCTATGCCGGCCGCCAGGCCTCCGCGTCGCCCGCCGTCGGCTACCTGGCCAAGCACCAGGAGCAGCAGAAGGCGCTCATCGAGCAGGCTTTCGGCAAGTACAAGCAGTACTCGGTGACCAAGTAAGCCGCCCGGCACCCGAACAGACATCACACTCAACGGAAACAGATCATCATGGCTCTTATTGACGTACTCGTTCCCCAGCTGTCCGAATCGATCGCCGAGGCGACGCTGCTGACCTGGAAGAAGCAACCCGGCGCCGCCGTCGAGGCCGACGAAATCCTGATCGAAATCGAGACCGACAAGGTCGTGCTCGAAGTGCCCGCGCCCAAGGCTGGCGTGCTGGCTGAAATCGTCAAGGGTGACGGCAGCACCGTGACCTCGGACGAAGTCATCGCCCGCATCGACACCGCCGCCAAGGCTGCTGCCGCCCCGGCCGCTGCCCCCGCCGCCGAAGCCCCCAAGGCTGCCGAGCAGGCCGCTGCCGCCGCGCCCGCCGCCAAGTCGTCCTCGTCGTCGGCCGTGGCGTCGCCCGCTGCCGCCAAGATCCTCGCCGACAAGGGCGTGTCCGCTGAAGGCATCGAAGGCTCCGGCCGCGGTGGCCGCATCACCAAGGGCGACGCCCTGGCCGCCGACGGTTCGAAGCCGGCCGCCAAGGCTGCTGCCGCGATCCCGGCCCCGACGCAATCGCTGGACGGCCGTCCCGAGCAGCGCGTGGCCATGAGCCGCCTGCGTGCCCGTGTCGCCGAGCGCCTGCTGCAGTCGCAACAGGAAAACGCCATCCTGACGACCTTCAACGAGGTCAACATGCAGGCTGTCATCAACCTGCGCAACAAGTACAAGGAAAAGTTCGAGAAGGATCACGGCGTGAAGCTGGGCTTCATGTCCTTCTTCGTGAAGGCTGCTGTTGCCGCGCTGAAGAAGTACCCCCTGATCAACGCCTCGGTCGACGGCAAGGACATCATCTACCACGGCTACTTCGACATCGGTATCGCTGTCGGCAGCCCGCGTGGCCTGGTGGTGCCGATCCTGCGCAACGCCGACCAACTGTCGATCGCCGAGATCGAAAAGCAGATCGCCGACTTCGGCAAGCGCGCCGCTGACGGCAAGCTGGGTCTGGAGGAACTGACCGGCGGTACGTTCTCGATCTCGAACGGCGGCGTGTTCGGCTCGATGCTGTCCACCCCCATCATCAACCCGCCGCAATCGGCCATCCTGGGCGTGCATGCCACCAAGGAACGCCCCGTGGTGGAGAACGGCCAGATCGTGATCCGTCCGATCAACTACCTGGCGCTCTCCTACGACCACCGCATCATCGACGGCCGCGAAGCCGTCCTGGGCCTGGTCGCCATGAAGGAAGCCCTGGAAGACCCGCAGCGCCTGCTGCTGGACCTGTAAGCACCGCGTCATGCCGCGCCCTGATCCTGTCAGGGTGCGGCATCCATCCCGCCGGGCCGCCAGCCGGCCCGGCGCGGATGAGCCCTCACCATCCACTCTTCTCGTCCGGTACGTGGCCCCGTCGTGGCGCCCGACCCCTCACCTGAGAGAACATCCATGTCCAAGCAATTCGACCTCGTCGTGATCGGCGCCGGCCCCGGCGGCTACATCGCCGCCATTCGCGCTGCCCAACTCGGCATGTCCGTGGCGTGCATCGACGCCTGGCAGAACGGCCAAGGCGGCCCCGCTCCCGGCGGCACCTGCACCAATGTGGGTTGCATCCCCTCCAAGGCACTGCTGCAGTCGTCCGAGCACTACGAGCAGGCCAACCACCACTTCGCCGAGCACGGCATCGAAGTCAAGGGCGTGAGCCTGAAGCTCGACACGCTGATCGGCCGCAAGAACTCGGTGGTCAAGCAGAACAACGACGGCATCCTGTACCTGTTCAAGAAGAACAAGGTCACCTTCTTCCACGGCAAGGGCTCGTTCGTGGGCCAGACCGAAGGCGGCTGGTCGATCAAGGTCACCGGCACCGCCGAGGAAGACCTGGTTGCCAAGCACGTGGTCATCGCCACCGGTTCGTCGGCGCGTGAACTGCCCGGCCTGCCTTTCGACGAGAAGCAGGTGCTGTCGAACGACGGCGCGCTGAGCATCGGCGCCGTGCCGAAGAAGCTGGGCGTGATCGGCGCCGGCGTGATCGGCCTGGAAATGGGCAGCGTGTGGCGCCGCCTGGGCGCCGAAGTCACCGTCCTGGAATCGATGCCCGAATTCCTGGCCGCCGCCGACCAGCAGGTCGCCAAGGAAGCGCTGAAGGCCTTCACGAAGCAGGGCCTGGACATCCAGCTGGGCGTGAAGATCGGCGAGATCAAGGCGACCGCCAAGCAGGTCACCGTGCCGTACACCGACGCCGCCGGCGCCGAGCAGAAGCTGGTGGTGGACAAGCTGATCGTCTCGATCGGCCGCGTGCCCTACACCGGCGGCCTGAACGCCGACGCCGTGGGCCTGAAGCTCGACGAGCGTGGCTTCATCGTCGTCGACGACGATTGCAAGACCAGCCTGGCCAACGTGTGGGCCGTGGGTGACGTCGTGCGCGGCCCGATGCTGGCCCACAAGGCCGAGGAAGAGGGCGTTGCCGTCGCCGAGCGTATCGCCGGCCAGCACGGTCACGTCAACTTCGCCACCGTGCCGTGGGTCATCTACACTTCGCCCGAGATCGCCTGGGTGGGCCAGACCGAGCAGCAACTGAAGAAGGACGGCCGCGAGTACAAGGCTGGCAGCTTCCCCTTCCTGGCCAACGGCCGCGCCCGCGCGCTGGGCGACACGACCGGCTTCGTGAAGATCCTGGCCGATGCCAAGACCGACGAAGTCCTGGGCGTGCACATCGTGGGTCCGATGGCCTCGGAGCTGATCTCGGAAGCCGTGACCATCATGGAATTCCGCGGCGCCGCCGAAGACATCGCCCGCATCTGCCACGCGCACCCGACGCTGTCGGAAGCCGTGAAGGAAGCCGCGCTGGCGGTCGACAAGCGTGCACTGAACTTCTGATGGCATGCTGGGGCGGCGGTCTTGCCGCCCCGCAGGAATTGGCCTTCGGGCCGAGAGCGGGCGGGCTGCACAGCCCGCCCGTTTTTTTTGCCTAGGGCAAGTTTTCATCGCCGGTAGTCGGCGGCATTGAGTTGGTCGCATGAACGTCCTCGAATACTACGAATCCGCCTTGGCCGAACGCGGCTACAAGCCCGATACCGCGCAGCGCACCGCCATCGAGCGCCTGCAGCGCTATTTCGACGACTGGGTGGCGTTCAAGGCCATGCGTTCCAGCGCGCTCAAGCGCCTGCTCAAGCGTCCCGACGTGCCGCGTGGCGTCTATATGTGGGGCGGAGTCGGGCGGGGCAAGAGCTTCCTGATGGACTCGTTCTATTCGACGGTGCCGGTCAAGCGCAAGGCGCGGCTGCACTTCCACGAGTTCATGCGCGGCGTGCACCGTGAGCTCGACGAGGTCAAGGGCATGTCGGACCCGCTGGACGAAGTGGCGCGCCGCATCGCCAAGCGCTACCGGCTGATCTGTTTCGACGAATTCCACGTCTCGGACGTCGCGGACGCGATGATCCTGTACCGCCTGCTGCTGAAGCTGTTCGAATACGGCACGTCCTTCGTGATGACGTCGAACTACGAGCCTTCCACGCTGTATCCCGATGGCCTGCACCGTGACCGCATCGTGCCCGCCATCAAGCTGATCCAGGAGCGCATGGACGTGCTGAACGTGGATGCCGGCACGGACTATCGCCGCCGTTCACTGGAGCAGGTGCAGAGCTATCACCATCCGCTGGATGAACAGGCCGACCAGGCGCTGAACGAGGCCTTCGACCGCCTGGCCGACACGCCGCCGCAGACGCCGGCCGTGCTGCATATCGAGCATCGCGAGATCAAGGCGCTGAAACTCTCGGGCAGCGTGGTGTGGTTCGATTTCGCCACGCTCTGCGGCGGGCCGCGTTCGCAGAACGATTACCTGGAGCTGGCCAGCCGCTTCCATGGCGTGATCCTGTCGGGCGTGCCGCGCATGGGACCGCGCCAGGCTTCCGAGGCGCGCCGTTTCACGTGGCTGATCGACGTGTTCTACGACCACCGCGTGAAGCTCATCATGTCGGCCGAGTGTCCGCCCGAGGAGATCTACACCGAAGGGACGCTGGCCAACGAGTTCCACCGGACCGTCTCGCGCATCCTGGAGATGCAGTCGCGCGAGTATCTCGAGTCCGATCGGCGCGACGCGGCGACGCTGTAGCACGGGGCGGATTTCCGCCCGCGCGGCAGGGCAGGATGCACGCCGGGCAGCTTGATTTGATAATGAAATTGGTTATCAATTAACATCCGGCTCGTTTCGTCTTCGCGCATTCGCCGTGAAACCTGCCGCCGCTCCGTCTCCTGTTTCGAAATCCCGCCTGCCGGCCCGCTATCGCTGGGCCGTGGCATCGCGCAGCGCCGCTGCCGTGCTGGGCGGCTACGCCTTCGCATCGGCCGCTGCCGCGGCCTTGGCCGTGGGCCTGCCGCTGACCCGCATCGAGGCCGTGTTCACGGCCAATCTGCTCATCTTCCTGTTCTACGCGGCCGCGATCATCTGGGTGTTCGCCACGCGCAGCGCCGGGCGCGCCTGGGTGGGCATCTTCGTGGGAACCGCCGTGTGCTACCTGGCCTACCTGGTGTTGCGAGGCACGGCATGAGGCCGGACGACAATCCGGAGGGACTGCGGCAGTCGATGTCCTGGCTGCACACCTGGACCGGCCTGCTGTTGGGCTGGATCCTGTTCGCGATGTTCCTGACAGGCACGCTGGCCTTCTTCAAGCCCGAGATCACGCGCTGGATGCAGCCCGAGCTTCGCGCGAACGCCGCGACGCCCGAACAGGCCCTGGCCACGGCCGAGCGCGTGCTGCGCGAGCGTGCCGCCGAGGCTTCGCGCTGGACGATCACCTTGCCGGACGTGCGCCAGCCGACGCTGCAGGTCGTCTGGACCTCGCAGCAGGCGGGCGAGGGCGGTGGGCCTGTCCGCCGCAGCTTCCAGCGCCTGCTGCTGGACCCGCTGACGGGCGAGACCCTGCGGGCGCGCGAGACGCGCGGCGGCGATTTCTTCTATCGCTTCCATTTCGAGCTGGAGCTGCCTCGGCCCTGGGGCCGCTGGCTGGCCTGCATCGCGGGCATGTTCATGCTGGTGGCGATCATCAGCGGCGTCATCACGCACAAGAAGATCTTCACCGACTTCTTCACCTTCCGCCCCGCCAAGGGCGGGCAGCGGGCATGGATGGACGGGCACAACGCCCTGTCGGTGCTGGGCTTGCCTTTCCATTTCATGATCACCTTGAGTGGCGTGGTGATCTTCGTGGCGATGGTCATGCCGGCCGGCATCGATGCCGCCTACGGCAATGACACGCGTGCCTATACCGAAGAGGCGTATCCAGGGGCGGGGGCTGCCGCGCCGCGCAGCACGGGCCAACCAGGCGTCCTGGCGCCCCTGGGGCCGATGCTGGCGCAGGCGCGCGCGCATTGGCCGGATGGACAGGTCGGCCGCATCGCCGTGAACGGACCGGCATCCGCGGATTCCACCGTGTATGTTTCCCGGCACATGGGCGACCGCATTGCCTATGGCCGCGCCACGCCCGCGCTGGTCTTCGACGGCGGCACCGGACGCCTGACGAAGGAGATGGGCCAGTCCGGCCCCGCTGCCCAGACCCTGGGCGTGTTGATCGGCCTGCACCTGGGACTGTTCGCCGAGCCTTTCCTGCGTTGGGTGTACTTCCTGGTGAGCCTGGCCGGCACGGCGATGGTGGGAACCGGCCTGGTGCTGTGGGTGAAGAAACGCCGCCAGAAGCACGCCAAGGCGGCCGTGACGCCGTTCTCGCTGAAGCTGGTGGAAGGCCTGAACGTGGCCAGCATTGCCGGCCTGTGCGCGGCGGTGGGGGCGTTCTTCTGGGCCAACCGGCTGCTGCCGGTGGACCTGCCGCAGCATGGCCTGTGGGAGGGGCGCGTGTTCCTGGGGGTATGGGGCGTGGCGCTCGTGCACGCGTATCTGCGTCCGCGCCGGGCCTGGCGTGAACAACTGTGGCTGGGGGCGATCCTGCTGGGTGGCGTGCCCTTGCTCAATGTCCTGACCTCGGATCGCCACCTGGGGGTATCGCTGCCGGCAGGCGACTGGGTCATGGCGGGCTTCGACCTGACGGCGCTGGTCTCGGGCGTGTTCCTGGCCTGGCTGGCCGGGCGCACGGGCCGCAAGGCGGCCGCGCCCGTGCCCAAGGCCGGGCGTGCGGCCACGACGCTGGCCACGGCGCAGGAGGGACGCCCATGATGACCGCGATTGCCAGCCTGCTGGTCTTTGGCGGCTTCGCGGCCATGAGCCTGGGCATGGCGCGCCATCACGAGGATGCCTTCGGCGGCGAGCCCGGTCGGTTGCGTGCCTGGGGCCTGCACGGGACTGGCTGGGTGGCGCTGGCCCTGGCCTTGTGGGCGCTGGTGCTGGCCGATGGCTGGTCCGAGGGGCTGACGACCTGGTTCGGCATCCTGACCGTGGCGGGTCTCGTGCTGATCGGCCTGATGCCCTACGCGCCACGGCTGGCGGCGAAGCTGGGCGCGGCCAGCCTGGCATTGGCGCTGCTGCTGTCCCTCTTGAACGCCTGACATCCAGGTTGGGGGCGCGATGCGCCGCGCCCAGGTGCAGGCGGGTTGCAGCGCAGTCCCTCGCGTTACACTGCTGCGTCGTGTTTTCCTACTCGCGCCCGCGCGCAGCCTGTCCATGCAAACCCGCGTCCTTACTGGCATTACCACCACCGGCACCCCCCACCTGGGCAACTATGCCGGCGCCATCCGCCCCGCCGTGGCGGCCAGCACGCAGCCTGGCGTCGATGCCTTCTTCTTCCTGGCCGACTACCACGCGCTGATCAAGTGCGACGACCCCGCGCGCATCGCGCGGTCGCGCCTGGAGCTGGCGGTGACGTGGCTGGCCGCGGGCCTGGATCCGGAACGGGTGACCTTCTATCGCCAGTCCGACATTCCCGAGATTCCCGAGCTGTCGTGGCTGCTGACCTGCGTCACGGGCAAGGGCCTGATGAACCGCGCGCACGCCTACAAGGCCTCGGTCGACCAGAACGAAGCCAAGGGCGTGGAGCCGGACGACGGCGTGACCATGGGGCTGTTTTCCTATCCGGTGTTGATGGCCGCCGACATCCTGATGTTCAACGCGCATCGCGTGCCCGTGGGGCGCGACCAGGTTCAGCATCTGGAGATGGCGCGCGACATCGCCCAGCGCTTCAACCACCTGTACGGCCAGGGCCGCGAGTTCTTCGTGTTGCCCGAGGCGGTCGTGGAAGAGGACGTGGCCACGCTGCCGGGCCTGGACGGACGCAAGATGTCCAAGAGCTACAACAACACCATCCCGTTGTTCGAGGGCGGCGCCAAGGCCCTGAAGGCGGCGGTGATGCGCATCGTGACCGATTCGCGCCAGCCCGGCGAAGCCAAGGACGCCGAAGGCTCGCATCTTTACGCGCTGTACAAGGCCTTCGCCACGCCGGACGAGACGAAGGCCTTCCGCGCCGCGCTCGAAGGCGGCCTGGGCTGGGGCGAGGCCAAGCAGGCCCTGTGCGACCGGCTCGAGCGCGACCTGGCGCCCATGCGCGCGCGCTACGACGAACTGATCGCGCGTCCCGATCGCCTGGAGGAAATCCTGCAGGCGGGGGCTGCACGCGCGCGCCGCATCGCGCAGCCCATGATGGCCGAGCTGCGTGACGCGGTGGGCTTGCGCAGCCTGCGCAGCAGCGCCGTGTCCGCCAGTGCCGCGGGCGCGAAGAAGAACGCCAAGGCCGCGCGCTTCGTCAGTTTCCGCGACGAGGACGGCCAGTTCCGTTTCCGCCTGCTGGCCGCTGATGGCACGGAATTGCTGAATTCGGTCGCCTATGCCAACCCCAAGGAGGCGGGCCAGGTGCAGAAACGCCTCCAGGATGCGGCGCAGACGCCCGAGTGGGCGGCAGAGGGCGACGCGAGTTTCGTGCTGCGGCTGGATGGCGCCGTCATCGGCCACGGTCCGGCCCAGCCCGATGCCGTGGCGCGCGATGCGCTGATGGCCCGCGCGGCCGAGGCACTGGCCGAGCTGTCCGCAGCGGAATAAGCGAAGTCAGCGGCTGCCGGCACGCGCCCGGCCCTTTAACCGGGGACGGGGCGTTGTTGGCAGTCCGTGCATGGCTTATGGTGGTTGGGTGCGGCACCCGAAAAATGCCCCCACGCCGCGCCTTCGGCTTGCTGCCCCCCAAGGGGGCCGTATTTTGCCTTGGGAGCGGCTCGGCGGCAAAACCCACCAAGGAGACAGGCCATGCACGCAAGAACCCAAGCGGCGGACTCGCCGGCGCTCGACCTGGGCGGACGTGAATCCATCTACCAGCCCGAGCAGGCGGGACGCATCTTTCCCCAAGTCCCCGATTTCGACGATGCCCGGGCGGCCCGCAAGCATCTGAAGCAGCGGCTGGCCGGCGCCTGTCGGGCCTTTGCCGTGCATGGCCTGGACTATGGCTTTGCCGGTCACCTGACCGTGCGTGATCCCGAGCATCCACACCTGTACTGGACCAACCCCATGGCGGTGCACTTCGCGCAGGTGCGGGTGTCGAACCTGATCCTGGTGGATCACCAGGGCACGGTCGTGGAAGGAGATCATGCGGTGAATAGGGCGGGCTTCGTGCTGCACGCGGCAGTCCATGAAGCGCATCCCGACATCGTGGCCATGTGCCATGCCCACACGGTCTATGGCACGGCCTATGCCGCGCTGGGGCGGCCGCTGGCGCCGATCTCGCAGGACGCCGCGGCATTCTTCGAAGACCACGTGGTCATCCGCGCCGAAGCTGGCGCGGTCGCGGTGGAGGAAAAGGCCGGGCAATCGATCTGCGACCATTTCCGCGACGTGAAGGCCGCCATCCATCAGAACCACGGTTTGTTGACCGTCAGCCGCCACAGCATCGATGCGGCGGCGTTCTGGTTCATGGCCTTGGAGCGCTGCTGCAAGCAGCAGTTGATCGTGGATGCCAGTGGCCATGCCCCCACGCTGGTGCCGCCGGATCGCTCACGCTACAGCCGTGAGCACGTTGGTAGCGAATACATCGGCTGGCTGCATTTCCAGCCGGTGTACGAGCAACTGGTGGCCTCGCAGCCGGATCTGCTGACATGAAAGTGAAGACGGCGCCGTGCGTGTTGCACGGCGCCGTCCTTGTCGCCCCTGGGCTGGAAACCCGCCTCAGCGCTTGAGCCGTGCGAAGGCGTCGGCCATGGCGCCGCTGGGTGGCGGGGCGGACTGGCCGGGGCGCTTGCCGCCGCCGGCAGGACGGTTGCCGCGGCTGTCGTTGCCAGCGGCAGGTCCGCTGCGGCGCGCGGGCAGGGCGTCATCGTCCAGGCGCATGGTCAGCGCGATGCGTTTGCGCGGCACGTCGACTTCCTGGACCTTCACCTTGACGGTCTGCCCCACGCGCACCACGTCGCGCGCTTCCTTGATGAACTTGTCCGACAGCGCCGAGATGTGCACCAGGCCGTCCTGGTGCACGCCGATGTCCACGAAGGCACCGAAGGCGGCGACGTTGGTCACGACGCCTTCCAGGATCATGCCGGGCAGCAGGTCGTTCAGCGTTTCGACGCCTTCCTTGAAGGTGGCGGTCTTGAACTCGGGACGCGGGTCGCGGCCGGGCTTTTCCAGTTCGGCGAAGATGTCCTTGACCGTGGGCAGGCCGAAGCGCTCGTCGGTGAATTCGGATGGCGACAGGCCCTTGAGCGCATCGCGGTTGCCGACCACCTGGCGCGCGTCGGCCTGGATGCGGGCCAGGATGCGCTCGACGACGGGATAGGCCTCGGGGTGGACCGAGGACGCGTCCAGCGGGTTGTCGCCCCGCGGAATGCGCAGGAAGCCCGCGGCCTGTTCGAAGGCCTTGTCGCCGAAGCGGGACACGTCGAGCAGGGCGCGGCGCGAGGCGAAGGCGCCGTGGCTGTCGCGGTGCGCCACGATATTGCGCGCCAGGGTGCTGTTCAGGCCCGACACGCGGGTGAGCAGCGGCGCCGAGGCAGTGTTCACGTCCACGCCCACGGCGTTCACGCAATCCTCGATCACCGCATCCAGCGAACGCGCCAGCTCGCGCTGGTTGACGTCGTGCTGGTACTGGCCGACGCCGATGGCCTTGGGTTCGATCTTGACCAGCTCGGCCAGCGGATCCTGCAGGCGGCGGGCGATGGACACGGCGCCGCGCAGGCTCACGTCCAGGTCGGGGAATTCGGCCGCGGCCAGTTCCGACGCCGAATAGACCGAGGCGCCGGCTTCCGACACCACGATGCGGTTCATGTTGAGCTCGGGCAGGGCGCTGCTGAGTTCTGCGGCGAGTTTCTCGGTTTCACGCGAAGCGGTGCCGTTGCCGATGGCGATGAGCTCGACCTTGTGGCGCTTGGCCAGCGCGGCCAGTGTGGCCAGCGAGCCCGTGCGGTCGCGGCGCGGCTCGAAGGGATAGACGGTGGCGGTGTCCACCAGCTTGCCGGTGGGGTCGATGACCGCCACCTTCACGCCGGTGCGGATGCCAGGGTCCAGGCCCAGCACGGTCTTGGGGCCTGCGGGCGCGGCCAGCAGCAGGTCTTTCAGGTTCTCGGCGAACACATGGATGGCCTGCGTTTCGGCGGTCTCGCGCAGCTTGCCGATGAGCTCGGTCTCGAACGCCGTCAGGAGCTTCACGCGCCAGGTCCAGCGGCAGACCTCGCCCAGCCAGCGCGCACGCGGCGCGGCGTCGGTGGCGAAGAGATCTCGGCCCAGCTTCAGGAAGTCGGCCACGCGCGCCACGCAGGGGTGCGGGACCAGGGCTTCGCGCTCGGGCTCCAGGCCCACGCGCAGTTCCAGCACGCCCTGCTGGCGGCCGCGCAGCAGCGCCAGGATGCGGTGCGAGGGCAGGCTGCGCAGCGCTTCGCTGAAGTCGAACCAGTCGCGGAAGTTGTCGCCTTCGGCTTCCTTGCCTTCCGCCACCTTGGATACCAGCAGGCCCGTGGACCAGAGGTGTTCGCGCAGGTTGGCGATGAGGTCGGCATTCTCGGCATAGCGCTCGGCCAGGATGTCGCGCGCGCCGTCCAGCGCCGCCTTGGCGTCTGCCACGCCCGCGTCGGGCTTCACATAGCCCTCGGCCAGCGCCTGCGGATCGCAGGCGGCGTCGGCCAGGATGGCGTCCGCCAGCGGCTCCAGGCCGGCTTCCCGCGCGATCTGGGCGCGGGTGCGGCGCTTGGGCTTGTAGGGCGCGTACAGGTCTTCCAGGCGTTGCTTGGTGTCGGCGTCGCGCAATTCCTTGTCCAGGGCGGCTGTCAGCTTGCCTTGTTGCGCCACCGATTCCAGGATGGCGCCGCGGCGCTCTTCCAATTCACGCAGATAGACCAGGCGCACGTCGAGGTTGCGCAGGACGGTGTCGTCCAGGCCGCCGGTGGCTTCCTTGCGGTAGCGGGCGATGAAGGGCACGGTCGCGCCATCATCCAGCAGGTCCAGCGTGGCCGCGACCTGCGCGGCGCGCACGCCGAGCTCGTTGGCCAGTTGCGCCACGATGCGCGCCTTGACGGCCTCGGGCGGTTCGGCGACGAAGGAAAGGGTGGTGTCGGACATCAGGCAACCCGGAAAAAAGGAAAAACAAGCGCAGGATTTTGCCACAGCATGGTGCAGCCCCGGCGCGGCCCGGGAGGACGTAACGGTCCTCCACGCCGCAACTTCGGCTTGCGGCCTCCCTGAAGAGGCCGATTTTCTTGCGTTGAGGCGGTCCTGCGGCAAAAAGGTCCTGTCATCCCGGCGGGGCGGGCGCCGAGGCAGTATCATCGGCCTCCTCGATGCCTTGCCCTTGTCTGTCAGCCGATGCCCGACACCGAAATCGCCGGTCTTTTCGCCCTGGATGGCCCGTTGGCCGCCACCTCGGCGAGCTACCGCGTGCGCGCGTCCCAGGTCGAGCTGGCCGAGGCCATCTCCGAGACCATTTCCCGCCGGGCCACGCTGGTGGCCGAGGCCGGCACGGGCACCGGCAAGACCTGGGCTTACCTGGTGCCGGCCTTCCTGCGCGGCGGCAAGGTGCTGGTTTCCACCGGCACCCGCACCTTGCAGGACCAGCTGTTCCTGCGGGACCTGCCGCGCCTGCGTGACGCGCTGGCCATTCCGGTCACGGCCGCGTTGCTGAAAGGCCGGGCCAATTACGTCTGCCATTACCACCTGGAGCGTCTGGAGGGCGAGGAGGGCGGATTGCGCTCGCGCGCCGAGATCGGCCAGTACCGGCGCATCCAGGTTTTCGCCAGCCAGTCGCGCACCGGCGATCGCGCCGATCTCTCGGAAGTGCCCGAAGAGGCGGAAATCTGGCAGCGCGTGACCTCCACCCGCGAGAACTGCCTGGGCCAGGAGTGTCCCCGGGTGCGTGACTGCTTCGTGCTGAAGGCGCGCCGCCAGGCGCAGGAGGCGGATGTCGTGGTGGTGAACCACGCGCTTTTCCTGGCCGACCTGATGCTGCGCGAAGAGGGCGTGACGGACCTGCTGCCGCAGGCGGACACGGTGATCTTCGACGAAGCGCACCAGTTGCCCGACACCGCCACGCGCTTCCTGGGCACCAGCGTGTCCACCCACCAACTGCTGGACCTGTCGCGCGATGCCCAGGCCGCGGGCCTGGCCTATGCCCGCGAGCGCTGCAACTGGGGTGAGGTGGCGGGCAAGCTGGAAACCGCCGCGCGGGCGCTGCGGCTGGCCTGTGCGCCGCTCGAGAAGGTGCCGGGCCGCAAGGCCACCTTCGAGTCGCTGGCCAACCTGGACCTGCCGGATTTCGACGCGGCCGTGGACGGCCTGAAGACGGCGCTTTTCCATCTGGAGGAAGCGCTGGCCGGCGTGGCCGAGAGCCATCCCGACCTGATGGCGGCCTCCAAGGTCGCCGCGCAGCTGGCCTTGCGGGTGCAGCGCTGGGCGCGCAAGGCGGGCGAGCCGCCGGTGCAGGCGCCGCGCGCCTCGCAGGTGCTGGCGCCCGCGCCCCTGGCCACCGCTGTCGTGGCCGGACCGCCGCCCGCCTGGGAAGACCTGGTGGCGGAGGTCGTGTCCGGCAAGGTGGCATCCGCCGCGGCGCTGGATGTGCAAGACGATACGCCTGCGCGTCCTTCGGCCGCCGAGCGCCTGGCCGAGGCCGCGGCCCAGGTGCCGCTGGCCTTGCCCGCCGACACGCAGGCCGTGCGCTGGGTCGAAATGGGCATGCACCACGTGCGCCTGCATGCGGCGCCGCTGTCGGTGGCGGAAGCCTTCTCGCGGCTGCGGCCGGCGGGGCAGGCCTGGATCATGACCTCGGCCACCCTGTCGGTGCATGGGGATTTTTCGCATTTCACGTCCCAACTCGGGCTGCGCGACGCGCAGATCGCCCGTTGGGAGTCGCCCTTCGACTACGCCAGCCAGGGCCTGCTGTTCGTGCCGCGTGACCTGCCGCTGCCGCAGTCGCCGCAATTCACGGAACGTTTCGTGCAAACCTTGCTGCCCTTGCTGGAAGCCAGTCCGGGCGGTGCGCTGGTGCTCTGCACGACCTTGCGTGCAGTGGAGCGGGTGGCCGAGCTGCTGGGCAAGGCATTCGAGGAACGCGGCTGGAACTGGCCCTTGCTGCGCCAGGGGCAGGCGCCGCGGCGCGAACTGCTGGAGCGTTTCCGCACGCTGCTGCACCCCGTGCTGGTCGGCAGCGCAAGCTTCTGGGAAGGGATCGACATCCCGGGCGACGCCCTGACGCTGGTGGCCATCGACAAGCTGCCCTTCGCGCCGCCGGACGACCCGGTCATCGAGGCGCGGCTGCGCGCCTGCAAGGCAAGGGGCGGCAATCCTTTTGCCGAATACCAACTGCCCGAGGCGGCCATCGCCTTGAAGCAGGGGGCAGGGCGCCTGATCCGTACCGAGCGGGACTGGGGCGTGCTGCTGGTGGGCGACACGCGCCTGGTCGACAAGCCTTACGGCAAGCGGCTGTGGCGGGGCCTGCCGCCGTTCTCGCGCACCCGCGACATGGAAGAGGCCCTGGCCTTCTACCAGCGCCAGGGCAAGGCCGGCGAGGCCGAGGAAACGTCCTAGGCCCCGCGGCGCGTGCCAGGGGGCTCAGTCGACCTTGGCGTTGGAGCGCTTCACCGCGTCTTCCCAGCGCGGCACTTCCGCCTGCACGAAGCGGGCGAAGTCCTGCGCGCTGCCGCCCGCCACCTTGGCGGATCCCAGTTCGGCCAGCTTGGCCGACACCTGCGGCGAAGCCAGCGCGGTGTTGATCGCGGCGTTCAGGCGCGTGGTGAGCGCATCCGGCAGGCCTGCCGGCGCGAAGACGCCATACCAGTTGGTCACCTCGAAGTCCTTGAAGCCCGCTTCCATCAGGGTGGGGAGTTCGGGGAAGGCATCCGCGCGCGTGCTGCCGGTCGTGGCCAGCGGCTTCACGCGGCCGGCCTGGGCCTGGGGCAGCAGGGCGGCGGTGGTCTCGAAGGCGATCTGCACCTGGCCGGCGATCACGTCGGTCATGGCCGGACCTTGTCCCTTGTAGGGGATGTGCAGCATTTCCACATTGCCCTGCAGCTTCAGCAGTTCGCCGGCCAGGTGCTGCGGACTGCCGCTGCCGCCTGAGGCGAAGTTGTAGGTGCCGGGCTTGCCCTTCACGAGGTCGAGCAGCTCGCGCACGTTGCCGGCCGGCACCTTGGGATTCACATACAGCACCAGGGGCATTGCCGCGACGTAGGCGACGGGACGCAGGTCCTTCACCGGGTCGATGCGCAAGGCATAGAGGTTGCGGTTGATCACCACGCCCGTGTTGTTGCCCAGCAGCAGCGTGCAGCCGTCGGCCTGTGCGCGGGCGACGAACTCGGTGCCGATGTTGCTGCTGGCGCCGGCCTTGTTGTCCACGATCACGGGCACGCCCAGCGTCTGTTGCATGGAGGGCGAGATCAGGCGGGCCAGGATGTCGGTGGTGCCGCCGGGCGGATACGGCGAGACGAGGCGCAGGTTGGCGCAGGGGTAGGGCTCGGCGGCCAGCGCGACGGCAGGCGCGCCGAAGGTGGCGGCCAGGGCGAGCGCAGCGAGGCGGATGGCGGGTTGGAAGGGCTGCATGGGATGTCTCCTTGTTGTTGTGGGGGAAATGGCGTCAGGCGTCGTCGCCGCGCTGAAGCGTGTGATAACCGTGGCGGCGGCGCGCGTCGGCGATGGTGCTGCCGGCCAGCACGTCGGCCAGGATGCGCGCCTCGGCGGCCTGGGTCGCCAGCGCCTTGCGCAGCACGTCGCCGGCACGGGCCTGGGGCACCACCACGACGCCATCGGCATCCGCGGTGATCAGGTCGCCGGGGCAGACGCGGACGTGGCCCAGGCTGACCGGCACCTGCACGGCCTCGACCTGGACGCGGTCCTTGCCGGTGCGCATGGTGTGGCCGCGGCTGTAGAGCGGATAGCCGCAGGCCTCGGCCTCGGCGATGTCGCGGCAGACGCCGTGGATGACGGTGCCGGCGATGCGCTTGTGGCGGGCCAGGCGGCTCAGGATGCCGCCCCAGACGGTGCAGTCGGGCAGGCCGGCGTTGTCCAGCACGATGACGGCGCCCTCGGGCACGTCGTCGATGTAGTCGCCAACGGTGCCTTTGCGGTCCGGGTCCACGGGCGCGAAGCGCACGGTGTAGGCGGGACCCACGATGGCAGCGGGACCGGCCACGCGATGCACGCCCAGCGCGCAGCCGGGCAGGCGGAGGAAGTCCAGGGCATCGGAGATTTCTGCGGTGGCGAGCGTGGCCCAGGCGGGGTCGGACAGGACGTTGGACATGGAGAGGTGTTCCATCTTGAGTGAGACAATGTGGAAAATATTGTCTGACAATTATTGATGGATAGCCTATCAACGTTTACCCGAAGGCGGCTGCGACGGTATAGTGGCGCGACCTCGCCGAACCCGATACGCGTTCCATGCCGCCCGAACTCCTCACACCGGACACCGCCACGCCCGCCGCGCCCTCGAAGCGCACGCAGGTGGCCGAGCAATTGCGCCAGGCCATGCTGTCCGGCGCGCTGCTGCCGGGCACGCGCCTCATCGAACGCGAAATCTGTGCGCTGACCCAGGCCAGCCGCCCGCTGGTGCGGGAGGCGATCCTGCAGCTGGAGATGGAGGGATTCGTCTACAGCACGCCCAACCGGGGCTCGGTGGTGGCGACGCTGACCGCCGAGGAAGCGGCCAACATCTACCAGGTGCGTGGCGTGCTGGAGGGCCTGGCCGCCAGGAACTTCATCGTGCTGGCGAGCGCCGCCGAGCGCGCGGGGCTGCGCGAGGCCATGGACCTCCTGCGCGCGCGCATCGAGGCGGCGGACGTGCCGGGCCAACTGGCCGCGATCAACCTGTTCTACGACCGCCTGCTGGCGGGCTGTGGCAATGCCACCCTGGCCGAGACGCTGCGGCTCATGCACGGGCGGATTTCACGCCTGCGCGCGACGTCCATCAAGAGCCCCGGGCGCATCCACCAGTCGCACCAGGAGATGCTGGCCATCGTGGCGGCCATCGAGGCGAACGACGAGGATGCAGCCTGGCGCGCCTGTGTGCGCCACATGGAAATCACCGCGTCGGTGGCGCTGAAGGTGATCAGCCGCATGCAGCCGCAGGCGGCATCGGGTGTCCGCCGTTGAGGTGTCGCTTCTGCACAGCAACAAAAAAGCCCCCACGCCGCGCCTTCGGCTTGCTGCCCCCGAGGGGGCAGCTTTTTGCCTTGGGACGGCCCGGCGACAAAAAACCCGGCGCCAGGCCGGGTTTTTTGTGGGGGCAGCCGCGGGTGGCGGCTGGGCGGGACTATCAGAAGATGCCGAAGGGATTCCACCACGCCGGAGGCGCGGCGTAGCCATTGGCGACGAACTTGCTGTTCGGGTAGTTGGCCTCGAGCACGCGGCGCGCATCGTCGCGCAGGTCCGTCATGCCGAGCTTGTCGTAGGACATGACCAGCAGGTACAGGGCTTCCTCGGCGGCAGGGGCGCCTTCGAAGTCGGTGATGACGGTCTGGGCGCGGTTGGCGGCGGCGACGTAGGCATCGCGCTGGTAGTAGTAGCGCGCGACGTGCACCTCGTTCATGGCGATGGTGTTCACCAGCCAGGTCAGGCGTTCCTTGGCGTCAGGCGCGTACTTGCTGTCGGGGAAGCGCTTGAGCAGTTCCTCGAAGGCTTCGTACGACTGGCGCAGGCCCTTGGGGTCGCGCTCGGCCGAGTCCTGGCGGGTGATGCCGGCCATGAAGGCGCTGGGCGGCGTGAAGCTGACCAGGCCCTTCAGGTACAGGATGTAGTCCGTGCCGGGGTGGTTGGGGTATTGCTGCTGGAAACGGGCGATGGTGGCCAGGGCCTGTTCGGGCTCGTTGTCACGCCAGTTGACGTAGGCGAGATCGACCAGCGCCTGCTGGGCGTAGACGCCGAAGGGGTAGCGGGCCTCGACGGCGGTCAGGCGGGTGCGGGCCTGGTTCCAGTTGCCGGAGGCGATTTCGGCCTTGGCGTCCTGGTACAGGCGCTCGGCCGTCCAGTTGGCCGTTTCGTCGTAGTCGGAGTTCTTGGTGCCGCAGGCAGCCAGCATCAGGCTGAGCAGCATGACTAGCAGCACGCGCAGGGCCGATCCGCCAGGAAGGGCGAACGGGACGGTAGCAGAGGGCTGGCGCATTGGCGGGGGTTCCTTGGTCCTAGGTGTTAGCATGCCAGGCTGAATTATATGAGTTGTCTCCATGCACCACCTAGCCGACCCTGACACCGTGGGTTCCGACGACGAACCGCAGGTGTTCAGCGTGCCTGCCGGCACCAAGGCAGACCGCCTCGACAAGATCCTCGCCGGCCTGCTGCCGGCGCATTCCCGCAATCGCCTGCAGGGCTGGATCGAGGGCGGCCATGTGCTGGTCGACGGCAAACCGGGCAAGGTGCGCCAGCCTGTCGGGCCGGGCAGCGTCCTGACCGTCTGGGAGCAGGCGGCCCCGGAAGAGACCGCCTTCGCGCCCGAGCCGGTAGCGTTCGACGTGCTGGCGGACAGCCCGGACTGGATCGTGGTGAACAAGCCCGCGGGCCTGGTGACGCATCCCGGCGCGGGCAATTGGCACGGCACGCTGCTCAACGGCCTGCTGTACCGCTATCCTGAATTGGCCCAGGTGGCCCGTGCGGGCATCGTGCATCGGCTGGACAAGGACACCTCGGGCCTGCTCGTGGTGGCGCGCCACGAGCGCGCCCAGACGCACCTGGTGCGCCAGTTGCAGGCGCGCACGATGGGCCGGCGCTATCTGGCCCTGGCCCACGGCTGGGCGGGCGAAGGCACGGTCGACCGTCCCATTGGTCGCGACGCCAAGGTGCCCGTGCGCATGAGCGTGGAGCGCCCCGTCGCCGCCAAGCCCGCCGTCACGCACTACACCCGCCTGCGCGCCGGCGATGCCGACGGCGCCCGGGTGTCCGAAGTCGAATGCCGCCTGGAAACCGGGCGTACTCACCAGATCCGCGTGCACCTGGCCAGCCTGGGACACCCGCTGCTGGCCGACACGCTTTATGGCGGCAAGCTGCTGGCCGGCGCGGCGCGGCAGATGCTGCATGCGCGCGCGCTGCGCTTCGACGATCCGGGCGGCGCGGGCGAATGCGCTTTCGAGGCGGATCCGCCGCCAGACATGCAACACGTGAGGGAGACGATCACATGGCAGCCGTGAACGAGCAGGCCGGCGCCTTGGCCGCGCTGGACGTCGTCGAGGGGCCAGCCTGGCCGGGCGTACGCAGTTTTTGCAGCACCCGTGCGGGCGGCGTCGGCACGGGTCCCTACGCCAGTTTCAACCTGGGCCTGAAGGCCGGGGACGATGCGCAGGTCGTGCACGAGAACCGCCGCCGCCTGCGCCTGGCACTGCCGGACGATCCGCTCTGGCTGGCGCAGGTGCATGGCACGCGCGTGCTGGATGCCGACGCGCCCATCGATTCCAACGAGGCCGACGCCAGCGTCACGGCGCGGCCTGGCCGGGTGCTGGTCGCGATGGCAGCCGACTGCCTGCCCGTGGTGATCACCGATACGCAGTCGCGCGTGCTGGGCGTGGCCCATGCCGGTTGGCGCGGCCTGGCGGGAGGCGTGCTGGAGGCCACGCTGGGCGCCTTGCGCGAGCGCGCGCCCGATGCGCAGGGCTGGCGCGCCTGGGTGGGGCCCGGTATCGGTCCCGCGGCCTTCGAGGTCGGGGAGGAGGTGCGCCAGGCATTCGTCGCGTCCGACGCCGATGCCGGCCTGGCCTTCTTTCCCCATGACACGGATGCCAGCAAGTGGTGGGCCGACCTGTTCGCCCTGGCGCAGCGCCGCCTGGCGCGCGCGGGTGTCGAGGAGATCGTGGTCAGCGGCCGTTGCACGGCCAGCGAACCGGAGACCTTCTTCTCGCATCGCCGCGACAAAGGCGTGACGGGCCGCCAGGCCGTCTTCGCCTGGCTGGCGCCGCAGGCCTGAGGGTAAGCCCTGAACCCGGCGGATTGACAGGGGTATCGTCGCAATGCACCATCTTTTCGTCACGATTGCATGACGCATGACAAACGCGGAGCGGCTCGCCAGTTGACCTCTGGCATTGCGCCATGCAACATCGTCCGGTTCTCGCGCGTGCGCATAACAAGGTGTCGCAAGGTGTCGTTGTGAAAGCCCAGAATCCTCCCGCCTGGCCCTTGCCGGTCAGCGTCGCCCCCGATGCGCTCTCGGGCATCCAGGCAGACTTCTCCCAGGAATGGCGCCGCGTGGTCGATGCCGCGGGCAAGGGCGAGCTGGCGCCGCTCTCCGACCGCCGCTTCGGCTCCGCCGCCTGGGCCGGCAGCCCGCAACACCTGCTGATGGCCCACCTGTATCTGCTGTCGGCGCGCGCCCTGTCGCGCATGGTCGACGCGGTCGATGCCACCGAACCGCTGCGCGAGCGGCTGCGTTTCTCGGTCATGCAGTGGGTCGACGCCATGGCGCCTTCCAACTTCCTGGCCTTCAATCCCGAGGCCCAGCAGAAGCTCGTCGAGTCCAGCGGCGAGGTCCTGCGCAACGGCATCGACAACCTGATGCGCGACCTGAAGCGCGGGCGCATCCAGCAATCCGACGAAACGCGTTTCGAAGTGGGCGTGAACGTCGCCGTCACACCTGGCGGCGTGGTCTACGAGAACGACCTGCTGCAGCTCATCCAGTACGCGCCCGCCACGCCCACCGTGCATGCGCGCCCGCTGCTGATCGTGCCGCCTTGCATCAACAAGTTCTATATCCTCGACCTGCAGCCCGAGAATTCCTTCGTGCGGCATGCGGTCGAGGCCGGCCACACCGTCTTCCTGGTCTCGTGGCGCAATCCGCTGGCTTCGGACACCGACGGCATCGACCAGGCCACCTGGGACGACTACATCGAGCGCGGCGTCCTGCAGGCCATCGAAGTCGTGCGCGACATCTCGGCCCAGGACCAGATCAACACCCTGGGCTTCTGCGTGGGCGGCACCATGCTGGGCGCGGCGCTGGCGCTGGCCGCCGCGCGTGGCGAACAGCCCTCGGCCTCGCTGACCTTGCTCACCACCATGCTCGATTTCCGCGAGACCGGCATCCTGGATGTCTTCGTGGACGAGAACCATGCCGCGCTGCGCGACCAGCAACTGGGCGCGGGCGGCCTGATGTCGGCCCTGGAGCTGGCCAACACCTTCGCCTTCCTGCGTCCCAACGAGCTGGTCTGGAACTACGTGGTCGGGAACTACCTGAAGGGCGAGACGCCGCCGCCGTTCGACCTGCTGTACTGGAATGCGGACAGCACCAACCTGCCGGGCCCGTTCTTCGCCTGGTACTTCCGCAACACCTACCTGGAAAACAACCTGAAGGTGCCTGGCCGCGTGAAGACCTGCGGCGTGCCGCTGGACCTGACGCAGCTCGACATGCCGGCCTATCTTTTCGGGTCGCGCGAGGACCACATCGTGCCCTGGGTCTCGGCCTATGCCACCACGGCGCTGCTGCGCGGCCAGGCCCGCTTCGTGCTGGGCGCCTCGGGGCACGTCGCCGGCGTCATCAACCCGCCGGCCAAGAACAAGCGCAGCTATTGGGTGCGTGACAGCGACGCGCGCCTGCCCGGCGACCCCCACGCCTGGCTGGCCGGCGCGCAGGAGCATGCGGGCAGCTGGTGGCCGGACTGGGCCAACTGGCTGTCGGGGCACGCGGGCCCCAAGGTCAAGAAAAAAGCACGGCTGGGCAATGCGCGCTATCCGGTGATCGAACCGGCGCCCGGCCGTTATGTGCGTGTGCGCGCCGTTTGATCATGGCGCCGTGTCACGTGGGTGCAAGACGGGTTGATGGTCCGGGCCGCCTGCCGGCGGGACGGACAGCGAACCGACAACAGGAGACGGACGTATGAGTGGCAAACTGGCATATGTAACCGGCGGCATGGGGGGGATCGGCACCACGATCTGCCAGCGGCTGGCCAAGGAAGGTCATCGGGTGGTCGCGGGTTGCGGCCCCAGCCGCAACTTCAAGCAATGGCTCGACGAGCAGTCGGCGCTGGGCTACGAGTTCCATGCCTCGGTGGGCAATGTGTCCGACTGGGACTCCACCCGGGAAGCCTTCGAGAAGATCCGTCGCGAGCACGGCGAAATCGACGTGCTGGTCAACAATGCCGGCATCACCCGCGACGGCGTGTTCCGCAAGATGACGCTGGACGACTGGCGCGTCGTCATGGACACCAACCTGAATTCGCTGTTCAACGTCACCAAGCAGGTCATCGACGGCATGGTCGACCGCCAATGGGGGCGCATCATCAACATCAGCTCGGTCAATGGCCAGAAGGGCCAGTTCGGGCAGACCAACTATTCGACGGCCAAGGCCGGCATCCATGGCTTCACCATGGCGCTGGCACAAGAGGTCGCGAGCAAGGGAGTGACGGTCAACACCGTCTCGCCGGGCTATATCGGCACCGACATGGTGCGTGCGATCCGTCCCGACGTGCTGGAGAAGATCGTCAACACGATACCGGTCAAGCGGCTGGGCACCCCGGAGGAAATCGCCTCCATGGTGGCCTGGCTTGCCTCTGACGACGCGGGCTTCGCCACGGGGGCGGATTTCTCGCTCAACGGCGGCCTGCACATGGGATGACGGAGGGGAAACCATGACACAAAGCCAAGCTGGCGACGGCACGCGCCTGATAAAAAAATATCCCAATCGCCGGCTGTATGACACGCAGACCAGCACCTACATCACCTTGGCGGACGTCAAGCTGCTGGTGTTGGACAACGAGGTCTTCAAGGTGGTGGACGCCAAGACGTCCGAGGACCTGACGCGCAGCATCCTGCTGCAGATCATCCTGGAGGAAGAGAGCGGCGGCGTGCCGATGTTCTCCTCCACCATGCTGGCCCAGATCATCCGGTTCTATGGCCATGCCATGCAGGGCATCATGGGGTCCTATCTTGAAAAGAACCTGCAGGCCTTCATGGAGATCCAGGAGCGCGTCACCGAGCAGTCCAAGGGCCTCTATGGCAACCAGTTCGGCCCGGAGGCGTGGACCCAGTTCATGAACACGCAGACGCCGATGATGCAGAACATGATGAACAGCTACATCGAGCAGAGCAAGAACCTCTTCGTGCAGATGCAGGACCAGATGCAGGACCAGACCCGCAGCATGTTCTCCAACTTCCCGTTCCCTCCGGGGCAGGGCGGGGGCCGGAGCAAGTAACCGGGCCGGCGCGGCCGGCAATGCACCGCGCGCGCCGGGCCATGCCCGGCGCGCTGCCAACCTCTCGTTTTCCTGTCAGTTGTCCTTCGGACAGGGGCCCAGGCCGCGCCCGGCACAACCCTGGGTTTCCCCCAAATGCAAATTTCTGCGCGATGCTGCAGTGCAGCGTGCGGATTCAGGCAAATCGTCTGGTAAAGTAGGGTGATAGACAGACGTTATCGGGTCGTTCCAGGGCGATCACAGCGTCTGTTCGACCTCCGCAGACCATCCAAAACATAACAGCTCTTTCCTTGCGAACCCGCCATCCGGGATCGCGGGACTTGCTTTGTCTTTTGGTGGCAAAAGGGGGCTGATGTCCAGTCAAAAACACATGATGACGCATGCAGCGGGTCCTCGCGGGGCCGTTGCCAGCGTCCAGGGAGAATAGTGATCAGCCGAGCCGCAGCGCCTCGACGCCGTTCCTCGCACCTGCGGGTGCGATGGAGCGCCATTCCGCCCACCTGCCATTTCGGGCGACTTCCCCACGCCGGCACGCCGGCCCGGGAAGCCGCCCCACAGGTTTCCCAGCGTATTGATGGAGGGACGGCATGACAGCCTGGTCCCTGCTGCTGATCCTTGTCCTGCCCTTCGCGGGCAGTCTCTGTGCCGCGGTGCTCAAGCCCAGCGCGCGCAATGCCGAAGCCTGGCTGGCGGGGCTCATCGCCGTGGCCGGGGTCGTGCAACTCATCCTTCTCTATCCCCAGGTGTCCAACGGGCAGGTGCTTGCCCTGTCGCTGCCGTGGGTCCCCGCGCTGGGACTCACTTTCTCGCTGCGCCTGGACGGTTTCGCGTGGATGTTCTCGATGCTGATCACCGGCATCGGCGGCCTGGTGGTGGTCTACGCGCGCTACTACATGTCGCCGCAGGATCCGGTGCCGCGCTTCTTCTCGTTCTTCCTCGCCTTCATGGGCTCGATGATGGGCGTGGTGCTGTCGGGCAACCTCATCCAGCTGGCGCTCTTCTGGGAACTGACGAGCCTGGCGTCGTTCATGCTCATCGCCTACTGGCACCATCGCGTGGACGCCCGCCAGGGCGCGCGCATGGCGCTGACGGTCACCGGCGCCGGCGGCCTGTGCCTGCTGGCAGGCGTCCTGCTCATCGGCCACATCGTCGGCAGTTATGACCTGGACCGCGTGCTGGCCTCGGGCGACGTGATCCGCGCGCACCCTGGCTACGCCGTCGCGCTGGTGCTGGTGGCGCTGGGTGCGCTCACCAAGAGCGCGCAGTTCCCCTTCCATTTCTGGCTGCCGCACGCCATGGCCGCGCCCACGCCGGTGTCGTCCTACCTGCATTCGGCCACCATGGTGAAGGCCGGCGTGTTCCTGCTGGTGCGCCTGTCGCCCGCCCTCGGCGGCACCGACCTGTGGTTCTGGCTGATCGGCGGGGCAGGGCTGTGCACGCTGGTGCTGGGCGCCTATGCCGCCATGTTCCAGCAAGACCTGAAGGGCGTGCTGGCGTATTCCACCATCAGCCACCTGGGCCTCATCACCCTGCTGCTGGGCCTGAACAGCCCGTTGGCCACCGTCGCCGCCATCTTCCACATCATGAACCACGCCATCTTCAAGGCGTCGCTGTTCATGGCGGCCGGCATCATCGACCACGAGACCGGCACGCGCGACATCCGGCGCCTGAGCGGCCTGTACAAGGTCATGCCCATCACCGCCACGCTGGCCATGGTGGCCAGTGCGTCGATGGCGGGCGTGCCGCTGCTCAACGGTTTCCTGTCCAAGGAGATGTTCTTCGCCGAGACGGTCTACATCGAAGGCGCCACCTGGGTGCAGGTCGGCCTGCCCGTGGCAGCCACCATCGCGGCTGCCTTCAGCGTGATCTATTCGCTGCGCTTCATCCATCAGGTCTTCTTCGGCCCGACGGCGACAGACCTGCCGCGCGAGCCTCATGAAGCGCCGCGCCTCATGCGCCTGCCGGTGGAGTTCCTGGTGCTGGCCTGCCTGGTGGTCGGCATCCTGCCCGCCATCACCGTGGGCGGCATCCTCGACTCGGCCGCGCGCTCGGTGCTGGGCGTGAACCTGCCACAGTACAGCCTGGCCGTCTGGCACGGCCTGAACCTGCCGCTCATCATGAGCGTGCTGGCCCTGGCGGGCGGCATCGCCGGCTACATCGCCTTGCAACGCAATCTGCGCATGGGCGAGATCGACGGCACGCCGCTCATCTATCGCTTCGACGGCAAGCGCAGCTTCGAGCGCGTCCAGGATGGCCTGACCACTTTCGCCGAGATGGTCACGCGGCGGCTCACGTCCGAGCGCCTGCAGGTGCAGATGCTGTGGATCCTGGGCGTCTCGCTCGCCGCGGGGCTCATCGCGCTGTGGGCGCAAGGCGCCAGCGGGCCGTCGGGCCTGTCCACGCCCATCGATCCGCTGTTTGCCCTGTTGTGGCTGCTGGGGGGCGCCTGCGCTATCGCCACGGCCTACCAGGCCAAGTATCACCGCCTGGCCGCGCTCATCCTGATGGGGGGCGCGGGCCTGGTCACCTGCCTGACCTTCGCCTGGCTTTCCGCCCCTGACCTCGCGCTCACGCAGCTGGGCGTCGAGGTGGTCACCATGGTGCTCATCCTGTTGGGCCTGCGCTGGCTGCCCAAGCGTCTGCCGTCGGCGGAAGCCGCCTTGTCGGCGCGCCTGCGCCGCGGGCGCGACCTCGCGTTGGCGGTGGGCGCGGGCGCCGGCCTCAGCTGGATCGCCTACGCGATGATGACGCGCCCCAGGGCCGACAGCATTTCGCCGTTCTTCCTGGAAAAGGCGCTGCCCGAAGGGGGCGGGACCAACGTGGTCAACGTCATCCTGGTCGATTTCCGCGGTTTCGATACGCTGGGTGAAATCGCCGTGCTGGGCATCGTGGCGCTGTCCGTCTACGCGCTGCTGCGCCGCTTCCGGCCCGCGCCGGAAAGCATGGATCTGCCGGAACAGCAGCAGGATCCGGAGGCCTATGGCAACGCCTCGGGCCGACCGGCGGGCGACCTGCCCGAAGGCTACCTGATGATCCCGGCCGTGCTCATCCGCCTGCTGCTGCCGGTGGCCGCCCTGGTCTCCATCTTCCTGCTGCTGCGTGGCCACAACCAGCCCGGCGGCGGCTTCGTCGGCGGACTGGTCATGGCCATGGCCGTCATCCTGCAATACATGGTGGGCGGCACGTCGTGGGTGGAGTCGCGTTCGCGCCTGCACCCGCAGCACTGGGTCGGCCTGGGCATCCTCATCGCCGCCCTGACAGGCGCCTGGTCCTGGCTGTTCGGCCTGCCGTTCCTGGATGGCATGTCCTGGAAAACCTACGTCCCGCTGCTGGGCGAGATCTACATCGGTACCGCGCTCTTCTTCGACATCGGCGTCTACATGCTGGTGGTGGGCGCCACGGTGCTCGTGCTGGTGGCGCTGGCCCACCAATCCTCGCGCAGCCTGCATCGCGCCAACAAGGCACAGGCCGAGGAGAAGCACTGATGGAAATCGTCCTGTCCCTGGCCATCGGCGTGCTCGCCGGTTCCGGCGTGTGGCTGCTGCTGCGCCCACGCACCTTTCAGTTCATCATGGGGCTTTCGCTGGTGTCGTACGCGGTCAACCTCTTCATCTTCAGCATGGGCCGCCTGCAGGTCGACCGCGCGCCGGTCATCGATCCCGACCTGCCGAGCGATCTGCTGAACTATGCCGATCCGCTGCCGCAGGCGCTGGTGCTGACCGCCATCGTCATCGGCTTCGCCATGACCGCGCTCTTCCTGGTGGTCCTGCTGGCCTCTCGCGGCCTGACGGGCACTGACCACGTCGATGGGAAGGAGTCCGACTCGTGAGCGATTGGTTGACGCACCTTCCCATTCTCCCCATCTTCCTGCCCATGCTGGCAGGGTCGGCAATGCTGCTGCTCAGCGACAGCCACCGCAACACACGCATCGCCATCGGCCTCGTGTCCGCGATTCTGCTGGCCGTCGTCGCGGTGGCGCTGTTCTTCTCGGTCGACGCCGAGGGGGGCACGCGCCTGCTCACCTATCGTCCCGCCAACTGGCCGCCGCCTTTCGGCATCGTGCTGGTGGTGGACCGCCTGGCCGTGCTGATGCTGCTGCTGACCGCTGCCGTGGGCATCGCGACGCTGGTGGCCTCGATCTCGCGCTGGGAAAAGGTCGGCGTGCATTTCCAGCCCTTGCTGCAGTTCCAGCTCATGGGGCTGAACGGCGCCTTTCTCACGGGCGACCTGTTCAACCTGTTCGTGTTCTTCGAGATCCTGCTGGCAGCCTCCTATGGCCTGCTGCTGCATGGCTCGGGAGTCGGACGCGTGCGCGCCGGGCTGCATTACATCGCCGTGAACCTGGTGGGGTCCTTCCTGTTCCTGGTGGGCGTGAGCCTCATCTATGGCGCGGTCGGCACGCTCAACATGGCCGACCTGGCGCAGCGCCTGCCCGACGTGATCGGCGAGGAGCGTGCGCTCTTCAATGCCGGCGCCGCCGTGCTGGGTTGCGCCTTCCTGATCAAGGCCGCGGCCTGGCCCCTGAACTTCTGGCTGGTGGGCGCCTATTCGGCGGCCACGCCGCCGGTGGCCGCGCTGTTCGCGCTCATGACCAAGGTGGGCATCTACTCGATCCTGCGCATGACGGCGGTGCTGTCGGCCTCGGGCGAGGCGGGGAGGGTGCTGGCCAGCGACTGGCTGTTCTACGGCGGCCTCGTCACGCTGGCGCTGGGGGCGGCCGGCCTGCTGGCGTCGCAGGAACTGCGGCGCCAGGCGGCCTACAGCATCCTGGTGTCGTCCGGGACCTTGCTGGCCGCCATCGGCCTGTCCAGCACGGACGCCCTGGGACCGGCCCTGTACTACCTGGTCAGTTCCTCGCTCGCGGTGTCGGCCTTCTTCCTGCTGATCGAGCTCATCGAGCGCAACCGTCCCTTCGGCGCGAACATGCTGGCCATCAGTCTGGAAGCCTTCGGCCTGGATGACCCGGTCGATCCGGATGCGCCCGACGAGGTCGTGGGCGTTGCGTTGCCGGCCGTCATGGCCGTGCTGGGTGCGGGCTTCGTCATGTGCGCCCTGCTCATCACGGGCTTGCCGCCGCTGTCGGGCTTCATCGCCAAGTTCGCCCTGCTGGCCGCGTCGCTGGAAGATCCGGACATGGCGGGTTCGGCGCACGTGCCGCTGGCAGGCTGGCTGATGCTGGCCACCATCCTGCTGTCCGGCCTGGCCGGCGTGATCGCGCTGGCGCGTTCGGGCATCCGCACCTTCTGGTCTGTCGAACGCAACGTGCTGCGCCTGCGCCTGCTCGATGCCGCGCCGGTCTTCGCCTTGCTCGCTTTGTGCGTCGCGCTGACGCTGTGGGCCGAACCCGCGTTGCGCTACATGGACGCCACGGCGCAGGCCCTGCACGCGCCACGTGACTACATCGAGGCGGTGCTGCCTGCGGCACCCGCCACCCACATGGAGGCGCAATGATGAAAAGGTGGTTCCCTTCGTTGCCCCTGTCGGGCTTCCTGCTGGTGTTGTGGCTGCTGATGAACCAGTCCTTGTCGGCTGGCCAGATCGCGATGGGCCTGTTCCTGGCGTGGTTCGGGCCGGTGGCGGCCGACAGCCTGCGTCCGGTCAAGGCGCATGCACGCGTGGTGCCGGCGCTCTTTTCGCTGCTCGCGCACATCCTGGTCGACATCTGTCGCTCCAACTACGAAGTGGCGCTTGTGATCCTGGGCAGGAAGGAACGCCGAGAGCGCTCGGGCTTCATCCGCGTGCCGCTGACCTTGAAGGACCCGCACGCGCTGGCGGTGCTGGCCGCCATCGTCACCTCGATTCCCGGGACCGTCTTTGCCGGCCTGAGCAAGGACCGCAGCGAAATCCTGCTGCACGTGCTCAGCCTCGATGACGAGGCCCAGTGGATCGAGCTGGTCAAGACGCGCTACGAGCGTCCGCTGATGGAGATATACGAATGAACGAGATCCTTCCGTGGGCGGCCAATTTCGCCAGCCTGTGCTTCCTGCTGGCGATGACTTTCGCCACGATCCGCATGCAGCGCGGCCCGACGGCGCAGGACCGCGTGCTGGCGCTGGACAACTTCTACGTCAACGGCATGCTGCTGCTGGTGACGCAGGGCATCCGTGCCGGTACGGCCGTGTATTTCGAGATCGCGCTGCTGATCGCGCTTTTCGGTTTCGTCGGCTCCGTGGCCATGGCCAAGTTCCTGCTGCGCGGCGAGGTGATCGAGCCATGAATGCGGAAACCGTCAGCCTCTGGTTCGCGATTCCCGCGGCCATCCTGCTCGTGGTGGGCGGCATTCTTGCGCTCATCGGTTCCTTCGGCCTGCTCCGGCTGTCCAACTTCTACCAGCGCATCCATGCGCCCACGCTCGGCGCCACCCTGGGTTGCGGCTGCGTGCTGATCGCTTCCATGCTGTACTTCACCGGCCTGTCGGGCCGTCCCGTGGTCCACGAGGTGCTCATCACCATCTTCGTCGTGATGACCGCGCCGCTGAGCGCCATGATGCTCATCAAGGTGGGCCTGTACCGCTCGGGCCGCGAAGAACGCCTGGAAGCCAAGTCGCCCGCGGCGCACCGCACGGGCTACGACGACTCGGCCACCGGCGACAAGGCCGAGGAGCCCGGGGAACGCATTGGCTGATTACGCCTTCTCGCTGGTCAATGTCTTCGGCCAGACGGCGTTTGGCGGCAATCCGCTGTGCGTCTTCGAAGATGCCCGGGGGCTCACCGACGAGCACATGCAGGCGCTGGCCGTGCAGTTCAACCTCTCCGAGACGGCTTTCATCCTGCCGCCCTCGGGCGACGCGACGGCGCGCGTGCGCATCTTCACGCCCATGACCGAACTGCCTTTCGCAGGGCATCCGGCCTTGGGCACGGCGCATGTGGTGCGGGATCTGCTGGCTTGCGGCGACACGCTCAAGCTGGAAATGCGTGCCGGCATGGTCGCGCTGGAAGCGCGCCAGGACGACTGGGTCTTCACCGCACCCATGCCGCAAGGCGGTCCGCGCACCGCGCGCCCGCTGGCGGGCAAGGCCGATATCGCGGCCATGCTGGGCTTGTCGGTGGACGATCTGCTGGACGAGCCGCTGTGGGTCAACACGGGTTCCGAACAGTTGCTGGTGCCGGTCAAGACGCCTGACATCGTGCGCCGCGTGCAGCCCGATCCCTCGCAGATGGCGCGCTGGCCCGTCAATGCCGCCGGCCGGCGCAACGCCTATGTCTTCGCCCCGGTGGAATCCGCCGGGCCGATGCGTTTCGGCCAGCGTGCGCTGGCGCGTTATTTCATGGCCAAGCCCGGCAGCGGCGTCGACGAAGACCCGGGCACGGGTTCCGCCTGCGCCAATCTGGGCGGCTGGCTCATCGCCACGGGCCGCGAACTGCCCACGCACGTCAAGGTCGAGCAGGGGGCCTCCATCGGCCGGCCCTGCCTCCTGCAACTCGAGGTCAAGCGCGACCAGACCATCCGCGTCGGCGGCCGCGTCATGACCCTGGGCCGCGGCACCATCAGCCTGCAGCCCTGAAACGAAAAAGGCCGAGGCAAACGCCTCGGCCTGTATTTGGAGCAAACGACGCTGGCGTCTCTTCCAGCCCCGCAGGCCCGAAGCCCGCTCCAAATTCAAAACCCCACCCTCAATTTGCAGCGGTCCTCCCAGATCCGGGGTGCAGTGGAGCCGGCTCCGCCGGTCCACCAGCACCGCCCCCCTGGGGGGGGGCGCGAAGCGCCTCGGGGGGGGGATTTACTTCTTCACTTTGAGGTCGTTGTTGACCTGGCGCACGCCGTCGACGCCGCCAACCACGCGGCCGGCGAGGTCCTTGTGCGCGCTGGTGTCGACGTCGCCCGTCAGCGTCGTCACGCCTTCGATGGTTTCCACCGAGATGTCCAGGGCGCTCAGTTCCTTTTCGGCAACCAGGGCGGCCTTCACCTTGGTGGTGACCACGGCGTCGGAGGCATACTCACCCGCGCTTTGCTTGGGTTGGCCATCGGCGGCCAGGACGAGCGGGGTGGTGGCGAACGTGGCGGCACCAATGAGAGCGGCGGCGATGTGTTTGCGAGCGATCATGGTGTTTCTCCTTGAGCCGGCCTGCGATTCAGCGGGGCGCGACGGGTAGTGAACGATATGGCGGGTTTTCAAGGCCGGCCTGGTTCGGGCCGGCCACCTTCATTTCTTGCGCAAGGCGCCGCTGAGCAGCGACAGGACCGCCAGCACGAGGAAGATGAAAAACAGGACCTTGGCGATCGATGCTGCGCCGGCGGCAATGCCACCAAAGCCGAGCACGGCAGCGATCAGCGCGATCACGAAGAAAATAACGGCATAGTGCAGCATGATGCTTCTCCTCGGCAGATACGCGGCTTAGCGGTGTTGGTCGAAGAAGTCGCGGGCTTCCTTGTCGGCCTGCTCGCGGGTCTTGCCATAACGCTCCTGGATCACGCCAGCCAGGCGTTCGGCGTTGCCATTGACCTTGGTGATGTCGTCGTCGGTCAGGTCGCCCCATTTGGCTTTGACCTTGCCGGCGATCTGCTTCCACTTGCCTTCCAGGATGTCTTGGTTGATAGCCATGGTTCACCTCACTATTAATGAATCCGGATCATGTGGAGTTCCTTGGGAAATTCCGGTCCGGTTCGGGTTGGTGAAGACAAGGTAATGCCGTCCAAAAGGGCAGTCAAAACACGGTTGTCGACAAATGTAAGGCGTGGCGGGCGTGCTTTTGCGCGGGCGTTCGCACAGCAAAGCATGGCCCCTCATTGGCGGACCGCCTGTTGCGGCACGCACGCGCATGTGCCATTGGCGCAGGGCGGTAGGGTTACATTTGAATAATGCTTGCGCTGCTTTGATCTGCTGGCGTTACAGGTGTAGCGCGCTTGCGCGTGCCGGCGGGCATTTCCAGGCGCGCAACCGGACAGAAAAAAGGGCGCCAGACCGTCGGGTCTGGCGCCCTTGCCTCGCACGCGCTGTGCGCAGGCGGGCCTCATGCGATGGCGGTCAACGCGGCTCGGCTATTCGCTTGGCGATGTGCGCCAGGGCCTCTTCCACCTGGTCGATGAGCACCAGGCAGAGGTCGCCGGGTTGCAGGCGCTTCAGTGCCGTGTCGGTGGCCAGGAATTCGCCCCGGATTTCCTCGACGTGGCGCGCGCGGCGCGCGTCCTTCAGCCCTTCGCGCAGCAGCGCCAGCACTTCGCCATCCTCGCGTCCGCGCTGGCACTGATCCTCGTAGAGGATCAGGTCGTCGAAGGCATCGCCCAGGATGGCGGTCTGCTGGCGGATGTCCTCGTCGCGGCGGTCGCCCGCGCCGCTGATCACCACGACGCGCTTGCGCGCGGGCATGGCTTCCACGGCCGAGACCAGGGCCTGGATGGCGTCGGGGTTGTGGCCGTAGTCGGCGATGAGCGTGGCGCCGTGGTAGTCGAACACGTTGAAGCGGCCGGGTGCCGACTGCGCGTCGTTCACGAAGCTGGCCAGGCCTGTTTCGATCACCTTCCAGTCCAGGCCCAGGGCCCACGCGGCAGCGGTGGCGGCCATGGCGTTCTGCACCTGGAAGGCGATGGTGCCGCCGCGCGTCAGCGTGATCGCCTTCAGCGCAATGCGGTGCTCGAAACTGCCTTCGGCGGCCACCAGGTGGCCGTCCTCGACGAACACCACGCGCTTGCCTTGTGCGCGGTGCGTGGTCAGCACGGGGTGATGACGGTCGTCGGAGAAGAAGATGATCGAGCCGGGGCAGGAGGCGGCCATGGGCGCGACCATGGGGTCGGCGGCGTTCAGGACGGCGGTGCCGGTGGGGGCGACGTTCTGCACGATGACGCGCTTGACCACTGCCAGGTCTTCCACGGTGCTGATGTAGTTCAGCCCCAGGTGGTCGCCCATGCCGATGTTGGTGACGATGGCCACGTCGCAACGGTCGAAGGCCAGGCCTTCGCGCAGGATGCCGCCACGCGCGGTTTCGAAGACGGCGGCGTCGACATCCGGGTGTCCCAGGATGTTGCGGGCGCTGCGCGGGCCGCTGCAGTCGCCGGTGTCGATGCAACGTCCTTCGACATAGACGCCATCGGAGTTGGTCATGCCCACGCGCTTGCCGCTGGCGCCCAGCAGGTGCGCGGTCAGTCGTACCGTGGTGGTCTTGCCGTTGGTGCCGGCCACGGCCACGACCGGAATGCGGCCGTTCTCGCCCGGCCCGAACAGCGTGCCGATCATGGCCTCGCCCACCTGGCGGGGTTTGCCGTAGGAGGGGTTCAGGTGCATGCGCAGGCCGGGGGCCGCGTTCACCTCGACGATGCCGCCGCGCTGGTCTTCCATCGACTGCGCCACGGTTTCGCACACGACGTCCACGCCGCAGATGTCCAGGCCGACCATCTGTGCCGCCGCGACGGCGCGCGCCGCAAGCTCGGGGTGGACTTCGTCGGTCACGTCGGTGGCGGTGCCGCCGGTGCTCAGGTTGGCGTTGTTGCGCAGCACGACGCGCAGGCCGGCGGTGGGCACGCTGTCGGGCGTCAGGTTCTGCTTGCCGAGCGTGGCCACCGCCAGTTCGTCGAGCCGGATCTTGGTGAGCGAGGTGGCATGGCCATCGCCACGCAGCGGGTCCAGGTTGACCTCGGCCACCAGCTCGCGCACGGTGCGCCTGCCGTCGCCGATCACGCTGGGCGGGTCACGGCGCGCCGCGGCGATCATCTGTCCGCCGACGACCAGCACGCGGAAGTCGTGGCCTGGAATGTAGCGCTCGACGATCACGTCGCGGCTGATGTCCGAGGCCACGGCGAAGGCCGTCGCCAGCTGTTCGCGCGTCTCCAGGTTCACGGCCACGCCCTTGCCCTGGTTGCCGTCGCGCGGCTTGATCACCACGGGCACGCCCACCTCGCAGGCGGCGGCCCAGGCCTCGTCTTCGGTGCGCACGACGCGGCCGACGGGCACCGGCACGCCAGCGGCCTCCAGCAGCAGCTTGGTCAGGTCCTTGTCCTGCGCGATCGACTCCGAGATCGCGCTGGTCATGTCGGTTTCGGCGGCCTGGATGCGGCGCTGGCGGCTGCCCCAGCCGAATTGCACCATGCTGCCTTCCGTCAGCCGGCGGTAGGGCACTTCGCGGGCCAGACCGGCCTGCACGATGGCGCCGGTGCTGGGCCCCAGGCGCACGTCCTCGTCCAGTTCGCGCAGGCGGCCCACGGCGGACTGCAGGTCGAAGGGCGTGTCATCCAGCGCGGCCTTGCAGAGTTCCTGGGCCAGTTCGAAGGCCAGGCGGCCGACGGCCTCCTCGGTGTACTGCACGACCACCTGGTACACGCCGGGCTCGACGGTGGGCGTGGTGCGGCCGAAAGCCACGGGGCAGCCGGCCACGGCCTGCAGGCCCAGCGCGCAGGCTTCGAGCGCATGCGCGAGCGACACGGGCGCTTCGTGCCCGGCGGGCTTGAGCGCGCGCATGTCGGGAAAGCGGGCGCGCATCCGGGTATAGAAACCCGGCACGTTCTCCAGGTCGGAGTGCGGGTCGGCGCACGATACGATGGCTTCGATGGCGGTCAGGCGGCTCCAGATATTGGGGCCACGCAAGGCGCGAAGACGGGAGACTTCCATGGGGAATTCCTTGACGATCGTAGGACGTGGGCCGGGTTCAGGCGGTTTGGGTGGATGACTGGCTGATCCACTGGCGGACGCGGTCCACCGTGGCGGCTGCGCTGGCTTCCTCGCATTGCAGCACCAGCAGATGGCCGGCCTGCAGGGCCGACAGCGCGCTGTCCACGGTGGCGCCGTGGTCGGCGGCATCGGTGACCGCGGGCTGGCGAGAGGCCCGCGCAATGCCGTCGCGCAGCAGCGCGCGGGCTTCGCCGTGCACGCGTTCGCTGCGCACCGAGGCGTCGTCGTAGAGCGTGATGTGGTCGAAGGTGTCTCCCAGCAAACGGCCCATCTGTATCAGCGCGTCATCGCGGCGGTCCGTGCCCGCGCCGAAGATGATGCTGCGGTGCCCGGCCGAGAACTGTGCCTGCGCTTCCACCAGGGCGGCGACGCCGGCTTCGTTCTGGGCATCGTCCACGATGACGGTGGCGCCTTGCCATTCGAAGACGGTGTAGCGGCCGGGAATGTCCGAGAAGTCGCGGTCGAAGGCTTCCAGTCCGGCGCGGATCAGTTCCGGCTTCAGGCCCAGCGCCCAGCCGGCCGCCGCGGCGGCCAGCGCGTTGGCGACCTGGAAGCGCACGCGCGCGCCATAGGTGATGGGGATGGCGGAGAGGCGCGTGAGCGGCTGTTCCGATCCGCCATCCAGCAGCACCAGCCAGCCGTCGCGGGCCACGACCGCACGGCCGCCTGCCGCGCGATGCGCGGCCAGCAAGGGCGCCTGCGCGTCGGTGGAGAAGAAATAGGTCTTGCCGTCACAGAGTTCTGCCAGTTCTTCCGAGGCCGGGTCCTGGGCGTCCAGGATGGCGGCGCCCTCGGGCAGGACCACGTCGACCTGGCAGCGGTAGACCTTCAGCATCTGCTCGGCGTCGAGGATGTCGTGCCGGCCCAGGTGGTCGGGATGCTGCGTGCCGGTCACGATGCCGACCTGGCAACGGTCGTAGGCCATGCCCTGGGTCAGGATGACGTTGCTGTCGTTCTCGATCACGGCCGCCTGGACCGCGCGGTTCAGCAGCACGCGCAGGCCATCGGTCCAGTTGCCGGCGTCGCCGGCCTTCACGCGGCGATTGTCCAGGTACATGCCATCGCTGCAGGCCAGGCCCGTCAGCAGGCCATTCAGGTGCAGCAGGCGGGCCACGATCTTGGCCACCACGGTCTTGCCGTTGGTGCCGGTGATGCCCACGACCGGGATGCGTCCGGTGTCGTCCTGCGGGAACAGGTGATCGACGATGGCGCGGCCGACAGGCTGCGCTTCGCCTTGCGCGGGCTTGATGTGCATGAGCAGGCCGGGGCCGGCGTTGACCTCGACGATGGCGCCGCGTTGGTCGGCGAGCGGACGGGAGATGTCCTGCGCCACGAGATCGATGCCGGCGATGTCCAGGCCGACCACGCGCGCGGCCAACGCAGCGATGCGCGCGACTTCCGGGTGGACCTGCGCGGTCACGTCGAACGCGACGTTGCCGTTGCGCTGGATCAGCACCGCGCGGCCTTCGGCCGGCACGCTGTCGGGCGTGAGGCGTTGGCGGCCCAGCTCCAGCATGGCGGCGGAGTCCAGGCGGATCAGGTTCAGCGGCTGGTCTTCGTTGCGGCCGCGGCGCGGGTCCGTATTGATCTGGCTTTCCACCAGCTGGCGCACGGTTGAGACGCCGTCTCCCACCACCTCGGCGCTTTCGCCACGTGCGGCCGCGACCAGCTTGTCGCCCACGACCAGCAGGCGATGCTCGATGCCGGGAATGAAGCGTTCGACGATGACGCCGCTGCCCTCATCGACCGCGATGGCATAGGCGGCATCGATTTCCTCGCGCGTGGTCAGGTTGGTGAAGACGCCGCGGCCATGGTTGCCGTCGCTGGGCTTGAGCACCACGGGCAGGCCGATGGATTCCGCCGTGTCCCAGGCGTCGTCGGCGCTCTCGACCAGGCGGCCTTCGGGCACCGGCACGCCGCAATTGCCCAGCAGCTGCTTGGTGAGGTCCTTGTCGCGCGAAATGCTCTCGGCGATGGCGCTGGTGTTGTCGGTCTCGGCGGTCCAGATGCGTCGCTGGCGCGCGCCATAGCCCAGTTGCACCAGGTTGCCGGTGCTCAGGCGCACGGCGGGAATGTCGCGGTCATCCGCGCCATCCACGATGCAGGCGGTGCTCGGGCCCAGGCACAGCGAATCCGTCATTTCGCGCAGGCGTTCGATGGTGGCGTTCACGTCATAGGGGCGGTCTTCGATGGCCGCCATGACGAGGTCGCGCGCCGCATACAGCGCGGCGCGCGTCACCTCTTCGTGCCAGGCGCGCACGATCACCTTGTAGACGCCGCGTTCGGACGTTTCGCGCGCCTTGCCGAAGCCGCCGGGCAGGCCGGCCAGGTTCTGCAGTTCCAGCGTGACGTGCTCGAGGATATGGCCAGGCCAGGTTCCTTCGTGCAGGCGTTGCAGGAAGCCGCCGCGCACGCCGGGGCTGCAGCGGTGTTCGATCAGGGTGGGGAGCCAGGCTTCCAGGCGTTGCGGGAAACCGGGCAGCAGGTTGGAAGGACAGTCCTCCAGCAGTCCGATGTCGACCCAGGCCTCGAGCACCGGCCGGTAGGTCCAGATATTCGGCCCGCGCAAGGTCACGATGCGCAGGATTTCAATATCGCGTTTTTTCATCTGTCGCTGTCCCGCCGGCATGACCGGCATCTGGAGGGGAAACTTGGAGGGAGAATCGGCGCGATCTTAGCGCCGCCGCTGGTGCCCACGCGCACTGTGGCCCGAATTAATTATGTTGCGGTGCGATAGTGTTGCGAAATTGTCATTACACCTTCCTGAAAAGCCCAGGGGGCGGGCGTTTCGGGCCGCCAGCCGGGACTCGGTGGCTATACTCGCAGGCGCAGTGCGTGGCTTTTTTCGAAGGCCCCGCGCTTGCCCCCAAGGCGACATGCCCTCCCCGGGAGAGGCCGGCCGGGCGCTGCCAGCGCCAGGGGGATTCTTGCTCCTTGCCCATGAATCTTGCCCCATCCTCCGCCTCCGACGTATTGCCGGCACTGACCGGTCCCTGGCGCGGTGTCGTCGACGCCGCCTTGCAACATGACGAGACGCCGCAGGCGCACGCCTGGATAGACCTCGACGACCAATTGCGGTTCCGTCAGCGCCTGCTGATCCTGACGACGCGCCGCCTGGTGCAGGTCGAGGTGCCCGAGGCGGGCGGCACGCCGGCCGTGACGCGTGAATGGCCGCTGTCGCCCTCCCTGTCGCTGCGCTGCCGTGACCATGCGGGCGTGGGCACGCTGGAGTTCTTCGACGGCGAGCGCCGCGTGGCGGCCTGGCGTCACACCATGGGAGGCGCACCGGTCGCGCGGCTCATGGCCGACCGCCTGGCGCGGCTGAACTCCGCCGAGCGCCGTGCCGCCGCCGAGGTGCATTGCGACCAATGCGGCGCGGCCTTGCCGCCAGACCAGGAAGAGTGCCCCTACTGCGCGCAGGCCCCCGAGGAGCCGCCGTCGACCTGGGCGCTGCTGCGCCTCTGGCGCTTTGCCCGGCCGTATCGCGGCTCGCTGCTGTTGGGCTTCGTGCTGACGGTGGCCTCGACCGCGGCCACGCTGGTCGCGCCCTACCTCACGATGCCGCTGATGGACGACGTGCTGATCCCGTATCAGAACGGCGCGCCCATCGACTATGAACTGGTGTCGCTGTATCTCGGCGGCCTGTTGGCGTCCGCGCTGCTCGCGTGGGGCCTGGGCTGGGCGCGCACCTATCTGCTGGCCTGGGTCAGCGAGCGCATCGGCGCCGACCTGCGCACGTCCACCTTCGAGCATCTGCAGAAGCTCTCGCTGCAATACTTCGGCGGCAAGCGCACGGGCGACCTGATCGCGCGCATCGGCAGCGAGACGGACAGGCTCTGCGTGTTCCTGTCGCTGCACCTGCTGGACTTCGCCACCGACGTGCTGATGATCGTGATGACGGCCGTCATCCTGATTTCCATCAACCCGTGGCTGGCGCTGGTGACCTTGCTGCCGCTGCCCTTCATCATCTGGCTCATCCACTTGGTGCGTGACCGCCTGCGCCACGGTTTCGAGAAGGTCGACCGCATCTGGTCCGAGATCACCAACGTGCTGGCCGACACCATTCCCGGCATCCGCGTGGTGAAGGCCTTCGCGCAGGAGCGCCGCGAGGTTGCGCGTTTCCGCGAGGCCAATGACCGCAACCTGGCCGTGAACGACCGCGTCAACCGCATCTGGGCGCTGTTCTCGCCCACGGTCACGCTGCTCACCGAGATCGGCCTGCTGATCGTCTGGATGTTCGGCATCTGGCAGGTGTCCAACGACCACATCACCGTGGGCGTGCTGGCTGCCTTCCTGGCCTACATCAGCCGCTTCTATACGCGCCTGGATTCCATGAGCCGCATCGTGTCCTTCACGCAGAAGGCCGCGGCGGGCGCCAAGCGCATCTTCGACATCCTGGATCATGTCAGCAGCGTGCCCGAGCCGGCGCGCCCGGTGCCCGCGGGCCGCCTGGACGGCCGCATCGAATTGCGCCGCGTGGGCTTCCGTTATGGCAGCCGCACGGTGCTCGACGGCGTGAGTCTCGATATCGCGCCTGGCGAGATGATCGGCCTGGTGGGCCACAGCGGTTCCGGCAAGAGCACGCTGGTCAACCTGATCTGCCGTTTCTACGATCCGTCCACCGGCGCCATCCGCGTCGATGGCACGGACCTGCGCGCCTTCGCCGTCGAGGACTATCGCCGCAACGTGGGCCTGGTGCTGCAGGAGCCGTTCCTGTTCTTCGGCACCGTGGCGGAGAACATCGCCTACGGCAAGCCGGACGCCACCCGCGCCGAGATCGTTGCCGCTGCGCGCGCAGCCCGCGCGCACGAATTCATCCTGCGCCTGCCGCAAGGCTACGACTCGCTGGTGGGCGAGCGCGGCCAGGGCCTGTCGGGCGGTGAGCGCCAGCGCATTTCGATCGCGCGCGCGCTGCTCATCGACCCGCGCATCCTGATCCTGGACGAGGCGACCTCGTCGGTGGACACCACGACCGAGCTGGAGATCCAGGCCGCGCTGGACAACCTGATCCAGGGACGCACGACCATCGCGATCGCGCACCGCCTGAGCACGCTGCGCAAGGCCGATCGCCTGGTGGTGATGGATCGTGGCGAGATCGTCGAGATCGGGCAGCACGAGGAACTGCTGGCGCGGGAGGGCGCCTACTATCGCCTCTACCAGGCGCAGTTGCGCAACGAAGAGGCCGCGGCAGGCCTGGCGGCCGAGGGAGAGGACGATGACCGTTGATTTCACGCTGGTCCGCGACGAGGCCGGCCAGTTGCTGTTGACCGAGACCGGCGGCCGCACTTGGCCGGGCGTGATCCCCGTGCGGGCATTCCCGATCCAGGCGCCCGGCGAGGCCATCGCGCTGCTGGACCAGGATGGCAAGGAGCTGCGCTGGCTGGATGGCCTGGCGGGCGTGCCGCAGGACATCCGGGCGCTGATCCTGGAGGAGCTGGCCGTGCGCGAATTCACGCCGCGCATCGAACGTATCGAGCGCGTGTCGTCCTATGCGACGCCGTCCACCTGGGACGTCGTCACCGACCGCGGGCCGACCAAACTGGTCCTGAAGGGCGAGGAAGACATCCGCCGCCTGCATGACGGCGGCCTGCAGATCAGCGATTCGCACGGCATGCACTATCTCATCGCCAGCGTGCGTGACCTGGACAAGACCAGCCGCCGCTACCTGGACCGCTTCCTGTAGCGATGACGGCGTCTGTCGAAAGGGAGTTGCGCGCGCATGCCCTGCATGCGCTGGCGGCGAAGGATTGGGCGGCCAAGCTGCTGGCAGTCGAGGCGCTGGATACCGGTGCGCGCCTGGACACCCAGGTCGTGCTGGACCCGCCCGCCGACCTGCCGGGTCGTCCCGAGCGGCCTGAACTGGTCGAGCACACCAAGATCCGCACGCGTTCGGTGCGCACGACGCAGGGCAGGGCCATCCTGATCCATGCGCTGGCGCACATCGAGTTCAACGCGATCAACCTGGCGCTGGACATCGTCTGGCGCTTTCCCGGCATGCCCGATCCCTTCTATCGCGAATGGCTCGTGGTGGCGCGCGAAGAGGCGTATCACTTCGACCTGCTGCGCCGGCACCTGGAAAGCCTGGGTCATGCCTATGGGGATTTCCCGGCACACCCGGGCCTGTGGAACATGGCCGAGAAGACGCGTGGCGACGTGCTGGCCCGCCTGGCGCTGGTGCCGCGCACGCTGGAGGCGCGGGGGCTGGATGCTTCCCCGCTCGTGCGCGAGAAGCTGGCCCAGGCCGGCGACGCCCACGGGGCTGGCATCCTGGACATCATCCTGCGCGACGAGATCGGGCACGTGGCCGTGGGGAACCGCTGGTATCGCCACGTCTGCCGCGAGCGCGGGCTGGAGCCCGTGGCGACCTATGCCGACTTGCAGGCGCGCCATGAGGCGCCGCGGCTGAAAGGCCCGTTCAACCTGGCTGCGCGCCGCGCGGCGGGCTTCGACGAGGCCGAGATCGAAGCGTTGCTGGCGGGCTGATTCCAACTGGCGCCGGGTCGCGGATCAGCCCGTTTTTGCGCTCATCGCAGTTGTCGGGCCATCGGTTTTCCCGTGCCGGGCTTCTCGATACACTGGGACACATCGTGGCGCTCACTGTCACGTCTGCCTGGGAGCCGCCGGCCATGCATCGTCCCGCTTTGCCCTTTGGGTCCGAACCGATATTGGCGTTGAGCGAGGCCTGGGAGGCCTCGCCTTTCGGGCTCTTCGTGTGCGACGAGGAAGGGCGCTTCCTTGCGGTGAACGCGGCCTACGAGCGGCTGAGCGGCTACTCGCGCGAGGACCTGCTGGCAGGCATGCGGCATACCGAGCTGCTGGATGCGGCGGAGGCGCGGCGCCGCGACGCCGAACTGACCCTGTTGCATCGCGCTGGCGCGAGCTTGGCGAAGCATCGTCATGATGCGTCCTGGCATTATCGCCGCCCGGATGGAGAGCGCCTGGCAGTGCGCCTTGCCCTGGCGCCGGTGCCCGGGCGGCAGGCGCTTGCGGGCGCGGTCATCGATCTGCAGGCCGGCCTGCCGCAGAATTACGCGCAGCTTTGGTACGCCTCGCATCACGATGCCCGTACGCGCCTGCCCAACCTGGCCTGGGCGCTGGAGCGCCTGGAGCTGCGGATCCAGCGGGCCCGCCTGAGCGAGGACACGTTCAGCGTGATCGTGGTGGAGGCCGACAACCTGGAGCGCCTGCGCAGTTCGCTGGGCAGCACTGTGCTGGAGCGGGTACTGCAAGTCATGGCCGCTCGCCTGCGCAGTGCGTTGCGCGCAGGCGAGAGCCTGGCCTGCCTGGACGGTACCCGATTCCTGGTGCTGACCGACGCGTCGCGCCCGGAGATCGAGGGACGGGTGGTCCAGTGGCTGGACATGCTGGCACAGCCGGTGGTGGCCCTGGATCGCTCGGTGCGCCTGGGGGCCAGTGCAGGGTTGGCACCGGGTGATGCAGCGACCGACGCCGATAGCCTCATACGCCGGGCGGGCCTGGCCCTGGATGCAGCGAGGACAGGCGAGTCAGCCAACTGGCGCTGGTTCGAGCGAGGCATGCAGGCCGAGGCCGTCGGCAAGCTCGAGCTGGAGCAGCTCTTGCGCGAGGCGCTGCACCAGGACCAGTTCCACTTGGTCTTTCAACCTCAGGTGAACCTGGCCTCCGGCGAGATTGCATTGATGGAGTCGCTGTTGCGCTGGCGACACCCGGTGCGAGGGCTCATCAGCTCGGCGGAGTTCATCCCGGTTGCCGAGCGCTGCGGCCTCATCGTGGCGCTGGGGGCGTGGGTGATGGACCAGGCGTGCAAGGAAGCCGCCCGCCTGCTGCGCAAGCTGGGCCGCGTGCCGGTCGTCACGGTCAACGTGTCGCCGCCGCAGATCCAGAACGGCCTGTTGGTGCCCATGATCCAGCGCTGCCTGGCGGCCCACGGCCTGCCGCCGCACTGCCTGGAAGTGGAGGTGACGGAAGGCGTGATGCTGGGCGATACCGAGGCCGCGATGGCCACGCTCGGCGGCCTGCGCGACATGGGGGTGAAGGTGGCGCTCGATGATTTCGGCACGGGCTATTCCAGCCTGGCCTACCTGACCCGCATGCCGGTCGACCGCTTGAAGGTCGACCGCGCGTTCGTCCAGGCCATGCTGGAGGATGATCGCAGCCGGGCGGTGGTCAGCGCCATCATCGCCATGGCGCATGCGCTGGGCCTGCGTGTCACCGCCGAGGGGGTCGAGACGCAGGCCCAGGCCGACGCCCTGCGGGCCCTGAATTGCGATGAGATCCAGGGTTACTGGTTCTCGCGGCCCCTGGCCGTGCCGGCACTGGAGGCCGCGCTCGTGCCCTTGTAGGCGGGGCATGCGGGCGCCAGGGTTATCGCAGGCCGTGGCGGCGCCTGGCGCTACTATGCGGCGTGTGACGCGGCATTCGCCGTGTCGGGCTGAAGGATCCCGTTCAAAACATGAAAAAGACAGTCGTGGGCCTGGCGGCGATGCTTGCCGCCTTCATGGTGCAAGCCGCCGCGCCAGCCGGGGCCTTGCGCCTGGGCGTCATCCCCAGCGTGGCCAATGAGGCCACCGAGATCGCCATCGCGCAGGCGCGCGAACAGGGCTTGCGGGTGGAACTCATCGAGTTCAACGACTGGGTGTTGCCCAACATCGCGGTGGCCGATGGCTCCGTCGACGCCAATTTCTTCCAGCATGCCCCGTTCCTGGCGCAATTCAACCGCAATCGCGGCGCCAATCTCGTGCCGGTCGCCTACGGGTACTCCACCACCATCGGTCTTTTCTCGAAGAAGCTCAAGCGCGGCGACGCCATTCCCGAAGGCGCGACGATCGCGATCCCGTCGGACCCCGTCAACACGGGCCGTGCCTTGCTGTTGCTGCAGACCATGGGTCTCATCACCTTGAAGCCCGGCGTGGCGCACGAGGCCACGCAGGCCGACATCACCGCCAACCCGCGCCGCATCAAGCTCGTCGCCATCGAAGGCGCGCAGGCCGCGCGCACGTTCGACGACGTGACGGCATCGGTGACGTATACGACGTTCGCCAAGCATGGCGGCCTGGACGAGAAGGACGGCCTGGCGTTCGACAACACCGATACCGACAGCCTGAAGCGATATGCCATCCGCTGGGTGGCGCGCGAAGACAGGGCCCAGGATCCCCGGCTGCTGCGCTTCATCGAGATCTACCAGGGCTCGCCCGAGGTCAAGGCGACGTTGAAGCGCCTGTACGGCGACCTGATCGATTTCCCCTGGTAAACGGGCACACTACAGGGCATCTGACTATCCATCTGGGAGAAATGCAATGAAAGTGCTCGTGACGGGCGTGACGGGTTTCGTGGGCAAGGAAACTGTGCGTGCCTTGATTGCCAAGGGGCATACAGTGCATGGGGCCGTTCGCCGCGAAGGCGTGGACATGCCTGCCTGCGAGGCAATGCATGTGGTGGGTGACATTGGCGCCATGACGGATTGGCGTGCCGCGCTGCAGGGCGTCGATGCCGTGGTGCATCTGGCAGCCAGGGCGCATGTGTTGAACGAATCCCACGACAGCCCCTTGACGCTGTTCAGGGCTGTAAACACCCAGGGGACGCTAGCGTTGGCTCGCCACTGTTTGGACGCCGGGGTGAAGCGTTTCGTTTTCGTGAGCTCCATTGGAGTCAATGGCGCTCATACGGAAACAGCGCCGTTCCGGGAAACTGATGTGCCCACCCCAGCAGCTGACTATGCCCTGTCTAAGCTCGAGGCTGAAACCGCACTCAAGGATCTACTTGCAGGTTCGTCCATGACGTTGGTGATCGTGCGTCCGCCGCTTGTCTATGCAGGAAACGCGCCCGGTAATTTCCGTCGTTTGCTGGGGTTGGTTGATAGTGGAATCCCCTTGCCTTTCGCTTCGATCGACAATCGTCGCAGCATGGTTGCGTTGGAAAATCTGGCAGACTTCCTCGCGGTTTGCGTGTCGCACTCCCAGGCTGCGAATCAGCTTTTCCTGATCGCGGATGGCACGGATGTTTCCTTGCCCCAAATCCTGCGATCGCTGGCCGAGGGCATGGGCAAGGCCCCAAGGCTGCTACCGTTTCCTGGCGCGCTCCTGTCCCTGGGGGCCAGCATGGTGGGGAAGGCAGCGCTCTATCGGCAACTTTGCGGATCCCTGATTGTTGACGCAAGTCATGCCCGGTCTTTGCTGGGATGGCAGCCGATCATCGGCACCGAAGAAGCCCTGCGCCGTGCAGGTAGGGATTTCTTCGCGCAAAAGCCGATGCGATAAGGAGTCGCCGCTGCGTGAGCGTGTCTATTTCACTGGTTCAGCGGCACGTGGTGCGAGCAGGCTGCTGTCAGGGTAATAACAATCGGTGCATCGCGCGGCTTGGGCGATTTCCGTCAGGTTGAAGGTGATGAGAAAACCCAATGCGAAAGCCCAGAGCAGGAAGTGCTTGCCGTACTCCTTCGATGACGCGAAGTTGATTACGATCCAGGTACCGATAGGAGCAAGCAGGAAATGATCATAAAGGTAGGGATGGATCGAGACCGCCTGTGGCCAGAAGAGCAGCGTCAGCAAATAAAGGGAGAAAACGATCTGCAGGAAGACGCACTTGCGCTCGTCCTTGATGGTGGGATCACCTTTGGCCAACCAGCGGGTATAGCCCCACTGGGCGACGAGGAGTCCAACGGGCACCAGAAGGAAGAATGCAGGCCTGTAGAAGTGCGGGTTCAGGACGGCGAAGAAAAAATTCGAGTAATACCGGCGATCACCGTCCAGGCCAGCTCGAAAGAGCCAACTGCTGTTCTCGCTCTTGAAGCCGATGATGCTGGCGATTACGCCAGGGATGGCATAGAAGAGTATTCCTAGCCCGATCAGCACACCTGCCGCGAGTAGCGGAAGCGTGCGACGGTCGACGATGACACGGGCGATGAGGAATAGGCCGATGAGCACGCCGGAAAAGGGGCTGAGTACGGACATCACCAGCACTGCCAGCCAGAAGTTTTTGCTGCCTTCTTGGTAGGCGAATTGATAGGCCAAGAACAGCAATGCAGGAAAAATCAGGGGGAACGGATTGTCCAAGTTGAACTTGCCGCTGGAAATCCAGTAGGTCGGCGATGTCAGGAAATAGACGAGTGACAACCAATACAGGATGATGCCCTTTGCCTCCAGGTTCTCACGGAATTGTCGGAGTACCAGCATCACGAGCGCGGCCAGGGTCAAGGCCATGCAAATGAAGGCATACAGTACGCGCGGTGACAGGCTCTGGGGGAGCAGGGCGGCTGTCTTGTGCAGGGCATACATGAGAAACAGGTAAGGCGTTGCGTGATTGGCGTAGGCCTTGCCTGTATCGAAGCCTTCAGCAGTCAGGAATACCAGGAAACCATGGCGCAGGGCGGAGTATTTTTCCCAGACGGGGAAGGTGAAATCACGTAGCCGTTCCGGCACGGTGTCAGTGCGGTGTGCGATTTCACCGAACCCGAGCTTGTAGACCAGCAGCATGCCCAGTAACAGGCACGCGGCCAGCACAATGTGCAGCCACCCATGCTGTTTTTTTTCAATGAAAGCAAGAGATCTGTCGATGAGAGTCATGGCGGCAGGAAAGCAGAAAAATAGCTCGGGGGAAGGCAGTCGCAATCAGCCGCGCGTCTGTCCTTCACCTTCCAATACCCATTTGTAGGTGGTCAGGCCTTCCAGGCCCACTGGCCCGCGGGCATGCAGCCGGTTGGTGGAAATGCCGATTTCCGCGCCCAGGCCGTATTCATAGCCGTCGGCGAAGCAGGTGGGCAGGTTCACATAGACCGAGCTTGCATCCACTTCGCGCTGGAAGCGGCGCGCGGTGCCGAGCTTCTCGGTCACGATCGATTCGGTGTGGCCCGAGCTCCAGCGCGCGATGTGATCCATGGCCTGCTCCAGGCTGTCGACCACACGCACGGCGAGGAGGGGGCCGAGGTATTCTCTGCCCCAGTCTTCGTCGGTGGCGGGCTCGGCCTGGCGCAGCAACAGGCGGGTGCGCTCGCATCCGCGCAGCGTCACGCCGTGGTCCGTGAAGGCCTGGCCCAGGCCGGGCAGCAGGCTGGCGGCGACGTCCTGGTGGACCAGCAGCGTTTCCATTGCGCCGCAGACGCCATAGCGATAGGTCTTGGCATTGAAGGCCACGCGGTGCGCCTTTTCCAGGTCTGCGTCGGCGTCGACATAGACGTGGCAATTGCCATCCAGGTGCTTGATGAGCGGGACGCGTGCCTGGGCCGACAGGCGCTGGATCAGGCCCTTGCCGCCCCGCGGCACGATGACGTCGATGTAGTCCGTCATGGTGATGAGGTGGCCGACGGCGTCGCGGTCGGGCGTGTCGACCACCTGGACGGCGGTCTCGGGCAGGCCGGCGGCCAGCAGGCCTTCGCGCACGACCGCGCCCAGCGCCACGTTCGATTGCAGGGCTTCCTTGCCGCCACGCAGGATCGTGGCGTTGCCAGATTTCAGGCACAGGGCGGCCGCGTCGATGGTCACATTGGGACGCGACTCATAGATGATGCCGATGACGCCCAGCGGGACGCGCATCTGGGCGACGCGCATGCCGTTGGGGCGCAGGCTGGAATTGGACAGGCTGCCCACGGGATCGGGCATGGCCGCGATCTGCGCCAGTCCTGCCGCCATGGTGTCCAGCGCCTTGTCCGAGAGCGTCAGGCGGTCGAGCAGGGCGGCCTCCAGGCCATTTGCCCTGGCGGTCTCCAGGTCGGCGCGATTGGCGGCCTGCAGGGCAGCGCGGCGATCGAGCAGGGCTTGCCCCATGGCGCGCAGCGCGGCCGACTTGGCCTGGTCCGTCGCGCCCATCATGACGCGGGAAGCCTGCCGGGCGTTGCGGCCCAGCGTGAGCATGGAGAGTTCCAGATTATCGGAGGACATGGCGGGGCAGGGGAGCGAAAGCGGGGAAAGCCGCATTCTACCCAGCGCGCCGCTTGCCTGCCGCCGCCACGCGCAGCGCCAGGCGCAGCATTTCTTCCCAGGGGTCCGACAGCCGGCCAGGAACGTGCAGGCCCTTCACGAGACGGTCCACTTCGTGGGCGTGTTGCACCGCCGCAGGCCAGGCCGCCGGCGGCACGCGCGCGAGCGCCTGCTGCGCCAGCCTTTCGTGATTGCCGAACACGCGCAGGCGGCGCATCAATCCATTCATGTCCTGCCCGTTCGCGCGGGCATCGGCCAGGCGCGCCAAGGTGCGGATTTCCTCGCCCACTGCCCACAGCACCAGCACCAGGGCCTCGCCTTCGGCGCGCAGGCCGTCCAGCATGCGCACGACGCGCGCCGAATCGCCCGCCAGCATGGCGTCACGCAGGCCGAAGACGTCGTAGCGCGCCACGTTCATCACCGCGCGCTCGACCTCTTCCGCCGAGATGAGGCCTTCGGGGTGCAGCAGGCCGAGCTTCATGATTTCCTGGTGGGCGGCCAGCAGGTTGCCTTCCACCATGTCGGCCATCCACTGGCGCGTGGCGTCATCGACCTGCTGGTTCTGGCGGGCCAGCCTTGCGCCGATCCAGCCGGGCAGCCGCTGGCGATCGACGTCAGGCACCTCGACGACGGTGCCGTGACGGGTCAGCGCCGTCATCCATTTGCCTTCGCGGGTGGCGCGGTCCAGCTTGGGCAGGGCCACCACGATGACGGTTTCCGGGTCGGCTTGGCCTGCGCTGAGCTCCGCCAGGCGCGCCAGTGTGTCGCCGCCCGCCTTGCCGGGCTTGCCGGTGGCGAGTTTCAGTTCGAGCAGCTTGCGGTCGCCGAACAGCGACACGCTCTGCGTGGCGGCCAGGACGGCGCTCCAGTCGCTGCGCGCGTCCATGACCAGCGTCGTGCGTTCGGTGTAGCCCTTGTCGCGCGCGGCGGCGCGCAAGGCGTCGAGCGCCTCGGTGACGAGCAGCGGCTCGTCGCCCGTGACGCAGTAAAGCGGAGCAAGGCGATCTTCGCGGGCGAGTGCCTGCGCGAGACGATCGGCATCCATGGCCACTGCCATCGGTGCGTTCCTCAGCGCCTGTTGGCCGGGCTGCTGTCCAGGCGCGGGTTGGTCCAGACCGACGGCTGTGCTGGCTCTTCGGACGGCTCTGGCAGAGGCGGCGCCACGGGCAGGCTGTTGTCCTCCGGCGAATTGCGGGCGATTTCGAAGGCCTCCGCGACGTCGGGTGCGGTCAGCCTGCGCATCAGGCGAGACACCAGCGCCTTCTCCATGTCACGGTAGAGGGTTTCCGTTTCACCCTGCTTGGCCTGGACGACATTGTCGTCATACGGCATGTCGCGCGTGTCGGTGAAGGTCGTGTCGGGCAGCAGCAGGTTGCCGCGCGCGTCGATCAATCGGAAGGTGTATTGCACCCTCAGTTCGTATTCCTCGACGCGGCCTTGGGGATTGAGCGAGGTCTCGCGCTGGGAGCGGGACTGGCTGACAGCGATCAGCGTGGCCTGCGCGTTCTTGCGATTGGTGACAAGCTGGGTGTTGGGCGATGCCGCGCGCAAGGCGCGCGCCACGTCTCCGCCGAAGCGGGTGTCGTCCGACAGGCCCATGAGATACAGCGAGTCGAAGGGCAGCGGCGTGACCCCGCGCATCGTGAAGCCGCAGGCGGTCAGCATGCCGACCAGCACGAGCAACGAGGCGCGCGCGAGCCAGGCACGCGGCCTTGCGGGCGAAGAGGCCTTGCGGAAGAGACGAGCGGACGTGACCATGCGTATGCCTACCTTGCGTTGCCTGTCGGCCCTTAGCCGACCACGTTGACCAGTTTGCCCGGCACCACGATAACCCGTTTCGGAGCGCGGCCTTCCAGGAACTTCTCGACGGCTTCGTGTGCCACGGCCAGCGCTTCGATCGTTTCCCGCGCGGCGCCGTTCGCCACGCGCACCGAGCCGCGCAGCTTGCCGTTGATCTGCAGCATCAGCTCCAGCTCATCGGCGACGAGTGCGGCTTCGTCCATGGCGGGCCAGGGCGCGTCGAGCAGGTCGCCATACGTCTGGACATAGCCCAGGTCTCGCCACAGTTGCCACGTGACGTGCGGCACGACCGGATACAGCACGCGCAGCAGCACGCCCAGTGTGTCGGCCAGCGCGGCGTCGGCTTGCGGGCCTTCGGGCAGCTTGGCGTTCTCGATGGCGTTGAGCATCTTCATGCAGGCCGACACCACGGTGTTGTACTGGATGCGCTCGTAGTCGTAGTCGGCCTGCTTGAGCAGCGTGTAGACCTCGCGGCGCAGGTCCTTGATCTCGTTGGCGGCGCCTGCCCAGTCAGCCTGGCCGCCGGCCAGACCGCGCAGAACCGCGTCGCGGCGCGCATGGCAGGTGGACCACAGGCGGCGAAGATAGCGGTTCGAGCCGTCCACGCCCGAGTCGGACCATTCCAGCGTCTGCTCGGGCGGGCTGGCGAACATGACGAAGAGGCGCGCGGTGTCGGCGCCTTGGGTATCGATCAGCGATTGCGGATCCACGCCGTTGTTCTTCGATTTGGACATCGTGCCCACGCCACCGTAGTCGATCTCGCTGCCGTCGGCCTTCAGGCGCGCGCCGACGATGGCGCCGCGCGCGTCGTAGGTGTTCTCGACTTCCTCGGGCCAGAAGTACTCGATGCCGCCCTGCGGCGTGCGGCGCGAGTAGATGTGGTTCAACACCATGCCCTGGCACAGCAGGCGGGTGAAGGGTTCGTCGAACTTCACCAGGCCGATGTCGCGCATGGCGCGGGTCCAGAAGCGGGCATACAGCAGGTGCAGCACGGCGTGCTCGATCCCGCCGATGTACTGGTCCATGGGCATCCAGTAATCGTTGCGGGCGTCGACCATGGCGTCCTTGTTGCCCGCCGAGGCATAGCGCATGAAGTACCACGACGAGTCCACGAAGGTGTCCATCGTGTCGGTTTCGCGGCGCGCGGGCTTGCCGCAGCTGGGGCAGCTGCACGACAGGAAGCCTTCGTGCTTGGCCAGCGGATTGCCGCTGCCGTCGGGGATGAGATCGTCGGGTAACACCACCGGCAGGTCCTGCTCGGGGACGGGCACGGGGCCGCAATCCGGGCAGTGGATGATGGGGATGGGCGTGCCCCAGTAACGCTGGCGCGAAATGCCCCAGTCGCGCAGGCGGAAGGTCGTCTGCTTCTCGCCCAGGCCCTGGGCCGCCAGGTCGGCGGCCACGGCATCCACGGCCTGCGCATGGGCCAGGCCGTCGTACTTCCCGGAGTTCACGGTGCGCGCGATCTGCTTGTCGCCATACCACTCCTGCCAGGCATCCAGCGAGAACTCGCGGCCTTCGGCGGCGATGACCTGGCGGATGTCGAGCTGGTATTTCTTGGCGAAGGCGAAATCACGCTCGTCATGCGCGGGCACGCCCATGACCGCGCCGTCGCCATAGCTCATGAGGACGTAGTTGCCGACCCAGACTTCCACTGGCTTGCCGGTGAGCGGGTGCGTGACCGCGAGGCCGGTGGGCATGCCTTCCTTCTCGCGCGTGGCGATCTCGGCCTCGGTGGTGCCGCCCTTGCGGCACGCTTCGATGAAGGCGGACAGTTCGGGCTTGTCGCGCGCGGCCAGCGTGGCCAGCGGGTGCTCTGGCGCCACGGCGCAGAAGGTCACGCCCATGACGGTATCGGCGCGCGTCGTGAAGACGTACAGGCGGCCGTCCTGCACCAGCGTGCCGTCCTGGTCGCGGATGTCATGCGGGAAGGCGAAGCGCACGCCTTCGCTCTTGCCGATCCAGTTCTCCTGCATGACGCGCACGCGCTCGGGCCAGCCGGGCAGGCCGTTCTGCACTGGATCCAGCAGTTCTTGCGCGTAGCGGGTGATGGCCAGGTAGTAGCCGGGGATCTCGCGCTTTTCCACGGGGGCGCCCGAGCGCCAGCCGCGTCCGTCGATCACCTGTTCGTTGGCCAGCACGGTCTGGTCTACCGGATCCCAGTTGACGGTCTGGGTCTTGCGGTACGCAATGCCCTTTTCCAGCATCTTCAGGAAGAACCACTGGTTCCACTTGTAGTACTCGGGATCGCAGGCGCACATCTCGCGCGACCAGTCGATCGCCAGGCCCATCGCCTTCATCTGCTTCTTCATGTAGGCGATGTTGTCGTAGGTCCACTTCGCGGGCGGCACCTTGGACTTGATGGCGGCGTTCTCGGCCGGCATGCCGAAGGCGTCCCAGCCCATGGGCATGAGCACGTTGTAGCCGCGCATGCGCAGCTGGCGCGCCATCATGTCGTTGATGGTGTAGTTGCGCACGTGGCCCATGTGCAGCTTGCCGCTGGGGTAGGGCAGCATCGAGCAGGCGTAGAACTTGGGCTTGGCCGAGCCGTCGGCGGCGGTGGCGTTCTCGGCAACGAGATAGGCGTCGCGCGCCTGCCAGTCTGCCTGGGCGGCGGCTTCGACGGCGTTGGGTTGGTAGCGTTCCTGCATGGCGATGTATGAGCTGGCTGGTCGCGGCGCCTGGGCGGCGCGCGGGATGAATGGGGGCCGCCCGTGCGCGGACGTTCGGCCAAAGCCCTCGATTATAGGAGGTGCAGGAGAATCTAGTTGGCGGCGGCGGGCAGGTCGGGCACGTGCGCGCCTGGCGTGCGCCATTCATAGGCCAGCGCGGCCAGGGCCAGGACCGTGCCCGCGGCGCACACGCCATGCCAGCCGGCCATGCCATAGGCCGTGGCGGACACGAGCGAGCCCAGCGCGCCGCCGATGAAATAGGCTGTCATGTAGCCGGCCGTCAGGCGGCTGCGGGCCTCGGGCCGGATACGGTAGATGGCGCTCTGGTTGGTGACGTGCACAGCCTGGATGGCGAGATCCAGCACCAGGATGCCCATGATGAGCGCCGTCAACGAAACAGGCGCGAAGGCCAGGGGGAGCCAGGAAACCAGCAGCAGGAGCAGGCCCACCCGCGTCGACCGGTTGGCCAGGCCGCGGTCGGCCAGTCGCCCGACCCGGCTGGCTGCCAGCGCGCCGGCCGCACCTGCCAGGCCGAGCAGCCCGATGGTGGTGTCGGAATAGCCATAGTCGGGGCCTGCCAGCAGGAAGGTCAGCGAGGTCCACAGCACGCTGAACATGGCAAAGGACAGGGCGCCCAGTACCGCGCGAGCCCGGAAGAGCGGTTCGTCGCGGAAGAGTTCGCCAATGGAGCGCAGCAACTGGGGATAGGACAGCTGCGTCGCGTTGCGGGACGCGGGGAGCGCCCGCCAGAGCGCCGCCGCGCACAGCACCAGCAGGATGGCCGCCACCCAGTAGATGGTGCGCCAGCTGCCCAGGTCCGCCAGCGCGCCGGCAGCCGTGCGGGCCAGCAGGATGCCCAGGAGCAGGCCGCTCATGATCGTGCCCACCACCTTGCCGCGCGTTTCCGGCTCGGCCAGCGTGGCGGCGTAGGGCACCAGCACCTGCGCCACCACCGACAGCACGGCGGTCAGGGCGGTGCCCAGGAACACCATGCCGATGCTGGTGGCGAAGGCCGTCACCAGCAGCCCTGCCGCGGAGCAGAGCGTCATCAGCACGATCAGCCTGCGGCGCTCGAAAAGATCGCCCAGCGGCACCAGGAAGAGCAGGCCGGCCGCATAGCTGACCTGCGCGGTTGTGACGATGGCGCCCGCGGCGGTCGTGGACAGGCCGAATTGCTGGCCGATGGTGTGCAGCAGCGGCTGCGCGTAATAGTTGCTGGCCACGGCGAGGCCGGTGGCGATGGACATCAGCAGGATGATCGGCGCGGTGAGGCGCGGCGTGGCGGCGTGGGTGGCGGTCATGGCGGCAGGAGGGAGGATTCGGGAGTCAGGGGCGCAAGGCGCCCGGACTGCGCTGGTCGTGGGCGGACAGAAGCTGGCGCAGCAACGCCGCCAGGGTCTGGCGGTCGTCGCCTGAAAGGGGAGAGATCAGTTGCTCAAGGACAGGCAGGTAATCTTTCATCGCGGCCTGGATGCGCGCCAGGCCTTGTTCCGTCAGGGCCACCCGCACACCGCGCCGATCCTCCGGGTTCGGGCTGCGCGCCACGAGACCGGCGGCCTCCAGGCGGTCCAGGCGATTGGTCATCGCGCCGGAGGACAGCAGCAGGGCGTCGACCAGTTGCTGTGGACTGAGCGTATGGGGCGGTCCGCCCCGGTACAGCGTGGCCAGGAGATCGAACTCACCCTGTTGCAGCCCGTGGGCACGGAATGCTTGCTCGGCCTCGCGCGTGGCCAGTGTTGCATACCGGAACACGCGGCTGACGACTTCCATGGCGGCGACGTCGTGCTGCGGGCAGTGCTGGCGCCACTGGGCGACGACGAAGTCGACGTGGTCGGTGGCAGGCAGAGGCGTGTTCATTTGTCTTTACGTAAAGTATTTTGACGTGAAGGTAAGTGAGTGGGAAGAGAGTGTCAACCTTCGGCGTGGCGAAAAAAGCAAAAGCCCCGCACGAGGCGGGGCTTTCGTCAGGTCGTGGCGGGCCCGGAAAGGCCTGCGCGCTGAATTACTTCAGCTTCACTTCCTTGTAGTCGACGTGCTTGCGGACGACGGGATCAAACTTCTTGATCAGCATCTTTTCCGGCATGTTGCGCTTGTTCTTGGTGGTGGTGTAGAAGTGGCCCGTGCCGGCGGTCGACTCGAGCTTGATCTTTTCACGGATACCTTTGGCCATGTCTTGCTCCTGGTGATGTCAGTGGGCGATTGGCTTAAGCCAGTTCGCCGCGGGCGCGCAAGTCGGCCAGGACTGCGTCGATGCCGTTCTTGTCGATGGTGCGGATGGCCTTGGCGGAAACGCGCAGGCGCACCCAGCGGTTTTCGCTTTCAACCCAGAACCGGCGCGATTGCAGGTTGGGCAGGAAGCGACGCTTGGTCTTGTTGTTGGCGTGGGAAACGTTGTTGCCCACCATCGGGCCTTTGCCGGTAACTTGGCATACGCGTGCCATGGTTGCACCTTCTTTTTCAGGGTGCCGGGCATCGGTGGGGATCAGCGGGTGGTAGAAGCCGCCGGCCTGGAGGTGCGCACGGTGTCGTGCGGGCCGGCCGACCACCCAAATGCTTGGATGGAGCGGGTTTGCCGTGGTGGCTGCTTCGTGGTGCTTGCCGCTGAAGCTGCCTGGCAGAACGCGCTGTGCTTATACCCCGCTGACGCCCGGGCGATGCGCTGGCGGGGTCAGAGCACCCTGGCTGCAAAGCATAGCCGCCAAGGCACGGGAAATCACGGTTGAAATCCGCGAAGACAGCGATTCTATCCCGAAATCCGTAAAAGAATCAAGCCGCTGTTGTTTTTGCCACCGAGGCCCGCAGGGCGATGCGTCCGCTGAGCCAGGCCAGGCAGCCGCACAGCGCCAGCAGGCAGGCCAGCGGCAGCGGGCCGGGTGTGCCCCAGGCGCTGATCAGCAGTCCGGACAGGACGCCGCAGCCGATCTGCAGCATGCCCATGAGCGCGGACGCCGCGCCCAGCCGTTTGCCCTGGTCGGCCAGGGCGAGGGCGGCGGCGTTCGGGTTCACGAAACCCTGGCTGCTCATGTAGCCGACCAGGCAGGCCATCAGCAGCGGCAGCGTGATGAGGCCCAGCAGCGTCAGCGCGAGCCCGGCCAGGGGAATCAGCGCCAGTGCCGGCAAGGCGCGGACCAGCAGTGTGCCGGGAACATGGCGCCGGAGCAGTCGCGCGCTGACCTGCGAGCCCGCGATCAGGCCGGCGGCATTCAGGCCGAACAGCAGGCCGTACCACTCGGCGGGCACGCCGTAGAAATCGATGAAGACGCGTGGTGACGCGGCAATGTAGGCGAACATGCCGGCCGAGCCGAAGCCGCCCGCCAGCGCATAGGCGACGAAAGGGCGGTGGCGCAGCAACTCGGCGTAATTGCGCGTGATGACCGCAGGCGTCAGGGGGAGCCGCCTGTCGGCCGGCAGCGATTCCCGCATGGTGCGCAGGACGAAGACCAGCAGCACCAGGCCCATGGCCGACATCAGCCAGAAGATGCCCCGCCAGCCGGTGATCCCCAGCAACTGGCCGCCGACCAGCGGCGCCAGGATAGGCGCCAGGCCCATGATCAGCATCAGCGAGGACATTGCCCGGGCGGAGTCCTGCACGCCCAGGTTGTCCCGGATGACGGCCCGGGGAATGACCACGCCAGCCGCGCCGCCGACGGCCTGCACCACGCGCCAGGCGGTCAGGCTGTGCACATCGGGGGCCAACGCCGCCGCCGCGGAGGCCACGCTGTAGAGGATGAGGGCGCCGCACAGGGGCAGCTTGCGGCCGTAGCGGTCGGACAGCGGGCCGTAGGCCAGCTGCGCGAGCGCCATGCCCGCCAGGTAGGCGGCAAGGGTGCGCTCGACCTCGCCGGGGCTCGCGCCCAGCGCCTGCGCGATGGCGGGGAAAGCGGGGAGGTACATGTCGATCGACAAGGGGCCGATCGCGGTCAGCGCGCCCATCAGGATCAACCAGCCTGGGAAGGAGCGCGTGAGGGAAGAGGGGGGCATTGCTACGGGGACGGATTGGACGGCGGGCCGCGAGGCGTGTGCCACGGGATGGCGTTCACTGTAGCACGCTGGCCACCGCGATTGCCTGCCCCGTAATTTTCGGGACATACTAGGAAAATCCATGTCGGACAGTCTGTCAGGGGAGAGATCGGTCGTGAATCCTTTGCTTTCTACCGTTGCGCGCAAGCTGGAATCCATCGACACGCGCGTTCGTCTCGTCATGCCCGACGGTGAGCAGGTCGGCGCCGAGTATCCGGAAGTCGTCTTCCATGCTCGCGACAAGGCTGCGCTTGTCCACTTGGCGGCCGGAGATGTCGGGGTCCTGGGTCAGGACTATGTCGAAGGGCGTGTGGAGATCGAGGGCAGCATGCGCAAGCTGATGGCCGCCGCTGCCCAGTTGCTTCCCGGCACGCCCATCGATGCCGCCCGCGGCGGCTGGTTCACCGAGCTGGCGCGACGCCTGTTGTCCGTCTGGCGCCATTCCGTCGAGCGCGACGCGAAGCAGATCGAGTTCCACTACGACCTGTCGGATGATTTCTACGCCTTGTGGCTGGATCCCCGCCGGGTCTATTCCTGCGCCTATTTCGAGACGCCGCAGCAATCCCTGGCAGGCGCCCAGGAGGCCAAGCTGGACCTCATCTGCCGCAAGCTGCGCCTGATGCCCGGCGAGCGGTTCCTGGACGTGGGGGCGGGCTGGGGCGGGCTGCTGCTCTGGGCGGCGGAGCATTACGGCGTGGACGCAACGGGGATCACGCTGTCGCGCAACCAGCATGCGCATGTCAGCCGGCTCATCGAGGAGAAGGGGCTGTCGGGGCGTGTGAGGATGGAACTGGTGGACTATCGCAAGCTGGATGCCTCCCAGTCATTCGACAAGATTGCCTCGGTGGGCATGTTCGAGCATGTGGGGCGGGCCAATCTGCGGGGGTACTTCGCGGTGTTGCGGGGGTTGCTGCGGCCGGGCGGACTGGTGCTGAACCACGGGATCACCGCCGGCGGCGTCTACAACGCCGAACTGGGCAATGGCATGGGGGAGTTCATCGAGAAGTACATCTTCCCGGGTGGGGAGTTGACCCATATCAGCCATGTGCTGGAGAACGTGGCCAATGGGGGGCTGGAAACCTTGGACGTCGAAAACCTGCGGCCGCACTATGCTCGTACGCTCTGGGCGTGGAGTGATGCGCTGGAGGCACGGCTTGGCGAAGCCGAGCAGGTGTTGCCGGGCGAGCAGGGCGCACGGGCCCTGCGGGCGTATCGGCTGTACCTGGCCGGCTGCGCCATGGGGTTCGAGCATGGCTGGATTGCGCTGCATCAGGTGTTGGCGCAAGGTGTGCCGGATGGGCATGGGGATGCGTTGAGCAGCCGGCCAGACTCCAGCTATCCATGGCGGCGCGACTATATGTATCCTTGAGTGCAGGGCAGATGCGGATGCCCCTGTGCGGTCGGCCAAAGACCAGGGTGGATGGGTTATGATGCCTGCGCCGCTCGAGCTCGAACCAGTCGGAGCATGCTGCCAGGTGAGGCGAGCACTGTCGCACTAGGCCACGCGCCTTGTCGCAGTCGTTGGCGCGATGCCGCTTATTGAAATCATGGGCTGGCGCCTCGAATTGGCCTTTCTAGCGATGAACTCATGCATTATCCGGCGTTTCCCCGCCTCTTGCGGAAAAATGGATGCGGGGCGGCTGCGACATGAGCCTGAAGCGCATTTTCAGTTTGTTTCTTTCAAATGCCATCTTGCTGCTGGGGGCGACCGCCTTGCAGCGGGCGGCGGCGTTGGCGCTGATTTTTTTCGCGGCGCAGCGTCTGTCTGTCGTTGAGTTCGGCACGCTTGCTTATGTCTACACCACCGCAACGACGCTCTCCGCTTTCATTGCGGATGGTTTTGCCGCGGCCATTCTGAGGTTCGCACGGCCCGGCAATGAGTCCACGGAAGCCGACCCGCAGGTTTTGACGGACTTTCTCCTGGGTGCGGTATGTTGTGCGTTTTTCATGGCATTGGTCGTATTCGGATTTGCGAGTGTCGCGGCTGAGCACGACCAGATCCTTGTTGCGCTGTTTGCGGCCGCAATTGCTTTCTTGCTCGCGCTCAACGGTGCGTTGTTCGCCGTATTTTCGCGCCATGGAAAATTGAGGGTGGCGGCACCGGCTTCGGCGGTCGGCTCTCTGGTCGTATTGGGATTCAGCCTTTTCGCAACGCCCCAGACACCGTTGTGGAGTCATCTATTGGCCGCTGCCTTGGGGTTGGGGCTGACTTGCCTGTCTTTCCTTGCCGGCTTGCGATTTTCCTCCGGTATGCGTTTCGGAAAATTGTCGTTCCATTTTCCCAGTTTGCGGAACGAACGGCTCAAGTTCCTGTGGAAGACGGGTGTTGCACTGGCCTTGGGAGGACCCGTTCATTGGCTGTGCCTGAGCATGCTGCATGGGTCCTCGGACGGTGCCGAGCAGGTTGCGGTATTTGCTTTGTGGTTTCAATGGTACCTGGTGCTGGTCTTCGTACCCACGACGTTGATTCATATGACCCTGCCCTGGTTGTCTGCCGCGGTGGAGCATGCGCCCCGCCTGTTTGCGCGGCGAGTTCTGATCCTGATGGGCATCGGGGGCGCGGCCGGCCTGGCACTGATGCTGGGCGTGATGGAGCTGTCAGGCAGCATCCTGGCTTTCTACCCGTCTGCCTACGCGGGTAGCGCCAACGCCCTCTACCTGGCTGTAGCGTGTGGTCTCATGGGGGGGATGGCGGCGATCCTGATGCATGCCTATCTGGCGCTGGGCAAGGTGACGGAGAATCTGCTGATCACTCTTTTCTACTCATCCTGCTATCTCATCTTGAGTGCAGCATTGGTGTGGCATTTCAAAATGGGGGCGCAGGGCCTGTTCATTGCGCTTCTGTCTTCGATCCTGCTGCAGTTTGTCTGTCAGGCCTTGGTGCTGAGAAATCGGGCCGCCGCTTTGGCAAGGCGTGAGTCAGTGGAATCCGAGGTTCGAACTTGACAGGGTCAAAAGGGCGCATGCCGACATGCTAGAAATCTATCTTGCCACTGTGGTTTTTCTCGTGGCCGTGCTGATGACGGCAACGGCTGGCTTGTATTTGCCAGCATTTTTCGTCTTGTGCTACATGCTGCCATTCCTGCCGTTGTTGGCGGCGCCTTTTGGTGGCGACAGTGTGTTTTGGCCGACTGCGGTATTCATTTTCCCGGCAGATGCGTGGGAGGTCTCCGCGCTGAGCCAGATCTGGCTGGTTTCTTCGATCGGACTGATAGTGGGGCTCTGGGCCAGCAGGGTGCGGATGCCGTTCCTCGTCTGGCGGCGGGGAGAGTACGAGCGGAATCTAGCGGTCAAGGCCGGCTCGCTCCAGAGACTGGTGGCGCTCGTCCTGGTCGCTTCGCTCGTCTCGGTCAGATTCTTCTTCGGCATCGACGCAGAGAGCAACTCGGCATTCCGCAGCATGGAACTCGTCATCTGTGCGCTGCTGTTGCTGTGCTGGACGTTCGCACTGTATGGCAGGCACCGAATCTATTTCGTGCTGACGGTCGGGCTGTTCCTGCTGTACGTCTGGTCGCAGGTGCGGACTGGCGACCGGGACTTCTTCACCGTGGCGATTGCCCTGATGCTGATGGGGGTGATGCGCGTGGGGGGCGGGCGTGGTCGTCTGTTGACGCTTGGCGTGGTGGGCATGCTTCTGCTGTTAATTGGCGCGGTGATTTCCATGGTTCGCATGGATGTCGAAATAACGCCCGCCAGTTTGCTGGAGTTCCTTGCTTTCAACTCCTGGAACGCGACGATCTTGCCGGTAATCTGGATGGTGCAGGCTGAATGGACCAGCGATTTCTTGCTGTATGGCAAAACCTACCTGGATCTTCTGACGTCGGTCGTGCCTTCACCGATTTTCCATCTGTATGGCCTGGAGAAGCCTATCCATATGGATAACCCTGCCTTCTGGTTCCAGATCCCCAACATGGGGGGCATGCATGCTGCGGGTGTGGCACTCAGGAATTTCGGTCTGATCGGGGTGGGGGTTCAATGCGCCGTGCTCACCTACATGTACTGTCGTCTGGAGCACCGATGCCGGAGTCGTCCGACGATGTGGTCGACATTTTTATATCTGTGCGTTGCAGCGAGTGTCATGCACACCGTCTGGTACGGGTTGATTGCCTTCTTCAATACGCTGTTGCTCGTCTGCATTCTTTACTTCATCTTCTCCATAAGAGTGACGGTGCTCAAGAGCGAGACGATGAGATTGAAAGGCACGTGATACCTGGTGTGTCGAGGCAGGCTGCGGAGCCTTCCGCAGCCTTGTAGGTTGGTGCGCATTAGTCATCCGAATGGAAAATAAGTATGTGCGGTATAGCTGGAATCATTGACCGGACGAACAGGCAACCCTTGGCGCTGCTGGCCGAGAAAATGGCGAGGCAGCTTGCGCACAGAGGGCCGGATGCCATGGATGTCTGGGCTGACGAAAGCGCTGGCATCGCGCTCGGACATCGTCGCCTGGCAATCATGGATCTTTCGGAAAACGGTAGCCAGCCGATGTGTTCGGCCAGCGGTCGCTATGTGATCGCCTTCAACGGCGAAATCTACAATTTCGCTGATGTCCGCGCCCGGCTTGAAGCCGAGGGCAAGGCGCCTGCCTGGCGAGGTCATTCGGATACGGAAGTGTGTCTCGCCGCGATCGAAGCCTGGGGATTTGCCGTGGCTCTTGCCGAAATGATCGGCATGTTTGCGATTGCGCTGTGGGATCGGAGTACGAGCTCCCTTTCTCTGGCACGTGACCGAGTGGGAGAGAAGCCTCTTTATTACGGTTCGATTGACGGACGATTTGTTTTTGCGTCTGAGCTGAAGGCAATCCGGGTGGTGGGCGTAGCGGGCGAGCTGCGCGTCGATCGCAATGCACTGGCAGGATTCATGCGGTTCGGATATGTACCCGCGCCACGTTCGATTTACGAAGGCATCAAGAAGCTCCCCGCGGCGCACTATGCCATCATCGCATCCGATGGCAGTGTGTCAGAGCCGGTCTCCTATTGGTCGCACAATGCCGAGGCGGTGGTGCGCCTGCGTGCCGAGTTGGCTGATCTTCCTGATGAGGCGCTGATTGACCGGGCCGATCATGCGATCAGGCAATCCATCAGCAGGCAGTCCGTCGCTGATGTGCCGTTGGGAGCCTTCTTGTCGGGAGGGGTGGACTCCAGCGCCGTGGTGGCGTTGATGGTGGCGCAGGCGCAGCAGAGGATCAGTACCTACACGATCGGTTTTCGGGAAAAAGGCTTTGACGAGGCGCCTTATGCCAAGGCCGTCGCGGCGCATCTAGGCACGAATCACACAGAGCTGTACGTGAGCGCGCAGGATGCCGAAAGCGTCATCCCCGAGCTCTCCCGGATCTATGACGAACCGTTCGCGGACTCGTCCCAAATCCCCTCCATCCTAGTGTCGAGGCTCACCCGGCAACATGTTACAGTCGCGCTGTCAGGCGATGGCGGAGACGAAATATTCCAAGGGTACCCCCGCTATGGGCTGACCGCCGGTTTGTGGCAGCGTACGTCGCGCGTCCCGATGGCAGGGCGGCGATTGGCCTCGCAGGCCTTGCGCTTGATGTCGGTGCCGCAATGGGACGCCCTGTTCGGGATGTTGCCGGAGTCCACGCGACGCAGTGTGAATGGCCGCCGGATCCATCGTATGGCGCAACTGATGTTGTCGCACGATGCTGGAGAAATGTACGAGCGCCTGATGTCCCAATGGCAGCCTGAGGATGGTCTTGTGCTGGGGGTTGACGATCGTTTCCAGCATGCTCAGGACTGGAAAGGGCAGGGCGATGCCATCGATCTGATGCGCAACTGGGATTTCATGCAGTACCTGCCCGACGATCTGTTGGTCAAGGTCGACAGGGCTGCAATGAGCGCGAGTCTCGAGACTCGCGCGCCCTTGCTGGATCGGGAGGTGGTCGAGCTTGCCTTTGCGTTGCCGCGGCGGGTACAGATCCGGGGCGGGCAGGGAAAGTGGGTGCTGCGGAAAGTGCTGGACAGGTACGTGCCGCGCCATCTCATCGAGCGACCAAAGGCAGGTTTTTCAATTCCGTTGGCGGATTGGTTGCGAGGCCCATTGCGCTCCTGGGCTGAGTCCTTGCTCGATCCCCAGGTAATTCGTGGGCAGGGCTACCTGGATGCAGAGAAAGTCAGCGGAATATGGCAGCAGCATGTGTCGGGGAAATTCGACCGTGGGCTCTACCTGTGGAATGTCTTGATGTTCCAGGCATGGTTGAAGGATAGCGGCATGGACGCTCGCGAGGGGCGCGAAGGTTCAGCATGAAGGTAGTCATCAATGCGCTCTCGGCTCGCAATGGCGGTGGGCAGACCTATTTGCAGAATATTCTGCGCAATCTGCCGGATCATGACGGGTTCCGGATCGCCCTGTATGCGCCAAGTGACCTCGATGTGCCCGATGATTCCCGCATCGAGCGGATGAAAACTTCCTGGCCAACGGAAAATCCCTACCTGCGTGCGCTCTGGGAGCGATTCGCCTTGCCCGGCATCCTGAAGTCGTTGCAGGCCGACGTGCTGTTTTGTCCCGGTGGCGTGGTGACAACCCGCGTACCAAAAGGGTGCCGTGTCGTGACCATGTTCAGGAACATGATCCCGTTCGACGAGCGAGTGCTCAAGCGGGTTCCCCCGGGACTGGCAAGATTGCGGAATTTTCTGCTCAAGCGGCTCATGCTGAGGAGTTATGCGTCGGCTGATCTGAGCATATTCATTTCCCATTACGCGCTGGGGGTCATCCAGTCTTTGGGACCGATCAAGAGGGCCATCGTCGTGCCGCATGGCATCGGTGCGGATTTCCGGACGGCGGGTGGCCAGGCGTTACCGCGTCCCGATTGGCTCCCTGACGGGCGCTACATGCTCTATGTGTCGCGTTTTGATACCTACAAGCATCATCGGGAGGTGGTGGCGGCCTATGCGCGCTTGCCCGAGGAATTGCGCGCAGCCGTCGGGATGGTGCTCGTGGGCGAGGATGACATGCCCGAAGCAGAGCATGTCAGGCAGTCCTTGCGCGAACTTGGACTGGAAAGCCGCGTTTTTCTGGCAGGTAAAAGAAAGTATGCCCAGTTGCCTGCGGTCTATCAGCATGCCGAGCTGATCCTCTTCGCTTCCTCCTGTGAGAATTGCCCAAACATCCTGCTCGAGTCGTTGGGGGCGGGCCGTCCGGTGATCTCCTCCGACGTCATGCCCATGCCGGAGTTCGGCGGGCAGGCGGTAGCGTATTTTTCACCCTATGACCCCAAGAACATATCGGAAACGATGCAGCAGGTGTTGAGTGATCCCGAGCGCATGCAGCAACTGGGTGTTGCGGCTGCAGAGCGCAGCGGGCGCTATCGGTGGGAGCAGACCGCGCGCGAGACCTGGGGCAGCATCATTGACCTGGCCAGGCCGGCCGGTACGGAGGCGCGTCCATAATGCGCATCCTGATTGTCAGCCAATATTTCTGGCCGGAGTCTTTTATTATCAATGACTTGGCAAGGGAGTGGGCGCATGCCGGCCATCATGTCGAAGTTCTGACCGGTAAGCCAAACTATCCGGATGGCAAGGTATACGCGGGTTATACCGAAGAAGGCTGTTCGAGCGAAGAGTTCGACCATGGCATCACGGTGCACAGGGTGCCCTTGCGTCCCCGGAAGGCCGGGAGAGCCAAGGATCTGAGCCTGAACTACCTGTCCTTTGTCTGGAACGGCATCCGTCATGGCAACAAGTTGGTGGGGAAAGGGCGTTTCGACGTCGTGCTTGTATTCGCCATGTCGCCCATCACAGCAGCACTGCCGGCGATCTGGCTGAAGAGGAAGCTGCGCTCGCATCTTGCTGTCTGGATCCAGGATCTGTGGCCGGAAAGCCTCAGTGCGACCGGATTCGTCCGAAATCGCTTTCTGTTGGGCATGGTCGGGGTGATGATCCGGTTCATCTATGCTGGCGCGGATACGCTACTGGTGCAATCGCACGCCTTTCGTGAGCCCGTGGCGCGCTACACCCGCCGTGACAAGATCTCGTATTACCCAAACTGCTTCGCTGACACAGAAGCGATGCCGCTAGTGGATGCGACCGTGCCGGAGGGTGTGCTGGCCAAGGTCGAGTCGAAGTTCTCGATTGTCTTTGCCGGCAATCTTGGCATGGTGCAGGCGTTGGACACGATCGTCGCAGCAGCGGAGTTCCTGCGCGACGTGCCGAATTGCCAATTCGTGATTGCGGGTGGAGGGAGCCGGGCGGTCTGGCTTGCCACCCAGGTGCGCGAGCGCAAGCTGGATAATGTGCTGCTGACTGGGCGATTGCCCGTGTCGGACATGCCGCACATTTTCAAGCGGGCTGGTGCGTTGCTGGTGACCTTGAAGCGCGAGGAGATATTCGCCTACACGGTGCCGAGCAAATTGCAGGCTTACCTCGCAGCAGGTCGTCCCGTTATCGCCGCACTGGATGGCGAGGGCGCCCGAGTGGTCGAGGAGGCCGCTGCGGGACTGACGTGCCCGGCCGAGGATGCGCGTGGGCTGGCGGACAGGATTCTCGAAATGCTCGAGATGTCGCCGCAAGCGCGCCAGGCGATGGGGGAAGCGGGTCGTGCCTATTTTCTTCGAAATTTCGAATTGAAGAAGCAGGCGCGTAGCTTGATTGATTTTTTTGAAGCAAAGATCGGGAAACAGGGGTCTGAATGAAGATTTTGGTGCTGGGCGTCACGGGGATGCTGGGAAGCGCGGTCTTTCGCCAATTGCGCGCGGATTCGCGCTATGAGGTCTTTGGTACGATGCGCACGGCTGCGGGTCTCCGCCATTTTTCTGCGGACAGCCATGCGAATTTGCAGTCCAACGTGGACGTGCTCGATACCGATGCCCTGATCCGCGCTCTGGGGCGTGTGCAGCCTGATGTGGTGGTGAATTGCGTCGGTCTCATCAAGCAGTTGGAAGACGCCGAGAATCCCCTGGCTGTCTTGCCATTGAATGCCATGTTGCCGCACCGGCTGACGCATCTTTGCGGGCTGGCGCGCGCGCGGCTGATCCATATCAGCACGGACTGCGTGTTCTCCGGTGACAAGGGTATGTATACCGAGGATGACCTTTCGGACGCGCATGACCTGTATGGCAAGTCCAAGTTCATCGGCGAGGTCAGCGGGGCGCCACACGCCGTGACGCTGCGGACTTCCATCATCGGGCATGAGCTCGGCAGCAGCAATGCGCTGGTCGAGTGGTTCCTGTCCCAGTCAGGGCAGGCCAAGGGCTACACAAAAGCTGTTTTTTCAGGCTTGCCCACGGTGGAGCTGGCCCGCGTGATCAAGGATTTTGTCATCCCCGCGCCTGACCTGCACGGCCTCTACCATGTGTCGGTCGATCCAATCGACAAGTATTCGCTGTTGAAGCTTGTTGCCGAGGTGTATGGCAAGGACATCGTGTTGACGCCGGATGACCGTGTCAAAATCGACCGATCTCTCGATTCGGCCCGGTTCCGTGCACGCACGGGTTACCAGCCGCCCTCATGGCCAGAGCTCATTCGATCTATGAGTGCGCAACGTTAAGAATTAGCTTCGTATTTTAGAATGGTGCAAGAATGTTTGATGGCAAGGTTCTGCTGATTACCGGTGGCACGGGTTCGTTCGGGAACACCGTGCTGAAACGGTTCCTCAATACGGGCGTGAAGGAAATTCGCGTCTTCAGCCGGGATGAAAAGAAGCAGGAGGACATGCGGATAGCCCTGTCCAATGACAAGGTGAAGTTTTATATCGGTGATGTCCGGAACCTCAGCAGCGTTTCACAGGCTTGCGTGGGCGTGGACTATATCTTTCATGCCGCCGCGCTGAAGCAGGTCCCTTCCTGCGAGTTCTACCCGATGGAAGCGATCCGTACCAACGTCCTAGGTACCGAGAACGTACTGGATGCCGCGATCGCCAACAATGTGAAGCGCGTGGTGGTGCTGAGTACCGACAAGGCTGTCTATCCCATCAACGCGATGGGCATCTCCAAGGCCATGGCCGAGAAGTTGATGGTTGCCAAGTCGCGCATGATTCCAGAGACGGGTCCGGTTGTTTGTGCGACGCGCTATGGCAACGTCATGGCGTCACGCGGTTCTGTGATCCCTTTGTTCGTCAATCAGATCCAAAGTGGGCAGGAGTTGACCGTCACGGATCCCAACATGACCCGCTTCCTGATGTCCCTGGAGGATTCGGTGGACCTCGTGCTGCATGCCTTCCTGCATGCCAAGCAAGGAGACATCTTCGTGCAGAAAGCGTATTCATCGACGGTGGAGGACTTGGCGACCGCATTGAAGCAGTTGCTGCGCGCCAGCAATCCGGTCAAGGTGATTGGTACGCGGCATGGCGAGAAACTGCACGAATCGCTCATTTCTCGCGAAGAGATGGCCAAGGCCGAGGACATGGATCGCTATTACCGCATCCCGGCGGACAATCGCGACCTGAATTACCGGAAGTTCTTCGTCGAGGGCGAACAGCAGATCTCGGCGCTGGACGACTACACCTCCGCCAATGCGGACAGGTTGGACGTCGAAGGCGTCAAGCGCGTGCTGATGCAACTGGATTTCATGAAGGAGATCGTCCGTGCTTAAGGTCATGACCCTGGTTGGCACGCGGCCCGAGCTGATCAAGATGTCGCGGGTCATCGCTGAACTGGACGAGCATGTCGACCATGTTCTCGTCCATTCAGGCCAGAATTACGACTTCGAGCTCAATCAAGTCTTTTTCGATGAATTGGGTATTCGTAAACCTGATCATTTTCTGGGCGTGGCAGGCGAGACTGCAGCCAAGACGATTGCCGAGACTATCGCCAAGGCAGATGAAATTTTCGAGCAGGAACGCCCGGACGCCCTGCTGTTGTATGGTGACACCAACACCTGTCTGGCTGTGATTCCAGCTAAACGCCGCAAGATTCCTGTCTTTCACATGGAGGCTGGCAATCGTTGCTTCGACCAACGTGTGCCCGAGGAGCTGAATCGCAAGGTGCTGGATCACCTGAGCGATATCAATATGGTGCTGACCGAGCATGCGCGGCGCTACCTGATCGCTGAGGGTATCCGGCAAGAGACGATCATCAAGACCGGCTCCCATATGGGCGAGGTGCTCGAGCATTACATGCCGCGTATTGTGGCGTCGGACGCACTGGATCGGCTGTCGTTGCAAGAGGGCAAGTTCTTCCTGGTCAGTGCGCATCGCGAGGAAAACGTCGACACCCCGGAGAATCTGCGCGACTTGCTGGATACGTTGCGTGCGTTGGCCAAGGAGTACGGCTTCCCCGTGGTCGTATCGACGCATCCTCGCACCAGGAAGCGTCTCGAGGCATTGGGGGATGTGGTCAATGATCCCTTGATTCATTTCCTCAAGCCTTTTGGTTTCCTCGACTACATCAAGCTGCAGATGTCGGCGTATTGCGTCCTTTCCGACAGCGGGACCATCACCGAGGAGGCTTCGATCCTGAATCTGGCCGCCATCACCATCCGCAATGCCCATGAGCGTCCTGAAGGCATGGACGTGGGCACGCTGATCATGAGTGGACTGAAGGCTGGCGACGTATTGGATGCCGTCCGTGTCGTCGTGACCCAGCGCGACCCTGCCAACAGGGTCTTCCCGCTGGTTGGCGACTATCGCACAGCCCCCGTGTCCAAGCAGGTTTTGAGGATCGTCCTGAGCTATACCGGCTATATCAATCGGACTGTGTGGCGCAAGAACTGAGTCACTCCAATACCGGGGAGCAAAAAAGCCCCGACCGTTGGCGAGCTTGTCGATGCACCTAGCTAATCCCGTTCTTTCGGAAACTTGATGGATCTGTCTTCCTGGCCCTGGTGGCTGTTTGTGTCGGCTGCCTGTCTGGCCTGGTTGCTGACTAGTGTGTTGCGTCGCTATGCCTTGGCGCGCAACGTGCTGGACGTGCCAAACGCCCGTAGCTCGCATCAGCAGCCGACTCCCCGTGGTGGTGGCATGGCCTTCGTTGCCAGTTACCTCGCGAGCGTGGGCGTGCTTTGGAGCATTGGAGGCGTTGATGGTCGCCTCGCTGCTGCGTTGATGGGCGGGGGCGCCTCCATTGCCCTAATCGGCTTTCTTGATGATCACGGGCATATTCAGGCGCGCTGGCGACTGCTCGGGCATTTTGTTGCAGCAGCTTGGATTCTGGCCTGCCTGGGCGGTGCGCCGCTCCTCGTCTTGAATGATTCCGCGGTTTCCCTGGGAGTCATGGGTTGGGTACTGGGTGCCTTTTTCCTGGTGTGGCTGTTGAATCTCTATAACTTCATGGATGGCATTGATGGTCTTGCAAGCGTCGAGGCTATCTGTGTTGCAGTGGGTGGCACGATGCTGTACCTGCTTGCAGGCCTGCCTGAGGAAGCGACGGCAAGCCTGCTGCTGGGCGCAGCCGTGGCTGGGTTCCTGGTATGGAACTTCCCACCCGCTCGCATTTTCATGGGAGACGGCGGCAGCGGCTTCCTGGGCATTGTCCTGGGCGCGTTATGCCTGCATGCAGGCTGGGATGATCCCTCCTTGCTGTGGGGTTGGATCATCTTGCTGGGCGTGTTTGTCGTCGACGCGACGGTGACGCTGCTGCGGCGGTTGCTGCGTGGTGAGCGAGTTTATGAGGCGCACCGTACGCATGCCTATCAATATGCCTCAAGGCGATGGAAAAACCACAAAATAGTGACTCTGTCGACTTTGGTCATCAATATTTGCTGGTTGTTGCCTTGGGCTGCCTCCGTTGCCCTCGGATGGCTGCCTGGCTGGCTGGGCGTCCTGGTAGCATACGCGCCCTTGGTGGCGATGGCACTCTCCTTGGGCGCGGGTAAGCCGGAACAGGCTTGATCGGCGTCTGTTCGACGCGGTTTCTTCAGTAGAATCCCGTCTTCGACATTATTCTCTCGAGTTTTCCAGGCCTTATGCAAAAGCGCGGCGTGCTGTTGGTAGTCGGGGCAGGGGGCCATGGCCGGGCAGTCGCCGAAGCGGCTAGCCTCTCGGGACAGTGGTCGAGCATCATTTTTGCTGATGATGCCTATCCTGATGCACAGCAATCAGGCGCCTGGCCTATCGTGGCAGGAACGGATGATCTCGCCAGCCTAGCTGCTCGTTGTGATGCGGCATTGGTTGCGATTGGCAATCAGGAGGCCAGGGAAGCACTTCTGGACGCCTTGGCTGACGCGGGCATTGCCCTTGTTACGGTGGTTCACCCCAAGGCTTGGGTCAGCGAGCATGCGACGCTGGGCGAGGGGTGCGCCATTATGGCAGGCGCTGTCGTGGGCGCTTGGGCCAGCGTCGGAAGAGGCGCCATCGTAAATGCGAACGTCACAGTCGACCACGACGCCATGATTGGCGAGTTCGCGCATCTCGGCGTAGGTGTGCAGTTGGCTGGTGGGGTGCGTGTTGGCGCCCGTGCCTGGTTGCAGGCTGGCGTTTGTGCAGGGTATCGAGTACAGGTGCCCGACGGCGTGACGCTGCAACCTGGTGAAAAACTGGTTGCTGGCGACAAATAAAATCAAATACTGCAGGCAATGATCATTCCGACCCGATTCCGAACCGCACTGGTATTTTTGTTCGACCTGAGCGCGATTGTCGTCGCGTGGCTGGGTGCTTTTTTCATCCGATTCAATTTCGAGTGGCCGATCGGTTGGGAAAATACCATCATGGCGGCGCTGCCCTTGCTATTGCTCGTGCAGATAGTGGCCTGCCGTTGGGCAGGCCTGTACCGAGGCATGTGGATGTTCGCCAGCCTGCCCGATCTGAAGCGAGTGCTGATCGCAGTCGTGGCATCGACCGTTGCATTGCTGGTGTTTGCGTTCCTCGAACGTAACTACAGTGCTTTGCCGCGTTCCATTCTTCTGTTGTATCCGCTGTTGCTGCTACTCATCATGGGTGGGGGCCGTGCTGCCTGGCGGATGTGGAAAGAGCACCGCCTGTATGGCAGCGGCACACGCCGGGGCACGCCCGTGGTAGTGGTCGGGGCAGGTACGGCGGGAGCGATGCTGGTGCGGGAACTGGGCCGAAGCACCGAGTGGCACGTGGTGTCGCTGCTTGATGACGATCCGGCGAAATGGGGGCTTGAGCTTTCGGGTTGTCGCGTGGAGGGTGGAACCGACAAGCTGGTGGAAGTGCTTGGCACCTGGGGCGCCAGGCACGTCATCCTCGCCATTCCCTCCGCGAAAGGTGCGGTGTTGCGCCGGATCTCGGAAACCGCCAGCAAGGCAGGCGCAGCCCTGTTCACCGTGCCGGGCTTGAGTGAGCTCATGAGTGGGCGGGTTGCCGTCAACATGATGCGTCCGGTCAAGATCGAGGACCTGCTGGGGCGGGAGTCTGTGCACATCGATAACCAGAATATCCAGACGATGCTGACTGGCAAGCAGATTCTTGTCACGGGCGCAGGGGGGTCTATCGGCAGCGAGTTGTGCCGGCAGCTGGCTCGTTTTTCGCCATCCCGATTGATTCTGGTCGAATCAAGCGAGTTGGCGCTCTACAGCATCGAGCAGTGGTTTTCCGAACATCGGCCAGAGGTGGCGATCGTCCCCCTGGCGGGAGACGTCAGGGATGACGAACGGATCAATGAGATTTTTTCGATCTGGCGTCCGAGCGTGGTGTTCCACGCGGCCGCGTACAAACACGTGCCTCTGATGGAGGTGGGGAACGCCTGGCAGGCAGTGCGCAACAATGTATTGGGTACTTTGAACGTTGCGCAAGCTGCGGCGCGCTACGAAGCCGAGCGCTTCGTGCTGATTTCCACCGACAAGGCCGTCAATCCCACCAACGTCATGGGGGCGACCAAGCGCATGGCCGAGATGATGTGCGAGGTGCTCCATTGCCAAGGGGGCAAGACGCGCTTCCAGATGGTGCGATTTGGCAACGTGCTGGGCAGTACCGGGAGCGTCATTCCCAAGTTCCATGCACAGATTGCACGGGGGGGGCCGGTCACCGTCACGCATCCGGATATCACCCGCTACTTCATGTCGATTCCCGAGGCTGCGCAACTTGTCCTGCAGGCTGCCGCCATGGGCAAAGGCGGAGAAGTCTTCGTGATGGACATGGGCGAGCCGGTGCGCATCGCGGATCTGGCGCGCAATATGATTCGCCTGTCTGGTTTTTCCGAGGACGAAATCCATATCGAATACTCCGGCCTGCGGCCGGGCGAGAAGCTCTATGAGGAGCTGCTGGCGGATTCGGAGCAGACCTTGGAAACACCGCACGCCAAGTTGCGGATCGCGCGATCGCGACCCGTTCCTGAAGGATTCTTCGAGGCAAACCAGCAGTGGCTGGCGCAGCGCAGCAGCGTGAGCGACGAGGATGTCAGGGCCCACCTGCAACGATGGATGCCAGAATACCTGCCGTACAAGTCCTGGCAATAAAAACAAACCCCCGTATGCTGGATAAGTTCCGGCTTACGGGGGCATTGGGACGATCAAGGTGTGGTGTCAGCGGCGCTGGAGGCTGGCGCGCAGTATCACGAAACCGCTACCCAGCAAGAGACCCAGAATGGCGCTGACTGCCAAGATCAGCGCTTTTTGCGGGCGTATGGGCGTGACTGCAATTTCCGCCTCTCGGTCGACAATGGCGGGGGAGAGTTGGGCGGGGTCCAGATTGATGCCGCTCAGCAGCGCCTCGACGCGCAGGCGTTCGCGCAGTTCAGGGATATAGGGGTCGTCATCCTTGCGCTGCTGCAGGCCCTTCAGCTCCGCGCGTAGTGCCTTGGCGCCACGCAGGTACATGGTCTCATCTTTGTAGTCGATGATCAGGTTGCCGGAGGAGGATGAATCCTGCAGCCCAACGGACTCAGCAATTCTCAAGGCATCTTCAACGCGCTGAATTTGATTGGTGCGAGCCTCGGCTGCAATCTTGCGCAGTGCTGCGAGCTGTTCCCGATTGCCTTGCCGCCGTACTGTGACAAGGGCACTCACGTCGGCCATCAACTCCTCTCGAGCCGCCACGATTGCCGCCTGAACATATCCATTGGCCCAACTGCTGATCACTGTCGGATCCTCGCCTTCCAATGTCAGCCAGGCGGCGTCACCCGTGCGGGTGGGCAGCCCGATTTTGAGTTCCTTTTCGAGTCGATTCCACAACAGCTCACGTTCGCTTTCTGATGCGTTGGCATTCTTTGCTGGCAGATACGTATTGGCGAAGAATTCCTGGCGCAACATATCGGAATTCAAGTGCCGCAGAAAAATGCGGTTGGCTTCTTGGGCAGATAAGAGAGTAGTGGTAGGCTTTTCCCCCCTGTTGTTGCCAAGCGTATCTTCCACCAACTGCAGCGCCATGTTGTATTGGGCGAGGCCACTGGCCGTCGGTGGCAGCAAGATGGTTGAGGTCTGGTAGACCGGGGCACTGAAGAAAGCGTAGATCGCCGAGACGAGCAGCAGTGCGAGAGTAGTGGCCGCTATGATGGCTCGACCTCGCCACAGCAAACAGGCCACTTCGCGGAGGTCGAGTTCCTGGCGGGAGCTTGAAGAGCTGGAGTGATTATCCAAAAGCAGGGCTCCGATAAAAAGAGGGGGAGGGCAGATTTGCCTGGATTCTGGCAAATCCCGCAATTCTAGCGCAAGCGATCCTCTCGAATCGCTACGTATCGTCGCGGGGCGATGAATGAGGTAACCAGGTTCAAGTTGGCGCTGCGCTCTAATTTCCGTTAATATGCTCGCTTCTTCTTTTAGATCTCATCAAGTGTGGTCTGTGTTCGGCTCCTCGTAAGAGAGTGTGTACATGGCCCCGTCTTTGGATGCCCAAAAATTGGCAGCATCCGTCAAGCAGTGTCGGTTTGTATTGGCGGCCTGGCCCGTCTTCCGCACAACCCCTTTTAGCTAAATGGCGCTTTTCGCCAGCCTGGCATCCAGGTTGTCGGAGACGCCGTGACCCAAAGGAGGCGAATGCCCATGAGTACCAAGCAACTGCCCAGCGCGCGCACGGATGTGTCCCGTCGCGCCGTCATGCCCTTTTCCCGCCGCTTGCGTCACGCCGCCCTGGCTGGCGCCGTCGCGGCCGCCCTCGGTGGCGTATCGGGCGTGGCCCAGGCTGCGGAAACCCCGCAGTGCGAACTCAAGCGTCCCGTCAATTTCGGCGGCATGAACTGGGAGTCCAACCTGATCCTGGTCGAGGTGCAACGCACCATCCTGGAGAAGGGCTATGGCTGCAAGTCGGAAGTCCTGCCCACCGAGACCCTGCCGGCCCTGGCCGCGCTGGAGCGCGGTGACCTCGACATCAACAGCGAGATCTGGCTGAACAGCGTCGCCGAACCGTGGGCCCAGGCCGAGAAGCGCGGCAAGGTCAAGCGCGTCGGCGAACTCTTCATGGGCGGCGAAGGCTGGTTCATTCCCCGCTATACCGCCGAGCGTTTCCCCGAGCTGAAGTCGGCGGCCGACCTGCCGAAGTTCAAGGACGAGTTCACCGACCCCGAAGAGCCCAACAAGGGCCGCTTCTATGGCTGCCCGGCAGGCTGGGGCTGCGAGGTGGTGTCCACCAACCTGTACAAGGCGCTCAAGCTCGAGGACTCCTACACGCTGTATTCGCTCGCCCGGCACGGGCGCCGCGCAGAAGGCCGCGCTGACGTCCGCGTACAAGCGCAAGCAGAACGTGGTCTTCTACTACTGGTACCCGACCCCGCTGGTGGGCGCGATGGACCTGGTCAAGCTGGACCTGCCGGCCTATGACGCCGCCAAGCACGAGTGCCTGACCGACCCCAAGTGCTCGGATCCGCAACCCAGCGCCTATCCCGAAAACCCTGTCTTCACGGCCTTGAACGCCGACTTCATGAAGCAGGCGCCCAAGCTCACCGAGTTCTTCTCCAAGATCAAGCTTGAACAGGCCGACCTGGACGAGACCTTGGCCAACATGGAAGAAACGGGTGACGACGCGGCCGAGATGGCCCAGTGGTTCCTGAAGAACAAATCCGCGGCCTGGACCCAGTGGGTCCCCAAGGACGTCGCCGAGCGCGTGCAAGCCTCTCTCTGAGCCTAGCCTGAGCCTGTAGCCGGGTCCGCCCGGCGGCCAGGCGAGGGCCCGGGAGGCGGTGCTGATGTGCCTCCCGGGCGCCTGGCCGCCCGACGGACCTCCCGGTGTCTGTTCGCAGGCGCGGAAATTCCGCGCCTGCGAACAGACATCTCTAGCCGGAGATCCTGTTCATGTTTCCCGAAGTCATTCCCGCGCGCGACGTACGGCGCGCGATCGACGGTTTCGTCGATCATCTCGTCACAAACTACGCCGAGACGCTCGAAACGCTCTCGCGTCCCATCCTCAACATGCTGGTCTGGCTGGAGCAACTGCTGCGCGGCGCGCCCTGGTGGTCGGTCGTGCTGGTCGTGGTCGTGGTGGCCTGGCTCGTGAGCCGGCGCGTGATCTTCAGCGTGGCCATGGGCGGCCTGCTGTGTGCATTGGGCCTGCTGGGCCTGTGGGATGCCGGCATGCAGACGCTGTCGCTCATGCTCATGGCGGCGGGCTTGTCCGTGGTCATCGGCATTCCGATAGGCATCCTGATGGCGCGTGTCGACTGGCTGCGCTCGGTGCTGCTGCCGGTGCTCGACGTGATGCAGACGATGCCCAGCTTCGTCTACCTGATTCCCGTGGTGATGCTGTTCGGCCTGGGCAAGATCCCGGCGCTGATCGCAACCGTGATCTATGCCGTGCCGCCGCTCATCCGCCTGACCGACCTGGGCATCCGGCTGGTCGATCGTGAAGTGCTCGAAGCTTCCCGCGCCTTTGGCGCGAACTCGCGCCAGCAGCTCTTCGGCGTGCAATTGCCGCTGGCCCTGCCCAACATCATGGCCGGCCTGAACCAGACCACCATGATGGCGCTGTCGATGGTGGTGATCGCCTCGATGATCGGCGCGCGCGGCCTGGGCTATGAGGTGCTCCTGGGCATCAACCGCCTGGAGGTGGGCCGCGGCGTGGTGGCGGGCCTGGGCATCGTCGTGCTGGCGGTGCTGTTCGACCGCATCACGCAATCCTATGGGCAACGCATGCGCAAGGGAGGCACGCGATGAGCAAGATCGAAGTCAAGAACATCTACAAGATTTTCGGCGCGCACCCGAAGAAGTGGCTGGAAGCCGCCCAGCAGGGCATCGGCAAGGACGAGCTGCTGGCACGCAGCGGCCACACGCTGGGCCTGCGCGACATCAGCCTGTCCATCGAGGAAGGCAGCATCTACGTCATCATGGGCCTGTCCGGCTCGGGCAAGTCGACGCTGATCCGCCATTTCAACCGCCTCATCGAGCCGAGTGCCGGCCAGATCCTGGTCGACGGCGTCGATGTCGTCACGCTGGGCAAGCGCGAGCTGGAGGCTTTCCGCCAGCGCAAGATGAGCATGGTGTTCCAGCGCTTTGGCCTCATGCCGCATCGCACGGTGCTGGAGAACGCGGCCTATGGCCTGGCGATCCAGGGCGTGGGCAAGGAGGAGCGCGAACAGCGCGCGCGCCAGTGGCTGGACCAGGTGGGGCTGTCGGGTTTCGAGAAGCAGTATCCGCACCAGTTGTCCGGCGGCATGCAGCAGCGCGTGGGCCTGGCCCGGGCGCTGGCCACCGATGCCGAGATCCTGCTGATGGACGAAGCCTTCTCGGCGCTGGATCCGCTGATCCGCCGCGAAATGCAGGATCACCTGCTGCAATTGCAGGCCAAGCTGAACAAGACGATCGTCTTCATCACGCATGACCTGGACGAGGCCTTGCGCCTGGGCAACCGGATCGCCATCCTGAAGGACGGCGAACTGGTCCAGGAGGGCACGCCCGAGGACATCCTGCTGAATCCGGCCAATGATTATGTCCAGGCCTTCCTGCAGGACGTGAACCGGGGCAAGGTGCTGAACGCGACGCACGCCGTCAACCCGCCCCGGCTGACGCTGACCATGCGTTCGCGTCCGGCGCATGCGCTGGAGCGCATGCAGGCCCTGCGCTACGAATACGCGCCGGTGCTGGATGGCAAGCGCCTGGCCGGCATGCTGACCGTGGATGCCGCCCGCCAGGCGGTGGGCAGCGGCGACCGGGACGTGTCGGGCTACATCGACGAGATTTCGTCGGTGCCCGCCGCCACGGGGCTCGATGAAATCCTGGCGCGCCTGCTGCACAGCGACCAGCCGCTGGCGGTGACGGGCGAGAACGACGAGTTCATCGGCATGCTGTCGCGCCGCAAGGTGGTGGAACTGGTGACGCCGCCGGCGGTCGAGCCCTCGGCCGACAGTGCGGCGGGCCAGAGCGGTCCGGCCGCCGCCGAACCTGCAAGCGTCGCATTCGCAGAGCCGCCGGCAAAAGCGTCATGAGTTGAGGGCGTGGCTTCCGGCCAGCGCCGAGGCCAAACGCTTCCGGCAACGCAAAGGCCCCCGTCGCGGGACGGGGGCCTTGTCGTTTGGGCGGCCTCAGGCGTGCAGCGCGTCGCGCGCCTGCGCGGCCAGTTCGAAGGAGCGCATGCGCGAGGCGTGGTCGTAGATCTGCGCGGTGATCATCAGCTCGTCGACGCCGGTGCGTTCGATGAATGCCCGCAATCCTTCGCGCACGGCATCGGGGCCGCCCACGACGGCACAGGCCAGCGACTGCTGCACGCTGGCCTTCTCATGCGGCGCCCACAGTTCCTCGATGTCCGGCACGGGCGGCGGCAACTGGCCGCGCCGGTTGCGGCGCATGTTCAGGAATTGCTGCTGCAGCGAGGTGAAGAGCACGGCGGCCTCGCTGTCGGTGGGGGCGGCGATGACGTTCACGCCCGCCATGACGTGCGGCTTCTGCAGCGCGGCAGAGGGGCGGAAGTGCTGGCGATAGATGTTGATGGCGGGCAGCAATTGGTCGGGTGCGAAGTGCGAGGCGAACGCATACGGCAGGCCCAGATGCGCGGCCAGCTGGGCGCCGAAGAGGCTGGAACCCAGGATCCAGATGGGCACGTTCAGTCCCATGCCCGGCACGGCCTTGACGGCGGGCGCGGGGTCGACGGGCTGGAAGTAGTGCTGCAGTTCGATCACGTCCTGCGGGAAATCGTCCGACGTTTCCATGCGTTCGCGGCGCAGGGCGCGCGCGGTGAGCTGGTCCGTGCCCGGCGCACGGCCCAGGCCCAGGTCGATGCGGCCCGGATACAGCGATTCCAGCGTGCCGAACTGCTCGGCGATGACCAGCGGTGAATGGTTGGGCAGCATGATGCCACCCGCGCCCACGCGGATGCTGCGGGTGGCGCCGGCCACGTGGCCGATGACCACGGCCGTGGCGGCGCTGGCGATGCCGGTCATGTTGTGGTGCTCGGCCAGCCAGTAACGCTGGTAGCCCAGTGCTTCCGCCTGGCGTGCCAGATCCACGGTGTTGCGAAAGGCGGTGGCGGCATCGCTGCCCAGCACGATGGGAGACAGGTCGAGGACGGAAAACGCGACGTTCGGCATGGCGGGTCCATTTCGGAGTGTTCGTTCTGAAATTATAGGCAGGCCTGATGCCCGTCATCCGGAACGACCCCGCGTGCCGCTGGGGTATACGCTGGTTGGGTATCATGGCTGCATCGTGTGGCGGGCCGGAAATGGCGCCGGCACACCGAAGATGCCGCGCTGCCTGCGCGGCCTTGCCACCAGACAGGAGACAGCCGTGAAAGACGTGGTCATCGTAAGCGCCGCCCGCACCGCCGTGGGCGATTTCGGCGGCGCGCTCAAGGACGTGGCGCCTTGCGACCTGGGCGCCACCGTCATCCAGGCGGTGCTGGCGCGCGCGGGCGTGGGCGGCGCGGAAGTGGGTCACGTGGCGGTGGGCCACGTCATCAATACCGAACCGCGCGACATGTACCTGTCGCGGGTGGCGGCGTTGAATGCCGGGGTGTCGCAGGAAACGCCCGCCTTCAACGTGAACCGGCTGTGCGGCTCGGGCCTGCAGGCCATCGTGTCGGCGGCGCAGACGATCCTGCTCGGCGATGCCGAGGTGGCCGTGGCCGCCGGCGCGGAAAGCATGAGCCGCGCGCCGTACATCGTGCCGACGCAGCGCTGGGGCGCGCGCATGGGCGATGCCGCCATGCTTGACATGATGACGGGCGCCTTGTCGGACCCCTTCGATCGGGTGCACATGGGCGTGACGGCGGAGAACGTCGCGGCGCGCTACCAGGTCTCGCGCGATGACCAGGATGCCCTGGCGGTCGAGTCGCATCGCCGGGCCGCCGCCGCCATCGATGCCGGCCATTTCAAGGACCAGATCGTGCCCGTCACGATCAAGAGCCGCAAGGGCGACGTCGTGTTCGATACCGACGAGCACGTGCGCCGCGACATCAGCGCGCAGGGCCTGGCCGGCCTGCGGCCGGTGTTCCAGAAGGAGAACGGCACGGTCACCGCCGGCAATGCCTCGGGCCTGAACGATGGTGCCGCGGCGGTGCTGCTCATGACCCGCGCACAAGCCGAGCGGCGTGGCCTGAAGCCGCTGGCGCGCCTCGTTTCCTATGCCCACGCGGGCGTGGATCCGAAATACATGGGCATCGGCCCGGTGCCTGCCACGCGCGCCGCCCTGGCGCGCGCCGGGCTCACGGTCGACCAGCTCGACGTGGTCGAGGCCAACGAGGCCTTTGCCGCGCAGGCCTGCGCCGTCACCCGCGAGCTCACGCTGGATCCCACGCGCGTCAATCCCAACGGCAGCGGCATCGCGCTGGGCCATCCCATCGGCGCCACCGGCGCCATCATCACGGTCAAGGCCCTGTACGAGCTGCAGCGCGTCGGCGGGCGCTACGCGCTGGTCACCATGTGCATAGGCGGGGGGCAGGGCATTGCCGCGGTCTTCGAGCGAGTCTGAGATGTCGACGAAAGGACGCGCGGCACAAGCGCGCGAGCATGACGAGGTGACGCTGTCCGAAGGCGATGGCATCCGTTACCTGCATTTCGCCACCGAGTGGGTGCAGGGCGCGATGCGCATCGCCAAGCCCGACGAGCTGGTGCTGGAGTACACGCGCCAGATGATGGCCTGGCTGCTCTTTCTCGAGCCGCCGCGCGAGGCCAGCATCGGGCAACTGGGCCTGGGGGCGGGCGCCCTCACGCGCTTCTGCCTCAAGCACACCGCCAGCCCGCTGGCCGTGGTGGAGTGGAATCCGCAGGTCACCATGGCCTGCCATCTGTTCTTCAAGCTGCCCGCGCCCTTGCGGCTGGTCATCGACCACGGCGATGCGGCGGAGTGGGTGGCCGATCCGGCCCGCTACGGGCACTGTCCGGTGCTCATGGTCGATCTCTATGACGCCCAGGCACAGGGACCCGTGCGTGACTCGGTCGAGTTCTATGCCAATTGCCGCCGCGTGCTGGGCGACGTGGGCGTCATGACCGTGAACCTGTTCGGCAGGCACGAGAGCTTTCCGCACAACATCGCCAACCTGCGCGAGGCCTTCGACGGCCGGGTGGCCTTGCTGCCGCAGATCGACGCGGGCAACCAGATCGTGCTCGCCTTCTCGGGACCACAGCTGGAGGTGGAGGCCGCCACGCTGCTGGCGCGCGCCGAGGACGTCGAGGCGCGCTATGGCTTGCCGGCCAGGCGCTGGGCGCGTGCGCTCATCGGGGGCAAGCGCGGGGAACCACTTCGGTTCTAGGCCCGGTGGCGTCACCCGGAAAATACTTCAAGGGAAGGGTAATTCCGTAGCTGGCAGGCGGCTGAAAGCCTTGCGGCCAGCTGGCGCGCTCACCATAATCCCTGGACAGTGGGACGGAAGACGGGCCGTGGCCTGGAATTCGTCCGGAGACTATCCGAATCCGGGAGACACCCGTCGAACGCCTGCGCCGGGCGGCCGGCGCGGCGCAGGCCCGTCAGCCAGGGAGACCTTCATGAGTCAGGCGCAACAGGCAGGGCAGGTCCTGCTTGAAACCAGGGCCCATATCGCATGGGTGACCTTGAGCCACCCGGGCAAGCTCAACGCCCTCAGCGCCGGGATGTGGCGCCAGATCCAGGACATCTTCACGACGCTGTCGCAGGACACGGACCTGCGGGCCGTGGTGCTGCGCGGCGAGGGCGGCAACTTCGCCGCCGGCGCCGACATCAGCGAGTTCCCGCGCCTGCGCGCCGATTTCGAAGGCGTCTTCAACTATCACACGCGCATCATCGCGCCGGCCCTGCGTGCCGTGGCCGAGTGCCCGCACCCGGTGCTGGCGCAGATCGAGGGCGTGTGCGTGGGCGGCGGCCTGGAGGTGGCCAGCCAGTGCGACCTGCGCATCGCGGGCGCCTCGGCGCGCTTCGGCGTGCCCATCAGCCGCCTGGGCTTCTCGATGGCGCCGCACGAAATGCGCGGCCTGCTTGCCTTGGCAGGCCGCTCCGTGACGCTGGAGATCCTGTACGAAGGCCGGATCTTCGAGGCCGCGGAAGCGAAGGACAAAGGCCTGTTGAACCGCGTGGTGCCTGATGAACAGGTGCACGAGGAAGTGGCTCGCAGCCTTGCCCGCATCACGCGGGGCGCGCCGCTGGCCGCGCGTTTGAACAAACAGACGGCGCGCCTGCTGTCGCCCGAGCCGCCGGCCTTGTCCGAAGCGGAGTTGCGGGCGGCGTTCGCGTACGCCGACAGCCGTGACCACCAGGAAGGGGTACGCGCGTTTCTTGCAGGCGAGGAGCCTGTTTTCAAGGGAGTGTGAGTTGGGCAGCAACGAGAACCTGTACGCCGTCCTGGAGCGCGGCTTTCCAAAAGACCGCAGCAGCGTGGCCATCGAGACGCCGACGCTGCGCTACACCTGGGACGACATCGACCGCGCCAGCGCCTGCCTGGCGAATTTCCTGGCCGCGCTGGACCTGCCGCCCGGTGCGCGCGTGGCGGTGCAGGTCGAAAAATCGCCGGAAGCGCTGTTGCTGTACCTGGCGACCTTGCGTGCGGGCCTGGTGTATCTGCCGCTGAACACGGCCTATCGCGAAGCCGAGGTCGCTTATTTCCTGGAGAACGCGGCGCCAGGCCTGGTGGTCTGCGCCAGCAAGAACCTGGATTGGGTCAGCGAAGCCGCGCGCCGCGCCGGCACGCGTTATGTGCACACGCTGGACGACGACCGGACGGGCAGCCTGCTGGAGGCGGCGGGATCGTTGCCGCAGACCTTCCATACGGTGCCGCGCCGCCCTGAAGACCTGGCCGCCATCCTGTACACCTCGGGCACCACGGGCCGCAGCAAGGGCGCCATGCTGAGCCACGGCAATCTTTCGTCCAACGCCCGCGTGCTGCACGAATACTGGGGCTGGTCGCAGGACGATGTGCTGCTGCACATGCTGCCCATTTTCCACGTGCATGGCCTGTTCGTCGCCTCGCACGGCGCGCTGCTGGCCGGTGCGAAGATGCTCTGGGCACCGAGGCTGGATGCCGACCTGGCCTTGCAGTGGCTGCCGCGCGCCACGGTGATGATGGGCGTGCCCACCTACTACGTGCGCCTGCTGTCCGACCCGCGCTTCGGCCGCGAGCATTGCGCCAACATGCGGCTGTTCATCTCGGGCTCGGCGCCGCTGCTGCGCGAGACCTTCGACGATTTCCGCGCGCGCAGCGGCCACACGATCCTGGAACGCTACGGCATGAGCGAGACCATCATGCTGACCTCCAATCCCTATCGGCCCGAGTCGGCCCGCCTGGGCGGCACCGTGGGCAAGCCCTTGCCCGGTGTGTCCTTGCGCATCACCGATGACCAGGACCAGCCGCTGGGGCCCGACGCCATCGGCCACGTGCAGGTCAAGGGCGATGGCGTGTTCTCGGGCTATTGGTGCATGCCCGAGAAGAACCGCGAGGAATTCACGCTGGATGGCTGGTTCCGCACGGGCGACATGGGGCGCTGGGGCGGCGAGGCGGGCGGGGCGGTGGTGCCCGAGGATTACCTCTCCATCGTCGGGCGCAACAAGGACCTCATCATCTCGGGCGGCTACAACGTCTATCCCAAGGAGATCGAGGGCGTGCTGGATGACCTGCCGGGCGTGGACGAGTCCGCGGTGATCGGCGTCCCGCATCCCGATTTCGGCGAGGCCGTGGTGGCCGTCGTCGTGGCCAAGCCCGGCGCCGCCCTGGATGCGCAGGCGCTGGCCGATACCCTGCGCGGGCGCATCGCGAATTTCAAGGTGCCCAAGCAGATCCACCTGGTGGAGACCTTGCCGCGCAATGCCATGGGCAAGGTCCAGAAGAACGTCCTGCGGGACACCTACCGGTAGACAGGCCGGCAGGATCCCGTCCCATCTTCACCCGACAAGGAGGACACGCGACACGATGGCGCGCTGGATCAGCGGCGCGAGCAGGAACGATGCAGCACTGAAGTGGATTTCCTAGAACAAAGATGCCCCGGTGGTGCCGGGCCATGCTGACACTGCCCGGCGAGGCAGGCGGCCAGCCCGAGGACCCCGATGGCCAGAACATCACCCTCGAGGAGACAACGATGAAGACAGGAATCTTGACTGCAGCGATCGCCTTGTCAGGCATGGTGGGGGGCATCGCGCCCGCCGCCGCGGCCTGGCCGGAGCGCCCCATCACCATCATCGTGCCCTTTCCGGCAGGCGGCGGCACGGATACCTATGCGCGGCCCCTGGCGCAGCAGCTCACGGCTCAGCTGGGGCAGGCCGTCGTGGTCGACAACAAGGGCGGCGCGGGCGGCACCGTGGGCGCCTCCGTGGCCGCGAAGGCCCAGCCCGACGGCTATACCTTCTTCATGGGCGGGGCGCACCACGCGGTGGCGCCGGCGCTCTACAAGAACCTGACCTATGACATCAAGAAGAGCTTCGTGCCGGTGGCGCTGCTGGCCGAGCCGCCGCAGGTGATCGTCGTCAACGAGAAGAAGCTGCCGGTGAAGACGCTGAAGGAACTGGTCGATTACGCGAAGGCCAATCCGGGCAAGATCAACTACGGCTCGGCGGGCAAGGGCAGCACCCACCACCTGGCGGGAGAGCTCTTCCTCATCCAGAGCAAGGTCGAGATGGTGGATGTGCCCTTCCAGGGGGCGGGGCCGATGCTGACGGCGCTCATCGGCGGACAGGTCGACATGGCCTACGACGGGCTGGGTTCCTCCGCGGGACACATCCGCGCAGGTTCCATCAAGCCGCTCGCCGTGGCATCCAAGACCCGTTCGCCGACGCTGCCCGACGTGCCGACCGCGGCCGAGGCAGGCTATCCGGATTACGTGGTGTCGACCTGGTATGCGATGTGGGCGCCTGCCGGCACGCCGCCAGCCGTGGTGGAAAAGATGTCGGCCGAACTCGTCAAGGCGCTCAATAGCGACAAGGTGAAGGAAATCTGGAAGAGCAACGGTTCCGAGACCCCGAACATGACGGGCGCCGCTTTCGGTTCCTTCGTCGACAGCGAGATCCAGCGCTGGGCCAAGGTGGTCAGCGATTCCGGCGTCAAGCTGGACTGAACCCGCCTCATGAAGCACGGCCGCCCGGTGCCCGCCCGGGCGGTCCTTGCGGCCATATCCGGCTCAGGGTTTACCCCCGTTAATCCCTGATTAATTTCATCCGGGCATCATTGCGTCTTTCGTTCCGCCGCCGTGCCAGGCTTCGCTGCCTGCGCGGCGCATTCGGTGCTGGTCGGCAACCTTGTCGCATGGCAAGGGTGTTTCAGGTGTAAACCTTTGGTGGAACAGGTTTTTCGCCGATTTTGCGCTGGACGTCATCTATACTCTTCCGGGTTTTCCCCATGCCGATTTCCCTGGCGTCTCGTCCCGACGTTTCCCAGTCACTGCACGGCGCTTCGCGTCCTGATCAGAGAGTCTCCATGCGCTTCCTTTCTTCGTTCACACCGAGAACCACCACCCTTGCTCTGGCACTCGCCGCGTCCCTGGCGCTGGCTGGTTGCAAGGAGCAGCCGCAGATGAACCCGGGCATGCCCGAGGTCAGCGTGGTGACGGTGCAGCCCCAACGCGCGCCCGTGGTGACCGAGCTTCCGGGCCGCATCGACGCCGTGCGCAATGCCGAGGTCCGCGCACGCGTGACCGGCATCGTGCAGAAGATCGAATTCGAGCAGGGCGGCGACGTCAAGAAGGGCCAGCGTCTTTTCAAGATCGATCCGGCGCCCATGAAGGCCGCCTATGACCAGGCTGCCGCGCAGTTGAAGCAGGCGCAGGCCGATCTGTACACGGCGCGCCAACTGGCCAATCGCTACGAGCCGCTGGTCAAGGCCAACGCCGTCAGCAAGCAGGAATACGACAACGCCGTGGGGTCCGCCCGCCAGGCCGATGCCGCCGTCGCCGCCGCGCGCGCCGCGCTGGACAACGCCAAGATCAACCTGAACTACACCGACGTCGATTCGCCCATCGATGGCCGCATCGGCAAGCCGCTGGTGACCGAAGGCGCGCTGGTCGAGGCTGGCACCGCCACGCAGATGGCGCTGGTGCAGCAACTGAACCCGGTCTATGTCGACTTCAACCAGTCCACCGCCGACCTCGCGCAACTGCGCCGCGCGTTCGCCGAGGGCCAGTTGCAGAAGATCGGCGCGGATGCCGCGCGCGTGACGGTGGTGCTGGACGACGGCACCGAGTACGCGCATCCGGGCAAGCTGCTTTTCACCGGCATGTCGGTGGACCCTGGCACCGGCCAGGTCAATGTGCGTGCCGAGGTCGAGAACCCCGACGACATCCTGCTGCCGGGCATGTTCGTGCGCGTGCGCTTCGAGCAGGGCGTGAACGAGAAAGCGTTGCTGGTGCCGCAACAGGCGCTGCAGCGCACGCCTGACGGCCGCCAGAGCCTGATGGTGCTGCGTGAAGGCAAGGTGGCGCAGATTTCGGTGGTGACGGGTCCCGTCGTGGGCGCGCGCACCATCATCTCGCAGGGGCTGAATCCTGGCGACCAGGTCGTCGTGGAGGGTTTCCAGAAGATCCGTCCCGGCGCGCCTGCCAAGCCCACCGAATGGCAGCCGAAAGGCGAGCAGCAGCAAGGCCAGCAACCCGGTCAGCAACCCGGCCAGGCGCCCGGCGCACAGCCGAGCCAGGCCGAGCAGCCGCCCAAGCAGTCGTCGTAAGCCTTGGGGGCGGATCGCCCCCGGGTTTCGTGAGCCTCTCTATCCGAGTCCGCCCTCATGCCGCAATTTTTCATCGATAGACCAATCTTTGCCTGGGTGGTCGCCCTGTTCATCACGCTGGCTGGCCTGCTGGCGATACCGAACATGCCGGTCGCCCAGTATCCCGACGTGGCGCCGCCCGCGATCCAGATCACGGCCACCTATCCGGGCGCGTCCGCCGAGGACGTGGCCGAGCAGGTCACCAGCATCATCGAGAACGAGCTGAACGGCGCCAAGGGCCTGCTGTACTACGAATCGGTCAGCGATTCGAACGGCCAGGCGCAGATCACCGTGACCTTCCGTCCCGGCACCGATCCCGACATGGCGCAGGTCGACGTGCAGAACCGCGTGTCGAACATCTCCGCGCAACTGCCTACCGCGGTCACCCAGCAGGGCCTGACTTTCGAGCAGACCAGCGCGGGCTTCCTGATGATCGGGGCGGTGTCGTCGGTCGATGGGTCCATGGACCAGATCGCGCTGGCCGACTACATCACCCGCAACATCAAGAACCCGGTGTCGCGGGTGCCCGGCGTGGGCCGGTTCCAGCTGTTCGCCGCGCCGCGTGCGATGCGCATCTGGGTCGATCCGAACAAGCTGGTGGCCTACAACCTCAGCATGGCCGACGTGAACCAGGCCATCTCGCAGCAGAACGCCCAGATTCCGGCTGGCCAACTGGGCGCGCCGCCCAACCTGGACGCCACTCGCACGACTGCCACGGTCATGGTCAACGGTCAGCTGAGTTCCGTCGACGCCTTCGGCGCCGTGGTGCTGCGCGCCAACCAGGATGGCTCGATGGTGCGGCTACGCGATGTCGCGCGTGTCGAGGTCGGCGCCGACAACTACCAGTTCGGCGCACGCCTGAACGGCCAGCCGACCGCGGCGTTCGCCATCGTGCTGGCGCCCAACGCGAACGCACTGGCCACGGCGCAGGGGGTGCGAGACCAGATGGAGGAGCTGTCCGCGTTCTTCCCGGGCGGCGTCGAGTACAGCATTCCCTATGACACCGCGCCTTATGTGCAGGTGTCCATCGAGCAGGTGCTCCACACGCTGGCAGAGGCCATGGTGCTGGTGTTCCTGGTGATGTACCTGTTCCTGCAGAACGTGCGCTACACGATCATTCCCACGCTGGTGGTGCCGGTGGCGCTGCTGGGCGCCCTGGGGGTCATGCTGGCGCTGGGCTTCTCCATCAACGTGCTGACCATGTTCGCCATGGTGCTGGCCATCGGGATCCTGGTGGACGACGCCATCGTGGTGGTGGAGAACGTCGAGCGGATCATGGTGGAGGACGGCCTGTCGCCGCGCGAAGCCACGGCCAAGGCCATGCCGCAGATCAGCGGCGCCATCGTCGGCATCACGCTGGTGCTGACCTCGGTATTCCTGCCGCTGGCCTTCATGAGCGGCTCGGTGGGCGTGATCTATCGGCAGTTCTCGGTGGCGATGGCCGTGTCCATCATGTTCTCCGGCTTCCTGGCGCTGACGTTCACGCCCGCGCTGTGCGTGACGCTGCTCAAGGCCATCCCGAAGGGGCACCATGAGCAGAAGAAGGGTTTCTTCGGCTGGTTCAACCGCAAGTTCGAGGCGGGCACGAATCGCTACCAGAACGTGGTGTCGCGTCTCGTGCACCGGTCCGGCCGCATGATGATCATCTATCTGATCCTGGTGATCGCGTTGGGCTGGCTGTATTTCCGCCTGCCCACCTCGTTCCTGCCGGAGGAGGACCAGGGCTACACCATCACCAACATCGAATTGCCGTCGGGCTCGTCGGCGAACCGCACGATGGAGGTGATCGAGGGTGTCGAGAAGTACTTCATGGACCTTCCGACCACCGAGAACGTGATCTCGGTGCGGGGTTTCAGCTTCAACGGCAGCGGCCTGAACGCTGCGCTGATCTTCGCGCCGATGAAGGATTTCTCCGAGCGCAAGGGCGAGGGTGGTTCGGCGCAGGCCGTCTCCTTCGGCGCCATGCAGAAGCTGCTGATGGGCACCCGCGACGCCATGGTGATCACGGTGATCCCGCCCGCCATCTCGTCGCTGGGCAACGCATCGGGCTTCGACTTCCGCCTGCAGGATCGGGGCGGCGCGGGCGCCGAGGCGCTGGCGCAGGCAACGGCCGACCTGATGGGCCTGGCGATGCAGAGCGAAGTGCTGGGCGACATCCGCATCACGGGCCTGGGACCGGGCCAGCAACTGAGTCTGACGATCGACCGCGAGAAGGCTGCCGCGCTGGGCGTGGACTTCAACGAGGCCGCCACGCTGCTGTCGACCTCGGTGGGCTCGGCCTTCCTGGGCAAGTTCCCCAACCTGGGGTGGATGCAGAACGTCTGGGTGCAGGCCGACGCGGCGTACCGCATGGACTTGAAGGACGTACTGCGCCTGAACGCCCGCAACGCGCAGGGCAACATGGTTCCCCTGTCGTCCTTCGTCAGCTACGAGTGGGGCGAGGGTCCGTCGCAGGTGGTGCGCTACAACAGCTATCCCTCCATGCGCCTGGAAGGCGGTGCCGCGCCGGGTTATTCCTCGGGGGCCGCCATGGCCGAGATGGAACGCCTGATGCAGCAGATGCCCCCGGGCTTCGGCTACGAGTGGAACGGCCTGTCCTACCAGGAAAAGCAGGCGGGCGACCAGGCGCTGATCCTGATGGGGCTGGCGATGCTGGTGGTGTTCATGGTGCTGGCCGCGCTGTATGAGAGCTGGGCCATCCCGCTGTCGGTGATGCTGGTGGTGCCGCTGGGTATGCTGGGCGCCGTGGGCTTGGTGACCCTCACGGGCATGAGCAACGACGTGTACTTCCAGGTGGGGATGGTGACCGTGATCGGCCTGGCGGCCAAGAACGCGATCCTGATCATCGAGTTCGCGAAGGATGCCTATGCGCGTGGCGCCGGTCTGTATGAATCCGCCATCGAGGCAGCGCGCCTGCGCCTGCGTCCCATCCTGATGACGTCACTGGCGTTCATCCTGGGCGTGGTGCCGCTGGTCATGGCCAGCGGCGCGGGTGCCGCCAGCCAGAACGCGGTGGGGGTGGGCGTGATTGGCGGGATGCTGGCCGCCACGCCGTTTTCGGTTATCTTTGTGCCGGTGTTTTTCGTCGCGGTGCTGGGTCTCTTCAAGACCAAGCCCCGACTGCTGGGCGCCGAGGCCAAGGCCCACGCGCAGGAGCAGGCAGAGAAGCAACGCTTGGAAGCAGCCCAGCAAGGCGGCGACCAGAAGAATCATCCTGATCATGAGGGCAAGGCATGAAAAGCCTGACCATTTCCCGACTCTGGGTGTCCGTGGTGGCGGCAGCGGCGCTGGCCGGCTGCTCGCTGGCGCCTGACTACAAGCGCCCCGATGCGCCCGTGGCAGCCAACTGGCCCGACCAGCCCCTGCTGGACGAGAATGCAGCCAGCGGCAAGACCGGCACGCAGGCCGCCACGGCGGTGGCGCCCGAGCAGGGCATCCCGGCTGCGGACATCGGCTGGCGCGAATTCTTCCACGACCAGCGTCTGCAGAAGCTGATCGAACTGTCGCTGGTGAACAACCGTGACATGCGGATTGCCGTCCAGCGTATCGAAGAAGCGCGTGCGCTGTATGGCCAACAGCGCGGCGAGCAATTCCCGAGCATCGGCGTGGGTGTCCAGGGCACGCGCCAGCGCCTGCCCGAGGCGCTGCGCCAGACCGGACAGGACGCCGTCACGGCCCAGTACCAGGGCGGCCTCGCCTTGACCAGTTTCGAGATCGACCTGTTCGGCCGCCTGCGCAACCTGTCGGAAGCCGCGCGCCAGCAATACCTGCAGACGGAGCAGGCGCGCCGGTCGGTGCAGATCAACCTGGTGGGCCAGGTCGCACAGGCGTATTTCTCGCTGCGCGCCGCCGACACCCAGCTGGACCTGGTGCGCCGCACCCTGGAATCGCGTCAGTCGTCCTTCGACCTGGTCAACAGCCGCTTCGAAGGCGGCGTGGCGTCCGAGCTGGAGCTCAACCAGTCGCGCACGCTGCTGAACACGGCCACCTCCAACCTGGCGCAGTTCACGCGTGAACGTGCCCAGGCGGTCAACCTGCTGGTGGTGCTGATCGGCCAGCAACTGCCGAGCGACCTGCCCGAAGGCCTGCCTTTCGGCAGCGAGCAACTGGTGGCGACGGTGCCTGCCGGTTTGCCGTCCGACCTGCTGGCGCGCCGTCCCGACATTCTCGGCGCTGAAAACGCGCTGCAGGCCGCCAATGCGAATATCGGCGCGGCGCGTGCGGCGTTCTTCCCCACGATCTCGCTGACGGGCCAGTTGGGCAGCGCCAGCGGCTCGCTGTCGAACCTGTTCGAAGGCGGCACCGGCTTCTGGAGCTTCTCGCCCCAGATCGCCGCGCCGCTCTTCGCCGGCGGCAGCTTGCGCGCGGGCGTGGACCTGGCACGCGCACGCGAGAACATCGCCGTGTCGCAATACGAACAGGCAATCCAGCAAGCCTTCCGTGAAGTGTCCGACGCGCTGGCTGGCGAGGCCACCTATGGCGCGCAGCTGACGGCGCTGCGCGCGCTGGAGGCGTCGTCGGCGCGCACGGTGGAGCTCTCCAACCTGCGTTACGAAGGCGGCATCGATGACTTCCTGCAGGTGCAGACTGCCCAGGTCGAGTACTTCAATGCGCAGCAGTCGCTGGTACAGACCGGCCTGCAGTCGCTGATCAACCGCACCGAGCTGTACAAGGCGCTGGGCGGCGGCTGGGTCGAGACCTCGATTCCGCAGGCGGAAGCGCAGCCGGGCACCCCGGTGGCGAACGCCAGCGGACAGGGTGGTACGTCCGCCCAGTAAGCCGGCCGGATACTGCTACCATGCGCAATGGCGCACACGGCAACGTGTGCGCCATTCCTCTTTTTGCCGCAACAACAGTATCCATAAAGACAAGACCATGATCGATCTGGGCGTGAACATCGACCACGTGGCCACGCTGCGCCAGCAGCGCCACACCGCGTATCCCGACCCCATACAGGCGGCGTTGCGCGCCGAAGAAGCCGGCGCGGACCTCATCACGCTGCACCTGCGCGAAGACCGGCGTCACATCCAGGACGCCGACGTGCACGCCTTGCGCCCCTTGCTGCGCACCCGCATGAACCTGGAGTGCGCCGTCACGCCCGAGATGCTGGAGATCGCCTGCCAGGTGCGCCCGCAGGACGTCTGTCTGGTGCCTGAAAAACGCAGCGAACTCACCACCGAGGGCGGCCTGGACGTGCTGGGCGCGCAGGCCGCGGTGAACGATGCCGTGGCGCGCCTGCATGACGCGGGCATCCGGGTGTCGCTCTTCATCGACCCCGAGCCCGCGCAGCTGGAAGCCGCCGCACGCACGGGCGCCCAGGTGGTGGAGCTGCACACGGGCGCCTATGCGGAGGCCACCGATGTGGCCGCCGCCCAGGCGGAAATCGAACGCGTGCGCCGGGCCGTCGCCGCGGGCATTTCCATGGGCCTGCGGGTGAACGCCGGACACGGCCTGCACTACGGCAACGTCCAGGCCATCGCGGCGCTGGACGGCCTGGCGGAACTGAACATCGGGCACGCCATCGTCGCCCAGGCCATCTTCGATGGCTGGGAGAAGGCCGTGCGCGACATGAAGGCGCTGATGGTCACCGCCCGCGCGGGGCAGGGCGCCGGCCGCTGAGCGGCTGCCATCCGGACCCAGCCCCAACCCGAGCCGCCCTCGCCATGACGATACCCGCCGCCACGCCGGACCTGCCCACGCCGCCGAATGCCATCGCCGGCATCGGCCTGGACATCCTGAAGACCGAACGCGTCGTGCGCGCGCTGTCGCGCCACGGCGACCGCTTTGCGCGCAAGATCCTGGGCGAAGACGAGTTGCGTGTCTTCGAGGCACGCCGTCGGCGTGACCCCGCGCGCGGGGTGCGCTACCTGGCGACGCGCTTCTGCGCCAAGGAGGCGTTCTCCAAGGCCATCGGCCTGGGCATGCATCACCCCATGTGGTGGACGCGCATGCAGACGCTGAACGCGCCTGGCGGGCGTCCCGTCGTGGTGCTGTCGGGCGAGTTGAAGGCCTGGTACGAGGCGCGTTACGGCGCGGCCCATGTCTCCCTGACCGATGAATCCGACCTGGCCGCCGCGTACGTCGTGGTGGAAACACTGAAACGAGAGTGATGCCCATGCCCCGCCACACCCGCTCCGACGCCTCCGCCACCCGCCTGCCGCCCGGTCCGGTCATGGTCGACGTGGCAGGCCCCACGCTCACGCGCGAGGAAGCGCGCCGCCTGCGCCATCCGCTGGTGGGCGGGGTGATCCTCTTTGCCCGCAACTTCACCGACCGCAAGACGCTGCGCACCTTGTGCGCGGACATCCATGCCGCGCGCGACGAACCGCTGCTCATCGGCGTGGATCATGAGGGCGGACGGGTGCAGCGCTTTCGCACCGATGGCTTCACGCATCTGCCGCCGATGCGGGCGCTGGGCGAGGCCTGGGACCGTGATCCGCTGGAGGCCATGCGGCTGGCGACCGACGCGGGCTACGTGCTGGCCGCCGAGCTGCACGCCTGCGGCGTAGACCTGAGCTTCACGCCGGTGCTGGACCTGGACGTCGGCGTGAGCGGCGTGATCGGCACCCGGTCGCTGCATCGCGATCCACGCGTGGTGGCCATGCTGGCCCGCGCGCTGGCCCAGGGGTTGGCGCAGGCCGGCATGGCGGCTTGCGGCAAGCATTTTCCCGGGCATGGCCACGTGGCGGCCGACTCCCACCATGCGGTGCCGGTGGACCGGCGCAGCCTGAAGGCCATCCTGGCCGAGGACGCCGCGCCTTACGGCTGGCTGGGCGATGCCGTGCTGCCGGCCGTCATGCCCGCCCACGTCGTCTATCCCAAGGTCGATGCCCGCCCGGCGGGTTTTTCGCCGCGCTGGGTCGGCGAGATCCTGCGCGGCCAGTTGGGCTACCAGGGCGTGGTGTTCTCGGACGACCTGACGATGGAAGGCGCGGCGGTCGCCGGCGATATCACGGCGCGCGCCATCGCGGCCTTGCAGGCGGGCTGCGACATGGTACTGGTCTGCAACCGGCCCGACCTGGCCGACACCGTGCTGGCCACCTTGTCGCATGCGCAGGATGCCGAGTCCATCGCCCGCATCCGCCGCCTGATACCGCAGGTGCCGGCCCTGCGCTGGAAGGCCTTGCAGGCCGAAGGCCGCTACCAGCGCGCCCGCGCGGCGCTGTCCCCCATCCTGCCGCAACCGGCCTGATCCTGGCGAGCCGGGCGGCGCGCGGCGCCCCGGCTACACTTGCGGCATGTCCGACACGCCTTTCGACATCAAGGATTTCCTGTCCCGCCTGCCGCACCTGCCGGGCGTGTATCGTCACATCGACGCGGCCGGCGAGGTGCTGTACGTCGGCAAGGCGCGGGACCTGAAAAAGCGGGTTTCCTCGTATTTCCAGAAGACATCCAGCAGCCCTCGCATCGCCCACATGGTGGCGCGCGTGGCCCGGCTGGAGGTCACGGTCACGCGCTCCGAGGCCGAGGCGCTGATCCTCGAGAACAACCTCATCAAGAGCCTGCGTCCGCGCTACAACATCCTGTTCCGCGACGACAAGTCCTATCCCTATCTGCAGATCACGGCGCACGCCACGCCGCGCATCGCCTATTACCGAGGCTCGACCAGCCGGCCCGGCCAGTTCTTCGGTCCTTACCCCAACGCCTGGGCGGTGCGCGAAACGATCCAGATCCTGCAGAAGGTGTTCCGCCTGCGCACCTGTGAAGACACGGTGTTCGCCAACCGCTCGCGTCCCTGTCTGCTGTTCCAGATCGGACGCTGCTCGGGCCCTTGCGTGGGAGAGATCGACCCCGAGGACTATGCGCGCGACGTCGACCGCGCCTCGCGCTTCCTGAACGGGCAGACCCGCGAGGTCATGGGCGACATCGAGACGCGCATGCTGCAGGCCTCGACCGAATTGCGCTTCGAGGAGGCCGCCGCCCTGCGTGACCAGATGGGCGCCTTGTCGCGGGTCTTGCACCAGCAGACCATGGAAGAGACCGATGGCGAGGACACCGACGTGATCGCGGTGGCCAGCGCCGGCGGCAAGGTCTGCGTGAACCTGGCGATGGTGCGCGGCGGACGCCACCTGGGCGACAAGCCTTTCTTTCCCACGCACACCGATGGCGACCAGCCGGCCGACGTGCTGGCGGCCTTCATGGCCCAACACTACCTGGACAGCGCCTTGCCCAGCGTCGTGGTCTGTTCGCATGCCTTGCCCGATCCGGAACTCATCGACCTGCTGGCCGAGCACGCCGGCACCCGCTCGCGGGTGCTGACGCGCCCGCAAGGCGTGCGCCGGGCGTGGCTGGACCAGGCGCTCAGCAACGCCGAGCTGGCGCTGACCCGCGCGCTGTCGGAGTCCGGCGCGCGCGCCGCGCGCACCCTGGCCCTGGCCGAGACCCTGGAGCTGGACGTGGACGAGGCGGCGCTGGATGCCCTGCGCATCGAGTGCTTCGACATCAGCCACACGGCGGGCGAGGCCACGCAGGCTTCCTGCGTGATCTACGAGCACCACGACATGCAGCCGTCGCTCTATCGCCGCTACAACATCGCCGGCATCACGCCGGGCGATGATTACGCGGCCATGCGGCAGGTCCTGACGCGCCGTTTCGGCCGCGTGGCCGATGGCGAGGCCGTCATGCCCGGCCTGGTGCTGATCGACGGCGGCAAGGGACAAGTGGAGATCGCCCGCCAGGTGTTCGCCGAACTGGGCCTGGACATCGGCACGCTGGTGGGGGTGGCCAAGGGGGAGGGGCGCAAGGTGGGCCTGGAAACGCTGATCTTCGCCGATGGACGCCCGCCGCGGGCCCTGGGCGGCGAGTCGGCCGCGCTCATGCTGATCGCGCAGATCCGCGACGAGGCGCACCGCTTCGCCATCACCGGCATGCGGGCGCGCCGCGCCAAGGCGCGCAACGTCTCGCGCCTGGAGGAGATCGAGGGCATCGGCGCCCGCCGCCGCCAGCGGCTGCTGACGCGTTTCGGCGGTTTTTCGGGCGTGGCGTCGGCCAGCGTGGCGGACCTGGCGTCCGTGGACGGGATCTCCGACGAATTGGCCCAGCGCATCCACGACGCCCTGCGAGGGTGAGGAATTTGCGCCACGCCGGGGGCGCTGGCTGCTTCCCGGCCCAACGGTGGCGCAAAGCTGAGGTAGCATACGCCTCACTATGCCGCTGAATATTCCCATCGTCCTGACCTGGCTGCGAATCGCCCTGATTCCGCTGGTGGTCGGGCTGTTTTATCTGCCTGACACGTGGATGACGCCCGCCACCCGCGACACGTTGGCTGCCATCTGCTTCATCGTTGCCGCGTTGACCGACTGGTTCGATGGCTGGCTGGCCCGCCGCTGGAACCAGACGTCCGCCTTCGGCGCCTTCCTCGATCCCGTCGCCGACAAGCTCATGGTGTGCGCCGCGCTGCTGGTGCTGCTGAACCTGGGCCGGGTGGGCGCCTTCATCGCGCTCATCATCATCGGCCGCGAAATCACCATTTCCGCCCTGCGCGAGTGGATGGCGCAGATCGGCGCCAGCGCCAGCGTGGCCGTGCACCGCCTGGGCAAGTTCAAGACCGCCGCACAGATGGTCGCGATTCCCTGCCTGCTGTATGACCGACCGATCCTGGGCGTGAATGCGGCCTGGGCCGGCACCCTGCTCATCTGGGTGGCGGGCGTGCTGACGGTGTGGTCGATGCTGTATTACCTGCAACGCGCCTGGCCTGCCATCCGCGACAAATCCCTCTGATGCCATGACCGCGGCCGCCCTGGACAACACGCTCATCCGCCGCCGCGACTGGCTGACCATCCTGGTCGTGGGCATCGCCCACGCGGGATCGCATTTCTTCCAGCTGGTCATCCCCTCGCTCTACCTGCCGCTGGGCAGGGAGTTCGGCCTGGATTTCGCCCAGCTGGGCCTGCTGGTGTCGGCCTTCTTCGTGACGTCCGGCCTGGGGCAGGCCTCTTCGGGCTTCGTGGTCGACCGCGTGGGCGCCCGTCCCGTGCTGTGGTTCGGCCTGGCCTGTTTCGTGCTCTCCGGCATCCTGCTGGGGACGGCCAACGGCTACACCATGCTGTTCGTGGCCGCCGTCATCGCGGGCGTGGGCAACTCTGTCTTCCATCCCGTCGATTTTTCCATCCTGAACCGCCGCGTCAGTGCGCCGCGCCTGGGCCATGCCTTCAGCGCCCACGGCCTGACCGGCAGCCTGGGCTGGGCGCTGACGCCCGTGTTCATGATCACGCTGACGCAACTGCATGGCTGGCGCGTGGCGGCTTTCGGCGCGTCGGCCGTGGTGGGTGCCGTCCTGGTGCTGACGCTCGTCGCGCGCAAGCTGCTGGACGGCGAGATCGGCGAGCAGGACAGCGCCAAGGGGGGCGCGCCGGTGGCCCCGGCCGTGGGGCCGACGACGGTGGCGGGCACGCTCGCCGCCTTGCTGGCCAAGCCGGCCTTGTGGGGCGCCTTCCTGTTCTTCGCCATGGGTTCGATCGCCTTCTCGGCGGTGCAGAACTACACCATTCCCCTGCTGGGCAGCCTGTATGCGCTGTCAGCCGTCGCCGCCAGTTCGGCCTTGTCGGGCTATATGGTGGCGTCGGCCACGGGGATCCTTGCCGGAGGCTTCCTCGTGTCCACCACACCGCGCACCGAGCGCATCGTGGCCGCGTCCCTGTGCCTGGCGGGCCTCATGCTGGTGCTGCTGGCGCTGGGCGGCGTGCCCGCCTGGCTGGCGGCGCCTGCCGTGGCCTTGGCGGGCTTCTTCTCGGGCCTGGCAGGCCCTTCGCGCGACATGCTGATCCGCCGCGTCACGCCGCGCGGTTCGCTAGGCTCGGTCTACGGCCTGGTGTATTCCGGCATGGATGTCGGCGCGGCCCTGGGCCCGCTGGTGTTCGGCCTGATGCTGGATGCGGGGTGGCGCCACGGCCCGTGGCTGGGCGCGGCGCTGGCCTTCGCGGCGGCGGCGGGCCTGGCGGCGCTGATTGCACGCGCGGCCCGTGCCCAGGAAGCCTCCTCAGCGGCAACTGCCGTGGCGCCACGGCCCGCCGCTTAGCCGCCGGGCCCCGCGGCGGGCTTTCTCATTGCTGGGGCGTGCGCAGGTCCGCGGGCGGCAGGTGGCCGGCGGTGCCGCGCCAGGGATTGATGTCCAGGCCGCCGCGCCGCGTGTAGCGGGCATACACGCTCAGGGACGTGGGCTGGCAGCGCGCCAGGATGTCCAGGAACATGCGCTCCACGCACTGTTCGTGGAAGCCGCTGTGCTGGCGAAAGCCCACGACGTAGCGCAGCAGGCTTTCCCGGTCGATGGCCGGGCCTTCATAGGACACCTGCACCGTTGCCCAGTCCGGCTGGCCGGTGACGGGACAATTCGATTTCAGCAGGCGCGACAGCAGGGTCTCGCGCACGACGCCGCGCGTTCCGTCCACCGCCAGCAGTTCTGCTGACGGCTCGTATTGGTCGATTTCGACATCCAGGCCATCCACGCACTCGCCCTCGGGCTCGCCCAGCGCCAGTTCGCCATAGGCGGCCGGCAGGATCAGCGCGACCGCGACCGGGGCGCCAGCCGCAGCCGACAGGTCGGCGGCGATGCGTGCGCGCACCGTATCCGCGTCCGCCATGCGGGTCTGGTTGTAGGAGTTCAGGTAGAGCTTGAACGACTTGGACTCGATCAGGTTCGGGCTCTCGGCCGGCACGACGCAGCGGGCCAGGGCGACCTCGGGCTTGCCGCGCGCATTCAGCCACGACACTTCATAGGCATTCCAGATGTCCACGCCGGCAAACGGCAGCGGCGCCTCGGCGGGCAGGCCCAGTTCGCCGCGTGCGCCCGCGCGGGCAATCGGGAAGAGCAGGGCGGGATCGTATTGGCTGGGGTAGCCCACGGTCTGGCCCAGCGGGGCGTGTTGCAAATCAAGAGTCATGGTGAGCGTCGCTGCGAAAGCATGTGAGGGCATTGTACCGGCAGCCCTTCGTTTTCCACATCGTGAAAGCCGCGATTCGGCAGGTGAAAAATGCATGATGCGCCGCAGCGCGATGGCATTTCATGGCGGGAAAATGCTTTTCACAATACGGTTAATGTTTCTCAAGTGTTTGTTTTTAATAAGGTAAATTTTTCGTCTTCTATATGACTTGCTGCGTTTGCGCAACGCAACACAGGCATAGACTTTCTTCCATGCCCGCTGCACCGGGGCGACGGTTTTCAACCCTCACCGCAACAGGAGAAAGACCATGAGCAACCGTGAAAACGACATCCGCGCCCTGCAGCAATCCTGGGCCGAGAATCCCCGCTGGCAAGGCATCAAGCGCGACTACGCCGCCGCCGAAGTGGTGCGCCTGCGCGGCTCCTTGCAGCCCGAGCATACGCTGGCCCGTCGCGGCGCCGAGCGCCTCTGGGCATCGCTGCACAGCGAGCCCTTCGTGAATTCCCTGGGGGCGCTGACCGGCAACCAGGCCATGCAGCAGGTCAAGGCGGGCCTGAAGGCCATCTACCTGTCGGGCTGGCAGGTGGCCGGCGACGCCAACCTGGCCGGCGAGATGTATCCCGACCAGTCGCTGTATCCCGCCAATTCCGTGCCGCAGGTCGTGCGCCGCATCAACAACGCACTGCAACGCTGTGACCAGATCCAGTGGATGGATGGCAAGAATCCGGGCGACGCCGACTACATCGACTACTTCGCGCCCATCGTGGCCGACGCCGAGGCCGGCTTCGGCGGCGTGCTGAACGCCTATGAACTGATGAAGGCCATGATCGACGCCGGCGCCGCGGGCGTGCACTTCGAAGACCAGTTGGCCTCGGTGAAGAAGTGCGGCCACATGGGCGGCAAGGTGCTGGTTCCCACCCGCGAAGCGGTGTCGAAACTGGCCGCCGCGCGCCTGGCCGCCGATGTGTCGGGCGTGCCCACCGTGTTGCTGGCCCGCACCGATGCCGACGCCGCCGACCTCGTGACCAGCGACGTGGACGACAACGACCAGCCCTTCCTGACCGGTGAGCGCACCGCCGAAGGCTTCTTCCGCACCCGTGCCGGCATCGATCAGGCGATCTCGCGCGGCCTGGCCTATGCGCCGTATGCCGACCTGATCTGGTGCGAGACGTCCACGCCGAACCTGGAGTACGCCCGCAAGTTCGCCGACGCGATCCATCGCCAGTTCCCGGGCAAGCTGCTGGCCTACAACTGCTCGCCCTCGTTCAACTGGAAGAAGAACCTGGACGACGACGTGATCGCCAGGTTCCAGCGCGAGCTGGGCGCCATGGGCTACAAGTTCCAGTTCATCACGCTGGCGGGCTTCCACGCGCTGAACTACGGCATGTTCGAGCTGGCCCACGGCTATGCCCGCCGCCAGATGAGCGCCTTCGTCGAACTGCAGCAGAAGGAGTTCGCCGCGGTCGACAAGGGTTTCACCGCGGTGAAGCACCAGCGCGAGGTGGGCACGGGTTATTTCGATGCCGTGACGCAGACCATCGAGGGCGGCAAGTCCTCGACCACGGCGCTGACCGGCTCGACCGAGGAGGCCCAGTTCGAGCACGGTGAAGCTCGCACGCCGGCGCGCCTGATCGCCTGACGGCATCGCGCCTCGCAAGACCGCAGGGTCGCCCGCGCATGCCGGCGGCCCTGCCGCATTCAGGCTGCAACGGCAGCGGCGGGGCGCCGGGCGAGCGGGCGTTGCCTAGTGCATCGCCGTCGCCTCGAGCCGGGCGGGCTCCGTCAGCGCGAAAGCCGAGCGCATCTCACGCGCTTCCTCGCCGGGGCTGCGGCCGAACAGCCGCTTGAACTCGCGGTTGAACTGCGAGGCGCTTTCATAACCGACCCGGGCGGCGGCGCCGGCCGCGGTGACGTGGTCGCGGATCATCATCAGCCGCGCCTGATGCAGGCGCACCGATTTGATGTACTGGATGGGCGAGGTCGCGGCCACGGCCTTGAAGTGCGCATGGAACGCCGGCACGCTCAGGCCCGCCTCGTGCGCCAGCGCAGGCACGGCCAGGGGCTGGGCGTAGTCGTTGTGGATGCGCCGCAGCACGCGCGCGATGCGGCCGAAATTCCCGTGGCTGGCCAGGGCCGCACGAATGGCGCCGCCCTGTTCGCCCAGCAGAACGCGAAAGCACAGTTCCCGCACGATGGCCGGCCCCAGCATCCGTGCTTCGAGCGGCGAGCGCAAGGCCCGCAGCAGGCGCACCGTGGTATCGGCCAGCGTGGCGTCCAATGGCGTCGAGACGATGCCGGCGGGTACGGTGGTTGCGGTGTCGGCGTGTTGATCGACCTCGATGACCAAGTCGGCGATGGCCGTCATGTCCAGCCGCACGGACACCGCCAGCAAGGGTTCTTCCGGGCTGGCATCGGTCTCGGTGGAGAAGGGCAGCGGCACCGACAGCACCAGGTAGTGCTGGGCGTCGTAGTGGTAGATCCGGTTGGCCAGGTAGCCGCGCTTGTGGCCTTGGCAGACGATCACGATGCTCGGCTCGTAGAGCACCGGCGTGCGGCCCAGGGGCCGGTCGGCGCGCATCAGGCGCACGCCATCGAGCAGCGAGCGGGTGTGGCCTTCCTGTGGGGCCAGTTGCCGGATCAATGCGGCCATCTCGGCCTGTCGCGATGGGTCGGGCTGCTCGCGGGGCATGGCACTCCTCTTGAAAATACGAAGTGGCTCCATTTTTTCATTCTTGAGCCTCATTCCGGTAGTCCGTGAATAGGATCAGGCAATGACGCAAGAGTCTTCGGTCTGTTGCGTCCAGGCCACTCTCCCTACGATTCCCCCTTGTTCGGACATGCTGCCGGCCGCCCCGCGCGAGCCCGGCGGCGGCATGAGCGTCGCAGTCCGGCAACGCAACTTTTTTCCCGGATCACAGGAGTCTTCATCCATGCAACACCAAGCCCATTCTTCCAAGGTCTGGTTCATCACTGGCGCCGCACGGGGCATCGGCATGTCGCTGGCGCGCCAGGCACTGGCGCGGGGCGATGCCGTGGCCGCGACTTCCCGCACGCTCGCCAGCCTGCGGCAGGCGTTCGGCGATGACAAGGGACGGCTGCTGGCGCTGGAAGTGGACCTGGTCGACGAGGCGAGCGTCCAAGCCGCCATCGACGAGACCGTCGCCACCTTCGGCCGTATCGACTGCCTGGTCAACAACGCCGGCTATGGTCTGCAGGGCGCCATCGAGGCGCTGACCGATGCTGAGCTGCGCCGCAATTTCGACGTCAACGTGTTCGCGCCCCTACACGTGCTGCGCCATGCGCTGCCGCAACTGCGCGCGCAGCGTGGCGGCCATGTGTTCAACATCGCCTCCATCGTGGGTTTCCAGGGCGGCTACGCGGGCTGGGGGAGCTATGTTGCCTCCAAGTTCGCGCTGGCGGGCCTGACCGAGACCCTGGCGGCGGAATTGGCCGAACTGGGCATCAGGGCGACGGTGGTCTACCCGGGGCCGGTGCGTACCGGCTTCCTTTCCAAGGAGACCCTGGCCGTGGCCGAGCGTTCGATTGCGGACTACACCGAGGCTCAGGCGTCGCTGGATCTGCATCTGAACAGCCTGGATGGCAAGCAGGCAGGCGATCCGGAGAAGGTCGCGGCCCTGATCCTGCAGGCCGCCGGCGTCGCCGGGGCGCCGGTGCACCTGTTCGCCGGCAAGATCGCCAATATGCTGGCCGAGCAGAAGATGCAGGCCGTGCGCCAGGACCTGGATGCGTGGCGTGGTGCTTCCGAGGCCACGGATTTCACCGAGTAGTCCTGGCGGCACGGGGCCGGCTGCGCCGTGCCGCCAGCCCGGGCCAGGCTTTGGCGGGCCGCCTGGGCCGGGGAGGGGGCCCGCATCCAAGGGTTAGCGATAGCTCGCCGCTCAAAAAGAGGGCTCTTATACTGCCAGCGTCCAAAAAGTCATACGACAACATACAACACACTGAGGAGATGTCATGACCCTGGATCGTCGCCAATTCCTGGCCAGTTCGGCCGCGCTGGCCCTGAGCGGCCTGAGTCTTCCGTTGCATGCCCAGGACTGGCCGACCCGGCCCATCCGCCTGGTCGTGCCCTATCCGCCGGGTGGGTCGTCTGACATCATTGCCCGCCTCATCAGCGAACCCCTGGCGGCAGAACTGAAGCAGACCGTGGTGGTCGAGAACAAGCCGGGCGCCAACGGCAACCTGGGCGCGGGCCTGGTGGTGCAGTCCGCCAGCGAAGGCCACAGCCTGCTGCTGTGCGATGTCGGCGCGCTGGCCATCAGCCCCTCCGTCTATACCAAGCTCACCTTCGATCCTTCCAAGGACCTGCGCGGCGTCAGCATGCTGGCCTATTCGCCGCACGTGCTGGCGGTGCATCCCGACTTCCCGGCCAAGACCCTGGCCGAGATCGTCGAGCTGTCGAAGACGCGCCGCGTGAACTTCGCCGTGACCGCGATCGGCAGCGCGCCCCACCTGGCCGCCGTGGCCGTCGAGCAGGCCACCGGCGCCAAGTGGGAATACGTGCCCTACAAGGGCGGTTCGCAAGCCCTGACCGATACGGTGGGCGGCCAGACCGACCTCATCATGAACGGCCTGCTGGCCACGCTGCCGCACATCAAGAGCGGAAAGCTGCGCGCCATCGCCATTTCCAAGGCCGAGCGCATGGCACTCGTGCCCGAGATCCCCACGATCTCGGAGCAGGGCGTGAAGGGCTTCGAGTCGGGCACCTGGCAAGGCATCATGGCGCCGTCGAACATGACCGACGCGACCGCCAGGCTGGTGTCTGAAAAACTGGGCGAGATCATCAATCGCCCCGACATCAAGCGCAAGCTGGGCGAGCAGGGCGCCGAGGTCGTGGTGCGCCCGACCAAGGAGCTGGACGCCTTCTTCGTGAAGGAACGCGACCGCTGGGCCACCATCGTCAAGAGCGCCGACATCCGCCTGGATTGATCGGCGCGCCCCGCGCCCGCGCGCGGGGCGTACGATACGCAGGGAAGCACGGCCGGGCGCATGCCCGGCCGTTCTGTTTTCCGCCGCGCACTTGACATGCATCAAGGCGTGCGCAGGCTGGCACTTCTACGATGCCAGTCATGCTGCTATCTCTCTCTATCCCGCACGCGCAACTGCCTGAGGCCGAGCGCCTCGCGCGCCGCCGTCTGCTGGTCCAGCTGGGCCTGGCCTGGCTGGTGATGATGCAGGTGATGATGCTGGCCTTCCCGGCCTACCTGCGTCATGACGGAATGGAGCCCGAGGGGCTGGCCGTGCTGGACTGGGCCATCTTCCTGATGAACTGGGCCAGCCTCGTGCTGACCGCGCCCGTCATCGTGTACTGCGCGCTGCCCATCTGGCAGGGCGCCTGGGCATCCTTGCGGCGTGGCCGCATCGCCATGGACGTGCCCGTCGCGCTCAGCATCGTCGCGTCCTTCGTGCCCAGCGTGCATGCCACTTTCGCGGGCCGAGGCGAAGTCTATTTCGAATCCGTCTCGATGTTCGTCGCCTTCCTGCTGACGGCGCGCTACCTGGCGTTGCGCGCGCAGCAGACGAGCCGCTTGCTGGGCGAGGGCGGCTGGAAGGACGCGGAACGTGCCCGCATGGGCGCGCGCGCCGACCACGTGGCCACGCTCTTCGTCGCGATCCAGGTGCTGGCCGCGCTGGCGGTGGGGGCGCTGTGGTGGCATCTGGATCCCGCGCATGCCCTGCCGGTGACGGTGTCGCTGCTGGTCATGAGCTGTCCCTGTGCGCTGGCGATCTCGGTGCCCACGGCGCTGGCGGTGGGTGACGCGGCACGGCTGCGCGCGGGCCTGCCGGTGTCGCAGGCCGATGGCTATTTCGCCGCGGTGCGCCGCGTGGCCGCGCAGAACGTCTACGGTTCCCTGGCCTGGCACGTGCTGGCCTTTCCGATCGCCGCGATGGGCTGGGTCACGCCCTGGCTGGCGGCGCTTGCCATGCTGCTGTCGTCGCTTGCGGTGGCGGCCAATGCATGGCGTCTCTCGCGCCACCCTGCGCTGGCCGGCCCCGTGCCCGCGCTCGCCGTCCTGCCCGCGGGCTCCTCTGCCTGAGCGCGCCATGGAAATCCTTTATCTGCTCCTGCCCGTGTCACTGGTCTTCGTGCTGGTGATCGGCGGCTTCTTCTGGTGGGCGGTCTTCTCGGGCCAATACGACGATCCCGAAGCCGCCGGCAAGGCCATCCTGCTTGACGACGATGACGCGCACGCAACGCCGCGCGGCGAGGTTCCCGGCAAAGAATCCCCTGATGGGATCAAGGTTGATTCTTGTCAATGCGGCCAGCGTTGCGCACGCGCATCATCATCGACGTAAGCATTCGTATCTATCGTGTTTTCCTGGGAAAGGGGATGACCATGAGCGTCCGCGCGGCAAGCGCGAACAGTGCCGAGACCTTCAATTACGGGGTCGTTCGGCAATTCGCCATCATGACAGTGGTCTGGGGCATAGTCGGCATGGCGGTGGGCGTTCTGATCGCCGCGCAACTGATGTGGCCCCAGCTCAATTTCGACACCGCCTGGCTGAGCTATGGCCGCCTGCGGCCGTTGCACACCAATGCGGTGATCTTCGCCTTCGGCGGCAGCGCGCTGTTCGCGACGTCCTACTACGTCGTGCAGCGCACCTGTCAGGCGCGGCTCTTCTGTGGGCCGCTGGCCGCCTTCACGTTCTGGGGCTGGCAGATCGTCATCGTCGCGGCCGCCATCTCGCTGCCGCTGGGCTTTACCAGCGGCAAGGAATACGCCGAGCTGGAATGGCCCATCGACATCCTGATCACGCTGGTCTGGGTGGCCTACGCCATCGTGTTCTTCGGCACCATCATGAAGCGCCGTTCGGCCCACATCTACGTGGCCAACTGGTTCTTCGGCGCCTACATCCTGACCATTGCCGTGCTGCACATCTTCAACAACCTGGAGGTTCCCTTCGGCTGGATGAAGTCGTACTCGGCCTATGCCGGCGTGCAGGACGCGATGGTGCAGTGGTGGTACGGCCACAACGCAGTGGGCTTCTTCCTGACCACCAGCTTCCTGGGCATGATGTATTACTTCATCCCGAAGCAGGCCGGCCGCCCGATCTTCTCGTACCGCCTGTCCATCGTCCACTTCTGGGCGCTGATCTTCACGTACATGTGGGCCGGTCCCCACCACCTGCTGTACACCTCGCTGCCTGACTGGACCCAGTCGCTGGGCATGACTTTCTCGCTGATCCTGCTGGCGCCTTCGTGGGGCGGCATGGTCAACGGCATCATGACCCTGTCGGGCGCCTGGCACAAGCTGCGCACCGATCCCATCCTGAAGTTCCTCGTGGTGGCGCTGTCGTTCTACGGCATGGCGACCTTCGAGGGCTCGATGATGTCGATCCGCACGGTCAATGCGCTGTCGCACTACACCGACTGGACCATCGGCCACGTGCACTCCGGCGCGCTGGGCTGGGTCGCGATGATCAGCTTCGGCTCGCTGTACTACCTGATTCCGCGCCTCTATGGCCGCCAGTCCATGTACAGCACCCGCGCCATCGAACTGCATTTCTGGGTCGCGACCCTGGGCGTGGTGCTCTATATCGCCGCGATGTGGATCGCCGGCGTCATGCAGGGCCTGATGTGGCGCGCCACCGAGGCCGACGGCACGCTGACCTACACCTTCGTCGAAGCCGTGAAGGCCACCTATCCGTTCTATGGCATCCGCCTGCTGGGTGGCGCCATGTTCCTGGGCGGCGTCTTCATCATGGCCTGGAACACCTGGATGACCGTGCGGCGCGCAACGCCCGTCGACCCGCCCATCGGCGCCGATGTCCCGGCCCCGGCCCCGGCCCCCGCGCCGCAACCCGCCCTGGCGCAGGCTTGAGAAGGAGGCGAACATGGCTGACCATCAGCAACACCAACAACACGGTTTCTTCTCGCACGCCACGCTGGAGAAGAACATCGGCTGGATGATCATCTGCGTGATCATCGTGATCTCCTTCGCCGGCCTGGTGCAGATCGTCCCGCTGTTCTTCCAGCACTCGACCACCCAACCGACGCCCGGCGTCACGCCATACTCGCCGCTGCAATTGATGGGCCGCGACATCTACATCCGCGAAGGTTGCGTGGGCTGTCACTCGCAGCAGATCCGCATGCTGCGCGCCGAGGTGCAACGCTACGGCCCGTACTCGCTGGCTGGCGAGACGGTGTTCGACCACCCCTTCCAGTGGGGCTCGAAGCGCACCGGGCCGGACCTGGCCCGCGTGGGCGGCCGCTACTCGGATGACTGGCACCGCATCCACCTGCGCGATCCGCGCGCCGTGGTGCCCGAGTCGAACATGCCGGGTTACCCGTGGCTGGCCAAGACCCCGCTGCAGCCGCAGTCCGTCGTGCCGCGCCTGAATGCGCTGCGCACCCTGGGCGTGCCTTACTCGCAGGAAGAGATCGACGCCGCGCCGCAGGCCCTCGAGGGCAAGAACGAGGAAGACGCGCTGGTCGCCTATCTCCAGAACCTGGGCGTGGGCGTGCGCGAAGCCAGCCAAGGAGCGCAGAAATGATCGGCGTCATCAACGGCTTCATGACGGCGCTGGGCTTCCTCACCTTCATCGGGATCGTGTGGTGGGCCTTCTCGCGGGGCCGTCAGGGCGCCAACCGCGAATCGGCCATGTTGCCGTTCGCCTTGCCCGACGAGTTCGCCGACCCGGTCGGCGTGGAAAAGCGTAACGAGGAAAAGCAGTCATGAGCGATTTCGTCAACGGCTTCCTGGGCTATTACATTGCGGTGATCGCACTGGGCGGCATTGCCTGGTGCCTGTGGCTGCTGTTCTCGCAGCGCGCCTGGCTGGCGCGCCGCCCTCCCGGCCAGGACGGGGAGGAAATGGGCCACGTGTGGGACGGCGACCTGCGCGAGCTGAACAATCCGGTGCCGCGCTGGTGGACCTGGATGTACCTGCTGCTGTGCCTGGTCGGCCTGGGCTACCTGGCGCTGTATCCCGGCCTGGGCACCTACCAGGGCCTGCTGGGCTACACCACGGCGCAGGAAGTGCAGAAGGACGCCGAGGCCCACGCGGCCAAGGTGGCGCCGCTGTACGCCCGCTATGCCTCGATGGACGTGCCGGCGATCGCTGCCGACGCGGGCGCCATCGACATGGGCCAGCGGCTGTTCCTGAACACCTGTGCCCAATGCCACGGTTCCGATGCCAAGGGCAGCCCCAGCTTCCCCAACCTGACCGACCGCGACTGGCTGTACGGCGGCGAGCCCGACACCATCATCGCCAGCATCACGAACGGCCGCCACGGCATGATGCCGCCGCACAAGGAAATGCTGTCGGCCAGCGATGCGACGGACATTGCGCACTACGTCCGTTCGCTGTCGGGCCTGGCGCATGACCAGATCCGCGTGATCCGCGGCAAGCGTGGCTACGAAGGCACCTGCGCGGCCTGCCACGGCGCCGATGGCAAGGGCAACCCGATGCTGGGCGCGCCCAACCTGACCGACGACGTGTGGCTGTATGGCAGTTCGGAACGCACCATCGTGCAGACCATCATGGAAGGCCGCGAGAACCGCATGCCGGCCCATGACAAGGTGCTGACGCCCGAGCAGATCCGCATCGTGGCCGCCTGGGTCTGGCGCCAGTCGAACGACCCGTCCGCCGCCCAAGCTGTCACGCCGTCCGCCGTGGAGCCCAAGCAGTGAGCAACGCCAGCGCATCCGACTCAGCGCGCCGTCCCGCCCCTGCCGCCATGGCGCGCAAGGGGCGGGGCGGCGAAGCCACCCTCAGCGCCGACTCGCTCGAGCAGACGCTGGCCGACGTACGGCGCAAGATCTATCCGCGGTCGGTCAGCGGCTTGTATGCACGCTGGCGGATCGTGCTGGTGTTCCTGACGCAATTCCTGTACTACGGCCTGCCCTGGGTGAACTGGAACGGCCGCCAGGCCGTGCTGTTCGACCTGGGCGCGCGCAAGTTCTACATCTTCGGCATGGTGTTGTGGCCGCAGGATGTCATTTATCTTGCGGTGCTGCTGGTGATCTCGGCGCTGGCGCTGTTTCTCTTCACCGCCGTCGCCGGCCGGTTGTTTTGCGGCTACGCCTGTCCGCAGACCGTCTATACCGAAATCTTCATGTGGATCGAGCGGCGCATCGAAGGCGATCGCGTCGCGCGCATCCGCCTCGATGGCGACCCCTGGTCCGTGCGCAAGGTGCGCATCAAGGCGACCAAGCACGCCGCCTGGCTGCTGGTGGCGGGGTGGACGGGCTTCACTTTCATCGGCTATTTCGCGCCCATGCGCGAACTGGGCAGCGCCCTGGCGGCGTTTTCCCTGGGGCCCTGGCAGTGGTTCTGGATGGTGTTCTACGCTTTCTGTACCTGGGGCAACGCAGGCTTCCTGCGCGAGCAGGTCTGCAAGTACATGTGCCCCTATGCGCGCTTCCAGAGCGTGATGGTCGACCCGAACACCTGGGTCGTTACCTATGACCAGCAGCGCGGCGATCCGCGCGGCGGCCGCTCGCGCAAGATCGACCACCGCGCGCAGGGCCTGGGCGATTGCGTCGACTGCAGCCTGTGCGTGCAGGTTTGCCCCACCGGCATCGATATCCGCGATGGCCTGCAATACATGTGCATCGGCTGTGGCGCCTGTGCGGATGCCTGTGGTGCGGTCATGGAGAAGATGCAATACCCGCAAGGCCTGATCCGCTATGCGTCGGAGCGGTCGGTGCAGGACAAGCTGACGCCCGCGCAGGCGCGCCGCCAGTTGTTCCGTCCGCGCGTGCTGATCTATTCGGGCTTGATCCTGGTGCTGGTGGCCATCTTCCTGGGCTCGCTGGCAACGCGCACGCCCTTGCGTATCGACGTGATACGCGACCGGGCGTCGCTGGGCCGCGAAGTGGCGGGCGGCCTCATCGAGAACGTCTACCGGCTGCAGCTCATCAACGTGTCGGAAGGCGACATGACGCTCACGTTGCGCGCCGAAGGCCTGCCTGGCCTGACCGTGCAGAACGGCGGCGCCATCCATCTCGACCCGGCATCGAACCGCCTCTTGCCCGTGGTGCTTCAGGTGCCCGCGCAGAATCTCGAACCCGGTCCCCATACCGTGCATTTCCGCGCGCAGGCGCAAGACGCCGACGGGCGCACCATCGAGCTGGAAGAAAAAGCCAGCTTCATCGTGCCGCGCTGAATCCGCTGACTCGATACTCCTGGAGAACCCTCATGGCCCACGCCAATTCCGCGACGTCCTCTTCCAACCCCTGGTGGCGCGAGCCCTGGCCCTGGCTCCTGATGGCGGGCCCATTCCTTGCCATCGTGGGGTGCGCCATCACGATCTTCCTGGCCTTCCAGTCCTACGGCGACCAGGCGATCTATGACGGGGGCGTCAAGCGCGGCCTGAAGGTCGAAAAGGCTGCCGAGGTGCAGGCTCCCGTGCCGGCACGTCCCGCCGGCGCGCAGTAGGCGCCCGGTCAGTCAAGCATGCAGTCGCGATCACGACGACAGGAGAAGAACATGGGATGGCGTTCGCTGATGTGGATCGTATGGCCCTCGTTCATGGCCGCGGCGGCCACCACCGCGGTGGTGTTCGCGCTGGTGGATCCGCTGGATATCGTGGTGTTCGGCTATGTGCCGGTGTCGCGCCAGGCAGGCTATTCGGCCGGCTTCTTCCTGTTCTGGGGCATGGCGACGTTTTCCAGCGCGCTGTCCTTGTTCCTGTCGCGCGGGAAAGTTGCCGACGAGGACGATGAAGGGGACTGCTGAGTCGTTCAGGGGTAAAAAAGGGACCACGGTGTGGTCCCTTTTGCCGCCGGGCCGCCCCAAGGCAAAAGACGGCCCCCTCGGGGGGCAGCAAGCCGAAGGCGCGGCGTGGGGGCCCCTTTTATCGCCGGGCCGCCCCAAGGCAAAAGACGGCCCCCTCGGGGGGCAGCAAGCCGAAGGCGCGGCGTGGGGCGCTTCTGTCTGGGTGGCAGCACGCGGCGCCTGGCCGCGCGGGCTTCAGCACTCCTGGCCGAAGACCTGCTGCAGCGCGGCCATGTCCAGGATGCGCACTTCACGAAGATGGATGTGGATGATGCCGTCGCGGGCAAAGCGCGACAGCAGGCGGCTGACGGTTTCCAGCGTCAGGCCCAGGTAATTGCCGATTTCCTCGCGGCTCATGCGCAGGATGAACTCGGTGGAAGAATAGCCCAGCGTGGAGAGCCGCTGTGACAGGTTCAGCAGGAAGCCCGCCACGCGCTGTTCCGAGCGCATCGAACCCAGCGTCAGCAGCATCTGTTGCGAGCGGCTGATTTCCTGGCTCATCAGGCGGCGGATCTGGCTTTGCAGCGAGGGCAGCAGGCGGCCGACGCGGTCGATGTCATCGATACGGATGACACAGACCTCGGAGTCTTCCATGGCGACCGCGCTGGAGACGTGGCGGTGCTGGCCGATGCTGTCCATGCCGACGATCTCGCCGGGCAGGTGAAAGCCCGTGATCTGCACGTCGCCTTCGGACTGTTCGAGCTGCGTGCGCAGCGAGCCGAAGCGCACGGCGTAGACGGCGTCGAGCTCGCTGCCCAGCGTGAAAAGCGGACGGCCTTTCTCGATGCGGACACGATCCTTGACGAGATCGTCGAGCTTGCCGAGGTCGGTGGCCGGCATGCCGATGGGCAGGCACAGATGGCTCAGCATGCAGGAAGAACAGCGGGGGGAATCAGCGGGGACGGGGACTCGAATATGCATGGCGGAAAGCACTACGGTTTCAGGTCAGGCAAGGCGCCGGGGGATGGCGCAGGAAGTGAAACATGTCCCACGTCAAGCTTGATTCAATTGTAATGCTGCGGACCGGGACTGTCTTGACGAATAGGCCTGATTTCTGGACCTTGGGCGTCGGTTCGCAACAATTTAAGAGAAATTCGGGACATAGTGACCCCCAGGGCCGTGCATGGACGTGCAAACGCTCGATGAAACAAGCGGCGACGATCCTCGGACGGTCCGGCGGAGTCGGGGCGGGGGAAGCAGGAAAAAAGGTCAGGTCCACCCCGCTTGCGTGGCATAGGCGTCTTTCAGCCAATCGACGAACACGCGCACGCGCGAAGGCAGGTGCTTGCGTTCGGGCAGGATGGCGAAGATGCCGTTGGGGGGCGCGTGGTAATCGTCCAGCACGGTGACGAGGCGGCCGGCTTCGAGGTCTTCGCGCACTTCCCACACTGACCGCCACGACAGGCCTTCACCCTCGAGCGTCCACGCGTGCAGTACGCTGCCGTCGTTGCACTCCATGCCGCCGCCGCCACGCAAGGCGATGTTGCGGCCATCCAGGTTGAACAGCCAGCCGCGCGATTGATTGCCGCGCGTGCCGAAGGACAGGCAACGGTGTCGCGCCAGGTCGTCGGGATGTTCGGGCGTGCCGTGGCGCGCCAGGTAGGCGGGCGAGGCCACCACGACGCGGCGGTTGTCCGCCAGCCGGATGCCCACGAGGCCCGAGTCCACCAGGTCGCCGATGCGAACCGCGCAGTCGACGCGCTCTTCGATGAGATCCACCAGGCGGTCCGTCAGGTCCAGCGTGATGTGCAGGTCGGGATAGGCGCGCGCGAAACCGGGCAGCAGCGGCGCGACGTGGCGGCGCCCGAAGCCGGCGGGGGCCGAGATGCGCAGGGGACCACTGGGCTGGCGGCTGCCTTGCGAGATGAGCGCTTCGGTGTCTTCCACGTCGCGCAGCAGGCGGCGCGCTTCCTCGAGATAGGCCGTGCCTTCGGGCGTGATGGACAGGCGGCGGGTGGAGCGCGCGAGCAGCTTCACGCCCAGGCGGGCTTCCAGCGCGTCGACACGCCGACCGATCATGGCCGGGGCCACGCCTTCCGCGCGGGCGGCCGCGGAGAGGCTGCCCAACGTGGCGACGGCCACGAAAGTGCCCATCTGCTTGTAGCGATCCATGCGCCTGTTTTGATAAAAAGTAAAAGATGAAGCGATCTTTATAACCTTTTTCTCTGCATTCATGGCTCGTACACTGCCAGCAGCGGGTGGGAGTCCTGCCCTCATTCCAACTGATAGGAGCGCCACGATGTCTGCACGCAACAACCGCCATGGCCTGCAAGTCGCCGATGTTCTCGACCGCTACGTGGAGGAGGAGGCCTTGCCGGGCACCGGCGTGGACAGCGCGGCGTTCTGGAAAGGCTTCTCGGCGCTGGTGCACGATCTGGCGCCGCGCAACCGCCAACTGCTGGCCGAGCGCGACCGCCTCCAGGCCGAACTGGATGGCTGGCATCGTGCGCATCCTGGCCCGATCCAGGACATGCCCGCCTATCGCGCCTTCCTGACGAAGATCGGCTATCTGCGTCCCCAGCCCGACCACGTGTCGGCGGGCAGCACGCAGGTCGACGAGGAAATCGCCGTGCAGGCCGGCCCCCAGCTGGTGGTGCCCGTGTCCAACCAGCGCTACGCCCTGAACGCGGCCAATGCGCGCTGGGGCAGCCTGTATGACGCGCTGTATGGCACCGACGCCATCCCCGACAGCGAGGGCGCGCGCGGCGGCGACTACAACCCGGCGCGGGGCCGCGCCGTCATCGCGCGCGCCCGTGCGTTCCTGGATCTGGCTGCGCCCTTGGCCAAGGGCTCGCACGCCGATGCCACGGGCTATCGCGTGGAAGGCGGCAAGCTGCTCGTGACGACCGCCGCCGGCGACACCGGCCTGGCGCGCCCCGGGCAGTTCCGCGGCCACCAGGGGGATGCCGCTGCGCCCACGGCGGTGCTGTTGCGCAACAACGGCCTGCATGCCGAGATCCAGTTCGACGCCAACCACCCCATCGGCAAGACCGACGCCGCAAGCATCAAGGACGTGGTGCTGGAAGCCGCGCTGTCGACCATCATGGACTGCGAGGACTCGGTCGCGGCCGTGGACGCCGACGACAAGACGCACGTCTATCGCAACTGGCTGGGCCTGATGAAGGGCGACCTGACGGAAGAGATGTCCAAGGGCGGCAAGACCTTCACGCGCCGCCTGAACCCCGACCGCGAGTACGTCGGCGCCGACGGCGGCAAGGTCGTGCTGCACGGCCGTTCGTTGCTCTTCGTGCGCAACGTGGGCCACCTGATGACCAATCCCGCCGTGCTGGACCGCGACGGCAACGAGATCCCGGAAGGCATCCTGGACGCGGTGATGACCACGCTGGCGGCCATGCACGACCTGAAGCGCAAGGGCAATTCGCGCACCGGCTCGGTTTACATCGTGAAGCCCAAGATGCACGGCCCGGATGAGGTCGCGTTCGCCGACGAGATCTTCACGCGCGTGGAAGACCTGCTGGGCCTGTCGCGCAACACCGTGAAGCTGGGCATCATGGACGAGGAGCGCCGCACCAGCGTGAACCTGAAGGCCTGCATCCAGGCCGCGGGCCCGCGCGTGGCGTTCATCAACACGGGCTTCCTGGACCGCACGGGCGATGAAATGCACTCGGTGATGGAAGGCGGTGCCATGTTGCGCAAGGGCGACATGAAGACCACGCCCTGGATCACGGCCTATGAACGCAGCAATGTGCTGGTGGGCCTGGACTCGGGCCTGCGTGGCCGCGCGCAGATCGGCAAGGGCATGTGGGCCATGCCCGACCTGATGGCCGCGATGCTGGAACAGAAGATCGGCCATCCGAAGGCAGGCGCCAACACCGCCTGGGTGCCGTCGCCCACGGCCGCCACGCTGCACGCCTTGCACTACCACCAGATCAACGTGCAGTCGGTGCAGCAGGAGCTGGAGAAGACCCGCCTGGCCGACGTCGGCGATGAACTGCTGAACGGCCTGCTGACCATCCCGGTGGCGCCCGAGGCCAAGTGGGCGGCCGAGGACATCCGCCGCGAGCTGGACAACAACGCGCAGGGCATCCTGGGCTATGTGGTGCGCTGGGTGGAGCAGGGCGTGGGCTGCTCGAAGGTGCCCGACATCAACGACGTGGGCCTGATGGAAGACCGCGCGACGCTGCGCATTTCCAGCCAGCACATCGCCAACTGGCTGCGCCACGGCGTGGTGACCGAAGACCAGGTGCGCGAGACCTTCGCCCGCATGGCGAAGGTGGTCGACGGGCAGAATGCGGGCGACCCGGCGTACACGCGGATGGATGGCCGCCACGAGGCATCGTTCGCCTATCGCGCCGCCACGGCATTGGTGTTCGAAGGGCTGGCGCAGCCCAATGGCTATACCGAGCCGCTGCTGCACAAGTTCCGGCTGGCGTACAAGGTGGCGCAGGGCTGATCTGACCCGTAAAGCAGTTGGGGAAGGGCAAACGACCACCGGTCGTTTGCCCTTTTTTGTCCTGGTGTTTTGTCTAAGGGCGTGTTTGTCCTGGCTGCGTGCCGGGGATGTTGAGCATGCAACGCGATTGCAGCACAATGAGCGCATGAAGACCGCCATCATTCCTCAAGTTCGTGTCGAGCCCGCCTTGCGGACAGAACTCGAGTCTGTTCTGCGCGAAGGCGAGACGCTCTCGGAATTCGTTGAAAGCACGGTACGGGACGCCGTGGCGTTCCGGCGTGACCAGGCCTTGTTCCATGCGCGCGGCGAAGCGGCGTGGCAGGCGTATCAGGAAACGGGAACCTCCATTCCGGCAGGGGAAGTCCTCGACGCGCTTCATGACATGCTCGACGCCAAGCGGCGGGCGTTGTTGCAGAGACACGGCGGCGCATGAATTACGAGGTGGCATTCGCCCCGAGTGCGCGGGCGGATCTCAAGCGTCTGTACGCCCACCTGCTAGACCGAGCCGACACGCTGGAGGACCTGGCCCTTGCGGAGCGTGCCCTGGCGGCAATCGAGACGGCGGTGAAGGTTCATCTGTCGCGCACGCCCTTTATCTATCGGCAAGCCTCGGGGCGCCAAGCCTTGCGCAGAGAGCTGATCATTCCTTTCGGGGCGACAGGGTATGTGGCGCTCTACGAAATCGCCCGGCCCGGTTTCGTGCTGGTGCTGGCCGTCAGGCACCAGCGCGAGCAGGACTATGCCGCGCCCTCAATGTAGCGTGTTCCTAGGACAGGGGGCGTTTCGAGCCTGCCTTTCTGGAGGCTGGCAGGGGTGTGGCGGGTAAACCACGGCAGGGGCATCGATTTTAGGCAAGGGCAGTTGAAATCCAGCCAAGGCGCCCGCATGTTGAATGCATCGGGACATCCGTCCCCCCTTTACTGATATCCGCCATGCGATTCGACAAACTGACGACCAAATTCCAGCAGGCGCTGGCTGACGCGCAGAGCCTGGCCGCCCGCAACGACCACCCCTATATTGAACCCGTCCACGTCCTGACGGCGTTGCTGGCCGACGCCGACAGCGGCGCGGCCGCCTTGCTGGCACGTGCCGGCGTGGCCGTGAACCGGCTGCAACCCGCGCTGGAAACCGCCCTGAAAGGCCTGCCGCAAGTGCAGACCGAGGAAGGCAACGTCCAGGTCAGCCGTGAACTGCAGGGCGTGCTCACGCGCACCGACAAGGAGGCCTCGCGCCGTGGCGATGCCTATATCGCCAGCGAGCTGTTCCTGCTGGCCCTGGCCGACGACAAGGGCGAGGCGGGCCGCATCCTGAAGGATGCCGGCCTGCAGAAGAAGGCCCTGGAAGCCGCCGTGGACGCCGTGCGCGGCGGCTCGGCCGTCAGCGACCAGGCGGGCGAATCGAACCGCCAGGCGCTGTCCAAGTACACGATGGACCTGACCGAGCGTGCCCGCGAAGGCAAGCTCGACCCGGTGATCGGCCGCGACGACGAAATCCGCCGCACCATCCAGATTCTCCAGCGCCGCACCAAGAACAACCCCGTGCTGATCGGCGAGCCGGGCGTGGGCAAGACGGCGATCGTGGAAGGCCTGGCGCAGCGCATCGTCAACGACGAGGTGCCCGAGTCGCTGCGCGGCAAGCGCGTGCTGTCGCTGGACCTGGCCGCGCTGCTGGCGGGCGCCAAGTTCCGCGGCGAGTTCGAGGAACGCCTGAAGGCCGTGCTGAAGGAGCTGGCGCAGGACGACGGCAGCAACATCGTCTTCATCGACGAGCTGCACACCATGGTGGGCGCGGGCAAGGCCGAAGGCGCGATGGATGCGGGCAACATGCTCAAGCCCGCGCTGGCGCGCGGCGAGCTGCACTGCATCGGCGCGACCACGCTGGACGAATACCGCAAGTACATCGAGAAGGATGCCGCGCTGGAGCGCCGCTTCCAGAAGGTGCTGGTGGGCGAGCCCGACGTCGAGTCCACCATCGCCATCCTGCGCGGCCTGCAGGAGCGCTATGAACTGCACCACGGCGTGGACATCACCGATCCGGCCATCGTGGCCGCGGCCGAGCTGTCGAACCGCTACATCACCGACCGCTTCCTGCCGGACAAGGCCATCGACCTGATCGACGAGGCAGCCGCGCGCATCCGCATGGAGATCGACTCCAAGCCCGAGGTCATGGACCGGCTGGATCGCCGCATCATCCAGTTGAAGATCGAACGCGAAGCGGTCAAGAAAGAGACCGACGATGCCTCGCTGCGCCGCCTGGGCGTCATCGAGGAAGAGCTGGAGAAGCTGCAGCGCGAATATAACGACTTCGAGGAAATCTGGAAGGCAGAGAAGGCCGCCGTGCAAGGCACGCAGGCCATCAAGGAAGAGATCGACCGCGCGCGCGCCGAGATGGCCGAGCTGCAGCGCAAGGGCCAGTTCGACAAGTTGGCCGAGCTGCAATACGGCAAGCTGCCCGAGTTGGAGGCGCGCCTGAAGTCGGCCGAAGCCAGCGATGCCGAACAGGACAAGTCCGGGTCCAAGGACCGTCCGCGCCTCTTGCGCACCCAGGTGGGCGCCGAGGAAATCGCCGAGGTCGTGTCGCGCGCGACGGGCATTCCGGTGTCCAAGATGATGCAGGGCGAGCGCGACAAGCTGCTCAAGATGGAAGACTTCCTGCATCGCCGCGTGGTGGGCCAGGACGAGGCCGTGACGCTGGTGGCCGACGCCATCCGCCGTTCACGCGCCGGCCTGGCGGACCCGTCGCGTCCCTATGGTTCCTTCCTGTTCCTGGGACCCACGGGCGTGGGCAAGACCGAGCTGACGCGTGCGCTGGCCGACTTCCTGTTCGACTCGGAAGATCATCTGGTGCGCATCGACATGAGCGAGTTCATGGAGAAGCATTCGGTGGCGCGGCTGATCGGCGCGCCGCCCGGCTACGTGGGCTACGAGGAGGGCGGCTACCTGACCGAAGCCGTGCGCCGCAAGCCCTACAGCGTGCTGTTGCTGGACGAAGTGGAGAAGGCGCATCCGGATGTTTTCAACGTGCTGCTGCAGGTGCTGGACGATGGCCGCCTGACCGACGGCCAGGGCCGCACGGTGGACTTCCGCAATACCGTCATCGTCATGACCTCGAACCTGGGCTCGCAGCAGATCCAGAGCATGACGGGCAAGCCCTACGAAGTGATCAAGGACGTGGTTTGGGAAGAGGTGAAGCTGCACTTCCGCCCGGAATTCCTGAACCGCATCGACGAGGTGGTGGTGTTCCACGGCCTGGACAGCCAGCACATCGAGTCCATCGCCCGCATCCAGCTGCAGCGCCTGGCGCAGCGCCTGGAAAAGCAGGAGATGCGCCTGGAAGTGTCGGATGCCGCGTTGGCCGAGGTGGCGCGCGCGGGCTTCGATCCGGTGTTCGGGGCCCGGCCGCTGAAGCGCGCGATCCAGCAGTTGATCGAGAACCCGGTGGCCAAGCTGATCCTGGAAGGCAGGTTCGGGCCGAGGGACGTGGTGCCGGTGGACGTGCAGGACGGCAAGCTGGTGTTCTCGCGGACCTTGCAGTAACACCGCGACGCACTGCGATGCAATGAAGACAGCCCGCCTGGGGTCGGTTCAGACGTCAGGCGGGCTTTTTCTTTCGTGTTCGATGCGCGTTGCCAATCAGAACAGTTGCCGCAGGCGCAGGCTGCCTGCCTGTGACAGGAAGCCGCCCCCAGCCTGGAGGTCGTAGCGCGCGCTGATGCTGAAGGTGTCGGACGTGTTCAGTATGACCCCCGCCGACGCCAGTGCGGCATCGCGTACGGGCTTGGCGCCCAGGATTGAGAATGCCGTCTGTCCGGAAGGATCGCCTGCGAAGCTGGCGTGCGTGGCCACTTTTCCGTCGCGGTATTCGTGGCGCCATGCCAGTTGCACGGTCGGGGTCAGCAAGCCTTGCGCGGTTGTGAACGTGCGCGAGGCCTTCAGGCCGAGATCGGAGGTGATGGACGAGAGGGAGGCAGAGCCCACCGACAATGCCGCGCCGTTGCCGCCGGTTTCGGCGTACCCATCCTGGCGCAGGAAGTTGTAGTTCAACGCGGCCAAGGGCGTGACCGTGGCGCTGCCGAAGGCGATGGGGTAGCCCGTCTCGGCGCGAACCAGGTATTGCTGGCCGTCGAATTCTCCGCGCGTGCGGCCTGAGAAGCCTGGGAAGCCGATGTTGCGCTTTACGCGGTAGCGCTGCGCGATGACGCCTGCGGACAGGTCGGCATACCAGGCATCGGCGGTGTAGCTGGCATAGCCGATCAGGCCGTAGCTGTCGATGCGGCTGGTGTTGCCCGTCAGGCTGTCCTTGAAGTCCATCTGGGTGTTGCTGTAGCTCAGCGCGCCGCCGGCGCGCCAACGTCGACCGATGGCGTGATCCAGACCTAGCACCAGGCCGCCGAAGTCGGCATCGTATCCGCTGACGTCGTCGCGCCGATTCTGCCGGGCATGGCCGCCGAACGCCTGCCCCCAGGCGGCCCGGGCCGGACCGGCCCCGCCGGTGGCGACGCCGGTGCCGCCGAATTGCCCCATGCGCAGGTTTTCATGCCGGGACGACACCAGTTCGAAGAGTTGCAGCGTCGATGCGTTGGCGGCACGGCCCAGGGATGAGGCATTGGCAGGGGAAAGCTGGTCGCCGGCGCGGTTGGCCTCGTTGGCGCCGCCCAGCCGAATGGCCTGGCCGGCGTTGTAGAGATTGAGCAGGCCGTCGTCATCGACGCCCGTGTAGCGCGACAGGCCTTCCAGCGCGGAATGCGCATTGGCTTGCGTGGCGGGATTTTGGGGGATTCCCGGCACGTTCGGCTCGCCAGGGGCGCCGGGGTCCGTCGGGTCCACCCCCCCTGGTTTGCCGTTGATGGTCAGCACCAGCTTGCTGCGATCGGCGGATGCGATCGCGGCGCCCGAGATGTCGTACCGGGTGTCGTCCAGGCTGTAGTTCAGCGTGTTCGCGTGATACTCGGTGCCGGTGGCGCTGGCGTCGATGGCGACGTAGCGCTGGCCGGGCGCGAAGGCGTAGCTGGCGCCGGTCCTGTGCAGAGTGACTGAGGCGCCCGCGGCGACCAGGGCTGCATCCGAGACGACCAGGCGTCCGTAACCCGAACCCATGTCGAGCTCGCCCGTGGCAACGGCGTTGTCGGCGATGCCGATCTGCAGGCCGGCGCTGGCGTCCTGCTGGTAGCTGCCTTCGACGCGGATCGGCTTGTCGACGCGCAACGTGGCGCCCTGGTTGATGACCACGACGGGCGGAGCAGGCGGCAGGCCGATGGATCCAGGGGAGGGCGGCAGGCCTGCGATGATGTGGCTGTTGAGCAGCAGATTGCCGGTGCCGAAGATCAACGCGGAACTGTAGCTGTATATCTCGCCAACGGCGCCGCCGCTTCCGGTGATGGTGCCCTGGGTGCCATCCTGCCCGCCATTGATGAGGAAGGGATGGGACATGGGATCGTCGACGGGACCCAGGTTGAACTGGGCATTCATCACCATGGCAGAGGTAACGACCGGGCCGGCGATCGTGCCGCCGTTGTTCAGCACACCCATGGTTCTGCCGGGGGTGCCGGGGTCCTGGATATAGGTCATGCCCAGCGCGACGTTCCCGCCCGTGATCAGGCCGGCGTTATTGATGACCGGAGCGGGCTCCGAATCGTTGAGCGGCATGGCGTACTGGATGCCCGTGCTCCATTGGCCGGGCGGCGCCACGCCTTGGATCGTGCCGCTGTTGGTAAGGATTCCGATGGCGCCGGATATGTCGAGGCCGTAGCGGCCGGTGATCGTGCCGGCGTTGATCAGATGATGGATCTTCGATCCCAGTACGTGACTCTTGATGCCAGAGGCCGTGCCGGAGATCTTGCCTGTATTCGAGAGCGTCTCGATGAGGCCGCGGTTCTCGATGGCGTGTTGTGCACTCTGGATCGTTCCCTCGTTGGTCAACGTCCCGATGACGCTGCGGGTGCCACTCCAGATGGCGCGGGCATTCTCGTCATTGGATGTGCTGGCGATGGTGCTGCTGTTGGTCAGTTGGGCGATGGTACCGAAGTTCTGGACGGCATACAGGGCGCCAGTCAAGTTTCCCGCGTTGGAAAGTGATGTGATTTCGCTGTTATTCGAAATGGCGATGTTGCCGGTCAAGGTGCCGGTGTTCAGGACCAAGGGGATCGTGCCCCGGTTGTTCAGCGCGGTCAGGCCCTTGCCGTCGACCGTGCCATGGTTGGTGAGGGTACCCAGTGTTCCGAACCCGGCTGCGTAGATGGCCTCGTAGTTCATGGCAGGGATGATCGAGCCAGTGTCCGTCACCGTCAGGTTTTCATCGGTCCAGAATTCTTGCCGGGTGGAGAGCGTGTCGATCAGCTTGTCCGCCAGGGCCGATGCGCTGAAGGCGCTTGTGGCCGCGGCCACGGCAATGGCCAGTGCGTGCGGGCGGAAAACTTGGGTTCGGGGGAACATGGCGTTGGGTCCGGGCAAACCGTCTGGAGGACGAGGGCCGCCGGACAGCGAGCACGGCGGAAAGTTGCGCCAGTGTAGGAACCAGGAACTCTCGCTGGAATACCAGATTCAGGGTATTTCTTGAGTCGCTTCAAGGAGGGCGGCGCGCCTCATCGGCTGCGGCAAACCGGTGTCTCTGCCAGCAGCGTCCGCCATTGGCCGGCCCAGTCGCCTCCGTGCGTCAAACCATCGATCCGTCGCAATGTGACGCAACGCCATCCTGCAGCGGAGGCAAAACGCGCAGCGACGCTGGGTGAGACGACGCTATCGTCTGTGCCGCTGATGTGTTGCTGGGGGATGTGTGCGACACGCACGGCATCGGCAATCGGATTGAGCGATTCGGGCATGGCCGATACCTCATGCAACTGGTTCACGAACTCGGTGTCCAGGTTGCCCGCGACCGTGCGCAGCGAGGTGATGTCCTGGCGTCGCGCTGCCAGCAGGATGGCCAGCGCACCGCCGCCCGAGTAGCCGACCAGTTCCAGCGGCTGGCCTGGGACACGCGCACGCAGTTGATCCAGTGCGGCATTCAGCGATGACACGACTTCCGGCGCGTAGCGTTTGCGCGTCCACCAGGCCGTGCCGCATTGCGGGTTGGCGGCCATGGGTGTGTATTGGCAGGGACGCGCCAGATACGCCACGTTCGAGCCGGGGTCTCGTGCCGCCAGCGCCAGGGCGACGGGATTGTGGGGCGTGGGGTCACTGGATGGCTGCGTGCGTGAGATCCAGGCCAGGCCGTCCCCCTCCAGATAGACCCGCAGGGGGCGATCAGTGTGGGAAACGCGGGTGTAGGCGGTCAGGACGAAATCGCCGGCTTGGATCTGCTCATGCGTCAGTTGCGCGGGCGCGGCCAACGCCTCGGCAATGGCTGCCCGGTCGCTGGCGCAGCCCGTCAGCAATGCCAGCGCCAGCCAGGCAGCGGCACGGATGCCGCCGCCAAGGCCCGGGCCGAACTTCAAATTACGCATATGCCGACAGCGTTGCCTAGAACTGTTTCCGCAAGCGCAGGCCACCTGCGTGCGAGGTGAAGCCGCCGCCTGCCTGCAGGTCGTAGCGCGCGCTGAGGCTGAGCGTGTCGGAACTGTGCAGCGTCAGGCCCGCCGAAACCAGCGCGGAGTCGCGCACGGGCGCAGCGCCGACAGTCGTGAAAGCCGTCTGGCCGGTTGGGTCTGCCGCGAAGCCGGCCGTGTTCAGCGTCTTCCTGTTGCGGTATTGGTGGCGCCACGCCAGTTGCAGCTCGGGCGATAGGGCGCCCCAGGACGATTCAACATTGCGTGCCAGGCGTGCGCCCAGGTCGCTGGTGATGGACGTCGTGCTGGACGAGCGCACCGATAGCGCTGCGCCGTTGCCACCGCTTTCGGTGTAGCCATCCTGGCGGGTGCCGCTGTAGTTCAACGCGGCAAGCGGCGTGAGGGTGGCCGCGCCCAGCGAAAGCAGGTAACCGGCTTCGGCGCGCAACACATATTGCTGGCCATCGAACTTGCCGCGGGCCTGGCCCGAGAAGCCGGTGAAGCTGATGTTGCGCGTGGTGCGATACCGCTGTTCGTAGGCGCCGGCAGAGAGGTTGGCGTACCAGCGCCCGGCTGTGTAGCCCGCGTAGACGGCCAGGCCGTAGCTGTCGATCTTGGCGTCGTTGCCCGAAATGCTGCCCTTGAAGTCGGTCTTGGCATTGCCGTAGCTCAGCACGCCGCCCAGGCGCCAGCGGTCGCCCACGGCACGGTCCAGGCCCAGCATCAGGCCGCCGAAGTCGGCACCGTAGCCTTCGACGTCGTCGCGGCGGTTTTGGTTGGCGTGGCCGCCATAGACCTGGCCCCAGGCGCCCAGGGCGGGGCGGGTGTCGCCCGTGGCGATGCCGCTGTTGGTCTGGGCAATGAGGGTAGGGGGCGCAGTGCGTTGCAGGAGGCGGTCTGACACGGTGAGCGTCATCGACTGCGCGATGCTGGCCAGCGACGAGGAATATACAGGCGCCAGTTGGTTGCCGGCGCGGTTGGCCATGTCGGCCCCGCCGATACGCAGCGCTTGGCCGGCGTTGAAGAGATCGAGCAGCTTGGCGTCGTCGACGCCGGTGTAGCGGGCAAGGCCATCCAGCGCGGCCCGCGCGTTGGGGGTGGTGGCGGGGTTGGCGGGGGGAGCATTTTCCTGGACGCCGTTGATCGTCAGCACCAGGCGGCTGCGATCGGCATCGGTCACGGTTGCGCCGGATACATCGCTGGTGGCGTCGTTGACACTGTAGCGCAGGGTGCTTTCGTTGTACTGGGTGCCGGTGGCACCGGCATCAATGGCCACGTAGCGCTGGCCGGGCGCGAAGACATGGTTGCCGGTCTTCTGCAGCGTGACGGCGGAGCCGGCGTCGATCACGGCCGCGCCCTGGACCACCAGGCGGCCATAGCCGCTGTCGTTGGCAGCGCTGCCGGTGGTGACGGCGTTGTCGCCCACGCCGATCTGCAACGTGGCGCTGGCCGCCTGGTTATAGCTGCCGTCGATGCGGATGGGCTGGTTCACCTGCAACGTGGCAGCCGTGTTGGTGACGAAGAGTGGCAAGGGGGGAATCGGCGGCGCGGACGGGTCTGACGGGATGACATCGGGAATGCCCGATTCGATGTGGCTGTTGAGCAGCAGCTTGCCCGTGCCGAAGGTCACGGTGGGGCCATAGCTTTGGATCAGGCCCACGTCGCCGCTGACACCGGTGATCGTGCCGAAGGTGTCCCGGCCACCGTTGATGAAGTATGAATAGGAAGAGGCATCGGGTAGCGGTCCAGTGCTATCGGTAATTCCGGCGAAAACCAGGCCTGCGACCGTGCCGCTGTTGTTCAGCACGCCTATCGTCCTGTCTGGTGCGACGCCGCTGTTTGCGATGTCCTGATACGCCGCCAGGATCGCCACCGGTGCGACGATTTCGCCGCTGTTGTGGATGGTGGTGGCGGGGCTCTGGGGCAGAGTGCGGACAAGCATCAAGGCAGTGGCAGGCAACTCGGGGAACAGGCCCTGTCCCAGCCCTCGGATCGTGCCTGTATTGATGATTTCCGACAGGTCTCCCGAGTTGTAGACGGCGACACCGCTGGTGAGGGTGCCGGCGTTGTTCAGCGTGCCGATGGTGCCGAAATTGCTGATGCCGAAGAGTTCGCTGGTGATGTTGCCGGTATTCGAGATCGTGCCGATGTCGCCTTGCATGGCGTTGTGGATGGCCCCGATTGGCGGCTGGTTCGATCCGCCGCCGGATGCCGGTTCGGAGGCGATCGTGCCGCTGTTGCGCAGGACGCCGATCGTCCCTTGGTTCCAGATGGCCGCGATGCCACCGGTAATCGTGCCGCTGTTGTCCAGCGTCGTGATCTCCCCCATGTCCTGGTAAAGACCATATTCTCCGCCGGTGATCGTGCCGCTGTTGTTCAGCGTGCCAATTGTGCTTCGATCGTTTCTGATGCCCTCGGTGATGCCAGCAATCGTGCCGTGGTTGATCAAGGTAGTCGTGGTGGCGGACCGGAAGTTGCGCAGGCCGATTTCCCCGCTGATCTGGCCCGTGTTGGTCAGTTTGCCAATCGAGCCGGAGACGTTGTCGACGGCGCTGGAACCCGAGAGGCTGGTGATCAACCCCTCATTGATGAGCTCGCCGATCGATGCCGTGTTGGTGCTGCTGACGTTCCTGACGCCGCTGCCAAGCGTGCCGACGTTCAGCAGGGTGGCAATCGTGCCGTGGTTCTGGAGGGATGGACCGCCATCGATGGTTTGATTGTCGATGATGCCACGGTTGATGAAGTTGCCTAAGGTGCCGCTGGAGAAGACCGCGGACCCGCTACCGGTATCCGTGATGATGGCGCCCGTCTCGGTCACTGTGAAGTTTCCCTCCGACCACGTCTGCCTGAGCGAGATCGTGGTGTCGATCTCGGTGTCAACCGCTGCGAGACCGGGCTGCGCCAGTGCGCTCAATGCCGCGGTCAGGGCGAGGGTGAGGGAAGTGCGTCGCGTGGCGGTCGATCGATGGGGCATGAACAGCTTCCAGGGTTGACGCGTGGGGAGAGAGAAATTTCGCAACGCTGGCATTCTAGATGTTTTGGTTTCAATTCGTAATGGGTGCAAAATTGGTGGGCGGGCAAAAAAGCTCCCACGCCGCGCCTTCGGCTTGCTGCCCCCGAGGGGGCCGCTTTTTGCCTTGGGGCGGCCCGGCGGCAAAAAAAACGCCTGCCGCAAGTGCGGCAGGCGTGCCCTGATGCGCTGGCATAATTGCGCGGCTTACTTCTTCCGCGCGGCAATATCCTTCTCGGCCTGGTTCACCAGCGCTTCGCCGATCTGCTTCTTCCACTTGTCGTACACGGGCTTGGTGGCCGACACGAACTTGGCGTGCTGTTCGGGCGTGAGCTCGGTGATTTCCACGCCCAGCCCGCGCATTTCCTGCAGCAGGGCGGGGTCTTGCGGGGTCACGCCCTTGCGTGCGATCTGGATCTGTTCACGCGCGGCGTCCTGGGCGGCCTGCCGCACGATCTCGCGGTCCTTCTCGGTCCACGATTGCCACACGTCGCGGTTCACCACGAAGAGCAGCGGGTCGGCCACGTAGTTCCACAGCGTCATGTGCTTCTGGCCCACGGTGTGCAGCTTGGCGGCCATGATCAGCGCCAGGGGGTTTTCCTGGCCGTCCACGGCGCCGCTGGCCAGCGCGGGTTGCGCGTCGGCCCAGCTCATCTGCGTGGGGTTGGCGCCCAGCGCGGTGAAAATGTCGATGAAGAGCGGCGAGCCCACCACGCGCAGTTTCAGGCCCTTCATGTCGGCGGGCGTGCTCACCTTGTGGCGCGAGTTCGTCAGTTGGCGAAAGCCGTTCTCGCCCCAGGCCAGCGGCACGACGCCGGCCTTGTCGACCAGGCCGAACAGCTGCTTGCCCACTTCGCCTTGCGTCAGCGCGTCGATGGCGGCGTGGTCGGGCATCATGAAGGGCAGCGCGAAGATGTTCAGCGCGCGCACTTGCGGCGACCAGTTGATGGGCGAGCCCACGGCCATGTCGATCACGCCCTGGCGGATGGCGGTGAATTCGCGCGTCTGATCGCCCTGCACCAGCGACGTGCCCGGATAGACCTTGATGTTGATCCGGCCCTCGGTGCGCTCCTTCACCAGGCGCGACCAGATCTCGGCGCCCTGGCCCCAGGGGAACTGGGTGCCCACGACGATGGACAGCTTGTATTCGGACTTGTAGTTCTGCGCGTGGGCCGGGCCCGCCGCGGCCAGCAGGGCGGCGCCGGCGCACAGCGTGGCGCCCAGCAGGGATCGCAATGTCGTCATGGTGTTCTCCTCGGTGTTTATTGTCTTGTCGTCGTTGTACTGCAAAGAAAACGGGCGCTGGCGCGGGGTCAGTAGCCGAGCTTATGGGGCAGCCACAGCGCCAGCTGCGGGAACATGATCACGGCGATCAGCACCAGCATCATGGCGCCCAGCAGCCACACCACCCAGCGCACGGTCGACTCCATCGGCACCTGCGCGATGCGGCAGGACACCATCAGGTTGACCGCCAGCGGCGGCGTGAACTGGCCCAGCGCCACCTTCAGCGTCAGGATCACGCCGAACCACACCGGGTCCCAGCCATAGACGTTGGCGATGGGCATGATGAGCGGCACGAAGATCAGGAAGATCGAGATGCCGTCCAGGAACATGCCAACGGTCATGAGCAGCAGGATCAACAGGATCAGCACGCCCGTCTCGCCCAGGCCGGAGTTCACGATGGCGTGGGTGATGGGATCGATGAGGCTGAGTGTGGAGAGTGACCAGGCGAACACGCCGGCCAGCGCCACCACCATCAGGATCACGGCCGATAGCTCGGCGGATTCGCGCAGGATGACGAAGAGGTCGCGCGGCTTGATGCTGCGATAGACCACCATGCCGACGAACAGGCCATAGAACACGGCGACCACGGCGGCTTCGGTGGGCGTGAACCAGCCCATGCGCATGCCGCCCAGGATCAGCACGGGCGCGGCCAGTCCCCAGGATGCGGCCTTCAGGCTGGGCCAGAAGGCCGGGCGAGGCAGGTTGCGTTCCAGCGCGCCCATGCCGTGGCGGCGCGACAGCCACACGGCAGGGACGATCAGCGCCAGGCCGGCCAGGATGCCGGGCACCATGCCGGCGGCGAACAGCGCCGGCACGGAGGCTTGCGGCACCAGCACGGAATAGATGATGAAGGCGACCGACGGCGGGATCAGGATGTCGGTGGCCGCGCCCGCCGCCACCACGCTGGCCGAGAAGGGCGAAGGGTAGCCCGCGCGGCGCATGGCCGCGATCATGACGCCCCCCACCGCGGCCGCGCAGGCCGGGCCGGAGCCCGAGATGCCGCCCAGGAACATGGCGACCGCAATCGAGATGAGCGGCAGCATGCCGGGGCCGCGGCCCACGATGGCGGTGGCGAAGTCCACCAGCCGGCGCGCCACGCCCGAGCGGTCGAAGATGGAGCCCACCAGCACGAACATGGGAATGGCGAGCAGCGGATACTTCGCGATGCCGGCGTAGAAGTTCTGCGGCACGGCCAGCAGGCCGAACCATTGCACGTCGAAGTTCGCGATGGCGATGGCCAGCGTGCCGGCCACGCCCAGCGCCACGCCCACCGGCACGCCGATGACCATGAGGCCGATGAAGACGATGAAGAGCAGCGCGCCGATCATGGCCGTGCCGCCAGCAGGCGCCGCAGCGAGCCCAGCGTGCGCAGGGCGATGGCGATGGAGAGCGCGGGCAGCCAGATCGAGTACCACCAGGTGGGCACGCCGATGGCGGGACTGGTTTCCTCGTAGATGTACTCGTCCCAGACCAGCCGCGCCGACAGCACGGCCAGCAGGATGAAGAAGGCCAGCACCACGGCCTGGCTGATCAGGGCCAGGCGGCGCTGGCGCTGCGTGGAGCCGCCGTCGGCCAGCGCCTCGATGCGGATGTGGTGGTTGCGCACGAAGGCCGAGCAGCCGCCCACCATGGTCACCACGATCATCAGGAAGACGGAGATTTCCTCGGTCCAGGCGAAGGACTGGTCGCTGAAGTAGCGCACCAGCACGTTGGCGAAGGTGATGAGCGCCAGCGCGGCCATGACCAGGACGGCCAGCCAGTCTTCAACGGCGAGGGGGACTTTGACGGTGGGGTCGGGCGGAGGCGGGGCCAGGTCGTAACTGGCCTCCGGCGGGGTGGGAGGCTGGGACATCGGGGAGGGTGCTGCGCTTGTCTCGTTTCTGTTGCCGGCTTGAGGGCGCGGAGCGCGCCGGGCTGAGAGCATGCTAGCGGGAAAGCTACAAAGTGTTAGTCCGTGTTTTCCCCTGGTATGTTGCGCCGCGGTGACGGTTCAGTGACGGCTGAACGGGGAGGCAGCGGGAGTGTTACGAGGCGCTTTCATCTTTCCGTCATGTTCATGGGCGACGATGGCCCGCCATTTTTCGGGTGGGCAAGTGCGCGAGTGAAGTCGGAACGATATCTTCGGGCAGCGGCCTGGGTCGGCTGGGCGGTCTGCCTGGCAGGTTGCCCCATGCCCTGTGCGGCGGCCGACGCGGTCCTGTCATCCCCGGCGGCCGAAGACAGCAGCACCGGCAGCACCTATATATTCGACTTGCCCAGCCTTCCGCTCGGAATGGCCCTGAAACGCTACAACGACCTGACCCGCCACTCCGTGCTTTACGAATCCCACCTGGTCGAGGGCAAGACCGCCGCGCCCTTGCGCGGCCGCTACACGCCCGCCGCCGCGCTGGACCGCCTGTTGCAGGGTTCCGGCCTGGCCGCGAATTTCGTGACGCCGCGCTCGGCCACGCTGGCGGCGGTGCAGGCCGGCCACGAGGCGCTGGCCACCCGACCAGAGACGGGCTCGGCCGCGCAGCGCCGCTATGACGGCCGCATGCAGCAGCGCATTGCCTGGGCGCTGTGCACGGGCGCCGTGCGCACGGCCTGGTCCGAGCGCATCGCCTTGCGCTTCAACGTGAACGGCGCCCATCGCATCGATGACGTCGCCGTGCGGATCGCCAGCCGGCCCGACATGGAGCCCGCGGTCAAGCAAGCCCTGGACGGCCTGCTGCTGGGCGTGCCGCCCGCCGGCATGAAGCAGCCGGTCGTGCTGCTGGTGCGCGCGGGCGAACAGGGCGAGGACTGTCCTTCATGAGCGGCGCCGGCCTGCTTCGCCTTCGGCAGTTGCTGGCGGATCGCTACGACGTGCTGCGCGCGCAGGTCGCGCGCCGACTGGGCGGTTCGGCCGAGATGGCGGGCGATGCGCTGCACGACGCCTATCTGCGCGTGGCGGGCCGCGACGACCTGGACGCCGTGCGCCACCCGCAGGCCTATCTGGTCAACGCCGCCGTGCATGCGGGCATCGACCGCATCCGCAGCGAGACCCGCCTGGTGGCGGACTGCGAGATCGACGCGCTGTTCGAGCTGCCCGACGAGGGCGCCCAACCGGACCGCGTGGCGCTGGGGCGCGCGCGCATGGACCTGCTGATGCAGGTCATGGACGAGCTGTCGCCGCGCCAGCGCGCGCTGCTCATCGAGAGTCGCGTGAACGGCATCGAGACGGCCGAACTGGCCGCGCGCTGGGGCATCTCCGTGGTGATGGTGCGCCGCGAGATCCAGACCGCGCACCATTATTGTCTGGACGCCCTGGAACGGCTGTGGGGAGGGCGTGGCGCATGAAGCCGCTCGACACCTTCCCGGGCCTGAATGACACGGCGTCCGCCGTCCTGCGCAAGGAGGCGCGCGACTGGGCGGTGAAACTCAAGAGCGGCCAGCCCACGCAGCGCGACGTGGACGCCTTCAAGCAGTGGCGTGCGCAAAGCCATGCCCACGGGCAGGCGTGGCGCCTGGCCAGCGAGGAATGGCGGGCCCTGGGCGGCTCGGCCCAGGGATATCTGGCCACGCATCCTGAGCGGGTACCCAAGCCCACCCGGCCTTCCGTCAGTCGCCGCCTGTTCCTGGGCGCGGCCGCGGGCGCGCTGGGCAGCGCGGCGGTGGCCGGTGTGTTGCATCCGCCGCTGGGGTTGTGGCCCTCGTGGCAGGAAATGGGTGCGGACCTGCGCACGGCGACGGGCGAGCAGCGCGAGCTGCGCCTGAACTCGCAGGTGCAGGTGGCCTTGAATACACAGACCAGCGTATCCCTTCCGCGCGAGCGGGCGATGCCAAGCATCGCCTTGATCTCGGGCGAGGCGGCCGTGTCGGCTTGGCAGGCCTCGTGCGAGGTCCGGGTGGACGACAGCCGCATCGTGCTGACCGACGGCGACCTGGAAGTGCGCCGTCTGAGTGGTGGCCGGGTTCGAGTGCGTTGCCAGTCCGGCGAGGCGCGGGTGCAGCAGGCTGGCATGGACGTCGTGCTGGCCGGGCCGCAGCAACTGACCTATGACGCCTCCGGCGTGGTGGAGGCTGCCCGGCCACTGGTGTCGTCAGCCAGCGACTGGCGCCGGGGCGTGGTGGTGTTCGACAACCTGCCGTTGGCCGAGGCCGTGGAAGAGATCAACCGCTATCGGCGCGGCCGCGTGGTGCTGGTGAATGCCGCGCTGGCCGACCGGCGCTTCAGCGCCGCCTTCGAGATCACCGCGCTGGATGACGCCATCGCGCTGCTGGGGGCGATGCACAAGATCAACGTCCGGCAGGTGGGCGATTTCGTCTTCCTGAGCTAGGTGCACGGCCGGGGAAAGGCAGGGAGCAGGGGATGAACCATGTCCTGCAATAAAAAGTTCACCATCTTTTTGGTTTCGCCTGGCGCGCGACAAACGCCTTACTAGGTAATGGCTGCCCGGATGGGCGGCTGCCTGTTCCTTGCCTTCGTCAGGATGCCTAGACCATGTTTTTGCCCACGACACCGCGTGCCCCCTCCCGCCGTTCTGACTCGACGTGGCGGGCTGGCGCTGTTCGGGTGCCCGTCTTCTCGCTCAAGGAAATCGGGTTGACGCCCGTCGCGGCGGCAATCGCCGCCGCGTTGCTGACTGGCGGGCTGGGCCTGTCCGCACCTTCCGCAACCGCCGCGCCCAATTGGTTTGCCGCCGGGCAGAATGCCAGCCAGCAGGCGCGCTCGCAGCAGCGGGGTCCGATGCCGGGGATGGCCTCGCCGACGGCAGCGCGCCAGCAAATGGAGGCGCGCCAGCAACTGACCAAGTCCATTGCCAACCTGAACCGCACGGCCAATGCGATTGCGGCGCAGCAGGCGTCGCAGGAAGCGGCACGCGCGCTGGCGGGCAGTCAGCCGTCCGAGGTGCCGGATGGCCTGGTGGCGGGTGGGCTGGAAGTCGCCACGGGCGCCAAGGCGGGCTGGGTGGGGGCCAACGCCGCGGTGGCTTCCGAGGACAAACGCACGGTCACGATCAAGCAGACCGCCGAGCGCGCGATCCTGAACTGGGAGAGCTTCAACGTCGGGCGCAACACCACGCTGCGCTATGACCAGAAGGCCACCGATGCGGTGTTGAACAAGGTGGTGGGTGCCAGCACCGCGCCCAGCCAGATCCAGGGCAGGATCGAAGCGGCCGGGACCGTGATGGTGGTGAACCAGAACGGGGTGGTGTTCTCCGGGACCAGCCAGGTGAACGTACGGAACCTCGTTGCCGCAGCCGCCGCACCGGATGCGGCGCTGGACGCGCAGTTCCAGGCACGCGGGCTGTATTCGGAAGGCACGACGCCGACCTTCAAGGATGCGTTGGGCAATGTGGTCGTGCAGCCGGGGGCGCGCATCGCGACCCACGCACCGACTTCCGCCACGCAAGGTGGTGGCTATGTGCTGCTTGCCGGCAAGAACGTCGAGAACGCGGGCGCGATTCATACGCCGCGTGGGCAGGCGCTGTTGGCTGCTGGCGATAGCTTCCTGATCGTGCGCGGCCAAGGCACTGACGGCAATCAAACTTCCACGACGCGGGGCAATGAAGTCAACGTCGGTGGCCTGGGCACGGTCAGCAACACCGGCCTGATCCAATCCCCGCTGGGTGACATTACGCTGGCAGGCAATCAGGTGCAGCAGGGCGGTGTGCTGGCCGCCAGCACGTCGGTGGACACACGCGGCACGATCCACCTGAAGGCCACCGGCGCCAACGGCCTGGTAACGCTGCAGGAAGGTGCGGTCAACGCCATCTTGGTCGATACCGATGGCGCAACCGCGCTGGACGGCCAACGCGAGAGCCTGCTCCCCCCCGTCGTGGCTGTCGTCGGCGCGACTCCGCCCGCCTGGGAGGGCGCGGATCCGTATCGCCGCGACCTGTCGTTGGTGCAGGTCGACAGCAGCGGCGCCGTCGACTTCCAGTCTGGTTCGCTGACGCTGGCGACAGGGGGCCAGGTGGCGGTCAAGGCCACGGGCCGCACGCTGCTGCGCGATGGCGCCGAGATCGACGTGGCTGGTGCCATCGGCGTGTCGGTGGCGATGGAGACCAATAATCTCAAGATCAACATCCAGGGCAACGAGCAGCGCGATGCGCCGGTGAACCGTGATGGCGCGAAGCTGAACAACAACGACGTCTGGCTGGACGTGCGGGACCTGGTCTACGTGCCTGCCGGTACGGGCGACAACGAGAACGCACGCTGGTACACGGCGGGCGGCCTGCTGGAAGTGGGCGGATATCTGGGCACCCGTGCGGTCCCCGTCAGTCACTGGCTGGCCCAGGGCGGCATGGTCCGCTTCGAGGGGGGCGAGGTCGTCACGCAAGGCGGCTCCAGCATCAACCTGTCGGGCGGCACGCTGGACGTGCAGGATGGCACCTTGCGCCAGACCTGGTTGAAGGGATCGGACGGCAGGCTTTACACCGCTGACCGCGCCCCGGGTGACCTGCTGTATGACGGCATCTATCGGGGATATGAGGTCACATCGGCGCGCTGGGGCCAGACGCGCCGGTACTACGACGCGATGATGGCGCCGACCAGCCGCAAGGAGGGGGGATATACGGTGGGCCGCGACGCGGGGGCGCTGATCGTTTCCACCCGGAACGCCGTGCTGGAAGGTCAGCTCGTCGGTGAAACGTATCAGGGCGCACGTCAGACGGGCGCGCCGCAGGCAGGCGTCGACGGTTATCAGCAGTCGCACAACGCCCAGGCGCGTGGCGGCCAACTGGTGGTGGGCAGCTACGTGCCGTTCTACGGTCGGGCGAACAAGGAACTGCGTTACGTACTGGGTGCCTCCGCCGGCACGTTGCGGGAAGTCCTGCTGGGCGACAGCCAGGATCGGATATCCCAGGGCATCGACCTGACGGCTGCGTTGCCCGAAGACCGCCAGGGCAGGCTGATCCTCGACACCACGCAACTGAACGGCTTCAAGCTCGGCGCCATCCGCATCGCCGCCCAGGGCGGCATCACGGTCGATTCGGCGCTTACCACCGCCAACGGCGGCGAGATCACGCTATACGGCCCGTCCATCGATGTGAACGCCGATCTGATCAGCCGAGCCGGCGCGATCAACGTGGGCAACGTGCAGGCTGCACCGAACGCAGGCCGCCTGGACGACATCGCCCTGGCTGCACTGGGTGGCAAGCCCGTCCATCTGAATGTGGCCGAAGGCGTGCGCCTGGATGCACGCGGCTTGTGGACGAACCAGTTCCAGGACCCGTCGGATATCGAGAACACGGCCTATCGCAATGGCGGACGTGTGAGCCTGCGCGGCACAGGCGACGTCAACCTTGCCGAAGGCAGCGTCATCGACGTCTCTTCGGGCGGCGTGTTGACACAGAAGGGCACCCTGCAAGGCGGCAAGGGCGGCAGCGTGACGCTGGCCGCGAATGCGATGAACGTCACCCTCGTGGCGCAGGGCGGCAAGCTCTCGCTGGGTGGTGAGCTGCGCGGCCACGGCGTCACCGGCGGCGGCACGCTGTCGATCACCAGCGGTGGCGCCATCGTCTTGGGCGGTGAACACCAGGCCGCGCAGGACGCCAATGCGCTGTGGCTGAACCCTGCTATCGTCCAACAAGGCTTTGGGCAATACATGGTCAACGGCCACGGCGGCGTGACGGTTGCCGAAGGCGCGGCCATCGACGTGGCGATGCCGGTCTACCGCAAGACGCAGGAGGCCAGTGCGATGCCGCTATCGGGCGCATCGCCCGACACGGCCCTGTCGCTGTGGACGCCGCCGCGCTACCAGGAAGATCCGGTCGAGGCCGTGCTGACGCAACGCGCAGGCGCAAGCATTGCACTGCACTCGGATCGCAACAACGCAGGCCAGCTCATCGAGGTCAAGGAGGGCGCGACCGTCACCGTCGACCCCGGCCAGGCCATCACGCTGCGTGGTGCTGACCAGATGACGGTGCTGGGCAGCCTGGTTGCGCCGGGAGGGAAGATCTCCATCAACGCCGTGCGGCTGGATAACACGCCGTTCAATGGCACGGCCAACGCGAAGTCCGTCTGGATCGGTGACGCTGCCGTGCTGGATGTGGCGGGACGCAGCCATGTGGCGCAGGATCGCCTGGGCCAGCGCTATGGCATCGTGCACGCGGGCGGCAGCATCGAGATCGGCGGCACCTTGAACTGGGAAACCGGTGTGCGCATGGCGCGTAGCGACATCTACATGGACCGCCATCTCATCATCCGGCCCGGTGCGCTGCTGGATGCCTCGGGCACGCAGGCCACGCTGGATCTGCCGGGCCGCGGCGCCACCGTGGTGGCAAGCAACGGCGGCAGCCTCGTGCTGGCATCGGCCAACAGCCTGTACCTGGACGGCGCCTTGCGTGCGGCGTCGGGTGGCGCCGGCGCGGCGGGCGGCACGCTGGCCGTGGCGCTGGACGTGGCGCCGGGAGGCGCCTACTACGTCAAGAACACGGTGACGCCGGGCGTGCTGCTGCCTCGCGCCGTGCTGCTGTCCCAGGTACAGGCCGACAGCCCGCTGGGCGCGCATGTGCAGGCAGGCGAGAGCGACCCGACCCTGGTGTACGGCACAGGCTATCTGGGCGTGGATCGTATCGAAGCGGGCGGATTCGGCAACCTGTCCGTGTACGCCACCACCATGATCAAGGGCGACCTGGACCTTTCCCTGTCGCAGAGCCTGCGCCTGGTCGGCGTGCCGCTCATGCACGAGGATGCGCCCGAGGCGAGCCTGGTGCGCCTGGCCGCACCCTATATCCGCCTGGAGCGTGCCGATTTCAGGCTGCTGGACGGGGGCGATTTCTATAGCCAGCCCGTTGCCCTGGCGCCAGGACTGAGCCGGGGCTGGGTCAAGCGCGGCCATCGCATCAGCCTGCTGGCCGATCTGATTGATGCGCGTGGCGCCCAGCGCTTCCACTCCTTCGAGGACGTGACCTTGTTCAGCCGTGGCGACATTCGCATGCTGAAGAACGTGGATACGGAATCGAACGGCTCTCAGCTGCAGGCGCCGCATGCCATGACGATCACCGCGGCGCAGATCTATCCCGCGACGGGCGTGCAGAGCACCATTGGGGCAGGGTATGACCTCAATGGCCATAACGGGCAAGTCAGCAACCCGAACGCGGTCCTGCGCTTGCGCCGCCTGGAAGGCGAGTTACCCGACTTGCCCTATTCGGCTTTCGGCTCCTTGACCGTGTCGGCGCCTACCCTCGAGCAAGGCGGGGTGTTGCGCGCGCCCCTGGGCGTGATCGTCGTCGATACGACGCCGATAGGACCTGGCTCGCTGACGTTTACCGCAGGCAGCCTGACGTCGGTCAGCGGACAGGGCTTGCTGATGCCTTATGGCGGGACGGCTGATGGCATCAACTACCGGTATGGCGGCGTCGACATCGATCCGGCGCCCGCGGGCGGGCTGCACGAGAGCGCCTGGCACAGCCGCAAGATCGAAGTCAACGCCGCATCCATCGACGTGATGCCCGGCGCGGTGCTGGACCTGTCAGGCGGTGGCGACCTGCGTGGCGCGGCCTTCGTGAATGGCCGGGGAGGGTCGGTCGACATCCTGAAGCATGCGCTGGCCGACAGCAATCCGGCGAATGGCTTCAGCCGTTCGGGCAATGCGGTGTATGCCATCGTGCCGTCGTTCAGCGGCAACTACGCGCCCGTCGTGGCCGAGGCTGGCGCGGGTATGCCCGCGCCAGGCCAGCAGGTGACGATCCCGCGTGGCGTGCCCGGCTTGCCCGCGGGGACATACACGTTGCTGCCTTCCACTTATGCGCTGTTGCCGGGCGCCTTCCGGGTGGAAATTGGCGCCACGGCGCCCAACCCCGCCAGCATGCCCGGCCTGACGCCCGCAGGCGCGTGGGCGACGACGGGATTCCTGGGCACCTCCCATGGCGGGCAACGCAATGCCTTGCTCAACAGCCTGGTGCTGACGCAGGCGGACGTGGTGCGCCGCCATTCGCAATACAACGAGACGTCCTACGCCGAGTTCCTGGTGGCGAATGCCGCGCGCCTGGGCGTGCCGCGTGCCATGTTGCCGGCCGACGCCAGCCTGCTGGAAATCGTCTTGAAGCCGGGCGCGGGCATGGGCGGCACCGCCGCACTGCGCATGGCAGGTACCGCGCGATTTGCTCCCGCCGCCGGCACCGACGGCATCGGGGGAACACTGGCGGTGAAGGGGCCGGCTGGCGGCCTGGAAATTTTGGCGGCGGGGCAGACGCCTGTGTCCGGCGCCACGGCGGCGGCGCTACAGGCCGATGCGCTGACGGCCTTGTCGCCCTCTCGCCTGATCCTGGGAGGGGGGCTGCAAGGCAGCGGCAGCAGCCCCGGCCGGCAGTTTGCACTGTCGTCGGGTGGGACGTTGCGAGTACGTACCGGCGTCACGCTTGCCGCACCCGAGATCGTACTGATCGGTTCGAATAATGGCGCCATCACCGTGGAGCAGGGTGCCACCTTGACGACGCTGGGACAGGGTCCGGCCTTGCTGGATGCCCGCCGGGGTTACTTCATCGAGACGGGCGCGCAAGGTGTCATGGTCGTTTCCAACGGCTTCGTCAATCTGGTTCCTCCCACGCTCGGCAACGCCACGCGTATCGACCTGGGTGCCTGCCTGGCCAGTTGCTCGGGCATGACGCAGATCCTCTCGGAAGGCACGTTCGGCGTGGCCACCAATGGCGTCTTCTCAATGGGAGACACGGTCTCCTACGGCACGCGCAATCTGCTGTTGAGTGTGTCGTCGCTGAACCTGGGTTCGGCCGAGGGCTTGGCCGATGCGCAAGCCGCCGGCGCTTTGCCGCCGGGCATGGTCATGCGCCAGGACGTGCTGGACAGGCTGTTGCGCGGCAATACCGCAGTGGGCACGCCCGCACTGGAAAGCCTGATCCTCAGCGCGGGTGAGTCCATCAACCTGTTCGGCGCGGTGCGTTTCGACACGCGCGGAACCGGGGGTGTCTCTTCGTTGCAGCGTCTGGTGCTGGGCGCACCGGCCATTTATGGCTATGGCGCGGCAGGTGAGACCGCGGAAATCGTCGCCAATGAATTCGTCTGGGCCGGCTCGCTGGCGGCGGACCCCAGCAATCGCGACGTCGCCTATGACAAGCCGGCCGCGCCGGGCGGCGCGGTGCTGAGCCGCCTGGGGAGTGGGGCGCTTGCCATTTCCGCCGATGTCATCCGCTTCGATACGGCGCCGTACACCACGACTTCCTCCCTGGTGCCGGCCAATCGCCTGGTGCTGGGCTTCTCCTCGGTGACGCTGGACGCGGCCACGCAGGTCACGGCCAAGGGGACGGGTGGCCTGGCGGTGCATCACGCCGTGGCGGGCTACGACACGGCCAGGGGCTGGCAGTACAGCGGCGGTGACCTCATCGTGCACACGCCCTTGTTGACCAGCGAGGCAGGCGCGTCGCTGGATATGCGTGCTGGCGGTGCGCTGATGGTGCAGGGCAGCGGTGCCACGCCCGGCACCCGCAACGCGCTGGGCGGTTCGCTGAGCCTGACCGCGCAGCGCATCGTGCTGGACACCGCTGTCGCACTGCCTTCGGGCAAGCTGACGCTGGATGCGCAGGACGACATCGTCCTGGGTGACGCCGCCCATATCGACCTGGCGGGCCGCGAGGTCGTCCTGTACGACGTCAAGCGCTATAGCCGGGGCGGCGAGTTGTTGATGAAGAGCGCGGCAGGCGACATTACGCAGGCGGCAGGCTCGGTCATCGATGTGTCGGCGCGCTACAACCGCGCCGGCTACCTGCAGGCCGTTGCGCTGGGCGATGCCGCGGGACACGTGGACCTGGCGGGCACGGTGCTGGGCAGCGCAAGCGGCCTGTACAACGCCGCCGGCACCTATGTGCCCTATGACGCAGCAGAGCTGACGCTGCGCGCGCAAACCGTGGCCGATTTCTCGGGCCTGAATACGCGCCTGAACACGGGCGAGGTCTTCGGTGCGCGCCGCTTCCAGGTGAAGCAGGGTGACCTGACGGTGGGCGACGAGGTGCGCGCGCGTCACGTGGAAATCGTGGCCGACGGCGGCAACCTGACGGTCAACGGCAAGATCGACGCCAGCGGCGTGCAGGTGGGCAGCATCTACCTGGCCGCGCAGCAGAACCTGACCATCAACGGTTTGCTCGACGCGCACGGCACGCACCTGCGCCGCGACAGCTACGGCAAGATCATCGACAGCCCGAACCGGGCCATCATCGACCTGACGTCGCGCCAGGGCACCTTGACGCTGACCGGCAACGCCGCCCTCGACCTGCGCGCGGGCACCGAACAGCCCGCGCTGCACGATGGCGTGGCACGCGGCACGCTGGACCTGAACGTGCGCCGCACGGGTGGTGGCAGCGAGCGCGGCGCGCTGGCGGGTTCGGGCGATGGCGCCAACGGCGTGGCGCTGGTTGTCGACGGCACGCCCCTGATCCAGGGCGCCAAGACCGTGGCCGTCAACGCCTTCCGCCGCTACAGCGATGCGCCGCTGGCCGCCTTGCCCGACGTGACAGGCAAGACGCCGCAGCTGATTTCGCAGGGCTACTTCGATGGCGTGGGTGGCATCCATGCGCAGAACCAGGACTTCATGGATCTGGCCGAGGGCAACACGTCCCTGGCCAACACGCTGGCGCGCCTGAACGCACGCCTGCGCCCCGGCGTCGAAATCGCCAGCGCCACGCCGGACGGCGACCTGACGGTGGTGGGCGACCTGGACCTGTCGGGTTATCGCTATGGTCCGAACGTCGATGCGGCCCGTCGCGGTGTCGGCGAACCCGGTGTGCTGGTGCTGCGCGCCGGCGGCAACCTGAATATTCACGGCAGTATCAACGACGGCTTCGCGCCGCCACCCGAGTCGCTGGATGATGCGGGCTGGCAGCTCACCGAAGGCCGCTATTCGGCGACCTTTGGCTTGACGCCTTTCGGTGGCGATCTCGTCATTCCGATCGATGGCGTGAAGCTTGAGGCCGGCACCTCCTTCCCGGCAGGCAGCACCCTGAACTATGACCTGCCTGCCCGCGCCGCGACCCTGCCCAAGGGCACCGAACTGCCGATCACAGTGACGCTCACTGGCAACCTGACCTTGTCGGCGGGCCTGGTGCTGACCGGCGCGGTCACGATGGCGGACGGCACGGTGCTGCCTGCCGGCGCGGTCATCCAGCAGACGGTGGCGCTGGGCGCCGGCGCGCGACTGGGTGCGGGCTTCCGCCTGCGCGACCCCGTGGCGGTCCAGCCCTTCACCTGGCCCAAGGGCGTGAAGCTGCCTGCCGAGCTGGTGGCCAGCGGGCAGATCACATTGGCGCGTGGCGCGATCATCCCGTCGATGACCAACGTGCAGCTTGCGGGCGACGCGCCGGTGAGCCTGCGTCCGGCGGGGCCGGATGGCAGGCAGGGCCGCAACTGGGCGCTGGCGCCGATGCTGGAGGCGGGCGCCTCGTCCTGGAGCCTGACCGCCGTGGCGGGCGCCGACCTGGCATCCGCCGACGTGCGCGCCCGCAATGTCGATGGCCTTGGCGACATCGTGCTGGCTGACACCCATCATGGCATGCAGAGCAAGTTCACGACGCGCCTGGAGGGGGGAGGCGGTGGTGGCCCGGCTTTCGTGACAGCGGCGGGTGCATTGGGGATTTTCGGCGATGAGGCCGTCACGGGCATGACGCAAGAAGAGCTCAGCGTCTGGCTGGCCGCGAATTGGGGCGGCGACTGGGAGGCGAATTTTGGCGACGCCGTGCTGGAGGATCTGTGTGCCTTCGGCCCCAACTATTGCGGCTACAAGCCAGGTAAGCCGAGCGTCACGGCCGAGGGCGCGGTGGGGATCTTCGGCGACGCGGCCGTGACGGGCATGACGCAGGAAGAGCTCAGCGTCTGGCTTGTCGCGAATTGGGGCGGGGACTGGGAGGCGAATTTCGGTAGCACCCCGCTGGCGGACCTGTGCAACTTTGGCCCCAACTATTGCGTCTTCGAGGGCGCCACGCCGCCCACGGAAGTGGTGGACTACCACCACGTGCCTGGCGCGCCGTCCTTCAGCGTGCTGCGCACTGGCACGGGTGACCTGGAACTGCTGGCTGGGCGCGACGTGGGCATGATGTCCATGTACGGTGTCTACACCGCCGGCACGGCCACCTCGCTGGGCGCGCTCGATGCGCAGTACAACCTGCCGCGCGGCACCATCGACGAGCATGGCGTCCTGGGCCGCGTCCAGGGCGATGGCAAGCACGACGCCGCGCTGGCCGTCTACCAGGCCTGGTATCCGGATCACGGCGGCAACCTGACGATCATGGCCGGTCGAGACGTCTATGGCGATGCGTGGGGTGCCCTTGCTGGCAATGGCATCGAAGGGGACGACCGGGACGCTGCCCGCGTCCCCAGCAGTGCCGTCGGTAATTGGCTGTGGCGACAGGGCAATACCGGGACGCCCGGTGTAGAGGACATCGCCACCAGCTGGTGGATCAATTTCGGCACCTATGCCAACCAGAGCAACGGGTCCAATAACCAGCCGCGGCTGGTGGGCTTTACCGGTTTCGGCACGCTGGGAGGCGGCAATCTCAGCATTTCCGCCGATCGCCATGCCGGCGTGCGCGATGCGCGTGGCGACGCCCAGAGACAGGTGGGCCTGTTCGGCGCACGCTCGCAGGGCTTGGTGGCGGCCGTGGGCAGCACGGGCAGGGTCGTGGATGGCGCGCTGACCCTGACCGGCGGGGGCGACCTCGACCTGCGCGCAGGCGGCGCATTCAATCCCAATCTGCGAGCCACGCAGCAGCGGTCGGTCACGGGTCTCGATGGGGGCACGGTCGACCACATGGACCTGAATGGGGTCCTGACCAATCTGCGCGGCACGCTGAACCTGTCCGCCGGCAAGGTGGGAGGCGTGTCGCTGCTCTACGGCGATGGGGCAGGCCTGCGTGCGACGGATCCCTTTGCCTTGGCGGGGGGGAACGCGTATGGGGGGCCGGTGCTGATGCTGGGTGATGCCACCGCGTGGCTGGACACGCGCGGCGACCTGGTGCTGGGCGGCGTCAGCGACCCGGGCCGCACCCGCTTGCTGAATACCAGCCCCTATCGCCTGGTGGGCGGCGCGACGGACACCACCGGCGGCGGACGGAGCTGGTTCTCGCTGTGGACCGACGCTACCGCGGTCAACCTGCTGTCGGCGGGGGGCAATCTGACGCCCATGAGTGGTCACAGCGCGCTGACGATGGGCTGGAGCGTCTGGAGCGAAAACTCGACCCAGCCCTACTTGGTCTATCCCTCAATCCTGCGGGCTGTCGCGGCCAACGGCAACATCATCCTGCCGCGCTCGCTGGGCGATAACCCGCGCGCCGCGGGCTTGATGCTGGCACCCTCGGCCACGGGGCAACTGGAAATCCTGGCAGGAGAGTCCTTGCTGGCACAGGGGGCGCCTCGCGTCGCCATGTCCGGGGCCGATACGGCCATGACCACGCCTTTGCGCCCCGCGTTTACGGTGGGGGGGCTCAGCAGCGCGATCTGGCCCGTGACCAATACGTCGCCCGAAGCCATGCGCCTGGCGACGGGCGATAACTATTCCTTGTTCGCCTTTGGCCCCAATACGCCCCTGGAGCGAGGCTTGCATGCCGGCGATGGCACGCCCGCGCGCTTCTATGCGGTCAAGGGCGACATCGTGGGGGTCAGGACGGGGACGTTCGCGTTGTCGCTATCCAAGGACTATGGGAAACCTGTCGGTTATGTGACTGCCGTGGACCGTTGGTACGAAGCCGCCACGCCCGTGTCCGCACGTGCCGGGCGCGACATCCTGGGCTTCGAGGGCATGGCCTTGCACAACAACGCCAGCGACGTCTCGCTGATCCAGGCGGGTCGCGACATCGTGCATGCCGACTTCAAGGTGGCGGGCCCGGGCGTGGTGGTGTTGCAAGCCGCCCGCCAGTTCCGCCAGGATGATGCGGCCAGCGTGCAGAGTGTCGGTGGCCTGGTGCGGGGCGACACGCGCCCGGGCGCCAGCATTGCGGTGCTGGCCGGTGTCGGCGCCGCAGGCCCGGACTACGCGGCCTTCCTGGCGCGTTACCTGGACGCAGGCAATCTGCTGGTGCCGGGCACGGGCCTGGACGCCCAACCCGGCAAGGTGGCCCAAACCTATGGTGGCGAACTGACGCTGAAGGACTGGCTGGCCGATGAGTACGGCTACACCGGTACGGAAGCCGAGGCGCCGCTTGAATTGGCGCGGCAGCAGGCACTGCGCGACGACGACCCCGAGAAACCGTATCGCAGCCTGGCGGAAGACTACCGCCAGGAAAGCGAGCTGTATCTGGTGAACTGGCTGCGCAGCTATCAGGCGTATGCAGGTGGTTCCGACGAGGCGCGCGCCGCGCTGGACGCCCTGGCGCCGGCGCAGCAGGAGATCTATGCCCGCCAGTTGTACTTCGCTGAAGTACGGAAGGGCGGCCGCGAGTACAACGATGCGGATGGCCCGCGCTTCAACAGCTACCTGCGGGGTCGTCGTGCCATCGCGGCCTTCTTTCCCGAGCAGGATGCCAGCGGTGCCGCCATCAAGTATGACGGCGACTTCACGATGTACGGCGGTTCTGGCCTGCGCACCGATTTCGGCGGCAGCATCCAGCTGCTGACGCCGGGCGGCCGCCAGGTGGTGGGCCTTGAGGGCGAAGCCCCGCCGTCCACGGCAGGCGTGGTCACGCAGGGCGCAGGCGACATCCAGATGTACGCCCAGGACAGCATCCTGCTGGGCCAGAGCCGCATCATGACCACCTTCGGCGGGCACATCCTGGCGTGGTCGTCGCAGGGCGACATCAACGCGGGCCGAGGCGCCAAGACCACGGTGGTCTACACGCCGCCGCGCCGGGTCTATGACTCGGTGGGCAACGTGACGCTGGCGCCGACCGTGCCGTCCACGGGGGCGGGGATCGCCACGCTGGCGCCGATCGCCGAAGTGCCTGCCGGTGACGTGGACCTGCTGGCGCCGATCGCCGAAGTGCCTGCCGGTGACGTGGACCTGCTGGCGCCGCTGGGCACCATCGACGCAGGGGAAGCGGGCATCCGGGTGTCGGGCAACGTCAACATCGCGGCCTTGCAGGTGGTGAACGCAGCCAACATCCAGGTCAAGGGTGACGCCGTGGGCATTCCGGTGGTGGCGGCGGTGAACGTCGGTGCTCTCACCAACGCCAGCGCGGCGGCTTCCTCGGCGGCGGATGCCGCACAGGAATCGGTGGCCCGTTCGCGTGCCGCCGCCCGCCAGAACCTGCCGTCCATCATCAGCGTGCAGATCCTGGGCTTTGGCGACGGCGGCAATGCCGCACCGGTGTCACCGCCTGCTCCGGCCGCGCAACCGGTCAGCTATCGCCCGGACCACAAGGTGCAGGTGGTGGGGCAGGGTCCGCTGTCGGCGCAGCAGCGCGCGCAACTGACGGCGGATGAGCGTCGGCATCTGGGGCTGTAGCCAGACAGCAGGTGGAAACGACAAGGCCGGGTCATGCCCGGCCTTGTCGTTGTCAAGCGCGCCTTGCGGTTCACACGCCCTGCGCGTGCTCCACCACCAACTGCACCGACACCCGGCCGTTCCATTCATTCTGGTCCAGCCGGTACGCCACCTGCACCTGTTCCGGCACCATGTCGGCATGGCCGAACCAGATCGCGTCGAAGCGCTGGTGGCCGCGCTCCAGCTGCAGCTTCAGGTGCTTTTCACCCACCAGCCGCTGGCCGCGCACGAAGAACTCGTCCAGGAAGACCGGCGCGGCAAAGCCCGCGCCCCAGACCTGCTGTTGCAGCAGGTGGGCGACCTCGACGTTGGCGTAGCCGGTTTCCAGCGAGCCGTCGGTCTCCAGCACGGGTTCGAAGCTGCTGCGGCCGGTCAGTTCGCGCACGGCGGCATCGAAGGCAGGCGCAAAGGCGTCGAAGTCCTGGCGGCCCAGCGTCAGGCCCGCGGCCATGGCGTGGCCGCCGAACTTGCGGATGAGGCCCGGATAGCGCTTGGACACGAGGTCCAGCGCGTCGCGCAGATGCACGTCGGGAATCGAGCGGCCCGAGCCGCGGATCTCGTCGTCGCCCGCGGGTGCGAAGGCCAGCGTGGGACGCCAGAACTTTTCCTTCAGGCGCGAGGCCACCAGGCCCACCACGCCCTGGTGCCAGGTGTCGTCGAAGACACAGACCGTGGCGCCGGGCGCCGAGCTGGCGGCTTCCATGCTGTTCATGGCCTGCTCGCGCATCACGCTTTCGATGTTGCGGCGCTCGCGGTTGATGGTGTCCAGCTCGCGCGCCATGTTCAGCGCTTCGCCTTCGTCATCGGTGGTCAGGCAGGCGATGCCCAGGCTCATGTCGGCCAGGCGGCCGGCCGCGTTGATGCGCGGACCCAGCGCGAAGCCCAGGTCGAAGGCGCTGGCATTGCGTGGCTCGCGCTGCGCCACGGCGAACAGCGCGCGCAGGCCGGGCTGCATGCGGCCGCTGCGCATGCGCGCCAGGCCTTGCGTGACCAGCAGGCGGTTGTTGGCGTCCAGCTTTACGACGTCGGCCACGGTGCCCAGCGCCACGAGGTCGGCCAGCGTATCCAGGCGCGGCCCGCCGTCGGGCGGATAGACGCCACGGCGGCGCAGCTCGGCGCGCAGCGTCAGCATCATGTAGAAGATCACGCCCACGCCGGCCAGGTTCTTGGACGGGAAGCCGCAGCCGGGCTGGTTGGGGTTCACGATGGCCAGGGCGTCGGGCAGCACGTCGCCCGGCAAGTGGTGGTCGGTGACGACCACGCCGATGTCCGCTTCGGCGGCGGCGTTCACGCCGTCGACGCTGGCGATGCCGTTGTCGACCGTGACGATGATGTCGGGCTTGCCGGCAGGATGGCGCACGGCCAGCTCCACCACCGCGGGCGACAGGCCGTAGCCGGTCTCGAAGCGGTTGGGCACCAGGTAGTCGACCACGGCGCCCATGGCGCGCAGGCCGCGCAGGCCCACGGCGCAGGCGGTGGCGCCGTCGCAGTCATAGTCGGCCACGATCAGCAGGCGCTGGCCGTCCTGGATGGCGTCGGCCAGGATGCTGGCCGCGTCCTCGGCATGGGTCAGGCCCTTGGGCGGCAACATGCCGCGCCAGTCCAGGCGGGTGTGCGCCGGATCGTTCAGGCCGCGGGCGGCCCACAGGCGGGCCAGCAGGGGATGGACGCCGGAGGACACGAGCTTGGCGCAGGCGTCGAGGTCGGCGGGACGGACAGTCAGACGGGGAGAGACCACCAGGTATTCCAGTTCTTCTTGGGACGGGGCAGCCAGGCCAATAGCGGGCTGCGCGGGTTGCGGGTAAGGGTGACCAGCCGGTCGGCGCCGGCCAAGGTCAGCGTGCCGGTGTCGCCATGGGCGTGCAGCGCCTTGTCCAAGGCGGGCAGGGCGTCCAGCCAGGCGGCCCAGTCGCCGGCGCGATGCGCGGCGTCCAGTTGCGGCAGCACCTGGGCCGTGCCGGCCTGTGGCGTCCACGGACGCGCGCCGCCATACAGCCACAGGCCGTTCAGGGGCAGGGCGCCGCGCGCGGCGCGAGCGTCATTGACGGGGTGTTCGTGCCAGGCCATCTGCACGCTGTTCAGCAGGCGGCGCCAGGGACGGCTGGCGGCATCCTGCGGCCACCAGTCGTGCAGCGCGTTGGCCGCCACGGCAGCCGGACTGGCTGAGCGAGGCGATAGTCCTTCCGGCAGCGTCATGCGCCAGCGGCCCGGCGTCAGCGCGACGGCGTCGAAGCCGTCCTCGCGCAGCCAGGGCAGGGCGGCGTCGAACAAGGCCTGGCCTTCCTCGGCGCGCACGTCCAGTTGCAGCGGATCGGCCAGCGTGGCGCGATCGGTGCCGACGGAAAGATGGGTCAGGTCGGCCAGCCACACTGGCGCCATGCCGGTTTCCGGCGCGCCGGCCTGCTCGGCCAGCCAGGGGCCGAGTCCGGCGCCAAGCGCCTGGCCGGCGTCCGGCGCGCAGCCCGCGCGCCGCAGTTGCCAGGCCTCGGCGGGCGTACAGCCCAGGGCATGGACATCTTGCGGGTCGATGTGGGCGGCGCCTTGTTGCAGCCAGCCCAGCAGCACGGGCGCCAGCGCGGGCAGGCGCTCGGCCAGCGCGGCGGCGACCGGCGCGGGGGGCAGGGCCCCGGGAATCAGGAGAGACATGCCGGGATTGTAGTGCGCCCGGCAGCGGGATCCTGTTCGTCCGTTTGGGTCCTCAGCCGGTTACCTGCCAATCGCGCTTGAGCATGGCGACCTGCCATTCCTGCACCAGCGTCTCCACCAGTTCAGCGGCAGGCAGGGCACGGGCCAGCGGCGCGCCTTGCCCAGCCCAGAAGGGCGCGAATTCCTGGCTGCCGCGGGCGCTGGCGGCGGCGTGCAGCGCCTTGCCCGCGTCATACACGATGGAGTAATCGGGCAACGCCGGGGCGCTGGCGACATCCACTTCCTTGTGGATGCGGTTCACCAGGCCACGCGCGGGCCGTCCGGAAATGGCGGCGGTGATGCCCGTGTGGCGCGCGCGCGGGCTTTGCAGCTCGGCCCGATAAGCGGCATTGGCCAGGCTTTCCGGGCACAGCACGAAGGCGGTGCCCATCTGCACGGCGCTGGCGCCCAGGGCCAGCGCGGCGGCGATGCCCTGGCCGTCCATGACGCCGCCAGCCGCGATCACGGGCAGCCTGGTACGGGCGCGCAGCAGGCGCGTCAGCGCGAAGGTGCCGATGCCGGGGTCGCCCTGCGCCGGATCGAAGATGCCCCGGTGCCCGCCGGCCTCCACGCCCTGGGCCACCACCATGTCCACGCCCGCGGCTTCGACGCGTTCGGCTTCGTCCAGCGAGGTCGCGCTGGCCAGCGTCACGATGCCGGCCTCGCGCAGCGCGCGGATCCAGTCCGCATCCGGCAGGCCGAAATGGAAGCTGGCCACCGCCGGCCGCGCGCGCAGCAGGGCTTCCAGCATGGCCTCGTCGCCGATGAAGCTGCCATACAGGTTCTTGATGGTGGCGGGCGGCTCGGCGCCGAACTCCTGGAACCAGGGGCGCAGCCAGTCCAGCCAGGCGGTTTCGCGGGCGGCGTCGGCCACCGGGGGGCGATGGCAGAACAGGTTCACGTTGAAGGGCTTGCCGGTCAGCGCCCGCGTGGCCGCGATCATGTCCTCGGCCTGCTGGGGCGTGCTGGCGCTGAGCGCGATGGAGCCCAACGCGCCGGCGTTGGACACCGCAGCCGCCAGTTGCGGCGAGGAGGTGCCCAGCATGGGCGCCTGGATGATGGGGTGGGCGACCTTCAGCAGGCGCTGGGCGGGATGATCGGGCAGCATGGTCGGATCCTTCGTGGCTGGGTCTGGAATGGATGCGTGTCATGGTATCTCCATTCAAGATGAAATTTAAGTGATAATTCTCAAACAAAGAATTCATTCCCGTGAACAGGGCCGCTCCGGGCCTGCCGCGACGAGGAGCCCGCATGGATCTCGCCACCCTGGAAATCTTCCGCGTCGTTGCCGACGAAGGCAGCGTCACGCGCGCCGCCCGCCGCCTGGGCCGCGTGCAGTCGAACGTGACGACCCGCGTGCAGCAGTTGGAGGAGGAACTGGGCGCATCGCTGTTTGCCCGTGACGGCAAGGGCATGGCGCTCACGCCCGCGGGCGAACGCTTCCTGGATTACGCCCAGCGCCTGCTGGCCCTGGCGCAGGAGGCGCGCCAGGTGCTGCATCCCCACACTCCTCAGGGCAGCCTGCGGGTAGGCAGCATGGAAAGCACCGCCGCCAGCCGCCTGCCGGGGCCCCTGGCCGCGTATCGCCGCCGCTGGCCGCAAGTGACGCTGCGCCTGCGCACCGCGCCCTCGCGCCAGTTGACGCAGGCTGTGCAGGACCGCGAACTGGATTGCGCCTTGCTGGCGCTGCCGCAGGCCGCCGGGCCGGATGTCGCGCCGCAGTTGGCCGCGCTGGGCCTGGAAGGCGTCGTGGTCTGCCGCGAATCGCTGGTGCTGCTGCTGCCGCCCGAACATCCCCCGGTGGCAAGCCTGGCGGACGTCCAGGTCCAGGCGCTGGTGGCTTTCGAGCCCGGCTGCTCGTACCGGCTCCTGGCGGAAGATGGCCTGGCCGCCCTGGCGGGCACTGGCGTGCCGCGCCTGCCTGTCGCGCTGGACATCCATGAGGTCGGTTCGTATCACGCCATGCTGGCCTGCGTGGCGGCGGGCGGCTGCGCGGGCGTGCTGCCGCGCAGCCTGCTGGAACTGCTGCGCGAGCCGCCCGATTTGCGCGAAGTGCCGCTGGCCGAGGTCGACACGCTGCTGGTCTGGCGCGCGGGCTATGCCACCCCCGCGCTGGCGGCGCTGCGCGAGGCGCTGTCCGAAGCGCTGTCCGATCTGGCGGGCCCTGTAAAACACCTGTCGCAAGCCGTTGCAAAGCCGCGCCGTGGGCGTGCCGGTTAGTGCCATAATGCGCCGGTGCTGAAAATACCCTACGAATTCTGGATCGGAGCCCGATACTCGGACCTGCTCCGCATCGTCCAACTGCTGCTGCGCATCACCGGCCTGCTCTGGCTGCTGCGGGTGGCCGCGCGTCGCATTCCTTTCCTGCGCCGGCGTGGCCTGGCCGACTGGCTGGAAAGCCTGCACACCGCGCAGTTGGCCCGCCGTCAGCGCGACGGCTTCGTCTCGTTCATTGCGGTCAGCTCCATGGCGGGCATCGGCCTGGGCGTCGCGGCGCTCATCGTCGTGCTGTCGGTCATGAACGGCTTCCAGCGCGACGTGCGCGACCGGATGCTGTCGGTACTGCCGCACATCGAGCTCTACGTGCCGGGCGCCACGCCCGAGCGCATCCTGGACCAGTGGCAGACCCTGGCGGACTACGGCAGGCAGAATCCTGAAGTCCGCGGCGCGGCGCCTTTCGTGGCGGCCCAGGGCATGATCGTGCGCGGCCAGGCGCTGCGCGGCGTTCAGGTGCGCGGCATCGATCCGGCCGAGGAGGACGGCGTATCCGACGTCGGCCGCCAGATGGTGCAGGGCAAGCTGGAGGCCCTGACGCCCGGCAGCTTCGGCATCGTCATCGGTGAAGAGCTGGCCGAAGGCCTGGGCGTGAAGCCCGGCGACACGCTGATGATGCTGGCGCCGCAAGGCTCGGTCAGCCCGGCGGGCTTCTCGCCGCGCATGCGCCAGTTCACGATCACCGGCGTGTTCTCGTCCGGCCATTACGAATACGATTCCAGCCTGGTCTTCGTGCAGGTGCAGGACGCGGCGCGCATGTTCCGTGATTCGGGCACCTCGGGCGTGCGCCTGCGCATCGCCGACATGCAGCGCGCGCCGCAGGTGGCAGCCGAGCTGGGCGCCATCCTGCCGCAAGGCGTCTTCGCCAGCGATTGGTCGCGCAACAACCGCACGTGGTTTGCCGCCGTGCAGACCGAAAAACGCATGATGTTCCTGATCCTGGCGCTGATCGTGGCCGTGGCCGCCTTCAACCTGCTGTCCTCGCTGGTCATGGCCGTCAAGGACAAGCAGTCCGACATCGCCATCCTGCGTACCTACGGCGCCACCCCTGCCGAGATCGCCCGCATCTTCCTGGTGCAGGGCGCCACCATCGGCGTGGTCGGCACGCTGCTGGGCGTGCTGGGCGGCATGGCCATCGCCTACAACATCGACGTCATCGTGCCCACCATCGAACGCATCCTGGGCGTGCACTTCCTGCCGCGCGAAATCTATTTCATCAGCGCGCTGCCGTCCGATCCGCGCAGCGCCGACATCATCACCATCGGCGTCACTTCGCTGGTACTGTCGCTGCTGGCCACGCTCTATCCCAGCTGGCGTGCCTCGCGCCTGCAACCTTCGCAGGTGCTGCGTTATGACTGAGGCCGCCATGCAAACGTCCCAAGGCGCCGCGTCCGTGGTGCTGGAAGCCACGGGCATCCACAAGGTCTACGACGAAGGCGTGTCGCAGTTGCACGTGCTGCAGGACATCAGCCTGTCGGTGCGCGCGGGCGAGATGGTCGCCATCGTCGGCGCTTCCGGTTCGGGCAAGAGCACGCTGCTGCAGGTGCTGGGCCTGCTGGACACGCCCACGCAAGGCACCGTGTCGGTGGCTGGCGTGCGCACCGAAGGCCTGTCGGAAGCCAGGAAGAGCGAGCTGCGCAACCGCAAGCTGGGCTTCGTCTATCAGTTCCACCACCTGCTGTCCGAGTTCACCGCGCTGGACAACGTCGCCATGCCCCTCATCGTGCGCCGCATGGCGCGCAACGAGGCCCGTGAGCATGCGCGCGAGAAGCTGGCCCAGGTGGGCCTGGCCGCGCGTGCCTTGCATGCGCCCGGCCAGTTGTCGGGCGGCGAGCGCCAGCGCGTCGCACTGGCCCGCTCGCTGGTGGGCGGCCCCGCCTGCGTGTTGGCCGACGAGCCCACCGGCAACCTTGACCGCCACACGGCGCAGGACATGTTCTCCTTGCTGACCAACGTGAACCGGTCCTTGGGCACCGCCTTCATCATCGTCACGCACGACCTGGAACTGGCCGCGCGGGCTGACCGCAGGCTGGTCATGGCCGATGGCCGGCTGGTGCAGGAAGACGAGGCCGCGGCGCATCTCGCCGGGCATTGATCGGCCGCGTCCGTTGCGGCAAGCCTGGTCGGCTTGCCGCCCACCGCCCGGTCACGGTAGCCTGACCGCATGTTGATCGACACGCACTGCCACCTGGACGCGCCGGAGTTCGACGCGGACCGTCCCGAGGTCGCCCGCCAGGCCTGGGACGCGGGCGTGCGCGCCATCGTCATCCCGGCCATCGAGGTTGCCAATTTCTCCATCGTGCGCGACCTGGCGCATGCCACGCCCGGCGGCGCCTACGCCCTGGGCATCCATCCCCTGTATGTGTCGCGCGCAGCCGATGCCGACCTGGACATCCTGCGGGACGCCGTGCGCGCCGCCCTGGACGATCCGCGTTTCGTCGCCATCGGGGAAATTGGCCTGGATTTCTTCGTGCCGGAGATCTCCAGCGGCCCGGCGCGCGACCGGCAGGAGCATTTCTATGTGCAGCAGTTGAAATTGGCGGCCGAGTTCGGCCTGCCCGTGCTGCTGCACGTGCGCCGCTCGCAGGACATCCTGTTGAAGCACCTGCGCCGCATCGATGCCGCGGGCGGCATCGCGCATGCCTTCAACGGCAGCGCCCAGCAGGCCGAAGGCTTCCTGGCGCACGGGTTTGCGCTGGGCATGGGCGGGGCCATGACCTATCCGCGCTCGCTGCAGATTCGCCGTCACGCCACGGATGTGGCCTTGTCCAGCCTGGTGCTGGAGACGGACGCGCCCGACATTCCGCCGGCCTGGCTGCACGGCGATGCGCGGCGCAATACACCGGCCCAGGTGTCGGGCGTGGCCGATGCGCTGGCCGAGGCGCGGGGCGTCACCCGCGACGAGATCATCCAAACCACTGGCCTGGCCGCGCGACGGGTGTTGCCGCGCCTGGATGCCTGGCTGTCACGGGAGCACGCTGCATGAGTGACCGACCCGTTGCGCGCACGCGCGACGATTTCGCCCATTTCCGTCCCATCGCCACGCGCTGGATGGACAACGATGTGTACGGACACGTCAACAACGTGATCTATTACGCCTATTTCGACACGGTGGTGAATGGCTACCTGATCGAGCAGGGCGTGCTGGACATCGCGCGCAGCCCGGTCATCGGCCTGGTGGTGGAGACGGGCTGCCAGTACCTGTCGTCCGTCGCGTTTCCTGACGCGCTGGAGGCCGGCCTGCGCGTCACGCGCCTGGGCAATGCCAGCGTGCGCTATGAAGTGGGCATCTTCCGCGCGGGCGAACCCACGGCCAGCGCGCAGGGACACTTCGTGCATGTGTACGTGGACCGCGAGACACGGCGGCCAGTGAGCTTGCCGCCGCCGATGCGCGAGGCGCTGGCGGCGTTGTTGCGGGAGTAGCGGGTTTTTTTCCCGGGCCTCGATCAAGCCTTCAGTGCCGGTTTCGGCATCGGCCCCTGTGCGGCCGTCAGCGCGGTATTGATCGCTTCGGCCCAGGCCAGCAAGCGCGCATCCCCACCGCGCGGCCCCACCAGCTGGATGCCCACGGGCAACCCCACGTCACCCAGCCCCGTCGGCATCGCCACGCAGGGCGCGTGCAGCAGCGTCCACAGGCTGTTGCACAAGGGGCTGCCAGTGTCTTCCAGTCCCGGCGGCGCCTGCCCGAAACTGGGCGGCGTCAGCACCAGGTCGACATCCTGCGCCAGCAGGGCATCGAATTCGCACCGAGCCGAAGCGGCCAGATCCTGCGCGCGCAGCAGGTCTGCCACGCCGTAGCCCACTGCGTTCTCGGCCGTCGCGCGGATGTTCGGATTCAACTGATCGGGATGCGCCAGCAGTTCCGACAGGAAGGTGCGCCGGCCTTCCGCGCGGATGATGACTTGCTGCGCCTGGGCCAGCGTATCGAAGCTGGCCGGCAATGACAGGTCCACCAGCGTCGCGCCCGCGTCGGCCAACGCGTGCGCGCTGCGCAGCAGCGCTTCCTGGCCGGATGCGTCCACGCGATCCCAGTGCGGACCTTTGTACACGCCAATGCGCAGGCCCGCAGGCGTCGCGGGCGCTTGCGGCCATGCATCCGCCAGCCGGAAGGCACGCGCCATCAATGCCAGGTCAGCCACGCTGCGGGCGAACCAGCCGATGGTGTCCAGGCTGGGCGCGTAGACCTTGGCGCCTTCCGCACACACCAGTCCGTGCGTAGGCTTGAGCGCATGCACGCCGTTATAGGCGGCAGGGCGGATGATGGATCCGCCAGTCTGCGTGCCGAAAGCGATCTGCGCCATGCCGCTGGCCACGGCCGCGGCCGAGCCCGAGGACGAGCCGCCGGGCGTGTGCGCGGGGGCATAGGCATTGCCGGTGGCGGCCGAACGCCCGTTGGCGCCGAATTCCACGGTGTCCGTCTTGCCCAGGATCACCGCGCCCAGCGCGCGCGCCGTCGCCACGCAGGCGGCGTCACGGCCAGGACGGTGTCCGGCGTAGGCCGGGGTGTTGAAGGTGGTGGGCATGCCCGCCACGTCGATCACGTCCTTCACGGCTATCGTGACGCCGTGCAGCGCGCCTTGCGCAGGGGCCTGGTCCAATGTGCGGGCCTGTTGCAATGCCTCATCGGCGGCCAGGTGCGCATAAGCGCGTACTTGTGGTTCCAAGGCGCCGATGCGTGCCAGCGTGGCGCGGGTGATCGCCTCGCAGGACAGGTCGCCGGATTGCAGGCGGGTTGCGGCATCGCTCGCGGTGAGATCGTGGATGGGGGGCATGGCGAAACGCCTGGGTTGGCGGGAAATGTCGCGGCCCGGGCGTGCGCAAGGCACGGCGCCAGGCCGCGGGCAATCAGGGCATGCCTGGCAGGTATCCGCCAGGCACCGGCGTCAAGCTTACTCCGCCGTGATGTTGGCCTGCCTGGCCACCTCGCGCAGGCGCGGCAGTTCTTCGGCAATCAGCTTGGCCACGGCATTCGCGTCGCCATCGCGGATTTCGAAACCCGACGCGGTCAGCTTCTCGCGCACCGTCGCGTCGGCCATCGTGGCCTTGAACGCGGCCTGCAGGCGCGTGCTCACGTCGGCGGGCAGGCCGCGCGGTGCCACCACCGCCACCCAGGTCGAGATGGGCGCGGCGTCGAAGCCGGCTTCCTTCAGCGTGGGGACGTCGGGCAACTGCGGCGAGCGCACGGCGCTCGTCACCACCAGCGGCTTGATGCGGCCTTCCTTGATGTGCGGCAGCGCGGCCGGCACGGTGTCGATGTTCAGCTGCACCTGGCCGCCCAGCAGGTCGTTCATGGCGGGGGCGCTGCCCTTGTAGGGCACGTGCATCATCGAGATGCCGGTGGCGCGCTTCAGCATCTCGCCGGCGAAGTGCGCCGTGCTGCCGTTGCCGAAAGACGCGTAGTTATAGGCATCGGGCTGCGACTTGGTGGCGGCTGCCAGTTCCTGGATCGTGTTCACCGGCACCTGCTTGCCGGCCACCAGGACCAGCGTGTTGCCGCCGACCATGCCGATGGGCTCGAAGCTCTTGATCGGGTCATAGGACACATTGGGCATCACCACCGGGCCGGACGTGAAGGTCGAGCCCGAGCTGATCAGCAGCGTGTAGCCGTCCGCGGCAGACTTGGCCACGTAGGTGGCGCCGATGGTCGTGCCGCCGCCGCTGCGGTTCTCGATCACGATGGAGGTGCCCAGCTTCTGGCCCAGCACCGGCGCCAGCAGGCGCGCGACATAGTCGGTGTTGCCGCCGGCCGGGAAGGGCACGACCAACTGGATGGGGCGGGCGGGATAGGCGGTCTGCGCCTGGAGCGGCGCGGCGGCCAGGAGACTGGCGCCCACCAGCGCGGCGGCCAGGAAATGACGGTTGCTGCGATTCGACATGCTTTCCCCTTGCTTTTGATCTGGGTATGAGAGAGTGGCGGTGTTGCAGTGTGGCGTGGCCGTGCATCGAAAAACCTGATGCCTGCCGGAATGTCTGCCGCCGTTGCCAGTCTGCATTTCTAGTGGGGAAGGATGCTATGTGACGAGCGCCACCCCGCACAATCGAATCTTTTTTGAACCGGCATCGAAAAAACTTATGATGGGGTCGGCTGGGCGTGTAGCCCGGACACCGGTTTACAGGCGGCTGAAAGAGGGAGGGATGTGATGCAGGTGCGCGACATGACGATGGCAGACCATCCCGCCGTGATGGCGCTCTGGCGCGACGTGCCGGGGCTGACCCTTCGCGACGCGGACGGGCCGGATGCCGTGGCGCGCTACCTGGCGCGCAATCCCGGCCTGAGCGCCGTGGCGGAGCGGGACGGCAAGGTGGTGGGCTGCATCCTGTGCGGGCACGACGGACGTCGCGGCTATCTGCAGCATCTGGCCGTGCATCCTGCGCATAGGCGGCAAGGCATTGCGAAGGCCCTGATCCAGCGTTGCCTGGCGCGGCTGCAGGAGGCGGGCGTCTATAAATCCCATGTCGACGTGCTGGTCGATAACGCAGCGGGAATGCAGTATTGGGAAGGGTTGGGGTGGCAGCGGCGCACGGACATCCTGCGGTATTCGTTCGTGAGCGGGGGCGGGGAGAACGCCTAGCGTCCTGTTGTCTGGACGGCAGGGCGCTGCGGTCCATCGTGGCTAGTCCCGACTGGCCTGCCGCTGCGTCCAAGGCGTCTGGCGGCCGATCCCTGGGTAGCCTGTGCAGCCCACCGCTACACAGGAATTCGCATGTCAGGACGGCTCGCCTTGCTGGCCTTCGTGGGCGGCTGCGCGCTGGTGCAGACCCTGCCGCGCTTGCCGCGGCTGTGGGAGATCTGTACGTCGGTCGCCGTGCTTGCGGTCTGCGCCTTGCTTGTGCAATCGCAGGCGCGGCGCAAGGCCGCCGAATATCCGGTGTCGTTCGAGGCAGCCCCAAGCGGCGCGCATCGGCTGCTCGTTGTCGCATGGGCCGCCTGCATTGGCATCGCCTGGGCCAGTCTCTGCGCCCAGCAGCGGCTGGACGACGCCCTGGCCGAGGGCAACATCAACCACGTCACCCGCGTCACCTTCCAGGTCGTCGGCTTGCCGCAAGGGGATGCCGCGGGCCGCAGCGCCGAGGTCCGCGTGCTGCACGCACAACCCGAGGGCGTGCCCACGCGCATCCAGGTGAACTGGTTCGCGCCGGGCATGGCGCGCCTGCCTGGCGCCACGTCGTCTGAAGACCCGGCCGGTGTCGCCCGGCACGCTGCAGGCGAACCCGCGCAGCCGGTGCCCGAACTCATCCCCGGCCAAATCTGGCGCGCCGCGCTGGTGCTGCGCCCGCCCACGGGACTCAGTAATCCCCACGGTTTCGATTACGAAGGCTGGATGTTCCAGAAAGGCGTCCGCGCGCGCGGCACGGTGCGGGGGGAGCCGGTGCTGTTGCAGGCCTGGGGCGGCGGTGCCGAAGCGCTGCTGCATCGTGCACGCTGGCAGTTGCGGGAAGCGATGCTGCAAGCCCTGCAGGGCACGCGCTACGGTCCCGTGCTGGTGGCGCTGGCGCTGGGTGACCAGCAAGGCGTGGCGCGCGAGGATTGGGACATCTTCAACCTGACCGGCATCACCCATCTGGTGTCCATCAGCGGCATGCACGTGACATTGCTGGCTGCCCTGGCAGGCCTGGCTGCGCGTGGCATCTGGAAGCGCCTGCGCTGGCGCCGCCGTGCCCTGGCGGAGCGGCTGCCGGCCCAGGCCGCGGGCGCGGCGGTCGCGGTCATCGTGGCGCTGGCCTACAGCCTGCTGGCCGGCTGGGGCGTGCCGGCGCGGCGCACCTTCTTCATGCTGGCGGTCATCGCGATGGCCGCCATGCTGCGCCTGCCGCTCACGCCCTGGCGCATCCTGCCCGCCGCGGCGGCGCTGGTCGTGGCGCTGGATCCGTGGGCCCCCCTGGCGCCGGGTTTCTGGCTGTCCTTCGGCGCGGTGGCGGTGCTGATGCAGGCGGGGGCGAATGCCACGCAGACCGTGCAGGGCGACAAGCCGCCCAGCCGCTGGCGGCGCGCCGCGGCGCTGCTGTGGGAGGCCACGCGCCTGCAATGGCTCATCACGCTCGCGCTGACGCCGGTCCTGGCCTACCTGTTCCAGCAAGTGCCTTTGGTGTCGCCACTGGCCAATGCCATCGCGATTCCGGTGGTGAGCTATATCGTCACGCCGCTGGCATTGCTGGCTGCCTTGCTGCTGGTCGCCCCGGGCGTGACAGCAGTGGGCGCCTGGGCAGCACTTGCGGGCGAAGCCGTGTTCGCGCAGATGATGGTGCCGCTGGTGGCCATGGCAGCGTGGAACGGCGCGGCGCTGAGCGTGGCCGCCGCGCCATGGCCTTACCTGGCGCTGGCCTTGGTCGGCGTGGCCTGGGCATTGGGCACGCCGGGCCTGCCGGTGCGCGCGGCGGGCTGGCTGCTGGCCGTGCCGGTGCTGGTGTGGCAACCGGGCCGCCCGCCGCCGGGGCAGTGGCGGCTGACGGCCATCGACATCGGCCAGGGCGCGGCGGTCCTGGTGGAGTCCGCCACGCAGACCTTGCTGTACGACACGGGCGTGCGCTACGGCGTGGACAGTGACGCCGCTAGCCGCGCCATCCTGCCGCTGCTGCGGGCGCGTGGCATCGGCAAGCTGGACGTACTGGTGGTGTCGCATGCCGATGGCGATCATGCGGGCGGGCTGCGCAGCGTGCTGGCGGCGTTGCCGGTGGCGCAGGGCTACAGTCCCTTCGACATGGCGGCCTATCTCAAGCGCGAGGCCCGGCAGGGCCTGGCGACCTCACCGATGCCGGCGCTGCCGGCGCGCACGTCGGCGTGCGAGGCCGGCGTGTCCTGGATGCAGGATGGCGTGCGCTTCGACTTCCTGCATCCGCCGCCAGGCGACGACAGCGCCCGGGCCTCGATGGACCGCAATGCCGCGAGTTGCGTGCTGCGCCTGGCAGGCGAGCACCACAGCGCCCTGCTGACGGGCGACATCCCCGTGGCGCAGGAGCGCGCGCTGGCGCGGGCGGGGTTGCCCGCCACGGAGTGGGTCATGGCGCCGCATCATGGCGCGGCGACATCCTCGGGGACTGATCTGGTGGCGGCAACGCAAGCCTGGCACGTGGTGGCGCAGGCCGGCCGCTACAACCGCTATGGCCATCCGAAAGCGCCGGTGCAGCGACGCTGGGAGCGTGCCGGGGCGGTCTTCTGGCGCACCGATCTGCACGGCGCGGTCATGGCCGCCTCGGAGGGGCCGGGCAAGCAGGGGTTGAGCATGCGTGCGCAACGGCTGCATGCGCCGCGTTACTGGCAAGGGCGATGAACAAAAAAAACACGGCCATCGGGCCGTGTTTGCATTATTGCAGGATCGCTCAGCGCATCGGCTTGGGCGGCGCCGGTTGCGGCATGGGCTCCACACGCTGCTCGTCGTGCTGTTGGCGCGGCGGGTTCTGCTGGCTGGCCGGCACGGGCCTGGCATCCAGCGGGGCGGTGGCCGCGCCTTGTTCGATGGTCCACTTCACCAGCGCGGCCGACAAGGCGTCGGTGGCCTGGCCGAAAGCGGTGACGACGTCCGTCACGCTGGTGCCATTCGACGGCTGTGCGACCTCGAAGCGGTTGGCCGCCAGCAGCCTGCCGGTGCGCAGCGCAACCAGTCGGGCTTCGTAGCGCACGACGGCGACAGGTTTGCTGTCACGGTACTCCACCTGGAAGGTGCGCAGCGTGCCGGACAGGTCCAGCACCGAGGGCAGGGGATTGCGGTCGGTGCTGACCACGGCGATGCGGCGGTCATCCAGGAAGGCCTGCACCAGGCGCTCGCGCACCAGCACTGGCGACGCATCGGCCCAGCGCACGCCTTCATAGGCGGCCAGCCGGTTGCCATCGGGCACGACGAGGATGCGCGCCGAATCGATCATCTGGCCGCTTTCCGGCGTGCTGATACGCAGCGAGGACATCGTGGGCGACTGGGACGCGGCGGGCAGGGCGGTCAGCGGCAGTTGATAGACGGCGAGCTTTTCGCTCTTGGGCAGCAGCGTGCAGGCCGACAGCAGCGCGCTGGCGGCCAGCACGCCCAGCGCCACGGCGCGGCGCGTCAGGTTACGCGGGGCGGATGTCATGGACGGAACTCCTCAAGCGATTCGCGGCCCAGGATGTAGTTGGCCGGGTTGTCTTCCAGGCGGCGGGCGATGGCGTTGAGCGCCGACAGCGTGCTGCGCAGTTCGCGCACGGCCGGGCCGATCTCGCTGAAGCCTTGCATGCCGCGGTTCAGCGCGGGTTGGTTGGTTTCCAGCAGCGTCTCGATGCGCGAGGTCGCGTTGGCCAGCGAGGTCATGGCATCGCGCGCGCCCTTCAGGGTTGCGGCACCTTCGCCGGCCACCAGCTGGTTCGTGTTCTTGATGAGGCTGGTCGCTTCCTTCAGGGCCGCCTGGCCTTCCTTGCTGGCCTGGGTCAGCTGGGCCAGCAACTCGCGGAACGAATCACGCTGGTCCGCCATGGCGCCGGTGGCCTGCTCCAGGTTGGCCAGCGTCTTGCTGATGCTCTCGATGTTTTCCTTCGAGAACAGCTGCTTGGCATTGAAGATGGTTTCGTTCAGGTTGCCCATCAAGTCTTCGCCGTTGGCCAGCAGCTTGGACAGTTGCGAGGGCGTGGCGACGATGACCGGTTCCTCGTTGCTGTCCGGCTTGGGCTTCAGCAGGGGGCTTTCCGGCGTGCCGTTGCCCAATTCGATGGCCGCGGCGCCGGTGATGCCGGTGATCATCAGGCGAGCGTTGGTGTCCTGCTTGATGCGGGCAGTGTCCTCGACGCGGATCCGCGCGATGACGCGGCGGGGGTCCTTGGGGTCGAGCGACAGCGCAACCACGTCGCCCACGCGGATGCCGCTGTACTGCACGGCGCTGCCGCGCGACAAACCATTGACCGGCTCGTTGAAGAGCACGCGGTAGTAACTGACGCCGCCGTCGCCATGCGCCTTGGCCAACCACAGGCCGAAGATCAGGGCGCCGGAAACGGCGAGCAGGGTGAAGAGTCCAATGAGGACGTGGTGGGCACGTGTTTCCATATCAGGATCCCGTAGCGGCGGCGGCCGCTGCGCGTGCGCGCGGCCCGTGGAAATATTCCTGCACCCAGGCATCGTCGTAGCTGGCGACGGCGTCGATCGTATCCACGACCAGCACCTTCTTTTGCGACAGCACGGCGACCCGGTCGCAGATGGTATAGAGCGTGTCCAGGTCGTGGGTGACGAGGAACACGGTCAGGCCCAGCGCGTCGCGCAGGGTCAGGATGAGCTGGTCGAAGGCCGCGGCGCCGATAGGGTCCAGCCCGGCGGTGGGTTCGTCCAGGAACAGGATGGCGGCATCCAGCGCAAGCGCGCGGGCCAGCGCCGCGCGCTTGATCATGCCGCCCGACAGCGAGGCCGGATACTTGGGGCCGGCTTCGGGAGGCAGGCCGGACAGCGCCAGCTTCACCTCCGCCAGCCGTTCGGCCTCGGCGCGCGACAGGCCGGCGTGCTCGATGAGCGGCAGCGCCACGTTTTCCGTGACGGTCAGCGACGAGAAGAGGGCGCCTTTCTGGAACAGCACGCCAAAGCGGCGCTCCTGCTCCGAGCGTTCGGCGGACGACAGGGAAAGCAGGTCCTTGCCTTCGACCTGGATGGTGCCGGCCGCGGGTTCCTGAAGGCCGACGATGCTGCGCAGGAGCACCGACTTGCCGGTGCCCGAGCCTCCCACCACGCCCAGGATCTCCCCGCGGCGTACGTCCAGGTCCAGGTTGTCGTGCACGACCTGGGTGCCGAACTGGTTGCGCAGGCCGCGCACCGAGATGGCGGGTTCGTCGCCAGCCTTGTCCTGGCGCGGATCGTTGGCAGCCGTCACCATCCCATCTCCATGAAGAAGAGCGCGGCCAGGGCGTCGAGCAGGATCACCATGAAGATGGACTGCACCACGCTGGAAGTGGTGTGCTCGCCCACGGACTGGGCGCTGCCCGTGACCTTGAAGCCTTCCAGGCAGCCGATGATGGCGATGACGAAGGCAAAGATCGGCGCCTTTACCATGCCCACCAGGAAATGGCGGATATCCACGTTCTCCTGGATGATCGAGATGTAGCGCGTGAGCGAGATGTCCAGCGTCAGCAGGCAGACCAGCGCGCCGCCCAGCAGGCCGGCCAGCACGCCGATGAAGGTCAGGATGGGCAGCGAGATGAGCAGCGCGATGACGCGCGGCGCCACCAGCATTTCCACCGGGTTCAGGCCCAGGGCGCGCAGCGCGTCGATTTCCTCGTTGGCCTTCATGGAGCCGATCTGCGCGGTGTAGGCGCTGGCGGTGCGGCCCGCAATGAGGATGGCGGTGAGCAGCACGCCGAATTCCCGCAGGAACGAGAAGGCCACCAGGTTGACGGTGTAGATGGTGGCGCCGAACTGCTGCAACACGGTCGCGCCCAGGAAGGCCACGACCGTGCCCACCATGAAGGTCAGCAGCGCGACGATGGGCAGGGCGTCCAGGGCGACCTGTTCGACCAGCGCCGTGACGGACGTGACGCGCCAGCGGCGCGGGCGGAAGACCGTGCGCGCGAGGGTTTCCAGCACCAGGCCGGCGAAACCCAGCAGCGTGATGAAGGTCTTCCAGCCGGACATGACGGCAATGCCCACGCGCTCCAGCACTTCGCCGACGGCGTGGCGCCGTTCGCGCGGCGGCGGCGCGCAGCGGTCCAGCATGGCGACGCCCATGTTCTCCAGCAGGGCGCGGCGGGCGGCGGGCATGTCGGGGTCGGCCTGGGCGAGGTCCCGCGCATGTGTCGGGCCCAGCAGTTCGATCAGCAGGGCGGCGCCAGCGGTGTCCAGTTCCTTGAGGTCGCGCCAGTCGACGCCGGCCCCGGTGTTGCCGTCCGGCGCCTGCGCGTTGTCGGGCTGCAGGCGCGCGGCTTCGCGCGCCAGGGCCGGATAGTTCTCCAGCACCCAGTCGCCGCCGATGACCCAGCGCGCGTCGCCCGCGTCCGATGCCTCGCGGGCGATCCAGGCCTCGCGGCCGGATGCACCGACGCGAACGGCGGACGATTCCCGCTTGGCGGCGGCCGGGTCGGGGGCGCGGAGTTGGGCCATGAAATAGGGGGGAGAAAGGGACGCTGCGAGTCTAGCACTAAGGATGGGGCGTTTTTTTAAGGTGTCATTAATGGGAAGGCTTTGCTGTCGCGGGTTACGGCTGGGTGAGCAGGTGTTAGCGGCGTAGCGGGCGGTTGCCAGGCGTTTTCGGCGATCCGCAGGGCAGGTGGACCTGTTTCTCCTGCTGGATAAACCCATCCACGACCTGAACCCGCCGCTCACGCTAAAATCCCGGCTTGCCTTCCCCCTCCAGAACGAATCCCGCACCGTGCCCCTGTCCATCCTGAACGTCCCCGGTTCCTCCGCCCTGTCCGACTTCCGCCGCGCCCGCCTGCTTGCCCGGCTCCAGGAGGCCGGCCTGCCCGTGGCAGATATCGCCGCCCGCCACGAACATTTCGTCTGGACCGACGGCGCCCTGGCAGACGACGACCAGTCGCGCCTGCTGGCCTTGCTGGACTACGGCACGCCTTACGCGGCGCCCGAGCGCGCCGACCAGGCCCTGGTGCTGCGCGTCATTCCCCGCCTGGGCACGATCTCGCCGTGGGCCAGCAAGGCCACCGACATTGCCCGCAACTGCGGTTTCGCCGCGGTGCGCCGGGTGGAGCGCGGGGTGCGCTACGCACTGATCCCCCAGCGCGGCCTGCTGGGCATGGGCAGCAAGTCGCTGGACGACGCCCAACTGGCCCTGGCGGCGGGCCTGCTGCATGACCGCATGACCGAAACCGTGGTCGACGAGGCATTCGACGGCCAGGCGCTCTTCACGCCGCTGGCGGGCAAGCCCATGCGCACCGTCGCGGTGCAGGCAGAGGGCCGCCAGGCCCTGGTCACGGCGAACACCACGCTGGGCCTGGCCCTGTCGGAAGACGAAATCGACTACCTGGCCGAGTCCTTCAATGCGTTGGGCCGCGACCCGACCGACGTCGAACTGATGATGTTCGCGCAGGCCAACAGCGAGCACTGCCGCCACAAGATCTTCAACGCGCAGTGGGTCATCGACGGCCAGCAGCAGACGAAGACGCTGTTCGGCATGATCCGCGAGACGCACGCCGCGCAGCCCGTCGGCACCGTCATCGCCTATTCCGACAACGCCGCCGTCATGGAAGGCGGTGTCGCCACCCGCTTCCAGGTCGTGGGCCAAGGCGAAACCGGCGCGCCGCTGTATGGCCGCCAGGAAGCCACCGTCCACACGCTGATGAAGGTGGAAACGCATAACCACCCCACGGCCATCGCGCCGTTCCCCGGCGCCTCCACGGGCGCGGGCGGCGAGATCCGCGACGAAGGCGCGACGGGCCGCGGCTCCAAGCCCAAGGCCGGCCTGACCGGCTTCACGGTCTCGCACCTGCGCGTGCCGGGCGCCGAGCAGCCCTGGGAAGCCGACCATCACGGCCTGCCCGACCGCATCGCCTCGCCGCTGTCCATCATGATCGACGGCCCGCTGGGCGGCGCCGCGTTCAACAACGAATTCGGCCGTCCCAACCTGCTGGGCTACTTCCGCACCTTCGAACAGACCGCCGGCGGCTCGCGCTGGGGCTACCACAAGCCCATCATGATCGCGGGCGGCCTGGGCAGCATCGATGCGCGCCTGACCACCAAGCTGCGCATCCCGCCGGGCGCGCTGCTGATCCAACTGGGCGGCCCTGGCCTGCGCATCGGCATGGGCGGCAGCGCCGCGTCCAGCATGGGCGTGGGCAGCAACACCGCCGAGCTGGATTTCGATTCCGTGCAGCGCGGCAACCCTGAAATCGAACGCCGGGTGCAGGAAGTCATCGACCGCTGCTGGCAGCAGGGCGAGCAGAACCCCATCCTGGCCATCCACGATGTGGGCGCCGGCGGCCTGTCGAATGCCTTCCCCGAACTGGTGAACGACGCCGAGCGCGGCGCCGTGTTCGATCTCAAGCGCGTGCCGCTGGAAGAGTCGGGCCTGTCGCCCGCCGAAATCTGGAGCAACGAGTCGCAGGAACGCTATGTGCTGGCCATCCAGCCCGCCGACCTGCCGCGTTTCCACGCCATCACGCGTCGCGAGCGCTGCCCCTATGCCGTCATCGGCATCGCCACCGAGCCGCGCGACCTGCGCGTGGTCAACGGCGCCACGGGCGATGACGCCACGCTGTTCGCTGAACTCGACGCCATGCTGGCCGGCCTGGACGCACAACCCGCGCCGCAGCCGCCGGGCGCCGAGGGCGGCGCCCCGGGCCACCCGGTGGACGTGCCCATGAGCGTCATCCTGGGCAAGCCGCCGCGCATGACGCGCGACGTGCAGCGCCAGCCCGGCGTGGCCGAGGCGCTGGATCTCACCGTCATTCCCCTGGACGATGCCGCGCGCCGCGTGCTGCGTCATCCCACCGTCGCCAACAAGACCTTCCTCATCACCATCGGCGACCGCACCGTGGGCGGCCTCTCCAGCCGTGACCAGATGGTCGGCCCCTGGCAGGTGCCGGTGGCCGACTGCGCGGTCACGCTGGCCGACTATGAAGGTTTCCGCGGCGAAGCCATGTCCATGGGGGAGCGCACGCCCATCGCCATGCTCGACGCGCCGGCCTCGGGCCGCATGGCCGTGGCCGAAGCCCTGACCAACCTGGTCGCGGCCGACGTGGCGCGCCTGGAGGACATCAAGCTGTCGGCCAACTGGATGGCCGCCTGCGGCGTCGACGGCCAGGACGCCGCGCTGTTCGACACGGTGTCGGCCGTCAGCACGCTGTGCCAGGAAGTGGGCCTGTCCATCCCGGTGGGCAAGGATTCGCTGTCCATGCGCACCGGCTGGCAGGAAAACGGCGAGGCCCGCCAGGTCGTGGCGCCCGTTTCGCTCATCGTGACGGCCTTCGCGCCCGTCAGCGACGTGCGCGCCAGCCTGACCCCGCAACTGCGCACCGACGCCGGCGACACCGCGCTGATCCTCATCGACCTGGGCCGTGGCCGCCATCGCCTGGGCGGCTCGATCCTGGCGCAGGCCTTCAACCAGGTCGGCGAAAACGTCCCCGACATCGACGCGCCGCAAGAGCTGCGCGCCTTCTTCGTCACCATCCGCGCGCTGGCCGAGCAGGGTGTCATCCTGGCGTACCACGACCGTTCCGACGGCGGCCTTTACGCCACCGTCTGCGAAATGGCCTTTGCCGGCCACACGGGCGTATCCATCAACCTGGACATGCTCACCATCGACGCGAACACCGCCGATTGGGGCGACTACAAGATCCGTCCCGAGCAGGTCTCGGTGCAGCGCGCCGAGCTCACGCTCAAGGCGCTGTTCTCGGAAGAGGCGGGCGCCGTCATCCAGGTGCCGGCCGCCGAGCGCGACGCCGTCATGCAGGTGCTGCGCGCCGCGGGCCTGTCGGCCCACTCGCACGTCATCGGCGGCCTGAACACCCGCGACGAGGTCGAGTTCTTCCGCGATGGCCAGCGCATCTGGGGCGCGCCGCGCGCCGAACTGGGCCGCCTGTGGAGCGAGGTCAGCCATGACATCGCCGTGCTGCGCGACAACCCGGCCAATGCCAAGGCCGAGCTGGACATGTGGAACGACGCGGCTGACCCCGGTTTCACGCCGCGCGTGGCCTTCGACCCTCAGGAAGACGTGGCCGCGCCGTTCATCAATACCGGCAAGCGCCCGCGCGTGGCCATCCTGCGCGAGCAGGGCTGCAACAGCCAGGTGGAAATGGCCTGGGCCTTCGACACCGCCGGCTTCGAAGCCTGGGACGTGCACATGACCGACCTGCTGGCCGGCCGTGTCGACCTGGGCCAGGCGCAAGGCCTGGTGGCCGTGGGCGGCTTCAGCTACGGCGACGTGCTGGGCGCTGGCGAAGGCTGGGCCCGCACCATCCGCTTCAATGCGCAGCTGGCCGACCAGTTCGCCGCCTACTTCGCGCGTCCCGACACCTTCGCGCTGGGCGTGTGCAACGGCTGCCAGATGATGGCCGCGCTGGCGCCCATGATCCCGGGCGCGCAGGACTGGCCGCGTTTCACGCACAACCAGTCGGCCAAGTACGAGGCGCGCCTGTCCATGGTGGAAATCACCGCCTCGCCGTCGATCTTCTTCGCCGGCATGGGAGGCACGCAGCTGCCGGTGGCCGTGGCGCACGGCGAAGGCTATGCCAACTTCGCGCAGCAGGGCGACGCCGCGCGCGTGCTGGGCGCGGCGCGCTTCATCGACAACCGTGGCGCCGCCACCGAGGCCTATCCCTTCAACCCCAACGGCAGCGCCGGCGGCCTCACCGCCGTCACCACCGCCGATGGCCGCTTCACGGTCATGATGCCGCACCCCGAGCGTGTCACGCGCAACGTCATGATGTCGTGGTCGCCGGCCCGCTGGGGCCAGGCCGATGCCGGCGGCGCCTATTCGCCGTGGATGCGTCTCTTCCGCAACGCTCGGGTCTGGCTGGGCTAAAGCCTTCGGCGCTGCCGCCGAGACTTACGCGGCACTGACGACACCGCAGCAAAAATGAAACGGCCGGGGCAACCCGGCCGTTTTGTTTGTGGCGGATGGCGGATTTCGCGGGTTTCCGCTACTCCCGCAAGCCCGCGATAGTCGCTATGTTTGCCTCATTCCGGCAGCCCCCGCGCACAGGCGGCACCGGGAGCGGAGACGCCGCGGGCCTGACGGAGATCACAGGGCCAGGCATGGCACGCGGCGGCGGGACTCGAATAAGAATGAGGAGAAGCCATGCTGTTGCAGTCGATACACAAGCTGAGCTTGCGCAAGCGCCTGGGCTTGCTGGTGCTGTGCGCCGTGGTGGGCGTCCTGGCGATCGCAGCCGGTTTCCTGCTGTCCGAGCGCGCATTGTTGATGGACGAGCGCGCGCAGAGCGTGCGGCAGACCGTGGAGTCGGCGCACAGCCTGGTGGCGCGTTTCCACGCCCGCGCCCAGGCAGGCCAGATGACCGAAGAACAAGCCAGGACCGAAGCCATGGATGCCTTGCGCGCCATGCGCTACAGCGGCAGCGAATACTTCTGGGTCAACGACATGGTGCCGCGCATGGTCATGCATCCCGTGCGCCCGGAGCTGGACGGCAAGGACCTGTCCGGCATGGCCGATCCCAACGGCCTGCACCTGTTCGTGGAATTCGTGGACGTGGTCAAGGCCCAGGGCGGCGGCCTGGTCTATTACATGTGGCCCAAGCCCGGGCACGACGAGCCCGTGCGCAAGGCGTCCTATGTGATCGGCTTCGCGCCCTGGGGCTGGGTCATCGGCTCGGGGGTCTACGTCGACACCGTGGAAGCCACCTTCCTGCAGCGCGGCGCCACCTTCGGCGGCGTGGCCTTGGTGCTGGCTGCCTTGCTGCTGCTTATCGGCATGGTGATCTCGCGCGGCCTGTTGCGCCAGATCGGCGGCGAACCCGGCCCGGCGGCCGAGGCCACGCAACGCATGGCGCGTGGCGACCTGAGCTGCGACATTCCCCTGGCGTCCAACAGCGAAGGCAGCCTGCTGCACGCCATCCGTGCCATGCGCGACAGCTTCGCCGGCATCGTGACCGAGGTGCGCGGGGGCACCCATGCCATCGTGCAGTCCTCGCACCAGATCGCCTCGGGCAGCGCCGACCTGGCGTCGCGCACCGAATACCAGGCCAGTTCGCTGGAAGAAACCGCGGCCTCCATGGAAGAGTTCACGGCCACCGTGCGCCAGAACGCGGACAACGCCGCCGAGGCGTCCAGCCTGGTGGCCGGCACGGCCAGCACCGCCACGCGTGGCGGCGAGGTCGTGGAGCGCGTCGTCACCACCATGGGCGACGTGCAGGCCGCTTCGCGCAAGATCGTGGAAATCGTCTCGGTCATCGACAGCATCGCCGCGCAGACCAACATCCTGGCCTTGAACGCCGCCGTCGAGGCCGCCCGCGCGGGCGAGCAGGGACGGGGTTTCGCGGTGGTGGCGGGCGAGGTGCGCGCGCTGGCCCAGCGCTCGGGCGCCGCGGCGCGCGAAGTGCGTCAGCTGATCGATGCGTCCACCGCCAGCGTCGAGGCCGGCACCGCGCTGGTGGCGCAGGCGGGCGCCACCATGCGGGAGGTGGTGCAGGGCGTGCAGGAAGTCACGCGCATCATCGACGAGATCGCCACAGCCAGCCGCGAGCAGTCCGACGGCGTCGAGCAGATCAACCAGGCCGTCAGCAGCATGGATCAGATGACCCAGCAGAACGCGGCCCTGGTGGGCGATTCGGCGAATGCCGCCGAATCATTGAACGCGCAGGCGGAAAGGCTGGAAGCGCTGGTCAGCGTATTCAAGGTGGGCACGTCCGGCGCCACCGTGGTGCTGGAGGCCGGGCCGGCGCCCAGCCCTGCAAGCGGGCCGCTGGTGTGGCGGGAGCAGGGCGCTTAAGCACCGAACGCCCGCGCTCGCTCATCAGGCCAGCCTGTCCGCCCACTCGTCCCCGAACACCTCGGGCTCGCTGAAGGCTTCCAGGCGGGCGAAGTGCTGGTCGATGTCCTCGACGTACAGCGCGCTGGCGATGCCCTCGGCCAGCCGGCGCGCGCCGTCGCTGATGGCCGGGATGTCGCCCGAGATCGCGCCGTGCGACAGCGCGGCGGGATAGTTGAAGCAATACACCCGCTCCAGCCCCGGGCAGGCGCCCGGCGTCTTCTCGCGCAACTCGAAGGCCGGCCCCACGTCGGGCGAGTCGTGCAGCTCCTGGTCTTCGTCCCCCGAGGGCGGCGCATAGCGCTGGTGCCAGGCGCGCACGTGCGGCGCGATGGTCGCGAACTCCTCGCGCGCGAACCAGTCGATACGAAAGCCCGTGGACAGGAACAGGAAGTCCAGTGCGATCACGCCCCGGGGCGTCGTCACGTGGATGTCGTCGCCCGCCATCTCCGCCTTCAGCACCGGCGACGACAGGTGCACGCGCACGTTCGGGTGGCGCATCACGCGCAGCGTGCTGCCGCGCGGGGGCGGCACCTGCTCGCGGTTGATGTAGTGGCGGAAGCGCCATTTCCAGGCGTCCGACAAGGCATGGTGCCCATGCACCAGCCCCGGATTGCCCGCGGCCTTCTGCTTGTTGATGCGGGGGATGTCGGCGCGGCGCACCAGCATGTCCACGCGCTGGGCATTGGCTTCCAGCGCGGTCGCGGCGCTGTCCATGGCCGACGAGCCCGCACCGACCACGCCCACCCGCTTGCCGGCCAGCACGGCCGCGTCCAGCACGTCCGAGGAATGCGCCCAGCGCTCGCGCGGCAAGCCGTTCACGAAGGCCGGCACCTGCGCGCCGCCCAGGCCGTCGCGGCCCGTGGCCAGCACCACGCGGCGCGCCAGCAGCGTGCGCGTGCCCTCGGCGTTGGCAATGTCCAGCGCCACCACGCCGTCGCCGCGCGGCCGCAGGCCCGCCAGGCGGTGCGCATTGCGCAGGTCCAGGCCCATGACCTTGCGGTACCAGCGCAGGTAATCCATCCATTGCAGGCGCGGAATCTTGTCCAGTGCTTCCCAGCCCGGCACGCCGTATTGCGCCTCGTACCAGGCACGGAAGGTCAGCGCGGGCAGGCCCAGGGCCGGCCCCGTCAGCGTCTTGGGTGAGCGCAGCGTCTCCATGCGCGCCGTCGTGGCCCAGGGACCCTCGAAGCCGGCAGGCGCCTGGTCGAAGATCACTGCCGTGATGCCCAGGTGGCGCAGCGCGGTCGCGGCCGTCAGGCCCGCCATGCCGCCGCCGATCACCGCCACGTCCAGCACCGGCTGGCCGTCGCGCTGGCTGGGCGGCACCCAGGCAGGCGGCGGCAGTTCCAGCCACGCCAGGTCCTGCGCCAGCCGGGCTTCCAGCGCGGCCAGGCCCGCAAGACCGGGGGCGCCGGGCGGATAGGGCGGGGCGCTGGCGGGGTTGCCCGTCATGGGGGAATGGGGCGCAGGGGCGGTGCTGGAGGGTGTTGCGGTCGATGTCATGCCCGCGAGTGTAGCCCTGCCCCGGGGCCGCTACGCCACACCTGTCCACGTCCGGATCAGGGTTTCCACTGACAGGTTCGCGCTCAGGCGTATAATCTTGCTTTGCGCCCGGAGTCCCCCATGCGTCTCATCAAAAAAGCACTCACTTTCGACGACGTGTTGTTGGTGCCTGCTTATTCCGACGTGCTGCCGCGCAACACGTCGCTCGCCACCCGCCTGACCCGCAACATCTCCCTGAACATCCCGCTCGTCTCGGCCGCCATGGACACGGTGACCGAAGCCCGCCTGGCCATCGCCATGGCGCAGGAAGGCGGCATCGGGATCATCCACAAGAACCTTTCCGCCGACGAGCAGGCCCGCGAGGTCTCCCGCGTCAAGCGCCATGAATTCGGCATCGTGATCGACCCGGTCACCGTCACGCCGGACATGAAGGTTCGCGACGCCATCGCCCTGCAGCGCCAGCACGGCATCTCGGGCCTGCCCGTGGTGCAGGACGGCAAGCTGACCGGCATCGTCACCAACCGCGACCTGCGCTTCGAAACCCGCCTGGACCTGCCGCTGCGCGACATCATGACCCCGCGCGAGCGCCTGGTCACGATGGACGAGAGCGGCACGCTCGACCAGGCCCAGACGCTGATGCATGAGCATCGCCTGGAGCGCGTGCTGATCGTCAACGACGCCTTCGAACTGCGTGGCCTGGCCACCGTCAAGGACATCGTCAAGAACACCGAACACCCCAACGCCTGCAAGGACGCCCAGGGCCAGTTGCGCGTCGGCGCCGCCGTCGGCGTGGGCGAGGGCACCGAAGAGCGCGTCGCCAAGCTGGTCGCCGCGGGCGTCGACGTCATCGTCGTCGACACCGCCCACGGCCACTCGTCGGGCGTCATCGAGCGCGTGCGCTGGGTCAAGCAGAACTATCCCAAGGTCGACGTCATCGGCGGCAACATCGCCACCGGCGCCGCCGCGCTGGCGCTGGTCGAAGCCGGCGCCGACGGCGTCAAGGTCGGCATCGGCCCCGGCTCCATCTGCACCACCCGCATCGTCGCGGGCGTGGGCGTGCCGCAGGTCACCGCCATCTCGGACGTTGCCGAAGCGCTGGAAGGCACGGGCGTGCCGCTCATCGCCGACGGCGGCGTGCGCTACTCGGGCGACGTCGCCAAGGCACTGGCTGCCGGCGCTTCGGCCGTCATGATGGGCGGGATGTTCGCCGGCACCGAAGAGGCGCCGGGCGAAGTCGTCCTGTACCAGGGCCGTTCCTACAAGTCCTACCGTGGCATGGGCAGCCTGGGCGCCATGACGGACGGCTCGGCCGACCGCTACTTCCAGGACCCGTCCAACAACGCCGACAAGCTCGTGCCAGAAGGCATCGAAGGCCGCGTGCCCTACAAGGGCAGCGTCCTCGCCATCATCTTCCAGCTGGCCGGCGGCGTGCGCGCCTCCATGGGCTATTGCGGTTGCGCCAGCATCGAGCACATGCGCACCCGGGCTGAATTCGTCGAAATCACCTCGGCCGGCGTGCGCGAATCGCACGTCCACGACGTGCAGATCACGAAAGAAGCACCGAACTACCGCGCGGACTGATTCCTTTCCGCGCGCCACGCAGGTCCTATGCAGCACTCAAGCGCGCGCCCCTCGGCGCGCGCTTGGTTCATTCGCCGCCCTGAATTCACATTCAATCCGACAGAGTCCTCATGCATCAGCGCATCCTCATCCTCGATTACGGTTCACAGGTCACCCAGCTCATCGCGCGCCGCGTGCGCGAAGCGGGCGTCTACTGCGAAATCCATCCCGGTGACGTCGATCCCGCCTTCGTGGCCGAGCAGGCCGCGCAGGGCGGCCTGAAGGGCATCATCCTGTCGGGCAGCCACGCCTCGGCCTACGCCGAAGACGCCTTCTCGGTTCCCGCCAACGTCTTCGACGTGAAGGTGCCCGTGCTGGGCATCTGCTACGGCATGCAGTCCATGGCGCAGCAGCTGGGCGGCGAGGTCAGCTTCTCGGACCACCGTGAGTTCGGCTACGCCGAAGTCCGCGCCCACGGCCACACGCGCCTCTTGGACGGCATCGAAGACTTTCGCACCCCGGAAGGCCACGGCATGCTCAAGGTCTGGATGAGCCACGGCGACAAGGTCACCGCGCTGCCGCCGGGCTTCAAGCTCATGGCCTCCACGCCGTCCTGCCCCATCGCCGGCATGGCCGACGAAGAGCGCGGCTTCTACGCCGTCCAGTTCCACCCCGAAGTCACCCACACCCTGCAAGGCCAGGCGCTGCTCACCCGCTTCGTGCGCGAGATCTGCGGCTGCGAGGGCGACTGGAACATGCCCGACTACGTGTCCGAAGCCGTCGCCCGCATCCGCGAGCAGGTTGGTGATGACGAAGTCATCCTGGGCCTGTCGGGCGGCGTCGATTCGTCCGTGGCCGCGGCCCTGATCCACAAGGCGATCGGCGACCAACTGACCTGCGTCTTCGTCGACCACGGCCTGCTGCGCCTGAACGAAGGCGAGCAGGTCATGGCCACCTTCGCCGACGCCATGGGCGTGCGCATCATCCACGTCGATGCCAGCGAACAGTTCCTGGGCAAGCTGGTCGGCGTCGAAGACCCCGAAGCCAAGCGCAAGATCATCGGCCGTGAGTTCGTCGAAGTCTTCCAGTCCGAAGCCGGCAAGCTCAAAAGCGCCCGCTGGCTGGCCCAGGGCACCATCTATCCCGACGTCATCGAGTCGGCCGGCGGCAAGACCGGCAAGGCCGTCGCCATCAAGTCGCACCACAACGTGGGCGGCCTGCCCGACACGCTGAATTTGAAGCTGCTGGAGCCGCTGCGCGAGTTGTTCAAGGACGAAGTGCGCAAGCTGGGTATTGCCCTGGGCCTGCCGCCCGCGATGGTGTATCGCCATCCGTTCCCTGGTCCTGGCCTGGGCGTGCGGATCCTGGGTGAGGTGAAGCAGGAGTATGCGGACCTGCTGCGCCGTGCGGATGCGATCTTCATCGAGGAACTGCGCGGGACCGTGGATACGGTAAGCCAGCAGACCTGGTATGACCTGACGTCGCAGGCGTTTGCTGTGTTCCTGCCGGTGAAGTCGGTGGGGGTGATGGGGGATGGGCGGACTTACGATTACGTGGTTGCGCTGCGTGCCGTGCAGACGTCGGATTTCATGACTGCGGATTGGGCGCAGTTGCCTTATGCGTTGTTGGCCAAGGTTTCTTCGCGGATCATTAATGAGGTGCGGGGGATCAATCGGGTGGTTTATGACGTTAGTAGTAAGCCGCCGGCTACGATTGAGTGGGAGTGAAATCAGGTCCTTCGGGGACTATCGCTGACTATCGTAAAACTGCCGTAACGTGTTGATTTAAAAGAAAATACGTCACGACTGCTATCGGTGGCTATCGCCGGCCAGCAAATCGGGTTGGCGGTTGAACTGGCGGTAAGAACTGAGGGCCGGATTAAGACCGCCCCGTTCACTATCCAGACCAAACCCGTCTTTGACGGTAAAGGTCTCCTCGGGAAAGCTTGTTTTATGCGGCTTTCCCGGCATCAGCAGGTCTCCTGGCCCCTGACGGTAAAAGCCGTCACGAAACAGGAGAAAAACCTCGATGCTTACCGACACCGCACTGCGTAATCTCAAGCCTAAGTCCAAGATTTATAAGGCTTCAGACCGCGACGGGATGTACGTAACGGTATCGCCAACCGGTACCGTCACCTTCCGCTACGACTACCGTCTCAATGGACGCCGCGAAACCCTCACCATTGGCCGCTACGGACCTGCCGGTATTTCGCTGGCTCTTGCCCGTGAGAAGCTGATCGATGCCAAAAAGTCCGTCGCTCAGGGCAAGTCCCCTGCGCTGGAGAAGCAGCGCGAGAAGCGCCGCCTGACCGCCGCCAAGACTTTCGGCGAGATGACAGCGAAGTGGCTGGTGGGCGCCCGGATGGCCGACAGCACCAAGGCGATGCGCAAGAGCATCGTTGATCGGGACATCTTGCCGGCCTTCGAGAACCGGCAGCTCAACGAAATTGCCTCCGACGATCTGCGAGCCTTGTGCAACAAGGTGAAGGAGCGCGGAGCGCCCGCCACTGCGGTGCACATCCGCGACATCGTGAAGCAGGTCTATGCCTTCGCCATCTTGCATGGCGAGAAAGTGGAGAACCCCGCTGCCGATGTGGGGGCTGCGTCGATCGCGACCTTCGTGCCGAAGGATCGCGCCTTGTCGCCGCTTGAGATCCGCCTGATGGCGCGACAGATGGAATCGGTGGCGACCTATCCGACCATCCGGCTGGCATTACGCATGATCCTGCTGACGTTGGTGCGCAAGAGCGAGCTGATCCAAGCCACCTGGGATGAGGTTGATTTCGAGAACGCGACCTGGACCATCCCGAAGCAACGGATGAAAGGGCGCAACCCCCACGTGGTCTACCTCTCGCGCCAGGCGCTCGACATCTTCGTGGCGCTGCACACGTGCGCGGCCGGCTCCAAGTTCGTGCTGCCGTCGCGCTATGACGCCGACCGCTGCATGTCGAACGCGACCCTCAACCGGGTCACGCAGATCGTGGCGGAACGGGCCAAAGCCGCTGGCCTGCCGCTGGAGCCGTTCACCGTCCATGACCTGCGCCGTACCGGCTCGACGCTGCTCAACGAGATCGGCTTCAACCGCGACTGGATCGAGAAGTGCTTGGCGCACGAGGACGGGCGTTCCTCACGCTCGATCTACAACAAGGCCGAGTATGCCGAGCAGCGGCGCCACATGCTGCAGGAGTGGGCCAACATGGTCGATGCCTGGATCGACGGGCAGACCTACGTGCCGAAGCTGATGCCGGAGAACGCGGTAGTGCCGGCGTTGAGTGCGATGGCTTGATTGGATGAGAGCCGCTATCCAGATTCATTCCTCGCTCGAACCTGCCCGGACGGGGCGGGTTTTTCGTAGGTGGACATCCGGCTTCGAGACGCCGCCGCGAGGGGCTTGTTTGCGGTGCTCGACCCAAGCTTCCACTTCGGCCAAGTCCCACACGACGCAGCGCGGCGTCAGGTTGAAGCGACGCGGGAACTCGCCGCGTCGCTCCATTTCGTAGATCGTCGTTTCGGCCAAGGGGACGATCTGCCGCAGTTCTTTACGGCGAATGGTGCGCCGGAAAGGAAGGGGGCTGCTATGCGGAAACTGCGGCAGCGCCTCGTAGGCTTCCGTCCCCGGTAATGGGAGCGCGTTGGATGTTTTCGATAGCTGTTCCACCTCGGACTCCATGAGCACACACTGCATGGAGACATGATGAAGTTCGGTACCTATCGGGACAACTTGTTGGGGCGTAGCGCAGCGAACTCGGTGCGCTCTTGGACTGTCTCCAGAAGTGGATTTCGGACGATCTCTCGCGACGCGGTGGACCGCCTGCTCATCGGCACGCGCAAAAAACACGCGTCAACATCATGTGCGCGCTGGCCATCGAATGCTCACCCCGTCCGGGAGTTCAAGTTCAAGTTTCGAGTCCATCTCCCGGTCGGACTCAATTTTTAGTAAGGCGAGGGGAATGCTCCATTCATCGGCAAGTTGCGCCTTCAGTTCCTTGACTGTGAAGCCACGGAATGACAACCGCCACACCCGCCCATCTGGGCTATCGCTGTCCTTATCTTCGCTGAGCAGACTGCGTCCCCCAATCTTCAGCGCCTTGATGAGCGGTGGAGCACTTCGCTTAACGCTCAACTCCACAACCACTTCCTGTGGCGCAGTGGAAGGCACAAACGGAAGCTCGTCACGATATGGTTCAAGCGTCCGCTGGATGAATAGCATTGCGGACTCGTACTTCTTCACCGTTTGGATAGCCAGGAGCTTCTCTAAACACCGTCCCTTGATTTTGCCGGAACGAAACTCACCAGCAGCATTGAAGTAGACCTCGAAGAACATCCCGTTCAACAGGTCAAGCGCCCGCTCGATTGGAATGGACGCCAACTCCTGGCGCAGCTTGTCCAAGAACGCGACCGCCCGATTCTCATTTCCACAAGCGCATTGATATAGATTACGGCCCAGCACAAAGGCTTCGTCAGCGCTGACCTTGCCCCAATCGAGTTCAAGTACGGCCACGACGGCCGGGTTCTGCTGGTACCAGTTGTAGGTCTTCATCGCCTTAATGAGACCGGCGATTTTGTTTCCGTTCTTTAGCGGGAAGTCCACATCCGCCTTGGCCTCGTCCGAGTACGAAAAGGCCTGCTTCAGGCGTACACCGGCCTTTCGCAGTTTCTTGATGATGAGTTCGGCCAAAGCAGCGGGCGAACGATCTTTAAGAGCAATGTGTCCTGTCGTCTTCAAGAGACCAGGCACTTCGACAGTCTCATCAAAAAAGGCCGGCAAGATGTATTCGTGGCTTTCGGTGAATGCACGGGCTTGGGCACTCTTGCGCTCGTGGTTCGTCCACAATTTCTTCCGGTATGCGTCGGAAACGAACATGACAGTGAAGATGGCTCGGTTCTGGTAGACATCGCTCAAATGTGTGTACAGATCTTTGCCCCACAAATCGACTTCCTCGAACTTGTCGTAGAAGACATCGACGCCTTCGGCTTGCAACGCCTTGGCCACGGCGTCGACATACACACGATCTTCGCCGGCAAAGGACAAGGCAACATGAAATTTTTTGGGCACTTCGGCAGCCTCCATTAAGAGTCGGCAACCCCAGACGGAGGGGGCGGACTGTTCTTCGCTCCATCATTCGGTTCGAGTAGGGCACGCAGATTCGCCCGTATCGTCGCGACAACCATTGCAGTCGGCATCCCGTGTAGCCGACTAAGCGCTTCGATCGCTACAGCAACATCGGCAGGTTTAGATGGGCGATCATCCGTTTTTGTGAATGGACCATCGGTTTCCGTCAGCATCCGATCCAAGGGAATAGCCTGCACCATCGGTGCATGCCTCTCATTGCCAAGCATTGCCGCGTTGATGGAGAAGTAGCAGCCCAACTCCAACGCGCGCTTCGCCTCGCTCTTGGTTCCCGTGAACCAGTGGAGAACGATTTTTCCGCGCTCGGGCGGTAGATTCGCTTCGACGAGATCGAGTACCGCCTTGGCCGATCTGATGCTGTGGACCGTAATGATCTTGTCGCCGGCCTGCGCGCAACGCTGCAACACATGTTGGAAGACACGCTTCTGCGCATCGAGCGACTTGAAGAATCGGGGGCCGGCGTCCAATCCGACTTCGCCAACATAGCGCGTCTCCGCAAGGTGCCGATCCCACAGCTCGATCTCGCTTTCACGCTCCGCGACCAGTTGGGGGTGCAGCCCCAGCGCTGCTCGAACATGCTTTGTGCGCTGCGCGAGTTCGTGATTGCGGGGCCACGCGCGAGGTGTCGTCGTTACGGCCAGCGTGAACACGCCGGACGCCTCCGCATCCAGGACCGCCGCGGCATGGTCCGGGTAGAGGTCAAGATGGCAGTGGAAGTCCACGAGGCCCGCAGTGGCGATCATGCCCGTACCCTCATCTTGGTTTCGCCTCTGCACCGTCGATGAGTCGTGCGACTTCGCCCAGGCCGCGACGGTAGACATCGGCAAGCTGGTCCAAGTGTGCGGCTTCATCGGCAAGCGAGCCGGGCTTGTGGATCAAGAGGTTCGCGAGCTGGGGCTTGCCCTTCAAGCGCTCGATAGCGTACTGGAACGACCTGACCTGCACTCCTGTCGCCTGGCGTGTGTCCAACGGCTGTGCATGAAGATCGGGTACCGTGTACGTCGTCGGGTCGTTCCCGGTCCCCCATGCTGCTGTCAACGCTGCGCGACGGATGAGGCATGGCAGGCAATAGCCACATTGCTCGATACCATGTCCTAGCCATCTGGCCTTGGCGGGCGACGAGCACGACAACGAATCTGTCGCCAGTTTTTTCAAGAGGTCTGGGTTGCGGCAGGCTGCGGCCATCTCGCCCTTCGTCTTATCCCAGTATGGGTTCCGGATCTCGCCGTCGATGCCAAGTGCGACGAGCAGATCGTTCCACCTCGCCATGTAATACGGATGCGTGGTGCGGGTGCTGTTTGATCCCAACCGCAGGGGGTCCAAAGGCACATTCAGCGCGATCAGCCCATTCTCGGGGACACGCAGGATGAAACGCCGCCCAAGCCCAGTACCCGCGAACACCCCGAGAGCGAAGAACAGGAACGACCTGCCGCGTGTGCTGTTCTCGCCGCCGACGCCTTCCACAAGACCATCCACAAAGGTCATGCCGACCCGCAAACGCTCGAAAGATGACTTGACGTAGTGCTTCTTCAAACCTGCGAACAGCTTGCCTTGAGCATCGCTCGTCGCGCCCTCGCCGAAGTGGCTGACCAGTAGGGGAGTGGCGCCGTCTTCTAGGAGATCGATGGCCCCGATCAAGCTGTCCAATCCACCCGAGAACAGGCTGACGGCATCAAAGGGAGGAGCGATCAGACTCGGAGGCGCTGCTTGGGTGATCGTCGCGAACCGATCTGGACGTGCCCTGAACCCGATCGTCCAGCGATCGCCCGTCAGAAAATCCAGAGACTTCTTGAGAGTCGGTGCCGCAGCGGTCCAGCGAGATGGATCGCTTACCGGCACAACCAGTCGTATCTCGCGCGTCCATGAGTCCTGCGATTGCTCGGTGCGAGAGATGCGTGTGTCCGCCGCATGGACATGGGCGGCCAAGACCAGCAGGTCAATGCCGATCTCCGAGGGAAACACACCGATTTTCTTCAAGCTAGTCAGCGCGCCACCGATGCCATGATCCAAAGACTTCTCGCCGGCAACGAGTTGCAGGTAGGTTCTTTGTTCATCGGCGCCCGCCGTCACATCGAAGCTGTCGTCAGGACCGAAGCGGCCCGCCAGGAGTTGTCGCTTCATTGGTCCGCCTCCGCATCGCCCAGGGTTTGCAAGATTGCAAATGCAGACTCGTACAGCGCATCGACGAAACCCTGAATTCGCTCGGGCGTGAGATTCGGCGTTTCCGCACGGGCCCGCGTCAGCGCGTCGCTCACCCCGCCCCGGATGAAGTCGCGCAACTGCTGTTCGACGCGGTGCGCAGCTTGCGTGTCCGCTGGCATGGTCACGGCCTTTGTGCCAATGTCGTTGCAGATGCGGGCTTCTATCGCGTGTGTGGCATACAGCTCGAAGACTGTCTGCATCTGATCCGGCGTGAAGGTGGTCAGATCGGTAAGCCCTTCACTTGCCAGTTCAACGATGGTTTCAATGTACGCCTCGCGGGCGATGCCTTCATCGACGGTGCCCGCGCCTGGGCAGACGTAGTCGGCTAGGCCGACGAAGATTTCCGTGAGCGGTCGTCCGGCCAGCGATTCCAGGTCCAGCGCCCGTAGCGCCTCGCGCACACCCCTTGCTTGTGCATCGGCCAGAAAACCAAGCAGCCGTGCACCCGCTCCGCGCGAGGCACCCATACGTTGGGCAGCCTGGCGCGCGCCGCCGGCTGATGTTGAGACGTATCTTGAGACTGCGCGGCCCAGGTTGGCACGGTCGCTGCCGCCAGAACCGGCAAATCGCGTGAAGCTGTTGCGAGCACCGGAGAAACGCTGCGGGTCTGCCGTTTTGGGGATGGGGGCGCGGTTCGGCGGCACCGGCGGCGCGGTGCCGTCCACCGGCGGCTGGCCGTCAGGGACTGCGCCGTCGCCAGGAGGGGCTGCAGGGGTGCCCGCGCCATCGGCGTCTCCCAACCATGACGGAACAAGCGGTGTTCCGCCGCCAGGGCCGCCGTAAGCCGTCGAGGTTCCCATCAACGTCCTCCCTTCAAATCTTTGAGCGCCGCTTCGGCGCTGGCCTTGAGGCCGGGGTTATTGGTGACCTTGCTCCAGTCTCCCAGCAGCTTCGTCAGGCGAGCAGCGCATTCGCTGTCCTTGATGACGCCTTGCCAGCCGCTGACAGCCCAAGGTCCACACTTGCCACTCGGCAGTGCCTCCAGGAAATCCATCAACCGGCTCTGGAGTCCAGGCTGCGCCTTCACAAGGACGGCGAGACCATCGATGCCTGCAGGCCTGGTATCGAAGGTGCCCGTGCTCATGATCTTGCTGCGCACTGCCTCGAACACCTTTTCGGCTTCGGGCTGCACGAGCTGCTTCAACTCGGCTTCGTAGCCCTGGACGGTCATCTTGCCGCCGAACAGTTTCTCGACCACGCCAGCTAGGTGGCCGAGTACCGACACCGGACCGAAGTAGTCCTTCTTGTCCTTTGTGACGAACAAGTAGGGGCGCAGATCGATTCCTGATAGCTTCGGGGAGAGGCGCGCCCAGTCGCGCACCGTCTCCGACGACTTCCACTCGTTCAACACGGCGTTGTCGGAGGCGGGCACCGCTTCGGCGGCCTTTTGCCCCTTCGACTCGCTATCCTTGCCGTCAGCCGACACCAGGCTCTTCTCCAGCGTTTCGAGGTCTTCACACAGCCCTTGTGGATGGACCGCTGCGACGAACGCGATTTGCTCGAACAACCTTGGGATGAATCGTTCTGCGAGCATGAGCTTCGCGAGTACGGGGAGCTTGATGTCGTCGCCAAAACCGCGTGCAGTCGCAGTGCGCTCGCGCAACAAAAGCGTATTGAGGAAGCGTTTGATTTGGCGCGGGTTGCCCTTTGCGCCGCTTGCGAGGATGGGTCCGATCTGGTCGCTGAGCGCCAGCGCATTGTTTGCCTTCTCGGCCTGTTGGCCGAGCGCTGTCTTGACCGTCGCGGCATCCAGACCGCCACTGGTCCACGGCCGTTTCAGCTTCTCTCGCGCTACAGCGATCAGCTTCCCGTAGTTCTCGTCGTTCTCGCCGACTTCGGCGCCAGCGAGCAACAACGTCACGTAGATCCGCGTCTCGGTTTCACCCAGGGCCGGGATGCGGAACGGAACTTGTATGAGTTTTTCGAGGTAATTGCGGGCATAGTCTCGCGGCCCGGTGCTGTCGGGCAGGTCTGGAAAGTGCTTGCGCACCGCGTATTCGATCATTGCCTCATCAGCCGCGACGACGAAGGCCGTTCGCGCGGTGAACACGAACAGCCGGATGGCTTCGAGCGTTTCAATGGCGGTGTCGGGCAGGCATCGATCAAGGTCGTCGATCAGGACAACGAGCTGCTTGATGCCTGCATCTTTCAGAAGCTGGTCGAATGCCTTGCGGAAGGCCTCCACTTCCTCCGGCACATTCTTGGACTCGCCCGGTTTCAGCGCGGCCTTCGCCTCGTCGATGACTGTCGAGAGGTTTTCTTTCGTGACGAGCTTGGCAGGGTCTGCCGCTAGCGCTTCGAGCGAGCCGACGATGGCTCCGATTTGCTCGGGCGTCGGAATGCCGGTGAATGCGGTCAGGGCTAGACCCCCGGCCCGCTTGGCGACCTTCAGCCAGTCGATGCGACGGAAGACATCCTTGATAGCCACTGCCGCCTTTTTTAGCGCCGGGCGTTTTTCGACCAAGCCTATGACGATTCCCTCGATCAGGGCGATTTTCGCGTCCTCGAAGCCTTGGAAGCGCCATCCATTGAACTTGAGGCACAGGACATCTTCCTGATCGGCGAAGCCAGCCTCGATCATTTCGAGCACGCTGGACTTTCCCGCACCCCAGTCGCCGTGTACGCCGATCGTCACCGGATGGTCGGGCTTCGCGCGAAGCAGCCCGATGATCGTGGTGGCAATGGCCTCGTTGTTCAGCAGATCAACTTTGGTTTCGTTATCGGTCAGGATCATTAGTCTCTTCCCCGTTCATACGCCAACGCCAGCCGCATCACTCCTCGGGCGCAATAGTGTGGCTGTGCCTGCCCCCACGCAGCGGCGAAGTCGGTCATCGTCCAGATTTTTCAGGTCATCCTCGTTGCGAACACCGATGGACAACAATTCCAGGCATTGGCCGCGTGTCAGCCGCACCGAAACCTTCGTGAGGGGTAGGGCGGTGGAGGGCAGCCCGAATTCGAGCCGCTGAAGAATCTCGTCCAAGCCCTTGAGGAAATCAGGTTGATCAGGGAAGAGCGTTGCGAGAATCTGATGCGCGGAGCGCAAGTGAAAGCGCGTCGCATCGGCAATGCCGATGATGTTTCCGTAGCCGATGGCCCCGCCAAATGGCGTGGTGGAGTAGCGCTTCTCCAGCACGTCAACGGGCGTTCCCTCGATCCAGTCATGAAGCAGCGCCGCGCGCTTGCAGCGAGCCCAGAACTCGATCTGGTCACGACAATACCGCTGCAGCATTTGAGGCATCTGATGCCCGAAGCGCTGCGATGCCTCGCCAGCGCGCACGCTCTCCGATTGGCCCTTCTTCATGACTGGCGTGTAGATGGCGTCCAGTTCATCCAACACCTGCACCATCGCGAGGATGTGGCCGGGCGGCGTCTGCGCTACGTTCAGGTGTCCCATCAACTCGACCAGGCGCAAGCTCGACTCGAACGACAAGGATGAGGAGCCGCAGGCGCGCCCGAGCAGCGTCAAGTGAATGAGATCGCCTTCGCGCTCGGCCAGTCCCGCCTGCAGGAGGCGATCAACCAGCGTGGTTACGTCCCGCTCCACCATCGCGACCCATTGCGGATTCGCGCGCGACGCCGAATATCCTCCGAACGTGTTGACCAGCAACCCCGGAATCTCATCGGCGCGAACGCCGCGCACTTGACTAAGCAAGCGCAACGTCCATGTCGGCAGGTCGCGCTGCTGGAAGGACGACTTCACGTCCTCAGGCACGCCCAGCACGTAGCGCTGAAAAAGCTGCGCACGTTCCATTGGCGTTTCCGCCAAGATGATTGCCTTGCCAATCTCGTTGAAGCCCAGCCGTCCGGCACGACCCGCCATATTCTTGTACTCGGCCACGGTAAATTGCCGGCCGTCTTCACCGACGAACTCGTTCTCCGCGAGCACGACCGTCGATGCTGGCGTGTTGATGCCGGCCGCCAGAGTCGTTGTGGCAACCAGCGCATGAATGCCACCCGTGGCGCTGCGATACCCTCTCTCAACGGCCTCACGCTCCGCCCGCAGCAAGTTGGTGTTGTGAAACGCGGTGCCCCCGCTTAGGCACTCCCGCAAGTCCTGTGAGGCGCCGGTCAGATCCTGGGTCGGTAGAACGTCGAGGACAGCGGTTGCCGGTGGCAGACCAAGTTCCTTGGCGAGATACTTCGCGCAACCTTGGGCTGGGCCACGCATGTTGCGAAAGATCAGCAGCTTCTCGCCCTGTCCCACCAGTTGCTGTGCAAGAGGCACGATCACGTCTTGGGAACTGGGTTTGTCCCGGCGCTGCACGATGCGATGCGAAGGCAGCAAGGCCTCGGTCTTCGTGCTTCCATCGGCATCGACGTACTGGAATGTTCCGCGGCGGTCGAGCACGCCTTCTACCAACGGTACGGGCCGCTCGCGCGACAGTAGGAGCGGAACGCCGAGCCAGCGGTCGAAGCTGTTCAGATTGCCGATGACCGCCGACAGGATCACGAGCTGTGGCTCGATACCCCGCTGCCGTGCCCGCAAGAGCAGCGAGAAGATCAGTTCGACCGTGATGCCGCGCTGCGGGTCGGTGATGAACTGCCCCTCATCTAGCACAACCAGGCCGAGCTGCGTCAGAAGCCGTGGCGAGCCGAGGGCGAGGTTAAGAAAGGTCTCGTAGGTGAAAAAGCCCAGATCATAGCGCCCGGCCAGCACGGGCCCAATGCCGTCAGTAGCATCTCCACTGCAGCGGGCTACGCGCAGTCCCGCCGCCGCATAGCGTTCGGTGAACTCCTCGAACTTTTCGTTGACCAGTGCGCGATAGGGCAAGAGGAACGCCGCCTTCTTGCCGGCGGTGACTGCCTGAATCGCCGCCACCTCGCCGACCATCGTCTTGCCTGAACTCGTCGGCGCAACCACCAACAAGGAATTGCCGCTGAGTACGCCGAACTCGTTGACGGCTTTGAGCTGTAGCGTGTTGAGACCCTGAGGAAAGTCTGCTGACCATCGCTCGACGATCTCGGGCGGAAAGCCGTGCGCGGAAAACTCCGCGAACGATCCGGACATCTGCTGCACGGCTTTAGCGGGAAAGGCCGCGGCGTAGTTGTCGCCGCGCTTGAGAACCGGGAACGTCAGGCCGCCCTGAACATTGCCTAGGAACACGGGAGTTTGCGTGACGCTGATGCGCTCGGCCTCCACCCGTGCCAATCGGATAATCTCGCCCGCGATCTCGGGGAAGCTGACCGATTCGCCGGCGTCGCCGGTCAGGGCCTCGATCACCGCATGTGTGAGTAGCCCGTGCCCCGTGCCCGGTTGCTCCCATGCGGATTCGTTGGTTGCGCAGGCGGCCAGGAGGATGCGTCCCTCACCGTAAATGCCGGTGAGTGCGAACGCACTGCGCGGGCGAGCTGCCGTCTCCAGCACGCGTGCCGGCGCTTGACCGCTGAAGCAGCAGTCAAGGATACACAGGACGGCACGGGCCTTCGTTGCCTTGAAGGCATCCGCCAAACCGTCCATCGACAGGGCCGTTCCTGCGAGGTCACTCGCGTTCGTGTCGAACAGCACCAAGTTGCCATCTGGCGAGCCATGCCCGGCGAACGCGATGACCACCACGTCGTCCGCGCTCGCGGCAGCCAAGGTGCCGAGCATGGCGCTTGAAACTTCCGTGTGCGTCGCGGCTTCGTCTACCAGCAGACGTGCACTCAGGCCTTCGATCGTATCCGTGAACAACGCCCACAACGCTGTCGCGTCACGGCGCGCTCCGCTCAATTCGGGTATGGAGGTATCGAGATGCTTGTTGATGCCTACGAAGATTGCTTTGATCGCCATGCGTGTCCCCCTTATCCGATTCGCGCAAGGAGTTGTTCGATCACGTCGCCGGCTTGACGCTGCCGCAATGCCCGCGCTTCGCGTTGCTCGGGATCATCGCTTTCGCCCAGCTCGAACTTGGCAACCGACACGGGGCCATCCTTGCGATAGCCCTCGGTCTTCTCGTCGTTGGTGAAACGGCTACGCAGGATCGCTAGCGAGGCCTCGATGACGGCGCCATGCTTGCCAGCTCGTTCCTTGCGGAAGGCTTCAGCCACGGCGTCCATGCCTTCGGGCGCGTGCTCGATGCAATAGATCAGATCGTGCGCGTCTTTGCGCTCGAATCGCTGGTCGAACGCGAAGGACTTCAGGCAGGTGAAGCTGACGAGATTGGCATGCTTGATCTTCTCGGTGGCGACGCCGTTGCCGCCGAGCAGCTCCGCCTGGATTTCGGTGACCTGATGCAGGTCGAAGACGATCGACGAATGTGGGATGTTCAGGGCCGAGATCGTCCCCTCGGTCGGCAGGGGCTGTACCTTGCCGCCGGCGAGATCCGGCGCGTCCGCCAGTAGTTCCAGGACCATCAGCGCACCGTGTTCGGTACGGGTCTGCCAGCGCCACGAAAGTTTCTTCCCAGCTTCGTTCTCTGCACGCTCGAAGCCCATCTTCTTGAGGTTGTCCTCCAGCGTGTGATACGCCTCGGTGTCGGCCAGGATTTGCAGGTCGATCACGATGTCCACGTCCAGCGTGCCTGCGTGCGCCGGAACCACAGGCGGTCGCGCGGCGACGAGATACCGTGGTGTGAGACCACCGACCAGGTAGACCGAATCCTTCCACGGCCCGAGACCGCGCAGCAGCGTCACGAGGACACGTTCGCAGTCCACCGTGTACTGGTCGCTATAACCGTCGAACGTTGCGGGCTTGGCCATCAGAAGCCGATCCTTTCTTTGCGGAAGTGCTCGGCCATTTCCTTGGAGCGGCCTTCGCCGCGCAGCAGATCGAGATAGATTTGGATTGGGCTAGCCAGCCATAGGCCATCCATCTGCTCGCGAAACAACAGCTCACCCGGAGACTTGGCTTCGATGACGCCCAAGTTAGCGCCTTCGTTGACGACACGTGCATCCAAGTCGCCGATCGCGGCATCGGCGTTCGCCCCGATCAGTACCCGCACGCGCACCTGGGAGACGTTGGAAAGGAACGGCGCATAGCGTTGCGCGGCGGCCTCGTGGCTGACCTCGTACTGGACGTCGTGCGCGTCGAAGGCACGGCCGATCCGCACCGCCAGCGCGTCGGCCTTTGTGCCTGGCACGTAGTACCGGCGCAGGGCTGGCGGACGAATGGTGGCGAGTTGCTTGGCCCAGGTGTCCAGCAAGGCCGCCGGCTCGCGAAGGTGGCGCTCCTTGCTTGGGCCTTGCCCACGCGACTCCAGCCAGTCGAAGCGCTCCAGCTCGGTTAGCACCTGCGAGGCGGTGGCAGGCGACACCATCGCCTGCTGTGCCAGCTCTGTGACGCCAAACCAGTTCTGATGCCGCACCAACAGGGCGTGAAGCACTTGGGCGCGCCGCCCAGTAAACAGCGTCCGCACCGACTTCGTCAGCGCCTTGGGTGGCGGTCTATCGACATAGAGATAGGCACCGGGTGCAGGTAGATATAGGCTGCCGCCGCTGTCGTAGTAGCCGACGCGCTCGCTTCTCAGCAGTTCCTTTGCGCCGGGGGAGATGGACTCTGCTACGAGAAGCGCCAAGGGTTCGTCCCCGTGCTCAGTTGGCCTCCTGTGGCTTGACGCCCGAAGCTGCCAGATCACTTGGCGGACATCTCGCGGAAAGACGGCTTTCTTGGCTTCGAGCAATAAGACGAAGGATTTGCCGGCGACGTGCAGATCGACCTGGGCATCGTACCCACGGTCGCCGTGCTTCCCAGTGGGCTCCCTATGGTCGAGGTCTGCCTGTACCTCCGGAAGCTCGCGCAGAGCCTCGATGAAGCGCGCGATCAACTGTTGTTCGGTCAGGGATGAGGACTCAAACATAAGGCACGGATGGTTCGTTCACTGTTCAGTAAATATCAGCACTATACCGAATATTCGGCGTGGTTGCAATTTTTACTGCGCAGTGAAAATGGGTGCCGCCTGTGCTTGGGCTGAAGATTCAGCCGGCGTCCCGGCGTTCCACCGTTAGGTTCGCGGGCTACGCCCCGCGCCTCGGGCCGAGTCGCGGCCATCCGGCTTTGCCCCCCGACGCCATCGGCCACTGCGGACCTGCGCGCCTCGCTTGCCTGTGGATAGCTGCGAGGGGGAGGGCGGTCTTGCTGTCTCCTTCAACGTACCACGGCGTTCTCGCCGTCAAGGGCGCCGCGCGGATGGCGCTGGCGTCCTGGCGGCCGGCTTCGCCCCCTGACTGCTGCGCTGCGCCGTGCTGACGACGGTTCCGGGCAATTCCGCCCGTGCAACCGGAGATCGCCATGAGCGCACTCATCACCGACGAACAACGCTTTCTGCTGCTGGCCAACGGCCGCGAATCCTTGCAGAACCCGGACTTCGACCCGGCACCCGTGGTCAAACTGTCTACGCCGGACGCCGGCGCGACCTGGCTGTTGACTGAAATCGACCCGGACGATCACGACCACGCTTTCGGCTTGTGCGACCTAGGCTTGGGTGAACCCGAAATCGGCTGGGTCAGCTTGCAGGAACTAGCGACTGTGCGCGGGCGCCTCGGCCTGCCGGTCGAGCGCGATTTGCACTTCCGCGCGGAAAAACGCTTGAGCGTCTACGCGCGCGATGCGCGGCGGGCCGGGCAGATCGTCGTGTAGCCAAAGCAAGCGCGCCGTCCTTTGGACGGCGCGCTTTTTTTCGTATGGCGGCTTCAAGGGTGCTTTAACCGCGGAAAGTGGCCTTCGCGCTTCCAGTTATTGATGAGATCGAGTTCACTTATCGACAGGTCTTCGTTTAGTGCCTCTCGCGGAATCAGGAAGTCATCGCCATTTCGCGCAATGTGGAAATCCAATCCTTCCCACGGCTGCAGCTCTCTGTTGGGGGCAAGGATATGGATGCGCCCGTCGCTGATTTGGTGTTGGGGATTGGAGTGAACCAACCTTGTGTGCCACTTCATTTTGATGCCGGAAGACGGCGCCTCCAGCGTATTGCCGAAATCATCATTGAAGACCTTGATGCCAAGAAGCATGTTCGAGTAGATCGAACGCATGATGCCAAGGAAGTAGTTTCCTCGGCCCATGTCCCCCTTGAGATACATGACGATGGAGGTATAGAAGCCTGCAAGGGCTTCCAATGACATCTCCAAACGGAAATTGGTTTTTCCGTGCGTGTAGTCGATGTTGACGTGTTTGTTTGCGATGCTGAAAGACGATGGATTGTGGACGAGCGCATTCCGCATCACCTTCGCCACTCTGAACAACTCACGCAGCATCCGGTCGTAATCCCCGTTGATCGGAAGATCCGCATATTTCTGGCGATAGGACTTGCCTTCCATGCCGGGGTGCATGGTGTCCACATGGAAATCGAGAAGGGAAAAAATCATCACGAGCTTCAAGTGCTGGTTTTGCTCGATGCTGCCTCGATTTCCTTGTATCGCAGAAAAAAAAGACGACTGCCTGCCATCCTGCGCGATCCAGTGAATATTTGGATAACCGACAGACATTCCAGCATCTTCCAGCAGCGTCAAACTTTGATGGATGAAGCTCACATATCCCTCCTGGTTATCGGTTGTCTAAGTAAAGGATTTTAGACGACTACCGTTTAGGGACATTAGTCAGAAGCACTGTTCACCTTGAGCGTCCCCGCCCGTAAAACGGGGCGGCCGCGTTCTCGTGCTTCGCATCGAACCTCGCTGCGCGAGTTTCGCCCCCTGCGGGCTTCCATCGCTGACGCCTACGGCCCGGCTTCCAGCTTCGGGCCTGCGCGCTTCGCTTGCGTGCGGTCTGCACATCGAGGCGACCGTTGCCATGTCCAGCCGTCTTTCCTGACTTCATCACCTTGTCCGCGACTGTAGCCCGCGTCCGTGTGCCGTCAAGGCGCGCAGGGCCGTGTCCTCGGCTACGCCTGCGGGCCGCACCAACCCTGCGCTTTCCTCCTTGACGGCCCCCGCCCGCGCGCTCCTGACCGTCGCGGGCGATGAACTCAGGAAAGACGGTGGCCACAGGGCCAACCGGGTTCCTCGTGCCAACCGCACAGAAAAGCCGAAAGGCTGGGCTCCGAATCTAGGAATCCGGTGTGCGGCTTGAACAGCAAACCCTTTTCGTCAGGAGAAAGACCATGCAACTCGCATCCCGTTTCGCTTCCCGTTTCGCTTCCCGTTCCCCGGTGCTGCGTTCCGACTATCCGCTGTCGGATGACCAGATTCGCGCCGTCGCGCCTTCCATCTTCGCGGATGCCCCGCACGAAAGCCGTTCCGAGCGGTACAGCTACATCCCCACCGCGACCGTGCTGCAAGAACTTCGCGGGGAAGGCTTCGAGCCGTTCATGGTGTGCCAGACGCGGGTACGGGCCGACGATCGCCGCGACTACACCAAGCACATGATCCGCCTGCGCCATGCCAGCCAGATCAATGGACGCGAAGCCAACGAAATCATTCTGCTGAACTCGCATGACGGCACGAGCAGCTATCAAATGTTGGCCGGAATGTTTCGGTTCGTGTGTCAGAACGGCCTCGTTTGCGGCGACACCGTAGCGGACGTGCGCATCCCCCACAAGGGCGACGTAGCCGCCCACGTCATCGAAGGCGCTTACGAAGTCCTGCACGGTTTCGACCGTGCGCAGGAGTCCCGCGATGCCATGCAGGCCATCACGCTGGACGCCGGTGAATCGGAAGTGTTCGCCCGCGCCGCGCTGGCGTTGAAGTACGACGACGACAAGCCTGCGCCCATCACCGAATCGCAAATCCTGCTGCCGCGCCGTCACGACGACAGCCGCCGCGACTTGTGGAGCGTGTTCAACCGCACGCAAGAAAACCTCATCAAAGGCGGCTTGTCTGCCCGTGCCGCGAACGGTCGCCGCCAGACCACGCGCGCGGTGCAAGGCATCGACAACGGCATCCGCCTCAATCGCGCCCTTTGGCTGCTGGCCGATGGCCTGCGCCGGTTGAAAGCCTGAACCCCACAGCGGCAGGGGCAGGCAGCGGCCCTTGCCGCTTTCTTCGCTGCTGCATCCCAACCGCTAGGAGCTATCACCATGAACGCCGTTACCAAAACCGAAGCCTTCGCCGTCGAAACCGCCGCGCCGCTGGAAGTGGCCGACCCGACCAAGAACCTGATTCTGGTTCCGCTGTCACAACTGTTGCCGCGCCGTTCCAAGCGCAACGTCCGCACGACACCGCGCCAGTCCATTCCCGAACTGGCCGCGAGCATCGCCCGCGTCGGCCTGCTGCAAAACCTCATCGTCATCCTGTCCGCCGATGGCGAGCAGTACGAAGTCGTCGCAGGCGACCGCCGCCTGACCGCCTTGAAGCTGCTGGCGAAGAAGAAGCGCATTGCCGCCGACTACGAAGTGCCGTGCCTGCTGGTGGCCGATGCGTCCGCCCGTACCGTTAGCCTCGCCGAGAACGTGCAGCGCGAGAACATGCACCCCGCAGAACAGTTCGTGGCCTTCGCGGCGCTGGTCAAGGAAGGCCGACCCATTGAAGACATTGCCGCCGATTTCGGCGTGTCCCCGCTGGTGGTGCAGCGCCGTCTCAAACTCGCCAACGTATCGCCGCGCCTGCTGACCGACTACCGCGCCGGAGCCGCCACGCTGGAACAGTTGATGGCCTTGACCATCACCGATGACCATGCCGCGCAGGAAACCGCGTACTACGGTGCGCCGGAGTGGCAGCGCGGCGCATCCGCGCTGCGCGACCGCCTGACCGAGCGCGAAATCAATGCCTCGCATCCGCTGGTGCGTTTCGTCGGGCTGGACGCCTACGCGGCGGCGGGCGGTGGCCTGCGCCGCGACCTGTTTGCCGAAGGCGACGCCGGAACCTACCTGACCGACGCCACGCTGCTGGAAACGCTGGTGCGCGGCAAGCTGGACGCGATGGCCGAGGACGTGCGCACCGAGGGCTGGGCATGGGTGGAAGCCGTGCCGCACATGAGCCAAGCCGAGCGCCAGACGTTCCAGAACGCGCCACGCCAGCGCCACGAACCGACTGCCCGCCAAGCGCGCCGCATTGCCTCGCTGCAAACCCGCCTCGAAAAGATCGACGCCGAACTGGAAGACGCCTACGACGCCGAAGACGAGGACAAGGCCGGAACGCTGGAATCGCGCCGCGAACAGGTGGCCGAGGAACTGCAAACCGTGGAGGATGCCTTGCAGGGCTATGTCCCGGAGGTGCGCGCCTTGGCGGGTGCCATCGTCACGCTCGACCGCGAGGGCGAAGCCGTGATCTATCGTGGCCTGCTGCGCGAGGCCGAGGCCAAGGCACTGCGCACGCTGGAAAAGCTGCGGCAGGGGTTCGTCGGGGAAAGCGCGAGCGACGACGAAGGCGACGAACCCGAAGCGCCCAAGACCGCCAGCGTGTCCGATCGGCTGGCGCAGCGGTTGAGCGCCTACCGCACGGCGGCGTTGCAAGTCGAAGTCGCCCGGCATCCGCTGGTGGCGCTGGCTGCGCTCGCGCATGGCATGGTGCAAACCGTGCTGCAAGACCGCTACCACGGCCATGACTTGCCGCTTGGCGTCAGCCTGAAAGTGCAAGACCGGCTGGAAAGCCTTGCCCCGGACGTGTCGGAATCGCCCGCCGCCGTGGCATTGCGCACCTTGCAGGAAGTCGCGGGCGAAGCCTTGCCGGAGGACGGCGCCGAACTGTTCGCCGTGTTGTTGGCGAAGTCGCAAGATGAACTGGTGCGTCTGCTTGCCGTGTGCGTGGCTTCCACGGTGGACGTGGTGACGCCTCGTGCCGCGCAGCACCAGCCCGGCGCGGAATTGGCGCAAGCCGTGGAGTTGGACATGGCCGCATGGTGGAAGCCGACCGCCGAGGGCTATTTCCAACACGTCCCCAAGGCCGTGATTCTGGAAGCCGTGAACCAGTACGCCCCGGCGCATGTCACCCGCCTGTCAAAGTTGAAGAAAGGCGACATTGCCAGCGAAGCGGAACGGTTGGCGGATGGTACGGCTTGGATGCCCGCCGTATTCCAGACCGGCCATCACACCGAACCGGAAGGCGTGCCAGAGGCCGCGGACGAGGCTGACGCCGACGCGCCGGAAGCTGCCACCAGCGAGGAGGAACCGCACGCGCTGGCCGCGTGAAGTAGTCCCATAGCCCCGGCGCACAGCGCCGGGGCTTTCATCCGAACCGGGCGCGGCAGTGGCCGCCCCCGGTTTTCAACGCCCGCAGCAAAACCGCCACGTCGCCGCCTTCGACCAGGCGGCGACGTGGCGGGCGTGCAAGCGCCTTGCACGCGGCACCGCAATCCGCGCCCGCTGGCGCGGGCAAGATTTCGATGGCGCCCCGCCGCAAAGTGCGGGGCTTGTGGGGCTACGCCCCGGCTTGCTGCGGCAGGTTGTGCCAAAGCGTGCCGTCCTCGACGCTGACGGTTCGCCGCCTGTACGTCACGAAGGACGGTTCACCGATACGCCGCCCGGCCTTGCTATGGAGCTTCCACGCCACGCTCTAACTACGAAAGCCGCCTGCGGGCCGCAAGGGGCGTTCTCGCCTTGTCGCTGGCGGTTGGCCTTGCCCGCGTCAGGGTGCAAGCCGGTGCAGCCGTCACGCGGGGATAGCGAGTCAGCCATGTCTCCTTTCGGGAGCGGGCGGCCCGTGCGTCCTTGGCTTGTCGTGAATCCTGGCGAGGGCACGGCTGCGCCTTGGGCTTCATGGCCGCAACCTTCCAGCGAAAACAATTTCCCCTGCGCTGCGCGCATTCCTCGCGGGACAAATTCTTTTCGCTTCCAGGTTCTCCACGCTGTTGCGACCGCTGCGCGGTGCGACCCGCCAATCCCTCGCCGGCCGGTTCACAACAAGGACGCACTGGCGCGACCTTGTTCAACCCGAAAGGAGAAACATCATGGCTAACATCGGCACCTTCACCGCAGAGAAAGACGGCTTCACCGGCACGCTGCGCACCCTGACGCTCAACGTCAAGGTCAAGCTGGTTCCCAACGACAAGAGCGACAACGAGAAAGCCCCGGACTTCCGCCTGCAGGCGGCCGGCCACGACATCGGCGCGGCGTGGAAGAAAACCAGCGAGGCCGGACGAGATTACCTGTCCGTGACCCTCGACGATCCCTCGTTCCCGGCAACGGTCTACGCACGCCTGATCGAAGGCGAGAACGGCACGCACGACCTGATCTGGTCGCGCAGCAAGCCGCAGCAGGCGGACTGACGCCGCCCACCGCGCCCCGTCCCTTGCGGCGGGGCGCCGTGCTGCTGGCGCAGCACGTCACGCACGCGCCTATGGCGCGTCGCGTTCCTTCAAGACAGCATCAAGCTCCTGGCGCACCTGCGCCAGAAGCTGATCGGCCTTGCGCGTGCTGTCGCCGGCGTAGGCCAGCGTCAGCAGCGTGAGCGGATGCACTTCCATGACCTCGCACAGCTCGGTCAGTTTGTGCAGGGTCGGGCTTTTCAGGTTGCGCTCCAGCGAACTCATATAGGTGCGGCTGGACACGTCGGAAAACGCTTCCTGGCTCAAGCCGCGCGCCTTCCTGACCGTCCGTATTGCCGTCGCCAATGAGTCCTTCGCCGCCACCTATGGTTTCCCCCGAAAAACCAAGATGACATCTGATTGCGCTCTATAGGGCTACAATCTATAGTGTTCATTTTTGCGATACTGATTTACGTATTCGTCCCTTTACGGTAAGCGTCTGGCGACGGCATCTTGATGAACATTGCCGTGTATAGGAGGCTAAGGCCCATTTCATTTTATCGACTGGGCTTATGAGTTCCTCTTCCATTTCCGACAGTGTCAATGCTCGTCCCTATCATCGGCACAGTCAGCAATTCAAGGACCGGGTTGTCCAAGCATGGTGCCAGTCGCGAGACACCATTTCCAGCGTAGCGAGGGCCCACGGAGTCCAGGCGGACGCATTGCGTCGCTGGATTCAGGACGCGGGCGTCGACGGCGAGAACGGTGCTATTGCAGATGAAGCGGCGAGCCCCAACCGTGCGGATGCGATACCCACCACGACGTTTCTCCCCATCATGATTGCATCGGGTCCAGGTAACGAAGCCAGCAGCATCCGTCTCGAACTAGCCCTCAACGGTACGCCCGTCATCGTGCATTGGCCGACAGGTGCCGCGCCAGAGTGCGCGGCCTGGCTGCGCGAGGTGCTGCGATGATCCGCATCGACGCAGTTTGGCTGGCTGTGCAGCCCATTGACATTCGGGCAGGGGTGGACAGTTTGCTGGCACGTGTCGTACAGGTATTTGGCGCGGCGCAAGCGCATCATGGATATCTCTTCACGAACGCCCGCGCCAACCGTATTCGGCTGGTTGTGCATGATGGCTTTGGCGTATGGTGCGCAGCACGACGTCTACACGAAGGCGGTTTCGTCTGGCCCCGCCAAGCCCCCGCCGATGGCTCGCCCATTACGCTGTCTCGCGCACAGTTCGACGCGTTGGTGATCGGCCTTCCGTGGGAACGGCTGGAGCAGCTCAAGCAGATCACCCGTCTTTGACGCTTGATGCCAGGCCCAAATGGCATGGCAATGGGTGCATGCACCGATAGATTGCGCTGAGCGCGTCCAGCACAATCTCGTTATGTTTGATTGCGCCGCACTGAATGCTCAAGGTCTTCGAGATATGAGCCCCGAGGCTCTGGCCCATTTGGCCGAGCAGATGTTCGTCCAGATGGCCGAGCAGCGTCGCCAGCTTGAACAGCGTGACAAACATATCGCCGAGCAGGCGATGATGATTCAGTTCAAAGATGCCAAGATCGAGAAGATTTTGTTCGAGCTCCGGCGATTGAAGGCGTGGAAGTTCGGCGCCAAGACAGAACGAATGGATGCTGCGCAGCGCCAATTGTTCGAGGAGACGCTGGCCGAGGACGAAGCTAGTCTGCGAGCTCAATTACAAGCGCTGCAGGAACCAGCCGACCCTGCACCCATATCGGGCCAGTTGCCACCAGTCTCGCGCAAGCCCCGACGCCAAGCGTTGCCTGAGCATTTAAGGCGGGTCGAACACCGCCACGAACCTCTGAGCACGTCGTGTCCGACGCCGAACTGCGGACGGCCCATGACACGTATCGGCGAGGACGTCAGCGAAAGACTGGATATCGTTCCGGCCGAGTTCTTCGTCCATCGCCACATCCGTGGAAAATGGGTCTGCAAATGTTGCCAAGTGCTGGTGCAGGAGCCTGTGGAGCCGCGGGTCATTGATCGAGGCCTTCCTGCCCCTGGCCTTCTGGCCCACACCTTGACCAGCCGTTTTGTTGATCATCTGCCGTATTACCGTCAGGAACAGATCAACGCCCGTTCGGGCGTGCAGACACCGCGCGCGACATTAGCGGCGTGGGCTGGGCAGGCCGGTGCGGCCTTGCAGCCGCTGTTTGACGCCCATCGTGCCTTTGTCCTCGGTGCTCAGGTATTGCACGCAGACGAGACACCCGTGTCGATGCTGGATCCTGGCGCAGGCAGGACCCGACGCGCCTACGTCTGGACCTACGCGAGGAGCGCGTACGATCCCCAGCAAGGCGTACTCTACGACTTCTGCGCCAGTCGTGCTGCACGCCATCCCATGGCTTTCCTGACTGGCTGGTCGGGTACTCTGGTGTGCGATGGCTATGGCGCATGCGACAGCGTTCTCAAACAGGAACAGCGCAGTGAAGCCGGATGTATGGCGCACGCCCGTCGCAAATTCGACGAACTGGCCAAAGATGGACAAAGCGCGGTTGCCTCCCAGGTACTGCACCGAATCGCCTTGCTATACCGGATTGAGTGCCAGGCCAAAGAGTTGACTACTAGCGAGCGTCTCGTCTTGCGCGAGAGGCATGCCCGGCCCGTGGTCGATGAACTATTGCAATGCTTGCGGCACGAACGCCAACGTATCCCCAATGGCAGCGCAATCGCCAAGGCCGTCGACTACAGCCTCAAGCGCTGGACCGCACTGACGCGCTACCTGCAGGACGGCAACGTTCCCATCGATAACAATCACTGCGAGAACTTGATCCGTCCCTGGGCAATGGGGCGCAAGGCATGGCTGTTTGCCGGCAGCGAGTTAGCCGGTCAGCGTGCCGCCGTGGTTATGAGCCTGCTCCAGTCGGCCAAACTCAATGGTCACGATCCGTGGGCGTATCTCAAGGATGTGCTCACGCGCTTGCCGATGCATCTGAACAGCCGCATCTCTGAGTTGCTGCCGCATCGCTGGCAGCCCGCAGTTTGACGACCTAAACATCGAACTGTTTCCACGATACCCCTTGGCAAGATGCCGTCGCCAGACGCTTACCGGCAACCTCCAAATGCCGACCTCGCCGTATCAGGTGATGGCCGGGACAGTGATCGCGGCGGCGCTGGTGACAGGCATCAAGTCGGACTTGCCGGGCGACGTGATTGGCACAGTGACGGAGCCGGTGTACGACACCGCGACCGGCCGCTATCTGCTGATCCCGCAGGGGTCGCGCATCTTTGGAAAATACAACAGCCAGGTCGCATACGGGCAAAGCCGCGTGCAAGTGGTGTGGAATCGCATCATCCTGCCGGACACGTCTTCCCTGACGCTGGACAACCTTGCCGGCACCGACCCGGCCGGCTACGCCGGCCTGGAGGATGGCGTCGATTGGCATTGGGATCGCATCGTTGCCGGCGCGGCGCTGACGACGCTGCTGGGCGTCGGCGCCGAGCTGGCCGCGCCGGAGAACCGCAACGGTGATCGCGTCATCGTCGCCGGACGCGACAGCCTGCAGGACAGCGTGAACCAGGCCGGACAGGAGATGACCCGGCGCAACCTCAACATCCAGCCCACCTTGACCGAGCGGCCGGGCCTCCCGGTGCGCATCATCGTCAACCGCGATCTGGTGCTGCGGCCGTACCAGCCGCTGTTCTTCAACCGAGGGACTTCACGATGAGCACGACCAAGAAGCTGCGGCTGGGGCCGCTGCCCAAAACTGAAAGCATCAAGCTGACCTTCGCGTGCCCGGTCAGCCTCAAGGCCGACCTCGACCGCTACGCGGCGCTACACGCGCAGACCTATGGCGAAGCGGTCGATGCCACGACACTGATCCCGCACATGCTGGAGGCGTTCATCGCCGGAGATCGTGGTTTCAAGAGGGGAGGGCAGGTGGCTCCCAAGCTCTCGATGAAGTGATGATTGGAAGAAGACCGCTGGGCTTGTATGCGGTATCCTAGACGGCGATTGACTATGGTGTCGCAAGAGTTGTCGCCCCTCAAGTTCTGCCATCTAGCGCGTCAGACGAAGCTCTTGTCGGATGACGGTAGAAGCGACGGTAATGGCCCATGTCGATCATCGCAAATCCCTTTAACCACGCGGGCTTGCGAGACCTGTTGATGATCGAGTGGGAGTGATTGGGCGTCTGGCAAGGATGCGCAACGAAAGGCAGTAACTCCCCGCAAAGCCCCGTAAATACGGGGCTTTTTCTTTTTCTGCTTGGGCGCTGCCCGGCAACTACCGAAAGAGCCAAGCACCGTCGGGTGTGGCAGCTTTGAGCCGCTGAAATGGGTGCCACGACTACGATAGTATGGGATTGTGGCGCTATGGACTTCACTTGCTCGCGCGATGCACGAAGCGTTTACCGCGCCGCTTCGGTTGTGATACGCAAATCTTGGTGGCAAACAGTATGTGTTGCCGCAGCGATGTCTGCTTCCGTAACCATTCCTGCCTCCATCATCCGTTTGTACTACTTTTGTCTTCTAACCTGTTTGAACGATCAAATAGCGATCCGCGCGTTGGTCCCCGTATGCTCGCGCAAGAGATAGAGCAGCCCGCCGCCATCAATTAACTCAATCGGCTTGTCTTTGGAAAAGTTGTACGCATCAGGTCCATAGCCGCTTGTACAGACCAGAATGCCCTTGTTTGCTCCCTCGTTGAGCATGGTCCCGTACAGATCCCGAACAGCGCTGACTCCCACCGTGTCGCGATAGCGCTTGGCTTGAATCACCACCTTGCCGCCGAGCACGGGACGCGTGTCGAAAGCGACCGCGTCCACGCCACCGTCCTTTGAGCTGCGAGTGAGCTTGGTATCCAGCCCCATTTTGCTAAAGAGATTTGAGACGAGAACCTCGAAGTTCGCTGGCGTCAGGTCCATTAGATTTGGGCGTGTTTCAAGCCCTGACAAGGCATCTCCTTGCTCGATGAAGCGCTTGTCGACCATGTCAAAGTCGACGATCGGCTTGACCGCCTGCAACTCGTCTGGGCGGTTGGATACCTGGGCGCCGAGATTTCGCAGGCAGGCCACCTTGTCGACCTTCTCCAACCTCAGGCCCAAGAACTCCATCTTCGGCGCCCGCACTGACACAACCGGCACCCGTACCTCGCGCCCGCTGGCCGGATCGTGCGTGTCAACCATGCCATTGAAGGTGGCCAGCGCGAGTGCATCGGCCTGATCGGCCTCGAACAGTTCGTGCAAAGTGCGCAGCGCGATCGAAGCGACGATGTCCTGATAGAGTTGTTTGATCTCTGCTGGTTTCCTGGCCTTGGACTCGATGGCATCCTTGGTCTTGACGTAGCGGTACTCCGCCACCTTAGGGATCGCCTGTACTTCCGGTAGGTCGTATTCCACGATCAGTTCCGAAGAGTCCGGGTTATAGGCGATGCGTAACTTCTGGGGGAACCCCTCCGTGGGATACTCAGACCGCGCCAACACCATCTCGTTGTAGGCAACCACGGCGTCCGGCTCCTTGGCGCGGTATGCCGTCTGGAACTCATCGACCTCGGCGTTGCGGCGCTGGACCTCCATTTCGAACTTGCTCTTACGCTGGTCGTAGGCCGCCTTGAGCTTGGCAAACTGCTCGCGTTTGGTGGCCTCGGCCTGGTTGAAGCGTGCGACTTCCGACTGATGGTCGTTGGCTGCCTTGAGCAGTGCGGCGGCATGCTTCTTCGCAGTTCCCGGAATCAGCTTGCGCAGGCCGGAGGGGGGCTGAATCTGCGGCGCGTGTGGGGCGCGGCCTGGTGCGAGTTCTAGCGGAGGCTTGAACGCTTCAAAATCCGCCGCCGGCCGCAGCGCGTTGAAGTCGATCCGGTCATCGAGGGACAACGTATGCGCCAGGATGCCCTGCAGTTCTTTCAGCCGATCCTGCAGTTCGGCATTCAGGTCATCGACTTCCCCCTGCCGGTCAGCCAAATACTGCGCCTTGGCGAGTTTCTGCGCGGCACGGTCGTCGCGGTTCTGCTGTGCCAGCGCCATGCGTTGATGGCGCTCGATCTGCCGGGCTTGGGTCAACTGCGCACGAATGCCACGCTGGCGTTCACGCTCTGCAGCAGCCACGGCACGCGCCGTGGCGCGTAGGAATCCCTCAAACCCGCTTCTTCGGCCCATAGCGCCTCCTTCGTGTAATTGGCGTTGCCATCGCCCTGAATCTCGCGCGTGCCCCCAAGCACTCCGCTGAGTCGTCATCAAGTTCCTTACTGAGATCGCCAACCAATAGCCCAAATGAACATTTGGCAACACTTTACTGGAAAGTTTGCTGGGTTTCATTTTGCAAAAAGATCCAGCATTTCCCGGGCGGACGACTTCTGGGCGACGGCCGAAACTAGTGGTCAGCAGGGAAGCCAGCAGGACTAGGGCGCGGGCGCTCATTATCGGATGCAGGGGGAAGGGTTACGGTGGCGATGGTAACGCGGCAGGAAGACAGGCCGCTGCGCGCTGACAGGCATCGTCCCGCCCCTCTAGGGCCGTGCGCCGATGTCCTTGAACGCGGCCACGCATAGGTCCACGAACCCGCGCACCTTGGGGTCCATGTAGCGGCTGGAGGCAAACACCGCATGCACCGGCGCTGGCACTTCCGCCCAGCCTGGCAGCACAGGCATCAGCGTTCCCTGGGCCACATGCGGCTCGGCCATGAACCGTGGCAACTGGGCAATGCCGATACCGGCCAGCGCCAGGTTCCTGGCAGCGATCGTGCTATTGACGGCTGCCCGAGGGGGCAGCGACACCGTCTCGGTCTCGCCCTCGTTCACCAGCAGCCAGCCGACTCGTCCACGTGTCGATTTCATGATCAGGTCATGGCGGGTCAGCTGGCTGACGTCGGACAGCTCCGGCCCCTTGTGCAGGTAATCGGGCGCTGCATACAAGCCGTAGTGCACCGCGCCCAGCCGTCGCGCCGACAGGCCGGAATCCTGCAGCGCACCGATGCGGATGGCGACGTCGACGCCTTCGTGGATGAGGTCGACCAGCCGGTTGGTGTATTCCGTTTCCACCGAGACCTTGGGGGCGCAACGCAGGAACGATGCGACCCAGGTGTCGACGATCATCGGTCCGAACTCGGACCCTGCGGTGATCCGCAACTGCCCCTTGGGTTCCCTGGCCTGTTGCGCCACCGCTGCCTCGGCTGCCTCGGCCGCCGAAAGAATCGTGACGGCACGCTCGAAGTAGTCGCGGCCGACCTCGGTGACGTTCAGCCTGCGGGTCGAACGGGTAAGGAGCTGGGCGCCCAGCTTGTCCTCCATGCGCCGGACGATGCGGCTGACGCGCGCCTTGTCGGTGCCCAGCCTTTCCGCCGCTGATGTGAAGGAGCCGTCGGTGACGACACCGACGAAGACGCGCATTTCTGACAGGTCGATTGATGTGTTCATGGGCAACAGTATTTGTCTTTCATGGATATTTATCAATGGCAGTGCCGAATCTAGAGTGTCGCTTCACCCATCAAAGGACCTGAAAAATGACACACACCATCGGAATCATCGGCGCCGGCCTCGTCGGAAAAGCCCTCGCGCATCTGGCCGTCGCGGCAGGCTACCGCGTCGTGATCAGCAATTCGCGCGGACCCGGGTCGCTCTCCAGGCTCGTGGAAGAACTCGGTCCGCTGGCCCGGGCAGGCACGGTGGAGGAGGCCATTGCGGCAGGGGACATCGTGTCGATCGCGATCCCCCTGGCCGTCTTCGAAAGCCTGCCGGCCGAGGCATTCGCGGGCAAGGTCGTGCTCGACCAGACCAACTACTACCCGGGCATCGGCGGGTTTCGCCGCGGCGACCTCGACGACGGCTTGCTGACATCCAGCGAACTGGTGCAGCAGCACCTGGAGGGTGCGAAAGTGATCAAGGGCGTGCACAACCTGGGCTGGCATCACATGCAATACAACGCCCGGCCCAAGGGCGATGCGCAGCGGACGACGCTGCCGGTGGCGGGCGATGACGCTGCCGCCAAGCAGGTCGTCACGCGCTTCATCGAGGCGGTCGGTTATGACGTGGTCGATGCGGGCGCATTGGCCGACAGCTGGCGCATCGAGCCCAATACGCCCATCTATTTCACGCCCTATGCGCCTGCCGTGCCTGATGGCCTGGCACACGAAGAGGCGAAGCGGGTCTATCTGCAGCCTGGCGCGCCGATCTCGCCAGCCGCCGCACGGGCCTTGATCGCCACGACGGTGCGGCCGTCGCCGATCGGCGGGACCTTGGAAGGCATGCCCCCGATCCACGTGGCGTTGTTCCTCGAATTGGCCAATGCCGAGACGGTCAAGACCTGAGGGCGCTGTGCCGGGCGCTGGCATGAACGGCACCCGGTGGCCTTGCGCAAGGCGTGATTATCTCACCAGTGACGGGTTGATTGATGTTCTTAAAGACAACGGTCTATTGATTTCAATGGTATTTATCAATGCGTCGGTCAATCCTAGAGTTCGGTCTACGACGGTGAAGGCTTCACCGTCCTGACACGGAAGCATGGGAGTCGAGTACGCAATGAATATCGGAATTCTGAACACGGGCAACATCGGCAGCCGGCTGGCGCGCGCGTGGGCCGCAGCGGGGCATCAGTTGGTGCTGGCCAAGGACGGCGCGGATCGCAAGATCGTGCCGCTGCTCGGCGAACTGGGTGACCGCGCCGAACCGGGCACCCTCAGGCAGGCCGCCGAGTTTGCCGACGCGGCGTTGTTCTCTGTCTATTGGCCGCGGGTCGATGCCGTGATCGATGCGGTTGGCGATGCGCTCGACGGCAAGGTCGTGATCGAGACGATGAACCCGCTGGGCGTGACCGGCGAGTTCGTGCATTTCCACGACCACGCTTTCATGCGTGACAGCTCGACCGCGGAGTACCTGCAGAAGCGCCTGCCGCAGGCGCGCGTGGTGAAGGCCTTCAGCCTGCTGGCCGCGCCGGTGCTCGAGGCGGCGGCCTGGTCGACGTCCTCGGTCAAGCCGAACGTTTTCTATGCCACCGATGACCCCGATGCAGGGCAGGTGGTACGCCAGCTGATCAAGGACGCCGGTTTCGTACCGGTCAACGCCGGCCCGCTGAAAGCGGCACGCCAACTGGAGCAACTGGGTGTGCTGCTGCACAACATCGCGGATCACGAATACGGCGGTGACGCCGATCTGGTACGGCTGGGTGTTGCCCTGGTCGAGGCCAGCCCGAGGCCTGTCGAGCGGGTGCGCGTTGCCTGAGCGCGGCCACGCGCAGATCCATTCATTTGAACAAGGAGCACTGAATGTCCAAGTCACTTGAGGGCAAGACCGCCCTGGTCACCGGCGGCTCGCGCGGTATCGGTCGTGCGATAGCGCAACGCCTTGCGCAGGAAGGCGCGACGGTCGCGCTGACGTACAACACCGGCAAGGCCGGCGCCGAAGAGGCTGTCGCGGCCATGGAAAAGCTTGGGGGCAAGGCCGTTGCGTTGCAGGCAGACCTTGCCGATGCGGCGGCGATTCCAGCACTGTTCGATCAATTGGACGCAGCACTGATCCAGCGTCATGGCAGTCGGACCCTGGATATCGTGGTGAACAATGCGGGCAGCGCCGGCTTCGGCGGCATGGCCGACGCGACACCGGCAAGCTGGGATGCGATGTTCGCGGTCTATGCGCGCGCGCCGTTCTTCGTCATCCAGGCGGCGCTTGCCCGATTGCCCGAGGGTGGTCGCATCATCAACCTGTCATCGGGGTTCGCGACCCGTCCGGCGCCGGTGGCATCCATCTATTCGGCAGCCAAGGCCAGCATCAATACGCTGACGCATGCGCTGGCGTTGGAGCTGGGGCCGCGTGGCATCACCGTGAACGCGGTGGCGCCGGGCTGGACGAAGACGGATATGAACGCGGGCGTACGCGAGAACGCCGATATCGTGAAGGCGATCGAGGCGGACACCGCGCTGAGGCGCTTCGGCGAACCCTCGGACATTGCCGCCGTGGTGGCTTTCCTGGCCTCAGGGGAAAGCCGTTGGGTGACCGGCCAGGTGATCGAGGCGAGCGGGGGCTACAAACTTTAAGGCAGGGCGCCACCGAGGAGGGGTAACGTTTCGAGAGCATCGCTTGCCAGTGCAAGCGGAATTGCGGCAGGCAAGGTGCTTGCCGCAAGATAAGATGGCTGCGTACCCATCAGTGCAGGAGCAATGCCATGTCCCATGCGGGTTTCAAGCAATTCTTCAACCGTCGCACGGCCATGTGTCTGTCAGGAGTGTCGCTGGTCTTGTTGCTGGGCGCATGCGGGTCCAGTGGGCCCGGCAGCGCAGCGCTCAATCCGGCGACGCCTGCTCCCTCGGCAGCCTCCAGCCCCGCCTCTGCACCGGCCTCGTCCAATATCAACACCCTGCGGCTGGAAGGCCTGGGAGACCTGCGCATCGGCCAGCCCGTTCCCAAATCCAGCATCTGGGCCGAGCGCGGCGCACAAGCCAGCGACGTCTGCCGCACCGTCAGCTCGCCGCGGTATCCCGGCGCCTATGCCATCGTCATCGACAACACGGTCCAGCGCATCACGCTGGGCCAGCGTTCCAGCCTCACGTTCGACGGCCTGGGCATCGGCGCGACGGAGCAGGCGGTCAGCGCCAAATTCCCGGCCCTGGCCCAGGACCTGCACAAGTACGAATCCCCGCCCGCCAAATACCTGACCTCGCCCAACGCCTTGCCCAGCAGCGCGGGCGTGCGCTTCGAGATCGGCGCCGACGGCAAGGTCAAGCTGATCCACGTCGGCCTGATGCCGGTGCTGGCCTACGTCGAGGGCTGCGCCTGAGCGTCAGTCCTTGCGCCACCACGCCGAGCCGGCATGCGGCGCGCGCAAGTCCACGCGCTCGCCCATTTCCGGCGTGGTGATCGGCACGCCTTGTTCCCCCGCCAATCCCGTGATGCGCTCGAAGGGCTCCGACCAGCCATGCATGGCCAGGTCGAAGGTGCCGTTGTGGATGGGCAGCAGCCAGCCGCCGCGCAGGTCCTGGTGCGCCTGCAGCGTCTCTTCGGGCTGCATGTGCACGAAGGCCCAGCGCGGGTCATAGGCGCCGGTTTCCATCAGCGTGATGTCGAAGGGACCGAGCTTGTCGCCGATGGCCTTGAAGCCGTCGAAGTAGCCGGTGTCCCCGCTGAAGAACACCTTCAGGTCGTCGTCCTGGATGACCCATGACGCCCACAGGCTGCGGTCGCTGTCGGTCAGGCCGCGGCCCGAGAAATGCTGGGCGGGCGTGGCCGTCAGGCGCAGGCCGTCGACCGTGGTGGATTCCCACCAATCCAGCTGCGTGATCTTGACCGTGTCGATGCCCCATGCGACCAGTTGGTCACCCACGCCCAGCGGCGCGATGAAGCGCGCGGTCTTGTCGGCCAGGGCAAGCACGGCGGCGTGGTCCAGGTGGTCGTAGTGATTGTGCGACAGGATGACACCGGCTATCGGCGGCAGGTCTTCGATGGCGATGGGCGGCGCGTGGAAGCGCTTGGGGCCGGCCCATTGCACGGGCGAGGCGCGCTCCGAGAAGACCGGGTCGGTCAGCCAGAATTTGCCGCGCAGCTTCAGCAGCAGGGTGGAGTGTCCCAGGCGGTACAGGCTGCGGTCGGGCGCGGCGTCCAGCTGCGCGCGGGTCAGGGGGCGCACGGGAATGGTCTGGTCCGGCACGGTGTTGGCGGGCTTGCCCAGCAGGAAGCTTCCCATGATTTTCGCGGTCTTCCAGAAGCCCATGGGCGGGCGAGGCTTGGCGTTGTGGAATCGGCCGTCGCGCTGTTGCGGCGAGTCGGCGTGGCTAGGGGCTTTGTCGCGGGCGATGCAGCTGAGAGCGGTCACGGCGAGGATTCCTGACAGGAGAACGATGGCGTAGCGCTTCATCGAGGAGTGGGGCGGCTGAAAATACACTGCACAGTGTAGTTTCCGTTTTCTAAAAAGTACACTATGCGGTGTAAAATTTTCCTCTGCCTTTTTCACGCGCCTCGTCCATGTCCCAAGCCCCCCAACGCCTGACCGACCGCAAACGCGAAGCCATCGTGCGCGCCGCCGTGGAGGAGTTCCGCAGCGCGGGCTACGAGGCCACCAGCATGGACCGCATCGCGGCGGCGGCCGGCGTGTCCAAGCGCACGGTCTACAACCACTTTCCCAGCAAGGAAGCGTTGTTCGGCCTGATGCTGGAACGGCTGTGGGAGAGCCTGGCGGCCAGCGTGGACCTGGCGTACCGCGCCGATGCACCGCTGGACGAGCAATTGCGCCGGCTGCTGATGCAGAAGCTGGCCTTGCTGGGCGACCCGAGTTTCATCGACCTGGCGCGCGTGGCCCTGGCCGAGATCATCCATTCGCCCGAGCGGGCGCAGGCCATCGTGTGCCGCATGGGGGAACAGGAAACGGGCGTGACGGCCTGGATCCGCGCGGCCATCGCGGATGGGCGCCTGACAGCGGTCGATCCGGAGTTCGCGGGCCATCAACTGCAAGGGCTGGTGAAGGGCTTTGCGTTCTGGCCGCAAGTGACCTTCGGCCAGGCGCCGCTGGGCGAGGCCGAGCGCAAGCAGGTGGCGGACTCGGCGGTGGCGATGTTCCTGGGGTATTACGCCCGGATGCGGTGAGGGCAAAGCATATGCAAAACCCGGGTCAATCCAACTCGAAGTAGACGCGTAGAAACAACAAATGGGGTCGACAAAGGGTTAATGCCAAAGGACGACGCCTAAACCTTATGTGACAATGTTTTTCTTTTATTTTTGAGTTGTTGTCGTCATCGCAGCCTTTCTGGAGGAGGGCTACATGGAGGCTTATCCCATTGAAGTGCGTCCACACTGGAGTCGGCGGATTGGTGCTCAGTCTTTAGCTGTCAGCGCATCGGGAGACTATCTTTTCCTTGAAGAAACAGACCTTCTCGCTTTGAAAGAAGGCCGCGTTTCGGAGTTGCCGCTTGGATTGCAGGCGAAGTTGAAGGCTCGGCAATTCACGAAATCTATTACTGCGCTAGGGACAGAAAGTCTGCTGTTGTCTCGTCACGCAGCGCGCCATGGAACTTTGCATGAGGGGCCGAGCCTTCATATCGTCGTTCCTACTTTGCAATGCGCACACTCTTGTCAATATTGCCAAGTCAGTCGTTCACTCCTAGATACGGGCCACACGATGACGAAAGAGGATCTTCTTTCGGTATGTGAGTCTATTTTTCAGAGCAACGCTCGTGCACTGACAGTCGAATTTCAAGGTGGTGACCCTTTATTGAGGTTCGACTTGGTAAAGGCTGCGATCATCCGAATTAAAGACCTGAATCGCGTGCATCAACGTTCGATACGATTCGTCATCGCGTCGACGTTTGACGTGCCCCCAGAAAATCCGTACAGGTCAAAACTAGAGGTAAGGTTGCTTCTCAGCGCCCCGAGCGGGGCGAGGAGAAGCCATGAAACGGTCGAGATTTACCGAAGAGCAGATCGCCTA